>OGDR01000001.1_pt1 | contig 591280 bp, 523 predicted proteins | sample 1570501 | NCBI WGS metagenome assembly OGDR01 (sample SAMEA2582170, study PRJEB24529) | metagenome | reverse complement strand
AATTATATCATCCATACAATAGGGAATATGCGGATGGTGTCAGCTATCCGCATATTTGGCATATCCATTTCAGTTATTTTTGGGTTGATTACAATAAGAATTTTGCAGAAAGCCTCTTATAGAGGTATGGCTGTTCATTAACCAATGTCAATAAGTTAAACCCCTTTAAACTTCAGAGTCGGAACTGTTTCATGTAGAAAAGGCTTTAAGGAAATATTTGGAAGTTCTGCTATGATAAGAACGGCAAGGCAGATGAAAGACTTAATCCGCAATCTGTCGAAAGAAAAATCTGCAGATGCACATATTTTAATGAGAAATTATATAATGGAGCGCTTTCTGGAGCGCATCTCTTTTTCTGAGTATCGGGACAGATTTGTCTTGAAGGGTGGTATGCTGGTAGCCGCTGGATGCCCGTTCCACAAAAGGATAACTCCACCGCCGGTTTGGGCCGCATGAACCTGGTTCTGCACAACAAAGGAGCCGGTGTTGTTGTCGGCAATAAAAGCACCTTGTCTGCACCCCAGTACAAAGAGGAAGACAACCCTGAACTACTGAAAACGTTTAAAGGTTCTTGACAAAGGCATAATAAAACAACTGAAAATACAGGGGCCAACCTACGACAAAACGCCGCCATTGGAGACAATGGGCGGTGTTTTTGTATGCAAGGTGAGACACAGTCTAACAATAGGCCAGCTCCGCGCACTTCTGGACATTTTGTCCAGAGGTTGACGCTCTCCTGTCAAAATGGCTCCTGTGGGTATATCCCCCGTCGCCGCATCACAAAAAGCACAGGCGGGGCCGTCTGTCAAGGACGCGATAGCGCCGCCGCTTGCGGCGGTTTACCCTTGACGGACGGTTCTGGCTGTGCTATCCACCAGGGGCGTGGCGGGGGATATATCCTCCAGAGCCGCCCCCTTTTCCATGATTGGAAAAGGGCGGGGGATAAGGTTGAACCCGCGAATTAAAAAATCGGAGCGTTTGGAAACGAAACAAACATGAAACCGAGGGCTGGACTGTTAGCTTTTAGCCCTAGAAAAGCCGCTTGTATCAAGGCTTTGCAAGCCCAGTTTCGAGGGGGCAGGTATCTTTCTATGGTCTGCCCCGGTTTTGGACTTCAAAGCGTAACATTTAGGATTGAGGCGTGGACAATTAGGCCCTTGGAAAGCTGTTTGTTTTAAGGCTCTATGGGGCCTATTCCGAGGGAGGAGGTATGTTTCTACGTCCCACCCCGGTTTTACCCTGATACTGTCCACATTTTAAGAGGAGGAACTTTATGAAAAGAAACACTTTACATCATGAACCGGGTACGGATGGCAAGACAGTGGGAAAGCGCCGCCGCGCTGTCCATCTGCACGTTATGGTTTCCGAGGAGGAACGGGCGCTGATCCAGGAACGCATGACCGAGGCAAATATCCGCAATATGGGGGCCTACATACGAAAAATGGCGCTCAATGGCTATGTACTCCATGTGGATTTATCCCCTGTCCGGGAACTCGTTTCCCTGCAAAGGCGGTGTGCAAACAATCTCAATCAGGTAGCGATCCATGCCAACAGTTACGGCTTGTACTCGGAGGAAATCAAGGCCCTGCAACAAGACTATGCGGACTTGTGGGGCCCCCTTTCCGATTTGTTAAAACGGCTGGCCCAGGTGGTGGAGCTCTAGCCCCGGTGAGTGTTTTCCGGCCCCCGGCAGGGATAAGGAACAGGCGCGAAAGCGCCTGTGACGCAGCCATCACTTCTGGACATTTTGTCCAGAGGTGGCGGGTTTGGGGAGCAACCCCAACAGGCATTTTCGCGGCCCCTTGTGGGCGCGAAAATCGCAGGTGTGGCCACACCTGCCTTGCTTGCCGGTAGCGCATCCCTGGGAAAACGGTGTAAAAATAAGTTTTCCCCTCTTTTATTAGACCCGAAACAAATGGTATTCAACCGCTGAAAACCTTTTGTAAATTTCCCTTGATTTTTATTTAAGACAGATGTATTATACAAATATAAGGCAAGTGTCTTAAAAGGGTTGAGGAGGTGACGGCATGGAAAAGATAAAAAAACTGCCGGACGCGGAGTTTGAGATTATGAAAGTTGTATGGGCCAACGAACCGCCTATTACAACGCCAATCATCATGGAACATTTGGGAAAGGATAGGGAATGGAAGATACAGACGGTCGTTTCCCTAATGCTCCGGCTTGTGGAACGCGGGTTCCTGCGATCTGAGAAGCATGGGAAGGAACGTAGCTATTTTCCACTTGTCAGCAAGGAGGATTATCTGAAATTTGAAACCGGCAACTTTATGAAGCAATATCATGACAGCTCGCTTTTCAACCTTATCAATACCCTGTATGATGATAAAGCCCTAACGGATGAGGATATTGACGAGTTGCTGAAATGGGCAAAAGAACGGAGGGATTAGAATGCAAAACTTTATCATTACGCTACTAATTTGCTCCATCACTATGTCGGCGCTTGCACTCTTGTATATGGCGGCCACGCCGCTTTTGGCAAAGCGCTATTCTGTGTCGGGCCGCTATTACGCATGGCTGATCTTTGTGATTGGGCTGATCATTCCCTTCCGGCCTAGACTGGGTAATCCCATTGTCCGTGTCGATCTGCCGGGCAATACTGCTTTGCCGGTGCTTCGACTAGGAAATGCAGCTCCCGTTATGGTTCCCAGCAACGATGCACTCCCCTCTGCTGTCCCCAATATCCAATGGTGGCAAATTGTAGCAGGAGTATGGCTTGCCGGAATGTTCTTGTTTCTGGCCTATCATCTTGTCAAGCATTACCGTTTTTTGAAACTAGCGGCACGCTGGGGAGAAGACATCGCCGACAAACAGACGCTGGCGCTTCTTGAAAACCTGAAAGCCCAAATGGGCATATCCCGAAAGATAGGATTACAGAGTTGTGGTAGCGTTGGAAGCCCTATGCTGATCGGCTTTATCCATCCCAAAATCATACTGCCGAACAAAGATTTTGCATTGGATGAGCTCCGATTCATCCTCAAGCACGAGTTGGTTCATTTTAAGCGTAAAGACCTTTGGTATAAAAGCCTGGTATTGATTGCCGCCGCTATTCATTGGTTCAATCCTTTGATATATTTGATTGTAAAAGCGATTGATATTCAATGTGAACTGTCCTGTGATGCGGAAGTTGTTCGCAATATGGGCGCGGATATACGTCTGTCTTACAGCGAAACGATTATTGGTGTTGTGCGATATAAATCGAGTATTGCAACAGCTTTTTCAACTAATTTTTATGGAGGTAAAAAAGGTATGAAGTCAAGAATATTTTCTATCATGGATACGGGCAAAAAGAAAACCGGGCTTGTCATTCTTTGCGTCGCATTGATGCTCACCGTGGGAACAGGGGCCGCTTTCGCGGCGAACGCGGCAACACAGAACCCGCACGAAAATACCAAAGGATATACCGAGGTCACTCCTTGGATTGCCGGTGCGTTCCTCCCCAACCCCGATGTTTATGCTAAATACGCCGATTTTGGAATCACAATTTCGGAGGATGGCTCAAAACTGCTCTATCACGGGCAGCCAGTGCGTCTGTTTGCCGATGAGGGGTCGGACGAGGCGTTCTATCTGGATGAGGCTGGGAATGTGAACCTATCGGTGGTCAGAAATGCAGCCGGTCAAGTTACTGGATTGGAAAGCATTACCGTACAAAAGGCCCAGGAATACCAGGACGCTTTCTTTGCGGAAGAACTGGGCGGTTCTTTCCCGAAAGAGCAGGATATTGCAAAGGTTCAGGAAGGCATCCAGGTGGGGGCGAACAAATATGAGGCGTATCAGCCCTTTGGCGTCACCTATTCCGTAGAGGATGGGGTGCTGAGTTTCAACGGACAGCGGGTAAGATTTTTCATGGACCAGGCGGCGGATGAGGGGGCTTCTGCGTTGTGGACGGATGAGGCCGGAACCGCAAACCTGGTGGTGCTCCGGGATGCTTCCGGCCAGATCACGGGTGTCGAAAGCATATCGGATGAAAAAGCGCAAGAATACCTGATTGCAACACAGCCGCAAATTGATTTAGATGGCCTAGAGGAAAAGCTGGAAACCAAAATGAGAGACCTATACCCAAACGGCGTTAAATAAATCAGAGGTTATATGGCTGTCCGGGACTTCGCCGTACCGGGAAGAAGCCGCGCCGATGGGTCTTACTGCCATCAGCGCGGCTCATTTTATCAAGTTGATTTTGTTCGTATTATTGGGATAAGGCGTAACGAGTTTCACAGAAGTATTTTATAAACACGCTATTCATCACCTCTGGACATTTTGTCCAGAAGTGACGGGGCCAGCAATCAGAAAGGAGGTCTGCGCTATGAACGCGGAGCAGAGAGTTTTGATTATTGATAGCGACTTGAAAAACTGCAAAGCCATCAAGTACGTCTTGACTGAATATGGCATCGGCGCTTATTATACCCTGTCTGTGATAGACGGCATTGAGCGCCTACATCACCATAACTACGAGCTTGTGATCCTGGACATCTCCCTGTCGGAAACGGACGGGCTCCAACTGCTCCGGTTTATGCGGCATACGAAGAATATGCCAATCCTGGTGCTGTCCTCCCAGGGCGGCATTGAACGACGGGAACGGGCCTTTTACATGGGAGCAGACGATTTCATGGAAAAGCCCCTGGAATTACGGGAGTGCCTGCTCCGTGCCCAGTCCCTGCTCCGGCGCTACAACGCCGCCGCCCCGCCCCTGCCCGGCCAACGGTGCTATACCATCGTCACAACTGAGAATTTGATGCTCGATCCCCTCACCCGCCGCGTGGTCTACAATGGGCGAGAATTGGATTTGACCCGCCGGGAGTTTGATCTGCTCTATCTGCTGTCCTCTCAGGCAGGGAGGGTACTGACGCATGAACAACTGCGTTACTATGTGTGGGGCGATGATTTTTCCGGCAACGAAACCAACGCCATCCCCATCAGCGTAAGCCGCCTGCGTCAAAAGCTGGACGGCGGGGAGTGCATTGAAAACGTCCGGGGCGTGGGTTATCGTTTCAATGACCCCAAACGCAAAAAGGAATAACAAGCGCGTCTATTCGTGGTATTATTACAGCACCAACACTTCTGGACATTTTGTCCAGAAGTTCCACCGGATGAAAGTTTATAAAATATTTATAATTTTGGGGTTCACTTTTGGCCCTAAAGTGCGGTTGATAGATAGAGGGATATTTTCTCTCCCCTGACACAGAACGGGCGACCTCTGGACATTTTGTCCAGAAGTCGCCCGTTCCCTTTTGCGGAGGCATCCTTGCCCATAGGGGCCGGCAGAGGTATAATATACTTGTAGGTTGGCTCCTGTTCCAACGGAAAGGGAGCTAATTATGGATAATAGAATAGACGCGATTTACGGCAGACAATCCATCGACAAAAAGGATAGTATCAGCATTGAAAGTCAATTCGAGTTTTGCCGGTATGAATTAAAAGGCGGTGAGGGCAAGGAATATAAAGACAAAGGATATTCGGGCAAAAACATTGACCGCCCCGACTTCCAGCGGCTTTTAGCGGACATTAAGGCCGGGCTGATTAAGCGGGTAGTCGTTTACAAGCTGGACAGGATCAGCCGCTCCATTGTGGATTTCGCAAAGCTCATGGAAATATTCAAGCAGTACAATGTGGAGTTTGTCTCCTGCACGGAAAAGTTTGATACCTCAACCCCAATGGGCCGGGCGATGCTCAATATCTGTATTGTGTTCGCGCAGCTTGAACGCGAAAGCATCCAGATGCGTGTAACGGACGCTTTCTATTCCCGGTGTGCCAAAGGCTACTATATGCGGGGCCGGGCGGCTTACGGTTTTGATCTGGAGCCCATCGTCATGGACGGGATTAAAACAAAAAAGCTGGTGGAAAACGCGGAAATGGATTACGTCGAGATGATGTTTGAAATGTACGCGGAGCCGGAAACCTCATACGGCGATATTACCCGGTACTTCACCACGCAGGGTATTCTGGTGTATGGAAAAACGCTCAAACGCGGATTTTTGGGCCAGCTCTTACGCAACCCGGTTTACGTCCAGGCCGATATGGATATTTACGAATACTTCAAGGCCCAGGGCGTGAAAATCGAAAGCCCGCCGGAACTGTTCACGGGTGATTATGGGTGCTATCTCTATCAGGGCCGGGAGGGTGAGGAGCCGATCCTCGTCATAGCGCCCCACAAGGGCCGCATCCCGTCGGGGCTCTGGCTGGCCGTCCAGCGCAAGCTGTCGCAGAATACCTCATTTCAGAACGGGCGCAAATGCCATAATACATGGCTGGCCGGGAAAATCAAGTGCGGCTGCTGCGGGTACGCCCTCACTAGCCAGAACGCGACTAACGGCACTACATACCTGCATTGTAAACAACGCTCGGAAAACGGCGGCTGTCAAGGTGCGGGCACTCTGACAAAACAGGTGCTTGAATATGCCGTGTATGAGGAAATGGTTAAGAAAATGCGGGCGTTCCAAACGCTGAAAGGCGGCAAAACTGCAAGCTACAATCCGAAACTGACCGCCGCCCGCGCCGCTCTTGCCAAAACTGAAAGCGAGATTGAAAAACTGCTTGATACGCTTTCCGGCGCAAATCCCACCTTGCTACAATACGCAAACAGCCGGATCGAGGAACTGGACGGACAACGGCAAGTCCAGGCGAAACTGGTAGCCGACCTTACCGCAAATTCCGTTTCGTCCTCTCAGGTTGAAAGCATATCCGGCTATCTGCGGGACTGGGAGTCTGTTGACTTCGACGACAAGCGCCGGGTGCTTGACACGCTTGTTTCACAAGTGCGGGCCACAAGTCAGCAAGTCGTGATACATTGGAAACTTTGATTTTTTCTAACTTCGCTTTATACCTTTGTCAAATACCTTTAATTATATCGTGGTTAATCCACCGTTTTCGGATAAATCTTGGATGGATGGCATTACCATTCCTGATGTGTACAGCCGATACAGCGAAACGGTGCTGGGCGTGCCGCCGGAGAAAAACGGTGACTATGCCTGGCTGCTAGACGTTCTGAAATCTTTGAAGTCCAACGGCAAAGCTGCGATCATTCTACCTCATGGTGTGCTGTTCCGCGGTAATGCCGAGGCAGACATTCGCAAAAAGAACATTAATCGGGGCTATATCAAGGGCATTATCGGTCTGCCTGCTAACCTGTTCTATGGAACGGGGATTCCTGACTGCATCCTGGTGCTGGAAAAGGAAGATACCGCAGAGCGCACCGGTATTTTTATGAGACGCCAGCAAAGGCTATGTAAAGGACGGCAACAAGAATGGCCTGCGGGAACAGGATATTCATAAAATCGTGACCACTTTCCTCGCCATGGATGAGTCGAATCCCAAGTATGCCCGATTTGTGCCTGATGAGGAAGTCAATGTTACCAATGAGTACAATCTGAATATCCCGCGCTATATCGAAAGCTGCGAGCCAGAAGATTTGCAGGACATCAATGCTCATTTTCTTCCAGAACCAGAGCTAATCGATTTTGACGGGGATTTCCGTATAAATATGTACAGTCAGCCGTCATTAATCCAAGCTGGCACCATTGGCACTAATTCTGACACCATTGGCACCATTATTGGAATTAAGGTAACGTCTCCTGAAGAAAGAGTGTTGACCATTATGAAGCAGAATGCAAGAGTCACACAAAAGGAATTACAAAAGGAGTTAGGAGTTTCATTGCGCACTGTAAAACGGATGATTGCAGAATTGCAGAATTGCAGGATAAGGGATATATTGTTATCAGATATATTGTAAGAAGGGGAAATAACCGTTCAGGTGAGTGGATAGTTAAGGGATAGATAGTATTCCAATGTATCAATAAAATAATGTAGATGCAGACATCTATTCCGCTGCAGCACCACGTTAAGAAACCTTGGCCCTGGGAGATGAGTCTCCCGGGGATTTTTATATATCTGGGGTCAATATAAGGTAATGTTTGGATGAGGATTATTAACCACCAGTTAAATTGCAGTCCCTAATTACGATAACTGACCTATTAAGGTAAGATACCGCAGGACAGATCTATCCACCTCTCCCTGTTGTCAACCATTATGCTGAAAGAACCGGACAAAGAACTTGAAGCAAGAGGACTCCGTTTCACGAGATATGCCAATGGCTGCGCGATAGCAGTAAAAAGCGAATCAAGTGCCAAGAGGGTGGATAAATGATTACGCCCTGGGAGCCATGAAAATATCAATGACAGAGATAGACGCGCATCTTAGAATAAGACTCGTGGTCAAGGCAATCTCCAAAAAGGTAGTTGCTAAGGCTGGTCATGAAACCTGATATGCGACATATCAAGGCCAGCCAGCAGATTCCCGAATCCGCTTGAAACCCAGTTTGCAGCTAGAGCCCCATCCGGCCAGAAATGATACGGACAGCACTGCCTATTTTGCCATCTGCCGCGTTGTCGTCAGTCAGCGGAGGAACCACTCCGCTTCCTTCCTCCGCCTTGCAGGCTGACAAAATATTCAGCACTGGCAGTATCGTTTCTGGCTGGATGTGGCACTAGAGTATAATTCGGAGTATCTATAAATTGTTATTATTAAAAAGATCTCGAGCAATCTTAATAAAATCGTGAGCATAGGAGGGAAGATAGCTTCCATGTCTGGAAGCTACAACAAAGTCAGATAAGGTTTGGGGTTCACCGAAACTGTAGCAGTCAATGGATTTGGTAAAATGATGGTGCATGAGATGGGTCTCGAATATAAATGAGGCTCCATAGCCAACGGAAACCAGTTCCATGATTGCAGGCAGACTGCTGGTTGTCATGACATTTTCAAAGTTTAGACCTATGTTGCTGAAATATCGGCTGGTAATCTGTCGTGTTCTCTGTTCAGGCATCAGTTGGAGAATCAATTCGTTTTTCAATAATTTCGGATCTAATCGTGGATACCTGCTGGAGGGATTGGGCTGTGCATACCTGCCGAGCGGATGATCTTTGCAGAGACAGATGAGCATTTCTTCTTTACGTATGGTGTCATAATCAATTAATGGATTCAGCGTTTCCGGCTTGCTGTAAAATGCGATTTCAGCTTTTCCTTCTAATAAAAGTTTGTCATTTTCGTCAGAACTTCCCTCAAAGACATTTATTTTAATATTGGGGTGTTCAGCCTGAAATACAGGTAATGTAGCCGGAAGCATGTAGGTGCACCGCATGCGTGGAAAAGCTACGTTGAGAACACCTACATCTTTTTTCAGGATGTCGGCAAGCTCGATGTCCAAATTCGATTTCAAAAGAAGGATTTCTCTTGCCGTATCTACGTATTTTTGTCCGGCAAAAGTCAGGATGTACTTATTTCCAAGTTTTCTAAAAAGTTTTTGGCCAAGGTCGTGTTCCAGGTTTGCAAGAAATTTACTTAATGTCGGCTGACTCACATAAAGAGATTCCGCAGCTTTGGTAATGTTATGATATTTTTCAATTGCAAGGACGTAATTCAGTTCTCGAAAATCCATGAAAGAATTCCTTTCTGTAAATCTATTAATATGTAGATAAATATAAAATGTTTAACGATATATTGATTATAATCGTTTTATTTTGTGTTGACAAGAAATAGTTACAAACTATAGTTTTTATGAAAAATATGTATATTTAGTAAATTAGGATATTAAGTGAATATCAGAAGGAAATTAGAAAAAATCAACAAAAAATCGAGTTTAATCATGTGAAAAATAGATATAAACATAGCTTTAATGAATGAAATAAATAAAAAATATGAATTTTACACATTGTATTTAGAGATATACAATATGGATATAGAAAACAGATCTGGCCAGTCTGAATTCATTATCAGTGAAAGGATAGAGAAGAATGAAATTATATGATTCGGGTGTGTTCCTTCTGGAGGGTGAAACGATTGTTGAAGAAAATGATGCCGGAAGCGAATTTTTGGAAAAAAAGGAACAGTATAAAGAAGGTACAATTTCCTATGGTATCCTGCAGGAGCACAACACCGGAACAAATAAAGAGAATTTGAAAATTCGGTTTGATGCAATTACCAGCCATGATCTGACTTATGTGGGGATTATCCAGACAGCGCGTGCATCAGGGATGGAGCGGTTTCCGATTCCTTATGTTTTGACTTGCTGCCATAACAGTTTGTGTGCAGTGGGAGGTACGATTAATGAAGATGATCATGTGTTTGGATTAACTGCCGCAAAAAAATATGGCGGAATTTACCTTCCGCCGCATATGGGTGTGATTCATCAATATATGCGGGAGACGGAAGCGGGATGTGGCAAGATGATTCTCGGCTCTGATTCACATACACGTTATGGAGCGCTTGGAACGATGGCTGTTGGAGAAGGCGGAGGGGAACTGGTAAAGCAGATTTTGGAAGAGACATGGGATATAAAGTATCCGGAAATCATTGCTGTATATTTAGACGGAAAGCCCAACCCGGGAGTCGGCCCGCAGGATATTGCGATTGCGATTGTTACAGCAGTTTTTAAGAATGGATATGTGAAGAATAAGGTGATGGAATTTGTTGGACCGGGTGTTTCGTCAATGAGTACGGATTACAGAAATGGTATTGACGTAATGACTACGGAAACTACCTGTCTTTCCTCAATCTGGAGAACCGATGAAGATACGAAAAAGTATTTGGCTGCTCATGGAAGAGGCAGCGAGTATAAAAAACTTGAGCCCCAAAAGATTGCATACTATGAAGGATGCATTTACATCGATCTGTCTGCCATACACAGCATGATTGCATTGCCGTTCCATCCTTCAAATGGATATGAAATTCGTGTATTAAATGAAAATCTGGATGACATTCTTCACGAAGTGGAAGAAAATGCGAAAAAATTAATTAAAAATCCGGATTTGCAGTTGAACCTTAGAGGGAAAATCCATGATGGAGCTTTGTATGCAGATCAAGGAACAATTGCAGGCTGTTCTGGAGGAACGTATTCGAACATTATGGAGGCTGCTTATCTGCTGGAAAATAAATCCACAGGGAATGATGCGTTTAATTTGAGTGTCTATCCAAGCTCTCAGGCAGTTATGATGGATCTCTTAAAGAAAGGAGCAATTGAGACATTGGCTGCTGCCGGAGCGACAATTCGCACTGCATTTTGCGGGCCGTGTTTTGGTGCGGGAGATACACCGGCGCATGGACAGTTTGCGGTTAGACATACGACAAGAAACTTCCCCAATCGTGAGGGATCTAAGCCGGGTAATGGACAGATTGCAAGTGTAGCCTTGATGGATGCGCGTTCTGTTGCGGCAACTTCAGCCAACCGGGGAAGAATCACAGCGGCGGATGAATTGGGATATGTTTATGAGTGTCCTGAGTATCATTATGATTCCAAAGTATATGCAAACAGAGTTTATCAGGGGTTTGGAAAGGGCAATCCGGAAGAGGAACTTATCTGTGGTCCCAATATTAAGGCCTGGCCCGAGCTTCCGGAGTTGAATGAGAATATGCTTCTAAAGGTATGCGCGTATATCACGGATCCTGTAACAACAACGGATGAACTTATCCCGTCCGGAGAAACCGGTTCATTCCGATCCAATCCTATGGGGCTGGCTGAGTTTACATTAAGCAGACGGGTGCCGGAGTATGTAGGGAAAGCAAAAGCGGTGATGAATAATGAAAAGGCAAGAAAAGAAGGGAATTGTCCTGAAGAAATCAGAGAAATTCTTGATAAAATACATACGATCCCGGGATATGAAAAAGTAGAGGATGAGTCAATTGATCTTTCAAGTACAATATATGCGGTAAAGCCGGGAGACGGTTCGGCACGTGAACAGGCGGCATCCTGCCAGAGAGTGCTTCTTGGCGGAGCGAATATCTCAGTAGAATATGCGACAAAGCGATATCGCTCGAATTTGATTAATTGGGGAATGGTACCCTTTATTTTGAATGGTCCTGCCGATTTTTCAGAGGATGATTATATATTTGTACCTGATATTAAAAAAGCGCTTAACACCGACATGAAGGAAATTACGGCATTTATTATTGGCGATAAAACAAGAAAATTATCACTGGCAATAGAGCCGCTGACAGAGGAAGAAAAAGAAATTATCCGCTGTGGTTCTTTGATAAATTACAATCGCAAACATAATTCTGTTCAGTAACAGCAGGAGGGAATCTGATGTTAAATAAAGAAACAGGGCTATTCCATGTTCCGGTAACTATTATGCGGGGCGGAACAAGCAAAGGGGTTTATATTTTGGAGAGTGATCTTCCGGATGATCGCGAAAAATGGGATGATGTACTGCTCAGAATGATGGGAAGTCCGGATAAGAACCAGATAGACGGACTGGGCGGCGGACAGTCCGTGACGAGTAAGGTGGCCATTGTAAGTCCTTCTCCCAGACCTGACGCAGATGTAAATTATACATTTGCACAGGTATCTGTGGATAAACCAATCGTAAGCTACAAAGGAAATTGCGGTAATATTTCATCGGGTGTTGGACCGTTTGCCATTGAAAAAGGCTTGATTAAAGTACAAAATGATAAAACATCAGTCAGAATATATAATACGAATACGGATAAGCTGATTGTTGCTGATATCAAGACCTCAGATGGAAATGTGGTATATGAGGGCGATTTTAGTATAGCAGGAGTGCCGGGTAAGGCTTCACCGGTAAAACTCAAATTTGTAAATCCGGCGGGAACATTGGGAAAGGGATTGCTGCCCACAGGAAATGCAGTTGATGTACTGGAAGTTCCGGGACTGGGAAATGTAGAAGTTTCCATTATTGATGCGGCAAACCCTCTTGTGTTTGTGACGGCGGAGGACATAGGACTTACGGGAAAGGAACTTCCGGATGCTGTGAATGCAGATGATGAAGTACTTGCTTTATTGGAAAAGATTCGGGGACTTGCGGCAGTGAAGCTGGGATTGATTGACGATTACCAGAAATCCGCCTGGGAGACTCCTGGAATTCCCAAAATGGCATTTGTAGCTCAGCCCAAAGAGTATAAGACCATGGATGGAGAGACTGTGACACAGGATAGTATTGATTTGGTCTCCAGAATGATGTCTATGCAGAAAGCACATCCCAGCTATGCCATGACGGGTGCCATGTGTACTGCAGCAGCGGCTGTGGTTCCCGACAGCATAGTGAATCAGGTGTGTTCAGAACATATGGATACGCAGTATATACGAATTGGACATCCCGGTGGTATATTAGAATGCGGGGTTGACTTTCAGCAGCATAATAAGATTCCTGAAATCAAAGATACGTTTGGATTTCGCACTGCGAATCTGATTATGGAAGGGGTAGCAAGAGTACGGTTTTAGCCGGAACAAGAATCGCTATTTAAAATGTGTGGAGGAAATATTATGAGTCTTTCAATTATTTCGCTTATTGTGCTTGTAGTGGTAGTGGCAATAGGTTTTATAAGAAAAGTAAATCTGGGATTCCTTTCTATTGGTGTTGCATTTGCGCTCGGAACATTTGGAGGCATGTCGGCAAAAGAGATTGTGGGAGGATTCAGCAGTTCCATGTTTGTGACTTTGGTGGGTGTTACGTTCCTGTTTGGTATGGCATCCAATAATGGAACATTGGATCTGTTTTCTAAGAAGGTGGTTGCACTTGTAGGAAAACGGACAATCCTTATTCCGATTCTGATGTTTTTTTTGTCGGCATTCATTTCAGCAATCGGTCCGGGGCATATTGCGGCAGGCATTTTGATGACAACATTTGCTATGTATCTGGCCTTTGAAATGGATATCAATCCTATGGCAACGTCTCTTTATGCAAAACTGGGGGCGAATGCCGGATGTGCATCGGTTCTTTCTTTGACGGGTGTTTTAGCTAAAAATCTTTCGGAGCCTCTGGGTTACAGTGGATTTGGCCTTCATCTGTTTTTGTCAACACTGCTTTCAGGGTTCTTGTTTACACTTGTTGTATACATACTGTATAAAGGTTATAAAGTAAAAGCGGACAATCCGCTGAAGCTTTCAGACATTCCAAAGTTTAATCGGGATCAGCTGCTTACGATTGCGGCAATCGTTGTAATGGTTGTATGCTGTATCGGATTTAAGCTTGACACAGGTTTGTTTGCATTTGCCACAGCTGCTGTTTTAGTTCTTCTTGGTGTTGTTGATGAAAAGAAAGCAATAAAAGGAATTCCGTGGGGGACGCTTGTGTTTATATGTGGAGTTGGTGTCCTGATTAATGTGATTGATACACTGGGCGGTATTACCTTGGTTTCCGATTTCCTGACAGGATTTATGATTGAAAAGACAGCGGTTCCGATACTGGCGGCCACCTCGGGAATCTTGTCCTGGGTCAGTTCTACAACGGGGGTTGTTATGCCGACTTTATATCCAATTGCGGCAGAGGTGTGCGAAAAGTTTGGAAGCGGCGTCAATTACGTGGAACTGATTTCAGCAATAACAGCTACATCATTTGCAGCGGCAATCAGCCCTTTATCTACCGGAGGTGCAATTATTATGTCATCTTATTCTGCGGCAAGAGAAACCAGTACGGCTGAACTGAACAAGATGTTTCGGACGCTGTTCCTTCTCTCGGTAGGAAATGTACTTTTAAATGTAATTCTTTCTTCGCTTGGTGTGTTTAATCTTGGCGGGTTGTTTTATTAAAGTTAAAAAGAAGGTGAAAAGATGAAGATTGACAAAGCGGCAATTGCCGGAACGCTCGAGTCCAGCGATTGTATGGTGACGGTTGAACCGGGTAACGGCAGCGTGGAATTGGAGCTTGAAAGTGTGGTTATGAATCAGTTCGGAGAGCAGATACAGAAAGTGGTCAGGGAGACGTTGGAGCGCCTGGATGTGAAAGATGTATTTATCAGTATTGTGGACAAAGGAGCATTAGATTGTACAATTAAGGCACGTGTGGAGTGCGCTGTGTACAGAAGCGCCGGACAGAAAACAGATGTGCCATGGGGAGGTGCGGTTCGATAATGAATCCAAATAAAAAAAGACTCAGAAGAACAATGATGTTTTTAAACGCGCAGAAACCAGGACTGATTAAGGATCCATATATTTATAAGCCGGACAGTATCATGCTTGACCTTGAGGATGCTGTGGCGGAAAAAGAAAAAGACGCAGCCCGTTTTTCTTTGTACCATGCCCTGCGGGAGATTAATTACAGGGGCATCGAGTGTATCGTAAGAATCAATGGTCTTGATTCAGAGCTCTGGAAAGAGGATATCCGGTGTGCAGTAGCCGGGGGGGCAGATGGTATCCGCATTCCGAAAACAGAGACTGCAGAGGATGTGAGACGGGTAGAAAAGGCGGTGGAAGAGGCAGAAAACGAATTTGGAATCGAGCGAGGGAAAGTTTTGATTATGGCGGCTTTAGAATCGGCAAAAGGTGTGTTAAACGCGCTGGATATCTGCAATGCTTCCGAACGTCTATTTGGAATTGCTCTTTCCGGAGGAGATTACACAAAAGATCTTCAGACAAGAATTACAGGTACCGGGGTGGAACTTATGGGAGCAAGGCAGCACATGATTATAGCAGCCCGGGCCGCAGGTGTACAATGTTTTGATACTGTGTATACCGATCTGGACGATATGGAAGGTTTCAAAAAGGATGTAGAAACAATCCATTTGATGGGATTTGACGGAAAATCCATCATTAACCCGCGGCAGATTGCTCCGGTTCATGAAATATATACACCGACACAAAAGGAGATTGTTTTTTCACAGAAAGTAGTAAAAGAAATAGAAGAAAAAAAGAAGCTGGGAATCGGTGTTTTTACAGTGGATGGAAAAATGATAGATATTGCCTTTTATGACGGAGCAAAGCGGACCATTGAACTGGCAAAAGCGTCAGGAGTTTTGAAGGAGGAATTTTAAGATGTTAAATGCAGTAGGACGTGAAATTCCGGATGAAATTCTCAAATTGACGGGAAAGGAACCGTTTCAGGGCAACAACTATAAAGAAGGTGTTGAGTACAGAAAACAGGGACCGATTGTAAAACCTGTCATGGATCACAATACAAGTAAAATGGTATCTTCCATTCGGGAAGCGCTTGAAAAATGCGGAGCTCATGATGGTATGACACTTGGATTTCATCATCATTTCAGAGAAGGAGATCTCGTAGTCAACATGGTTATGAAGGAAATCCATGATATGGGGCTCAAAGATGTAACAATTTGTGCAAGCTCTCTTGGAAAAGCACATGATCCATTACTGGAATATATCGAGGATGGGACAATTACCGGAATCGAATCATCAGGAGTCAGAGGAAAAATCGGAGAGGCCATATCACATGGAAAGCTGAAAAAGCCTGCAATCATGCGTTCGCACGGAGGCCGTGTGCGGGCAATCCAGAGTGGGGAGACAATCATAGATATATCATTTATCGGAGCGCCGACATGTGATGATTACGGTAACTGCAAAGGCATTGGAGGAAAGAGCGACTGCGGTGTGTTATCATATTCCTTTGTTGACGGACAGCATGCAAATAAAGTGGTTGCGGTTACGGACTGTCTTGTTCCCTTTCCCAATTTTCCGGCGGATGTTGCCATGACAAGGGTGGATTATGTGTGTGTGGTGGATGCAATAGGCATTCCGGAAAAGATTGCGACAGGGGCGGCAAAGCCAACAACGGATACCAGAAAACTTATGATGGCAGATTACTGCACCCAGGTCGTAATTAATACGCCATATTTTAAAGAAGGATTTTCTTATCAGACCGGAGTTGGAGGAGCGTCCATTGCTTCTGCTGCATTGCTTGCCAAAATTATGGAGGAACGTGGAATTAAGATGGGATTTGCTGTGGGCGGTATGAGCAAAGGAATGGTCGATATGCTGGATAAAGGTCTTGTAGGAAAATTACTTGATACGCAGGACTTTGACTTGTTTGCCGTTAATTCCGTAAAACATCCGAATCATCACAGAATCAGTGCAGGCGCTTACGCCAATCCGTTTAACAAAGGCTCTTTCGTCAACAAATTGGACTATGTGGTATTGGCGGCATTGGAAGTTGACACACATTTTAACTGTAATGTGGTAGTTGGTTCAGATGGAATCATTACAGGCGCCCAGGGGGGACATCCTGATGCCGCCCAGGGCGCAAAATGTACGATCGTGATATGTCCGCTCCTTCAGGGAAGGATTCCTGCAATCTGTACGGATGTGACAACAGTGACAACCCCGGGAGAAAGCATTGATGTGGTAGTAACCGATTATGGAGTGGCAGTCAATCCGGCCAGACAGGATTTGTTGGAGGCGTTAAAGAATGCCGATTGTGTTCCTCTGAGGACAATTGAAGAATTAAGGGATATCGCGTATGATATCGTAGGCACTCCGCAGCCGGTTAAGTTTGGTGAACGAATCGTAGGTATTATTGAGGGCCGCGACGGAACCATTATGGATGTTGTGCGAGAGGTGAAATAGAAATGGATTATATGGTGGAGGGTATTTCTGAAAAAGACAGTAAAATGAATCTTGCAGTGACTCGGCTCCTGGAACAGGAAGGAATTCAAAGGGATGGCAATCTGGATTATACATGTGTCATCTTAGATGATATTGGAAATCCGGTGGCCACGGGAAGCTGCTTTGGAAATACTCTCCGCTGTATGGCGGTGGATCATCGCTATCAAGGGAGAGGGCTTTTGAGTCTGTTGATCCGGCATTTGACAGAGTATCAGATATCCAGGGGAAATACGCATCTGTTTATTTATACAAAAATGAGGGAGGCCTGTTTCTTTCAGGATCTGGGGTTTTATGAAATTGCAAATGTAGATGGGATGATTACCTTTTTGGAGAACAGGAAAAATGGATTTCCCAATTATTTAAACAGTTTGAAACGAGAGAGTCATGATGTTGAGTCTTTGGGAAAGCAGGTCGGAGCGGTAGTCATGAACGCCAATCCATTTACAATGGGACATCTGTTTCTTGTTGAGGAGGCGGCAAAAAAGTGTGAAATCCTTCATGTTTTTGTGGTAAGTGAAGACTGCAGCATGTTTCCATTTTCTGTCCGACAGGACCTGGTAAAAAAGGGAACTGCGCATCTGAAAAATGTGATTTGTCATGCAAGCGGACCGTATATAATTTCACAGGGAACGTTTCCCAGTTATTTTCTTAAAGAAGAGGCGGTTGTATGTGAGGCTCATGCAAAACTGGACATTGCAATATTTGAAATAATTGCCAGAGAACTTGGCATTACGAATCGATTTGTGGGAGAAGAAAAGAAAAGTATGGTAACATCTATGTACAATCGTGTAATGCTGGAACAGTTGAATAAGGTGGGCATTAAAGCAGAAGAAATTCCGCGGAAAAAGATAAATGAGGAAGTAATCAGCGCCAGTAAAGTGAGACAGTGGATTCACGATGGACAGCTGGAAAGCGTTTGTCCATTTGTTCCGAAAACAACATGGGAATATCTTTACTCAGAGGAGGCGCGTCCGGTATTGGAAGCAATACAAAAGGCGCAGGACGTCATACACTACTGATTATAAAGAGGTGTGAAGATGGAAATCAGAAAAGTACAGGTTACAGACATGATGGCAGCGAGGGAAGCAAGAGCATTCCGCCAGCAGGAATTAATACGGAAATATGAAAAAAACGTAATCTGTTTTACTTTGAATATTGCGGGGCCGGTGAAAAATTCTGATTTGATTCAGAAAACCTTCGAAGAAGGAGTAACATGCATTTTTAATCAGTTAAGAGTTAGAGGTATTGCAGTTCTTTTTTTTGAAAAGATACATGAGGCTACGGGAAATGAAGCTTTTATTGTTGTGGATTGCGATAATATAGAAATAAAATGTATCATGTCAGAAATAGAAGACACGCATCCGCTGGGAAGACTTTTTGATATTGATGTTTTGGCTCATGACGGAATAAAGATGGAACGGGGAGTAGTGGGGCTGAGTGAACGCAGGTGTTTGATTTGCGGTGGTCCCGTTCATCGGTGCTCTTCCCGCAGAGTCCATCCGGCAGAGGAACTTCAGAAGAAAACGTTTCAGATGATGGAAGAATACTTTTTTGATAATTTTATAGAAAAGATAGCGAGTTTCGCAATGAAGGCGCTGCTTTACGAAGTTTCTGTATCACCAAAACCAGGATTGGTGGATCGTTTTAATAACGGCTCGCATCATGACATGGATTTTTATTCCTTTGTCGATAGTTCGGTAGCTCTTATTCCGCATTTCAAATCAATGCTCCGAATCGGCATTGAAACCGCGATGGAAACACCTGAGAAAACATTTCGGAAATTGCAGTATGAAGGAATGAATGCTGAAAGTGCAATGTTCAATGAAACCCAAAATGTGAATACCCATAAAGGAGCTATTTTCTCAATAGGCATTATTTGCGGCGCGATTGGAAGGCTAAAAGGAAACGGGGGAAAACTTACAGCAGAACAGATTTTGGGGGAATGCGGTGCCCTGTCGAAGACATATGCAGAGTTTGTTTTTAACCATATAGAGCAGCAACGGCCAACAGCAGGATGTCAGCTTTATAAGAAATATGGAATAAAGGGTGTCAGAGGAGAAGCGGCGGATGGATTTCCCACCGTTCTCAATACAGGTATTCCAATATTGAAAAAGGCGTTGGCAGAAGGCTATACAAAGGATGAAGCGGGAAGCATTACGCTTCTCTACTTATTGTCGGAAGCGGTTGATACGAATATCATTGCAAGATCTGATTATCCCACATATATAGATGTGAAAAAGCAGCTGAATGAAATTCTCAATAAGGAGAAATATCCGGCTGCGGCAATAATAAGAGATTTGGATCATCAGTTTATAAGTAAGAACCTATCCCCGGGAGGGGCGGCGGACCTACTGGCAATTTGCTGGTTTTTATATTTTATCGAATGTGATGATGGAGAGTAAATTGAATTTTTGCTGAACTACTATAATTGTTCCATGCAATATGCGGTTTTGTACGAAAGGCTAAAATGATTTTAGCAGGATATGATGCAGCGATTTCATAGGATGAAAACATTGTAACAGTATATGAAATCGACCATTGGTGGAATTGTAGGATCAGTATTTCTGGATTGGCATCTATTCCACCGCAGCACCACATTAAGCTACGGTAGTTTAGATGACGAATTGTGGTTTTGGAGAAAATGAAGGATAAAACCACAAGATATAGTGGTTTTTGAGGGGGAATTGAGTGGATTTGCGGCCTGGAAATGGGTGTTTTTCAGGGCGTGAGAAATAGATGCCTTGGCCCTGGGAGATGAGTCTCCCAGGGTTTTTGGCTTATAAAGATATGGCTTTAGTCATGGGTGGTTGACGAGACTGTGGATTCTGTTTTAACTCTTGCAAAAGGGCGGTAGGGATGCCTCGCAAAGTGCTTGCCACTGTTCTTGTTAATCATTATAATGTCCCTTGCAAGACGCAATAATAATCGCATTTTCTTTCTCACAATAGACAATTCTATTTGTTTCGTCAATTCGTCTGCTCCACCAGCCTCTAAGGTTGTCTTTAAGTGGTTCGGGCTTACCAATACCGTCGAAGGTTCCTCTTTGTATATCTTTAATTATAGAATTAATTCGCTTGAGTGTTTTCTTATCCTCGTTTTGCCACTCGCAGTATTCTTACCACGCTTTTTCTTCCCAAAGTAATTTCATACACTCAATCCTCTATCAAATCGTGTTCTACCAGTTTAGCCTTCCCAGATTCTATATCAGCCACAATAGAGCGCAAATAATTCATATTACTTTCAGAATAGAACGGGTCAACTGAAACCTCGAACGGTATTCTTTTTTCACGACTAACTTTGGCTGCGAACATGGTAAAAGCAGTTGTCATTGAAAGCCCCATTTCTTTACAAGCCTGTTCCATCCCTTTTTTTAAATCTTCGTCCATACGGAAATTAACCATTGTTTGTGCCATAAATGCCACCTCCTTTTTCATAATTAGTTTAACATATTGTAAAGCAAAAATCAATAAGTTGCTTTACAATATTATATGCACCACTACTCCCAAATACTCAATTTCGATTGGGCTTTTTTATTTTACATGAAAATTTAAGCTTTCTTCCCGGTTTTTCCCAGAATCACTCTAAAGTCTCCTCCTTCCACCCCTTATAATTTCAGAAAAACAACATTGTGGATTATTCAGCATATACATAGATTAACCACCCGTCAAAAAAAGCAGTATCGGTTGAAATTTGTTCACATAGACATAAAAAGATTTTCCCAGGTATCGCTACTGTTTGGGAGGCATTTTTTTGCGTTGGCTGAATTCCGGGCCTCTGCTTATTAAAAGCGGCGACATTTAAAGTATGAAGCAGTCCGAAAAATAGGATTGACTTAAAACAGAAAAGCAACAGTAATAACTAGTGACGCTTACCGTTGGTTTTGTTCTTCATTTATGGTGACAACCATCTCTTACTGGTATAACTAGGTTATATTTCTGTTTGCTTCTGTAGAATCTAATGTTACCTGGACTTGTCTGTTGGACCAGATGGTCTGTAACATTTTGTTGATGATTTCCTTCTGCGCCCCAACCATTCTTACTCTGTTTGATTACTACCTATTCCGCTGTATTCCAGATTGAGGAACCCACTGCATTTAATAAAATAATCAAAGCATGACGCCCTAACTGCATACTTTACTCAGAAGGAACAGGTATGGTATACTGAGTTGGTAAATTATGTGATTCCGGATAAGTCAAAGGAGAACAGAGGATGAAAAAGAGACAGATTTAAAACAGGCTATATTCTATGTGATATGTGCGGCAGTCATCATAAGCAATCCAACCACAGTGTCTGCCGGCAATGAGCAGACTGCTGTGGAAGATACCGGAGAGCAGCAGCCATCGTTGCGGCAAGAGATCCAGAAACTGAAAAAAGGAAACTGGGTTAACCAGACCGCGTAACAGAAGCTGGAGGACCTGGATATCCTTTATCAGAAAAGGGGGATATGTTATGAGAAGAATCATCGGCATGTTTGTTTGTATCTCTTTATTGCTTAATCTCAGTTTTACGTCATATGCATCAGAACGCTTGATACCTTCAGAAGGAAACGAGTATCAGGAGATTCTTTCTATGAAGGATGAGGTTTTATATCATATCAATTATGGTGGAGCACGTGGAGAACTCAACCGGGATGTGGAAGCGGATGAGGTGGAAATGGAAAGAGCATATAAAGTTTATGCCAATTCCGAGTTGTTAAAAACAAATGATTTTAAAGAATCATTGGAAAACAGTTATTATAAGTGGCAAATTCCCGTATACACAGACGGTTTTACGATTTTGGTTGATATAACGAAGGTAACATCCATTCCTGATGATATTCCGGAAGATGCAAAAGAAACGCTCAAACAGAAATTAAATATTTGGACTGTGGGAGCTGTCTATGTATATGATGCAGAAACGGTTGATTATGACAATACTGTAACAACTTCTCTTGAGGAGGCGGGGTACAACAGTGATGAGTATTCATACGAAGTTGTCTCAGGACTTCCTGGCATTCGATATCCTGCAGCTATCATATTTAATGCTGATGAAAAACCTGAATTTGTGATTCCTGCGCAGAAGTCTACGACACATGTATTTAATGGGGAATGGCCTACAGCAGCAAAAAATAGGGAGAAAACGATACCTTCAAATGCACAGAATAGTAATAATGATAACATAAATGGTTTCTCCATTTATTATTATGATGATGTTGTAAGGGCATCAAATTTCTACAATCGGGCGGGAATAGGTGGAATAGGACTTTCTTACAAAAAGGATTTTGAAAAGAATACCATAGCAGTGTTGATATTTGGATCCGTTGGAATTTTATTGATTATAGGAACAAAAAAAAGAAATAAGAAAAGGCTGAATTGAAATTTTAAATTCCGTATGCAAGACTAAATTCCGCAGATTGACTTGATAAAGATAGTTACCGGCCGGGCGGTGGTTTCTTAAGTGATTTTATTTTACAGCAGCTTGGGTGACAATATCACTTCATCTGGAACGATGAATGTAAGCTGCCAGGCTTTGAGTATATCGGGGCCATATTTTTTAGTACCGGTCTATATGACGTTTCTCTGCTGAGGTTCCCCCGAGTAACGGAATTAATATGATTTACAGCTTTTCTGATATCCCACTGTGTCAATGGCTCAAAAACGGTTCCCTTCGGGAGTATCATGCGAAGTATGGAGTGGACGTTTTCAATGCCGCCGTTCTGGTTGCTGCGCATGGGGCACAATAATAAATGCTGGTCCTCTGCATAACATCCGGGGCTGTCTCCAGACGGTCCGGAGCCCCGAATCCCTCCGGGGTCTGTCAGGATCAGGAGAAACACAGAGATGAATTCATAAGCCCCACCTAAGGATTTCTGTACCTGCTCAAATATAAGCCGGACAGCGCCGGGAGTACAGCGGTTCATGAGATGGGCAAGGATCAGCTCTGTACCGGGGAAATATATGGTAAGGATACATTTGAGAGATCCTTTTGCTGATAATACCGTATCCATCTCAACGAATTCAGAGCGGGAAAGCCCTAACGCCGGGAAATCGGCATAGTTTCTTCCAAAAAAGCTCTCCCGGGCTGTGTGGGCATTATAATCTTACTTCGTTGGTATGGTGCACAGGTTTTTCTTTCTGAAGCAGCTATTACAGACAAAGGGAGCGCAGGAAATAGATACCCTGGCCCTGGGAGATGATTCTTCCAGGGCCTTTTCATCCCCGTTTTTAATATATAACAGTAAATACAGCCGCATGCCAAGAGCAGGCGAATAATCTAAAAGATAGGGTATAGCTATCTATTTCTGTCCAATAAATACATTGCATGTATGCCTATTTGCAGCTTCAGCATATTTTCAGGCAGCCCGATATTGTAAGGCAGCAATTCCTGAATTCTGGTCAGATAATTCATCAGGGTATTGCGATGGATATGAAGATAAGACGCAGTTTTGCTGATGTTATAATGATTCCCGATATAGGTTCTCAATATATGGACATAATTGACATCGGAATTACCGGCCTTGCTTAAGGGCTCTATGGTATCTCTGTACATTTCCTCCAGACTTTCCTGGGGCATGGTCGAGAGCCATTGGTAAACCTGAATGGTGCGGAATAAAAACACATTTTCTTCCGGATAGAGTTTTCTGCCCAATTTCATTGCGTCGATAGCCTGAAAAAACGCTTTTGAAATCTGCTGTAGATCAGAGGAATATAAGCTGACACCAATATATGTGGAAATATTATTGTGATTAAAAATATGCCAGATTTTTTTTGCTGCTTCCGAAGCCTGGTATTCTGCTGTTTCCTGTGATATGACATCAGAAAAGAGCAGATACAGAACATAATGGGTGTGAGTTTTTAGGAAAAAAACGTTGCATCCATAGGTATTCATGATCCAGGTGGTTATGGATGAGAAGATTTCTCTGGTTATATATTTACGTGTGGATGTGGTGGGTACCTCACTGTCAAATTCTATGGATAAACAAATACGGTGTTTGGAGTAATCAAAATTGTACATTTTGCAATAGCGAAGAATCGTTTCGTTTGAATTTGACTGCGCCATGATTACGGAAGCCGCAAAATCCTGGGTGTTTACTTTATTATTAGATATTAATTGAAATAGGGCCGATACATCTTTTACAACCCTGTAATGCCAGTCTTCCAGTTTGTTTATCTCCGGAATAATTAAGAACGTTGTATCTCCGTCAATGTTTCCCGATGATAACAGAATACAGTTTCTTTCACCATTTGGGCTGCTGATAGAAAATTGGTGGAATTGGTATGGCTGCTGCTGATGCCTTTTCAGAAGATTATTCTGTATATTTATATCCAGCTCCATCAAAACTTCTTTGTGAAGGAGGTTCTGCAAAGAAAAATCGTCACTTGGACCATAGGAATATTCTATCAGCTCAAACTGTGAATTTATCAGGAAAACAGGATTTCTAAGCACCAGGCTTAATTCAGACAGCATTCTCTCCGGTACCTTATACTTGCTGAATGAATTGACAATATCCTTGTATGCAATGGAAACATGGTACATATCATCTAGCTGCTCTTCAAATATACGTTTATAAATCATAGAAGCAAAATCACAAAAATAAAGATTATATGGCATTTCGTATATGGGAAAATCCAGTTTGTTTCCGTCGTCAAGTATGATGCCGGGAATCTCGTTGTGATAGCGATGTAATTTTACACCAAGCGCAGCGCAGCCTTTTTTCTTAAGGGAAGCAATAAAACCTTTCAGCATGGATGGATTATGACTGGTGATATATCCGGAATCCACAACAAATTCTCCTCCATGCAGCCAGTCCAGAATTTCAGGTGTGTCGATTATGGTGAACGAGGTAACTTCTCTGTTTGTCCCGCAAAATCCGGCAACACAACGGATTTGTTCAAGGTCTGATGTAAAATCTGCAACTGTAACCATGGTGTTCCATCCTTTCTAAAACAACTAGATGTAATTATATCAGCTGCCATATTATTAAGCAATGTGCAGTTTTTTGAATTTAAATGAAAAAAATGTGCACTTTGACCAGGACTGTACAAATAAATAATGATAATATATAGAAGAATATATAAATTTGCAGAAAAAAGGTAGGAATAACCGGAAAAAAGGCAGTTTGTTTCTGCGATTATAAGCAGTTGTTGGTGAAATTTTCGGAAATGAAAGAGAGGGAGAACCGTATTGTCATTAATAGCTAATAAGAGCAGAATAAATAATGATTTTGGATCATTTTAAAATATGTAACAGTTGTCCTATGCTGGCATGGCTGCCACGGAGGACGCTGTGGGAAATATCCATGGGACCCTGATGGGCACAAATCCTGACCAGGCCCCGGTCTGGTGCGATTCCCATGTGTGCTGGTTTTTTATCGGAATCATGGACATTATGGACATCCGCGAAGAGACTGAAACAGACCTGCCTCATTCTTCAGATGACATAATAATGGCGGCCATCGAAGAATGCTGCGAGAGAAAAGGTATTGCCCCAGATAAAGTGATTAGCGGTGCATACCATAACTATTTATATATAGCTGCATTCACACCTGAGGGTATGCGTTTTGTGCCGGGCCCCATCGGAGATAGCTATGATCCGGCTGAATATACAGATATCAATGATGCAGTTTCAGGAACAGAGGTTTTAGCGGATATGTTTCTAAATCTGTTAAATTCAAACAAAATTTAATACATCACTGGCTGATGTAAATTAACAGCTGACGGGGGGTGTGTATGTTTATAAGATTTATAGTAACTCGTTAATCGTGTAGTCCAATTGACTATACCATCATTATGCAAGGAGGTTGCGAAATGAGTAATATTGAGCAAGTCCAACAGGTTTCCAATTCACCTATTCTGTGGCTCTTATGCGGCGTTACGGTTGTCATATCTGCTATACAGACAGTGCTTTACATGAGGCAGTGCAGCAAGACTACCAGGGCGGCAGGTCTGGATCCGAAGATTCCCAAGGAAGCTTTCCGCGTGGGACTTATATCCGCCATAGGTCCTGCTTTAGGTGTGTTTATCGTAATGGTTGGACTTATGGCTTCCATCGGAGGCCCCATGGCGTGGCTCCGTCTTTCCATCATCGGCGCTGCTGCCACTGAGCTTTCAGCAGCAAATATTGGTGCAGAGGCATGTGGAGTTACTCTGGGCACAGAGCAGTATACTCTGATCTGTCTTGCGGTTTCATGGTTTACCATGGCCTTAAACGGCGCAGGCTGGCTTCTCTTTACCGGTGTTGCCACTCCGTCTTTAGAGACGCTGCGCAATAAGGTATCCGGTGGAGATATGAAATGGCTGGTTGTGCTTAGCGGTGCGTGCTCCCTTGGTATTTTTGGTTATCTGAACGCAGGTGAAATCTTAAAGGGGATGGGAAATACACTGGCAGTTTTGGCAGGTGCTGTTTCAATGGTCCTGCTTGTGAAAACCGTATGTAAAAAATATCCTAAATTGATGGAATATTCCCTGGGTATCGCCATGATCATTGGCATGATATTCGCATTGGGATATGATCAGTTACTCAAATAGACCAGGAGGGAAGATAAATGAGTGATAATGAAATCATGAAACAATGGAAAAAAAGCAGTATTGTTATTGGCTCACCTACGAACATCCTGGCTGCCCTGACCTCATTCATTCCGGTAATCTGGCTTTGCACCACTTATGATTGCTGGCCGCCAATCAGCACGGTCCTTACTGCATGGGGCATGGTTGCTGCTTCCTTTGGAGCGTTTTATTTTGTGGAGCCGGTTTCCTACTATGCCGCTCTCGGTATGACAGGAACCTACCTTAGCTTCCTGTCAGGAAATATCGGCAATATGAGGGTTCCCTGCGCGGCTCTGGCCCTGGATGTTACACATTCCACACCAGGTACAATCCAGGCAGAGGTGGTTTCCACCATGGCAATCTGCGGTTCTATCATTACAAACCTGATAGGCACTACTTCTGCAGTTATCGTAGGCGGAGCGGTTTTATCTGTGCTTCCTGAGTTCATAGTGGTAGGTCTTACGAAATATGCCAGTTCCGCAATTTTTGGAGCGACCTTCGGGAATTTTGCGGTTAAATATCCAAAGGTGGCAGTATTTGCATTGGCAATTCCCGTAATTCTGAAAATGACCACCGGACTTCCGGCAGCAGCAGTCATTGTGTGCACCGTATTTGGTACCTTGTTAATCGCAAGAGTATTCTATAAAAAGGGACTTGTCAAATAATCATGGGTTGCGGCAATCTAATTTCAGGAAAGGAGTAATATATTATCATGTGGGAGAAATGTAAAGAATTACAGGAAGAGCTGGTCAGAATGCGCAGGGAGCTTCATCAGATTCCGGAGCTGGGCGGAGAACTGCCCAAGACCAGGGCGTATGTGGAAGAAAAGCTTAAGGAACTGGGGATTCCTTTTGTGGAGAATAAGACGGACAGCGGCCTCATTGCTACCATTAAGGGAGAAAAAGAGGGGAAGACCATTGTGCTCCGTGCAGATATGGATGCCCTTCCGATACAGGAAGCCAATGAGGTGGACTACATATCCAGACATGAAGGATGTATGCATGCCTGCGGACATGATACGCATATGACCATGCTGCTGGGAGCGGCTAAAATTTTAAGTGAACATAAAGATCAGATCCCAGGCACTGTAAGGCTGCTCTTCCAGACCGATGAAGAAGGTTCCAGAGGCGCTCAGAGGCTTTGTGCAGAGGGTGCTATGGATGGCGTTGATGCTGTGTTCGGAACCCATATCGGAACAATTATTTCCAAGGACATCAAGGCAGGAACCGTGATTTCCGTACCGGGCTGCTGTATGGCCTCCTTTGATAAATTTGTGATAAAAGTAAAAGGAATCGGCTGCCACGGCTCCACTCCGGAAAAAGGCGTGGACCCGGTGAACATTGCAGCCCATATCATCATCAATCTCCAGGAGATCATTGCCCGTGAGATCCCGGCAGTTAAGCCTTCCGTACTCACTATCGGCCATGTGAAAGCAGGTTTCGCCTATAATGTTATCCCGTCGGAGGTTCTGATTGAAGGTACTATCCGGGCTTTGGAGGAAGATGTACGCCAGGAGCTGGCTAAGAGGATTGGCGAGATTGCAGAGGCAACTGCTAAAGCCTTCAGAGGGGAAGCTGAGTACGAAATGATCTGGGGTGCGCCTCCTGTTATCAATGATGCCGGTATGGCTAAACTGGCAGCGGACTGTGCCAGGGACGTGGTGGGAGATGATATGGTCATTGACCATCTGGATGCGCCAAATATGGGCGGAGAGGATTTTGCATATTATCTGGAGAAAGCGCCGGGAGCATTCATGTTCTTAAGCTCATCCAACCCGGAGAAACATACGGATGTACCGCACCACAATCCGCTTTTCAATGTGGACGAGGATGTATTCTGGATTGGCTCCGCCATATTTGTACGTATAGTCGAAAGGTTTTTCAAAATGTAATAAATTCGGCTCAGAAAGGACTTTTAAGATATGTCACCAGGGTTATTGTTTCTTGCATATGGCGTCATTGTCATAGTGGCAATGTATGTTTTTGTATATATACCTAATAAGAAAAAGCACAGGAAGATGCAAGAGATGCATAATTCCATTGCTGCAGGGGATATGGTCATCACCATCGGAGGGGTAGTTGGAAGGGTGGTAAAAAAAGAAGGGGATTACCTCACTCTGGTTATTGATGAGGAGAAGGAAGTGACCATGAGGATTGTGCTGTATGCAGTCAATCAGAAGATAGATAAATAAGGGATTGGAAGGCGGAACATTTGATTAAGTGTTCCGCCTTTAATTATCACATATAAAAGGAGAAAGGCCCGTTAGGCCGGCAAAAGAAAGTGGTATAAAAGGCGAACCCCGGATACCCCACTGATAGGGGCATGACCATTGATAGGCCGTTTTGATATCTATAAACCCAGTGCAGCCAGCACCGGGTTTTTATTTTTGTACAAAATTCCTGAACTGCTCCATCAACTGGGTACGCTTAGTGACCTCCGCCTTTTGAAGAATATTGTGGACATGGGTCTTCACCGTGCCTAGGGAGATCACCAGCTCTCCGCTGATTTCCTGGTTCGTCATATCTTTTAGCAGTAAATCCAGGATTTCCCGCTCCCGCTTCGTCAGCCCCAGCTTCTGTGCAAATTCCTCCTTAGCGCTGTCATAACAGTCCTTAGGCAGGGCTGAGGACATATTGACAGGCAGGACAGCTGTGTTCAGCTTGTTTTTAATCACATCATAACACTGAGTGAGGCACCAGTAGGACAGGATAACAGAGTACATATCCTCACAGAAGATCCGTTCGCTGAGCCTTGGTGCAAACGAATTCAGCCAGCCGGAGTATTCCTTCCAGTACATAGTAGTCACTGTATTTTCCACAAAGGACAGGCACATAAATACCAATATAAACAGATTCAGCTGCAGGGCCAGAGCCCTGCGCTGCACATCGATCCGGTCGCCGCAGGCCCGGATCTGAATCCGCAGCAGAAAGAGCAGGCTGATAGTGGTGACATAGCGTGTGGTAAAGTACATCCAGTCAGCCGCAGCAGAATTTCTGATGGTGCCGAATACAACCATGCAGGCCGCGTAAATCAGGAGGGGGATTAGGTTCAGCAGCTCAAAGGAGCGCTCCATCAGGCACAGAAAGAAAAATGTGTAGATAATCATTCCGCTGAAGAAACCTACATTCCGAAGCAGCGGAAAGCTGACGGATGGGACCGGAGAAAACTGTCCCGGTGTGTGGTATATAAACTCAATGATGGAGATAATGGACAGATCAAACAGAAAGAAAACAAACAGTGCGATCAAATGAAGGTATAGTTTATGCCCTGTATTCATCCAGGCATAAAAGCAGCTGCTGATGACGCAGGCATACAGGAGCAGAAGGAAAATTGTGTAGAGAAATGAGATGACGTCCATGGTTTCGTCCCCTTTTGGAATAGTGTCCCTATTATACCATTAAAAAGACGGAACTGCAATTTGAAATTCTGTCGAAACCTCCTGAAATTTATTGAAAATATACAAAAGATTAGATGAGTTTATGGACATGATTGACAATTATTACAAAAAAATACATCCTATGGATTAGATGAAAATACATCCTGGGATGATGGAAAACAGCCGTCCCGGGTGGTAGTCTTGTGTCATCCGGTGACGGCGCACCAAATACGCCGCACCGGCCGCAGAAAAATAAATAAAGGGGGTTTTGAAATGGCCAAACGAATTATGGGGTCCACTCCAAAGGAAGACGGTTACAGAATGCCGGGAGAGTTTGAGGAGCAGAAGCAGGTATGGATGCTCTGGCCTGAGCGGCAGGACAACTGGAGGAACGGCGCCAAGCCGGTACAGAAGGCCTACACAGATGTGGCAGTGGCCATAAGCCGGTTTGAACCGGTAACCATGTGCGTATCAAAGGAACAGTACGCCAACTGCCGGGCCAGGCTGCCCGAGGAGATCCGGGTGGTGGAGATGGCAAGCAACGATTCCTGGATCAGGGATTGCGGTCCTACCTTTATAAAGGGAGAGGACGGCACCGTAAGAGGAATTGACTGGACATTCAACGCCTGGGGAGGCCTGGTGGACGGACTGTATTTTCCGTGGGATGCAGACGATGCGGTGGCCCAGAAGGTGTGTGAGATCGAGAACGTGGATTCCTACCGCACGGAGGGATTTGTGCTGGAGGGCGGTTCCTTCCATGTAGATGGGGAAGGCACGGTGATGACCACGGAGATGTGCCTGTTGAGTGAAGGACGCAACCCGCAGCTGACCAGGGAACAGATCGAGGAGATGCTCTGCAGCTATTTAAACTGTGAGAAGGTGATCTGGGTCACAGACGGAATTGACCCGGAGGAGACCAACGGGCATATTGATGATGTGGCATGCTTCATCCGCCCTGGAGAGGCGGCCTGCATATACACGGAAGATGAGGAGAATCCCTTCTATGAGGCTTCCAGAAAAGCCTATGACCAGCTCTGCCGGGCAGTGGACGCCAGGGGCAGAAAAATGAAGGTACATAAGCTGTGCCTGCCAAAAAAACCAGTGCTTTTAGAGGGCGCTGAGGGCATTGATCAGATTCAGGGAACCATGCCCAGGGAGGACGGGGATGTGTGCATCGCTTCCTATATGAACTTCCTCATTGTAAACGGCGGCGTGATCGTACCCCAGTACGGGGACGAGAACGATGGGGCGGCCCTTGCCCAGATCCGGGAAATGTTCCCGGACCGGGAAGTGGTGGGCGTCCGGACAAAGGAAGTCGTATTCGGCGGCGGAAACATCCACTGCATCACACAGCAGCAGCCAAAGTAGGAAAATAGAAACTATTATAAATCAAAAAACAGGAGGAATCATCATGAAAACATTGAGACATTTTATCGACACAAACGACTTTACAAAGGAAGAGCTGCTGGACATCATTCATCTGTCCCTGGAGATCAAACAGTGCATCAAAGCAGGCTATAATCCGCCTCTGATGAAGGGAAAGACACTGGGAATGATCTTCCAGCAGTCCTCCACCAGAACCCGCGTGTCCTTTGAAACTGCTATGGAACAGCTGGGCGGCCATGCCCAGTACCTTGGCCCCGGTATGATCCAGCTGGGCGGCCATGAGACCATCGGCGACACGGGCAGAGTGCTTTCCAACCTGATCGACATTGTGATGGCCCGCGTGATTGAGCACAAGAGCGTTGTGGAGCTGGCGCAGGCCTGCAGCATCCCTGTGCTTAACGCAATGTCTGATTATAACCATCCTACCCAGGAAATCGGCGATCTCTGCACCATCATTGAGAACCTGCCAAAGAACAAGAAGCTGGAGGATTGCAAGGTAGTATTTGTGGGCGATGGCACCCAGGTGTGCGCGTCTCTTGGCTTCATCACCACCAAGCTGGGCATGCACTTTGTACACTACGGCCCGGAAGGCCACCAGCTGCTGGATGAGCACAAGAAGATAATGGAGGAGAACTGCAGGGAATCCGGCGGAACCTGGGATGTGACGGACGATAGGGTGAAGGCCCTCACCGGAGCCGATTTTATTTACACAGACGTGTGGTACGGCCTCTATGAGAACGAGATGCCCAAGGAGGAGCGGGTACGCGTGTTCCACGACTACCAGGTAAACCGTGAGATGATGCAGATGGCCAGCATTGGCTGCAAGTTCATGCACTGCCTGCCTGCCACCAGAGGCGAGGATGTGACGGACGAGGTGCTGGACAGCGAGTGCTCTCTGGCATTTGAGGAGGCGGGAAACCGACTGACCGCAATGCGCGGCTTGCTGGTGTACTTCACCCAGTATCAGAGAGAGCAGGCGCCAAGCCAGCTGAAGGCAGAGGCTGCCAAGGAGGAACTGGAGCGCTTTATGGAAGAAAGAGGCCTCATTTAACCGGAAAGGAGAGGGCATTGATATGGGAGAACGACAAGAGCAGCAGGAGGGGCGGGAGCTGGGTACGAAACCAATTCTGCCGTTATTTACAAAATACAGCTTTCTCACGTTTGTGGGAATGATTGCTCAGTGCATCATGGTGCTGTGTGAGGGAATTATTATTGGAAATGGGCTGGGAACTGAGGGCCTGGCCTGCGTGGAACTGATTATGCCTATGGAGTATCTGATGCTTGCACTGGGGGGATTTTTCGCCATCGGTATCTCCACCATCGCCGGAATCCGGTTGGGAAACGGGGACCCGGAAGGGGCAAGAAGGGCATACGGACAAGGAACCCTGTTTACCCTGCTGGCCATGGTTATTCTGTCCGCGATTATCTTTATATTTGCAGGCCCTGTGGCGGATTTGATGGGTACTCCGGCGGAATATAAGGACATGATGATTATTTTCCTGCGCATATTCATGGTGGGCTATCCCTTCTGTGTTATTGGACATATTGTGGTCTACATGGCAAGAGTAGATGAGAAGCCGGCCATTGCCACCTGGGCCATGACCAGCTCCGCGGTGATTGCGCTTGCCTGGCTGTATGTCAGCACATACATATTAAAACTGGGAATTCCCGGGGGAGCGGTTTATTACTCCATCTCCATCGGAATCTGGGGCTTGTTTATTCTTTACTTTATTTTCAGCAAGAATACCTTGCTTAAGATCCGCAAAGAGGATCTGCATTTTGACAAGAACCTGATTATGGAGATCATGAAAATCGGTTTTCCGTTCCTGTTGGTCCAGGCCTCCAGCACGGTGTTCGGCATTGTAATCAACAACTTTCTGGGAGCCTACGGAACACCTATGGATCTGGCCGCCTATGCGGTGATCAACGGCTATGTGATATACATTCTGATGATGATTACCCAAGCTGTCACAGGGGGGATGCAGCCTATCGCCAGTTTCAATCTGGGCGAGAAGATGTACGGAAGAATCCGTCAGCTGATTAAGGTCAGCATGATTGGAAATGTTCTGGTAGTGGGGGTGTTTACCCTGGCTTTCTACATGGGGGCCCATGTGGTCTGCGATGTGTTTTGCGGGGATGCAGCTCTGGTGGAGGTTGCGGTACCTGCACTGCGTATGGCAATTATCTGCTCGGCCCTGGGGCTGTGCGCCAATGTGATGTCCTGTTACTTCCAGTACGTGGAGCGGGTGGTTCCGTCCACATTCCTGGGAATCTGCCGCTACATCCTGTTCTGTATACCGATTATGCTGGTTCTGACCAGGACCTTCGGGGTGAACGGCGTGTGGTACTCCCTGCCGGTGGCTGATATCCTGGCCTTTGCAGCAGCGGCAGTTATGGCAGTGTATGAAATGAAGCGGTTAAGAAATATGGAGGGGAAGAAAAATGATGAGAAAAGCGGATTATATTTTAAAGAGCAGCCGGATTTATAAAGGAACAGGCAGAAAACTGATAGACGGATTCGTAGCGGTAAAGGGAGAGAAGATAATGTTTGCAGGCCCCTTTGACCAGATGGAAGGGTTCACCGGGCCGGAAACCAAGGTCATGGATTTTGGGGATAAGGTGATTATGCCGGGTATGCACGATGCCCACATCCATCTGTACATGTCCGGGCTTTACTCCTCCCCATTGGTACACGCCAGCTTTACCGACACTTCAGAACAGCAGTGCGTGGATGGATTAAGGGAGCTGGCAGAGCGTATCCCGGAGGACCGCTGGCTCATCGGCGCAGGCTGGTATCATCCCCTTTGGGAAAATCCGGTGCTGCCCAGCAAGAAGTCGCTGGATGCAGTATACCCCAACCGCCCGGTATGCATGGTCAGCGGAGACGGCCACACCATGTGGATCAATACCAAGGGAATGGAAGTACTGGGCATTGATAGGGACACCCAGGCGCCTCCGGGAGGTACCATTGACAAGGATGAGAACGGCGAACTGACAGGCATTTTCCATGAGAGTGCGGCCTCCTGCCTCAGCAGCAAGGTTTACTGCTTCACCCAGGAGGAGGAAGACCAGTGCTACAAGGAGCTTATTTCCAACTTAAACAAGTTCGGAATCACCTCTGTGTGCGATGTATCCATGATGGCGGTGCCCGGAGCGGACTTTGTGCGGGACGACATCTATTCCAGGCTGTTGGACAAAGGTGAGTTAAATGTGCGCGTCCATATGTATCCCACCATGACCGATGAGATGACCAGGCCCATGGAAATGCGGGACCAGTACAGAAGCCCCATGTTAAAATGCACCGGCGTGAAGCATTTCTTTGACGGAGTGTCCAGCTGTCACACCGCCTATTTAAAAGAGCCCTATGCAAATGCCTATTATGAAGGCGACTGCGGCAAACTGTCCACCAATCCTGATGATATGCGCCGTCTGGTGTTAAAGGCAGTGGAAAATGATCTGAGCATGAGAGTACATACTATCGGAGACCAGGCCATACACCTGATGCTGGACTATTTAGAGGAAGCGGAGATGGTCTACGGAAAGAAACCTTATCTGCAGCATACTCTGGAGCATCTGGAGAATCTGCAGTATGAGGATATTGCCAGACTGAGCAAGTTAAATGTGGTGGCATCCGTGCAGCCGCCCCACCTGATGATCGATCCCAATGGTATAGAGCGCGACCTGGGACAGGACAGAATCCAGTTAATGTGGCCCTTCCGCCGTTTCCTGGATGCAGGCGTGACCCTGGCCTTCGGAACAGACAGCCCGGTGGTTGAGATCAATCCCTTCAACGGCCTTTACAATGCAGTAACCCGCCGTTCCGCCTTTGACGGCAAACCGGATGGCGGCTGGATCCCCGCAGAGCGGATCAATGTATACGAGGCAGTCAGCGCCTACACCTATGGTTCCGCCTGCGCAGCCAACAGCGCAGACGAGATCGGCACCCTCTCACCCGGCAAATTCGCAGATATCTGCGTTCTTGACCACAACATTTTTGAGGGCGAGCCGGAAGTGATTCTGGATACAAAAAATGTGTTCACCATGGTAAACGGACGCATTGTATACGAAGGCTAAACAAGGAGGAATTGCAGCATGTCAAGAATTGTAATTGCCCTGGGCGGAAACGCCCTGGGCAGCAGCCCAGAGGAGCAGCAGGAGATGATTGAGGCGGCCTGCCCCTCCCTGATCGGCCTCATCAGCCAGGGCCATGAGATTATCATCAGCCATGGAAACGGCCCTCAGGTGGGAATGATCAGCAAAGCCTTTGAGATCGGTGCCCGGCATGATTCAGGCATCTGCCCCATGGAGCTGATGGAGTGCACAGCTATGAGCCAGGGGTATATCGGCTATCATTTGCAAAAGGGAATTAAAAAAGAGCTGAGAATCCGGAAAATGCCCTGGCATGTGGCCAGTGTAGTAACCCAGGTGGCCGTAGACCCAGGGGACCCCGCATTTTTAAACCCCACCAAACCGATCGGCAGTTTTATGACAAAGGAGGCCATGGAGGCGCTTAAGAAGGAGCGGCCGGAGCTTCAGTTTGTGGAGGATTCGGGCAGAGGCTACCGCAGAGTCGTTCCTTCCCCCAGGCCGGTGACCATTGTGGAGAGAGATTCAATATTAAACCTGCTGGACAATGAGTATATTGTCATTGCCTGCGGAGGCGGCGGCATCCCGGTTATTAAGAACGAGAACGGGGATTATACCGGGGTTCCGGCTGTGATCGACAAGGATTTCGCCTCGGCCAAGCTGGCGGAGCTGGTGGATGCGGACTATCTGTTCATTCTTACCGCAGTGGATCATGTGGCTGTGAACTTCGGCAGGCCGGACCAGATGCAGCTGACGGAGATGACGGTGGACCAGGCCAGAGAATACTGCAGCCAGGGCCAGTTCGCAGCGGGAAGCATGCTGCCCAAGGTTCAGGCGGCCATGGCATTTGCGGAGAGTAAGAAAGGGAGAAACGCGGTTATCGCCTCCCTGGAGAAAGCACCGTTAGCTATGGTGGGAAAAAGCGGGACCAGGATTTATCAGGGTTAATAACGCAGCAGATTACTTAAAGACACTCCAGTGCCAAAGTTATGAATCAATCAGTGGTTCGGGCCTAAGAAAAAGGGTATTGCCATCAGTCTTGCCCTGGAGCTAACCACGGCAAAAAGCAGTGCCTTTGAACGCTCCGCGAGGGCGTTTACCGCAAGACGGTTTATGCTGTGGTGAAGGATTCATATGCATTCGTTTCCACAACCTCCGGTACAGGAGTGTCTGTGAAGCACCTCCTATCCCGGAACAATAAAAGCCTGACAGACCAAGCGCGTTATGCGGCGGGTATGTCAGGCTTTGCTTCTTTCCGTATGACCTCATAATCTTAAAAATCATCTATATCCGGAATTAAAATATTCGTTGCCTCCTCAATACCCAATTTCTCCAGGACCTCCACGATTCTGCGCAGATCATGCAACAGAAGGAATTGCAGTGTTGAGGCGAAACATGGGACATCTCTTTGTTCCAGACATGTAAGCATACGTTCAAGGCAATGAAAAAAGGGTGAACTGTCCGGACACTGCGTCTCCAGCATTTCCTGAAGCGGGTTTCCCCAGAAGAGGAGACGCAGCAGCTCCGAATAAACCGTACGGAGGGTCTGAAAGGGGGCGTACTCTGAAATCAATGACAGACAGGTGTATATTAATCTTTCACTGTGCCCCCTGGTTTTTAAATCATACAGACATTGCTTCCAACGGCAAAGAGATGGGTCATCCAGGGAGGCCAGTGTGATTTCCGATACCGCCTTGCCGGACAGGGCGAATATCTGCAGGCTTTCCGCCAGTTCCAAAAGCCGTCTGCGAAGGTCCGGCTGGGTAAAATCGCAGTTTTCAGCGCTCTGGGAAGGTGTCAGCACACGGGCGCCAAGGGGCCTTGAGGATTTGACTGCCCCGATGCTGTTTAACAGGCAGACTGCCCGCCGGACTGTGCTGACAGAGACTCCTTTCTCAGCCGAAAGCCGTTCAGCCGAAGGAAGATAGCTCCCAGGAGGGTAAATGCCGCGCCCGATCTCTGTCAGAAGCTCCATAGCAAGGGAATAGCGAAGCTGCGAGGACTTGTTATAGGCGTCCCAGCAGAATACCACTTCATTGCCGGCCGGCTCCCGGATGATCCGTTCCTTATAAAAACGGTGCAGAGCACTGGAAAGTTCATCCTGAACCACATGCAGACAATCAGGAAGTTCCTTCCATCTCTCCTCGCGGCAGAGGGTTATGGCTGTCCTGACCTGTAATAAGGTTTTCTTCTGCAGTTCACTGTCATCAATCACGCCCCAGAAGGCCCCGTAAAAATATAAATAAAGGTATCGGGTGAGCCGCATGAGGAGATTATTTCCCAGGGCGTTGTACCTGCGGTCTAAAATTTTCCAGACAGCATAGACTGCCTGGGGATTCCCCTCATCTAAGAAGTCAGAGAAATCCACTGCTTTTATATGTCCATATTTAAAGGCGTTGCATTGGGCCTGTCCCAGCAGCGGCCATATGCAGCCGCTCAGGTCGATTAAGGATTCCTTACGCTCAGCGTAAAAGGACTGTATATGGCGTTCAATCTCTTCCTGACCATAGGTAACGGTTACTTTTGCCCCGCCCTTCTTGGAAAGGGTAATATATCCCTCATGGCGCAGGCGGTGGTACACAGGGATTGCCGTATCCAGGGATGTATGGAATTGACGGCATGTCTCTTCCAGTGAAGGCAGTTTTTCCCCATGCTCATAGAAACCAAATTGAATCTGGGTCAGATAAAACTGATAAATTGCCTGATGCAGTTCCATTCCGCAGTCCATAACCATCTGTTCACCTTCTCTCTGTATATGCGATCTGTATCTTACCTTTCTTTCACTCTAACTATGATGCCCTGCTTAAATACTATAACATCCCCGGTTTCCATTTTCCACAATATTTGCAGTTTTATTGCTATTTATGACAACCTTTGCTATACTCGTATTAATATTGGATGTGAGCGATTAAAGATATTGTGATACCTTCGCTGACGTCCAATGCATTTGCATCAGACAGATGTTCTCTAACATATGGATGAACGGATGATATGGGATTTACCTAAAATTCAGGAGGTACATAAGTTGAAAGCAGGAACAGGGGAGAAGAAGAAATCATATGCCATACTGGCGTCGGCGGCGGGGATTTTCCTGATTGCGCTGTCCCTTTCCGGTTTCTTTCTGGTACAGATTATCGGCAGGATGAATCTCAGCGCAAACCAGAATCTTCTGATTTCCAGCCGGGTTATAAGGGGAGGACTGAATAATGAAATCGTCCTTGACAGGAAACTATTGGGAACCTTGGCGGAGCTGCTTGCCCTGGAGCAGGAGGACGCAATCGGAGAAACCTTGGAAAAGTATGCGGACTCCACTGATTTTTTCCGTTTTTCTTTTGTGGATGTGGAAGGCAATGGGATAGACAGCCAGGGAAATACCATTCACGCCTCGGATTTGGAATTTTCCTTTGATGATACAGCAGGTTCCCAGGGATTGGGCGGGATATCGGCTCCTTATCACGGTTCCAGCGGGTGGCTGCAGGTTACGTTTCAGCATCCTGTGATGAGGGACGGAAAACAAATAGGGGATGTTTACGCGGACCGGATCATAAACGACTATAATCTTCCCAATCTGTTTTCCTTCCACAATGGGGAAGGTTCTGCTTACGTGGTGGACAGCCAGGGGAATTTTATTATAAAATCCAGAGGAACTTCATCCGAGTCCAATATTTACAGCTATCTGGAAAAGCAGGGCAACGGCAGGGGGATTCAGGATACCCTTCGTCAGGTCATCGGGGGACACAAAAGCGGTACCATGGCGGTGATGAATGGGAATCAGAAATCCCTGTTGGGTTTCCTTCCGGTAGAAGCGCCGGAGGGCTGTTATCTGCTTACGGTTGTCCCGCGCACAGTGCTTCAGCAGGAAGCGGCTCCCATCATCACCATGCTTTGCTGTATGTTCTGCCTGCTTTTGTTGTCAGGCATATCCATAGCCGCGCTGCTGGCGGGAAGGCAGTCCATGAAGGCGGATGTGCTCCAGAAGGAGTACCGGGAGAAGCTGTTTGAAAATCTTTCCTCAAATATAGATTTCGCTTTCCTGCTTTATACGCCGGCCATTGGGAAGGTGGAGCTGGTGTCGGAGAATCTGCCCGGACTTCTGGGTATTACTGCCCAGGAGGTGCGGGAAAAGCCGGAGCTGGTATTTGACGCGGGCGGAATGGCGAAAGAGGACACTGCCAGGAACGGTTTCCTGAAAGGAATGCTGAAAGAACAGATTACCAGGGAGAGCCTGGTGGGTGCTGGTCCCAACCAGGTAAGGCGATGGATAGAGATCCATCTGATTCCTGCGGATTACGGCCAGTATCTGGCTGTGTTCCATGAAACCACCGGGGAACATGATATCCGTGAACAGCTGGCGGATGCCCTTACACAGGCCCAGAACAGCAACCGGGCCAGGACAGCGTTCTTTTCCTCCATGTCCCATGAAATCAGGACACCTATGAATGGCATTATGGGCATGACAAACATTGCGTTAAAGAATCTGGATGACCGGGAAAAGACAGAGTCCTGTCTGAATAAGATTATGGCAGCTTCAGAGCATCTGCTGGGGCTGATTAATGAAGTGCTGGATATGTCCCGCATCGAAAGCGGGAAACTCAGCCTTAAGGAAGAAAATGTAAATCTTCCCAGCCTGATTGCAAACCTTGTTTCCTTTATCAAACCTGATATGGATAAAAAGAACCAGGTCCTGTACATGAAATCGCCCGTACTGGAACATGACACAGTGCTCAGCGATACCCTGCATCTGCAGAAAATCCTGCTGAATTTATTATCAAATGCAGTGAAATATACCCAGGAGGGCGGGGAAATCAGACTGATGATTACAGAAACCCTCATGGACGCGGATACCATAGGGATGCGCTTTGTGGTTAGTGATAACGGGATTGGTATGAGCCCTGAGTTTCTGGAATGTATCTTTAAGCCCTTTGAACGGGCGGAGGACAGCCGCATGAGCCAGGTCACCGGTACAGGACTGGGGCTTGCCATTACAAAGAGCATAGTGGATATGATGGGCGGGAGCATTCGCGTAGAGAGCAGGAAAAACAAGGGGTCTCGCTTTACCGTGGACATCCCCCTGAAACTGCCGGAACAGCCGGAACAGCCGGAACAGGAAATTCCGGACCTGACACAGTACTCTGCTCTTGTGGTGGATGACGACCAGGATGCCTGTGAGGGAATCTGTCTGATCCTTCAGGAGATTGGCATAAGGGCCCGGTGGGTTTTAAACGGGCCTGATGCAGTAAAGCAGGCCTGGGATGCCCATGTGATGAAGAAAGATTACGGTATGCTTATCGTTGACATGAAAATGCCTGGAATGGACGGCCTTGAAACAGCAAGGCAGATACGGGAACGTCTGGGCAGCAAGACGCCTATTCTCCTGTTGTCCGCTTATGATTGGGAAAGCGTGAAGGATGAGGCTGTCCGCATAGGAATCAACGGCTTCCTCACAAAACCTATTTTTAAAAATGAACTTCTGGGACAGCTGGCCTACTTTTTCCAGGGCAGTAAAAGTAAAACAGAGGAATCCGCACCGGAAGATTGGGAAAACCTGAACGGTGTCCGTATCCTGGCAGCGGAAGATAATGAGTTAAACCGGGAGATAATCGTAGAACTACTGGAAAGCCACGGCGCTGTGGTGGACACTGCCTGCAACGGGAAAGAGGCATTGGATGCTTATTTAAACAGCAGCCCGGGGTATTACCGGTTAATACTTATGGACGTGCATATGCCGGAGCTGAACGGACTGGAGGCAACGAAAGCTATCAGGGATTCGGGCAGGCCGGATGCAGCCACGGTTCCAGTGATTGCCATGACAGCAGATGTATTTAAAGAGGATATACGCAGATGCAGGGAGGCGGGTATGGATGCGCATATTGGAAAACCGGTGGAACTGGATAAATTATTCAGTACGCTCCAAAGACTTTTGAACAATCAGCAGGAACCGGAGGAAATATAATGAAGAGAAAAGGATATCTGGCTGGCCTTCTTTTGGCCTGGGTCCTGTTGGGAGCCGGATGTAAAAATGGAGAGGCTGCTCCTGAATTGTATCTGGATAAAGGGATTCCGGAAACACCGGTGGCAATTTTCACCCAGAATGATTCGGTTTCGCAAGTGGTAAAGGAGTGCTGTGAAAAAGTACTGAATAAAGACGGAACCACGAATATTGTTGTATACAGCGATTCCGCCGGTTATTATGCGGACGAAGGTCTGTCGTACCGGGAGCTTCTATTAAAACGCCTGTCTTCGGGAACAGCAGATGACTTGTATCTGATTCCTGCGGAGGATGTACTGGAGTTTGATGAAAAAGGATATATTTATGATCTGTCCGACTTAAAGTGCATCAGGAATCTGTCAAAGGATGCGCTGATACAGAGTACATATGATGGAAAGGTATTTTCCCTTCCCCTGTCCTATACCTGTTTTGGCTTTGTATGGAATGTTGATATGCTGAAGCAATACGATCTTGCAGTGCCGGAAAACCGGGAGGAGTTTCTGAATGTATGTGAAACGCTGAAAGAAAACGGGATTCTTCCCTATGGGGCCAATAAGGACTTTGGACTAACGGTTCCCGTCATGTGCGCAGGCCTTTATGATGTTTATCAGGGAGAAGGGACGGAGCAAAAGCTGCAGGAGCTGTCAGAGGGCACCACACCGGTCAGTGAGTATATGAGAAAGGGCTTTGATTTTCTGCAGATGATGATTGACAAGGGATATATGGACCCGGAAAAAGCACTTGACACGATACCCTCCAGTGATGGAGAGAAGGAATTTTTCGCACAGGAAAATTGTGCTTTTATCTGTGCAATTTACCGCGGCAAAACCTTTGAGGGGTATCCCTTTGAGATTGAGATGACGCCTCTTCCACTGCTGGAAAATGGTTCAATCTGCGTGGTGGGGGCGGACCAGAGACTGGCCATCAATCCGAACGCAAAGCACCTGGAAGCAGCCATTACGGTTGTGGAAGCCCTGGGACAGACGGAGATACTTGACGCATTTGCCCAGAACCTGGGAAAGATATCCTCATCCAAAAATGCCACGGCTCCTGCCATCCCCCAGTCCGATTCAATCATATCATGTGTTGTCAAGGGCAGTCAGATACCAAACCAGGATTTCCGCCTGCATTTTAATGTGTGGGATACGGTGCGGGATTTGAGCCAGATGCTCTGTCAGGGCCACAGCCCGGCCGAGGTGTCAAAAGAATATGATTCCAGGCAGATGAAAGAAATTTCTATGTATGGGAAGCACGGCTAGGCGGCCTGTGTTACGGAAAAAGCCTGTCACAATCAGCATTTGTCCAAATAATAATAGATACTGCATAAAAACAATGATATAATTTTTATGCAGTATCTATAGAGGCTTTAAAGAAGGGGACTAAAATGCTCAGTGAATTGATTGTTAAACACTATGATAAATTAAATAAGAATGATTTGTATTTATGTCAGTTTATCAGTACCCATAAAAAGGAATGCAGCAGTCTGACCATTGAGGAGCTGGCAGCCAAAAGCCATATATCCAGGAGCAGTATTTTACGCTTTGCACAGAAGCTTTCCCTGAGGGGATATAGTGAACTAAAGGTATATTTGAAGCTGGATGTTGAGCAGGAGCGCCCCTCCAGCCTGGATGTATTGACTGAGGTGTGTGACGACTACCATCGGGCCATCGAGGATTTTAAATCCAGAAACTGTGATAAAATCTGCAGAATACTGTACGAGGCAGGCCGGATTTTTGTATATGCAACGGGCAGTATGCAGGCCAGCGTAGGCAGAGAGCTGCAGAGAAAATTCCTGTACGCCAAAAAGTGTATTTATACAAGCGAGGGGACCGGGGAATTTAAGCAGATAATTGATATTGCGTGCAAAGAGGATGTTATAATCATGATTTCCCTGTCAGGCGATTCAGAGGAGGCGCTGGCCTGTGCGCGGCAGATTAAGATGAGGGGAATTCCGCTGATTGCACTAACAAAAATGAAGGTTAACGGTCTGGCCAGAATCAGCGATGAGTCTCTGTACGCCGGAACCTCCGTGGTGGCGTCATCTGTTCAGGACAACTATGAAACATCTATGCTGTTTTTTATGCTGACAGAAATACTTCTGGTAAAATATATGCTGTATAAAGAAGCAAGAGAAAAGGAAGCGGGAGAAAAAGAAAATTAAGGATTTGAAACCATGTTCCGGGAAGTGGGCTGCATATGCCTGCTCCCCGGATTTTTTATATGAATCATGCCTGTGCCCGCGATTTGAACTAAATCTTTACATGGGAAAAAGTATCAGAATGAGGGAAAAATACCTAAAGGCTGAATAAATACCGGAATATTTCCCGGGGATTGAAAAGGCATGCTGGTTTTGTTATGATGGGCCTTGTACAAAAAAGCAATGATAATCCGGATTCATGCAGAACAAGTAAAAGAGGGAGCGGAAACAAAATGAAAGACACAATAGTAGGGGGACTGCAAAAGTTTTCAAAAGCAATGATATCTTCCGTGCTGTACCTTCCGGCAATCGGTATGGTAATGGTGGTCTGTAATATTTTTACAAATGCCAATATAACAAACGCACTGCCGCTTTTACAGCAGGACTGGTTATATCTTCCGTTTAAGGTAATTTATGATGCGCTGCTGTCCATTTTTGCAAATCTGGGTCCCATATTTGCCATAGGGATTGCGTTTGGATTGGCAAAGAAAAAGAAGGAACATGCAGCTTTGGTTGCCTTTATGTCACTGTTCGTATATCTGGCGTCACAGCAGTCATTTTTAAAGCTGACCGGCCGTGTGGCGGAAACCACCGGCGGAGCCACAGGACAGGCTATGATGCTGGGATTCCAGGTTATCAACGTGGGGGTGTTTGCTGGTATTATCATCGGTATTATTGTGGGACTGGTCCACAACCGGTACTGTGATAAAGATTTGGGAACAATCTTCTCTGTTTATGGAGGTACGAAGTTTGTGTTCCTGGTCATGATACCGGTAATGCTGGCCATGTCCATTGGACTTGTATACATATGGCCCCCAATCCAGCATGTTATTAACAATCTGACTTACTTTATCGGAACATCAGGAGTCCCCGGGTTCTTTACCTTTGGTTTTTTAAACCGCCTGCTGATTCCCACAGGACTGCATCAGATTCTGGAAAGTGTGATTTACTATACTGACCTGGGCGGTGTGGCCACCGTGGGCGGACAGGTTATAACCGGAGCGAGAAATATAGCTCTTGCGGAGATTGCGGATCCGAATACTGCAAAGCTTCACATCTCTACGGTCTTTGCATGTGCAAGCATCGCTAAAATGTTCGGCCTGACCGGAGCTGGACTGGCAATGTTAAAGTGTGCGAAGCCGGAGCAGAAAAATAAGGCAAAGGCTATTTTCATACCAGCCATTCTGACGTCCGCGTTAACAGGCATAACGGAGCCTATCGAGTTTACCTTTCTGTTTGTGAGCCCGGTGCTGTTCATCATACATTCAGTTCTCACAGGATTCGCGCTGGTTGCCCTGTACCTGTTCAACGTAACCAGCTGCACCATGGGAAGCATTATAGACGTATTTCTTTACAATGTTCCCGCTGGAGTGGCAAAGACAAACTGGCCCATGTTCATTGTGATTGGCCTGGTTCTTATGGTGCTGTATTATGTGGTGTTCTGCTGGTATATTACGAAGTTTGATGTAAAGACGCCCGGAAGAGACGATAGTGACGAGGTTTCACTTATCACAAAGGCTGATTATAAAAAGAAAAAGACTGAAACTGAAAACAGCGGTCTGGAAAACGGCCGGAATATATGCGAGGCAGTGGGGGGAAAGGATAATATTGTCTCTGTGGACAATTGTTTTACCAGACTGCGGCTGGAATTAAAGAGCATGGCGGCTGTGGACGAGAGCTGTCTTGCGGAAACCGGAAGCAAGGGTGTGGTCAAGAGGGGAACCGAGGTTCAGATTATTTATGGAACAAATGTAATTAAATATAGAAAAATGCTGGAAGATTATTTGGAGACACTTTCTTAGAGAGTGGGAAAAGAGGAGAGCTATGGATAAGAAATTTTCAATTGCAATTGCAGGCGGAGGAAGCACGTTTACGCCGGGCATCATTCTGATGCTGCTGGACCATATGGATTCATTTCCCATCCGCCAGATTAAGCTTTATGACAATGACGGGGAACGTCAGGCGAAGATAGCGGGAGCTTGTGAGATCCTGCTGCGGGAACGGTTCCCCCAGGTGCAGTTTTCTTATACCGTTAAACCGGAGGAGGCCTTCTGCGATGTGGATTTTGTGATGGCCCACATCCGTGTAGGCAAATACAGGATGAGGGAGCTGGATGAAAAGATTCCTTTAAAGTACAACGTGGTTGGCCAGGAGACCTGCGGTCCGGGCGGCATTGCGTATGGGATGCGCTCCATCGCAGGGGTGCTGGAAATCCTGGATTATATGGAACAGTACTCACCCAATGCGTGGATGCTGAACTATTCAAATCCCGCGGCCATTGTGGCAGAGGCGACCAGGAAGCTGCGGCCAAAGGCCAAAATCATTAACATATGCGATATGCCTATTGGGATCGAGAGAAGCTTTGCCACCATTCTGGGCCTTAAGGACCGGAAGGAAATGATTTGCCGCTACTATGGACTGAATCATTTTGGATGGTGGACCAGCATAACGGATCAGGAGGGAAATGACCTGATGCCGGTGCTGCAGGAATATGTGAAGGAAAATGGATATGTTGTAAATACCGAAGATTTTCAGCACAAGGATCCCAGCTGGAAGGATACCTACCGCAAAGTAAGGGATGTATATGCACTGGATCCTGAAACTCTTCCCAATACATATCTGAAATACTATCTGTGCCAGGATTATGTTGTTTCCCATTCTGATAAAAACTATACCAGGGCCAATGAGGTAATGGACGGAAGGGAGAAGCAGGTGTTTTCAGCAGCAGAGGAAATCATCCGTAAGGGCACGGCGGAGGACTGCGGGTTTCATGTGGATAACCATGCGTCGTTCATTGTTGATTTAGCCCGGGCCATTGCCTTTAATACAGGGGAAAGAATGCTGCTGATTGTCAGAAACGATGGGGCAATATCTAATTTTGATGAGGACGCCATGGTTGAGATTCCCTGTATTGTGGGTAAAAACGGACCGGAACCCCTTTCAATGGGAAAAATCCCAACCTTCCAGAAGGGACTGATGGAACAGCAGGTTGCCGTTGAAAAACTGGTGGTTGAGGCCTGGGCTGAGAAATCCTACCAGAAGCTCTGGCAGGCGCTCACACTGTCAAAGACAGTACCCAGCGGGGAGGTTGCCAGACAGATACTGAATGAGCTCATTGAGGCAAACCGGGAGTTCTGGCCGGAGTTAAAGTAGAGAGTGCGCAGAGAAGGATTTGCCGGAGTATAACCGATCATAAAGTGAAACAGCCAGCCGCACGGCTGGCTGTTTTACTTTATCCGCATGTAAAGGCTCTCATGTATATACTGTATAAAATAGCCAATACATCTTGTGAAAAAAGTACAAAATATAGTTAATATAGAACTGTCTATTGACAATTCAAACGTTTTAAATTATACTTTGGGTAAGAAATCGGGGAGGAGAGAGGCCTGTATGACCATCAAAGATATTGCAAAAAATTTAAATGTCAGCTATTCCACTGTCTCTTTGTCCTTGAATAACGACCCCAGGGTCGCGGAGAAAACCAAAAAGCGTGTTATAGAAGAGGCGGAGCGCCTGGGATTTACCTTTAATGCCAATGCCCGCAGTCTGGTGACAAAAAAAACAAACCGTATCGGCATTGTATTTTCAGATAACTTTAATGCGCCTGATTACCGGTGGTTTTTCAATGAGATTGAGACTTACTCTACCAGAGCTGTTGAAAACTGCGGATATGATTTTTTGATACAGCCCAATAAAAACATACATTCCCAGAGTAATATACTCAGAATGGTCAACGGGAAGATGGTGGACGGCCTTGTTATTTTTTCCAAAACCCTGACAGAGGCCGAATATAAATTCCTGAGTGATGCTGACATTCCATATGTATATGTGTATTTTAAACCGTCCTTCTCCGCAGATATACCGGATCATTTCTTTTGGGATGACAACAGGAAGGGGGGATACTGGGCTACAAAGCACCTTCTGGAGCATGGCCACAGGAAAATCCTGACCATCCGTTCCAATGACCCGGAGCTGAAAATGTATGATGACCGCACGGCCGGATACATGGAAGCCATGGAGGAATACGACGCAGAGCCGGCGGTATTGACAGCCCGCATGGATTTTGAATCCCAGAAGGAGTTTGTAAGACAGAATATTGAATATATACGTAAATTTACGGGTATCTTTTCCCAGCAGGACCTTCCGGCCTTGTCCATTGTTCAGCAGTTAAAAAAGTACTATGGGATGAATGTTCCGGAGGACATATCAATCGTGGGGTATAATGATATTGAATTGATTCATTATCTGGACATTCCGCTGGACACCATTGCAGATCCCAGGGAAGAAGTGATTACCAATGCGGTAAATTCCCTTGTCTGCCGCATTGAGGGAAGGGAAGACCTGAGTTCGCGGAAAATTTATCCGCGTTTAATCACACGGGGATCCGTGCGGGACGCGGCACAGGCCGGTCCTGTAAAATAGGATGTTTTATGGTTTCTATGTTTTCACACTTAGCCTTGTAAAAGGCTTTGTTTTAATCAATAATTTCAAACGTTTGAAAAAAGGAGGATATTATGCTTATGCAGGAAAAGGAAAGGGTTACAGAGGGAAAAACAGGTATTTTGGACCCGGTGATTCCGGGTCAGACAGATATGAAAAAAGGAGAGGAGAAGGGAACGAAAATGATGGAGAAGCCAAAGAGCAGCGGTAAGATTTACTATGGTGAGACGGAGGAGGTGAACCCGGTCAGACATGCGGATTACAATGACTATCTGAAACTGGCTGGCTCAAAGCAGCAGCTGCCGGGTTTTGACGAGGAGTACCGCGATATTGTGGACTATGTGCTTAAGATAACCCACAGAATATGGGAAGAAAAGGGAATCGGGGTAATTTATGACACGTATCATAACGATGTAACCATGCATTGTGCTTCCTCTAATCTGGTTGGAATTAAGGATGTGGTTGCAAATACGCTGATGACCCTGCATTCATTTCCGGACCGCCGTCTGATTGGAGAACAGGTAATCTGGTCAAAACATGATACAAAGGGATATCTTTCCTCCCACAGGGTCCTGTCCACGGCCACTAATCTTGGGGACAGTGATTTCGGAAAGGCGACAGGGAAAAAGGTTAATTTCCGCACTGTCATTGACTGCGCCATTGAAAACAACCGTATTTACGAGGAGTGGCTGGTAAGGGACAATTTGTGGCTGGTAAAGCAGCTGGGGTTTGATGTCCATGAGGTTGCCAGGAATATGGCCAGGGGGGCAAAGGGTAAGACTCCTGCACTGCAGTCCCGGTTTGGACTGGGCGAATCCATGCAGGGGCAGTTCTTCCCTGAAAAATATAAGGCTGCTGATGACAGTGTGGGGGAAATGATGCTGGAAATGCACAGCCTGGTGTTTAACTATAAAATGATTAACGAAATCAAGACATATTATGCGCCCGATGCAGCAGTCCACTATATATGCGGGAAAGACCTGGTTGGATATGAGGAGATTCAGGGCATGGTCATCAGCCTCCTGGCATCCTTCCCCAATGCGCATCACAGCGTGGACCGTGTGACCTGTAACAGGCGGGCCGGGGATGATGAATGGGATGTGGCTGTCAGATGGAGACTGCGGGGACTGCATGAAGGCCGCGGGATGTTCGGGGCGCCGTCCATGAAGCCGGTGGATATATTAGGAATTAATCACTACCGGGTTGCGGGAAATCGGATTCAGGAGGAATGGGTTACATTTGACGGACTGGATGTACTGAAACAGATTTATCTGGAGACAGAGGATGGCTATGTAAAAACAGAAGATAACATGATGGAAGGAGAGAGATAAATGTCTGCAACCGCAATCAATACCTTTGAATCAGGAAACGACATAATTTTAGGAAAGAATTTGTCGGCTGACCGCAGGAGCCTTGCATTCCTGTCCATAGTCATTGTATACTTTTTTTATTGTTACAATTTTATGGTGGGAACCTTTGTAAAGCCTACCATGATTGCAGAAGCAGCCTCAGGCGGGTTCGGATTTACTTTGCAGCAGTCGGAAACCATATTTGCGGTTATGTCCTTCGGCACCATACCCGGCACCATTGTATTCGGCATACTGAATGCAAAGATAGGAAAAAAGTATACGTTGATTGTAGTGGCGTCGCTGATTGCGCTGACCACATTCCTTCCCATGATGACACCCGGCAGTTATCAGGTATGGCTGGTGTCCAGGCTGATTACAGGCGGTACCCTGGGAGGTGTATTCGGCTGCGCCATGCCTCTGGTGACGGAACTGTTTCCGCAGAAATACCGCGGTAAGCTGGCTGCGGTTCTGACCAGTCTCTTTTCCTTAGCCATGATTTTCGGGGGTCAGCTCTACTCGTTTATGGGGGATTCCAACTGGCAGGTGCTGATGTATACAGCCATCATACCTCCGGCGGTGGGGGCAGTCATGATTTTCCTGTTTGTACCCAACGATTACCAGAATACCAGGCAGTTAAATGAAGTATCCAAACAGCAGAATGAGAAAATCAGCTATTTAAACATGTATAAGGGTAAGTATCTGTGGATAGGACTGGGGGTCATCCTGCTCTCCGGCGCTAACTTTACGGCCTACTCGGCATTTTCCAACAATGCCACTACATACTTGCGGAACTCTCTGGGGCTGAGCGCGGCAGTTGCAGGAGGCATTTACAGCCTTCAGGGCATAGGACAATTAATCGGTTACAACATATGGGGATTCATTTCAGACAGGTTCGGACGGAAAAAACCTTTGATTGGGATGGCGCTCAGCGCTGTGTTTGTGTTCCTCTTTATGAGGCTGGGGGCCGGGAATATTACCCAGCTCAAGCTGGTATCGGTATTTTTGGGGTTTGCGGTCGGCTTTTCCGGTGCCTGGGGCGCCTATTATACGGAGTTGTTCCCGCAGAAATTCAGCGCCCTGTCCTCCGGAATCTCATTTAACGGGGGAAGAATCATATCCACCTTTGCCATTCCTGCAATTGCAGGCCTGGGATCCGCGGCAGCGGGGATGCAGGGGATCTTCATGGTATCCATGGCAGTATTTGTGGCAGGCGCGGTCATATGGATGTTCCTGCCGGAAACTTATCAGAAAAAAGAAAAAGCAGCAGATAAATAATATGCAGGAGGAAGGAAGATTAAGATGGGAAAATATCAGGAATCAAAAAAGGTAGCATTGTCATATTTTGACGCATTGGAAAAGGCTGAACCGGAACAGGTAATCCAGGTTTTCCGGGAATATATGACCGAGGATTATAATTGGAAGGGGGTATACCCGTTCCGTGAGCAAAACGGCAGGGAGGCTGTGGCGGAGGCGTTCTGGATACCTCTAAAAAAGGCTCTCCGCCATATGCAGAGGAGACAGGATATCTTTATCGCCGGTACAAATGAAATCAGCGGTGAGGAATGGGTTATGAGCATGGGACATCTGATGGGTCTATTCGACCAGGATTTTCTGGGGATTCGCCATACCAGGAAAATGGCCAGCCTCCGTTATGCGGAGTTCAGCTGTGTAGAGAATGGCAAGATATGTAAGAGCGGTATGTTCGTGGATTTAATCGGACTCATGATCCAGGCCGGCGAAAATCCACTTCCGCCTTCCACTGGAAATTATTTTATCTACCCCGGCCCCAGGTATCATGATGGCATCCTGTTGGAAGACGCCCCGGAAGAGGAAGGGATAAAAACACTGGAACTGGTCAATAAGATGGTAGACGACCTGGACGAGCTGAATAAGAGCGGGGCCATGGGCTGTCCGCCTGAGGTTTTGGAAAAGGCCTGGGCATCGGATATGATTTGGTATGGTCCGGGGGGAATCGGAGCTTCCTATACCATTCCGCGCTACCAGGAACAGCACCAGCTTCCGTTCCGCAATCATTTAAAGGACAAAACCTTTAACGGGCATGTATGCCGGTTTGCGGAAGGCAACTTTGCATGCTTCTTCGGCTGGCCCAACCTGACCAATACACCCATCGGAGGATTTCTGGGCTTACCCGGAGGAGGAAGGGGAGATATGCAGGTGGTGGATGTTTACTGCCGCAGGGGAGACAAGCTTTCTGAAAACTGGGTTTTAATCGACCTCCCGTACTGGCTGAAACAGCAGGGACTGGATATTTTTGAGAGGACACGTCAGATTCTGAACCACGACTGATTGTAAGCCGGCTCAGCCGTAATACGGAACCGGACCAAATATAAATTTAATAGAAAGGTAGGCATGACAATGACATTTACAATCATAGATGCTGCAATCATTTTCATTTATCTTATGGGAATGCTTGTGTTAGGATTTATCATGGGGAAGACCAACAAAACCCAGGAAGATTATTTTGTTGCAAAGCGTTCATTGCCATGGCTGCCAATCGGACTGTCCATTGCCGCCACCATGATTAGCTGCAACAGCTTTGTGGGAGGCCCAGGATGGGGGTATCACAGCGGACTGCTTCCGTTCATGCAGAACATTACGGTGCCATTGGCATTATTCATCAGCACTACTATATTTGTGCCCATGCTGTACGATCTGAAACTGACATCCGTATATGAGTACATTGAACTCCGGCTGGGTCCTAAAACACGGATGGCGGCAGTGCTGGGCTTCATCCTCAACTCCCTGATTCAGGTCAGCTCCATGGTTTTTGTCCCTTCCCTGGTCCTGCAGCGTTTTATGGGTGTCAGCATAAACATCATAATACCGGTCATTGTGGTGATTGCGGTGGTTTACACAATGGCCGGCGGAATCAAGGCAGTTATCTGGACGGATGCTATCCAGATATTGGTAATATGGGGCGGCCTGATAGGCGGAATGGTTTTCATGTTCGCAAAGAGCAATATCGGATTTCTTGAAACCGTCCACATGGCTGCACAGGCAGGGAAGCTGAGGGCATTTGACGCCAGCTGGCAGTTCTCCCTGACCAATGAGAACGGATTATGGGCGGCATTGGTAGGAGGACTGTTTATGTGGTCGCGGTATTTTTCCTTTGACCAGGCCCAGGTTCAAAGGATGTTTACGGCCAAATCCATACGGGAATTAAAGCGTTCGTTTGTGGTGAGCGGTATCATGATGAATGTCCTCTACTTCCTGTTCATTTTTCTGGGAGCGCTGTTATTTATACAGTTTGGCGGGGCTGCCTTTGAAAATGCCAATGATGTGATGATCCGTTTCATCGGAGGACTGCCGGCAGGACTGGTGGGGCTGCTGCTGGCAAGTTTGTTTGCTGCAGCCATGTCCAGTGTGGATTCCCTGCTGAATTCCATGTCCACGGTATTTACCAAAGATATCTATGAAAGATATATAGAAAAGGGAAAGGAGGCCTCCTTAAAGACCTCCATGATGGTATCGGCCGTCTGGGGAATCCTGGTATATATCATCACCATGCTGGCCTTTTCCGGTACTTCAAAATCCATTTTAGCGGTTATCGGCAGCTATATATCCTATATAAGCGGCCCTACCTGCGGTATATTTCTTTTAGCCATGCTTACGAAAAAGGCCAATGACAAAGGAACGGTATGCGGTGCTGTATTTGGTTTCATAATCACATTGCTGTTTGGAACATTGGCCGGATTTACCTGGATGTGGAATTCTGCCTTTGGCACGGTGATGACCTTTCTGGCAGGGTATGTATTCAGCTGCCTGTTTGGAGAGCCGGCAGGAGAACAGGCCCGGCGTTATACAATCCGCGGCCATATGGCCTGTTTGAAGGAGCAGGGGCGTACCGAAGAAAACGGTATCAGCCTTATGCCCTTTGCGGTTGATAGATACAGTATGATCCTGTTGGTTTTCTTTTTGATTCAGCTGGCGGTCATCTGTTTCTTTCAGCGGGCTTAGGGGCATACTCCGGCGGCCCGTGTGCGTCAGACTGTCCCGGCTCCCATGAACTGCGCTATCAGCCCTGATGTAAAGAAAGTCCCGAAGATCACTAGCAGCGACACCAGAACGCCCTTCCAGCCAATGGACAGGAATGCTTTCCAGTCCTTGCCTAACAGCACGCCGGCAAAGGCCAGAATGGGGGTGATGGAAGCCATTAAATCAATTTTACCGGTCCAGTAGATAATGGGAGCGGATACGGGAGAAGCAGGGACGGCAGCCAGCATTCCGATAATTCCGATATAGGTTACAGCCGGCAGGCTGCTGGGGATGAAGTGTTTTGCCGTCAGTCCAAGGAAGCTGATTACGCACAGAATCAGCATTCCGGGAATGGATTCCATAAACCGTCCCCCATACCCCACGATATTACAGGCCATGGTCAGAATCACCATTACAGTCAGTGAAATTACCCATTCCACGCAGAGACTTTTAAAAGATACTTTTTCGCTCATGATGGTACCCCTTTTCTTTTCATGACCTTATAAATCAGGTTGCTCAGCGGGATGGTTATAAAGATCCCAAGGTAGACTGTGATTGCAGATGAGATAACATTGCTGATGGTTGCAAAGGCTGTCAGCGTGTCGGGATTGCTGGCAGGGGATGCTTCTATCACACCTGCCAGTCCTGCCGCCATCATGGAGGAACTTCCTGCCCCCACAGCCATGGCGGCGGCTTCAGGGCGGAAGATTCCAAGGGTGACAAAAAGCGGAGGAATAACACTCATAAAAATGCTGCCGAATACGGTTCCCACGATGTAGCAGACCATAACGCCCTTAAATTCATCGGATTCACTGCCGTACATATCGGCAATCAGAGCAACATTGGGCTCGCGGCTGAGCGCATAGCTCATGCCCACGGCTTCCCGTTTCATGCCTAATATCAGGGCAATGGGAAGGGCAAAAAGCACGGTTCCAATGTTTCCGATGTTCTGTAAAATCAGGATTGGACTGGCGGAAATCATCTCCTTTATGGAAGCGCCGCTGGAAATGCCCAGCTTTGCCATGGCGAACACAACCCCCATGGACAGCATCCTGGAAGCAGCCGGAACATAAGCTTTCCCCACTCCCCGGACCGGTTTTGCCAGATACAGGACCAGCATAAGAAGCATGGCGTATAACAGCGGCAGAAAGGTAACGGTAAACCTCCCTAAGGAGAGCTTAATGGGACCAATGAATTCTGCGGCCAGGCAGCACAGGATAACACATAGAAAAAATGAAGAGTATTGTTTTGTCATATCAGACAGTTTCTTTCGCATAGTTATTGCCCCCCTTCTCTGGGCCGTCCGGCCTATTTTTTCAGCTTTTCCAGAATCTCCGCCCGTCTGGCTTTTGTTCTGCGCAGCCAGATAACAGTCAGTACCAGTCCGAAAACAGTAACGGCAAAAAGGTAGACAAAGAACAGGCGGTATCCGGCGGCACCTGGAAAATGATCCAGAATCACACCAGCTACAAAGGGTGATGTGGCCTCCGGCAGATAGCCAATGGCACATATCAGGCCGATAGCGGTTCCCACGCATTCAGGCGGGAAATATTCCTCATCCATAATGGCAAAATGCATGGTTACGCACATATACATGCAGAAGAAAATCATCAGGCAGGCCACCAGAATGGGAAGGACTCCCATGGAGGACGGAACGGCCAGGATAATAACCAGAGCAATAGCGAGTCCAATCTGTCCAATGAGCATGACCTTGGAATTGTTGATTCTGTCGCCCAGCACGCCTGCCCCGAAGGAGGCAATGGGACGTATGTACTGTGAGGAAGAGGACAGAACAGCGCCAAGAAGCGCGCTGACACCGAACACCTCGGTTACATAAGGTGAAATATAGTAGCAACCGGTGCTGATGGTTAATGTCGCGAAGATGATGCCAATCATCAGCCAGACTGCAGGCATTTTGAGGGGCTTTGTAAGCATTTTTAAGTTTACAGTATCATTGCTGTCACCTTTTTTGCCATCGTCAATTCCCTTCAGCAGGACAATATCAATCACACCCAGGAGAATGGTCATAACAGAATAGAACAGAATGATTCCGCGTACGCCAAAGGATTCGCTTTTTATAATCGTCATCTGGCCGAAAATCAAAGCAGCGATTGCCAGATATACGGCGTTTGAGATGCCGCGTCCTCCTTCAAAGATACCGAAGGCCTTTCCCTGCTCATTGACAGATGCCAGATTACGCACCGCCTTTGTCTGAGCCGGGAAAAAGAGCATCAGGCAGGTGATGGCAAACAGCCCGTGAATGATTACCATAATGATGGGAGAAGGAATGGTCAGCATCACAAGTCCCAGGGCACCTGTTGATATCATGGCTGCGGGAATCAGTTTTTTGATGGATATGTAGTCGCAGATAATTCCGCCGAACAGGTATGCGGCGATTCCGCCTACGCCGAGGGCCGTACCGCACAGGCCCATCTGGGTATTGGTCATGCCGAAGGTTTCCATAAAGGGATTATAATAGTATGAACGGAACCAGGGAAGAGAGCAGATAAAGGAACCGGACAATGTCAGCGTGATTAAGAGCGGCAGATTCTTTTTTAAGGATGGAGTTTCCATATGTTCACCTCGTTTGTCCATTATGGTAAAATTTGCTCGGTTTCAAGGGACTTTACATAAGTACAGTAGTCTTTGGCGCTGGCGAACAGGGGCTTATGGGCCGCCTTCACTTTTTTGGCCAGGGCGCCCCCATCATCCAGCAGGCGGCAGGCCATGGCAGCCAGAAATAAAGATGCGGTTTCATATATTTTCCGGTCCGCAATCCTGTAATCCGCCCCGTGATGGTCCCCATACATATAGTTGACAAATACCTGAATTCCGGGAATGACCTCGTTTAAGTCGCCAAGATCCGTAGAACCGCAGTTATGTCCGCCTTTGTTTACGCGGCCTTTGCCCAGGATATCGTCTGCTGTCTGAACCGCTGCCTGGTCAAGCTCCGGCAGGGGGCGGTAGGGCAGGTAACCAGGCTGTGTGCGAACCAGGGCCTTCCCGCCGAAGGCGTAAGCGCCTGCCCCCATGGCCTGGTCAAATTTCTTTGAAACATCCAGAACCGTTTCCGTCTTTCCGGCACGGCACAGACATTCTACGCATACTTCCTCAGGAATGGCATTTACAACCGTACCGCCTTTGGTGATGATTGGATGAACACGCACAGTATCGCTGTCCTTAAAGGTTTCTCTTAAGGAATTGAGAGCAGTCAGAGCCGTGTTTGCCATGTACAGGGCGTTGATCCCATTTTCCGGATCCGCTGCCGCGTGGGCGGATCGTCCCTGGAATGTGACATTTTTGGAGATGAAGCCGTTGTGGGAGCCAAGGATGGTGATTGTGCCGTCATTTCCCAGACCGGCGTGCATGGAGATGACAATGTCCACGCCGTCAAATGCGCCCCGGTACAGCAGTTCCGCTTTGCCGCAAAGGTAATGGAGCCGCCCCTTTTGGATTTCCCGGGTTCTCCACTCTATCTCCAGGCATTCCTCCGCAGGAACACCGGCTAACATGACCTTTCCGCCGAAATTCTCTAATACGCCGCTCTCTGTGAGAGTGATGAACGCCCCCATGGCTGTGGCCACCTGGATGGAATGGCCGCAGGCATGGGCTGCACCTGTTTCAGGATTGCAGTCCGGATGGGAATAGCAGATAAGTGAATCCATCTCTCCCATGATCATCACACAGGGGCCGGGCCTTCCGGTGTCATAGGTACAGGTAAAACCTGTTACATCCGGCCAGGTACAGGCCTCAAAGCCATGGTTTTTCAGAACCTCCAGACAGTATTTCTGGGTTTCTGTTTCTTTAAATCCTGCCTCCGGGTGATGCCAGAGCCAGTCACCATTTGCCTCTATCTCCGGCAGTTGTTTCTTAAGCTCGGCCTTCAGCCGGTCCAGAGTTTTCTTGTATAATTCTTCCATTCAGTTTTCCTCCTGATTTCCGATAAAAGTAAAATATGCTGCATTTACGGATACGCGCGTCCTATGATTTTGTATTTTATTACTAAGACGGTCAGGAGTAAAGTACCATAATGATTTTGATGTGTGTACCAACATGAATGTTGGTACACTATTTTGTTAGATCCGGCAGGAATTCAGGACCTCTGCCATGCGCCGGCACCCCTCTGTGATTTCTTCGTCCGTGACAGAGGAATAGGAGACCCGGATATAAGACTCTCCATGGCTGCCCTCGGCAAAAAAGGTATTTCCCGGCATGAGAAGCAGTCCTGTCCGCTCTGCCGCCGCGGCAATCTGCCGGTCATTTGTATATTCAGGCAGGCGGATCCAGATAACAAGACCGCCGTCCGGGACAGAGAAAGACAAACCGGGAATCAGGGAGAGGGCGCTGCACATCAGATCGCGTTTTTTTCTGTAAAAGTCAATCAGAAACTGTCTGTGCTTTTCATAGTATCCCTTTTCAAAAAAACGGGCCCACATATACTGGCTTAAGCTGTTGAGAAACATCTGATCCTTATTCACAATACGCCGGTAGGTCTTGATCACATTATCAGGAGCCACGATATAGCCCACCCGGGCGCCGGGGAAAAAGGACAGATTAAAGGAATCTATATAAATGACCGAGTTGGTGCGATCCATGGAGTACAGGCTTGGAAGCGTAATGCCGCTGTAGTTAAAGTCGAACAAGGAGTCGTCTTCCACTATGGGGATGTTGTGTGATAGGGCGCACTGAAGAAGCCGTTTCCTTTTTTCCAGGCTCATTACGGCTGCAGAGGGGTTGTGGAAGTTTGGCATGGAATAGATTAACTTGGGGCGATAGCGTTCAACCAGGTTTTCCAGTATTTCGATCTGGATACCGTCTTTTTCCACGGGAACAAAGAGCACATGGGCTCCTGTATGCAGGAGGATGTTGACAATGGCAGGCATGACCGGTTCCTCCACAATCGCAAAATCACCTTCCTTCAGATACATGAAGGCAATATTGCTCAGGGCCTCGTATGTCTCGGTTATGATTTGGATATTATGGGGCTGTACGTAAATCTTCCGCCCAAAGAGCAGGGATGCCAGGCATGCTCTCATACGCTCCGTTCCCTGGGGATCGCAGAACCAGAATGGCTCTAAGTCGTCACCGGAAGTAATTTCATCCATAATCTCATGCAGATAAGGTAATGGAAGTGTTTCCTTATTTACCAGAACGCCGGCAAAGGAAATGCTATCGGAGAGGTATGAGGAATTATACAGACGCTGGAACGTATTTTGCGTCCCTAGAAAATGGTAATTAAAGTTCTTGTCCAGAGAAGAGAATGCTTTCCTTGTATCCGGTTTGCCGTCGGGTTTTACCTCGGAGGGGCTGTTTCTCACAAAATATCCCCTGGGTGCCTTGACGGAGGCATAGACCAATCCCTCATGAATGAGCATCTCATACGCCTTTTTAACAGTATTGCGGTGGACACCCAGCTTTTCCACCAGCTGGCGCTCCGAGGGCAGCTTAAAGCCGTCGGAGAGCTGGCCGGAGAGTATCTGACTGCGGATTGTGTTCCGGATCTGTTTGTACAGCGGGGTTGTACTGTTTTTCTTCAGTTGAATCTCCATATTCGCTCCTTTTATGGTAGTCCTTTAAAGTTTCTGTCTTGTTTTATATCATTCTAATTCAATTATATTACAAAAACAATGAATTTCTGCCATATGCGGAGTGAACCTGAATGCTGACCGCTCGTTTGAAACCGTACGCCTCAAATATGACTGACTTAAAGGAGTATGTATGAAAAAAATAGTTGATGTGGCATTCTACCGTCAGGTGTTAGATAAAGTAAATGCAAATATTTACATTACTGATGTGGAAACCGATGGGATAGTCTGGATGAATGATGTTATGAAGCAGACATTCGGACCGGACCCCCCGGAGTCCTGAACCGAAGGGGCAGCCGGGCGGGACGCGCCGGACAGGGACGGCAGGCTAAAACGGATGAGGGTATACAGATACGTATATCCTGCTGAATAATACCAGGGATTTGGCACTATCTTTAGCGCCAAATCCTTGTTTCTTATGATTGAAAACCGGCGGGCCAAATGCTTATAATAAAGCTATCAAGGAAAATGATTGGCCAATCATACCTGAAGCGGAAACATAAAATCAGATTTACAAAAAGCGAGGGTATGAATCATGAAGGAGAAAGTACAGTTTTTTGGCCGCTTTTTAAGCGGTATGGTAATGCCGAATATCGGCGCGTTTATTGCATGGGGACTGATTACAGCACTGTTTATACCTACTGGCTGGTGTCCGAATGAAACTATCAATGCGTTGGTTTCTCCTATGTCCACAGTGCTGCTGCCTCTGTTGATTGCGTATACGGGCGGTTTTGCGGTTTATGGACAGCGGGGCGGCGTGATAGGGGCTATCGCAGCCATGGGGGTAATTGTGGGATCCGACATTCCCATGTTTATCGGAGCCATGATTGTGGGCCCTGTCTGCGCATGGATAATCAAGCGGTTTGACCATCTTCTGGAAGGCAGGATACCGGCTGGTTTTGAGATGCTGGTAAATAATTTTTCATTGGGAATCATCGGCGCGGTTCTCACTGTGACTGCATTAAAAGGCGTGGTGCCCATTGTTGAGGTTATGAACCAGGTCATGAAATCAGGCGTGGGATTCTTCGTGGACCGCGGACTTCTGCCCCTGGCCAGCGTATTTATTGAACCGGCAAAGGTTCTCTTTCTAAATAATGCCATCAACCACGGAATTTTCTCTCCAATGGGAATCCAGCAGGTGGAGGAGTTTGGAAAATCAGTATTCTTTCTGCTGGAGGCAAATCCGGGGCCGGGACTGGGAATTCTGCTGGCCTATTGCATAGCGGGAAAGGGCTCAGCCAAAAGCTCTGCGCCGGGGGCTCTCATTATCCACTTTCTGGGGGGAATCCATGAGATTTATTTTCCGTACATACTGATGAACCCGCTGCTGATTCTGGCAGTCATGGCAGGCGGGGCGGGTGGAATCTTTGTATTTCAGCTTTTAGGAGCAGGACTCACATCCCCTGCTTCCCCAGGAAGTATCCTGGCCATTCTGGCCATGACCCCAAGAGGGGAATACCTTCCTGTTCTAGCGGGAGTGGCTGCGGCATCTGTCATATCATTTATTATAGCCCTTCCCCTGCTCAAATTTGCGGGCAAAGGGGGAGAGCTGGAAGAATCCAGGAACAAAATGGCGGCAATGAAAAAGGTGTCCAAGGGAGTGACAGAGACCGCTGTCACGGCTGGAGGCGGGACTGTCCGGAAAATTGTGTTTGCATGTGATGCGGGTATGGGTTCCAGCGCCATGGGGGCAACTGTTCTCAAAAAGAAGCTGGCCGCAGCTGGTTTAGGAAGTATAGAAGTGCAGCACTCCCCCGTATCCTCCATTCCGCAGGACGCGCAGGTCGTTGTGACCCACCGGGAGCTGGGAGAACGGGCAGCGCACAGTAACCCGGATGCACAGCTGGTTCTGATTACCAATTTTCTGGCGGCGCCGGAATATGATCTTCTGGTAGAGGAGCTCAAGTCCAGATAAAGAGCTGAGGGTGAAAGGATCTGACAACACCCCGTTTTGTATTATGCTTTGTATTATGTCATCATGCCAAGGTAGAAAGATGTATGAATTCATGGTATAATTTCGTTAGATTACAGGCTGTATTATAAAAAGGGGAATGAGCAGGTGAAGGCAGCAGGCAATATATTGAAGTTTTACAGGGAACTGATTACGGAGTGTATCCCATTGTTCGTGGCAGCCGGTCTGATTGCAGCTCTGTGCAGCACGGTTTCGCTGGCAGGGGTGTCTTATCTGAATGAGGTATCCCAAGGTTTGTATCAACTGGTGATTCCGGTGATGGCCGGATACAAGGCAGGGAGAAAATGCGGCGGGGATGCCGGCGGTTTAGCCGGCGCCCTGGCCGTTTCTGCTGTTTTGATGTCAGGAGCCGTATCGGCTTTTACCGCATCCATATTGGCGGGATTCGTTTCGGGACTTATTTACCGCAAGGGAATGGAGCGGCTGGAGGGAGTCATACCATCCGGATTTGAGATGCTGACAGGTAATCTTTACCTGGCTTTTTCCGGGATTTTTGGTGGATTGCTGGCCTTTTATTTAATCCTTCCCTGCTCGGCATGGATGGAACAGCTATTGACAGGTGGTATTGCCGTCATGGCGGAATCAGGTATTCTTCCCTGGTCGGGTGTGTTGGTGGAGCCTTTGAAGATCCTGTTTTTCAACAACTGGCTGAACCATGGGTTTCTTCTGCCACTGGGAATGGAACAGGTTCATGCCGCAGGCGGTTCCATCCTCTTTCTGTTGGAGGAAAATCCAGGACCGGGTTTCGGGATTCTGGCAGCCTGTGCACTGACTGTGGGAACAGAAAAAAAGGACACGGCGTCAAGTCTGGTTATACAGATGTTCGGCGGTATTCATGAGGTTTACTTTCCTTATGTGCTGGCTGATTTAAGGCTTCTGGCCGCCGCTGTGGCAGGGGGAGTGGCAGGAAATTACTGCTTTATGCTGACCAATTGCCAGCTTAGCGGGCCGGCTTCTCCGGGAAGTATTATCACAATCCTGATGATGGCGGAGACTGGCCGGTGGTTTGGGCTGATTACCGGGATTCTTATTTCCGCTGCGGTTTCCTTTGGGGTGTCCCGGGTGATTCTATGTCACTTGGCCGGAAAGAAAGGACATGGTGTTAAAACACGGCCGGAAGTTCAGGAGAAGATATGGACGGATGAGGGACAGGAGAAACAGCCAGGACCGGAAAAAAAAGGGAAGGCAGAAAATATGAGGATATATTTTGTATGTGATGCCGGGATGGGATCCAGTGCCATGGCCAGCGCGCTTTTTAAGAAAAAGCTGAAAGCGGAAGGCGTGTCGGGTATGGAGGTGTTCCACGTGTCCGCTGACCATATCCCTGAGGATGCGGATGTGCTGGTCTGCCAGAAGAGCTTTGCTTCCAGCCTGCCGGATACGGGTCATCCATGTTTTACAGTGGAGAATCTGGCCGATATGGGCGGCTATGGGAAGCTGTTAAACTGGTTAAAGGGAGATGAGTGATATGGAAAACACTGATTTTACGCCCAGGATGAAACAAATCATCCTGGCACTTCTGGCGAATCAGGGTCCGGTGCCTGTCCAAAGGCTGGCAGAACAGGTGCATATCAGTAAACGGACGGTACAGCGGGAACTGGAGTATTTTCCCAGGGCCTTGAAAAAATACGATATTGCCTTTTGTTCAAAGACCGGAACCGGAGTCTGGGTGGAGGGGAGCAGCGGAAGCCGGGAACGTCTGAAAGCGGAGCTGGAAGCAGAGGACATCCTGGATGTGTCGGACCGGGCGGAACGTCAGAAGCGGCTTATCCTGGAGATATTAAAGGATAAGAAGCTGAAAAAATTATATTATTACAGTAATCTGTTCGGTGTCAGTGAGGCAACCGTCAGCTCGGACCTGGAGGCGGCACGGGGCTGGCTTCACAGATACGGCCTGGAGATTATAAGAAAACCCGGTTATGGCGTGCTGATTGAGGGAAATGAAGCCGGATTTCGTAAGGCTCTGAAAATGTTCATTGATGAGAATATCAACTCGGATATCATTCAGGAGATATATGAAAACCGGAGCCAGTCCGTAATGGATGTAATCAGTGACAAGAGTGAGCGCAATATTTACCGCATATTAGATGACGGAATAGTAAAGCGGGTTACAACCTGCATCCTTCGGATACGGGACAGACGAATCCTCAACTTGACCCGGGATTCTTACCTGGGCCTTGTGATCCATGTGGCTATTGCCGTGAACCGTATCCAGAAACAGGAAATCATTGAAGAAAATCCGGACATGACAGATAAGCTGCATGGTGATTCGGATTATATGCTGGCCCAGCAGATAACCGGGGCATTGGAAGCGGAATTTAACATCAGCATTCCTGAAGTTGAATGTGCGTATATCTGCCTGCATATCAAGGGGTCCAAAATCCAGCAGCTGAAGATCGATGAAAAATCCAGGGCGGAGATAGAGGAGTCCAGGGAATTGTGGGATGTGGTCAATGAGATGATTGACTGCTATGACAGCGATATTGCCTGTCTGCTGAAACAGGATGAGGACTTCGTGATACAGGGCCTGATAGCGCATTTAAAGCCTACGCTTATCCGTCTTGCCAACGGAATGAAGATTGAGAATCCGCTTCTGGAACAGATTAAGAAGGATTACAGCGCTATTTTTGAGCGGTGCAGGAAGGTGGCGGAGGTCATAGAGCGCAGATATGGATATCATGTACCGGAGCCTGAGATCGGGTTTCTGGCCATCCATTTCGGGGCGGCAGAGGTCCGTCTGGAGAGCCGGAAGGAGTACAGGAGAAAGGTGGATGTGGGCATTGTCTGTGCCAGCGGAATTGGAATTTCCAGGCTCATGTCATCGAAAATCTCCCGGGCATTTGCGGACAGGGTACAGTTATCCGCTTATGGAATCGCTGATCTTACGCCCTATGTGCTGAAACGAAATGATTTCCTGGTTTCTTCCATGGCGCTTAAGGAGGAAGCGGACATCCTATATGTCAGTCCCTTATTACCGCCGGAGGATATGGAGAAGATAGCCAGAAAGGTAAGACAGTACGAATATGTCTCTAAAAAGGCTGATGACGAAGCGTTTACAGCACAGCTGGATCAGGTCAACAGGCTTGCAGTCCGTATCAAAGGAATCATCCGGCAGATGGGGTATCATAAGGTCAATAATGAGATTACATTTGAGGAAATGCTCATTGCTGTCAGCGAGGAGCTTACGCCTTATGCCGACCGCCGCCTACTGATTCAGGAGGATTTAAAAAGAAGGGAACAGCTGGGCAGCCAGATATTCCCGGATTTTGGAATTGCGTTGTTTCATGCCAGGACCCACGGAGTTGGAAAGCCGGTGTTCTCTGTCTGTCAGACAAGGGATGGGAACCCCTTTCAGGCGTCGGAATTCCAGGGCATCTGCGCTGCCTTGGTAATGCTGGTGCCGGATGATGATGAGGCCGTGGAAAACAGCAGTCTGTTGGGCGTTTTGAGTGAACGTCTGGTGGAAGAGGATGGGTTTCTGGAGAGCGTAAAGCATGGACAAAAAGAGGACATAAAAAGATATGTTTCTATGTACCTGAATCAGTATTTTAAACAGTATCTGGACAAGATATAACAGTGAATGAAGAGAGGCCCGGACCGGGGAAATGAACGGTTCGGACCTCTTTTTTTCTTTAGTTTTGGCACTATCCGATGGTGCCAAATGCCATTTTGTTTTCGTTGAAAATCGGTGTATGGGGCCGCTATAATAGGGACATGGAAAGAAACTTAAGGGGAGCAGATAAGGAAAGGAAGGGTGATAAAATGTTTGGCTTTGGCAAAAAGAAAGAGGCGGAAAAGAGCAGAGTTACGGTGTGCAAAGAGGAGGAAAAAAAGGAACTTCTGGAGATGAAAAACATCCGTCTGGATTGTAAGTCCAAAGGTAAGGATGAGGTTATACGTGAAGTCGGACAGATGCTTTGTGACAGCGGGTATGTGGATGAAGGGTATATTGAAGGCATGTTAAAGAGGGAGTTAACATTTGCCACCAATATCGGAAACGGAATCGCACTGCCTCATGGAGTGGAGGAAGCAAAAAAGGAAATCCGGCATTCCGGTATAGCGGTTATGACATTTCCAGAGGGAATTGACTGGGGAGGCGAGCTGGTGAAGCTGGTGATTGGAATTGCGGGAGCGGGAGAGGAACATTTGGAAATCCTGTCAACCATAGCGGAATGCTTAAGCAATCCTGCTGATGTGGAACGGCTTGTGTCGTGTACAAAAGAGGAGATATATGACACCTTTACGGGAAAGGGGAATGAGAGATGATTGTAACAGTTACCATGAATCCTGCCATTGATAAAACGGTTGATATAACCCGTCTGGAAAAGGGAGACTTAAACCGTATTAAACGGGTGGAGATGGATGCCGGAGGCAAAGGTGTAAATGTATCCAAGACCATCAGGGCGCTGGGCGGAGACAGCATCGCCACAGGCTTTATAGGAGGAAACAGCGGAATTATCATAAAAAATGTTCTGTCAGAGCTGGGAATTACCACGGATTTCGTAATGGTGGAAGGAGAGACAAGGACGAATCTGAAAGTGGTTGAAGAGAAAGGGGATGTGACTGAACTGAATGAACCAGGCCCCCAGGTATCTGCCGGCCAGCTGGAGGAGCTAATTTGCAGGCTGGAGGGGTATGCGGCAAAGGACACATTGTTTGTACTGGCAGGGAGCATTCCGGCAGGAGTTCCAAAGGATGTTTACCGTAAGATTACAGAGCGTGTGCACGAAAAGGGAGCCAAGGTGCTTTTGGATGCGGATGGGGAGCTGTTTTCCGAGTCCCTTAAGGCTTCGCCGGATATGCTTAAACCTAACCGTTTGGAGCTGGAGCGGCATTTTAAGATGGATTACCGGGCATCGGAAAAGGAACTGGCAGGGCTGGGACAACGGCTGATGGAAGGGGGAGTCTCCATGGCCGCCATATCCCTGGGACAGATGGGAGCGCTGTTCCTGACAAAGGATAAAAAATACCGTTGCCAGGGACTTAAGGTAAAGGCTCACTCCACCGTGGGAGCAGGGGACGCCATGGTTGCTGCCATGGCATATGGATGGGACCGGAAGCTTCCGCTGGAGGAATGTATCAGGCTCTGTATGGGAGTATCAGCAGGGGCAGTCACCACCATTGGCACCAAGCCGCCGTCAAGGGAACTGGTAGATGAGTTAGCAGCGCAGGCAGAGTTAACTGAAATTTAAGGAAGCATAATGATTAATAAGGAGGAATAATATCATGAGGACAAAGGCAGTAAGGATGTATGGGAAGAATGACTTAAGACTGGAAGAGTTTGAACTTCCGCAGATGAAAGAGGACGAGGTGCTGGTCAAGGTGATGAGTGACAGTATCTGTATGTCCACCTATAAACTGGTTGCACAGGGGAAAAAGCATAAGAGGGCGCCGCAGAATATAGACACCAATCCTGTAATTGTAGGCCATGAGTGCTCCGGAATCATCGTGGAAGTAGGGGAAAAGTGGAAAAATCAGTTCAGGCCGGGACAGAAATTTTCCCTTCAGCCGGCATTGAATTATCAGGGAAAACTGGACTCTCCGGGCTATTCCTATGAATTTTGTGGCGGAGCGTGTACCTACTGCATTATGCCTCATGAGGTCATGGAACTGGGATGTCTGCTGGATTATACGGGGGAGAGCTTTTTTGAGGCATCCCTTGGGGAACCCATGAGCTGCATCATTGGCGGCTATCACGCGAATTATCATACCAATAAAAAGAATTACGGCCATGCCATGGGTACTAAGGAGGACGGTAATATCCTGATTATGGGCGGCTGCGGACCTATGGGATTAGGTGCTGTCAGCTACGGTCTCCAGTTTGAGAACAAGCCCAGACGCATCGTGGTTACCGATATCAGTGATGACAGGATTCAACGAGCCAGGGAAGTGATTTCAGAGGAGTCTGCAAAGAAGCGCGGTATTGAACTGCGTTATGTGAATACAGCTGCTATGGAGGACCCGATAGCCGAGCTGATGGCCATTACAGAGGGACATGGATATGACGATGTATTCGTATATGTACCCAATAAGCAGGTGGCGGAGATGGGGGATAAGCTCCTGGCATTTGATGGCTGCATGAATTTCTTTGCAGGTCCCACAGATAACCAGTTTAAAGCAGAGATTAACCTGTATAACTGCCATTATACCAGCACACACATCATGGGCACCACCGGAGGAAACACCGACGACCTGATTGAGGCCAACCGGCTGTCTGCTGAAGGCACCATTGAATCGGCTGTCATGGTGACACATGTGGGAGGAATCGACAGCATAGCGGAGGCAACAAAGAATCTTCCCTCCATTCCCGGCGGAAAAAAGCTTACATACACACAGTTTGATATGCCGCTGACGGCCATTGATGACTTTGAAAATCTGGGCAGGACAAATCCCCTGTTTAAAAAACTGAGCGAGTCCTGTAAGGCTCACAGGGGGTTGTGGAACGCGCAGGCAGAAAAGATATTGTTTGAGCATTTTGGGATAGATGCGCAGGCACTGTAATACGCAGAGAGGACAGACTGATGGTTTTCCCAAACCGTCAGCCTGTCCTCTCTGTTCCATGATGGTCACGCATATACAAAAATGTGCTTATGTGCTAGCATTCCTGTATAAGCAGCGCTTCATAGTCCGACTGGGGCATGGGGCGGTAGAAAACATAGCCCTGTACATAGTCGCAGCCAATCCGCTTCAGGTATTCGACCTGGTCCATGGACTCGATTCCTTCTGCCACCGTGCGGATGTCAAATTTTTTCACCATATCAATAATACCCTCTACCAGTGCCATATCCTTGTTCCGGTCCGGTCCTTCATCGAAGAACAGGCTGTCAATTTTCAGCACATCAATAGGCAGATTTTTCAGCAGCCCCAGAGAAGAATAACCTTTTCCAAAATCATCAATTGAGCAGGAGAAGCCTGCTTTTTTTAGCCGGGCCACGGTCTGCAGCAGCAGGGCAGTGTTGTCAAATGCAATGGATTCCGTAAATTCCACTTCAAGAAGCTCAGGCGGTATGGCATACTGGTCGCGTATACTCACATAACGGTCAACAAAGTTCTGATCATAGAATTGAAGCCGGGATACATTGACCGACACGGGAAGGGGGTTTCTGCCCGAGTCAAGCAGACTCCGGAGCCAACGGCAGACCTCCTCATATACATACTGGTCAAGGCGGTCAATCATATATTTTCTCTCGAATACAGGAATGAAGCGGTCCGGAGGAATAATGGCGCCGGCCTGGGACTGCCAGCGGACCAGAGCCTCTGCACAGCCGATTTTTCCTGTTGCAAGGTCCACCTTTGGCTGGTAATAGACCGTGAACTCTCTGTTTTCAAGGGCAGTCAGCATCCTGTTTTCTATGTCTTTTTCTTCTCTGAGGTGGCTGCGGATACTCTCATCATAATAAACATAATTCTGCTTGCTTCCTGTTTTAACTGTTTTTCTGGCAAAATTGGCCCGGTCCAGAAGACCGTCAATTGTCAGTGACTCTATGACATCTTCTATGCAGCAGATACCGCAGTTTGTGGGCAGCATCTGGCCGTCATGGGCCGTATGCATGAAGCGGAGAATTTCATAATCCGCGGCAGCCTGGCGGGCCGCAATCTCGCTTTTTTCGCTGTAATGAAGAAGCAGTACAAAGTTATCTGCTGATACACGGCCGCATAATTCATATTCATGCAGCCCCTTTTGCAGGATTTTTCCGTATTGGGACAGCAGAAGGTCACCGTAATCATAGCCGAACACATCATTAATATACTTGAAGTCAGAGAAATCCGTATAGACAACAGCAAACTTTTCCGGCCTGGTGTCCAGAATCTGCTGGGCTTTTTCCTTGAAAGCGCTGATCAGGTAAACCCCGGTCAGAGTGTCGCGGGATGCCAGATCATTCAGCTGTTCATTCTGGACTTCAAGCTTCAATAGATTTTTAGAGTTAGCCCACAATATAAAGATCCAGGTGAGTGACATGACTCCCATCATGACCAGACAGCCGGTCAGAAGAAAACGCATCTGCCGGGCTGAGTAGGCATCGGCGGAAAACACGGTATGATTGGCCTGTTCAAAAAAGTCTTCACTGAGGGAAAGCAGCCTGGAACTGTCAGCGGATCCGCTGCGGTAGGCAGAGATTTCGTCCTTAACCTGACCCCACATCAGCTCCAGCTTTGCCAGATCCCTCTGATAGGCCGGATCATCAGGTGAAGGAAGACCATATGTGGCCTCTCCGCCCTGTAATTCCAGAAGAATGCTGTCCAGATAGGCAATCATATCGTCGCCGGGCTGGCCGGAAAGTTCTAACTTTATGAGCCGCTGGCTGGCACCGCGGACAATACCTACATAGTTGATGAGCCTTCCGTTGGTCTGGGTCTGGAGTACTGTCTGAATCGTAATACTGCCGAACAGAAAGAGTAAAATAAACAGGGAAATCAGTCCGCCTCTAAAAAATCGCTTCATATGGGGTGCCTACAACAGCTGTTGCTGCCTTTCCGGATTCATTGTGCTAACGATGCAACTATTTTGTAACGCAATTAACAGTTCAATTGTATCAAATTATGCATTTTATTTCAACATAGGAAAAATAATTAATATTATTTGTGATTTGTTACTAAAGAGATATAAAAGATTCTGGAAACAGGGTTGTTATGGGTGTATAATGTTCTGTATTAAGGAGGTATCGAATGAAAAACAATAAGTTGTTTCAGACGAACCTGTTAGTCAGCAGCATACTGGTGGTAGGATTTATTCTTACGGCATTTTTCAGCTACCGCGCCAATTACCGGGCATCGCTGGAGAACATAGAACAAGTATCCTCCCTGACAGCGGAGGGAATTTATTATCAGCTGTCGGCAATGCTTACAAAGCCGGTAAACATTTCGCTGACAATGGCTCATGACAGCCTTCTGGTGGACCATCTTCTTGCAGAGGAAAGCCGTATGGATGCCCCGGATTTTGCGGAGACTACAAAAACGTATCTGGAGACATACCAGAGGAAATATGGTTTTGATTCTGTGTTTCTGATATCTGCAGGCTCGGGCCGCTACTATAATTTTAATGGCCTTGACCGCGTAATGGAAAAAGGGGACCCGGAAAATGAATGGTACTATGAACTTCTGGGCAATGACCTGGAGTATTCCCTCAACGTGGATAATGACCAGGTAGAAGGGGCGGATAACAGGATTACGGTCTTTGTAAACTGCAAGGTTTCTGCGCCGGACGGGGCAGTAATCGGCGTTGTGGGAGTGGGAATTCAGATAGATTATCTGGAAGAGCTGCTGCAGGAATATGAAGACAGCTACGGCAATCAGGCCAGTCTGATCAATCAGGACGGTTTCATCGAGATATCCACCACCTATAACGGATATGAAAAGAAAGACTGGTTTGGGGTATATGACCAGGAACATATACGGGAGCAGGTACTTGGTTTTCAGGAATCTGATAAAAGTATGGAGCTCTGGACTAATTCCGGTCAAAAGGAAGAAAAGAGAAGCTTTATTGTGGAGCGGTATATTCCGGAACTGTCATGGTATTTGCTTGTAGAACAGAATACCGGTCCAATCGTGGAGGCCATGAACCGCCAGCTTTATCAGACCGGTTTTATACTGACTGTGGTTATCCTCACTGTCTTGATTGTCATTACCGCTGTAATCCGGAAGTACAGCAGCCAGGTGACGGAGCTGGTTGAGGAGCGGCAGGCTCTTTTTAAAAAGGCAACGGAACAGCTTTACGACAGTATTTATGAACTGAACCTGACCAAGAACTGCTATGTGGGCAAACAGACAGAGGAATACTTTAAAAGCCTGGGAGCCGGAGGACTGCCATTTGACCAGGGGCTGCGGGTCATTGCCCGCAAACAGATTAAAGAAGAGTTCCGTGAAGGTTATGTTTCCATGTTTACCCCGGAAAATGCCATCCGGGAGTATGAAGCCGGAAATAACCATCTTCAGTATGATTTTATGATTTCGCAGAACGGAGAGGACTATCATTGGATTCGTGTAGAAACCTTCTTGTTTTATTCGGAAGAGGACAGTTCCGTCCACATGTTCTCTTATCGGAGAAACATAGATGCGGAAAAGAAACGGGAGTGGCAGGCTGCTATTGATGAAATGACAAAGCTCCTTTCCAAAAAGGCAACCGAGCGTCTGATTGATAAACAGCTGTCTGAGAGACCGGACAAAATGTATGCGTTTTTTATTTTTGATATTGATGAATTCAAGATGGTAAATGACAGGTACGGCCACTCCTTTGGAGATTTCTGCATCTGCAGCTTTTCAGATATCCTTAAGAGTCATTTCAGGGAAGGGGATATCCTTGGCAGGATTGGCGGCGATGAATTCGCGGCGTTTATTCAGGTATCGGATACGGAATGTGTGGAGGAAAAAGTAAAGATTCTCTCCTCCGCCCTCCATACGGTAATTGGAAGGGGAGACATAAGATGCAGTGTGACGGCCAGCATCGGTATTGCCCTATACCCCAGGGACGGGGCAACGTTTGAGGATTTATACCAGCAGGCTGACCGCGCCCTTTATGATACAAAGCAGAGGGGGAAGGACGGGTTTACCATTGTTTCTTAGGCCGGACGTGGGCTATGGAAACAATCAAATAAACAGTTTTTAAATGCTCATGTTCCTTTTGGAAGGGAATTATGGGCATTTTTAAATTGGTCAGATTTGCGGAGACAAACATTTTTATAAGGTAAACAGAAGAAGCGGCAGTTTAGTATGATAGGATACTTGGAAAAAATACAATCCAATGATTGATTCATATAGTTTGTGGTGATATAATTATTTTGAATATATGGTCAAGGTACCAAGATTGAAAAAGCGATGTATCTTATAAACAATACCTCTGTCTCTGAACTGCTTCGTGTTAATTATCGCAAACACATTGTTTAACAAAGTGTTGCGATATCTTTTTGGCTTATAAAGCAGCATCAGATATTTAAGGGAGATAAACATGAAGACAAAGCCGAAAAAAAAATCAATTGCAATGCTGGCGGTTCCGGCCGGGATCTGTGTGGCTGCATTATCAATCTCTGTATTTTTTCTTGTGCAGATTACCGGCAGAATGAACCTCAGCGCAAACCAGAATCTTCTGACTTCCAGCAAGGTTATCAGCGAGGGACTGCATAATAAAATCAGTCTGGACAGGGAGCTTTTGTTCACCCTGGCCAATATGCTTGCATCGGAGCAGGAGAGTGCAGTTGGAGAGACTTTGCAGGGATATGCAAAATCAACGGATTTTTTCCACTTTACCTATGTAAACATGGATGGAGAAGGAATAAACAGTGATGGGAATTCTGTCCATGTATCGGATTTGCCCTTTGAGGAGCTGGCGCTTTCTACCGGAAAGGACGGGTTGTCGGCTCCTTATTATGGTGCCAGCGGACGGCTTCAGATTACATACCAGTCTCCTGTCAGAAAGGATGAAAAACAGATAGGGGCAATCTACGCGGACCGGATTATAAATGATTATAATCTTCCAACTTTATTTACCTTTAATAACGGGGAGGGTTTTGCATATGTGGTGGACAGCGGCGGAAATTATATTATAGAATCCAGAGGCACGGCGGAGCAGCCGGATATTTACAGCTATCTGGCAATGCAGGGGAACAGCGGGGCTGTACAGGATACGCTTCGCCAGGTGATCCGAGAAGGAATAAGTGGTACCCTTGTTGTAAAAAATGAAAACCAGAAATCCCTTCTCGGCTTTCTTCCGTTAGACGCGCCGGAGGGGAGTTATCTGATTACCATGATTCCACGGGCAGTCCTTCAGCGGGAATCAACACCTATTATCATTATGCTTTATACTATGTTTGCTTTTCTTCTGCTTGGTGCGGTTGCGATTGCTAACCTTGTAACCGGAAGACAGTCCATGAGGGAGGATGCAAGGCAGAAGGAGTACAGGGAAAAGCTGTTCCGAAATCTTTCCGCCAATATAGATTTTGTGTTCCTTCTCTACACACCGTCTGCACAGAAGGTGGAGCTTGTGTCTGACAACCTGCCGGTGCTTCTTGGAATTACTGCACAGCAGGTACAGGAAAGGCCTGAGCTGGTATTTAGCGCCAGCGGAATGGCGCCGGATGATCCGGCCGGATGCAGTTTCCTGGATGGAACATTAAAGGAACAGGTGACCAGGGAAGCTATGGTGGGGGATGATCCCAATGAAGTGAAGCGCTGGTTTGCAGTCCATATGATTCCGGCGGATTACGGCCAGTATCTTGCCGTGTTTCAGGAAACAACCAAAGAACATAACATGCGTCAGCATCTGGCAGACGCCCTCCTGCAGGCACAGAACAGCAATCGGGCAAGGACCGCGTTTTTTTCTTCCATGTCCCATGATATCAGAACTCCAATGAATGGTATCATAGGAATGACCAATGTGGCGCTGAAGAGTCTGGACAATATGGAAAAGGTAGAGTCCTGTCTGAATAAGATTACAGCGGCATCCGGCCATCTTCTGGAACTGATCAATGAAGTGCTGGATATGTCCAGGATAGAGAGCGGGAAAATCAGGCTTAAGGAAGAGAATGTGCATCTGCCCAGTATGATTGCGAATCTGATTTCATTCATAAGACCGGATATGGATAAGATGGGGCAGATATTTCAACTGAAATCACAGATTTTGGAACATGATACGGTTATCAGCGATGGGCTGCATCTGCAGAAAATTCTGCTCAATCTTCTGTCAAACGCAATGAAATATACACAGGCCGGCGGCATAATCAGCCTGCAGATTACAGAGACTAAGGTGGACGCAGATACCATACGGATGCGCTTTGTGGTGGAGGACAATGGCATCGGCATGACGTCTGAATTTCTGGAGCGCATATTCACGCCGTTTGAGCGGGCGGAAGACAGCAGAATGAGCCAGGCGGCCGGTACCGGGCTGGGCCTTGCTATTACAAAGAGCATAGTGGAAATGATGGAGGGTGATATATATGTTGAAAGTGAGAAGGACATGGGTTCCCGTTTTACGGTAGAAATCCCATTGAAGCTGCCAAAACAGCAGGTGCAGGAACTGCCGGATCTGGCCGGCTATTCTGTTCTGGTTGCGGATGATGATCAGGACGCCTGTGAAAGCATCAGCTTAATCCTCCAGGAGACGGGTATCCGCGCAGACTGGGTTACGAGCGGGATAGAGGCAGTGGAAAAGGCCTGGCAGGCCCATACAATGGAAGACGATTACTGCGTTGTCATTGTTGACTGGAAGATGCCGGATGTGGATGGGGTGGAAACTGCCAGAAGGATTAGAGCGCGGCTGGGCAGCGGGATGCCGATTCTTCTGTTGTCCGCGTATGATTGGGAAAATGTAAAAGAGGAAGCGATTCAGGCAGGAATTAACGGTTTTCTGACAAAACCTATTTTTAAAGCTGATATTTTGGAACGGCTGAAGCAGTACATCCAGGGCGGATACCAGGAAGATGAAGAACAGCAGATCCGGGAATCGGATAATCTGGAAGGCGTCAGGATACTGGTGGCGGATGATAATGAATTAAATCTGGAAATCATGTTTGAGATTTTCAACAGCAGCGGAGCTGCGGTAGATTGTGCCCATAATGGCAAAGAAGCTTTAGAGGCTTATCTTAAAAGCAGTCAGGGATATTACCAGATCATACTGATGGACGTGCATATGCCGGAGATGAATGGGCTGGAGGCAACGAAAGAAATCCGCAATTCGGGCCGGCCGGATGCCTGTACAGTTCCGATTATTGCCATGACAGCGGATGTATTTAAGGAAGATATACGCAGGTGCCAGGACGCAGGAATGAATGCGCATATGGGAAAACCTGTGGAGTTGGATAAGTTATATAGTACTGTCCGGAAGTTATTAAATAAAGAGGCATTGGGGGAGAAACAATGAGGAAGATCAGGAAAAAGAGGGGATTGTTGGGGATTCTTATGATAGCTGCCCTTTTGGGGACTGGCTGCAATCGGGAGCAGGCAAATCCGCAGCTGTATGTGGACCACGGCATCCGGGAAACTCCGGTTACTGTTTTTACAGAGAATGCTGAGGTTTCGGCTGCGATAGAAGAGCGCTGCAAAGCAGTTCTGAATCAAGACGAAAGTACGAATATAACGGTTTACAGTGATTCTGCCAATTATTATGCAGAAGACGGACTGTCATACCGGGAGCTTCTTCTGAAGCGTCTGGCTTCAGGAAATGCGGACGATTTATATATGATTCATGCAGAAGATGTGCTGGAGTTTGATGAGAAAGGTTACATATATGATATGTCCGCTCTGGAGTTCACCGGGAATCTGTCGCACGATGCGCTGACACAGAGCACTTATAACGGAAAGGTATTTTCGATTCCGCTATCTTACACCGGATTCGGCTTTATATGGAATGTTGACATGCTGAAACAGTACGGTCTAAAGCTGCCGGAGAATCTGGAGGAATTTCTCAATGTATGTGAAACCCTGAAAGAGAATGGGATTCTGCCCTATGGGGCAAACAAGGACTATGCCCTGACGGTTCCGGTTATGTGTGTAGGCCTTCATGATATTTACCAGAGTGACGATTGTAATGAAAAGCTGGAAGCATTGTCAAATGGTACGGCGGCAATCAGTGAATATATGGAAAAAGGGTTTGACTTTCTTCAGATGATGATTGATAAGGGGTATATGAATCCGGATAGAGCACTTGAAACGCTGCCGAAAAAAGAGGAAGAAAAGTCATTTTTTGCCAATGGAAACTGTGCTTTTATCTGCGCAATCTATAGCGGCAAAGCATTAGAAGGCTATCCGTTTGAGATTGCAATGACACCTTTGCCTGTGCTTGAAAATGGATCTGTCTGCGTTGTGGGAGCGGATCAGAGAATGGCAATCAATCCGAGGTCAAAACATCTGGACTCGGCCATTGCCATTGTGGAAGCGCTGGGGCAGGCAGAAACCCTTGACACATTTGCCAAAAACCAGGGAAGGATATCCTCTTCTAAAAATGCAACTGCTCCTGATATACCCCAGACAGATTCGCTTATTGCCTGCATAGCAGAAGGCAGACAGATTCCAAATCAGGATTTCAGCCTGAATTTTAATGTATGGGAAAATGTAAGGGACTTAAGCCAGCAGCTCTGCAGAGGGAAGAGTGCAGCCCAGGTGGCAGCAGAATACGATTCCATACAGATGGAGGAGATTTCAAAATACGGGAATTAACGATAAAAAATGCAGGATGACCGCCAAATTTTCCTTGGCGGCTCCTGCATTTTTTTAACACATGATATGGAACGTAAGCCGGTGCTTAACTATAAGTTCGGGAATGGCAGAAACCTTCCGATGACACAGAACAAAGTCTCCATATCAATGGGTTTGGACAGATGTTCATTCATACCGGCATCCATGGAACGCGCCACGTCTTCCTGAAATGCATTTGCACTCATGGCCAAAATCGGGATTGTTTTTGCGTCCTCATTTTCACAGGACCGAATCTGACGGGCAGCTTCATATCCGTTCATGACAGGCATTTGGATATCCATTAAAATGATATTGTAGGTTCCTGCCGGTGATTCGGCAAATGTCTGGAATGCCTCCTGGCCGTTCTGCACCAAATCCCTACCTCCAGCATCATGCCAGGAATGTTTAAATAAATCTCATTAGGCCGGAGCTCCATATTCTCTTCTGCCAGCCGTACCGGCATTTAATCGTATCATTTCTTCTTAATAATCATTTTAATTGAATATTGTCAGTCCGCTGATTTACTTTGCTTCACAAGCGGCAACTGCACGCTCAAACGGATACATGAGGTTACTTACAGTAAAAAATCTGAAAGCCGGGTCCATGGTAACCAGTTTTTAGGTAAACAAAAATATACCTTACGCTTCAGACGAAGGTAAGGAAAAGAATACTATACTACCGGGTACTTTTTGCTGACATGACAATCTTGGTACCTTAACCATATATTAAACAATTATATCACCGCGGTCTTTAAATATCAACAATACATGCGGTTTTTTTAGTCTCTGAAATGCAATATTTTGCGGGGAATATTTAATTGACGGAATTCACGATAGCGACACGGGCGGTAAGATAAGAAAGACGGGGGGAATGATCTTATTCATTCTGTTACCTCTTCATGGCGGCAGCTGCTTCACCTGAAAAGGGAGCTGCTTCCGCCATGGACAGTTCCTGTTTATAAATGGCGCGGGAGGGCTGTTATTTCCACAACGCACTGCCATCGTAGACAGCCATGGCAGAGTCATAGTAGCCTAAGTTCTTACATTTTTCAGTTACATAATCGTAGATATACCGAAATACTTTAGCGGTCCGGTTTGAGAAATCTTCCTGCCTTCCTGCGTAAAGCTGATTCAGTGCAGTGATACATTGCTCATACAGTTCATAGTCTTCAGCTGTTTTTTCTGTTTTGCACAAGGCAGGAATACTTCTGCCTATCCCCAGATTTTGCCGTAAAAGTGTATAAACAGCATTGAGTGAACCATCCCCGGTATGCTTAACAATAAGATTCAGAAGGAATGAGGGGGTAAGCATATACAGGTGGTCCTCATTCCAGCAGCGGTTAATATCACTTATCGCCTCCTCAATTTCATTCTGTGCGATATGTGCGGCAGCATAGGCGGAAATACCCTCAATTGTCAAGGCCAGCAAATCCAAAGTATCCAGATAACGGCGGACATGACATGCGATTAAGTGGGGAGATATTTCTATTTTCTTTAGGGCCTGTATATCCATCATTACGAAGATACCTTTACTGCGGACTGCTTTTACAACACCCCACTCCTGCAGAATCTGTATTGCCTTAAGAGTAGTATCCACACTCACATTATAAAGTTTCTGCAATTCATTATGAGTTGGGAGCTTGTCTCCCGGCTGATAACGTCCCATGGCGATAAGACCTAAAAGATCCATATAAACAGCTGAATATCTTACTTCTTCTCTCAGTAAGAGCTTTTCCAGCTGCTTTCTGCCAAGTACAGCCGCGGAGTCCACAGGGACATCGAAGGCAGGTTCACTTCCATATGTGAGCCCGTACATTCCGGACAGGTCATCGAAATGCACACTATCGGTATCGCCTCTGTTTTCAATAACCCTCATCAACTCCTGCATTTGTCCATAAAACCTGGTCCTGATTTCTAAGCTGTCTTGCAGAGGTCTTAACTCCGCAAGCCCCAGACTATCCATTACACGCAGGCTTAAATCGTTTTCGTTTCGTCTGATAAAAAATCTCTGGAACTGTTTGGCTAGGCGCCAGAACTCTGCGGAGTCATTTATATTCATATTTTCCACGATTTTCCGGGGGATTTTGAAGTCTTCCTGATTACAGAGAGCAATTCCGTTTTCAATCAGCGGATACCCCAGTAAGACTCCTGTTTTCAGAACCTCATCGGTAATTGAGGTATCTACTCTCCTTAACGCAAGATGTATCATTGGACGCCTGGTTTGCTGACGGAAACTTACAACAGGACGCTTTCTCTGGTGTGTTTCAATCAGTCCATTTTCCTTCAGCATGGATAATACGCGGCGAATAGTTTTGCCCGATGTTCCAAATTCCCTGCACAGACTATCCCGCGATGGAAGTTTTGTACCAGCGGGCAATACTCCTGATTCAATCCGGTCCTTTAATATTTCATATATTCTTTCATACATCAAGCCATCGTATATCAAGCCCATCCTCGTCTCTCCTAATAATACTAAAAGTTTTATATTTGGCCGGGTAATCGGTGTGAATGACCTACCGTGCGCAAACGTTAGAAATCTTTACTGACTGTTCCGGATGCGATAAACCCATAGAAACTCTATTATAGACATAAAGACCAAGTACTTTTTGGTTTCTAACCCATATTATATGACAATTATAAGACAAGATTCTGGCATTTGCAAATAAAACGGTCTTTATGGTTTGGGGGCTTTACAATCTGTCCATTACATAGCCGGGCTGTATCCGTGAGGAATACTTTATTAACAGGGGCAGAAGGGAACATGGGCCAGCCGAGCGAGGCGTTCTGCCATAATAAAAGGTCTTCCATGATTTGTGTATCATGGAAGACCTTTTCGGTATTATGTAATAAGAATGCCCATATTAAGGCCAGATTCCTCTCAGTTTTTTCGTATCTATTACCCTTTTGACAGCAATGAGGTAAGCCGCCTTGCGCAGGGAAATACGGCGTATTTTTGCAGTTTCCCAAACATCAGAGAAAGCGGCCCCCATCTTTTCCTCCAGGGTTTGGTTTACCTTTTCTTCGGTCCACCACATTTCCTGAATATTCTGTACCCATTCAAAATAGGAGACAACTACACCGCCTGCGTTGGCCAGAATATCAGGTACTATGAGGATTCCTTTATCATGCAGGATGGAATCGGCTTCCATGGACACCGGGCCGTTGGCAGCTTCCACGATGTATTGGGCATGGATTGTTTCCAGATTGGTACGGTTGATTTGATTCTCCAGGGCAGCGGGAATCAGGAATGTTACAGGAAGCGCCAGCAGCTGATCATTGGACAGGAAGGTCACAGAGCTGTCTTTGACCGCATATTCCTTAAGCAGAGCTCCGGATTTGCAGAATTCCAGAATCTTTACTATAGGAAGACCACTTTCGCAGAATACTCCTCCTGAGACGTCGCTTACAGCCAGGATACGGACGCCGGATTCATACAGAAGCCGGGCTGTGGTACTTCCAACATTACCGAATCCCTGGATGGCAGCAGTACAGGATGAGATTTCCAGGTTCAGTGCACGAATCAGATTATGCACAGTGAACATTACACCCCGTCCGGTGGCTTCTTTTCGGCCAACAGCTCCACCCAGTTCCAAAGGCTTTCCTGTCACGACACCTGGTATACAGTGACCGTTCAGCATGCTGTAGGTATCCATAATCCAACCCATGACAATTGGATTGGTTCCTACATCTGGTGCCGGTATATCCTGCTGCGGACCAATGATGGGAGCTATCATGGAAGTATAACGGCGGGTAAGTCTGCGAAGCTCATGAACACTCAGAGTGGACGGGTCCACCTTGATGCCGCCTTTTCCTCCCCCAAAGGGAATGTCCACTACCGCGGACTTGAAGGTCATCCAGGCTGCTAATGCCTTCACTTCGTTAATGTTGACATCCTGGTGATAGCGGATTCCGCCTTTGGCAGGGCCCCGTGAAGTGGAATGCTGCACACGATAGCCTTCAAAAACCTGGATAGAGCCATCGTCCATCTCGATGGGGATGGCTACCTTAAGTTCTCTCTCAGGATAGGACAGGGCGATATAATCATCCCTCTCATACCCGCATTCTTTCGCACAATCCTCGATAATCTGGAGCACATCCTGATAAGGATCATATGTGTCCGACATGAGTATCCTCCTTTCATGGTGAACAGAAATGTAAAATGTAAAATTTTAGATTATATAAAAATTATATTCTGATAAGTAGTGTTTGTCAAGTATGAGATGTAAAAATATTTAGTTGACAAACATCCAATATTGGATTATTATAAATTTACAAACTAAAATTTTAGATATCAGTAAGCGAGGAACATGTTTAATAAAGTAAAATACAGCAGCTTGAATGAGCTGATATATGAAGAGATTAAAGCGAAAATAATTAATAATGAGCTCAAGCCCAATGAGAAGCTGGATGTGGATTTCCTGAGTAATTCTCTGGGAGTCAGCCGTACCCCGGTGACCAATGCCCTGAAATCTCTGAATAAGGATGGGTATGTTATCATTAATCCCAGAAGCGGAAGCTATGTAAGGGAGCTGAGCAAGGAGGAACTAAGCTGCATTTTTAATTTCCGCGAGGCATTGGAGAGCCAGGTAATACGGGAGGTCATAAGTATTGCGGACATGAAGGTGCTTGACGGTTTTGGAGATGAATTCAGGAAACTTCTGATTATTGAACCAGATGGCGGCCTCATGGCTAAGAAGCGGCTGGTGGAGGATTTTTTTGACATAGAAATGAGATTCCACGAATATCTGATTGACTTATGTCCAAAAATCATAGGGGATGAAATCAAGAATCTGATTGATTTGACGAAACGGATACGCATACTCCATATTACATACAATGTGAACAGTGCGCCGCTGGAAAAATTTCATTATGAAATCAAGATACACTGCCAACTGATTGAGGCATTAAAGCAGCATCTGCTGGATAAGTGCATTGAGTTAATTGCACAGGATATCCGTAATACAAAGAATGAAATTATGGATTGCTTTGATGAGATTAATTAAATAAAATTACAAAAATGTAAATATGCATGAGACAGAATTTACATTTTTGTTTTTACACAATGTGAAATTTTAGATTTAACATTTCAAGGAGGTAAAGGTAGGTATGAGTAATGTATTCTATGCGAATCTGGACAAGAAGTACAAGTGTGTAGAAAGGGCAGAGGGGTCCTGGGTTTATGACACGGACGGAAAAAAATATCTGGACTGTGCGGCCGGGATAGCAGTTACCAATATTGGCCAGGGTATAAAAGAGGTTATTGACGCCATGTACCAGCAGGCTTCCAATGTTTCCTATGTGTATGGCGGAACTTTTACCAGCGAGGCGAAGGAGCGTCTGTCCCATCAGATTATTGAACTGTCACCTGAAGGTATGGATAAGGTATTTTTCTGCTCCGGAGGTTCCGAGGCCGTGGAATCCATGGGCAAGATTGCAAGGCAGTACCAGATAGAGGCAGGCAGACCGGGAAAATATAAAATTATCAGCCGCTGGCAGAGCTACCATGGAAATACAATCGCTACCCTGACATATGGAGGAAGGCCATCCTGGAGGGAGAAATATGATAATTACCTGATGAAGATGCCCCATATCGCACAGTGTAATTGTTACCGCTGTCCATACGGGCTGTCGTATCCGGAATGCGGGCTGCCCTGTGCCGAGGAGCTGGAACGCATTATTAAATATGAGGGTCCGGATACGGTGGCGGCATTTCTGATAGAGCCTATTGTGGGAACCACATCCTGTGCTACCATGCCTCCCATAGAATATATGAAGCGAATCCGGGAAATCTGTGATAAATACAACGTTCTGTTTTGTGTGGACGAGGTTATTACCGGCTTTGGAAGGACTGGAAAGAATTTTGCTATGGACCATTTTGGTGTTGTGCCAGATCTGATCAGCGTGGCCAAAGGTCTGGGAGGCGGATATGTGCCCATTGGAGCGGTCATTGCTCATAAGAAGGTGGTGGACGCGTTTGAGAAGGGCAGTAAAAATCTGATACATAGCTTTACGTTTGCCGGGAATCCTCTGGTCTGTGCAGGAGCCAGCGCAGTTCTTTCCTATACCGTAAATAACAACCTGGTGGAGAGGGCGGCAAAAGAAGGGGAAGTATTCCTGGGAAAATTAAAGGAAGCCTTAGGTGATTCACCGTTGATTGGAGATATACGAGGGGTCGGTATGTTGATTGGAATTGAACTGGTGAAAGACCGGAAGAAGAAAGAACCCTTTGACCCGGAGAAAAATGTGTCCGGCTTTTTAGCGGGATACTGTTTTGACCATGGGCTGTTAATCAGTTCAGGCGTGACAGGGACCGCAGATGGCATTGCAGGGGAAGCGCTGCAGATTTCCCCGCCCTTGATTCTGGATGAGGAGGAGATGGACTTTGCAGTGGATATCCTGAAAACGGCTGTGCTGGAGGCAGAGCACAGGTTTCTGTAATGTAAGGAGGAGCGGATATGAAAAAGTTCCATTTTGACCTGATAGTTTCTTCTATTGTATTGGTGGCAATGATTGTTGTAATTCTAATACAAATCATTTTCCGGCTTATGGGCAATCCTCTGTCATGGACCGAGGAAGTGGCCCGCTGGATGCTTGTGTGGGCTACATTTGCCGGTGCCAGCTATGCTTTTAAAAACGGCGGTCTGATCCGGGTGGATTTCTTTGTAAAAAAGCTGTTTAAGAAAAAGGGAAGAAGGATTACTGATATTGCCGCCATGATGTTTATGATTGTGTACTTCGGCCTGTTGGGGGTATCTGCGGCTTCATATATGAAAATGACAATCAGTAAAGGACAGACATACCCGATTACACAAGTTCCTTATGCAATCACGCTCATCTCTCTGGTATACTGTGGCTTGTCCTGCTGTATTTTTGCAGTGAAGGAAGGCTTGAAGGCATACCACAGTACAGATACACAAGAGGAAGGGGGAAATGCATAAATGTCTTCTTTGACTGTAACCTTAATTTTGTTTTCACTTCTGCTGCTTTTACTGTTTCTGAACGTCCCTCTGGTTGTCTCCATAGGACTTCCTACCGCACTTATAATGCTTGGCAGTGGGATGAAGGTGGCCACATTAGCCCAGAGAACGTATGCTTCTGTTGACTCCTTTACTCTTATGGCTATCCCCTTCTTCATGCTGGCCGGAAAGCTGATGGAGGTGGGGGGAATGTCCAAACGAATCGTGCGTTTGGCAGATTGCCTGGTGGGCTGGATGGCAGGAGGTCTGGCCCATGTAATCGTGGTAGCCTCTGCATTTTTCGGCGCACTGTCCGGCTCTGCCGCAGCGACCACAGCAGCTATCGGTTCCACATTGATTCCAGAGATGAAGAAGCGCGGATATCCTGCGGATTTTGTAGCTGGTATCCAGGCGGTTGCAGGCGCTCTGGGTGTTATTATCCCGCCCAGTATTACCATGATTATGTACGGTGTCTGCTCATCCACATCCATCGGTAAGCTGTTCATGGCCGGGATCGTTCCGGGAATTGTGCTGGCCCTTTTCTTGATGGTAACAATCGCATACCAGGCAAAAAAGAGAAAAATCAGCCAGATGAACACATTCACCTTTAAGGAGCTGGGGGCGGCGTTTCTGGACGCAATACCAGCACTTCTGGTGCCGACTATCATTCTGGGGGGCATTTACGGAGGTATTTTCACGCCTACAGAAGCCGGTGCGGTGGCAGCCACCTACGGATTTTTAGCGGGAGCTTTTTGGTATAAGGAAATAAATTTACAAAATATTGGAAATATTATGGGCGGCGCTATCGTGAATACGGTTCTTGTCATGATCGTGGTAGGCGCGTCCGGCGCATTCAGCTGGCTTCTGACCAGTGCAGGTGTATCCAGCCTTCTGGGGAAAGCTATCAGCGCCATTGCCGGCAATAAGTATATCTTCCTGTTGGTAGCCAATCTGATATTTATTTTTATAGGCATGTTTATAGAATCTGTAGCGGGTATTTTGATAGTTACTCCTATATTGCTGCCGATTGCGACCTCACTGGGGGTGGACCCGGTCCACTTTGGGATTATAATGGTAGTAAATCTGGCGCTGGGCCTTACGACACCGCCAGTAGGAGAAAACCAATATATCGCAGCAGCCATTGCGGAGATTCCTTTTGAGGAGGAGGTAAAGGCGTCCATCCCATTTCTGATTGCGGGTTTCGCTGCCCTTGCAGTCATCACATATGTGGAACCACTCTCTCTCTGGCTTCCGGGCATCTTGGGAATGTAACTATGTTGCTGGAAATGTAACTGTGTGGCAACCGTTCAATGTTTAATTAGAATAGGAGGATTAAGGTTTGAAGAAACAATTGATTTCAATGGTTCTTATGGCTGCAATGACAGTATCCATGCTGACGGGCTGCGAAACGGCTGATGGCAAAAAGACAGAGGCTCCGTCTTCTGAAAATCAGGCAGCAGCTGAGGTAAAGGCAGAAGATGAGGGAAAAGCATCTGAGGGCGGAGAGGATTATTCTTATCACTGGAAACTGGCAACCACAGAGAGCAGTGATTACTATATGACCCAGCTCTCACAGGAATTCCTGGATATTGTGGAGGAAAAGACGGGCGGTAAAGTGACAGGAGAGGTATTTGCCTCCGGACAGCTGGGAGGGCTGGTGGATGCCCTGGAAGGGCTGGAAATGGGAAATATTGATATTGTTATGGATGGTGTCAGTTCTCTGAGCGCTGTGGATGATATTTTCAATGTGTGGTGTCTCCCCTTCCTGTATGATAACAAGGAACATCAATACAGGTTCTGGGATAATCATTTTGACGAGGTATCCGATATGGTGGCAGAGCAGAGCGGCTTCCGTCTGGTATCTGTTATTGATGGAATGAACCGGGAATTGGCCAGCACGGTTCCGGTTGAATCCATGGCCGACCTGAAAGGGCTTAAGATACGCGTTCCCAATATCCCCGGCTATGTGAGAATCTGGGAATGCCTTGGCGCGGCCCCGATTCCCATGTCCTTAAGCGAGGTTTACACATCCATTCAAACCGGTGTGGTGCAGGGGCAGGAAAATGATATTGCGCTGACACTCAGCCTGAAGTTTTACGAGGTTGCACCGTACTGTGTTATGACCGACCATGTTGCTTACGAAGGCTCTTTCTACTTTAATGAGGAGGAGTATCAGTCCTACCCGGATGAGCTGAAACAGATTATTCAGGAGGCCGGTGAGGAAATCAAGTTAAAGAGCCGCAACATGATAAAAGAACAGGAAATGGAATGTATGAAGCAAATTGAGGATATGGGGGTAACCATATGCCGGCCGGATTTGGAGGAGTTTAAGAAGGCAACAGCTGTTATGTATGATGAGTATGATATGTGCGCGCCCATCATTGAACTTGTGGATAAAGCAAGGAATGAATAGAAATCAGGTGTATAGAGTCCGTAAGCTTGCGGGCTCTATATTTAACAAAAAACAATGAGCGGAGGGCGAGAATATGGGAAAAAAATTTTATATTGGCTGTGTTGCGGATGATTTTACAGGAGCAGGTGATGTGGCATCCTTTTTTGTAAAAGCAGGACTCGTGACGGTCCTGTACAATGGGATTCCTGATGACAGTCATACAGTGGCTGAGGGGACCCAGGCCGTTGTAATTGCGTTAAAATCCAGAACCCAGGACAGGGCGCAGGCGGTAGCTGATTCCCTCCGGGCGTTTGGGTGGCTGCTTCAGGAGGGCGCCCGGAAGCTGTATTTTAAATACTGTTCTACCTTTGATTCCACTAAGGAAGGTAACATTGGACCGGTGGCGGATGCCGTGATGGAAAAATTCGATTACCCATATACAATACTATGTCCCGCGCTTCCGGTCAATGGAAGGACAGTAGAGAAAGGAAAGCTATATGTCAACGGTGTCCTTTTGGAGGAAAGCTCCATGCGGAATCATCCCCTGACTCCCATGCGGGAGTCGGAGCTTGGACGGCTGATTGAAATGCAGAGCCGGTATAGAGGAATCAGCATGGCAGGAAAGACGAAAGAACAATGGAAAAAGGAACAGGAAACTCTATGCAGGCAGGAAGGGCATTGCTATCTGATACCGGATTATTATGAGGAATCTCATGGAAAGGAGATTGCCCGGGAGTTTTGCGATATTACATTTTATACCGGTGGTTCCGGCCTTGCAGAGCATGTGGGAAGGCTGTTGGCAGAGAAAGCCATGGCTGACCGGGATGCAGATGTGGATGTGAGCGGGGAAGCATGCGGTAAAGAGGAAGCATGTGGTAGAGAGAAAGCATGTGATAAAGAGGAAGAATATGGAAAAGAGAATGCACGCGGCAGACAGGATGCCTTACTTCTGGCGGGGAGTTGTTCTGAGGCAACACTGAGACAGATTCGCAGTTATGAAAAAGGCGGGTATCCGTGCTATAGGATAGATGCGGGGCGTGTTCTTACAGGAGAGGAAACCGCAGATCATATATGGAATATTGTTAAGATGCATCCGGGCGAAAATATGCTGGTATACAGCTCGGACAGCCCGGAGCAGGTGAGAAAGATTCAGGAAGAAGGAAAAGAAAAAATTTCCTTTATGCTGGAGCAGCTTACGGCAGAACTGGCGGCAAGGGCAGCAGGAAGCGGATACCGAAGGCTTATTGTGGCAGGCGGTGAGACATCAGGCGCGGTTATCCAGCGCCTGGGATACCAAGGTTTCTGGATTGGCCACAGCATCGCGCCAGGTGTACCGGTGATGGTTCCACTGGAGGATACCAGAATGCGTCTGGTACTGAAATCAGGAAATTTTGGCCAGGAAGATTTTTTTAGCCGGGCAGTGAAGGAATTGGAGGGGTAGATATGGATATCATCACAGAGCGTCAGTTGGAGACAGCAGTAGAGATTGCACATTCCCTGTTTGAAAGGGGAAAGGTGAGCGGTTCAACTGCAAATATCAGTATCAGGATAGGGGACTTTATCTATATTTCCGGAAGCGGTACCAGCTTTGGAACTCTGGAAAAGGAACAGTTCTCCACACTTTTGCTGGATGGTACACACGTGGAGGGGATAAAACCCAGCAAGGAATATCCGCTTCACGCTATGATTTACCGGTACAAGCCGGAAATGAAAGGGGTGGTACATACACACAGTTTTTATTCCGTCCTGTGGTCCTGTCTGGAGCATGAAAAGAAAACAGATGTGATACCGGCCTATACTCCGTACCTTAAAATGAAAGTGGGAACCGTAGGGATAATCCCTTATGCAAAGCCGGGAAGCCAGGAGCTTTTTGGCTATATGGAAGAACGGATAATGAATAGTGACGCTTATCTTCTGAAACAACATGGCCCTGTAGTGGCAGGAAGGACGATTCTTGACGCCTTTTACGGCTTGGAGGAACTGGAGGAAAGCGCTAAAACAGCATGGTATCTGAGAGGGGAACATGTTCAGGAATGTTGAGGAATTATTATGGAGCAATTAAATGAGCCGGTCAATAGAATGGAATATGAATGGATAGTGGGCAGATGACAAGAATGTGAAATTCTCCAATGAAAAGGAAAGGAGGGGAGGGCGGGAATCTTCCGAATATTCCCGCCCTGGGAGCGCGTTTTTATTCTCAAAGAAAACTTGGACCTGCCTGTGGTGCGGCGCCCTCTATGAAACACAGGCCAGCGTGGGATTACATTCCTGTTCCAGTATCTCAACCAGCATGTCCACATCCCTTTGCTGGGTTGCCCAATCTGTTACGAACCGCACCATGGTGTGAGAGTCATCATATTTCTCCCATAAGGTAATCTCTGCTTTCCGGGCCAGTTGGGCGGCGGCTTCATTTTCCATTACAATGAATACCTGATTTGTGGGTGAATCGAGGAACAGGCGGTATCCGCATTTTGTCAGGGTATCCCTGATTTGGTCGGCCGCCGCTATAGCGGAAGCGCCGATTTTCATGTAAAGGTCATCTTCAAAAAGGGTGTCAAACTGTATGCCCAGCATTCTGCCTTTGGCGAGAAGGGCGCCGTTCTGCTTAATGACGGTGAAGAAATGGGGGATCAGGTTTTGCTGCGTTATCACAACCGCTTCTCCAAACAGGGCCCCGCATTTAGTTCCGCCGATATAGAACACATCGCACAGCCTGGCTATATCCTTGAGGGATAACTCATTACAGGAGCAGGAGAGAGCATAGGCCAGCCGCGCACCGTCCAGGAACAGCGGAAGACCGTTTTTGCGGCACACGCTGCTGATCTCCTGGAGTTCACTGAGCGAATACAGCGTACCGTATTCTGTTGGATGTGAAATGTAAACCATGCCGGGCATGACCATATGTCCGCTGTTTGCGTCTTTTCTGTAATCCGCAATCAGACCTTCGATATCCGCTGCCCTGAGTTTTCCTGACACATGGGGCAGTGTCAGCACCTTATGTCCTCCCAGCTCAATTGCGCCGGCCTCGTGGACGCTGATGTGTCCGGACCCGGCTGCAATTACACCTTCATAGGAGTGCAGGAGTCCGCGTATGACAGTGGCGTTGGTCTGGGTGCCTCCTACGAGAAAATGTATTTCGGCATCCGGACAGCCGCAGGCTGCGCGGATTTTTTCACGGGCTGATTGGGAAAAGGGGTCGCTTCCATATCCCTGGGTCTTAAGCATGTTTGTCTCCATAAGGCGGGCCAGAATAGCCGGATGGGCGCCTTCCATATAATCGGAAGCAAAAGAAGGCCTGCTGTGCATACAAAGTTCCATTTCGTTATCCTCTTTTCTTATCTCCGGTGTGTGAAGATAATGGCACTTTCCGGGAGAGAACCCTCTCAAAGAGCCATCCTTTCCCACACCGAACGTAATATGTTTTATTGTGTTTGACATGTCATTGGCACTATTGTACAATGATTTCATGTATGACACAAAACCTGATTTATCATATTAACCATGACAAATAATCATGGATGGAGAAAGATATGGATGTTACGAAATGCGAAGCCTTTCTGGCGGCCATTGACCATGGAAGCCTGACTGCAGCCGGTGTTTTCCTGGGATATACACAGTCCGGAATCACACGGATGATTAACGCCCTGGAGGAGGAGGTTGGGTTCCCGCTTTTTATAAGGACAAAAAAAGGAGTGTCTCCCACGGAAAACGGTAAGGCGATGATTCCGGCTTTCCGAGAGATTGTCCGTGCTCATAACCATGCCCTGGAGATAGGGGCGGATATCCGCGGCATTTTAAGCGGCGCCCTGACCATTGGCAGCTATTACAGCGTTTCAGCCATGTGGCTGCCGCCCATATTGAAGCGGTTCCGGCAGCTGTATCCCAATGTCAGGATTAACATGAAAGAGGGCGGAAACCGCGAGATGACACGGTGGCTGAACGAGATGTCCGTTGACTGCTGCTTTTTTGCTGAGCCTGCCGCCGGGACAATCTGCGACTGGATTCCCATTCGCCAGGACGAGCTGCTGGCCTGGCTTCCGAAGAATCACCCCGGGGCAGGGGAGGCTTCCTTTCCGTTGTGCGCCCTGGAAAACGAACCGTTTATCATAACCATGCCAAACCAGGATACGGAAATAGACCGCCTTCTTGGGTCCAGACATCTGACGCCGGACATACGCTTTTCTACAGCAGATGCATATACCACCTACTGCATGGTGGAGGCCGGGCTAGGCATGAGCCTGAACAACAGGCTCATTACCCTCAGCTGGTCCGGAGATGTGGTCACCCTGCCCTTTGACCCTCCCCAGTTTGTCTCTCTTGGAATCGGAGTTCCGTCATGGAAGGAGGCGTCTCCTGCCATGAAAAAATTTATTGAATGCGTTAAAGATATGCTGGAGGAGCTGCCATAGCACTTGCCATAGTGCCTGCCCAGTGCCTGCACAGTACCTGCCTTTGCCCTTCCCGCTACTGTATATCCGCTTCCTTTCCTGCATACCGTATGAACGAGGCATAAAGACAGAGCATGTCATAGTAATCCATCAGGTTTCGCCCGCAGATTTCCTGGATGCGGCGGATGCGGTAGGGGATGCTGTTGCGGTGGATATGGAGTTTGTCGCAGATTTTCTGAATATCGCCGTTCAGCCGTATATAGGTTATGGCCGTATCGGCCAGCTGGGCGTTTCTGCCCTTTGCGACAAGAAGGGAAAAGGAGTCCTCCAGTCCGGGAATGGGGGTTTTAGACAGCGCAATTGCCAGCTTCATCTTCTCAAAGCAGTGGAGATGCTCGTCCGGAAACAGTATTTTGCCCAGCTTTAGGCTTTCCAGGGCAGCCTGGTAGGCTGTGTGAAGGTGGGCGCTGCCGGAACAGATGCCTGTATGGCAGTTATGTCCGGCGGCAATTACACGGTTATATTTTTTTTCGAAATGCTCGTTCTCCTTCAGGATAATCAGGTTCTGGTCCTGGGAGAGGGGAAGCAGGATATCACGGTCGTCTAAAAGATTCTGAATGATGGAGGTGGACGTAAAGAGGTCGTCCTGTTTGCGCTCCATCAGGATTAAGGTGTGGGTTCCTGTAATATCAATACCCAGATGCTCTCCGCGCTTTATAAAATTTTCCGTATAATCGGACTGCAGGTGCAGCCATTCATAGAGAAACTGGTCCCGCTCCTGGGTCCGGTTTTGTTTTTTCTTGGAAAGGATAAGCTCCTCATACAATAGTTCAATGGTCTTGCTCAGCAGTTCAGCCAGCTGGGAGCTGGAGGAACCTGCGCCCTGGAGAACCACGGCGCCCATCCGGCTTTTCTGAAAACGCAGAGGCATGGCCGCGCCTGCCTTTTGAATCTTGCTGTCCATGGACACGGTTACCTTGGAATTTATATTAAGGGCCTCTATGGCAAGCAGATTCATCTCGCCCATGCAGGAAGAATCCGTGGACACAATGACGCGCCCGCTTACATCGCAGATACTGATGGAAGCAGAAAAGCTTTCGTGCAGTTTTTCTATAATTTCATACATAATCTTATTATCAATCACAGGTTACCTCCTTGCAGGCCGTCCGGGGCCGTTATTTATTGCCCTCTTTTTCATTTATTATAATAAATCCTGGAAAATACGCAATATATACGTTAAAGTTTGTGCATTTAAACAAAAAACAGAATAAAACTTACATGGTTTAAACAATAGTTTTTCACATACCTAAATGATAAAATGGTATCACTTGTAACAAGCAGCCTGTGGGGAAAATGCAGCCTGTGGGGAAAATGCAGCCTGCGGGAAAATGCAGCCTGTGGGGGAAATACTGCCCGCAGGGTAAGAAATGGAAGGAGGGAGAAACGTAGACAGCACAGTTTCGCGGTTTATACGTTATGCGGAGTGCGCAAGCGAATCCCATAATGAAAAGGCATTTTGTGAATATATGGAGCAGGAGCTTGCCGGAATGGGGATTCCGTTTGAGCGCCAGGAGTTGGGCAGTGAGGTGGTGACCGACGGCTGGAATATCCTGGCCAGAATTCCGGGCAGGTCCGGTAAAAACCCTTTTCTGTTCGTATTCCATCTGGATACGGCTGCGCCCAGCAATCAAGTGGAGGTCTGTGTGGAAGGCGGGTGCATCAGGAGTAAAGGCAGCAGCGTACTGGGGGCTGACGGCAAGCTGGCCATCGCGGTGGTCATGGAGGCTGTGGAGCGGCTTATGCAGGAGGGAGAAATAAACCGCCCCATAGAGCTTTTGTTTACCGTGTGCCAGGAGCTGGGGCTCCACGGAGCAAAATATGCGGACTATTCCAGGATAGAGAGCGAGGAGGCAATTGTCATCGACCACTACGTGACAGGGGAGGTATTGACACGCACACCTGCCAGGCTTTATATGAATGTGGAACTGATTGGGCGCGCCGCCCATGTTATCCGCAATGAGGAGCCGGGGGTCAACGCCCTACTGACAGCAGTGGAAATCATTCACCAGATACCTGTTGGCAGGCTGAACGATAACCTGAGCATCAATGTATTTGATCTGGTATCCCTCTCGCCGTCCAATGCAGTGCCCAAATACGCCCGGTTTGATGTGGAAATCCGCTGCTTTGGCAATGATATCAAGCAGGAGATCCGGGATAGGATCCGCCGTAAGGCGGAGGAGACGGCTGAGCGCATGGGGTGCAAATGCAATATCAGGGAAGAGGAGGATGTTCCGGAAACAGATTTCAGTGAAAATACAGATATGCTGGAACGATTGGCTTCCATCTACAGCAGGTCCGGGCTTTCCATGATACCGGCCAGGTCATTTGGAGTCCTGGACGCCACCTGCACGAACCAGCTGGGAATCAGGACCGTGCCCATTGGCTTTAATATCTATCATTCACACAGTGCAAGAGAGTATGTTGTAATTGAGGACGTAAAGAAAATGTTGGAACTGGTGGAGAATATCATACGCTATTTTTAAATTCCTGCCAGGGAAAGGGGAAAACAATGACGAAAGATAAGCAAAAAGCAAACAAGCCTTTGAATCCGTTTGTGCCGCTTGTACTGATGGTACTTGCCTGCGCAATCGTATCCTATTTTGTGATACCGGGAGCCTATGACCGTGAAACCGTGGACGGGGTCACACGGGTCCTGGCAGACAGCTATCATGCCACGGAGCGCACGCCCGTATCGTTTTTTAACATATTCCGGTCCATTCCGGAAGGCCTGACAGCCTCGGCCAATATGATGTTCTGTGTCATGCTGATTGGCGGTATTGTGGAGATCTACAAAAGGACCAATACGGTAGGCGCTGCAATCAACAGTGTTTTAAAGGCTTCCGAGAGGATGAGCAGCCAGGTAATCATAGCAATTGTAATGATTGTGTTTTTCATTTTCGGAGGTATCCTGGGATGGAGTGAGCACATCATTCCCTTTGTACCCATTATCGTATCCCTGGCCCTCTCCCTTGGGTATGACTCACTGGTCGGAATGGCCATATCCGGATTTGCCTGTCTGATCAGCTTTGCGGTTGCGCCTTTTAATGTGTACACAGTAGGAATTTCCCATACCATTGCTGAGCTGCCCATGTTCTCCGGATGGGAGCTGAGGATTGCGGCACTGGTCTGCGTGTGGATACTTAGCCTGGTATGGGTTATGCGGTATGCAAAAAAGGTGAAGGCAGATCCGTCCAAGAGCCTTGTGAAGGATGTGGACTCGTCCTCCCTGCGCATTCCGGTTGATCCGGGCCTTAAGTTTGACCTTCCCAAAAAGGTTTCAGTTATTTCCCTGACCATCTCCATCCTTGTAACGATTTACGGTATCCTGAATCTGAGCTGGTCATATACGGAAATGGCAGCCACCTTCATGATTGGCGGTATTGTGTCTGCTGCAATCAACCGGGTGAATCTGGATGATGGCATTAATATGGTACTTGACGGCGCAAGAGGAGCCTTCAGCGGCGCCCTGATCATTGGTGTGGCCAGAGCGGTCCAGTGGACCATGACAAACGGCGGTCTGGTGGACCCTCTGGTACACGGGCTTTCCAATCTGATGCGCAGCGCCTCCGCTTATGTGAGCACGGTGGGCATGTTCATTGTAAATTTCTTTGTCAATGCCCTGATTCCATCAGGCTCAGGACAGGCCACCGCGGTCATGCCAATTATGGTTCCATTGGCTGATATGCTGCATATTACAAGGCAGACAGCCGTACTGGCGTTCCAGTTTGGCGACGGTATATCCAATACCTTCTGGTTTACCAATGGGACGCTGCTTATCTACCTGTCGCTTGGCAAGGTACCGTTAAAGAGCTGGTATAAGTTTATCCTGCCTTTACATGGACTTTTCCTGATTCTGCAGTTAATCTTTCTGTTCGTGGCCGTTCAGATTGGTTATGGTCCGTTTTAACCGGCGTACCTGTGAAGCAGGTAAAATAAAAAGGTATAAATAAGGCATATAAAAGGGCATATAAAAGGGTATATAAAAGGGGATATAAAAAGGTATATAAAAAAGGGCAATCCTGTAAGAAGAAATTTAGTAAGAAAGGATTTTGACTGTGAACGTAATAGAAGAAGTTGGGAAATATCATGATTATGCCGTCAGTATGCGGCGGGAATTCCATAAGCATCCGGAGCTGAGCTGGAAGGAGGTGGAGACAGCAGGACGGATCCGGGATGAACTTGCCGGGATGGGGATTCCTTATGAGGAGGTGGCGGGAACCGGCACTATTGCCACCCTGAAAGGAAAAGAGGACCAGCCGGTGATTGGCCTGCGCTGCGATATCGACGCGCTTCCCATCCGGGAGGTTAAGAATCTTCCCTACAGTTCCCAGAACCAGGGCGTCATGCACGCCTGCGGACATGACGCACATATCAGCATGCTTCTGACAGCGGCCAGGGTTCTGGCAGAACATCAGGATGAGCTTAAATGCACGGTAAAACTTATCTTCCAGCCGGCAGAGGAACTGACCAACGGCGCGGTAAAGGTGCTGGAGTCCGGAAAGGTGGGGAAGCTGGATACGGTGGCGGGCATGCACATATTCCCGTACCTGGAGAGCGGCACCATCTCCGTGGATCCCGGTCCCCGCTATACATCGGCTTCCTTCATGAATATTAAGATTATCGGGAAAAGCGGACACGGCGCCATGCCCCAGTACGCGGTGGATCCCATTTATGTGGGGGCAAAGGTAGTGGATGCCCTTCAGAGTATTGCCAGCCGGGAGACCAGCCCCATGGATACGGTGGTGGTCAGCATCTGTACCTTCCATTCCGGTACCATGGCCAATGTTTTTGCCGAGACGGCTGAGCTCAGCGGTACGGTGCGCACCTTCAATCCCAAGCTCCAGAAGGAACTGCCGGGTATGATTGAGCGTATCATAAAGAGCACCTGCGAAGCTTACAGGGCTGAATATGAGTTTGACTATTATTCTGATATCCCGGCAACGATCAATGACGAGTACTGCAGCGGGATTGCGGCGGAGTCCGTCAGGAAAATCCTGGGCGACAAGGGACTGGTAAAATATGCAGGCACGCCGGGCGGTGAGGATTTTTCCTATTTTCTGGAAAAATTTCCTGGGGTTTATGCTTTTGTAGGATGCCGCAACGAGTCAAAGGATTGCTGCTATTCCCTTCATAATGAACGCTTTGATCTGGATGAGGATGCCCTGGTGAACGGAGCTGCCTTCTATGTGCAGTATGTGCTGGATGCTCAGGAGAAGTTTGGGGCCGTGTAGAGGCGTGATACATATAATTTTATAACAGGCTGTCCTGAAAATGCCGGTTTGAGATTTTGACATTTTCGGGACGGCCTTTTGGAACAATAAAATAGTTCAATATAAAATATCCCCCCCGTAGCAGGGAAAATCTTGACAGTTTAAGAAACAAATGGTAGTGTTTAATTATAAACGTTTACAATTTGGGGGATGGAAGATGGCAACGATTAAGGATGTTGCAAAACTGGCTGGGGTATCTATCTGTACGGTGTCCCGTGCCCTTGCAAACAAAGAAAATATCACACCGAAGACCATGGAGAAGGTATTGTCCGCGGTCAGGGAGCTGGATTATAAGCCAAATTATTCGGCCAGAAGCCTTAAGATAGGAAGTACAGACACATTGGGGTTAATTGTACCGGATATTACCAACCCGTATTATCCAAAGGTAGCTAAGAGCATTGAGGAATATGCAGAAAAAAAGGGATATATGATTTTGCTCTGTAATTCCAATGAAGATTTAAATAAGGAGAAGCGTCTGGTTGATACCCTTAAAAAGCGGAATGTGGATGGTGTGATTATATTGCCCTGTTCAAGGCATATAGAGCATTTTCGAGGGTTTGATAATGCCGGCATTCCGTATGTATTCCTGAATAGAAGCTTTAAAGGAACTGCAAATTGTATTCCCAGTGATAATTTTTATGGAGCATATACAGTGACGAAATATGTAATCGGAAAGGGCCATAGAAATATCTGCGCAGCTTACCTGGGCTTTGAGAATCAGATTTATCAGGAGAGGTTTGAGGGAACCATGGAGGCATTGAGAGAACATGGGTTGGAACAATGCGTCAAGCAGTTTATTTTTGATATAAAGGACATACAGGATTCCTATATGAGGATACGGAAGGTGCTTGAAGGCAGGGACAGACCCACTGCTTTAATAGCAGCCAATGATATGCTGTGTTTTGGCGCATATAGTGCGGCTAGTGATTGCGGACTTTCGATCCCCGGAGATTTTTCGGTTACCGGCTATGATGATATTTCAATGGCCTCACTTATGATGCCGCCTCTCACCAGTTTTCGTCAGCCGGAGGATGTGATGGCTAAGGGTGGTGTGGATTATCTCCTTGAATGTATAGCTGGCAACAGCCCTGCTCCTCCCGCCCGTCTAAGAGGAGAGCTTGTTGTTCGGCAGTCAGTATGCGATATAAGAGGGGATATCTGTTTGTGAAACTTAGACAAAAACAGGTAACCAAATATTATAAAAATAAAAAATCTGACAAAGAACTATTGACAACACAATCTATGTGTGTTATTTTAAAAACATAAAATTATAAACGTTTATAATTTTAAATGTTTGATTCGAAGCGTAGTGTTTATTCTTCGGATTTTTTTAAGAAAGAAATTATAAACGTTTATAATCTGTAAAAATATTAAAAGGAGGGGAATGTTCAGAATGTTAGAAGGAGTAAAGGTTCTTAGTTTTACCCATTATCTGCAGGGGCCGTCAGCAGCACAGGCATTGGCGGATTTGGGAGCCGATGTGGTAAAGGTAGAGTCTTGCAGGGGGGCTTATGAGAGGGGCTGGTCCGGTTGCAATACGTACAAAAATGGGGTCAGCGTTTTCTACCTCATGGCGAACCGCAATCAAAGAGGGGTTGCTTTGGATTTAAAGTCTGACGAGGGACGGGAGACCATCTACAGGCTGGTCCGTGATAAGGGGTATGATGTGATTTTGGAAAACTTCCGGCCTGGAGTTATGGATAAACTGGGTTTGGGATATGAAGAATTGAAAAAATTAAACCCTGGAGTCATCTATTGCTCCTGTACGGGTTATGGTTCCAGTGGACCCAAGGTGAGAAAGCCGGGGCAGGATCTTCTCATACAGGGAATGAGCGGACTGGCGGCATTGGCAGGACCGGGAGATCATCCTCCCATGCCTACAGGGACAGCGCTGGTGGATCAGCACGGGGCTATATTGGCAGCCCTGGGCATTACCGCTGCCGTGTATGACCGTGATAAGACCGGGAAGGGACACCGCATTGAGGCAAGCCTGCTGGGGTCAGCGCTGGATCTTCAGATTGAACCTATTGGATATTATCTGAATGGTGGGACGCTTACACCGAGAGCAGATACCGGTTTATCGACCAGGATTCATCAGTCACCCTATGGAATCTATAAGACAGCAGATAAATACATTACACTCTCCCTTACCTCCTTTGAGAATTTGGAACAGGCATTTACACCAGGCGCGCTGGAAGGTTTTTCGGCAAAGGATCAGATGGATAACCGCATTGAATTTGACAAGGTGGTATGCCGGGAATTGTTAAAGAGAACTACAAATGAGTGGGAGTTAATATTTGAGGAGTTAGGAATATGGTATGCGCCGGTTAATGAATATGAGGACGTTGTAAAGGATGAGCAGGTTGTTTATAACCAGTGTTTTATGACCATGAATCATCCGGTAGCAGGCGAGGTGAAAGTTCTCGGACATGCCAACCGCTATGATGGGCAACCAGTGCCTTTAAGACGGCTGCCGCCGGAGCTTGGTGAGAACACGATAGAGCTGCTAAAGGAGGCAGGATATTCAGATTCACAGATTCAGGAGATGATGAAGCAGGGAAAGGCTGTGTCACCCGAAAAAAAGCAGGACAAATAAAACAGGATAAAGCAGAAGGAGAATTTGATTATGAAGAAGATTGCAGTATTGTTGACAACAGTATTAACAGCCGGAATGCTGGCAGCCTGCGGGCAGGGTAAGAATGCGGAAACCACTTCAGCAGGAGTTTCAGATGTGAAAACAGAAGCAGATTCGGTCCCGGAGGCAAAGCCTGAGAAAGACGCCATTACGTTTAAACTGGGAATGGTGGACCCGGATGGAAGCAATTTCCATAAGGGAGCCCTGGCCATTGCGGAAGAAGTGAATAAGGCTACCGGCGGAAGAATAACCATACAGGTATTTGCAGGCGGGCAGCTGGGTAATGAAAGAGACATGTACGAGGGTGCGCAAATGGGTACCATTGACATGTTTACGGCCTCCAACGCAGTACTCACCTCTTTCATTCCTGAAATGGCGGTGCTTGACCAGCCATTTCTATTTGAGACAGCAGATGAAGCCCATCGTGTTATTGATGGAACAGTCGGAACACTGATTGCTGAAAAAACAGAAGAGCAGAAAATACATACAGTGGGTTGGATGGATGTAGGTTTCCGCAATATCTTCTCCACCCGTCCGGTCACATCCCTGGAAGATATGAAAAATCTTAAAATACGCACCATGGAGAATGATTTACATATTGCGGCGTTTAATGCCATGGGGGCAATTGCCACACCAATGGCATCCGGAGATGTTTTTACCGGTTTACAGCAGGGCACCATTGACGCGGCAGAGAACGCTATCGCCAATCTGATTGCCAATCGCTACTATGAGATAACCAAAAACGTAACATGGACCAATCATGTTTTTGGTTATATGGGCGTGTTTATGTCGGACAAGGCATGGAATCAGATACCGGATGACTTGAGGGAAGACTTTGTGGAAGGTGTAAAAGCAGGAGCACAGAGACAGAGGGATTATCTGGTGGAGGCAAATGAGGCGGCAGTAAAGGAACTGACAGAGCTGGGCGTGGAATTTTATGAGATACCTATTGATGATATGCGAAAGTTGGTAGAACCGGCAATGGAACAGTTTGCAGACCGAATGGATCCGGCCTGGGTGGAAGCGATTGAAGCTGAAAAATAGGAGGGATAAGGATGAAAAGGCTGTTTGCCAATTTACAGAAGATAGAGGATTTTATTCTGGTGGCCACATTTACGGTTATGGTGCTGGCGTCCTTTGCCCAGGTAGTTAACCGAAATATAATCCATGCAGGTGTTTCATGGCTGGAGGAATTAGCACGCTATTGCATGGTTTATATGGCACTGCTGGCAACAGAGGCAGGATTAAGGGACAATACACAAATTTCCATCACGGCTATTACGGATAAAATACACGGAATGACAGGAAGGGTAGTGCGGATTATTTCAAAGGCCGTGGTGGCGATTTTTTCCGGAGTCTGCTTTTTTTCATCCTTTACCATTCTTAAAACACAGCTGTCTTCCGGGCAGGTATCACCTGGTTTACATCTGCCCATGGCCATACCTTACTTTGCATTGACCCTCAGCTTTGGAATCATTACCGTAATACAGGCAGCAGCGCTGGTTTGCCTGGTTATGGAAAAAGCGGCGGAAGACCAAGGAAAGGAGGATGCGTCATGACTGCAATAATTTTGTTCGGAACTATGATTGTGTTACTGATAATCGGTGTGCCTATTTCGGTTTCTTTGGGAGCGGCGACCATGGCGTCTCTGCTGTGCTTTGACGTTCCTATGGCTGTGGTGCCCCAGCGAATGTTTACTGCCCTGGATTCAGTATCCATTATGGCGATTCCCCTTTTTGTGCTGGCGGGAAATCTTATGACAGAAGGTGGAATATCCCGCCGTCTGGTGGATTTCTGCAACAGTATTATAGGTAATATACGAGGGGGAATGGGGTACGCAATGGTACTGGCCTGCGCTTTTTTTGCCGCTCTGTCAGGTTCGGCTCCGGCCACGGTGCTGGCAATCGGCGGAATGCTTTATCCTGATATGGTGCGTCTGGGCTATCCAAAAGAACGGTGTGCAGGATTACTGACAGTGTCCGGGGGGCTGGGTCCCATTATTCCTCCTTCCATTATTATGGTGGTTTACTGTACCATTACCAACAGTTCGGTAGGGGATATGTTTAAGGGGGGAATTGTAGCAGGACTTATGATTTCCATTGTACTGGTGATAATCTGCATCTACTATTCCAATAAGGAGAAGTGGCCTAAAAATACGGAGAGGACAAGCATTATCCAGCTTGCAAAACATTTTATCCATGCACTGCCTGCCCTTTTTCTTCCGTTTGTTATTTTGGGAGGTATATATTCCGGGCTTATGACGCCCACTGAGTCAGCGGCCGTTGCAGTTATCTATTCTTTTATTGTAAGTGTTTTTGTTTACCGGGAACTGCATCCCCGGGATATTTACCGTATACTTCTGGCTTCAGGAAAGAGCAGTGCCATGATATTGTTCATCATTGCAACCTCCACAGCATTTTCATGGCTGTTTACATTCTCGGGAATATCAGGACAGCTGGTGGATGCAATTGTGGCCATGAATCTGGCTCCATGGATGTTCTGTCTGATTGTTGCCCTGGTATTGCTTGTGTTCGGCACATTCCTGGAGGGGATAGCTACCTGTGTGCTTCTGGTACCGGTTCTCTGGCCCATAGCACAGACCCTGGGAATTGGCGTCATTCATTTTGGAATGATTATGTGTATAGCGAATGTTATTGGATGTATGACTCCTCCTGTGGCAGTAAATCTGTTTGCGGCAGCCTCTGTCTCAAAATTAAAAATGGGTGATATAGCCAAAGGTGAGCTTCCCTTTTTTCTGGGATATACAGCGGTGTTTTTCCTGATTGTATTTGTCCCTGCATTAAGTACGCTGCTGCTGTGATGAAGTAGACTTAATCGGGAGGATTCTATGATGTTGGAGGGTATGAAGATACTCAGCTTTGTCCATGGGCTTTATGGCGGTTCAGCCAGTCAGATACTGGCTGATCTGGGAGCCGAGGTTGTGCGGGTGGAATGGGATATGACAGGCCGTATCCGGCCTGGAAGTGTTCTGGATGGGGAAAACGGTCTGTTTTTTCAGATGACAGGCCGGAATCAGAAGAGTATTTCCTTCAATCCGCAGTCACCGGAAGGCATTGATATATTACACCGCCTGCTGCAGGACTATGATATTGTACTGGATAATTCTCCTCCTGGACTGCTGGAGGGGTGGGGCATCCAATATGATGAATTGCTCAGGTCTCACAAACAGCTTATATGGTGCATCTGTACGGCGGATGGCAGCGGATGCTGCCAGAGTCCGGATGATGAACTGCTGATGGAGGCGAAAAGCGGACTGGCCTCTTTGAACGGTCCAGGTTCAAAACCGCCTGTTCCGGCAGGGGCAGCCCTTATTGAACAGCATGCGGCAGTACTTATAGCTTTGGGAATTATTGCAGCAGCCCGCCACAGGAACATAACAGGACAAGGGCATAAGGTTGAGACCAGTCTGCTGTCTGCTTCTCTGGATTTGCAGATTGAAACAATTGGTTATTATTTAAATGGAGGGAGATTTATTGACCGGGCAGATACCGGCTTGTCCACCAGGATACATCAGTCCCCATATGGGGTATATCCTACGGCGGACGGATGCATAACAGTATCCTTGACACATCATGACCGGCTGTGCAGCTTATTTACTCCTGGTGTTATAGAGAACTTTACGGAACAGGATGCCATGGAGAGACGCGTGGAATTTGACCAGATGATAAATCAGGAAATGCAGAAAAAGACAACAGCGCAGTGGGTGGAGATATTTGAACGCATGGAGGATATGTGGTTTGCTCCGGTAAATGAGTATGAGCAGGTAATGAAGGATGATCAGGTTCTTTATAATCGGCCGTTTATAGAGCTGGGGGAAAGTGAGGGCAGGATTCTGCGGGGATTAGGACATGCCAATTATTACGACGGCGTACGTCCGGCAGTCCGTAATCTGCCCCCGGCTTTTGGCCAGCACACAGACGAGATATTAGAAAAAGCCGGGTATACCCAGCGGGAATTAAACCAGTTAGAGAGAAAGGGACTGATTGTTAGAAATCATGAAAGGAAGAATTGATATGGAGTATGAAAACAACCTGATTTTAGTAGAGAAACCAGCAGATAAGGTAGCGCTAATTACTTTAAATAATCCGCCGCTTAATTTGGTGACCCTGGAACTTAGCCGCGAGTTAAAGGAAACGCTGTTCCGATTGGAACAGGATGATGAAGTACGGGTGGTGGTGCTTACTGGCTCTGGAGAAAAAGCCTTTTGCGTAGGTTCTGATGTAAAGGAATTTCCTCAGGTTTGGGATGATGTAATTGGAAAAAAGCTGCAGAAGGAGAATGAAGTATTCAATGCAATTGAATTTCTGGATAAGCCGGTTATCGCTGCCATGGAAGGAAATGTATGCGGCGGCGGTTACGAGATGGCAATGGCCTGCGACCTGAGAATTCTTTCCGAAAGCGGAAGAATTGCACAGCCAGAGATTAATCTGGGGGTTTTTCCGGGAAGCGGAGGAATTTTCAGACTGCCTAAATTAGTTGGTGCTTCCAAAGCCATGGAGATGATGTTTTTAGGAGAATTCATTGATGCAGAGGACTGTCTGCGTCTCGGACTGGTCAACCGACTGGCTCCGGCCGGCAAGACAGTCAGTGCTGCCCTTGACCTGGCTGAAAGAATCGCTCATAAACCGTTTGAAGCTATCAAGCTGATAAAGAAGGGGGTACGGGAAATCGGTATGGTATCCTCAGATAAATGTTTTTATAAAAACCTGGAATTTAGCCGGAGCATATTCAAAACAGAGGACTGTAAAGAAGGGGTAGATGCGTTCCTTGGCAAACGTTCCCCGCAGTTCAGATAATCATATAGGCAGAGAGGAACTGAAAATGGACAGATTGGTGACAGATGTACTGGTTATAGGAGGAGGAGGGGCGGCCTTAAGGGCAGCCTTAGCAGCCTGCGACGCAGGAGCTGATGTAATCATAGCTGCTAAAATGCCGCTTGGATTAGGCGGGGCCACTACATATCCTGTGGCAGAGATGGCCGGATATAACGCAGGGGATCCCCATGTGCCGGGAGATGTGGAATGTCATTACCAGGATATAATGGCTGCCGGACAGGGAATGGCGGATGAAAAGCTGGCTGCAATCCTGGCTGAAGGAGCACCTGAGACAATTGATGAACTTGAATCATGGGGGGTCGAATTTGACAGGGAAGGGGACGGATATTATACATTTAAAAGTTGTTTTGCAAGCATTCCCCGTACACATGTCATACGGGGCCATGGAGAACCAATTGTACAGGCATTGATCCGGCAGATACGCAGACGTCCAGATATTCAGTCCCTGACAGGAGTTACTATCATAGAGCTGGCGAAGAAGAATGGAATATGCTGCGGAGCATGGGGGGTGGATTCGCGGGGGAAGCTAATCTATATCTCTGCAGGAGCAGTCATTCTGGCATCCGGAGGCGCATCCCAGGCTTTTGAAAAGAACCTGAATCCGGGGGATGTCAGCGGAGACGGATATATGCTGGCATACGAATCAGGTGCCAGATTGGTTAATATGGAATTCATGCAGAGCGGAATCGGATTTTCACACCCTCTTATGAATATTTTTAACGGATATATCTGGGCAGCCCATCCTCTACTGACTAATTCGGAGGGAGAGAGTTTCCTTGAAAAGTACATACCAGATTCTATGCAACCGGATTATGTGATGGATGAACATAGAAAACACTTCCCGTTTTCATCCAGTGATGATTCTAAATATTTAGAAATAGCAATTCAAAAGGAAATCAGAGCCGGTAGAGGAGGACGCCATGGAGGTATCATTGCTGATTTAAGACATATGAAAGATGATTATATCTGTCATGTACCGGATGACTGCGGACTCCATCACATGTGGCCGGTGGCTCGCAACCATATGAAGGACAAGGGGGTGGATCTGTTAACGCAGAAGGTGGAGATTAATGTATTTGCCCATGCTATTAACGGCGGGGTATGCATTGATGCAGAAGGCAGCACATCGCTGCCGGGACTGTATGCGGCTGGAGAAGTGGCAGGCGGTCCTCATGGAGCGGACCGCCTGGGCGGGAATATGATGGTGACCTGCCAGGTGTTTGGGAAAATAGCGGGGACAAATGCAGCAAAGTGGGCAGGTATCCACCGTCCGCAGACAGAAAGTACTGCCATGTACCCGGATGACAGATTGTGGGAAATACTACACAGAAAGGCGGACACACAAGGTTTAATCCATGAACTGCAGTCGGTAAACCAGCATCATCTTTTAATCAGCAGAAATGAAGCCGGTCTTATGCAGGTACTTGGCACTGTGGAGCGGATTGGACGGCAGCTTGCAGAGTCTCCCAGGCAGGATGCGGTTAATATGGAAGCCTTCCGGCTGTATTGTCTGATTACAGCTTCACGTCTTATGGGGGAGGCCGCATTGAGAAGACAGGAAAGCAGGGGGGCTCACTATCGGGAGGATTACCCCATAGTGAATCCCAAGCTTGACAGGCCAATGTTCTCAGATCAGAGTATATGATGGCGCTAGGAAAAGACTGATACGGCTCACCCCAGAATCCCCCTCAACCGTCTAATCCCTTCCTCCAAATCCCCCATGGACGGCGGGGTTATGACGGAAATGCGGACTGCCTTTTCCGCTGGTTTATTGCCAACTGAAAACCGTTCAGCCCCATAGACCTGCACCCCGGCCTGTTTTGCGCAGATTTCAAAGCTTTTGCCGGTAAAATAATCCGGCAGGCGCAGGTATCTCATGGGGCTGGTAGGCGGGCAGTCCAGTGCAAAACCTTTTAAGGATTGGCTGATTATATGATTGCGCCTGCGCAGTTCCTCCTTCCGTCCCCTTATAATTTCATCTGCAGTCCCATCTGCAATCAGTCCCGCGGATACGGCTGCAAGCAGTGGGGAGATGGAAATATTCATGGAATAAAGGGTGGTGGCCAGGCAGCGGTGATACTGGTCCGGCACATGGACAAAAGCAGTCCTCAACCCGGCGGCAATGGTTTTGGACAGGCTTGACAGATAGATGACCTGTTCCGGGGCAAACGAAGCAATGGGAGGCAGGGGATTTTCCGTCAGCAGGTTGTTGATTCCATCCTCAATTACCAGGATATGTTTCTCCCTGGCCAGTGCTGCAATCATTTTCCTTGTCTTCAGAGACATGATATGCGAGGTGGGATTGTGGTAATCCGGAATTACATAGATGCCTTTTATCTTTTCGTTTTGTACGGCATACCGGATCCCTTCCTCTGTCATCTCATAATCATGATTCTGAATGGGTATCAGATGGATTCCCAGTAGCTTGGCCGCGGTTTTAACACCCGGATAAGTCAGGGGGTCTGTTCCCAGCTTATCTCCGCGTTCCAGCAATGCGCCCAGTGCCGCTGTCAGTGCGTTCTGGCCGCCTGCTGCCAGCAGAACATGGTCTTTATGGGTAGAAAAGCCTGATTTTTGAAGCCATGCCACGCCGGCTTCACGCTGCCGTCCTGTTCCCTCCGGGTCATCGTAGGAAAAGAGGTTCAGGGCGTCAGGCCGCTTTAACAGCCGCTCTGTGTAGGTTTTGACCAGCCGGTTCCCGGACACCTGGGGGACCAGTGCGCCCATTTCAATCAACCGCGGATTCTCCCGTCCGCACAGCAGGATGGTCTCCGCAGAGACATCCGCACAGACGTAGGTACCGTTTCCTACGGAGGCAGACAGAAGGCCCTTCTGGCCGCACAATTTAAAGGCCCTGGATATGGTGCTTAGGTTTACATTCAGGTAATCCGCCAATTCTCTCTGGGGCGGCAGCTTTGTTCCTGCTTTCAGCGTTCCGTTCTTAATATCTTCTTCCATCAGGCTTACCAGCGCCAGATATTTTGGGCCTGATGTTCTGCTTAAATCCGGTTTCCAGCTCATGGGATAATTGTCAAATGAATTGATAGACATAATCTGTTTCCTCTGTATGATCTCTGTGGTTTGTTTGTATGGGTATTTGCAAAATTGTCTTGCATACAATTTTACTGTTGTTCGAGTCCTTTTGCAAGTTTATAATGATACCATTATAAAAACCACTGTAAAGAAAATGGACAAAGGAGCAGCAGTATGGAACATTTATTATCTGAGCGTATTAAATCCACACCACCGTCATTCATCCGAAGTATTCTAAAAACCGCGGCTGACCCGCAAATCATCTCATTTGCAGGAGGACTGCCAAACCCTATATCATTTCCCCAGGAGGAACTTCTGGTATCCATGGAGCGCATTGTAAGGGATTATGGGAGCAGCCTGTTCCAATATTCCATCACGGCCGGACTCCCGGAGCTGCGCCAGTATATAGCGGACCGCTACAACCGCAGATTCGGCCTGAAACTTGGCATTGAAAATATCCTGATTACCACAGGGTCCCAGCAGGCCCTGGACCTTATATCCAAGGTCCTGTTAAACACAGGGGACGGAGTGATTGTGGAAAAGCCCAGTTATCTTGGGGCCATACAGGCATTTTCCCAATATCAGCCGGTATTTTATCCGGTTGAGCTGACAGAGGACGGGATGGATATAGAACAGTTAAAAGATGCTCTGAAACATGATGTCAAATTTATATATGCCATTCCGGACTTCCAGAACCCCACAGGACTCAGCTATTGTGCTGAAAACAGAGCGTGTATCCGTGAGGTTCTGAGGGAGCGGGAAATCGTTTTGGTGGAGGACGACCCTTATGGGGAACTGCGCTTTGACGGGGGCGGCCGTATTCCTTATATCGGGGCAGGCCAGCTGCCGGGCAGCATTCTGCTGGGGACATTTTCAAAGACAGTGACCCCGGGCATGCGAACCGGCTTTATGATTTGCGCTGACACGGAACTTCTGAAACATATTTCGGTGGCAAAAGAAGCCAGTGATTTACATACAAATATATTCTCCCAATACCTGATATGGGACTATCTGATGCACAATGACTATGACGCCCATATCGACCAAATCAGGCAGCTGTATAAGGAGCAGGCACAGGCTATGACAGAGGCGATGGACCGGTATTTTCCGGAGACAGTCAGGTACACCCGTCCCCGCGGAGGCATGTTCTTATGGGTGACACTGCCGGAAGGGGTCAGCGCCTTATCGCTGTTTCCCAAAGCCCTGGAGAAAAAGGTTGCGTTTGTTCCCGGGGATCCGTTTTACATCAATATGACTGATACCAACACCATGCGCCTTAACTTTACGAACGCGGACTGCAGCATGATTGACGAAGGGATCCGCAGGCTGGGAGAGCTTCTGCGGGAAATATAAAGCAAAAACATCCGGCTTATCATTTCATAGGGAAGGGACTGTCCCCGCCAGGGGAATCCGTACCGTGAACACGCTTCCCTGTCCTTTCACGGATTCCGCGTGAATGCTCCCGCCCAGTTCTTCCACTGTGATACGGGCAATATAGAGCCCCAATCCGCTGCTTTCTGAGGCATCGGGCCGTCCTGAATAAAAACGCTCAAAGATATGGGGAAGATGCTCAGGCTCAATCCCCATACCTGTATCGCTTACCCGTATCGTCACGCCGTCCTGGTCCAGGCAGGGGGAAATGGTGATAAGGCCGTCCTCCGGCGTGAATGATATGGCATTGTAAATCAGGTTCTCAAAAAGCAGCAGCAGCTTTCTCTTCTGCGCCAGGATAAATGCCTGGTCTTCCAGTTTTTCCACCCGCAGTTCTATACCGGATATGCAGGCCTCAGGTTCATTATCGTGACTGACCTGGGACAGCAAGCCGTTTATTTCTATTAATTCCCTTGGCTCCGTAATCTTATCAAAAGCATTTAAGTCTCCCAGCACGTACATTCGTCTGCATAGTTCTTCATTTTCACTGCTGATTTTATCCAGATATTCCTTCAAATCATCATCCAGATATAAATTTCCCCTGAGAATCAAATCTGTAAATCCGTGAATGGCCACCACGGGCGCCTTCAGGTTGTGGGCCAGGTCCGAGAAAAATGCCTTGCGTTCATCCAGCACCGCATGAAGCTCCCTGGTGCGCTTCTGTACCTGGTCCTCCAGGTGCTCGGTGAGTGCCTGGTTCTGCTTCAGGACCCGGCTTATGTGCCGGACCGTGAGAATCCAGAAAATGATGACCAGGATAAAGCCGCTGTATTCTGTCTGCCATCCCGTATAAACAGGCTCGAACTGGTTATTGTCCAGAAGATTGGACACCATGGCGGCCCCCATGGTTAAACATCCGGCCAGCACCAGGCCCGCGCTGTCCCGGTTCATCCACAGGCCGTACACCGCACATTCCAGCAGATAGAGCCAGATAAGAAGCTTGTATCCGTCCAGGAAGGCGCCGTAAAGATTCACCAGGCGGGGGGCGGCAGGTATGAGGAAGAGGACGGACAGGCCGCATACGGCACAGGCCGCAGCCGCAGCCGGGCGGAGGAATCTCCTGTACCACAGTTTTCCGCTGAAACCGGCTTCCACGGAGGAGAGCACCATGACCTCATACAGCATAGCCATCCAGGAGACATCCTCCACGGCATACCAGAGCCTTCCGGACAGACCCAGCTGGTGAATGAACGGATAAGCGCAGTGGATGGAAAAGAACAGGCATAATAAGCCGAAATGTATCAGGCGCCTGTCCCTGTCCCGTATTCTCCAGGCAGCGGCCGCGTAAAGGCACAGGGCCAGGGGAAAGATACACAGTATGCCGTAGAACATATGGCGCAGGAACAGCATCCTGTGGACAGCCTCAGGGGTGCCAAGGGCAGGGGGATAGGTCAGACCGCTGTAATAGTGGCTGCGGTTGTCTGTGTTTAACAAAATTTCGGCGGTGCCGTCCATGTAAAAGGCTGCAAAAGGGCTGCCCTGTTCCACCGGCTGTCCGTTTATCCAAAGTTGATAATCCGTAAACAGCTCCGGCACTTCCAGGGTCAGAAGCCTTGGTTCTCCGTCATACCGCAGCAGCAGGCGGTAGGTGGCTCTGCCAAAGGGCGAATGGCCGGAGGAGAGGAAGGAAAAGTTGGAATATTGTCCGATGAATATGAAGGACACGGATTGGTCCGGAGCAGAACCGATGGTATCGGGTGTCAGCAGCTGGTCCGGATAAAATTCCCATCCGTCAATGAGAAACAGGGGCCTGCTGCCTGTCAGGTCACGGGCGGAGAATGCAAAGATGCCCTGACTTCCATAGGGAGGCCCGTTTGTGTATTTGTTATCTTTCTGATACAGGAACTGGAACAGAATAAGGACAGCCAGAAGCAGGGCTGCCGCTGCCGTTAAATTGAGCCATTTTGAATTCCTGTACTGCGTCATGGCTGTTCACCACCTCTCACGATTACTGTCAGCTGTTTTCCGGCAGGAAACGGTACCCCTGCTTCCACACGGTTCCGATGAAGCTGTGTCCCGGGCAGGCAGCTTCCATTTTATGCCGCATACGGGCCACATGCACCTTGACGGTCTGGGTGTTGTCCAAATCAGGCAGTTTCCAGATTTCACGGTAAATGGAGTCCGGGGAAAAGACATGGCCCGGAGAACGGGCCAGCAGCAGTAATATGTCGAACTCATAGGCGGTCAGCGGAACACAGACATTCCCTATGGACGCCTGGCGGGTGCCGGCGTCAATGGTTAAAGGCGGGAATTCCAGCTGTTCACCCTTAAGGGAACGGTTGGAACACTGGCTTATTCTGGTCCGGATCCGCATCTCCAGTTCCTTAAGGTCCCAGGGCTTGGTGAGAAAATCATCTCCGCCCAGGGAAAAGCCCTGATATAAATATTCCTTTTCTGTCAGGCTGGTGAGGAAAATGACTGGTGCTGTCATCTGGGCTTTAAAGCGGCGGCAGAGCAGGAACCCATCAAAGCCCGGCATCATGATATCCAGCACCACGCAGTCTACCGGATATTTTTTCACATGGTCCAGGGCCTGGTCCGCTGTCTGGGCCACGGATACAGAAAAGCCCCTGGATTCAAAGTAATTACGGTTTATATTTAACACATTGGAATCATCGTCCACAAACAAAAGATATGGCATGGTCCCTTCCTCCCGTCAGATGCCTGTTTTTCAAGCTGTACTCAATAACAGTATACCATATATTCTGGGAGCGGTCCGGGAAAAAGGTTACATTTTGGTTAAGAGTGGCCGGGATTCTACATGAACTGGAATCTTTCTGATAAAATCGGCATTAGAATCTGTCTGGTTTTGTGCAGAGAGTGACGGAATAGGGACATAATATGCCATTTATACAAAAAAATCCGTCATTTATCCCATAATCAGGTATACAGACCATATTATGGTAAAATACATCGTTAAGATACAAAAAGAGGATGGATGATCATGCTTCGTATTGCAATATGTGACGACCTGAAATCAGAAAGGGATATGGTAAAGGGTTTCCTGCGCTCCTTTTTTGCGGCCGTACCCTACGAGTATACATTGGCAGAATACAGCCGCGGCGAAACCATGGTGGATGATTACGATGACGGTTCCGTTGATTTTGATCTTATTTTTATGGATATTTTCATGGACGGTATGCTGGGAATGGAGGCTGCCCGCTGTCTGCGGCGGTACGCGCCCCATGTGTCCATTGTGTTCCTGACAACTACTCCGGCATATGCCCTGGAGAGCTATGATGTGTATGCCTACGGATACCTTGTCAAACCCTTGAACGGGGAGAAAACGGCAGCCTTGCTCAGACGTTTTTTGCAGGAGGAATACGAGGGAAACCAGAAAACACTTCTGCTCAAAAAGGGATGCAGGGGCCGCAGGATTGCCTACCGGGAGATTGAATACATAGAGAGCCGCAGGAATGTGCTTCTGGTATTTCTGGAAAACGGAGAGGAGTACCGGGTATACGCAAAACTGGACGATGTGGAAAAGGAGCTGAAGGGACACGGATTCCTGCGGTGCCACCAGAGCTTTATTGTGAATATGAACCGGGTGAGGGTGGCGGAGGAGGATTTCCTGATGATGTCCGGGGCCCATATTCCTATACGGCAGCGGGGCAGCCGCGCAATCCGGGACGCGTATTTCGGATATCTGCTGGAACGGGCTGAGCTGACCCGCATTTAGTACAGGAGGAAGATTTATTATGTCTGCAGATAAGAGACAGTTGGAGCAGTATTATGCCTTCCTGGCAGGCCATATAGATGAGGTGCGCAGGATGCAGCATGACATCCTGCACCATCTGCGGGTGATGAGCGGATACGCCCAGGCCGGGGACTATGACCGTCTGAAGGAGTACCTGGATGCCCTTGTTGAACAGATGCCGGACATGGACGGGGTGTATTACTGCGGGGACCATGCGGCTAATATTCTTTTAAAATATTATGGGGAACAGGCCAGAAACGGGGGGATCAGGTTCAATTGCGACGCCCAGATTCCTCCTGACCTGCCCTGTACTCCCGTGGATTTGTGCACGGTGCTGGGCAATGCCATGCAGAACGCCGTGGAGGCATGCCAACGCCAGGGCCGTGGAGCCGGACGGTATATCTCGCTGCTGGCCCGCCTGGTAGGGCATAACCTGATTATGGAAATCAGAAACAGCTATGACGGAAGGGTAAAATGGGATGGGGACCGGCTGGTTACCCTAAAGGAGGAACACGGACACGGACTGGGACTGGACAGCATCCGGCATGTGGCGGAGCGCTACCACGGCTACTGTGCGGTCAGCCACACCGATGATGAATTCACGGTCAAGGTGGTACTGGCCCTGGAATAGAAGGAAGCCACACCGTGTTAAAGGCAGGGTTATGCAGTCCGGTGTCAATTATCCCGGAAAAACCGTTTTTTGTCCTGCATCCCTCATTCCTTTTAAAGGCTGTGATATGTTTGTTCCGTGGTCAGATGATGCTGTTTCACATTTGGCTGCAAATCATGTTTATGAAAGAGGAGTGTGCGGCCATGTCGGAAAAGGAAATCCGGGGAGCAGTGATTGGCGTGACAGATGACGGCTACCCGATTGTGACAGAGGATTACAGCTGTCCGTATTTTACCGGGACCAGCCGGAGCATGCCCGCTGTGCGGGAGTGCTGGTACTGCAGGTATGCCGACTTCCGTAAATCCACAAAGCTCCATATACGCAGCAGCATCTGCCGCTGTATGGAAAACAGAGTGGATACCAGATTCGGTTTTATGAAAAATGAAGAATGACAGGGAGGAAATGATAATGACAATCACAACCACAAAAAATAACGGCTGCCTGACTCTGGAGCTGGAGGGACGTCTGGACACAACAACGGCACCGGAGCTGGAGACTGTGATTAAAAACGGATTAGAGGGTGTGGACAGACTGGTGCTTGATATGGAAGGCCTGGCATACCTGTCATCCGCCGGCCTGCGGGTGATTCTGGCGGCCCAGAAGCAGATGAACAGGCAGGGAACCATGACGGTACGCAATGTGTGCGGGACAATCATGGAAGTATTTGAGGTCACAGGATTTACGGATATCCTGACCATTGAATGAGAGAAAAGGGAGTGGAAAAAAGGGAAATGAAAAACAGGGACCGCTTTACAGGCAGGATATTCCGGCGCATGTGGGGACCCGCCATCATTTCCTCCGCAGGATGGGCGCTCAGTGATATTGCGGACGCGGTTGTGGTGGGCCAGAGAATGGGAGCCGTGGGTCTGGCTGCCATCGCGCTGATTCTTCCGGTTTACATGATTAACTGTATGTTTGCCCATGGGCTGGGGCTGGGAGGTTCTGTCAGGTACTCCAGGCTTTTGGGGGAGGGAAAGCCCGGGGAGGCAGTGGACAGCTTTAACCAGGTGGTGACAGGGGCTTTGGCCTTTAGTATCCTCACAGGAATACTGGGAAATGTTTTCATGACGCCGCTTCTGGCTGTCCTGGGCACTGTGCCGGATGACGGACCGCTTTTTGAAGCCACCAGAAGCTACCTGGTGGTGCTGGTCTCAGCCACACCTCTTTTTTATATGTCTAATATTCTCAATTACTATCTGCGTAATGATGACAATGAGAAGATAGCCGGTCTTGGTTCGGTTGCAGGCAACCTTACTGATATCGGCTTCAATATCCTGTTTGTGCTGATACTGGGATACGGCACAGCGGGAGCAGCCCTGTCCACCATGATTGGCCAGGCAGTTGCCATCCTGTGCTATCTGCCAGGTATCCTGGGAGGAAGGCATATACTAAAATTCCGGCCTGTCCGTCCTGCGCCGGGGGCCGCAGCCGGGGCCTTTAAAGACGGATGTTCCAGTTCCGTCCAGTATCTGTACCAGCTTATTTTCCTGCTGCTGTGCAATAACATCCTAATCCGTGCCGGGAACGAGGCGTCTGTAGCTGTTTTTGACATGCTGCAGAATGCCTCCTATCTGATTCTCTATCTTTACGAGGGAACCACCAGGGCTATGCAGCCCATGGTGAGCACCTATTACGGAGAACACCGCAGGGAGGGAATGAGGAATGTGCGCAGATACGCCTTTCGGTATGGATGCAGCGCGGGAGGCCTGGCAGCTCTTTTGATTTTCCTGTTTCCCCGATTCATATGCGCCCTGTTCGGGCTGCGTGAGGCAGCGGCTGCCGCCATGGGGGCAGGAGCCCTCAGGCTTTACTGCGCAGGTACGGTGTTTGCCGGTATATCCATTCTTTTGGCCGGATATTTCCAGTCCTGCAATCAGGAGCGGGAGAGCCTTATCATTTCGTCGCTGCGGGGCGCCATCGTGCTGATACCCGGCGTATTGTTCTTCTCTTTCCTGAGAATGGACCTGTTCTGGTGGATGTTCCCGGCTGTTGAGGTACTTTCACTGGGATTGTGGATAATACGGTTTTTAGCGGGCCGGGGCAGGACGGAGGAATTTGACGGATCCAGGGTTTACACCAGCACGGTCAACCGGGGAAACCAGGATATGACCCTGGTCACAGGGGAGGCCGGGGCATTTTGTGAAAAATGGGAGGCCAGTCCCAGACAGACGTATTACGTGACCATGACCATCGAAGAATTATGTGTTGTAATTCTGCGGGACGGAGGCGGGGATGACGTATGCATCGAGATTACACTGGTGGCCGGGCAGCAGGGGGAATTTGTCCTCCATATCCGGGACACTGCAAAATATTTTGACCCCTTTGCCCTGGAGACAGGCCGTGTCAGCCAGGAAGGCGGTTTTGATATGGATGCCATGGGAGTGAGGGTTGTCAAGAGTAAAGCAAAGGATTTCTTTTACCGGCGTTACGGCGGTTTTAATTCTCTGGTGGTGAAAATATAGGTCTTCGGGCCGGTGAAACATACAAAAGACAGAATACCGGGGGAATGTCCGATGAAAAAGTTTGTGGGAGTCAATCTGTTTTTCATAGTGATTTTGTCATTCACAATTCATGCCATGACGGTGTTTGGGCTGGACGGGGCGGATGTGAATGGCCAATATGGGAAGATGGTGACCGGGATCCGTGTTCCGGAGACAATTTGCTCCATAGCAAAGGGAGAATTACAAAAGAAAAGAGAGAATCCTGAGGGAAACAAAGGAAGTCCACAAAACAGATGGGGGATACAGCTTGATGAGATAGAGCAGGACATGATTGCCAGAATCACCATGCTGGAGGCAGGCGCGGAACCGGACAGGGGACAGCAGGCTGTGGTGGAGGTAATCCTGAACCGGATGTATTCCGACCAGTTTCCTGATACGGTTTATGAGGTGCTCAGCCAGAAGGACAATGGGTGCAGTCAGTTCGTCACATGGAAGAACAGGAATATGGACGCTGCGAAACCTTCGGAGCGTGTGAAACGGAATGTAAAAGCAGTGTTGGATGGGGAAACACATATTCTGCCTTTTAAGACCATGTATTTTTCCCTGGAAAAGGAAAATGGACATATACAGTGCGTGATTGGAAACCATGTATTCTGTAATCAGACTTAAATGATAGGGAGAGCCGCGATGCGAATTTACAACAGAAAGAAACGAGCTATTAGTTTGGTAATGGCCATTATGGTAGTGAGCAACAGCATTCAGATAACAGGCCTGGCAGAAGGTGAAAAAGAGGAAGGAAAGAAAATAATTATTTCCGAGTTCCAGGAACTGCCGGAGGAACTCTCCTCCATGAAGGTGCCTGAGGGAACCAGCCAGCAGGAATTTGAAAAGCTGTTTCCCGATACTTTGATGGTAAAGACATACCGGGATGATGCTGAGGAACAAAAACCGGAACAGCCAACGTCAGCCGTAACACCAGCCGTACCGGATGGGGTCCAGAAACCGTCAGAGGGGGAGATGCCCGAAGAGAACCTGAACCCGTCGGAGGGAGAGAAGCCGGGAGAGCCCCAGAATCCGTCGGAGGGGGAGACACCGGGAGAGAACCAGGGGCCGTCGGAAGGTGAGAAGCCGGGAGAGAATCAGGGGCCGTCGGAAGGTGAGACACCGGAAGGAGACCAGAGTCCGTCGGAAGGAGAAAAGCCGGAAGGGAACCAGAGTTCGTCAAAAGGAGCGGTGCCGGAAGGCAACCAGGATACATCACATGGCGCATCAGCAGATAGTGGCAGCTCTGATGATTCCGGGGCTTCCATATCTACATCTACCGGCAATGCTGATGGCTATGACAGTAAGGATAATAATGATTTTGGAGATTCTGTTGTGATTATGGGCCGGATGGTACCATGGGCAAGTCTGCCGGAGAATGCGGATACAGGTGCGGATGTTACTGAGAATGGCGGTAAAACGGGAAGTATTGAAGCACATACAGAGACCGCAGCGGAAGAGGTAAATGTAAAAGACGGGAATACAGAGGCCGGGAATACAGGGGGAGGAAATACAGCGGCCGGGAATACAGAGAACAGCAACACAGAAGAAACGGATAACCAGTGGACTGAGATAACGGTGAAGGCGTGGGAACCGGATGAGGGAGAATACGCTTACTCCCCCGAGGATGAAGCAGGAACCACCTATTGCTACATACCCGTTATAAGCAGCCGTTATGATATGGATACGGATGCAGAGCTGCCAATGATTTTTATAGAAATTACAGATGCTGTGATTATATACCCTACTTCCGCCATGGAATCTGTTTATGAGAAAATTCATGCGCTTCCGTCAGTGGAGGAAATAGTGGAGTTGGTTGAGCGGATAAGTGTGGCCACGGCATCCCAGATTCCCGATATCCAAGGAATAATGGAGCAGGAGAAAGAAGCAAAGAAGGCATATGATGCGCTCAGCCAGGATGAGAAGGATGAATTTGATTCGGAGCTGTACCGGAAGCTGATGGACCTGGACACATTTTTCAGCAATATGAAACTGGTGAATACGATAGAGGAACAAGTTATCAGCATCAGGGTTGATGACGGTATGGAACTGACTGGAACGGGACTGGAAGACGCTTTGAAGGATCAGACTCCGGGCAATGTTCATTCCCTGGAGATTCTGGGAGGTACTTTTTCGGAAAGCGATTGGCATTATCTGCGGAATATGGTATCGCTCCAGACATTTATTATGAGTGATTCAGTAGAAAAAGAAAAGATAGCAGATATGCCGGACGTTTCGTCTGGTTCCATCTTTCCAAAGACCATTTGTTCTGTGGAACTGGGTCAGGCAGCACGTATAGGTCAAAATGCATTTAACGCATGTGGACAGTTACATGAATTAACCGTGCCGGAGAGTGTAACCTCTATTGGGAGCAATGCACTGGGTACCGGCAGCAGGCTGGTGGTTTCTCTGCCCCGGAATACAGGGGTTCCTGAGGGGATTGCAAATAGTATCACAGGATCCGGTTCTGTTATTATCAGAACGGATCAATTGGAACTGGGAAGAGCGTTGTATGATGTATGCAAGAGTAAGTATCCCAGTATCAAAGTCACATTTTCTTCAGACCTGAGCCATGGGCTGGAACCTGTGGAGACAGAAAATGGTGTTCTATCATTCCGGCTTTCTGCATCAACAGGCAATTACGATGTACATGGAATAAAAGATGGTAAGAATGTACAAACCACCTACAGTAACAACGGATATTACCTGGGGGTCTGCGCAGGTAAGGAACCTACAAAATTTTCAGACTGCACGTCCATTAAAAATTTGGAACGTGAACCGGTTTTTGTTGAGCTGGAATCAGGAGAGATATTGGCAGCAGGGATTTCCGCTGATTTTGTGAGCGACGGAAAATATCTGAAGGTGACTCATACCCTGGTAAATGTATCAGATAAGACTATGGAACGGGTATGTATTGGGGTAAATGCAGATATTCAGATTGGAAGCAATGACGCAGCATCTATTTACAGAACCGGAACGGGATTTAGGATGGAGGATCCAGGCAGTCAGCAGCAGTTTTCACTGGCATGTAAAAAGGCGCCGGGGGCGGATGATATATCTACCATGTGGTTTGGATTTTTTAACGAAAGACAGAATAATCAATTTAACGATACCAGCGCAGACGATCTAATCGGAAGGGACAGCGGTCTGGCCTTCTCATGGAAAGATATGGAGCTCTCCCCGGGCGAACGTATTACGCGTTCTGTTCTTTTCTCAGTAGGGGAAATTGCGGACCCGCCTGTACTTTCAAAAGACCCCTTCAGCTTTACGCTGGAGGCGGAAGGAAAAAAGAGCATTAAGGTAGATGCCAGGGTTACGGATAAAGCAGGGCGGACTGATTCCATTTATTATACCATTAAAAAGGACGGGCAGCCCCGGCAGGAGGAGAGGAATCTGGCCAGTGTACTGGCTGACGGCAGCGAGAAGACCATCACAGGGGTGATTGGGGAAGCCGAGTTCCCGGATGACGGTACCTACATTGTTAATGTATGGATTATGAATGACGCGGGCGCTATCAGCGAGGCTGTAACAAGAGAAATAGTCGTTGAAAACGGACAGATTACAGCGGGTATCGACGGTGCTGCGCCGATAGTGGATGTAACGGTTACCCTGTCAGCGCCTTCCGACCTGGTCTATTCAGGGGAGGAAAAGGCAGCTTTTGCTGTTTCTGCTGGGGCGGACCTGACGGAAGAAGATTACACCGTAAACTATACCCGGACCACAGACAGCGGGCAGTCCGTACCGGTCGGCCATGCGCCTGTCAGCGCAGGCTCCTATACTGCCGTATTCGCGCTTACGGAGAGCGGGGCGCAAAAATATGGGCTGGCGGAGGATTCTGTCACTGCCATATCTTATATCATCAAACCTAAGCCGGTTTCCATAACAGTATCAGGGCGCAAAGTATATCAGTGGGATCCCATTGGCGGCAGCGGCTTTATAGTTACATGGCCGGGAGATGAAGGCCTTACAGATGTTGTAAAAGCATCCATCAGGTCAGCGCTTATTGTTTCCAGCGAGGGCAATGCAAAGGAGGCCCCGGCGGGAAGCTATGATATAAGAATCACGCAGATTCAGGTCAATGGAGATGCGGACAATTACCAGGTAATGCCGGAAGTCATACCAGGCGGATTTTTAGTGGAATCAGTACGCAATCCCGTACTCAGCCTGTCAGCGCCCAAGGATATCACCCCAAACAGCGCCATGCTGGAGGGAATCATCTTACTGGGCAATGTACCGTTAAAAGAGGTGACGGTGAGCTATAAAAAGGCCGGAACAGAAGATGGATACCAGATTGTAAACCATGAGCTGCTCCAGGATTCGGACATGGAAACAGTCTCTGTAAAAGCAGCACTGGCAGGACTGGATCCGGAGACGGATTATCAGGTGAAGATGCAGATATCATATGAGGAAAACGGTGGGGGAGGAATAAAAACCCATAAACAATTAGTACGTTTCAGGACAGCCGCCTTAAACGGTCCCCTGGGTGAAATAAGCGGTACTGTGACGGACAACAGCGGTATGGCGGATACATTGATTTATGTAACGCTGGAGCGGGGCAATACGGTCCAGGCCGGGGCAGGTCCCCTTCAGTCACCGGGACAATTCAAATTTGAGGGACTGCCTGACGGATTTTACAATCTGGTAGCTAATAACGGATACTACCGTGTTACGCAGATTGTGGAAATAAAGAGCGGGAACAGTGTGGCCGGTATACAGATGAGCATAGGAAAGACGCAAAGCATTATTGAGATTGCCACTGAGGATACTCCGGAAGTTGTGGCCGGCGGATTAAATGAGTTGTTTCACAGTGAATTGTATACACAAGCTGACGCAGATGCAGTCAGGGACGGCGGTACTGTGGAATTCAAGCTCCGGGTCGAGAATAAACCCAGAAATGAAGTGGCGCAGGATGCAGAACGCATTGCCCAGGAGATGGCTCCCGGCGTGCAGGTGGGCATGTATCTGGATTTGCAGGTGTTAAAGACCGTAAAAAATGCCGCCGGAGTGACGGCAGGGGATCATGAGACGCCTGTACCGGACCTGAAAGGCAAAAAACTCACGATTGTAATTCCGCTCCCTGAGGAGATAAGAAACAGGGCGCCCTACTTTGTATATAAGGTCCATGGAGGAACAGTATCTGCTGTGGACAATACGTATCAGGAGGAACATCAGACACTGACCATAAGGGCGGACGAATTTTCAACCTACGCAATCGCTTATACCCAGGAAACAGAGGAAACAGCAGGAGCGGTACAGGCTGAACATGACTCAGGTACTGTCAGGGAAGGAAGATGGATGCAGAATGACACCGGATGGTGGTACGCCTACAGCAACGGCACATGGCCAAGCGCCGGCTGGGCATATCTGTATTACAATGGCCGTTACGACTGGTACTATTTCGATCCTAAGGGTTATATGAAGGACGGATGGATTGAGATTGGCGGAAAATGGTATTATCTGCACAAGCTGTATGACGGCAGGCGGGGATATATGTACACGGGCCTGCGGCAGATTGACGGGAAAATCTATTTCTTCGGCAGCGATGGTGTTATGTTCTCCGGCGGATGGAAGAATGTGGACGGACACTGGCGGTATTTTAACGCTGACGGTTCCATGGCAGTGAATGCCGTGGTTGGTGGCTGCAAGGTAAATCAGGACGGTATTATTATAAATTAAGAAGGATATATAAGAAGGATATTATTATGAAGGATAAAAAAGGAAGGTTAAAGTGAAAATAGTATATTTTGGGTCAGATGTGTTTTTGGACGTTTTTGAATACCTGCATCTGAACCATGAAATTCTGGCGTTATATACATACCACATGGAGGAGGACTATTTTAATGAGCATAATATAGTCCAGCTTGCCCACATGTCAGGCATACCTGTCTGCTATGGACAGATCACAGAAGATGAGATGCTCTCCTATATGGAAAAGGAGGGCTGTGAATTGTTTTTTGTGGCGGAATACAGCCACAAGATTCCTGTGCCGGATGACAGCCGGTTTTACGGCGTCAACATTCACAGCTCCTTGCTTCCTGAGGGGCGCAGCTACTATCCCGTCGAGTGTGCCATGGAGCGCGGGCTGGGGGGAAGCGGCGTGACCATGCATAAGATTGCAAAGTCCCTGGACCGGGGGGATATCCTGGCCCAAAGGAAGTATGACATACAGCCGGGTAATGACAGCGTGGATATTTATTTAAAGAGCGGACGCCAGGCCCTTTCCATGGTAAAAGAGCTGATGGAGGATTTTGACAGGGTATGGACCAATGCCAGGCCCCAGAAGGAGAAGCTTCCCTACTGGAACCGTCCGAAGAAGGAAGCGCTGGCCCTGAATCACGGCATGACGGTGGAGGAAGCCCGGGGGGTGTACCGGTGCTTCAATAAGATGACAACGGTGTGTATAGACGGACGTTTCTGCTATGTGGATGGATTTGCGGCAGGAAGCGTGCTTCTGGGGCAGGATGACAGCCATAATCTGTTTGTCCGTGAGAACAGGGTGCTGTACGGCGTGGCTGACGGGCATCTGCGTCTGGACCTGGTGCCGGTGTGGGAGGAATAGGCGTGATGAGAAGCAGAAAAAAAGGAAAGCTGCAGCTTAAGTTCCTTATGGGGCTGATTGCAATGACCGTGGTCCTGATGATAACCCTGTGCTTTGTCATCACACGGCAGTACCGCAGCAGCATGGAATCATATTACACCAAGATGGCCTTTGACCAGGCTAAGATAGCTGCGGAGTATATTGACGGAGACACCATTAAGGACTATGCATTGACACGAAAGACAGACAGCTACTACGACCAGGTAAGCCGTTATCTCCTGTATATGAAGGAAACCATAGGCATCAAGTATTTTTACGTGGTCATCCCCTGCGAGGACCATATGTACTATATATGGGATGTGGGAAAGACGGGGGAAGAGGGAGTATGCAGACTGGGGGATTTGGACGACTATTATCAGGGCGGCAGGGAAATCATGGGGGGCGCTTATCTGCATCCGGATGGTGAGGACACCATTCTCATAACAGATAATGAGGAGTACGGCTATCTGGCTTCCGCCTATGTGGCTATTCGGGATTCTTCAGGCCGGCCAGTGGCCCTGTCCTGCGTGGATATTTCCATGGACATGATTAACAGGCAGATAGGGAGCTTCGCAGCCGCGGTGGTGCTGGTCATCCTGGCAGTCCTCCTTGTCTTTATCGTGGGATATTTTTTCTTTATCCGCCAGTCGGTCTTAAGGCCCTTAAACCGCCTGAGTCAGGCAGCGAGGACCATTGTCAGCGAACAGATGGATGACCTCTCTAATTTCCATGTGAACGTAAAGACCGGGGATGAGATAGAGGAGCTGGGGGAAGCCTTCAGCCACATGGCCCATGAGCTATACAGTTATATTGAGAATCTGTCAGCTGTGACAGCGGAAAAGGAACGCATCGGGGCGGAACTGGACGTGGCCACCCATATCCAGGCCAGCATGCTGCCGGGCATTTTCCCGGCCTTCCCAAACCGGTCGGAATTTGACATCTATGCAACCATGCAGCCGGCCAAGGAGGTGGGGGGAGACTTTTACGATTTCTTTCTGGTGGACCAGGGACATCTGGCAGTGGTGATCGCGGACGTGTCGGGCAAAGGTGTGCCGGCCGCCCTGTTTATGGTCATCGCAAAGACGCTGATCAAGGACCACACCCAGGCTGGCGCCACCCCGGCTGAGGTATTCGGCGAGGTAAATACCCAGCTCTGCGAAAGCAACGAGGAAGGGCTGTTTGTCACCGCATGGATGGGGGTTCTGGAAATCGCCACCGGGCACATGGTCTATGTCAATGCGGGCCATAACCCGCCGCTGGTGCGTCAGGCAGGAGGCAGCTTCGGATACATGAAGCTGAGGCCGGGATTCGTGCTGGCCGGAATGGAGGGAATCCGGTATAAGTCAGGTGAAATGGACCTGTCTCCAGGCAGTACACTGTACCTCTATACAGACGGTGTCACCGAGGCCTCCAACAGGGAGAATGAACTCTACGGTGAAGAACGGCTTTTGTCTGTGCTTGCCGCTCATGAGGATGCTGCGCCGGAAGAACTTCTTCCTGCTGTGAAGGCGGATATAGACGCTTTTGCAGGGGACGCGCCCCAGTTTGACGATATAACCATGCTTGCGTTAAAGCTGTCAGAAAAATTAAAGTTGTCAGAAAAGTTAAAGCTGTCAGAAAAAAGGGGACAGCCAGCAGAGGAGGGAGCGTTATGATGGAGTTGACGGTACCGGCCGCATTGGAGGAACTGGAGCATGTACAGGAATTTGTGGAACAGGCGCTGGAGGCACAGGGGATTTCCATGAAGATTCAGATGCAGATTTCCATTGCAGTGGAGGAAATCTATGTCAATATTGCCCGGTATGCATACCACCCCGAAATCGGGCAGGCCACGGTGCGGTGTGCAGTGGGAGGAAATCCCCTGCAGGTAACCATTCAGTTTTTAGACAGCGGCAAGCCCTTTGATCCCCTGGCCAAGCCGGATGCAGACACCACCCTTTCCGCTGAGGAACGGGACATCGGCGGACTGGGAATCCTCATGGTGAAGAAGTCCATGGATGATGTTGTTTATGAATACAGGGACGGCTGTAATATATTGACATTGATGAAACGTCTTTGACCCATTGGGCAAAGGAAGAAGGGTCATGAGAGAGGAAGATAAAATATGAAGATAAATATCAGGAAATGTCTGTTTGCCTGCATGGCATCCATGACGCTCATATCGTTTACTGCCTACGGGTCGGAACAGTCAGACCAGGATCAGATTCTAAGGGAAATAGCGGAACGCATTGCCGCCTCCGGGGATATACTGGACAAAATACAGGAAGGCGCTCCGTGGGAGGATGTGCAGAAGCTGGTGGAGGATTTAAAGCCGATGGACGTGGGCGGTCCCGGGCTTGATTCAGAGGAAGGAGAAAGCCGGGGCGCGTCCATGACCGGGGCCATGGTAGGGGCAGGTGGCACGGACTTTGGGGGAGGCAGTTCCTCCAATATAAATCTTGAGTTGGCCAGGCTCCAGATGCAGCTGGCCAACAGCACCAAAGATACCATGACGCCCTATATGAATGAGATAAACCGCATTCAGAAGGATCAGAACAGGGCAGGCAGCTTTTTATCCCAGGCACGGCAGATACAAAAAAGCGCAGAGAGCTCCAGAAAAAGCATTGCCATGCCGGATACGATGAAGTTCTACATGGATACCAATAAGATATCATACCCCAAGTCAAACCAGGGCCTTCTGTATTCATCGGACCAGTGGAAGTCTGTTATACGGGGCCTGGAGGATTATATAGAAAAAACCGGCGCACAGGTTCAGTCCCTTATGGTAAAGATGCAGGAGCTTATGGGAGAGTATAACAGTTACAGCCAGGGAGCCTCCTCATCCCTTCAGGGCGGGTATAAGCCTCTCCAGGGCATTACCAGGGGACAGAGCCTTTTTTCCCAGCATGGAGGAGCTGTGAATACAGTGCCCATTGCCACCAGTATGATAATCGGCGTGCTCATCGGAATGGCTGTCATGTGGGGAATTCTCAAAAAGAAAGGCCAGGGATCCGGAAAGGAGGCCCATTCGTGACCGGCCTGAAGCTGGCAGCCGTCCTGATGTGTGTACTCTACGGGGGATGGGAGTGTATCCGCAGAAAGCAGCCCCTCTTTTTTAAGCTCCTTCTCTACGCCATGGCCAGTTATCTGCTGGGAACCCTGTTCACGGCCGGCTATGCATTGGTCTATGGCCATGAACCGGCGGGATTTCATGTGGGAATATTGGGTTACATGGGAACCTATTTCTTCCTGCTGTCCTCCTACTATGGCGCTATCAACCGTCTGGCGGACGGCGGCGAGGCCAGATACCGGGGATACCGGCTGGCTGCTGCCTCCGGTCCCATTCTGGTGCTGGTGCTGCTTGCCCACTCGGTGCGGACCCTGGGGGCCGGGGCCTGCCTGACCTATGCCCTCCTATGCCTGCCCATTGCCCCGACCCTGTATTTTTCCATCAAGCACCTGATATTGCCGGATGTGGATTTGGGAATCATCCGGGTGATGCGCCCTTACAATGCCTGCGTCATCGTATTCTGCATGGTGCAGGTCCTTTTACAGGCCCCTGCATGTACCGGTTTGGATATCCGGGCGGCCGGGTCTGTCCTGTCGTCGGTGCTTCTTATGACGCTGCTGCCAATGGCCGAAATGGGGGTGCGCAAATGGTTTATATAATATTTCTCTGCCTGACCATCCCCATGCTTCTGATGCTTCCGCTGCTGGAGATCAAGTCGCGCTGCATAGTGGGTTTTATGCTTCTGGGGACTGTCACAGCCCTGTCCGCCTATGAAATCAATACCATCGTGTATCCCATGACAGGACTGAGCGCCAGAAGCTTTTCCGAGCTGGTTCCGCCCATGACGGAGGAATTGCTCAAGGCAATACCGGTGCTTTTGTACGCGGTTTTGCTGGATGACCGGAGAAACAGGGTGCTCCCGATTGCCATGGCGGTGGGCGTGGGCTTTGCCATTCTGGAAAATTCCATGATCTTAATTGACAACGTGGGGGCAGTAACCGTACTGTGGGCCACGGCAAGAGGCTTCTCAGCCAGCCTGATGCACGGACTGTGCACCGTGGTGGCGGGAACCGGAATCACATACGTTAAAAAACAAAAAAAGCTGTTCTACACCGGAACCTTCGGGCTTCTGTCCATTTCCATCACCATGCATGCCCTGTTCAACCTGTTGATACAGTCAGACTATGATTATATCGGTATGGCTATGCCATTGGTACTCTATGGGCTGATTTACTGGCTGTATAAGGGGCAGAGGGTCCGTCTTCCATTTTAGGGCGCCCGGAGTACAAGACCTGGTGAAGCGGGATGCCCGGGTACAGGTGGAATTTACCGGGATCACGGAAGCATTCCTGACGAGCCAACATCCGTCCTGGATCCTGCCATGATGGGTGAGGTGCTTTCCGTCATACGCGCCCTGGCAGGGGAAGGGATCACCATGATGATTGTTACCCATGAGATGAAATTTGCCCGGGATGTTTCCTCTTGCATCTTTGGTGCTGCTCTCCTGGATGGTGTGCCAGTACAGTCATCGTTTCCAGAATGGAAACAATCAGATGAACCTGCATCTGTAAGAGAATGCAGTACAGATATCATATAATTCCCACCAAGACAGCCTGATATTCCATGCCTTTTCCATTTCAGAATCACATTGCCTGAAATATGCCGGGATGATAAAATGGAAACAGACAGGGCGAATTGGTGGGATTTAAATTGCAAAGGGGGAGCCGGAGTGAAAAGAAAGACATGAAAAGAAAAACATGGATTGTGGTTCTGGTCTTACTATGTTTCATCGCCGTATCAGACGTGAACACAGGCATACTGTCAGGTAAACCGTCCTTCTGTCTGGCGGGACCCATTGCCATTGCGAGAATCGCAGGCAAGGAGGATTTCCTGAATTGGTATCAATCAGACAGTGCCAATGGAGGATTCGCCGTTCTTACCGCGGACCTGGTGATAGACGGTAAGGTGGAGCTGGGGATGGAACAGGGGAACGCAGGCCGGAGGAGGGAATTAAACACCAGGGATTTTACCATCCGTATCGCTAATAAAGGGCAGTTGACAGTGGACAACCCGGACCTTTATTTTATGGGAAATAAGGAAATCATGACCGTGGAGAGCGGAGGCAGACTGTCTCTGTCTCAGGGCGGGACATATGAAAGCCTGTATTCCGATCACATCCTGGTCCAAGCGGGAGGAAAATACGAGATTTCCTCCCGTTTTCATCTGGCGGGAGGAATCAGGGATGAAAATAGAGAGCCGGAAACCTCAGATCCGCCCGGCGAAAGCTGGGGAGAGGACGTGCCTGCGGCAAGGCCGCTGCTGCCAAATCCCGACAGCACTGTTCCCACTGTGGCCTGCGCGGAGGGAGAACCGCCGAAAAAGGAGGAGTACCCTGCTTTTGACCTTGTGCTTTATCAGGCGGACAATGGGAAATATGAGTGGGCAGAAATACCGGTGCAGTGGGACTTGTCCTCCGTGGATTTTAACCGGGCGGGTGTGTATAGGGTATGGGGAAATTATTCCAAGGAGGCTCTGGCAGACCGGAACCTGTGCAACCCAAGCGATCTGCGGGCATCCCTGGACGTGGCGGTGCAGAGCAGAATGTCAATGAAAATAGAAGCGGCAGACATTCTGTCAGCAGACGCGGACGGCTATGCAGTGATGCGGATACGGATTGCGGGAATTCCTGATAATGCAGTGGGACTGTATCTTTCTTACAGTTTTGACCAGGTCAGCTATGAGATGGCAGCATGGACAGGGAAAGATGGGGAATATACGAACTACCTGGAACAAAATGCTGCTTCCGGCCAGGCCTATGATTATATTGTCTTTAAATACAACATAGGAAAACGGCCCATATGGTTTAAAACCCAGTTAAAGGTAAGAGATGGGGATGCGGTGCGCACTGTGACTTCCGGGCCGGTAAAATGCCAGGTCAGTCCGGTGCCGGAAGCCACAAAGCCGTCGTCTGACAGCGACGGAAGTTCCGGGGGCAACAGAGGCGGAGGCGGACAGGGAGCATCCGGAAGGGGAGGTGTGGTTTCCGGGAATGCCTCAGGAGGACCTGGAGCCGGCGGGGTAAACGGCGGCGGGGTAAATGGCGCCGGCGGGGGAGATAGCGCCGGCGGAGGAGAGATGGCGGGAGACCAGGCTGGTATGGGAGAGGGCAGTCCGGGAGGAACCGGGGTGTGGGGAGGCGGTTTTGGCATTCCTGCCACAGGGCAGCCGGACAGCGTCCGGCCGGATACTGACAGGCCGGATACGGCCCGGGTAACGCAAGGGGGTGCGTCTGCATCAGACCATCCTGAGGATGGACTATTTGGGGAACGAAACAGGCTGGGCAGAGACGCAAATGGAAGGCGGAGGATGCCTGGAGATGAAAACGGAGACAATACGGAAGAAGCCGGTGATGTGCTCCAGGCTAATGCCGGAAAGGTTGAAACAGGGCAAGGGGAAGACGGACAGGAAGGGGGAGAAGGGGACGGTTCTGCTGCGGCCGGCGGCCGGTATGGACGCGTAAAGCGGTTCGTGTATGTTTTTGCAGGATCTGCCGGAATTCTTTTAAGCGCCAATCTGGGAGTGGGGCTGCTGAAGAGAGGCAGAGGGGAGAAAGGGTTGAAGGGTTTAGTGAGGAGATGGAGGCGGAAAGGGTAGTCCGCTGCTGTGTCCGGGTACTCCGCGGCATAGAGTGTCCAAAATTCTACACCGGAAGGCCCGTGTTTCAAGGATTCCATAAAATGGGATAGTTGGCATAATTACGGACTGCAGGGACACGCCCTGCACCCCAGCGCCTTCCCTGTGGGCGTGGCCGCACATCCGCCCAGCGCTGTTTCGCGCAGGTCAGGGGACAGCTGTCTTCCCACACGGTACATGGCCGCGAGCATTTCATCAAAAGGAATCAGCTGGCGGATGCCGCTCAGGGCCAGCTCCGCAGCGGTCAGCGCAACAGCGGCGCCTGCGGCGTTCCTGCCCTGGCAGGGGCATTCCACCAGACCTCCCAGGGGGTCGCACACCAGGCCCAGCAGGTTCATGAGAACCGACGAGGCGGCATTGAGACACTGTTTAGCAGTTCCTCCCATGAGCTCCACGGCAGCCGAGGCGGCCATAGCCGAGGCAACTCCCACCTCTGCCTGGCAGCCGCCCACCGCGCCTGCCACGGTGGCGTTTCTCATGGCCAGGTAACCGATGGCGCCGGCATTAAACAGAGCATCTATTACCCTGCTGTCAGGAATGCTGTATTCTTCCTGGAGCGCCAGAAGCAGGCCGGGGACAATGCCGGAGGATCCGGCCGTGGGAGCCGCCACAATGAGCCCCATGGATGTATTTGTCTCCAGGACTGCCATGGAATAGGTGATTGCCCTGGAGAGAACGCTGCCGCAGATGGCGGCTCCTCTGGCCCGGTGCAGGTCTGCCAGCCTGGCTTCTCCGCCAATAAGCCCACCTATGGATTTTTTTGGTTCCTGGATAGGAGAAGAGGCCGATTCACGCATGATGGAAAGGGCATGGTCCATCTTCGCATATATATCTTCCAGGCTGGTCTCAGCCAAGGTGCATTCCCTCTGTTTCATGATATCTGAGATAGGACAGTTCAGCTTTTGGCAGAAGTCCAGAAGCTCTTTTGCATTCTTAAAATCCATTTTCGTTTTCTCCCTTCACCGGTATAAACATAACATCCTGTACATCCGGGTTTTCGTAAATCCGTGATACCATATGGTCCGGCAGGCTTCCGTCAAATTCAATGATGCTGTAAGCCCTGTCTCCTTTTGTTTCCCGGAACAGCTTCATAAAGGCAATGTTTACATATCCCTCGCTGAGACAGCGGGTGATATGGGCCAGGACACCCAGGCGGTCGCGGTGTATGATGATGAGTGTGCTGTACTCGCCGGAAAAGTCCACGTCTATATGGTCAATGCGGCTGATCCGTACCTTCCCGCCTCCCAGGGATTCGCCCCGCACCGAGTAAGTGCGCCCGTTTAAGCAGGTTACGCGGATATCCACTGTGTTGGGGTGGGTGTCCGAATCAGTGTCATCGGTGATGAAACGGTAGGAGAGTCCCCGTTCTTCTGCCACGGAACATGCAAGGGGTATCCTTCTGTCGTCTGTGGAAAAGCCCATGATTCCTCCCAGGAGCGCCAGGTCTGTTCCATGGCCCTTATGGGTCTTTGCAAAGGACTGGTAGAGGGTAAATTCCACATGTGTAATGGGGCTGTCCGCCATTTTTCCGGCCAGCAGGGCAATGGAGCATGCGCCGGCTGTGTGGGAACTGGAGGGCCCTATCATTTCCGGACCCAACACGTCAAATATACTGATAAATGCCATATGTAATCTCATCCTTTTCTTTTTTTGCAGATGGTACTGCAGAGGCTTATCCTTGATTGAACCCAGGTAATTGACATCTGCGTAAGTGCATTGTATCATAAAGGATAAATAAATCAAATTCATGAATTTTATATATATAATAAATTAAATTCATAGATTGTCAGGAGGTAGTTAAATGGAGTTAAGACAGCTGCAGACCTTTGTGACTATCACCCAGACCGAAAGCTTTTCCAGGGCAGCGGAGGTTTTAGGCTATACCCAGTCAGCCCTGACCGTGCAGATACGCCTTTTGGAAAATGAGCTGGGAGTAAAACTGTTTGACCGCATGGGGAAACGGGTTTACCTGACAGCGCCCGGCAGGCAGTTTCTGGGCCATGCCAACCAAATTATCCGGGATATAAAATGTGCCAGGGAATTTGCAAAAAGCGAGGAGGAGCTGTGCAGCCCCCTTCATGTGGGAACACTGGAATCCCTGTGTTTTTCAAAGCTTCCCCAGATACTGAATTCCTTTCGCAGCAGCCATCCCAGGGTTCCGGTCAAGGTGACTGCCTCCACGCCCAACCAGCTGATTGATATGATGGAGAGGAACCAGCTGGATTTGATATACATTCTGGACCGGCCAAGGTATAATGATAATTGGAATAAGGTCATGGAAGTCCGGGAACCCATTGTGTTCGTGGCTTCTCCCTCCTGCGGCCTTGGGGGGAACAGGGTAATCAGCCTGGAGGAAATCATGGACGAGCCGTTCTTCCTGACGGAAAAGAATGAAAATTACAGGCGGGAGCTGGATTGTTTCCTGGAATCACAGGGAATGGTCCTCACTCCCTTTTTGGAAATCAGCAATACGGAATTCATCATAAGGATGATAAGGAAGAACCGGGGCATATCATATCTTCCCCTGTTTGCGGTGCAGGAATATGTAAAACGTGGGGAGCTGGCTGTGCTTGATGTGGCTGACTTCAGGCTGGCCATGTATCAGCAGGTTATTTATAACAGGAATAAGTGGCTGACAAAGGAGATGGATGCGTTTATCCGTATTACTGCCAACCACTCAGGAACCGGGTCAATATGCGGCGGTAACGATATATAAAGCAGCAGAAGCAGCTGGATACAGGAAGGTCCGGCAGTGCGGGGAGCTTTTTAGGGGGAAATATGGGAAGGGTGCAGATGAGTACAGAAGAGAAAACCGGCCGCAGAGCCAGGGATAGAAAAAAGAAAAATTGGTGGGAAAAAAGCTTTGAAACCACAAAATCCCACAGCAGACCAGCCGTGAGCAGGATGTCAGCCAGCATCCTTCTTTTGGCTGGTCTGCTGTTTATGATGACAGGATGCAGCCCCGCAGCGCCCCCCGGGTCCGTCGGCCGTCAGGACCCAGAGGTGAAAATACGGGTGGTCTGTTCATCAGGGGACATTAGATGGAAGAGCGGAATGGAGAATGCGGCAGAAGCTTTCATGAAATCTAATCAGGACATTAAGGTGGAGCTGTATTTCATGCCGGAAGCAGAAAACCAGACATACGCCAGGCGGCTGGAAGTGCTGGCTGCCCAGGGAGAGTTTAACGATATCGTGGAGCTGAGGGAGACGGACTCCCTTGTACAGGCAGGGCTTCTGGCCCCCATGCCGGAGGAAGTGTATTCGCTGGTGGAGAATCCCGGTACCTGCGGCGGCATATGCTATGGTGTTCCCCTTTACACCACCACCCTGGGGATGATTTATAATGCGGAGATATTTGAACGGCTGGGACTTTGCGTACCTCGCACATATGAGGAATTTCTTCGGTTGTGCGCCACCCTTAAGGCATCAGGATATGATGCCATTGCCCTGGGAGCTGCCGGCGACCGGCATATGAAATATTGGGGGAATTACCTGTTCTGCAACTACATTGCGGCAGGGGACGGACAGGCCTGCTGGACCAAAGAAAAGGCAGCGGAGATGCTGGGGGATTTCCGTGATCTGGCCAGCCGGGGATATATCAATTCCCGGTACAGGGCAGTGACAGACCGTGAGACAGCCAGGGCCATATCCACCCGGCAGGCGGTCATGGTGTATGCAGGGCCTCAGATGCTGCAGCAGATAGAGAACCTGAATCCTCAGATCCGCCTGGGTTTCTTCTTTCTTCCCGGAAAGAACGGGACTGTCTATGCAATAGACGACAGAAGTGTGCAGTGGGGGATTTCGTCGCTGACTGCCAGGGATGGGAAAAAGATGGATGCGTGTGCCCGGTTCCTTCAGTTCTGCTATTCCGAAGGTGTATATGAAACCATATTGGAAATCATGAACGGGAACTCTGTGACAGTCCGCCGGGTGAACATGCCGGACACGCCGGACAGGAAAATCATGGAGGCTGCTTATGAGGGAGATCCTGTGCATACGGAGTTTCTGCTTAAGGATGCCCAGCCGCCGGATGGTTTTATTGAATGCTATGACCGGATGCTGGTTGAGACGCTGTGGGGCGGAACATCAATTTCATCCCTGGCAGATAATATGTTGGAACGCTGGGAGGAGCCGTGATGCAGAGAAAAGTAAACAGATTGATTCGTCTGGCCACATCCTTTGTGATTCTGGGCCTGGTGCCTCTTCTGGCTGCCGGCACGGCGTTAACGGGACATTTCATAAGCAATATGGAACGTGTGGTGCTGGATGACATAGGGCGCATGGTGAGCTATGGGGGCAGCAATACAGAGGCGGTGTTGGAGGAATGCAGCAGCCTGACAAAGCATATCTATGACGTTTCCACGGATGATGGAATGTTCCTGTACCAGATTTTAAAATCCCCCGGTCTTGGCCGGGAGGAAAGGAAAATGGAAATCACCCTCCTTCTGAGTGATTTTCTGGACAGGGACAGCAGGCTGCGCAGCGTTTATTTTAAGGACCGGAAAGGGCAGATTTATTATGCTACCAGGAACGCGTATAAGGTACTGGATGAGGACGCGTTCCGGTATTGGACCGGGAAAGAGGATGAGGAAGGGGATTTTTCGGTTCTGCCCGCCCATATGGACGATTATTTTCAGGATTCCGGGAATCAGGTCATTACCTTCCGGCGCAGTTATAAGGATATCACCTCCTTAAAGACCATAGGGAGCTGTCTGGGCCATTTTTATATGGACATGGATGTAAGCAGGCTGCAGTCCGCGCTTTCCGATATAGATTTGGGATTAGGCGCATCCTTTTATATTATGGATGATAGCGGAGCATGCATTTACCGTGTTGATACCGACGGGAGCGGGAAAACAGCGGACAGTATGGCGTCCCTTCTCCCGTCCATGAATCAGGAGACGGGCAGCCTTTTTGAGGACGGAACCTATGTGGTGTATGAACGTCTGGAACCTTATGGCTGGACCGTGGCCGTACAGGCAGCACAGGACCGGGTCCTGGATATGGAGAGTACCATCCGGTATACAGCAGTGTTTATAGGCGCGGTTTTCCTGGCGTTTTTATGCCTGTACTCCTATTTTCCGGAGCGGATTCACAGACCATAGGAGTCTTTGGAGAGCGGGATGGCTGAGCTCCGGAAGGGCAGCCGGGAATCCCGGTTCCATTTCCACAACTTTATTTCTTTGCATTAGCCCCGGGATGCTGTATAATGGAAAAAACAATAAACAAACAATAAACAAACAGCAGGTCAAGAGAATAGGGCGGAAAAACAGCATGGAAATCAGAATATTGGAATTGATTGAAGGAGCAAAGAAAGCAGAGGGATTAACCGTTATCATAGATGTGTTCCGGGCTTTTTCCCTGGAGTGCTATCTGTATGCCCGGGGAGCGTCTGCCGTATTCCCGGCCGGAAGCGTGGAGGAGGCCAGGCATATGAAACAGGTACATCCGGAATATCTTCTCATTGGAGAGCGCCGGGGCCGCAGGTGTGAGGGCTTTGACTATGGAAATTCACCGTCCCAGACCCGGAACGCGGACTTGTCAGGGAAAAAAATCGTACATACTACAAGCGCGGGAACACAGGGAATCGTGAATGCCGTACACGCAGAGGAGATACTGACCGGAAGCCTGGTGAATGCCAGGGCAGTTGCCGATTATATCAGCAGAAGACAGCCGGAGACAGTATCCCTGGTAGCCATGGGAAACGGAGGAGAAAGGACTGCAAGGGAGGATGTGATTTGCGCCCGGTATATCAAATGTCTTCTGGAGGGCAGACCCTGCCTTATAGACGAGGAAATACGGTCCCTGAAGACAGCCGGCGGCGAACATTTCTTTAATCCCCATACCCAGGAAATCTATCCTCAGGAGGATTTCTGGCTCTGCACAAAGCATGATATCTTCCCCTTTGTCCTTCGGGTGGAAAAGCGGGATGACGGTAGTCTGGAAAGTGTGAAGATTGATTCAGGGGAAGGACGGGACGCGGTGAGCTGAGTCTGTCAGGAATGGGAGGATTTGTATGAAAAAGAGAGAGGGAGGAATACTGGCATGGGCGGCAGCGGTATTCCTGTTAGTAGGGATGGCAGCCGGCTGTTCACGCAGTGAGGAAGCCAGGTATCAGCTGAATCCCAAACAGCCGGTTATGATTACGGTATGGAATTATTATAACGGGCAGACAAAACAGGCCTTTGACAATCTGGTGTCCAGATTCAATGAAACAGTGGGCATGGAAATGGGAATCATTGTGGACAGTGTCAGCTATGGAGATGTAAACCAGCTGGCGGAGGAGGCTTACAATTCAGCCATCGGAAGGCTGGGAGCTGACGCCATGCCCAATCTGTTTGCAGCGTATCCGGAAAATGCCTACCGCATTGATGTGTTGGGCAAGCTTGTGGACCTGAATCAATATTTTTCCGAGGATGAGCTGAAGGTATACCGGGCGGATTTTCTTCAGGACTGCAGCTTCGGCGGGAATTATGGGCTTAAAATTCTTCCTGTTGTGCGCTCTACGGAAAATCTGTTTCTGAATAAGACGGACTGGGACAGGTTTGCAGGGGACACAGGGGTCCGGCTGGACCGTCTTTCTACCTGGGAGGGGGTGGCTGAGACAGCCAAGGCCTATTACGAGTGGTCGGGGGGAAAGGCATTTCTGGGCATTGACAGCCTGGCCAACTACATCATTGTTGCGTCCGTGCAGACAGGAAATGATATTTATAAGCTGCAGGACGGCCAGGTGACGTTTTCCTTTGACCAGGACCTGGCCAGGATTTTGTGGGATGAACTGTATGTGCCCTACGTAAAGGGCTATTATGCAAATCTGGGCAAGTTCCGTTCTGATGATGAAAAGACAGGGGATATACTGGCTTATGTAGGCTCCAGCGCAGGGGCGGTTTATTTTCCAAAGGAAGTGACCCTGAATCAGAATGAAATCTACCGGATTGAGAGCAGTGTTCTTCCATATCCCTGTTTCCGCGACGGGGACTTGTGCGCCATGGTCCAGGGGGCCGGATTCTCTATTGCACAAAGCGACAGTACCCATGAGTATGCATCGGCCGTATTTCTGAAATGGCTGACCCAGGAGGAGCAGAATCTGGATTTTGCGGTGAACAGCGGTTATCTGCCGGTGGAGAACAGTTCCCTGAACCAGGGATATGCCAAGGCTATGGCAGCCTATTCCGGTACGCCGGAATATAATCCCACGATAGGAGGGTCCGCAGAGGCTACCCTGAAAATGCTCTCTGAATACCGCTTTTATTCCAATCCTCCCTTTGAGGGAAGCTATGAGATGAGACAGTTTTACGGCGAATATATGGAGGCTTCTGTGGACAATGCCCGTCTGGAGGCTGAGGATAAGATGAAGGCCGGCATGACAAAGGAAGAGGCCCAGGCCCAGGTCACGGATGAGGCCCATTTCCAGGAATGGTATGAAGGGTGGCAGGATAATGCCGCTAAATTATTAGGGAGCTGATGAGGAATATGAAACAAAAGCAGTCCATAGCATCAAAATGCTCTGCCTTTACTGCGGGGCTGGTGATTCTTCAGTCTCTGCTGGTTCTGGGGATGCTGATAGCGGGCGGAATATTGAAGCAGACCAGGGATACGGCGTACCAGTCATTTGCGTCCACTGTGACCCTCAGGGCCAGCTCCATTCAGGACCAGATTGACAACCGGTGGACCAATATTCATCCCTATGTACAGGAATTGTCCGACCGATTGTCTGAGAGCGGCTATGGGGAGGGAAAAATGGATGCGGAGTCATTTCTGATTGGCTCTGCGGATACCCTTATATCCATGCTGCATGTCAGCGGTACCACGGGCACATTTCTGATACTGGATGAACCGGGGCAGGGAAAAAGCATGCCAGCTCTGTATTTCAGGGACTATGACCCGGAGACATACAGCGCGGACAACAGTGATTTGTTCCAGGTAATGGGACCTGCGGAGGTATCCAGGAGATACCAGATTCCTCTGGACAGCGTTTGGCATTACGGCCTGTCATTGAATGAAGAAAACAGGAAGTTTTTTGATATGCCGTTTCAGGCGGCCGGCCAGTCCAGGGATTATGAAAAGCTGGGATACTGGAGCCGGCCTTTCCACATGACACCTGAGGATGTGCCTGTCATTACCTACACCGTTCCGCTCTTTGACCGCGTCGGCCAGGTCCACGGTGTGATTGGGGTGGAGATATCCCTGGAGCATATAAGAAAGCTGCTGCCTGCCAACGAGCTGTCTGCCCAGGATTCACCGGGGTACATGGTTGCCGCAATGCAGGAGAACCCGCAGGAGCTGTTTGTTCTGGTCAAGAAGGGCGAGTACCAGAACAGACTTTTTGGGGATGAACCGCTGCTCAGGATAAAGCAGGAGGACGAAACGTACTCTATCTGTCAGGTATCCAGCCTTACAGGAGAAAAGATATACGGCTGTATTAAGAGCCTGGATTTATACGGCACAAAGAATGTTCCATATGACAGCGGGAACTGGGTGGTTCTGGGATTAATGAGAGGGGATGCACTGTATGGTTTTCTTCACCGGATCATAAAGATTTTTGCAGTGACATTGATGGTATCCCTTTTGCTGGGTGCCGGGGCCGCCGGGTTCATCAGCAGGAAAATCACGGAACCTGTGGCAAAGCTGGCCGCCAAAGTAAGGAATTTTGATTATACCAGAAAAATCAGGCTGGAGAGGACCGGGATAGAGGAATTGGATTTGTTGTCTCAGGCAGTGGAGATATCCAATCAGAATCTGCTGGACAACACACTTAAGATGTCTGAAATCATGGACCTTCTGGGCCTTCATATCGGTGCCTTTGAGTACAGTCCCGGCGGATATGGAGTACAGGTCACAAAACAGATCTTTCCCCTTATGGAACTTCCATGTGAGGACGAGAATCATTTGTATGTGGATGAGAAGATATTTCTGTCCAGGCTGTCGGATATGCAAAGATGTCCGGTGCCGGAGGAAAACGGAATCTACAGAATCAGCGGAAAAACAGAGCGCTGGGTACGGATTACCCTGTCTCTGCGCCACGGCCATTCCCTGGGAATCATTGAGGATGTGACCGGGGATATGATGAAAAAACAGAGAATTAAATATGAGAGGGACCATGACAGCCTGACCAGGATTTACAGCCGGGCAGCTTTCCAGCGGGAGGCAGAGGCCATACTGGAACAGGCGGGAGAAATGCCGGGACAGACAGGAGAAATGCCGGGCCTGAGCGGAAACGGCCCTGTCAATCTGGGAACCGCCGCAATGGTTATGCTGGATTTAGATGGCCTTAAGTCAGTAAATGATACATACGGCCATGAAAGCGGCGATATCTATATCAGAGAGACCGCAGTATGCATGAAAGGGATACCGGAGGACCATGCCATAGTTGGCAGGCGTTCCGGGGACGAGTTTTTCATTCTGTTGTTTGGCTATGAGGACAGGAATTGCGTCAGGAAACAATTGAGGGATTTCTATGATATTCTGGATAAACACCCAGCCGTTCTGCCTGACGGAATACAGCTGAAAATCCAGATTTCGTCAGGCATTGCCTGGTATGGAGGGGAACTCTGTACATTTGAGGAACTGGTAAGATGTGCGGACATTGCCCTGTACGAGGCAAAGTCCACCATGAAGGGACAGACCGTGGAGTACAGAAAAGGATGAGGCTTCTGCGGTTTTTCAGGGAGAACATGGCAGGGTCCTGCTGAAAAACATGCAGGGTTGTCATGCCCGGAATTCACCGGCAGCCACCTCCTCATCCAATAGCCGGATGAATTCTTTTAGTATGGTATTTCCCTTTACTCCTTTATGATACAAGCCAAAAGCAAGGGGAGGTATTCCCGTTACCGGGATATAACAGAGCCCTTTCTTATCACTGCCCGGATAGAAGGGGAGAAGGCTGTATCCAAGGCCTGCCCTTACCAGAGCCAGTATGCTTTCATAGGTATCCACAAAGAAAAGCTCCGAAGGATGGCAGGAGGAGGAAGCACGGATTTGAGACTGGAGTACGGTGGCAGGCAGCCTGTGGGGCTCACCCAGGACTATGGACCCCTCCAGCTCATCCACATTCAGGCAGGTGCGCCCGGCGTAGGGATGTCCGGCACTGCACACGCAGGCCAGCGGTATCCGGGCCAGCTCATGGAATAAGCCAATGGGTTTCTTCTGCTCATCCTGCTGGAAGCCGAACATGACGTGGATGCGCTCTTCATCCAGAAGATTGGCCATGGACTTAAACGGAATCAGTTTCACAGAGGGGTGGAGGGTGGGAAAACGATCTGCCAGCCTGCGTATGACAGGGGGAAGAAGATCTAACTCTGACTGGTTATGGCACCCCACGGTGAGAAACAGAACGTCATTGCTTCCTATGCCCAGCCGTTTTTTGGCGCCGCAGGCAATCTTCAGGATGCTGGATGCATCCTCCATGAACATGAGCCCGGCTTCAGTCAGGCTTACATTTTTACTGGTACGCACAAAGAGCCTGGTCCCCAGCTCGTCCTCCAGGGATGTAATCTGATGGCTTACAGCCGGCTGGGTAATTTTTAAAAAATCAGCTGCCTTGGAAAAATTCAGATATTCCGCCACGGCTAGAAAACATTCTAACTGCACTGTATTCATAGGAATCGCCTCCTGAATTTTCTTTGAATTTCTGTTGCTGTTTCTTTTCAATCTTTGTTAATGTTCTTTTGTTCGATTGACTCTAAAAACAATACTAATAGTAAACAATAAAATATTTTTATAGATTATAACATATTTGAATTTCACATTCAACAGGATATGAGGTATAAATATAGGGAGCTAATTATTAGCTAGTTAACTATTTTGCGTGTGCTCAGAACCGTTACCGGCTAATGGCACAGTCAGTTGTAATACCTAAAAAATAAGGAGACACTATATAAGGAGACAGAATATGAGAACGATTTTAGCACAGCTTAAGCAATATAAAAAAGATTCCATTCTGACCCCTCTCTTTACCGCCCTGGAGGTAATTATGGAGGTCATGCTTCCCTTTATCACAGCGCTGATTATTGATGAGGGAATCCAGGAAGGGAATATGAGAAAGGTATATACCTATGGAGGAGTCATGATTGTCATGGCTTTTATCAGCCTGATATCCGGGGCTATGGCAGGAAAGTACGCGGCCAGCGCATCCTCCGGTCTGGCCTGTAATCTGAGAAAGGGAGTCTATGACAAGGTGCAGGACTTTTCCTTTTCAAACATTGATAAGTTCAGCACGGCAGGTCTGGTGACCCGTATGACCACGGATGTAACCAATATCCAGAACGCATATCAAATGTGCATCCGGGTGGCTGTCAGGGCGCCCCTCATGCTGGTATGCAGCATGGTCATGTCCTTCATGATTAGCCCCCGGCTCAGCATGATTTTCCTGGGAGCCATTCTGTTTTTGGCATGTATACTGGGAATCATCATGATGGCGGCCAGGAAGATATTCAACGTTGTTTTCACAAAATATGACGACCTGAATGCAGGGGTCCAGGAAAATGTTTCCGGCATCCGGGTGGTGAAGGCCTATGTGCGGGAGGATTATGAGAACCAGAAATTCACCAGTGCAGCAGAAAACCTCTGCCGCCTGTTCGTAAAGGCAGAAGGCACCCTGGCATTTAACAATCCAGCCATGATGCTGGTGGTTTACGGCTGTATACTGGCCGTATCCTGGTTTGGAGCCAGGTTTATCGTCATTGGAACTATGAGCAGCGGCGAGCTGACCTCCCTGTTCAGCTATATCATGTCAATCATGATGTCTCTTATGATGCTGTCCATGATATTTGTCATGATTGCCATGAGCGCTGCCAGCATAAGGAGAATTGAGGAGGTATTTAAGGAAGAGCCGGATATCCGCAACCCGGAACGGCCTGTCATGGATGTGGCAGACGGAAGCGTTGATTTTAACTGTGTATGTTTTTCCTATGGGAAGGGTAAGGAGGACGCTGGGGGAACGGATAAGGGAATGGACAAAGGCAGAGGTGGGCAGGCGCTGTCCGATATTGAGCTGCATATCCGGTCCGGTGAAACTGTGGGCATCATAGGAGGCACGGGAAGCGGCAAGTCCAGCCTGGTAAATCTAATCAGCCGCCTCTATGACGCGGACAGCGGCAGCGTATGTGTGGGAGGCAGGGATGTGCGGGAATATGATTTGGAAACGCTCAGGGACTCCGTGGCAGTGGTTCTGCAGAAAAATGTACTGTTTTCCGGTACGATTCTGGAGAATCTGCGGTGGGGAAATCAGGATGCCACGGAAGAAGAATGCCGGGAAGCCTGCCGGGCGGCCTGTGCCGACGAATTCATAGAGCGTCTACCCCACGGATACCATACCTTCCTGGAGCGGGGCGGAACCAATGTGTCAGGCGGTCAGAAGCAGAGGCTGTGTATTGCCAGGGCGCTGTTAAAGAACCCCAGGATCCTGATACTGGACGATTCCACCAGCGCGGTGGATACGGCGACAGATGCCAGAATCAGGGAAGCCTTTGGGGCGGCAATACCGGGAACCACCAAAATCATCATTGCCCAGCGCATATCCAGTGTGCAGCATGCGGACCACATACTGGTGATAGAGGACGGGCGTATAAACGGATACGGAACCCATGACCAGCTGGTGAGGTCCAATGAGATATACCGTGAAATATACGAGTCACAGAGCAGGGGCGGAGGGGACTTTGACCAGGTTCAGGCAGAAAACGCAGGAAAGGAGAGTGTGGCATGATGGAAGACAGACAGAACAGCCTGAAAAAACAGAACAGCGGACAGGCGCAGAGCAGCCGGAAAGAACAAACCGGCAGACAGGAGCAGGCCAGGGAGACAAAGGAAGCCCTCAGGGTCCTGGGCCGCGTCATCCGGTATATGGCTGCCAATTATAAACTTGCGGTGACCGCGGTGCTGGCCTGTATCATAGTGTCCGCCGGGGCTACCCTGAAGGGGATGGTGTTCATACAATCCCTGGTGGATGACTATATCCGGCCGTTGGCCCAACAGGCGTCAACGGGGAATACAGCGCCGGATTTTTCTCCCCTGGCAGGGGCGCTGTGCAGGATGGCAGTCCTTTACCTAATAGGCATTCTGGCGGCCTATGCGTATAACAGAATCATGGTCACAGTAAGCCAGGGCACCATGAAGCGGCTGAGGGTGGAACTGTTTACCAGGATGGAATCTCTGCCCATCAGATATTTTGATACCCACGCCCATGGCGATATCATGTCAGTATATACCAATGATGTGGATACCCTGCGGCAGCTCATGAGCCAGAGTGTTCCCCAGGTAGCCAATTCTGCGGTCACACTGGCGGCAACCGCTGTTTCCATGCTGATTTTAAATATACCTCTGTCCATACTTACCTTTGCTATGGCCTGTGTCATGCTGTTTGCCACAAAATGTCTTTCAGGCAAATCTGCCGCCCATTTTGGAAAACAGCAGAACTCCCTGGGAGAGGTGGACGGATATATAGAGGAAATGATGGACGGACAGAAGGTGGTCAAGGTATTTTGTCATGAGGAACAGGCCAAAAAGGAGTTTGAGGTGCTGAATGAAAGGCTTCGGGACAACGCTGATAAGGCTAACCGGTACGCCAACCTCCTCATGCCGGTCAATGCCAATATCGGCAATCTGAGTTATGTTCTGTGCGCAGTGGCAGGAGGAATCCTGGCATTAAACGGCATAGGTGGAATTACAATCGGCACCATCATTGCCTTCGTGGGACTCAATAAAAATTTCTCCCAGCCGATTACCCAAATCAGCCAGCAGATGAACTCTGTGGTCATGGCAGCGGCAGGCGCCGGAAGGGTATTTGAGCTTCTGGACCAGAAGCAGGAGGAGGACAATGGGTATGTGGAATTTGTGAATGTCCGGGAACGGAAGGACGGCACACTGGAAGAGACAAAAGAGCGCACCGGTGTCTGGGCCTGGAAACACCCCCATAAGGCAGAGGGGACTGTTACCTATAAGAAAATGGAAGGCGGCATTGTTTTTGACGGAGTGGATTTCGGCTATGACCCATCCAAGATGGTGCTCCATGACATCAAGCTGTTTGCCGAACCCGGTCAGAAAATTGCATTTGTAGGATCTACCGGGGCGGGCAAGACCACCATCACCAACCTGATTAACCGCTTCTATGACATACAGGACGGAAAAATCCGATATGACGGAATCAATATCAATAAAATTAAGAAACCGGCCCTCCGCCGCTCCCTGGGCATCGTGCTCCAGGACACCCACCTCTTTACAGGTACTGTCATGGACAATATCCGATACGGAAAGCTGGACGCTACAGATGAGGAATGCGTCAATGCAGCAAAACTGGCCAACGCAGACAGCTTCATAAACCGTCTCCCCCATGGCTATGAAACCGTCCTTACAGGGGATGGAGGCAGTCTGAGCCAGGGCCAGAGGCAGCTTTTAGCCATAGCCAGGGCAGCCGTGGCAGACCCGCCTGTACTGATTCTCGACGAGGCCACCTCATCCATAGATACCAGGACGGAATCCCTGGTGCAGGCCGGCATGGATGCCCTGATGAATGGGAGGACCACCTTCGTCATTGCCCACAGACTGTCTACTATCCGCAATGCAGACTGTATTATGGTCATGGAACAGGGAAGAATCATCGAGCGGGGGTCCCATGAGGAGCTGATTGGAAGGAAGGGAAAATACTATCAGCTGTATACAGGGAATTTTGAGGAAGCAGGTTAAGGAAGCAGGACAAAAGAAAGAGGTGTTACGTCAGTTAAGGAATCCCGGACCAGTTTATATAAAGTTAATGTTTATGAGGTATACTGGTGTATGGTTAAAAATATTTTTAAGACTTGCTCTGGAACAGGAGGCGGGATCGGATGAAAATAAGACACAGATTGGCTGGGGTTGGGCTCATGGTATCCATACTGGGCTGTACATTTCCGGCTTGGGCAGGGGAATGGATACAGGGGGAGAACGGACAGTGGGTCTACGAAGAAAATCAGGAGCTCCTAAAAGGCTGGAACCGGATTGACGGAATCTGGTATTGCCTGGATACAGAGACAGGTGTATGGATTGAGAAGCCGTCCATGACATCGGAGGCAGCCTGCCGCCTTCTGGAAAATAAGCTTCTGGAGATGGGAATGTACCGGGACGAAGAAGAACCCCTGCAGTTTAAGGTGGATTATGAGAACACTCAAATGGTCCAGGTTTCAGTTGGATATGAGGATAAGCCGGATGTGTTCCACCGGATCAATACATATGAGATAGACAAGAGGAAGGGAACCGCGGACCCTGTGGTGGGAGATAAGGAATTCTCCCTTTGGTAACAGATAACGACCGCATTAATTAAGAAAATAGAAACATCTTCCTGATGATATTCTGGTAAAATAAAATCAGAAGCAAATGGTTTTGTTTTTCAGTCATTACAGGGGGAATGAATCATGAAACGTAATATAATATCCATTGCCGCCGCAGGCGTCCTGACCACGGCCATATCCGTATTGGCCGCAGGAAGTCCTGCGGCCTTTGCCGCGCCTTTTAACGGTGTGTCAGGAGAAGGCTATCGCTGCGAATCCGGTTCCAGGGACCCGGATCCCATACCGTACAATGATTCAGGCAGCATGCGCGCCATAGCCCAGAACAACACGGTGAATCCGGAGTTTACAGATGGAATATCCCGGTTTTCCTACAGGGTGTTCCTGCCGCTTTTGAGGGACAGCCGGGAAAACATGAATTTTTCACCGGTGAGCCTGTACTATGCCCTGGCCCAGGCATCCGAGGGCGCAGGGGGAAACACCAGGGCCCAGATGCTGGCGCTTATGGGAATCGGCAGTCAGACACCTGACGGGTCTCAGTCTCCGGAGCCGGCCCAGGCTTTGCACACGGCACAGCCTCCGGCCGGCCTGGCGGCTTCCTGCGGACGTCTGTACCGGCAGATATTCAGGAACAATGAAAAGACAAAATTGAAGCTGGTAAATTCCATGTGGCTGAAGGAAGGTGCCCCGCTGAACGACTCCTTTAAGAGAACATCGGAAAACGAGTACTATGCGTCTGTTTTCCGGGTGGACTTTGGAAATCCGGACCTGCCGGCCATTATCAGACAGTGGATTGGCTGGCAGACGGCTCAGGCTATTTCCATGGACGTGGCAACCGCTTCCGGTGAAAGCATGAAACTTGTGAATACAGTGAATTACCAGGCCCAGTGGACAGGAGGTTTCAGGACTGAGGACAATATAACAGATGTGTTCCATTCTGCCGATGGACAGGATATAACCTGCCAGTATATGACAGGACATTGGAACGGCACTTATTACCGGGGCCAGGGGTTCCTGCGCGCATCACTCTCACTTACGGATAATGCTGCCATGATAGTTGTTCTGCCTGACCAGGGAGTGACAATCCGGGAACTGCTCTCCTCAGAACAGTATACCAGGGAAATGTTTGGCAGGATTGATGAACTTGAATCCTACGGCGGAATTTACTGGAAGATTCCTAAATTCCGGACCGCCGCCACGGCGGACCTGGGTCCTTCGCTGGCCGGTCTGGGGCTGACCGATGCATTTGATGTCAGCCGGGCTGATTTTACAGGTATTACAGGCGAAAGCCTTTCACTTTCCGGCGTGATCCAATCCACGGTGTTCAGCGTCAATGAAAACGGCGTGGGTCCATTTTCAGAGAACGGAGAAGCCGGGTTCGCAGGGCTGTATTCAGGTGAGACAGCTTTGCAGATGAACCTGGACAGGCCCTTTTTATATGCGGTCACCGGATATATGGGAGCGCCGCTTTATATAGGGGTGTGTAATCGTCCCGCGGTGAACAATCCTTAAGTTTCTTTTTTCGGGCAGCTTTTGAGAACCGGCGGCATCCCCTCAAATATTTTGTTTGGCACAGGTCATGAATATGTTTGAATTCCCATCTTTATTTGATATAATCGGAATAGTACATTAAGAAAAGCTGGTGCATGCCATTGATGAATCAAACATATTCTGCCTTTTCGTTCCGGACCATCCTGTTCCTGATCACAACAGCTGTCTTATGCCTGGGCTTTCCCGGGGCATCCAACGGTGCCCCGGATTCCCAGGCTGTTTCCCGTTCATACAGTGAATACAGGCAGCGCCTTAACGCGGTGGGTCAGACCGGGGATATTGAAAGGGAAGGGTTTGAAGCGGTGGACAGCCAGGTATTCCCCATGACCATGAAGAGAGAGGGGGAGGTGTCCTTTATACCGGCCTTTGACAGGGAGTCCAACCGGCTGGTGCTGTTTTTTGCCAGGGCGGACGGGACCATGGCGTATAAGACAGACCAGCTGGAGACCAATAATCGGATAAGAGGTCAGCTCAGGCAGCCCGACAGCCGGGTGGCCGCCGTGTCCTTTCAGGATATGGACGGGGACGGATGGCAGGATATCGTGCTCATAACCGCCTGTGCCAATGAGGGCGCCGGTAAACAGGGAAAGCCCTACAAGGTGGGGGATGTGCTGTTTCAGAAAAATGACGGTTTTTACAGGGATTACAGACTCTCAGAAAAGATGAACCGTTTTGGCATGAATAAGAGCATCCGTTTCATCACATCTTTTGTCCGGGACGGATACTCTACCGAGTTTCTGTATACATCCACTGCCCAGGATGAGCTTCTGTCCCACGGGATGACGGTCATATCGGAGCAGAGCCGTTCCGTCCGGTTTGAGAAGTTCGGCCGCCTTTTGGTTGTCCCGGGCACCTACCGGATGGCGGAGTACACGGTATTCATGCTGTACCTGGTAAATGAACAGGGCTATATTGTCTGGAGCTTCCAGCCCATGGGAGAATATGAACATCTCTATGCGTTAAAGGGCGTTACCTGCCAGGATATAGACGGGGACGGACTCAAAGACATTGTCATACTGGCGGATTACAGCTATGAGGGAAGCGACGGCGGGGCGGTTGTGGAGGGAAGCTATTCCATATACTATCAGCGGACCGGCGGATTTTACGAAGATACGGACATGAAACAGACACTTGCGTTAGAGGAAGGCGATACCCTGGCAGGCTTGACGGACAGGGCCCGCGCATATTGGGGGTGGAGGACAGAACCATGATAAAAGTACTGATAGTAGATGATGAAAAACCAATTTGTGATTTGATTGATTTAAACCTGTCGGCCAGCGGTTACCATTGTACGGCTGTCCAGGACGGGGTGGAGGCCCTCCGGCTCATAGAGAACCGGTTTTTTGACCTGATACTGCTTGATATCATGCTGCCGGGAGTGGATGGCTACGATATCATGAGCTACATCCGCCCCATGGATATACCGGTGATTTTTATAACGGCCAGACATGAGGTAAAGGACAGGGTAAAGGGACTGCGCCTGGGCGCGGACGACTATCTGGTGAAACCCTTTGACGTGGTGGAACTGGTGGCCAGAGTGGAGGCTGTTCTCCGCAGATACAATAAGACGGAGCGTCTGCTGACAGCCGGCGACGTGACCGTGGATGTGGAGGCCCGCAGGGTTACCAGGGCAGGCAGGAATGTGGAACTGACCAACAAGGAATTCGGCCTTCTGGTACTCTTCATACAAAATAAAAATGTGGCTCTTTTCAGGGAGACCCTGTATGAAAAGGTGTGGGAAGGGGAGTATTCCGGGGACAGCCGCACCCTGGACCTGCATGTGCAGCGGCTGAGAAGAAAACTGGGATGGGAAAATAATCTGGTGGCAGTCTACAAGGTGGGATACCGCCTAGAGGTAGTTCAATGAAATTTTCGTTCAAACTCCTGCTGTGGACCATGATTGTCATGGCCCTGGGTTTTGGGTTCAGCGGATATTATTTTGTCAATTACGTGTTTCAGACCTCCATGGACCGGGAAGTAAACCAGGCCATGGATGAGAGCAGCATTCTCCGTTTTGCATTTGAGACAGCTGCCCTCAATGTGCCGGCCAAGTATGATGTGCTCCAGGATACCACGGTGAGTCAGATAGCATCCAATCTGGAGTCGGGAGGCAGGAGCTCCGGCCGCCTGCTGCGTATTTGTGATGAGCAGAAAAATGTGCTCTATGCCAGCACCGGATTCGGCGGGGGAGACGGGCTTTTGGACCGGACAGGCCAGGATACCAGGACATACAGAGTCATAGAACAGGATGGAGCATACTACATACAGACAGGTACGGCTGTCAATGCCCTGGACCGGGTGCTGTATCTGGAGACCATGAAGGACGTGTCAGAGGTGTTTCGGGACAGGTCCCTGGGTTTCTCTGTCTACCGCAGGGTGACTGTGGCCATGCTGCTTTGCGGTACGGCTGTTATGTATCTCATTGCATCCTTTCTGACCAGGCCCATCCGTCTGCTGACCAGGGCCACCAAGCGCATGGCCTCCGGGGATTATCACCACAGGGCCAGGAAAGTCAGCAGCGACGAACTGGGACAGCTCACAACGGATTTTAACCAGATGGCCAATGCCCTGGAGGATAACATCAATCAGCTGGAAGATGAGATTCAGGCCAGGGAGGACTTTGTGGCTGCATTTGCCCATGAGCTTAAGACGCCGCTGACCTCCATTATCGGTTATGCGGATGCCCTGCGCTCCCGCAGGCTGGATGAGGAAAAGCAGTTTATGTCCGCCAACTATATTTACACGGAAGGGAAACGCCTGGAGGCCATGTCCTTCCGCCTGTTAGACATCATGGTTACCAGGAGGGGAGAGGTGGAATTTACCATGGTGTCGGCCGAATCCCTGTTTCTGTACCTGTATGACATGTACGTGATCAACAAAAGCATGAAAATATATTTTAACTATGATGACGGCATGGTGAGGGCAGAGGCCAATCTGATTAAGTCTGTTCTCATGAACCTGCTGGACAATGCGTTCAAAGCTTCCGAGGCGGACGGCCTCATTGAGGTCTACGGCCATCTGATGAAGGACGGATACTGTTTTGAGGTAAAGGATCACGGAGTGGGCATACCGAAGGAGGAACTCCACAAGATTACCAAGGCATTTTACATGGTTGACAAGTCCAGATCCAGAAGCCGCAACGGGGCAGGGCTGGGACTGGCTCTGTGCGCGGAAATACTGGAGCTTCACAAAAGCCGCCTGAACATAAGGAGCGAGCTGGGGAAGGGAACCACCATGAGCTTCACCCTGCCCCTCTGGAAGGAGGACCAGTTATGAGAAGAATGGCAGCAAACCTGTTATTCCTGTTGTTTGCGGGGCTGATTATGGCCCTGTCCATCTGCGGTCCTGAGATGCTGACCAGATACAGGGACAGGACCATGTTGGGGGAGATACATGCCATGACAGCGGATACGGAGGGGGAGGGATACCGCTATACATTAAGCGCCGCTGAAAAGCTCCACATATTGTCAGAAAGCCTGAGCAGCCAGACCTTTCCCGAAACAGGACAGGCTTTGATACCTGAAACAGGGCAGGCTTTGACGGCGGCAAACGGCAGCCAGGCGGAATATGAGAGTCTGGAGGGGGCTTATGCATTTGTGATGAATCACAGAGGGCCTTCCGGCCAGGAAATCACAGACTCCCAGATTTATGAGACATGCAACCGGGGGCTGGAGGAACTGAAAACACTGGGAATCCTGCCTGAATCCGTTCGGCCTGTGGAAAAGGATGAGTATGACGCTGTCCTCTATTCGGCCATTGATGTGCTGGAGCCCAGGAATAATGTGGCGGTCTGGAAACTGAGCCTTATAAACAGCCAGAAAAATACAGATAAGGAGAACCGTCTCATGGACGCCTACATAGATGGGGATAACGGTAAGATTTATGAATTCTATGCCAGGTCGCCCAGGCTGTGGAATGACATGGATCCGGAGCAGATTGTGGATATGTGGAGCTCCTATATGGGGTTAGAGGATCCGGCGGCCTGCGGGGATCAGAATCCGTTAATGGAAACAACCCCTTACTTTAAAAAATATGTTTTCAGCCAGGGAGAGGAGGAAGAAACCATAGTAACAGTTGGTTTTTATGAAGGAATCAATGAATTGTTCCTGAAAATTTCCAGATGATGCAACTTTGATGCAAAAATGATGATAATTTGATGCCGCTCTTGTGTATGCTGATTGCAGTACACAAGAGCTTTTTACATGAAAAGGACAGGCGTCATGGACAGAATAGGGATAAAACCGTATGATTATGGCAGGCAGACAGAGCGCAGAAGGCAGGCCAGGCGCAGGGCCAGGAGAAGGGCGTTTTTTCTGGCCGCCGCAGAATTGGCGGCGGGCATATGCATGACCATGGCAGTGATGGCCATGGTCATACCGGAGAAACGGGAGTTGGGAATGGCAGGAACAGAGCAGGGACGGATAAAGCAGGAAATAACAGAGCAGGGACGGATAAAGCAGGAAATAACAGAGCGGGAAAGGATAGAGCGGCAATGTACAGGACGGGGAGGGCCAGAAATCCTGTCCCGTATATTGGAAGACACACATGTCCTGCAAAGTTCCATAAAAGGCCAGGGGGAATCCCTCCTTTCGTTTGGCAATCAGAATTCTTTATATACAGGTCCCCCTGTCATTGCGGTGGATGCAGGCCATGGCGGTGAGGATGAAGGCGCCAGCCAGGAAGGCGTAATGGAGAAGGACATTAATCTGGCCATTGCTGAGCGGCTGAAGGTGAAACTGGAGGATATGGGATATACTGTTGTGATGGTGCGGGAGGACGACGCATACCGTCCAAAGGAAGAACGGGTGGAGGCAGCACACAAGGTCCGGGCCGGCGCTTATGTCAGTATTCATCAAAATACATGGGAGGACGCGGCGGCAAGGGGAATAGAGACCTGGTATTCCGAAAAGGACGGGGCTTCGGACAGCAGGCGTTTAGCCGCGCTGGTCCACAAGGAAGCAGTCAGAAGTACAGGGGCAGAGGCCCGTGAACTGAGAGGGGATGCAGAATTTACAGTCACCGGACAAACCTTTGTTCCATCATGCCTGATCGAGACGGGGTTCCTGTCTAATCCCCGTGAAAGAGAACGGCTGACAGACCCGCAGTACCAGGAAAAACTGGCAGGGGGTATTGCCAAAGGCATTGATCTGTATTTTAATCCCAAAACCATGTATCTCACCTTTGACGACGGTCCTTCCGCTGAAAATACCAGTGCGGTGCTGGATGTGCTGAAAGCCAGGAATATAAAAGCCACCTTCTTCGTTGTGGGAGAAAATGTCAGGAAACACCCCGATGTTGCAAAAAGAATCGCGGCAGAGGGACACACCATTGGTATCCACTGCAACCGCCATGACTACAAGAAACTCTACGAAAGCAGGGACAGCTATCTGGCGGATTTTGAGGAAGCTTACAGGGCTGTTCTGGAAGTTACCGGGGTAAAGCCTGTTCTTTACCGGTTTCCCGGAGGCAGCATCAATGGCTATAACCGGAAGGTTTACAAGGAAATCATAGCCGAGATGGACGCACGGGGATTTGTCTATTTTGACTGGAATGCCAGTCTGGACGACGCGCTGAAAAAGTCCCGGCCCCAGGAGCTGATTGACAATGCCATGAAAACCATTCTGGGAAGGCAGCAGGTAGTCCTTCTGGCCCACGACATGGTCCACAGCACATCTCTTTGTCTGGATGGTCTCATTGACCAGTTGCCGGAATACAGGATGGAGCCGCTGACGCCGGAGGTGGCGCCAGTGAGGTTCAGGGAGCAGGACAGTACTGGTGTTTACTGATTTTTAGTCCAGTGTACGGATGACCCTGGCGGGATTCCCTACCGCCAGGGAATTGGACGGGATATCTTTTGTTACAATACTGCCTGAACCTATGATGACATTATCTCCGATAGAAACGCCAGGGTTGATGATGGCACCGCATCCAATCCACACATCGTTGCCAATGGTCACAGGTGTGGCATATTCCAAATCCCTGGAACGGAGCTTTCTGTCCTGGGGGTGATTCACGGTAATGATGCTGACGTTGGGGCCAATCAGGCAGTGGTGTCCAATGGTAACTTTATTACAGTCCAGTATGGTCAGATTATAATTAGAATAAAAATGGCTGCCAATATGGATGTTGTAGCCAAAGTCACAATGAAACGGCTGTTCAATACAGGCATCCTTTGGTGGATGGTTTAGGATTTGCTTTAGGAGTTTCCGACGTTTCTTACGTTTGTTCGGAGGCAAATGATTATATTGATGAAGCAGCATCTGGACATTCAGGTGTTCTTCCAGTAATAGAGGGTCCTGATTATAATAAAACTGTCCATCTAAACGTTTCGATTTTTCAGTATTTATCACAGTCTATTTCTCCTTATTCAATGTATGATTATTGATTTTAACATGGATAAACAAATAAAACAAGATTGATAACTGTATAAAATGTATAGTATTATTCGTTGACAAGTTGAAAAATTGTGCTATAATCGTATTATCGAAACGTTTTTATGCAACTAGGAGGAAAATGAATGGAAAAGAGAGCTACAATCAAAGATGTAGCTAGACTAGCAGGTGTTTCCATATCAACAGCATCCCTGGCCATTAATGGGAAAGAGGGGGTTACAGACAAGACCAGGAAGATGGTATTGGATGCAGTAGAGGAGCTATCATACCAGCCCAATAATGCTGCCCGTAATCTGAGAACATCCGGAACAAAGGTAATTGGTCTGCTTATACCGGATGTGAGAAACTGCTTTTATAGTGAGATTACAGAATACATACGAAGAGAAGTGGAAAGTTACGGCTTTTTTCTTATATTAGGGATTACAGGAAACAGCAGTAATAATGAGAAAAAGTATATTTCTGAATTCATTTCGAGAAAGGTTGATGGAGTTATATGGGTTCCGCAGCTGACTTATGTCAATGATATTGAACATATGAAGAAGCTGGATGAATATGGAATACCCTATCTGTTTCTGGCCGCCTACTATGAGCAGAGCAGCGCACCCTTTGTTATGTGTAATCTGAAAAAGGGCTCCTATCTGATGACACAGTATTTGATTGAACGGGATATTCATAACATCGTGATGCTGATTGGCGACAGACGGGTTGATGAGACATATATCAGCGGTTATAAGATGGCGTTAGAAGAAGCCGGTCTGGTTTATTCCGAGTCAAATGTTTATGAGAGTACCTATCATTTTGATGATGTGCAGAAGCTGGCCATGGAGATATTGAAGGAGAGGCCAGAGGCAATCATGACTAACAGTGATTTTACGGCTTGTGCAGTGCTTCAGGCAGCCAGGATTAAAGGCTTATCTATTCCAAGGGATTTGTCCGTATGCGGTTATGATGATGTCATATACGCTACAATCAACCAGATTCCGCTGACAACCGTGAGCCAGCCCATCGAGCGTATGTGCAAGCTGGCAGTCAATAACCTGATGAACCTTTTGCAGTATGGTATTGTTCCTGATTCGGTTATTTTGGAGCCATCCTTGATTATCAGAGACACTGTCAAACGATAAAGAATTAAGGTGTTTATCAAACACCTTAATGTTTACCTGAAAATCGAAACGTTTCGAATCATTTTCCTGCCAAAAGGAGGTATATTCATGAAGAAAAAAATGGTAGCAATGTTGTTAGTTCTTTCACTTATGGGGACTTTGGCTGGATGCTCTGCTTCGGGTGGAAACGCGGGCGATAAGGCTGAACAGAAGAATACGGATACAGCCGCCACATCCGGTGGGGATGATAAGGCAGACTCCGGTATGGAATTTGTATATGTGACGCAGGACAGTGCCAATCCGTATTTTATCCAGGTTTACGATGGATTCCAGTCAAAATGTGCAGAACTGGGAATTAAGACACAGATCTTGGATTCCAAGTATGATGTAGCCACTCAGGTTTCCTATGTAGAGGACGCGGTACAGCGTGATGTAGACGGAATTATGATATCACCTTTGGATGAGAATGCCCTGAAAACAGTGGTGGACCAGGCTAAGGAAAAGGGAATCGTAGTATCCGCAGAGGCGCAGCCTGTAAGCAATGCGCAGATTGACGGCTCTCTGGATGAGTATAATATAGGATATGCCATTGGCAATGCGGCAGCTGAGTGGATTAAAGCAGAACAGGGTGGAAAAGGAAGAGCGCTGATTCTTGCCCAAGATGATGTGGAGGCGGTCATCCGAAGAGGAGACGGCATCAATGATGGTATTTTGGAGAACGCGCCTGAGGCAGAGGTGGTAGCCAGACAGAATGCCAGCAATACAGATCTGGGAATGAAGGTGACGGAGTCCGTTTTGTTGGCAAAGCCTGAGGTAAATGTGATATGTGCCTGCGATGACTTTACGGCAATTGGCGCGTACGAAGCAGTATCGGCCATGCAGAAAATTCCGGACAATTTTTATATCGGCGGCTGTGATGCCACGGATGAAGGAAAAGAAAAAATGAAAGTTGAAAACAGTGTTTACAGATCATCCTGCAACCTGTTCCCTTATGAAGCAGGTGAGGACCTGGCCGAAGCTATGTATAAATATTTAACAGAAAAACAGGAAGATGCAGTGGTTCAGAGAAGGTATGAGCCAGTTTGGCAGAGAGATGTGGTTGAAAACTAGCCATAATGAAGTGCGAGGAATGATGGAGGAAGTGGATGAATGAACAATCGGTTAGAGGAAACTCCTCAAATTGATAATACAGATATAATTCTGGAAGTCCATAAGATTTCCAAGCGGTTCGGGGGAATCAAGGCCCTTAATAATATTGATTTTTCTGTCAGAAGGGGAGAAGTACACGCTCTGGTGGGAGAGAATGGGGCGGGGAAGAGCACCTTTATTAAGATTCTTACAGGTGCCCACGCACCTAGCGAAGGTAAAATCATGTTTGACGGAAAGGAATATAGCGGATTGACTCCTGCATTGGCGCTGGACGCAGGAATAACAGCCATTTATCAGGAATTTAATCTGATACCGTTCCTGTCTGTAAGTGAGAACATTTATTTTGGCCGTGAACTCATGAAACAAGGTTTTTTGGATTATGAGCAGATGAATGAAAATACCAAAAAAATGTTTAAAGAGATTGGAATGGCCATTAATCCTAAAATTCGTGTTCAGAGACTGGGGATTGCACAGCAGCAGCTGGTGGAAATCGTAAAGGCTATCTCAAAGAATGCAAAATTGATTATCATGGATGAGCCGTCGGCACCGCTGACAGAACAGGAGACAGAGACTCTCCATACAATTGTAAGACAGTTAAAGGGGAAAGGAATCACTATCATTTATATTTCCCACAGAATGGAGGAAATCTTTGAAATATGTGATCGAGTATCAGTTTTTCGGGATGGGAAATATATATCTACTCATCCGGTTTCTGAGACCAGCCGTGAGACCCTGATTGCAGATATGGTGGGAAGGGAGATGGGGGAGACATTTCCCGATTTAGGCCACATCAACGAGGAGAAAATTCTGGAGGTGAGCCATGTAAGCAACAGAAGGCTTAAGGATGTGTCGCTGGTTTTGAGAAAGGGGGAGATACTGGGAATCGGAGGTTTAGTAGGTGCAGGAAGGACTGAACTTCTCAGGGCGCTCTACGGGGCGGATGAAATTACGGAAGGTGAAATCATTCTAAAGGGAAAAAAAATAAACATTACCTCGCCGGCAGTGGCCCTGAAAAACAGTATTGCTCTTTTGCCGGAGGACAGGAAACAGCAGGGTGTAATTATGGGGATGTGCATAGAACATAATATATCATTTGCCATTCTGGACAGATTATCCCGCTTTGCCGTAATTAAGAAGAGGCAGGAAAAGGATATCTGCAATAAGCTGGTTGCTGACCTTTCCATAAAAATAAGCTCACTTCTGCAGCCAGTAATGAATTTGTCTGGAGGAAACCAGCAGAAGGTTGTTCTCGCCAAATGCCTTGCAACGGAATGCAATGTGCTATTTATTGATGAACCAACCAGAGGGATAGATGTTGGAGCCAAACAGGAGATCTATAAAATCATGCGACAACTGGCTGACAACGGCACCAGCATCATAATGGTATCGTCGGAGATGTCAGAGCTGATTGGAATGTCGGATAGGATTATCGTGATGAAGGAGGGGCAGGTTGTAAAGGAATTGATGCCTGAAGAATATTCCCAGGAATTAATTCTGAATTATGCAGCTTTATAGAAGGGGTATTCATATGAAGAATAAAATGAATATTAATACATTTATTGCAGAATATGCCATAATAATCATTTTTATTGTGCTTTTTGCGGCTATGAGCATATTTGCACCTAATTTTTTAACGGGCAGCAATATTGCCAATGTGTTAAGGCAGGTATCTATCAATGGAATCTGCGCTATTGGCATGACGTTTGTCATCCTGACAGGGGGTATCGACCTATCGGTAGGGGCTATCATTGGGGTAAGCGGCGTCCTGACAGCAATGATGATGATAAACAATGTTAATCCAATTATTGCATCCCTGATTTCCCTAGCCTTATGTACCCTTATAGGGTTTGCAACCGGGCTTGTTATCAGTCACATAGGGATACCTCCTATGGTAGCAACTATGGGAACCATGACTTCCTTACGCGGCGTGGCGTATCTGATTACGGGAGGAACTCCTGTATTTGGATTTGATTCACGGTATGCTGTCATTGGTCAGGGCTATGTGGGAGCAGTCCCCATACCGGTCATCATACTTGTTCTGTCATTTGCGGCAGGTATATTCTTCCTGTCAAAGACGAGGCACAGCAGATACATATATGGAGTAGGCGGAAATGAGGAGGTAGCCAGGTTGTCTGGTATCAGTGTTCACAGAATCAAGGCGTTTGTGTATGCGGTAAGCGGATTCTGCAGTGCACTGGCAGGATTAGTCATGCTGGGGCGTCTTAACAGCGGACAGCCCAGGGCCGGTGAGAGTTATGAGATGGATGTCATTACGGCAGTTGTGCTGGGGGGCGTCAGCCTTACCGGCGGTGTCGGAAAAATCAGCCATGTGGTTTTTGGGGTATTGATAATAGGTGTTCTTACTAATGGAATGACAATGATGGCAGTTGATGATTACTGGCAGAGGGTGGTAAAGGGATTAGTGCTGTTATTGGCAGTGGGATTTGACCGATTCATACAGAAGCGGCAGCAGAAATCCGAGTAGATTATTATTTGTGCAGACTTTAGATAGGAAATTCGTTTGTTAAAGAAAACATTAATGTTGAAGTCAGGAGGGACTGAATTATGATGATAAGGCCAAAGATGGGATTTATCGTGTTTGGGGTACATAAGGATGGGTTAAAGGACCCTTTAGGAGTGCCGTTCATTAACCAGAAGATTATAGATGAATCCAAGGCTGCCATTGAGGCCAAAGGTGTAGAGCTGGTAGAAAATGAAATTGTAGTGGCCTATAAGCATGAAGCCCGTGAGGCGCTTGCCAGATTAAAGCATGATGACAGTGTGGACGGAGTGATTCTTTTTTCCGGAACTTGGGTATGGGCTTCAGAAATCGTGGCAGCGGTAAGAGATTTTGAACGTGCTGGCAAGGGTGTTATTATCTGGACCGTGCCGGGCTCCCAGGGATGGAGACTGGTAGGAACCCTAGCATTAGGGGCATCTTTTAAGGAAATCGGCATGAAGTACCGTTCTGTGTATGGAAGTGACAATGATACGGTCGAAAAGGTGGCATGTTTTTCAAGGGCGTGCGCACTGCGGAATAAGTTGAATATGACAACCATAGGGGCCTTTGGAGGAAGAGGAATGGGATTGACCTGCGGATGTGCGGATCCGTCACAGTTCATGAGAGAGTTTGGTGTGGACATTGATTCCAGGGATTCCATGGATATATTGAAAGCTGCCGAAGAAGTGACAGAAGAAGAAATCCAGGACGTAAAAGAGAATTTGATTAAGCCATATTTTCAGGAGATGCCACCGGATGACGGTTGCACGGAGCGTTCAATCAGATTGTATTTAGCAGTAAAAAAAGTAATTGAGAAAGAAAAATTTGATATGTATGTCATTCAGTCATTTCCTGGTCTGGCAGAGGAATATGCTGCCAGCTGCTTTACGCAGAGTATGATGCTGCAGCAGGGAATTCCCACGGCGACACTGTGTGATTATAATAATGTACTCACTGTATTCCTGTTAAGTAATCTGACTCCGGATCCAGTATATTATGGTGATTTCCAATGCATTGATAAGGAGAAAAAAGTGGTAAAGGTAATTGGTGATGGTGCCTGTGCGCCCTCCCTGGCCGGGCCGGACAAAGCCAGATTTGCACATCATGGATTACCTACAGAAGGTTCAGCAGGAGGCCTGTCCGTAGAGGCAGTTCTAAAACCCGGAAAGGTTGTAATGGGTCGCATAGGACGTGATAACGGAATGTTTGAGATGATTCTTCACCGGGGGCAGGTTTACACACCGGATCCGGATGATTTAAAGGACCAGCGGACTGAATCCGGCATGTGGTTCTGGCCTCACGCATTTATTAAGATGGATGTGGACTATGACTATGGTGTACAGGTGTGGGACAGTGAATATATAACTCTGGCCTATGGAGATGAAGAGATTTATGGAACCCTGAAAGAGTTTTGTTACTTAACGGATATTAAACTAATTGAGATGTAAACAAAGCCCTGTTTGTGCTGGAAGGCAGAAACAGAGGAGTCGGGAGTCTAAGCCATGATAAAAAAACAAGATTTATATAAATGGTGCAGTATACCTGCGGAAGAGTTGGAGTCCCATCCTGAGTTGGTCATACGGTTCAGAATGGTGAAGGATTCCTGTGAAATGGGACAAATGATGGCCAGAGAGCTTGTTGATGAAATCGCTCAGGCGGGCAGAGAAGAAAGGCAGTTTCGGGCGATTGTGCCATGCGGGCCAAAATGCTGGTATGCTCCCTTTGCTGAGTATATAAACAAAAACCGGATAAACATGAAGCATGTAACTATATTCCATATGGATGAATGTCTGGACTGGCAGGGAAATCTGTTGGCCCAGGACGATCCCTATAATTTTAGGACATTTATGCTTCGTGAATTTTATGGTCCCATTGATCCGGATTTAAATATACCTGAAGCCAACAGGAATTTTCTGACCCCAAAGAATATGTATGAAGTAAAAGAAAAGATAGCGGAGGCACCGTTGGATTACACGCTTGGAGGATGGGGGCAGGATGGGCACATAGCCTATAATCAGAGCAGAAGACATCCCTTTTCCCATATTACTATAGAGGAACTGAAGGAATCCGGTATTCGTATCCAGGAGAATAACCTGGATACCATTATCACCTTGGGACAAAGGTCTTATGGGGCAGCATATCAGTTTGTCCCTCCTATGTCCATTACACTTGGAATCAGGGAATGTCTGTCAGCAAAGAAGGTCAGGTTATACAGCGATACAGGTTCCTGGAAACAAACGGCTTTAAGAGTGGCCCTATTTTCGGAGAAGGATTCGGAGTATCCTATGACGCTTCTTCAGGATCATGAGGATGCCATTATTACTGCTACTTATGAGACAGCCAACCATCCTATATCAAGGCATCCCGAATGGAAATTTTCAGGAGTAAATATATGAGAAAACTGAAATACGATTACGTGGTGGGAACCGGAGGGATAGGTTCGGGAATCCTCTTCCGTTTTTCAGATAACATCACTTTGGGAAGGAATGAGTCCAGGCTGGCAGAACTTATGGATGTGCGGGACTTCTGTAAGCTTCACATTATTCTTCATTATGTTATAACCTATCTGAATAAAAGTATACCTGTCTATGCAATCGGCAGAGTCGGGGATGACGTCAGCGGCAGAGAGGTCCTGGGACTAATGGAGCAGTACGGGATAAACTGCAGGTATGTAAATGTGGATTCTCATGAAAAGACCATGTATTCGGTATGCTTTGTATATCCTGACAGTGACGGAGGTAATATTACAACCAGCAATAGTGCCAGCGGCAATATGAGAGAGGAGGATATAGCTGCCTTTTTTGAACAGGAACAATTAAAAGGCAGGGGGCTTGTACTGGCAGCACCGGAGGTTCCTCTGGATATCCGCCTGTATTTGTTGAAAAAGGGAAGAGAGAATTCCTGCTTTAATGTTGCATCGTTTACTTCTGACGAGATGGGGGAATGCATAAGTTCAGGCGCTTTTCAATATGTGGATCTTTTGGCTATCAATAAGCATGAGATGGAAACCCTTGTGACGGCAGGCGGGGTGGAAGCTGAAAGTGGTGCACCGGAGTGTTATGGGTTTCTGCGCAGTCAAAATCCTGGAATTCAGTTAATTGTTACACAGGGGGGAGAGGGAGCCCAGTTCTTTGCTAATGGCTACAGCGAACGGATACCAGCTATATGGAAGCCGGTCAACAGTACGGCGGGAGCAGGAGATTGCTTCCTCGCCACTGTTATCAGCGGGTTGATATGCGGAGTACCGTTTTATGAGCATGATTCCAGCGTAGGCCTGGGTGGATTAGCGGCTTTGGCATCTTCGTTAAAGGTTACATGCAAGGATACCATTGATTTTACATTGGACAGGGAACGCCTGAAAGAAGAGGCTGCCAGGCTGGGGATTGATTTTTCAGACAAAATAAAGAAGCTTTTTTTATACACGGACCAGTAAAGGTTCCGGGACATGTTCCCGGACCTTTTTTGTATTTTCCAATAGTAAATAACTCCCATATATGGTAGAATATAAACAAAATGTTTCGGATCAGAATAACTCAAATCATGGGGAGGGGAAAAGGATGGCTGACGGCGTGAATTCGTACCTGCTCTTTTTTTCAGCGGGGTTTCATTTCCTTCTTCCGCTTTCCTGTGTGAAACGGGTGACGGACATGAAGGAGCGGGACCCGGAGATGGCTCTGGCTGATTTTTCGGAATTTTTGGAGGCTGAAGATTTGTCAGGTCAGGCTTATCTTGTTATTGCAGACTGCGGAGGCAGGGAGATTGGTATAGGGGCAGAGGAAGTGACAGGTCTTGTACAGGTGGAGGAAGAACGGATATATTCCATTCCTGAGGCAGTGAGAAGCAGCCGGAACCAGTATATGGATCGCATGGCTGTATTGGATACAGAAGAGGAAAAAGGAAAACTGGCGTTTATAGTGGTCCCGGAACTTCTTATACCGCAGCCGGTGCTGTGAAGGAGACAGAATGATGGAGCTGGTTACCGTAAGAGACGGAAGCCGTACCGTGTATGTGGAAAAAAATTTGATCAAGCAAGTGGTGATACATCCGCAGATACAGCAGGTGCCTGGCGCGCCTGCCCATATCTGCGGAATCATGCTGTATGAGAGAATTCCGGTTGTGTTCTTCCGGCTGGGAGACAGCGGCAGCTGCGCCTGCGGATTCATCCTGGGTCTCAGGGATGGGACTATGATGGGAGTCACCGGGGAACCCGGAACGGAAGAGAGCGGGGAACCTGGGGAAATGGCGGAAGCAATGCCGGGAATATGGGAGAAAAAATGTGATACGATTGAATGACAGGGAATTCTGTGAGATTGTGGAATACATCCGGGACAATTACGGCATAAACCTGGAAAAAAAGCAGGTGCTGATCGAGTGCAGGATGGCCAGGGAGCTGGAAAAGAGAGGATTGACCTCCTTTGCCCAGTATATGGAGCAGATGAGAAAGGACCGGACCGGTGAGATGGCTGGCGAGATGGTGAACCGCCTGACTACCAACTATACCTATTTTATGAGGGAGCCGGCCCATTTTTCTATCCTGCATTACAAGATACTGCCGGAACTGTTTGAAAACCGGAAGATGGGTGTTTGCAGCATTTGGAATGCGGGATGTTCCACCGGGGAGGAGGTCTACTCCATAGCCATGCTGATTCAGGATTACAGGGATAGGTTTGAGCGTATGCCGGCTGTTCGCATTCTTGCCACAGACATATCTGCTGAAGTATTGAGAAAGGCAGAAAAGGGGGTATATCCGCTGAAGGAAATGGAGGACCTTCCGGACCTTTGGAAGAGAAAGTACTGTACGGCGGGGGACAGCCATACATTCCAGGTGGATGAGAAATTAAAATACAATATCCGTTTCAGGAGGCATAATCTGATGGAGATGCCTCCGGGACCTGAGAAATTCGATCTGATATTATGCAGGAATGTGATGATTTATTTTGACCGGATATCCAGGGAGAAGCTTATAAAGCAGCTGGAACGCTGCCTGAGTCCGGGCGGTTATCTGCTGGTGGGCCATGCAGAGCTTTTGTCCAGGGAAGAAACCAGGCTGGAAACGGTTTTTCCGGCTGTATATAAAAAGCCTGTCAAAGAGAATGAGGATAAAGGGGGACTATATGGATAAGAAGATTCTGGTAGTAGACGATGCCATGTTCATGAGGAGCATCATCCGCAAGATACTTAAGGAAGCCGGATACACTCAGGTGTGGGAGGCACAGGACGGGGAAAAGGCCATGGAGCTGTTTCGGGAGGTCAGCCCGGACCTGGTACTTCTGGATATCACCATGCCGGGACGTTCCGGTCTGGAGGTGCTGGAGGAGATGCTGGGGCTGGTTCCCAATGTCAGGGTCATTATGTGCTCTGCGGTCGGGCAGGAGATGATGATACAGAAAGCCCTGACCATAGGGGCCTCGGACTTTATCGTAAAACCATTTAAGGCGGATGAGTTTTCCAGGATAGTCAATCGCTGCCTGGAACAGTAAAAAAGCGGGGAAACAAAGGATGAGAGAACGGTTTAGGAACTATAAGACAGGAAAGAAAATGGTCATTGCGTTTTTATCCATTATCCTTCTGTATGTGGTGACGGTGACAGTGGCCATTGTCAACGTGGAGACCATATCGTCGCGGATGGAAGCCATTTACGCCGACCAGTTTGCCAATGTGCAGTCATCCCTGAGGATGACAGCCAGCCTGCGTGCTGTGGGGAGAAATATCGCTATTTTGGCGGCCACGGAAGGACTGGTGGACGAGGATGCGTACCTGCAGAATACCAGAGAGCTGATCCGAGATGAGGAAGCCGCGTTGTCCGAACTGTCCACGGGGTATATCACAGCGCCGGAAAAGATGAAGGAGCTGAATGAAAAATTCCAGACACTGGCAGATACAAGGGCCAGGATAATGACACTTCTGGAAGCGGGCGAGAATGAGAAGGTGCTGTCCCTATATGCAGATGAGTACCTGCCCCGTTCCAATGATGTAAGGACAGTGCTCTCGGAGGTGGCGGATCGGTCGGCTGAGGAAACAGCGGCCAGCATAGAAACAGAACACCACAGCAACCACCGGGTCATAATCTTGCTGGTTATACTGTCGGCGGCATGTATAGGAGCCACCATTCTTATATGCGTTATGGTCACCAGAAATATTGTGCGCCCCATCAATGAGGTGAAGGAGGCGGCAAATACCATATCCAACGGGCATTTGAATATTGCCCTCAGTTACAGGTCCAGAGATGAGCTGGGTCAGCTGGCAGATGACATCCGCCATACGGCACAGGTTCTGTACAGTTATGTGACTGAGATACAAAGCGGTCTGACTGCCCTTGGAAACGGCAGGCTGAATTACAGCTCTGATGTGGAATTTAGGGGTGATTTCGTGGCGGTGGGCAATGGGCTTAAGGAAATCAGCCGTCTGCTGCGCAGTTCACTTCAGCAGATTAACAGCAGCGCGGAGCAGGTGTCACTGGGAGCGGAGCAGGTATCAAACAGTTCACAGGCACTGGCCCAGGGAGCCTCTGAGCAGGCGGGCTCCATAGAGGAGCTGGCGGTCAGCATCAACGAGATAGCGCAGAGTGTAAAGGATAACGCCGACAGCGCCGTGGATTCCAGCAGACAGGCAGCCCTGGTGGGTCAGAAGCTGGAGGAGTGCGACGGGCAGATGGAAACCCTGATGAAGTCCATACATGAGGTTAAAAACAATTCAGGACAGATTACAGGCATAGTCAGACAGATTGAGGATATTGCCTTCCAGACCAATATACTGGCGCTCAATGCTGCTGTTGAGGCGGCCAGGGCAGGAGAGGCAGGCAGGGGATTTTCTGTTGTGGCGGAGGAGGTTAGGCGGCTGGCAACCAAGACCACAGGCGCGTCCAAGCTGACAGCTGAATTGATTGAAAAGAATTCCGATGCGGTAAGCGACGGCATGAAAGCAGTGAATGTAACAGCCCAGACCCTGAAGGCTTCCGTGGAAGGCGCCAGACAGGTAAGCCATAAGATGGATAAGATTTCAGAGACATCCGTACAGCAGGCGGATGCCATTACACAGATAAGAAAGAGCGTGGAACTGATTTCCGAGATTGTACAGGGAAATTCAGCTACATCCGAGGAGAGCGCGGCGGCCAGCGAGGAATTGTCTGCCCAGGCCCAGCTACTGAAGGAGCTGGTGGAGAAGTTTGAATTATAATCACGGGAGATACAGGGAATGGATGGTTATGTACAGCTGGATGAGATATCCATGGATATATTAAAAGAAATAGGAAATGTGGGGACGGGAAACGCAGTGACTTCACTGTCGCGGATGATGGAACAGCCCATTGAATTGGATTTGCCTTCCCTTAAAGTGGTAAAGTACTATAAGATGCATGAGCTTCTGGAACAGCCGGAGGAATTGCAGACCGGCATTCTGATTGAAGTTACGGGCCAGCTAAAAGGGATTTTCCTGTTTATGCTGAGTGAAGCCTTTACCAAGACCGTAATAAATACCATTTTGGGGGAGGAGGAACGGAACCTTACGTCTCTGGATGATATGGAGTGTTCTCTGATCAGTGAGCTGGGGAACATCATGTGCGGTTCCTACATACGGGCCCTGTCCCAGCTGATGGACATGGATATGGATGTGTCGGTGCCGGAGCTGTGCATTGATATGGGCGGGGCAATTCTCACCTATCCCATGTCCAGGTGGGTAATTGTAAGCGATGACATACTTCTCATAGAAAATATATTCCATATGTCCGGGGAAATCTTTAAGGGACGTATTCTTTTCCTTCCGGAGCAGGAAGATTTGGGAACTATGCTTTCACGGCTCAGGGAGCAGCGCTATGGATAAAATCATTGTGGGAATCGCGGAAGGAAAGGTTGCCAGGGAAAATCAGGTGCTTATATCCTATGCCCTTGGCTCCTGTGTGGGGGTTTGTCTCTACGACCCCAGGGAGCGCATAGCGGGCATGGCCCATATTATACTTCCGGGAAGGAAGTATTCAGCCCATTGGGATAACGCCTACAAGTTTGCCGATGAGGGCATACATGAGCTGATGAATCAGATGAGAGAGCAGGGAGCACGGCCCGCAGATCTGATTGCAAAGATTGCCGGGGGCGCCAGAATGTTTGGCCCGTCGTCCGGAAAGATGGATATAGGGCAGCAGAATGTAGAAGCCGTAAGGGAAAGCCTTGCTCAGGAGGGAATTCGGCTGGTAGCCCAGCATACGGGCCGGAATTACGGCAGGACCATACTATTTTATGCAGAAAACGGAAGGCTGGAAGTGAATACGGTCAGGCATTCAGCCATCGTATTGTAAAGCCGGGAGGGGAAATAATGTCCATGGATGAAAAACAGACAATACTAATTGTGGATGACAGTCTTTTGATTTGTGAACAAATCAAGGCAGCGCTGAAGGAGGAGAGTATCATAATCTGCGAGGCTCACAGCGGCACGGAGGCTCAGGAACAGCTGAGACAGTGCCAGCCGGATTTGATCCTTTTGGATGTGGTCCTGCCGGATGCCGATGGATATGAGCTGTATCAAACATTACAGGACATAGACCATAAAAATGCCGTCATTATTTTTCTGACATCCAGGTCCAGCGATGAGGATGTGGTAAAAGGCTTTTCTATGGGGGCATGTGATTATATCAAGAAACCCTTTGTGAAAAAAGAGCTCCAGTCCAGAATCCGTGCGCACCTGATACAGAAAAAGCAGAGGGACGACCTGGACCGCCAGAACAGGGAGCTTCGCAATAATATGGAGAAGCTTAACTACATGGCCTACAGGGACGGGCTTACGGGTCTGTATAACCGCCGGTATGTGGTGGGAGATTTAATGGAGGATATGCGTTCCTGCGGTCAGGATGAGGTAAAAACCGTATTTATCATGGCGGATATCGACGACTTCAAGCTGGTGAACGATACATACGGCCATGACGCAGGGGACATGGCGCTTGTATGCATTGCCAATATCCTGGAATCAAACTGCCGCAGACACAGAGTGGTCCGGTGGGGCGGTGAGGAGTTTCTTCTGATTCTTTTTAATGTGACTAAGGACGAGGCATATGAACTCAGTGAAAAGGTGCGCCGGCAGGTGGAGCAATTTGTGATACCTTACGGCGATAAGGGCTTTTCCTGTACCATGACGCTGGGACTTCACATCTTCCATGAGCAGGAAGGGCTGGAGGAAGGGATTGGCTGTGCGGACAAGGCGCTATATTATGGCAAACGGCATGGCAAGAACCAGAGCGTGTGGTACGGGGAGCAGTAATGGACGGAGCGTATTATGGGATATTTTGAGTCAGATGCCCTGGAGATGCTGGAAGTATACCTGTTGGAGACCAGGCAGTTAAACGGCCAGCTGGCAGAGATACTTTTAGAGGCTGAGAGAGAGGGCAGATTTAGCGAAAGCAGTATTCACAGTATTTTCAGGGTCATGCATACCATCAAGAGTTCCTCCGCCATGATGGGCATTAACGGCCTGTCTTCCCTGGCCCATAAGCTGGAAGATTTGTTTTCCTACTACAGGGAAAATATAGACAAGCTGGAGCATCCAAAACCGGAACTATTTGACCTTTTGTTTGCTGCCTCTGATTTTATTACCCAGGAGCTGGAGCAGATGGACAGGGAGGATTATGAGCCCGGGGATACGTCTGTGCTTGAACAGATGACGGATGACTTTCTGGGGCATGTCAGCAGGGAAGAAGAGACGGACAGCGGGAAGGACGGGAATAAGCCGGGGGAGGAAGATGGCAGAGAGGAACTGCCTGTCATTCCTGAACTATTTGTCTCCAAAAGCGGAACCGTAGTCAACGTGACTCTGGAGGAAGGATGCCGCATGGAAAATATCCGTGCTTTCATGCTGGTGCGCTCCATTACCGGCCTCTGCACCCTGGTGGAGACTTATCCGGAAAACCTGGAGAAACAGGGTGAAAGCGCGCAGTACATCGAAGGCCATGGTGTGTTCATCCGTTTTGAGAGCAGCGATAAGGAGAAGGTGCTGGAGACCCTGAGGAAGGGTCTTTTTGTGGCACAGTGCAGGGTATTGGCCGACAGCCGGCCTCAGGATGGAGCTCTCCGGAAAGCGGCGCCTGAGCGGGAGAATACAGATTCCAGGGAAGGCGAATTCATGGAGGTGCGGACAGAGCGTCTGGACCATCTGCAAAACCTGGCTTCAGAGCTTCTGCTTCAGATGCAGGTGCTGGAAAATGAACTTAAACGGAGTGGGATGGAGGATTTAGAGAGCGGACTGGGCCATCAGATTAGCCTTTTGGCGGGACAGATTGAGCGGTCCGTGATGGAGATGCGTCTTGTGCCTGTGTCCAGAATTGTGCCAAAGCTTAAGAGGGCGCTGCGAGATATTTGCCGTGACCAGAAAAAAGAGGCTGATCTGGTGGTCAGATGTTCGGACGTGGAAGCGGATAAGAGTGTGGTGGACTATGTATCAGAGGCACTGCTGCATATTCTGCGCAATGCTGTGGACCATGGAATCGAATCCCCGGAGGAACGGCTGGCTGCCGGTAAGGACAGGAGGGGAAAGATAATCTTTTCGGCTGATAATGTGGCCGGGGAGCTTAGAATGACCATCAGCGACGACGGAAAAGGAATCGACGAGGAACGTGTCAGGGAGCGGGCCAGGCAAAAGGGGCTGTTTGCCGGCTCGGACGATGAGTACGATTCCCGGAAAATCAGGGAGTTTATCCTTTCTCCCGGCTTTTCCACCAATGAAACAGTTACCGAATATTCCGGCAGGGGCGTGGGTCTGGATGTGGTAAAAAACATCATGGAGGACGTGGGAGGAAATCTTTCCATCCACAGTACCATTGGACAGGGAAGCGCCTTTTCCATATCCGTTCCCCTGAATCTGGCTTCCATTGAGTGTGTGCGTTTCCGTGTGGGGCAATACCGTTTTTCCATACCGGCCCGGCATGTATATCATTTTCTGGAGTATGAGTCCTTTGGGGGACAGATTCGTGAAATTAACGGACGGGATTATATCCTTTATGAAGACCGGATGGTGCCTCTTATTAATCTCCGCAGGTTCTATTCCCTGGAAGGGGAGATTCCGGAGCGGGCCATTCTGGTATATGTGAAGGGCGCGGAGAAGGAGGGCTGCTTTCTCATAGATTCCATCTATGAACAGAAGCGCATTGTGGTGAAGAATCTTCCTGCGCTTTTGGGAGCGGGATTCCGTTCCAGGACAGGTATCTGCGGCTGCAGCATCATGGGCAGCGGCCGTATCTGCGCGGCGCTGGATACGGAAATCATCATAAGCAGATATGAGAAGGAGGGAAGGTATGGCGGATGAGGCGTTAAAGGAAGTGCTCTGCATTCCGGGAAAGCGCAGGAATTACGCGGTTGAGTTTCCCTATGTGGAGGAAATCTGCAAGGATGTAATGATTTCCCTGATGCCGTGCCTTCCGGAACATTTTGCGGGTTTGTGCAACTATAAGGGGAGCATCGTGCCGGTGGTCTGCCAGGAAGGCCCTGCGCCCGGCAGGGAAGAGGCGGACGCCAGGCAGATGGTACTGGTCCTCCGCCATCAGAGATATTATCTGGGTATCCTTTTGTATCAGGAACCTTATCTGACCCAGATGAGCAGGGATGAACAAATCAGGGGGCCGGAACAGCAGGAAACAGGTTTATGGGCTGAAAAAGCATATTTCATGTGGAATGACAGCCTTTATTCCCTGATAGATGTGGAAAAGACACTGGAAAAACTGGTCATTTTTGAATAAAACCCAAACCGGAGCCGGGAAATAAACAATTCCTTCCAGCTCCGGTCCTTTTATTTACAGCGGATAGATATTCAGCCGCAGAATTTTGCCGTCTTCATCCACCTTGGATAGGAATGCGGTTACAGGAACCACATGTTCGTTGTAGGTGATGAAATACCATACCGTATTGCCGTCCAAATATTTTACGCTGTGTATGGGAAAGGGACCTCCGTTAAAGCCGAATTTGTGGTGGAACATCATTTCCACTGCCATTCTGCCTTCCAGGTGGAGAGTGTCCATACCTGCCTTAATGAGAGACGAGTCATGAAGCACTCCGTATTCGTTGAACAAATCCGCCAGGGCTGCTTCGTCGCCTCTTTGCATACAGTCAATATAGCTTTCCAGAATTGTCATATCCATATCCTCCATTTTCATTTAGAAACGTTCGGACCGGAGCAGCGCGTCGATGCCGCCGTCCACGAACAGTATGACCCCGTTGATGCCGCTGGCCATGGGTGATGCCAGAAAGGTGATGCCGTTGGCAATCTCTTCCGCGTCAAGGAATTCCTTGCGTCCATAGCGGGTGGGAATAGGAATCAGCAGCGCGGATTCCATCTGGGCATCGGTCATGTTCTGGGTCATGGGCGTAGTGGTGTTGCCGGGAGCCACGGAATTAATACGCAGTCCGTCCACTGCCCATGACGGTGAAACCCGGCGGACCCACCGCGCCAGGGCATGCTTGGAGGAGCTGTAACAGGATGCGGCCTGGGTACGGGGAATGTCCTTTACAAATTCCAGAACGCGTTCTTCATCCATAACGTTGGACAGCATATCCACCCAGTCCATGCGCACTGTCATGTTGGTTATGGAGTTGGAGGAGGTCACCACACAGTTGCCCTTCTTTTTCTTTAACAGGGGACGCAGTGCCTCGGCAATCTTGACGCTGGCAAAGAAATTCAGCGCAAATATTATCTGGGGCGGCGCCGTGGGACCCACGCCGGCGTTGCATATCAGTACATCAATGCCGTCGGGATAGCGGCGGAACACCTCGTCAATGGCTCCTTGGCGTCCCTGAGGGGCGGACAGATCGGCCAGGTAGTCGCCTCCTTTAAAATCAATGTTAAACACTTCATGGCCCTGGGACAGGAGCAGTTTGCGGGTGGCGGCTCCTATGCCCGTGGTGCCGCCTGTAATCACATATGTACTCAATGTAGTTCCTCCCTTTTAATTGAGAATAATTTGTCAAATACGAATAATTCCAAATAAAAAATTTATTACAACCATATCATGGGTAAATTGCTTTGTCAATTTAAATAAATAAATAACAATATCACACAATTTTTCGGGAGAAAATGTCTGTAGGAACGGCAGTTTTATTCCAATGCATGGTATACCGCTTCCTGCGGCTGGACAGCTGGATTAGACAGTTTATCACCCGTTGAACAATGTGTTTAGGAATGTTACAATAAGACTTTAGATATTCTTTTGTTTTTTATGAAGGTTAAATTTTGTTTTAGTTGTTAGTATAAAGAGCGTAAGGAGGAAATGAACATGAATGGGGACCGGATTTTACTGGTAGAGGATGACAAAGAGATACGGGAAGGCGTGGAAATATTCTTAAAAAGCCAGGGATACGCAGTATTCCAGGCAGCAGACGGAGTGGAAGGCCTCAGGGTGCTGGAGGAAAGAGAGATTGATCTGGCCATTGTGGATGTGATGATGCCGCGTATGGACGGTATTACCATGACTGCAAAACTCCGTGAAAAATATGACTTTCCTGTTATATTCCTGTCAGCCAAGTCAGAGGAAGTGGATAAGATACTGGGCCTGAATATGGGAGCGGACGATTACATCACAAAGCCCTTTACCCCAATGGAGCTTATGGCCAGGGTCAATTCACAGCTGCGGCGTTACCACCGGTTTCTGGACCGTCTGAATTCAAAGCAGACAGAGAATCCAAAGGTCCACAGGCTGGGAGGCCTGGAGGTCAACGAGGAGACGGTAGAGGTGACCGTGGATGACAAATCGGTCAAGGTAACTCCTATCGAGTTCAAAATCCTTCTTTTATTGATACAGAACCCGGGGCGTGTATTTCCCGCAGAGGAAATCTACGAACGGGTGTGGAACGAAAGGGCAGTGAATACGGATACGGTCATGGTACACATACGTAACCTGAGGGAAAAGATTGAAGTGAATCCCAGGGAGCCCAAATATGTAAAGGTGGTGTGGGGAGTTGGATACAAAATTGAAAAACAGCCATAGGCTGGGAATATTGATTATCATTCTGGCATTGCTTTTGGCATCAGCCGGAACCATAGGGTTATACCCCTATATGAAAACAAAGGCGGAGAGCTACCACAACAGGAGGTCCGTCCGCCAGGTCGAGGAGAGCAGTAATTTTGGAAACCTGGCAACCCAGGTTATGAATTTCAGTTATGAAATCTGGCATCAGAAAATGCAGGAGGATACGGGACGGCGTCTGACCTATGCCCAGACATTCCTGCCGGGGCTGGAGGAAAAGATCCGCCAGCAGCAGCCGGAAGACGAAGCTGCGGTACAGACAGAGGATGGAGAAGATGGGGAACAGATCATGGTCTACGACAGTGGGGATCCCTATGACATTTATTATTACCAGTCCATGCAGCAGACCATTGACAGCGCGGGAAGCGAATGGGAAAGCCTCTACAGGCAGTATTATTCCAGCCTGTCCTATGGGGTCTGTGAGCAGGATGGGACCTATGGACGCAGCAATGTGACGGATCCAAAGACATTTTTCCAGGAACCCCTGAAGGATGACCAGATTCAGTTCACCATAAACTTTAATTCAAACGGCATACTGAAGGTTCTGGACATAAAGGGAAACAGGGATGATGATATTACGCGCATCAAGGAGTCGTTGACCAGGTTTGAATTCTACGATCCCCTGGAGGTAAGACTGGACGAGAACTACCGCTACAGCGGCGTGGAATTCCAGGGACCCAAGGACATGACCGTGGTGTTTCGGTGCAGTCCGTCCCAGATGTTCGGCTATACGGATGCCAGGTATAACAGCGCGGATCAGCAGCTTACCATCCGGGATTACCGTTTCAGCAACGGCTATTTTGCCATAGGCGCATCTGTACTGGGACTTTTGACCGTGCTGGCCCTGGCTTTGCCGGCTGTGAAACGGTTTGAGATTGGAAAGAGCGCGCTGTGCAGGCTTTCATTTGAACCCCTGAGCTGTATCGGAGTGGCCTGGCTGGGTATTATTGGTGAGGGAACCATACCCATGGCTCTGATTGCTTCTACCATGGACGGCAGCTTAAAGAGCGAACTTATGAGAGCGGAATTTCTTCCCTGGTCCGCGGATGTGATGGCAGTGGTCATTAATCTGGCGTTCTGGATGGTGAGCTACGGAATGTTTTACTGGGGAATTACCTGTTACAGGGCCATCTTTTCCCTGGGACCCTGGCGCTATTTCAAAGAGCGCACATGGCTGGGACGTTTCCTGCGCTTCATCAAGCGCTGGACATTAAATGCCCTCAATGTCTTTAACGAGACGGACTGGGAGCGCCGTTCCACCAAGATTATAGGCAAGGCCATTATTGCTAATTTTGTCATACTGACCATTATCTCCTGTCTCTGGTTCTGGGGGATCGGAGCACTGGTAATTTACTCCCTGGTTCTGTTTTTCCTATTGCAGAAATATTGGGGGCAGATGCAGCAAAAATATAATACGCTGTTAAAGAGTATCAATGAGATAGCAGAGGGAAACCTGGATGTGGAGATTCAGGAGGATCTGGGAATCTTCAACCCGTTTAAGGAACAGCTGAGCCGGATTCAGGAGGGCTTTAAGAAAGCAGTGGCCCAGGAGGTGAAAAGCGAGAGGACCAAGTCGGAATTGATTACCAATGTATCCCATGACTTAAAGACACCTCTTACGGCTATCATCACTTACGTAAATCTGTTAAAGCAGGAGAATGTGACAGAGGAGGAGAGAAAGTCCTATGTCCGGGTGCTGGACCAGAAATCCATGCGTCTGAAGGTGCTTATAGAGGACCTGTTTGAGGTCAGCAAGGCCAGCAGCGGTACGGTCAGCCTTCACCAGGAGGACGTGGATATCGTGAGCCTTTTAAAGCAGGTGCGGTTTGAACTGTCAGATAAGATTGCGGCAAGCGGCATTGAGTTCCGTTACAATCTGCCTGAGGAGAAAATCCTTCTTTATCTGGACAGCCAGAAAACCTACCGTGTATTTGAAAACCTGCTGGTGAATATAACAAAGTACGGAATGCCGGGCACGCGGGCCTATATCCAGGTGGTCAGGGAAGATGACGGCCATGTACTGATAACCATGCGCAACATTTCAGCCAGGGAACTGGAGGTATCTCCTGAGGAGCTGACAGAACGGTTTGTCCGCGGGGATACATCACGCAACACAGAGGGTTCAGGACTGGGGCTTGCCATTGCCAGAAGCTTTGTGGAGGTCCAGGGCGGTACCATGAAGCTGGAAGTGGAGGATGATTTGTTCCGCGTATCCATCCGCTGGAAGATGGAGGAAACAGGCGGAGCCGGACAGGAGCCTGGGAGGGATCCTGAGAGGGAGCCTGTGCGGGAAGAACGGGAAACTGCGGCTGTGCCGGCAGAAGCGGGAGAACCGGATATGTCATGTATGCCTAATATGCCGGAAATACCGGAAATGCCGGAAATGCCGGGATCAGCAGGTGCGCCGGGAAAGACGGCAGCAGATGTGCAGAAAGGGAATGTGAGAGCGTCTGCGGGAGCGGAAGCAGACCATGACATTGACATATCCGCAGGCACATTTGACATGGAAGGCGTGGTTTGGGGCGCTAAGGAGGCCCGGGAAGGTAAGAAGGACAAAGAAGAATAGAAGTAAAAAGAAACACCTCATAGAAATCCCCTGTATCCATATCACAGGTTGTTCTATGAGGTGTTTCTGCTATACTAATTTAAAATATCCGCCATGGGGCACAAAGGATTTATGGCTGGATATTATCCGAATCCGGATTAGGATTGAGGGCCTTCTGCCCGCTTCCAAGGATAATATCAGGGGCGCCGGTCAGGTTCACGTTCCGGTTGACTTTGGCGTCATATGTATCCGCCTTCATGATTTCTGCCAGGTCCACGCCGGTGGTTTCCTTCATGGATTCAAAGAGCTTTGCCATGACTACAGGCACGTTGCCGGCAATGGCCCCTATGCCGTTATCCGAATCATTGCCGCCTCCGATAATCGTAATCTTGTCAATCTGTGACAGAGGCTCTGCAATTTTTCCGGCGATGTCAGGAAGCACCTGAATCATCATCTCAGCCATGGCCGCCTTATTATACTTCTGGTAAGCCTCGGCTTTTTTCTCCATACCTTCTGCCTCAGCCAGTGCCTTGGCACGGATAGCGGCAGCCTCAGCCTCGCCCTTGGCACGGATACCTTCTGCCTCCTGGACCATGGAATACTTCTGTGCCTCAGCAATGGCCTTCTGCGCCTCAGCGTCTTTTTCACGCTCATACTGTTCCGCGTCAGCCTGGGCTTTCTTGGCCAGGGCCTCCTGCTCCTGCTCGTACTTCTTGGCTTCGGCCTCGCGCTGGCGTTTGGTCAGGCCGGCAGCGGCAGCCTGTTCAATGGCATACCGGTCCGCATCTGCTTTTTTGTTGATCTCAGCTTCCAGTGCCTGCTGCTGTACCAGTACTTCCTGTTTACGCAGTTCGGCCTCGCGTTCAGCCCTGGCAATCTGGGCGTTGACCGTGGCGGTCTGGATGGTTTTCTGCTGTTCCTGTTTCTGAATCTCGTAGGCAGCGTCGGCCTCCGCTTTTTTTGTATCGGACGCCTTCTGCAGTTCGGCCTTCTTGATGGCCAGCTCGTTGTTCTTCTGGGCTATCTCGGTCTCGGCAGCCACCCTTGCGTCATTGGCGGCATTGTCCGCAGCAGCCTGGGCAATGGCAATATCACGTTCTGCCTCTGCCTTGGCAATGGATGCGTCCTTGCGGATTTTGGAGGTGTTATCCATACCAAGATCCTGGATGAGTCCGTGTTCATCCGTCACGTTCTGGATGTTGCAGGAAAGGATGTCAATACCCAGCTTCTCCATGTCCTTTGAGGCCTTAATCATAACCTGGTCAGAGAAGGAATCACGGTCCGTGTTAATGGCCCTCAGCGTAAGCGTACCGATAATCTCACGCATGTTGCCCTGAAGGGAGTCCTGCAGGTCGGCGGCAATGTTTGCCGGCTCTTTGTTCAGGAAGTTCCTCATAGCCAGCTTCATCCGTTCGTCGTCGTCAGCCACCCGTATTTTGGCTACCGCATCCACCATAACATTGATGAAATCGTTGGTTGGGATGTATTCATCGGTCTTGATGTCCACTGTAATCTGTCCAAGGTACAGTTTATCCAGCTGTTCAAAAAAGGGGATTTTGATGCCTGCCCGTCCTATGAGCACTCTTGGCTGCTTGCGCAGGCCGGATATGATGTATGCGTGGTCCGGCGGCGCCTTGACGTATCCCTGGGTAATGATGATGATGACCAGAATGACCGGGACAATAAATCCCAGTGAGGTGAGAATAAAGTCTAAATCGAACATAAGGACTCCTTTCTGCATGTAAAATTTTTTTATATTTGATAGGTACTATTGTACCATATGCTGGAAAATTAAGGAATAGAGGTTCTGAAAATCGACAGAATTTGTAGGAGAATATTAATAAATTTTCTGATATATAAAGACGGAATTAGTAAGTGTTGGGCTGCTTTGGAGATTGTTAAAAATTAGATTGTATATTGACAAGTACAATGGCCTTGTGATATTATGGAAAAAATACAAAAAAAGTTAGAATATACAAAAATTTTTAGGCACATTAATTTTTACCTGAATTCAAGACAGGAGGATGCGGTATGAAAATCAAAAGCGGACGCGGTCATTTACGATACCGCAGACGAGATAATTTTAAAAAGTCAGTAAAAGTTATACAGGGTCTTTTTGGCGGGAGTAACCGGTAAGGTTGCTCCCGCCTTAACTTTGTATAATTTTTCACAATACAATCCTCCGGACGCAATGGGGGAAACCTGCGGTGAGGGAGCCGACAGACAGACTGCAGCTGTCTGCCCGGCCAGCAGCGCAACGCTTTTAGAGGTGAGCCACTGCGCAAAACGGTCAAGGGACGGCCGTTTTCGTGCCAGTGGCATGTATTGCACACAAGCGCCGTATAACAGGCGGTAAGTGCTCATAACAAGGAGGAATGAAGTGATGGGTGAAAACACACATGCATGCTGCTGTGACCACAGTGAAGAAGCGCTGTTAAAGCGGATTGGCGAGTTGGCGGCAGAGTACAGGGGGAAAGAGGGAAGTCTGATACAGGTCCTTCATATGGCGCAGGGAATATATGGTTATCTGCCTCTGGAGGTCCAGAAGGTCATAGCGGACGCTCTGGACATCAGTCTGGCAGAGGTATCGGGGGTAGTGACGTTTTATTCATTTTTCTCTACCCAGCCCAGAGGAGAACACACCATACGTGTCTGTCTGGGGACGGCCTGCTATGTAAGGGGCGGCAAGAAAATCGTAGAGCGGTTAAAGGAGCTGCTGGATGTGGAAATAGGTGAGACCACGGCTGACAGGAGGTTTACCTTTGAGGTGGCCAGATGTATCGGGGCCTGCGGTCTGGCTCCGGCCATGTCAATTGACGACCAGGTTTACAAACAGGTAAATCCTGACAAACTGGAACAGATTCTGGAACGCTACTATGAAGAGGAGGGGCAGGAGTAATGGATGCAGTAAAAAACCGTGATGATTTATTAAGCATAAAAGAAGAATATCTGAGACGGCAAAAGTCCTACCGGCGTCAGGTGCTGGTGTGCGGCGGAGCAGGGTGCATATCCTCTAACTGCGGGGAAGTAAGGGATGCGCTTATAAAGTCAGTGAGTACATATAAGCTGGATGATGAGGTTAAGGTCATGGTCACCGGATGTATGGGTACATGCGCCATGGGTCCCGTCATCCTGGTTGAGCCGGAGGGAATCTTCTACACAAAGATGAATCCTGAAAAAGCAGAGGACGTGGTGACCAGGCATCTTCTGAAGGATGAGGTGTGCGAGGAATATACATATTTTGATGAGGACGAGGGGGTCCATGTGCCGAGGATGGAGGATATTCCCTTCTTCAAGGGCCAGGTGCGTGTGGCGCTGAGAAACTGCGGACACATGGAGTATGCATCCCTGGAGGCATACATATCCAGGGACGGATACGGCGCCCTGGCAAGGGCGCTGTCGGAGATGACGCCGGCCCGGGTGGTGGAAGAAATGAAGGCTTCAGGCCTCAGAGGGCGCGGCGGCGCCGGATTCCCTACCGGAGTGAAGTGGGAAGCAGGTATGAAGGCAGTGTCTGAGGACGGACGCAAATTCATGGTCTGTAATGCGGATGAGGGGGATCCCGGCGCATTTATGGACAGAAGCATCCTGGAGGGCGACCCGCACAGCATTATCGAGGGCATGATGTTAGGCGGATATGCCATAGGAGCTTCCAAGGGGTATGTGTATGTGAGGGCAGAGTATCCCATCGCGGTGGAGCGGCTGGGCAATGCCATTGACCAGGCCAGGAAAGCGGGTATCCTGGGAGAGAACGTGATGGGAAGCGGTTTTTCCTTTGACCTGGAAATCCGCATCGGCGCAGGCGCCTTTGTCTGCGGCGAGGAAACCTCCCTTCTGGCGTCCATCGAGGGAAAACGGGGAGAGCCAAGGCAGAAGCCGCCGTTCCCCTTTGAAAAGGGCTTGTTTGAAAGTCCCACCATCATTAACAATGTGGAAACCCTGGCAAATGCAGCGCCCATTATTCTGAACGGCTCACAGTGGTACAGGGGATTCGGCACGGAAAAGAGCGCGGGCACAAAGGTATTTGCCCTGGCGGGAGATATTGTCAATGCAGGTATTATCGAGGTTCCCATGGGTACGATTCTGGGAGATATCATATACAAGATTGGCGGCGGAATCATTGGGGGCAAAAAATTCAAGGCCATTCAGTCCGGCGGTCCCTCCGGCGGATGTCTGACCAAGACACATCTGAACACGCCTGTGGATTATGAATCCCTGTCCAGTCTGGGGGCAATCATGGGTTCCGGCGGACTTATTGTCATGAATGAGGACACCTGTATGGTGGATACAGCGCGGTATTTCATGGACTTTATCTGCGATGAATCCTGCGGAAAATGCCTTCCCTGCCGCAACGGCACCAGAAGGATGCTGGAAATACTGGAGCGCATCACTGAGGGAAAGGGGCGGCCTGAGGACCTGGAGCTTCTGGAGGAGCTGGCCGGAACCATTCAGCAGACAGCCATGTGCGGCCTGGGGCAGACGGCGCCCAATCCGGTTCTGTCCACCCTCAAATATTTCCGCAGCGAATATGAGGCCCACATCTATGAAAAGCATTGCAGCGCAGGCGTCTGCGCCGAGCTTCAGACCTCGCCCTGCCGCAATGCATGTCCTGCCAATGTATTCATACCCGGATATATGTCCCTGCTGGCAGCCGGCAGAACCGAGGACGCGTACCGCCTGATTCGTCAGGATAACCCGTTCCCGGCTGTGTGCGGACGTGTCTGTACCCATCCGTGTGAGGACCATTGCCGGCGCGCCCAGGTGGATGAGCCTCTGGCTATCTGCAGTGTGAAGCGTTTCATCGGAGATTATGCGCTGCGGGATGAGTACAATGTGCCTCTGGTTGAACCCAGACCGGCTACCGGAAAACGCATATCCGTTATCGGAGCAGGTCCTTCAGGCCTTACATGCGCTTACTATCTGGCGAATATGGGCCATGAGGTTCATGTGTACGAGGCAGAGTCCGTGGCGGGCGGCGTTCTGTACTGGGGCATTCCGGAGTACCGTCTGCCAAAGGCCGTGCTGCAGAAGGAGATTCATGCAATTGAGAGGAGCGGTGTGCAGATTCACCTGAATACCAGGATAGGATCTGACATTACCTTTGAGGATATGAAGAAACAGTCGGACGCAGTGTACATTGCTTCCGGAACCCAGGTATCCAGGCTGCTTGATGTACCGGGCGAGGACCTTAAGGGTGTGGAAAGCGGGCTTGGATTCTTAAAGCGGATCGGCCTTAAGAGGGATATGTCCGTGCCCAACAAGCTGGTGGTAATCGGCGGCGGCAGCACGGCCATGGATGTGGCCAGGACCGCGGTGCGTCTGGGAACCTCAGAAGTAACTGTAATTTACCGCAGGTCTGAGAAGGAGATGCCTGCCGGAAAGGATGAAATCATCGAGGCCAGGGAAGAAGGCGTGAAGCTGATCGCCATGGCGTCACCGGTGGAATTCCTGGGAGCCGATGGAAAAGTGACAGGCATTCACCTGGTCCGCAGGAAAGAGACTGATTATGGAAGCGACGGGCGCAGGCGCACGGCTCATATTCCGGATTCTGACTTTTTCCTGGAGTGCGACGGCATCGTTACAGCCATCAACCAGGATGTGGATCATCAGGTTTACCGCACCACTCATGTGGAGGTGGCTAAGAACGGTAAGCTGGATATCGGCAGGTTTACATCTGAGACAGGAGAGTCGGGCGTGTTTGCAGGAGGCGATGTAAGCCCATGGGGCGCCAATGTTGTGATTCACGCCATTGCAGACGGCAAGAAAGCTGCCATGAAGATTGATCAGTACCTTGGAGGCAAGGGCGAGCTGAATATGGGCGAGTGGTTTGATATACCTGAGATAGCGGATATTGAAGTCAATGAACCCCATAAGCGTTTCCCGACCAGGTGTCTGTCTGTGGAGGAGCGCAAGGACAATTTCAGGGAAGTGAACTGCGGATTCCACAAGCTGGATGCCATGGGCGAGGCTCTCAGGTGCCTGCATTGCGACAGGAGATAGGAGGTATATTATGATACATGTAACGATAAATGGAAAACCGGTGGAGGTTTCAGAGGGCTCCACCATTATGGAAGCGGCTGAGACAGTGGGAATCAGGATTCCCAGTCTGTGCCATATGAAGAATGTCCATCAGTACGGCTCCTGCCGTATCTGTGTTGTGGAAGTGGAGGGAATGAAGAACCTTCAGGCATCCTGCATGGCTAAGGTAAGGGAGGGAATGGTCATAAGAACCCATTCTCCCAAGGTGCTGGCTGCCAGAAAGGTACTGTATGAGCTGCTGCTGTCCAACCATCCCAAGGATTGTCTCAACTGCAGCAGGAATACCAACTGTGAGCTTCAGGAGCTGGGCTATGAGCTGGGAGTCGGTGAGAGCCGGTTTGAGGGAGCCATGACCAAGCCCATGGTGGATATTTCCCCGTCCATCACAAGGGATACCAGCAAATGCGTTCTCTGCCGGAGATGTGTCACTGTGTGTACCCAGATTCAGAAGGTGGGAGCGATCCAGGCCCAGAACCGCGGATTTGATACGGTGGTAAGCCCGGCCATGGGGCTGCCTCTTAACTCCACAGCCTGCGCCATGTGCGGCCAGTGTACTGTGGTCTGTCCCACCGGAGCCTTGAAGGAGACAGACGGCCTTGCACCGGTGTGGCGGGCACTGGCTGACCCTGAAAAGAGAGTGGTGGTCCAGGTGGCCCCGGCAGTGAGGGCTGCTCTGGGTGAAGAGTTCGGCCTGCCGGTGGGAACCCCTGTCACCGGGAAAATGGCAACAGCCCTTCACGAAATCGGGTTTGACGATGTGTTTGACACCCTGTTTTCCGCCGACCTTACCATATTGGAGGAGGGAACAGAACTTTTAGGCCGACTGAACGCAGCTCTGAAGGGGGATGAGTCCCAAAAGGAAAAGGCGGTACTTCCTATGATTACCAGCTGTTCTCCTGGCTGGATCAAGCATATCGAGCATCAGTTCCCGGAGGAGTTAGACCATCTGTCCACCTGCAAGAGTCCTCATACCATGCTGGGCGCCGTGGTAAAATCCTTCTATGCAGAGCGCACCGCAACCGCGCCGGAAAACATGTTTGTGGTATCTGTCATGCCCTGTACAGCCAAGAAGTACGAAATACAGCGCCCGGAAATGGAAGTGGACGGCAACCGCGATGTGGACGCCGTACTGACCACCAGGGAGCTGGCCCGTATGATAAAGACGGCAGGCATTGATTTTGTGAATCTTCCGGAGGGTGAGTTTGACGCGCCTCTGGGACTGGGAACAGGAGCAGCTGATATATTTGGCGTAACCGGAGGCGTTATGGAAGCAGCTCTGCGTACGGTATACGAAGTGGTGACCGGAAAGGAACTTCCCTTTGACAAGCTGCATGTGGCGCCTATAGTGGGACTGGAACAGGTAAAGACAGCCTCCATCACAATTGAGGATACGCTTCCTGCATATGAACATTTAAAGGGAGTAACCGTGAATGTGGCGGTAACCAGCGGACTGGAAGGCGCCTCCATGCTTATGGATGAGGTGGCGGCAGGCACATCGCCCTATCATTTCATAGAGGTAATGGGATGTCCGGGAGGCTGCATAAACGGCGGCGGACAGCCAAGATGCACGGAGGAGAATTACCGTGAAAAACGTTCAAACGCTCTCTACAGTGAGGATGAGCGCAAGGTGCTGCGCAAATCCCATGAGAACCCTGATTTGATGAAGCTCTACAGCGAATATCTGGGTGAACCCAATGGACATTTGTCCCACCATCTGCTGCATACCCACTATGTGAAGCGGGGAAAATATAACCAGCTGGTTTAGCGGATGAATGGACGGAGGGAAGGATTGGACTTTGAGGTTGGAGTTTAAGTAAAGAGCAGCCTGCGGCCGGGAAACCATGTGATTCATTTCCCGGCCGCTGCTGTTTGAAAAGGAAGTTTTTTGCGGCTGGGGGTATGGATGAATTTCTACTTTGAGATTGCAAAAGGCACCCCCACATGCTATATTAAAAAACCAGATGCCGGGGCGCCAACGCGCCAACGCATATGAGGGACCGCCGCCATAATTGTATAAGAATAAAAATCTAAGTTCTGATAACAGAATTCTGTCAAAATCAAATTACGTAGTATCTATGTAAAAATCTGCCCGCTGTACCGGGTGTAAAATCCAACGAATCAAGTAAAATAAGTAACTATAAATTGTGTGATACCAGGCAGGGCGCCCTTGTCCGGCAGGGTGATATTAAGTATAGTGAAGGTAGGTTCCTGTATGGTTTGCCGGAACAGGAGGCTGAAAGGGTGGATCATGGATACATCTGAAATTTGAGAGTGACAGCATAACAGAACGTGATTTGCGGCGTTTTCGTGAGTACGAGGCATATATAGGCATGATTTACAAGGTGCCGGCTGCAACATTAGTGCTGTGTACATCAATAGAAATCAGCGAACGCATCTGCCGCGGCATGGATATACTGGAGAGTCCGGGATTGGATATGAAGGAAGAGGACGTCAAGAGAATGCAGTCCGTGCAGTACGCATTGGCAGTTAAATTTCTGGATCGGAACCAGCTAATGGATGTAAAGGAGAAGATAGGAATGACAATACTGGGACAGATGCTTTTTGAGGATGGAGAGAAAAAAGGAATGGAGCGGGGCGTGGAATAAGGGGTGGAAAGGCTTAGCAGGTTTACGCTTCTTCTTATGAATGAAAAGCGGTATGATGACGCGGAAAAAGTGTTAAAGGACAAGGAATACAGAGACAAGATGTTTAAAAGGCTGGGAGTCTGATGGGCTGCGGGCAAGGGACATCGGATGGGATATTTAATGGAGGTGTTTGAGGCAGGAAGTTTTCTGACATATGACAGGGCGCACTATGTATCAGAGCGCAGAGTAAAACAGAGCGCAGAACAAAACAGCGGACCCGGGACATAATCCCGGAGTCCGCTGTTCGCATATATAGGACTCATAAAAACTGTTAGAAATTAATTATGCTCAAAATGCGTCCCATTTTTCAGCACATCGATCTGTTCCTTCCTGAATTGCTCGGCCAGCTGCAGGGAGTTGATGATTTTATTGTACTGTTCATTGCAGCGGTCGGCGGCCATGCGCAGGGACAGCAGCATTTTCCGGCAGGAGCTTTGGGCGGGGGAACCTTCACTCCGTTTGTTTGCCACGGAGCTGCGCGGTGACTGTAAGGATGCCCATTCTGATTCTGTCAGCGTGGTGTCATGGCCCAGATGCTGTTTGCTGCTTTTGTTGAGCTGCTTTAAGGTGATTTTACTGCTGGGATTATCACCCTGGGCCCGGACGGCTGAGGCGATGATATTGTGGGCGCTGCGGAACGGTATGCGGTCCTTTTGCACCAGAAAATCTGCCATATCCGTCAAAATGGAGTCATTCATGCTGGCTGTAAATTCCATCCGGTCGTAGTGGAAGGTGATGTCCTGCAGGGTTCCGATGGACAATTCCAGCATTCCGGTGACTTGTTCCACCGCATCCCAGAATGGGGGCATACATTCAAAAAGGTCCCTGCAATGACCATAGCTGGTTCCCTTCAGGCACATTGCAATATCCAGATAAGTGCTGGTCAGGTGGGAGGATTTGCTCTTTATGTGTTCGATTGACAGAGGATTTTTTTTCTGGGGCATGATGCTGCTGCAGCAGGAATAAGCATCGGAAAAGCTTACATAGTTAAATTCTGCTGTGGACCAGAGGTACAAATCCTGGGCAAAGCGCGACAGGGTGGATCCCATGGTGGAAAAATCAGCGGCAAGCTCCAAAAGATAATCCCTGGTGGCCACCGCGTCCAGCGTGTTGGTTATAATGCCGTCAAAGCCCAGAAGCTGGGCGGTGTATTCACGGTTGATGGGAAAGGAAGTTCCGGCCATGGCACAGGCTCCAAGGGGGGAACGGTTCAGGTTCTGGTAAGCAGACAGCAGCCTGTCCATATCCCGCACCAGGGCTTCTGCTATAGCCAGGAAATAATGGTCCAGGGTTATGGGCTGGGCCGGCATGCAGTGGGTATACCCTGTGATGATACGTCCCTGATTTTCTTCGGCAAGAGCCAGCAAGCGGCGTATCAGTGCCAGAAGCCGCTCGTAAACCGCAAGCATGCTGTCACGGATGCTCATTCGCATTACAGTTGGAGTCATATCGTTGCGGCTTCTGCCGGTATATATTTTTCCGGCCAGATCGATTCCCAGATGGGAAATCAGATATTGTTCAAAATTTAAGAAATAATCCTCGTTAAGCGGATTAAAGCCAATGGTCTGCGGATGCATATCCATCAGGGGGACAATGAAATCCAGGGCATTTTTTCCGTCCTCCTGGGATATCAGCTTTTGCTCGCACAGCATCAGTATATGGCTGATGTGGGTCAGCAGAAGGTTCTGGTAGGAATGCTCCATGTCATCCTGAAGAATGGGCATATAAATATATTTGCACACAGAATCACTGGGCTGTGTGGAAAGTCTGTTCCTGGAATAAGCGGGCTGTGTGACGTATGTGCCCGAACCCTGTTTGCGCATTAAAAGGCCGCCCTCTACCATTTTATTTACAGCCTGGCGTATGGTAGTGCGGCTGACCCCAAAATACTGACATAGTTCTGTTTCTGTGGGAAGCTTAAATCCAGAAGGCCACTCACCTGATTCGATTTTTGTCCGGATATAAGTCTCTACCTGATAGTAAAGAGAAACTCCTTTTTGATTAAAAGAGGTATTGGACAAGGGGATAACCTCCCTTCATAGGTAATATTTTGAATATTATATCATTGATTTGAATGCGTTTCAAGCAATATCAGGTTTTTGGGCTGTTTGTACATGTGAATACATATCTAAATAGATATATATTGTGAAATGTAAGAGAAAAATTAATTTGCTGTAAATTGCTGTTAAAAATACGACAGGGAGGGGGATAATCCGGCAATTATCGGTATAACTTAACAATTAATCAAAAAAATATCGTTATATAGTTGACAATATTAGACATATCATATAGAATATAGGTATCGTAAATGATATGAATTTACATCATTTAAAAAAACTATAAGAGGAGGAAATGTATGAAGAAGCTGGGAAAAACACTGATCCAAGTGCAGTATGGCGCGTCAATTGTGGCTGCTCTCATGTTGTTGGTCATGATAGGCTACGAGGTATTCGCGCGATACGTACTGAAATCATCACTGATGGGCATTGAGGAATTGATGTTATTTCCTATTATATGGCTTTACATGCTGGGCGGCGCCAATGCTTCCTATGAGAAAAGCCATATTGAGTGTGGAATCCTGACCCTTTATATCAAGAAGGAACGCTCAAAACTGATTTTTGATGCAATCAAACGTACATTATGTATCATTATTCTCGCCTGGATTTGTTACTGGGGATTCTATTTCTTTTCCTATTCCCTGAAAACCTGGAAGCTGGCTGACATTACATACGCCCCTCTGTTTTTTGCCAATATAGCGCTTACCGTAGGATTTGTGCTGATGTTTATTTATGCGGCAAGGGATGTATATATGGCCTACCGGGCTTTGTTTGGTCAAATGAAAAACAAGGATGAAGCAAGGGAAGGAGGTGAAAACCTATGACTTCTCTGTCAATCATACTTATGGATGTAATATTACTGGTTTTTCTTCTGATGCTGAGCATCCCCCTTCCGGTCTGCTTTGCCGGCGCATTGCTGTTTTTGAGCCTCTTTGGTGACGTATCCATGAAGACCATGCTGATTTGGGTATTTTCCCAGTCCACGGGAACCGTGCTCCTGGCCAGTCCCCTATTCATCCTGGCGGGAACGTATATGGGCGGCAGCGGGATAGCAAAACGCTTGCTGGACTGTGTAGACGCATTTGTGGGCCACATCAAATCCGGCCTGGGCGTGGTGGCTGTTCTTGTGTGCGCCATTATGGGAGCCATATCAGGAAGCGGATTTACGGGCGTGGCGGCTACCGGCCCTATCATGATTCCTAAGATGGAAGAACAGGGCTACCCCAGGGGATATGCGACAGCACTGGTAACTGTATCCTCTGTTCTGGGGCTTCTGATTCCTCCCAGCGTTGTTATGATTATGTTTGGATGGGTGACGGAATGCTCGATTCTTGCCTGCTTTTTATCCACTCTTGGTCCGGGGCTTATCATTACGGCTTTATTTTGCATCATACATGTATTCTGGAGCCGCCAGTTTGATTTGAAAGTAACGGAAAAGAAACCTTTTGGGGAATTTGCGTCAAACGCCGGAAAAATGACCTTTAAGGCTGTACCGGCCCTTATTATGCCCCTCATCATACTGGGAGGAATCTATGGGGGTGTCTTTACTCCCACCGAGGCGGCAGCCATGGCAGCCATCTATTCCATTCCCATTGGATTGTGGGTGTATAAGGCCTGTACATTTAAGGGCTTCCTGGCAATGACAAAAGAGGCTACCAGCACGGTTGGCTCCATTATGGTCATGATTGTATGCTGCCTGATGCTGAGCCGCGTGTTTACCGTATATCGTGTTCCTGAGCTGGTTTTAGAACTTCTGATGAGCATTACCACCAATAAATATATACTGCTGTTCATCATTGACGTCTTTCTGTTTATTGTAGGAATGATAGTAAATGACACTACGGGCGTTTTGATATGCGCGCCCCTGCTTATGCCTGTTATGAACCAGCTGGGAATCAGCCCTATTCACTTTGCCTCTATTATGGGTGTGAATCTTGCCATGGGCGGAGTTACGCCCCCGTACGCAAGCATCCTTTATCTGGGAATGAGGATAGGAAAGGCTGAATTCCATGAGATTCTGAAACCTACCATGACATTTTTGATACTGGGGTATGTACCCATTGTGTTTCTCGTCACCTATTGGCCGGATTTGGCCCTTGCGATTCCGAGAATGGCTGGTTTTGCTGTATAAGAAAATGATTTCTTACCATAAAAAAGGAGAATACTATGAAAAATATTAAAAGAGGACTTTCTATAGCGATTGTTGCGGCAATGGTATTAGGCATGACAGCATGCGGCGGTTCCGGCAAGACGGAAAACGCGGGCAAGGCCGCTGAGAAAAAATCATTTTCATTGAAGCTCAGCCACTACCGGGCAGAGGGGTCGCCGGCGGATATCAATGCCAAGGAATTTGCAGATAACGTTAAGGCGGCTGACGATTCCCTGGAGGTGGTGGTATATCCCGCTGCGCAGCTGGGAGATTATACAGCAGTCCAGGAGCTGGTAAGTGTGGGAGATGTGGAGATGCAGATGGCCACCCTCAGCTCCACTGTGGATAAATACCTGGGAATCACAAGTGCACCCTATATATGCGCTACCTGGGATGAAGCAAAGGCAATTTTCAGCCGTGACAGTGATTTTACGGAAACCATCCGGACACATCTGGAAGACCAGAACATTAAACTGCTGTCAGTTTATCCCCTGTACTTTGGAGGCGCAATCCTGAATAAGGAACCAAATCAGCCGGCAAATCTGGATGTAAGGGAAGGATATAAGGTCCGCTGCCAGACCATGAAGGGCGCGGAGCTGGTGACAAACATGCTGGGCTACAATGCAACCCCAATGGCCCTTAACGACTGCTTTACCGCCCTGCAGACCGGGGTCATTGACGGAATGATTGGATCCGGAGCAGAAGGATATTACAGCAGCTACCGGGATGTGGCAACCTACTATCTGCCATACAATGATCATTTTGAGGTTTGGTACCTGTATATCAATCTGGACAAATGGAATGAGATGACAACCGAGCAGCAGGACGCTTTGCAGAACGCGGCCAATAAACTGGAAGATGACAGGTGGGAGGTAGCGCCCAAGGAAACCGCGGAGTATGAGAAGAAACTGGAAGACTATGGCGTCAAGATTATTGAGTTTACAGATGATGAGCTTCAGAATTTCTATAACAAATGCTGGGAGTCTGTATGGCCTGAACTGACTGAATTATATGGGGAAGACGCTGTGGAGCTTGTGAAAAATCTGAAGGCAGAAGCCAAATAATGCTGTTTGCAAGGAGGAACCAGACATGGGTCACCCATTCCGTTGTATTACCAATAATCCAATGCTTATAGACCGCGGTTTCACGGACCTGGAGTATTACGAGACAGATGTATTGGAACTGTTCAGAGTGGTTTTTCAGAAGGTAAATTGCGGATACCGTCTTCTTACGCATCCGCTGACAGGAAGCATCCGGCCGGACATCACACCCTATAAGACGGTTCTGCTGTCGGGGACGGCGGGGACCATTGATATGGAATCAGTGACCCTGATTGGGAAGGCCATCCGCTATGCTGAGGATTTGTACAGGCTGAGGGATATACCTGTTTACAAAAAATGGGGAAAGGCAGCCCGGGAAGACTTTCAGCTCATTGATTTATCCATCATTGAGCGGGCGCTGGAAGTGGAGGAAATGGGAAAATAAACTGATATTGGAGGAAACATAATGAAACTGACACTGAATAAATTTCATGTGCAGGACATCCAATTTGCAGAAGCAAGCAACTTTTGCAGCGGTGTCTTATACATAAATAAAGCAGAATTGGCTGAGTATCTCATGGAAGATACCAATATCCGCAGTGTGGATTTTGACATAGCAAGGCCGGGGGAGTCTGTGAGAATCGTTCCCATCAAGGATGTGGTTCAGCCCCGCTTCAAGCAGAGCGGCTCAGGACAGGTATTTCCCGGATTTGTAGGAGATGTGGAAACGGTTGGAAATGGGGAGACGAATGTGCTGGAAGATTGCGCGGTTGCCACCTCAGGAAAAATTGTGGCATTCCAGGAAGGCATCATTGATATGTCCGGGCCGGGAGCGGAATTTAACAGTTTTTCAAAGATGAACATACTGGTACCGCTGATATACCCGGTGGAAGGCCTGGACAAGCATACCCACGAAGCCACGGTCCGCATCGCAGGTCTTAAGACAGCTGCGTATATGGCTAAGACAACCCTGGGGCTGGAACCGGATGAGAAGGAAGTATTTGAACATGAGAGCATTTTGGAAATGGGACAGAAGTATCCGCATCTGCCCAAGGTTGTATATGTGGACATGGTACAGTGCCAGGGATTGATGCATGATACGTATGTATATGGCCTCAATGTGAAAGGAATCCTTTCCACTATGATTGGTCCCCTGGAGGTGCTGGATGGAGCTATTATAAGCGGAAACTGCGCTGCTCCCGGACATAAGAATGCCACCATCCATCATGAGAATAATCCCATCATACTGGATTTGCTGCGCAGGCATGGGAAGGAGCTGTGCTTTGTGGGCGTTCTGCTGAGCAATGAGAGCGCCATGCTGAAAGAAAAGAAACGGGCGGCGTATTATACCAGCAGTCTGTCCCAACTGTTAGGCGTGGATGGTGTGATTGTCAGCGAGGAAGGCGGCGGTAATCCTGAAACAGATTTGATGTTCAACTGCAGACTCCATGAGAATAAGGGAATCAAGACCGTTTTGGTTACGGATGAGTACTGCGGGCGTGACGGAGCATCCCAGGGACTGGCGGATGTGACCCCGGAGGCAGATGCTGTGGTAACAAATGGAAACGGCAATCAGTTTGTGGTACTGCCAAAGATGGAACGGGTGATTGGAGACATAGAGACTGTCCGCATCATCACAGGAGGAAATGTGGACAGCATCGGTGAGGACGGAACTGTTTCGGTTGAGATTGCGGCTATCATGGGCTCATGCTGTGAGATGGGCTATGAGCATATGACAACACGTTTGCGGTAGAGGAGAAACCATATGAAGAGAATTGTACATTATCTGAATCAGTTTTATGGTCAGATTGGTGGAGAGGAGTTTGCCGACCAGGAACCAATCCTGCGGGAAGGCATTGTGGGACCCGGCACAGGGCTGCAGGCTGTTCTGGGGGAAAAGGCTGAGATTGTGGCCACTATTATCTGCGGGGACAACTATTTTGCGGATCACCAGGAAGACGCACTGGAAACAATACTGACCATGACAGAGGGACTGGAGCCGGATATGTTTATAGCGGGTCCGGGGTTCAATGCGGGGCGCTATGGCCTGGCTTGCGCAACTATCTGCGCTGAGGTTAAGAAACGCCTTTCCATTCCGGTTCTGACTGCATTGTACCCGGAGAATCCGGGGGCTGAAATGTTTTGCAGTAAGATATATATTGTGGAAACATCCATCTCTGCTGCAGGTATGCGTCAGGCGCTGCCTGTCATGGGTACGCTGGCGGAAAAACTGCTTGAAGGCGGGGAAATTGGATTTCCGGAGGAAGAAGGATATATTGCTCAGGGATTCCGTGTGAATGTGCACACAAAAAAGAACGGAGCAGAGCGGGCAGTGGACATGATGATCAAGAAGCTGCGTGGGGAACCGTATGTCACCGAGCTTCCCATGCCTGTATTTGACCGTGTAAAGCCTGCTCCTGCTGTGAAAGATATGGCTCATGCCAGAATTGCGCTGATTACATCCGGCGGTATTGTGCCTCAGGGAAATCCGGACCATATCCCGTCCGCCAATGCCGGCATATATGGTATCTACGACATAGAGAACCTGGACCGTCTGACCAGTGAAGGTTTCATGACTGTCCATGGGGGATATGATCCTGTATATGCAACAGAGGATCCGAACCGTGTCCTGCCCCTGGATGTATGCAGGGAGATTGAGCGGGACGGGGAAATCGGGGAACTCTACGGACGCTACTACAGTACGGTTGGCAACACCACTGCGGTTAGCAGCGCCAAGCGATTTGCTGAGGAGATTGCCCAGGATATGATACGCAATGAAGTCCAGGCGGCAATTCTCACATCCAACTGAGGGACCTGTACTCGTTGCGGCGCAACGATGGCTAAGACAATAGAGAGTTTTGGAATTCCGGTTGTACATATCTGTTCCATTGTACCCATCTCCATGGCAGTAGGAGCAAACAGAATCATACCCGCAGTGGGAATTCCGTATCCTGTGGGAAATCCGGGCCTTCCAAAAGAGGAAGAGCTTCAGGTGAGGAGGCGCATTGTTAAAAAGGCGCTGGAAGCATTGTCCACTGATATTGAAGAGCAGACGGTATTTGAATGAGCAGGAACCATATGAACTATTGGCTGAAGAATGAGACGTTAAGGCGCTGCCTGTTTCCCCTGGCATTTGTATGCATCTTCATTGTGTGGAGACTGGCGGAACACGGTGTACGGAGTGTATGGGTTTACCTGCTTCTGATGGTTGGCGTCATATGCCTGGCTCTGGACCGCGTTTTTAAGCCCTGGGAGCATGACAGGATGAGAAAACGGCAGGAGAGAGACCGTGGTTTAGAAGACAATAGAATAAATAAGGGGTTGAATCAGTGATTCAGCCGGAAGCGGATGCAGGAGTGGCCATTGCATCCGCTTCTTTTATTCTGCGCCCAGGCTTTGTTCTGCCAATATTTTGTTCTGCCTGAATTCTGTACCCGTTATTTTCCCTCGTTTTTTCCTCTATGCAGCGGAAAAATCAAATTTTATCTTTTTATCCCGACTTGCTATAATGAGTTCATAAAAGACAGGAGGGATTAAACGTGAACGATTTTTTATGGGGAGGAGCAACGGCCTCCTACCAATGCGAGGGAGGCTGGCAGGAAGGCGGAAGAGTGGAATCCATATGGGATGGGGCGGCAATCTGTTGGGATGTCAGGCAGTCGTGTTCTGCCAGTAAATCCCAAATCCGTTTCTGACGTGCTGTCATGGTATCCTCCTGGAATGTAGCAAAACAGCGGATGCAGGGGCAAGCCTGCGGTCCGCTGTTTTGCATATATGTACATTGCTTGCAAAAACCATTGAAAATCTGTCTTTACGGAATATACGTGATTATTACATGTGGATTACGGTATGGTGCTTAGTGCTGGTTAATACTCCTCTTCACATAAGTGGTGTGGAGCAGGTGGTGAGCCTTCTCGCTTCCGGGCTCTCCCAGGTAAGTGGCGTAGAGCTCCTTAATAGCAGGATTCTCATGGGACTTACGGATTGGGTTGGCTGTATCTATATCATAGAGCACCTTTGCGCGCAGGCCGCGGATATCCGTGGTGTTGCGGACGTGTCCGGGCTGCTGGGGCTGTCCGCCGCCGTTTACACAGCCGCCTGGGCATCCCATGATTTCGATGAAGTGATAGTTGGCTTCTCCGGATTTAACCTTATTTAACAGCTCCCTGGCATTGCCCAGGCCGGAGGCTACCGCAATCTTTACTTCCATGCCTGCCACATTATAGGCGGCTTCCTTGATTCCCTTTGTGCCGCGGACTTCTGTGAAGTCCGGCTTGGGCAGCTCTTCACCGGTCAGGGTTTCCACGGCAGTTCTCAGTGCTGCTTCCATTACGCCGCCCGTAGCGCCGAAGATAACGGCTGCGCCGGTTCCAAGGCCCAATGGTGCGTCAAATTCCTCATCCGGCAGGTCTAAGAACTTGATACCTGCCTTTTTAATCATGCGGGCCAGCTCCCTGGTGGTGATGGAGATATCCACATCCGGCATTCCGTTGGCATCCTCGTCCTCACGGCCAATCTCAAACTTCTTGGCGGTACATGGCATTACGCTGACACTTACGATGTCCTTTGGATCAATACCAGCCTTCTCGGCATAGTAGGACTTGGCAATAGCGCCAAACATCTGCTGAGGAGATTTACAGGACGACAGGTTCTCTGTCATGTCCGGGAAATAGTGCTCGCAGTATTTAACCCATCCGGGGGAGCAGGAGGTGATGAGAGGCAGTACGCCTCCGTTCTGTACACGGTCAATGAATTCGTGTGCCTCCTCCATGATGGTAAGGTCTGCGGAGAAATTGGTGTCAAAAACTTTGTCAAAGCCCAGACGGCGCAGGGCTGCGGCCATCTTGCCTTCCACATCCGTGCCGATAGGAAGCCCGAATTCCTCGCCCAGTCCTGCGCGTACAGCGGGAGCGGTCTGAACGATTACATGCTTCTTCGGGTCTGCAATGGCTGCAAATACATCTGCGGTGTAATCCTTCTCGGTCAGTGCTCCGGTTGGACATACTGCGATACACTGTCCGCAGGATACGCAGGAGGTTTCTCCCAGACCCATCTCAAAGGCAGAACCTATGGAGGTGGAGAACCCGCGGTTGTTGGCACCGATGACGCCGATGCCCTGTACGTTCTCGCAGACAGCCACACAGCGGCGGCAGAGGATACATTTGCTGTTGTCGCGGATCATGTGGGCGGCAGAGGTATCAATTTCAGACGGGGTAATCTCGCCGTCATAATATCCCTCGTCGTCCACGCCCAGTTCGTGGGCCAGCTCCTGGAGCTCGCAGTGTCCGCTGCGGACACAGGACAAACAGGAACGGTTGTGGTTGGATAACAGGAGCTGTAATGTCTTTTTTCTGGAATCCAGAACCTTAGGTGTATTGGTATATACCTCCATGCCTTCCTCAGCGGGATAGACACAGGAAGTTACCAGCTTTCCGTTTTTTAATTCTACTATACAGATACGGCAGGCACCGATCTCATTGATTTCCTTTAAGAAACACAGAGTAGGAATCTCGATATGTGCCAGTCGTGCTGCCTCCAGGATTGTGGAACCCTTGGGAGCTTCGACTGCAATGCCGTTGATTTTAAGATTAATTGTCTCCATCGTATATTCCCTCCCTCATTATTTCTTGTAGATAGCGCCGAATTTACATTTTTCCATACAAGCGCCGCACTTGATACACTTGTTCTGGTCAATGACATGCGGATTCTTGACAGAGCCCACGATTGCTCCGGCAGGACAGTTGCGGGCACACAGCGTACATCCGCGGCACTTGTCACGGTCGATGTTGAAGGAGAGAAGCGCCTTACATACACCTGCCGGACAGCGTTTTTCCTTGATGTGTGCTTCGTACTCGTCGCGGAAGAAATGAAGGGTGGAGAGTACAGGGTTGGGAGCTGTCTGGCCCAGGCCGCACAGTGAGTTGGCCTTTACATAGTGGCAGAGCTCCTCTAACTTATCCAGGTCTTCCATTACAGCCTGGCCTTTTGTAATCTTGGTCAGGATTTCCACCATGCGCTTGGTTCCGATACGGCATGCGGTACACTTGCCGCAGGACTCCTCCACGGTGAATTCCAGGAAGAATTTGGCGATGTCTACCATACAGTCATCTTCGTCCATAACAATCAGACCGCCGGAACCCATCATGGAACCAATGGAAATCAGGTTGTCGTAGTCAATGGGAATATCAAAATGCTCGGCAGGGATACATCCGCCGGAAGGTCCGCCGGTCTGTGCTGCCTTGAATTTCTTGCCGTTTGGAATTCCTCCGCCGATTTCTTCTATAACGGTGCGAAGGGTGGTACCCATGGGAACCTCCACCAGACCGGTGTTGTTAATCTTGCCGCCCAGTGCGAATACCTTGGTTCCTTTGGACTTCTCAGTACCCATGGAAGCAAACCACTCAGGACCGTTCAGGATAATCTGAGGAATGTTTGCGTAGGTCTCTACGTTATTTAAGATACTTGGTTTGCCGAACAGACCCTTCTGCGCAGGGAATGGAGGCCTTGGCCTGGGCTCGCCGCGCTTGCCCTCGATGGAGGTCATAAGAGCGGTTTCCTCGCCGCAGACGAAAGCTCCTGCACCCAGGCGCAGGTCGATGTCAAAGTCAAAGCCGGTTCCGAAAATGTTTTTGCCTAAGAGTTCCATTTCACGGGCCTGCTGAATTGCTATTTTCAGACGCTCCACAGCGATGGGGTACTCGGCGCGGACGTAAATATAGCCCTGGTTGGATCCGATTGCGTAACCCGCAATAGCCATTGCCTCCAGAAGGGCATGAGGATCGCCTTCCAGCACGGAACGGTCCATGAATGCGCCGGGGTCGCCCTCGTCGGCGTTGCAGCACACATATTTCTGGTCTGCGTCGTTCTGCTTACAGAGCTTCCACTTAAGACCGGTTGGGAAACCCGCGCCGCCGCGGCCCCTGAGTCCGGCATCCAGAAGGGTCTGGATTACATCGTCCGGAGTCATCTCCGTGAGCACCTTGCCCAGTGCCTGGTATCCGCCTGTACCTATGTATTCCTCAATGTTTTCAGGATTGATGACACCGCAGTTGCGCAGGGCGATACGGTGCTGTTTTTTATAAAAGTCAGTGTCAATCAGCGCTTTGATGCCGCCGGTTGGGCTTACGGTCTCCTGGTACAGAAGACGTGTCACCACACGGCCCTTTAACAGGTGCTCGGAAACAATCTCAGGAATGTCGTTTACCTGCACCATGGAGTAGAAGGTGGCATCGGGATATACAATCATGATAGGGCCTAAGGCACAGAGTCCGTGGCAGCCTGTCTCTACAACAGCCACTTCCTCTTCCAGTCCCTGACGCTTAATTTCATATTTTAAAGCTTCCATAATCTTCGGGCTGCCGGAAGAAGTACATCCGGTACCACCGCAGACTAATACGTGTGAACGATACATCGTACTTTCCTCCTTTATTTAAGACCTGCAGCGCCCATGGTGTACTTCTCCACGGGATGGCCGCCAACCAAGTGGCGTTCCACCACTTCCAGGGCTTTGTCGGCATTCATTTTCACATAAGTAATCTTATCCTTGCCAGGCTCCGTAACTTCCACAATGGGTTCATACTGGCATAAGCCGATACAGCCTGTCTGGGTAACAGAAATTTTATTGGTAAGTCCTCTTTTCTGGACTTCGTCAGCAAGCGTATTCAGAACCGGCCTGGCGCCGGCAGCGATACCGCAGGTAGCCATACCTACAACCACACGGATATGATCGTGGTCTTCGGCACGCATATTGACCTGGCTCTGCATCTTTTCTCTGATTGCCTGTAATTCAGCAAGAGTTTTCATGTGCGATTATCCTCCTCGTTATGAGCACTTGGCGGCCGTCTTTTGGCCGCTTACGTGCGAAACATGTCATGTTTGACGATACCCTTTTAAATCAGGGCACCTCCGTCAGTTTCCTGTTGATTTTCTTTCAGATATTCCATTATGTAAGCGGACACTTCGGGGGTGTTGAGCGGGATTCCTCCCAGAATCTCCCTCATCTCCCTGGTATCCAGGGTAAATGATGCATCGTTGTATGTATAGGTATAAAGAAAATCCGTATCAGGATGATATACGATTAAGTTGTGTATGGTGGCGTTCATGTCGCCCAAAGGCATCCTGTCAATATGGGACAGTCCAAAGACTGCTGTCACGGTGGTTCCCTTACCTGGTTCCGATTCAATATGGAAGCTGCCGCCGGTACTTTCCGCGGCATATTTGAAAAATGGAATCCCAAGCCCGACCTTCCTGGTGGTCCTGGTGGTAAAGAAAGGATCCGTTACATGGGCTGCCTGTTCAGGGGTCATCCCGCATCCGTTGTCAGCTATGACAATGGTCAGCTTGTCAGCGCTTGTATCAGCGGTCACCAGGATGGTCACAAGCGAGGCGCCTGCCCGTGTGGAATTCTCCGATACATCCAATACATTCAGGGAAATCTCTGTCATCATAGGCTTAGTTGTACTTGGCTAAAATGCCTGGTATGTCATCGACAGTAAGCCTTCCGTATACCTCGCCGTTAATCATCATGACGGGCGCAAGTCCGCAGGCGCCAACGCATCGGCAGGAGTCCAGGGAGAATTTGCCATCTGCTGTGCACTCACCATTGGTGATGCCCAGCAATTCTTCCAGTTTCCTGAAGATTTCGCCGGAACCTTTTACGTAACATGCGGTACCGAGACAGACAGATATCTTGTACTTACCCTTTGGCTGTAACGCGAACTGGGCATAAAATGTGGATACTCCGTAGACTTTTTCCAGCGGAATACCCATCTCGTCTGATATCATGGTCTGCACTTCGATAGGAAGATAACCATAAATCTCCTGGGCCTTCTGCATAACCGGCATCAGCGCGCCCGGCTGGTCACCCAGCTCGGCAATCGCTGATTTCAGCGCTGCTTCCTGCTCAGGCGTCCCCTTAAAGGGAACAGTTTGTTTTTTGCAAGCCATCTTTTTATTACCTCCTCACTAGTTGTACATTGTGCAATGTATCAATATTTTATCACGTATAGGAAAAAAAATCTACTATTAATGTGAAAATTCTAACGATAAAAAACATGTAAAAAAACGGAATTATATTGAAAACACACAAAATGGATGGTATGCTATAATGTACGGAAATGTGTACAATTGACAAGTAATGATAGTGAGGAGAGAAGAGGGTATGACGGTTAGGGATGTAAAAGACGTATTAGGGGCCAGGGTCCTGGCTGGAGAAGAATTCCTGGATCGGGAGGTAAAGTCGGCCTGCGGTTCGGATATGATGAGCGATGTACTGGCATTTTCCAAAGACCACTCCGTACTTCTGACAGGTCTGTGCAATCCGCAGGTTATCCGGACAGCGGAGATGTTAGACATTGTCTGTATCATTTTTGTTAGAGGAAAGAAACCGGATGAATCCATGTTGGAGATGGCCAGGGACCGGGGGCTTGTGGTCATGGCAACGGGCCACCGCATGTTCTCTGCCTGCGGTATGCTTTATCAGGCAGGACTGCACGGAGGGGCTATCTGATGCTCCCGGTGTCTGATTCAGTGTGTGCCGGAATGATTCAGCGCGTTCCGGTTGAGACTGGGAGAAAATATATATAATTAATGAAGGGAACCAATTATGGAGGAAGCAATTGTATTAACATATGACATATCGGCAGATGACTTCACAAGGGCAGGTGAGGCCAGCAGCGATGTGAAACGAAAACTGAAACAGATGGGTGTGAGTCCCGATGCCATACGCAAGGTGGCCATAGCTATGTATGAAGGGGAAATCAACATGGTAATCCATGCCAAAGGGGGCGTCATTACCGTGGAGATAACGCCGGAGAAAATTAAAATGATACTGGCAGACGTGGGCCCCGGTATACCGGATGTTAAGCTTGCCATGCAGGCAGGTTATTCCACTGCGCCGGATGAAATACGTTCCCTGGGATTTGGGGCAGGCATGGGTCTGCCGAATATGAAGAAATACTCTGATTCCATGGATATTGACACCAGAATCGGTGAGGGCACCACAATCACCATGGTGGTGAATCTGTAGTATGCGAGAATGAAAGAATGAGGTGGTAAAATGGATAAATTTTATCATTCCGTAAGGCTGGATGAATCCCTGTGCAAGGGCTGTATCAACTGTATCAAGCGATGTCCTACGGAGGCCATCCGGGTGCGGGGCGGCAAAGCCAGTATCAATAACAAATTCTGCATTGACTGCGGTGAGTGCATCAGGGTTTGCCCCCACCATGCAAAGCTTGCGACCTATGATAAGCTGGATGTGATGAAGAAGTATAAATATACGGTGGCGCTTCCTGCCCCGTCCCTGTACAGCCAGTTTAATAATCTGGATGATGTGAACATTGTGCTTAACGCGCTGCTGCTTATGGGCTTTGACGATGTGTTTGAGGTCAGCGCCGCCGCGGAGCTTGTCAGCGAGGCTACCAGGCAGTACATATCGGAGCATGAGGAACAGCTGCCTCTCATCAGTACGGCATGTCCGTCTGTGGTGCGTCTGATCCGGGTCCGTTTCCCCAATCTGATTCCCCATCTCCTTCCCATCAATCCGCCGGTGGAGGTGGCTGCTGTTTTGGCTGTCAGAAAGGCCATGGAGGACACGGGGCTTCCGAGGGAAGAGATTGGTATTATGTTCATTTCTCCCTGTCCCTCCAAGGTGACCTATGTAAAGTCGCCTCTGGGAACAGAAAAGAGCGAGATTGACCAGGTGCTGGCCATCAAGGACGTGTATCCCAAGCTGCTGGCCTGTATGAAGACCGTGGTGGGAGAGGATTATCCTGTCATCGGTACATCAGGGAAAATTGGAATCAGCTGGGGACACAGCGGAGGAGAGGCCAGCGGCCTTTTTACGGAAAATTACCTGGCAGCGGACGGCATTGAGAATGTGATTCGCGTGCTGGAGGACATGGAGGACCAGAAGTTTACCAATCTCCGGTTTGTGGAGCTGAACGCCTGCAACGGCGGATGTGTGGGCGGTGTCCTGACTGTGGAAAATCCCTATGTGGCAGAGGTCAAGCTGAAACGCCTGCGCAAATACATGCCTGTGGCCAGGAGCCACATGCATGAGAGCGAAGAGAATGTAATCAGATGGACCACCGGCGTCCAGTATGAGCCGGTTTTCCGCCTGGGCAATAATATGATGGAGAGCTTTTCCAGGCTGAACCAGGTGGAGCGCCTCATGAAAAAGTTTCCGGGGCTGGACTGCGGTTCCTGCGGAGCGCCTACCTGTAAGGCCCTGGCAGAGGATATTGTCAGGGGGGACGCCAATGAGACGGACTGTGTTTACTACCTGCGGGAAAATCTCCACAAGCTGTCCGAGGAAGTGGCTGTGCTGGCAGACGACCTGCATAACGGAGACAGAGGAGGCCAGGAGACGCTGCGCATTCTGAAGGGATACATACAGAGAATCTCGGACGAGATGTCCGTGCTGGATAAGAAGGATGAGGATGAAGAGTGAAAGCGCCGCCGGCCGGAGTTCCGGAAATGACGACGCTTTGTGAGCAGAGGAGGATGTTATGACAGTTCAGGAATTGATTGACAAACAGATATTCGGCGTGGTGAACCTGGGTGACAGCCTGGACCGGCAGATTACGGTTCCGTTTTGCTGCGACCTGCTGAGCATTGCTATGGGCCGCGCCCCGGCGGGCTGCGCGTGGGTGACCGTCATGGCCAACATGAATACACTGGCGGTGGCAGCCCTGACAGATACGGCCTGTGTCATTCTGGCGGAAGGCGCGGTTCTGGATGACGCCGCCAGGAAGAAGGCCCTTGACCAGGAGATAACCGTGCTGTCCACAGATATGCCTGTCTTTGAAGCGGCCCTTAAGATTCATGGTATGCTGTCATGATGAACCTGGCTTATGACCTGCATATCCATTCCTGCCTGTCGCCCTGTGGGGATGATGATATGACGCCTGCCAACATTGCGGGTATGGCGGCTCTAAAAGGATTGGACGTGGTGGCCCTTACAGACCATAACACATGCCGCAACTGTCCGGCTTTCATGGCCGCGGCCGCAGAGTACGGCGTGCTGGCAGTGCCCGGCATGGAAATCAATACGTCCGAGGAAGTCCATGCAGTGTGCCTTTTCCCTACGTTGGAGAAGGCACTTGATTTTGATGCCTATGTTTATGGTAAACTGATTAAATTTCCTAACAGGGAAGAGATATTCGGAAAACAGCAGATTTACGATGACAGGGACCAGGTGTGCGCCTCAGAGCCCAATTTGCTGATTAACGCAACGGAAATATCCTTTGACAGTCTGTGGACTTTGGTCCGCTCCTATGACGGCGTCATGTTTCCGGCCCATGTGGATAAGGCAGCCAACAGCCTGATTGCAAATCTGGGCTTTATACCTCCGGACAGCTGTTTTAAGACAGCGGAGGTCAGGGACCTGAAGAAACTGCATCAGCTGAAGCGTGATAATCCGTATCTGGAGCAGTGCAGGATTATCAGCAATTCGGATGCCCATTATCTGGAGCATATCAATGAAGCCAATCTTACCATTCAGGTGGAGGAACGGTCCGCAGAGGCGGTGGTGAGGGCTCTGCTGTAGGAATGGCGGCTTTTATCTGCGGCAGTCCTGTGGGGCAGCCGGTGTCTTTTGGGGGCCGTCCCTTGGCAGCGCCGTGTCATAGAAAATAGCAATAACAGACTGGAAACGCATAGAAAAATTGAATTTGAGCCCCTTTGTCATATGTGCTATTCTTGACTTGCAAAAAATGTACAAATATGGAATTTATGACAATGGGAGGAAAATATGAAAAAGTTTATAGCAGTAGTTACATCCATGGCAATGGCAGCCAGCCTTTTGACTGCCTGCGGCTCTAATGCGGCATCAACTGAGACAACAACAGCTGCAGCCAGTGAAGCGGCGTCTGAGAAGGAGACTGCCGGAAAAGAGGCAGAGAATACAGAGGCCGCGGCAAAAACAGACGGGGCAGCTTCCGCACAGTTCCAGTCATCCATCCTGTTCTGCGGTTCCACATCCCTGTACCCGATTCTGTCATCCCTGGCATCATCCTTTACTGAGAAGTATGTGACCTGGGATGCGGTGGATTCATCGTTTCCGGATTCCAATATCTCTGTTTACGTGGCACCGGGCGGTTCCGGTGTGGGCGTAAGCGCTGCCATTGACGGCACCGCTGATTTCGGTATGCTGGCCAGGGATATCAAGGACTCTGAGATTGAAGCCCTGGGAGAGCATTACCAGGATTTCGTGGTGGCAAAGGATGCCCTTACCGTGTCGGTCAATGCTGAGAATCCAATCTGCGGCATCATGGACGACATGCCTGTTGAGACCATCCGCCAGATTTTTGCAGGCGAGATTGCTACCTGGGACCAGGTGGACTCCACGCTGCCGGCTGAGGCCATCAATGTCTATATCCGTGATTTATCCGGCGGCGCTTATGAAGTGTTCCAGAAGAGTGTTATGGGTGACAGCGAGGTGACTGCGTCCGCAACCCAGTCCGCGTCCATGACAGAGCTGGCCACCAACATTGCCGGAGACAAATGGGGAATCGGTTATGCGGGATTCGGCGCTTATAATAAGGCCAACGCAGACGGACAGGTACTGACTGCCATGAAGGTGGACGGAGTGGAAGCCACGGCTGAAAACATCATAAGCGGTGCGTATACCATTCAGAGACCGGTTATGTTTGTTACCGGTGCAGAGATTACCCCGTCTGAGCAGGCATTTATTGACTACATTTTCTCACAGACAGGATATGACGTGGTGGAGGCCAACGGATACATACCTGCCTTTACACCTGAGGCTTAATCTGCGCCGGGAAAACGCCGGGGAGATTGTCAGGGAAATATTCCCTTGAAAGAATCCCCTGAAATGGAGTCAAACCAATGAATAAACAGCTGAATGCATTATTCTCAGTTCTGATAAAGGCCCTGACCGCCCTGACCGTGATGGTCCTGGCCTTTGTCATATACTTTATTGTCAAGGAGGCACTGCCCACGTTCGATGAAGTGGCAGTGCCTGATTTCCTGTTGGGCCGGAGATGGATGCCTATTGCTTACACAGGGGAGCCGTCTTTTGGCATTTTTAATTTCATAGCGGCTACGCTCTATGTATCTCTGGTGGCAATGGTCCTGGCTGTGACAGTGGGGTTGGGGGCCGCCATTTATCTTTCCTGTGTTGCCACCCAGCGGATGCGGGGAATCCTATATCCCTTTGTGGACCTTTTAGCAGGAATCCCATCCGTGATATATGGCTTCATGGGGCTGACCCTTATGGTCAGGCTTTTCATCAGGGCCGGAGTCCACACAGGCTCCTGCGTGCTGGCGGCCGGAATCCTGCTGGCCGTTATGCTGCTTCCATTTCTGATATCCTCCTGCAGTGAGACCATGCTGAAGGTGAGAGAACGGTATCAGCCCGCAGCAGATGCCCTGGGTATCTCCAAGTGGCATATGGTGGCCACCATTGTCCTTCCTGGGTCGTGGAAGAACATACTGCTGTCCATGATTCTGGCCATCGGCCGGGCCATGGGGGAAACCATGGCAGTGATGATGGTCATTGGAAATGCAAACCTGTTTCCCTCCCTGCTGGGCAAGAGTGAAAGCATTGCCGCTGTGATTGCGCTGGAGATGGGAACAGCGGTGGTGGGAAGCACCCACTACCACGCCCTGTACGCGGCGGGGATGGTATTGATGCTTTTATTGTTCCTTATCAATTCCGGCATCACCCTGCTGCGAAGTAAACTGGAGCAATAGGCCGGAACCATAGGCCGGAACCATAAGCCGGGGCAATAGGACGGAACAGGCATAAAGGAGGGAAAACCATGCATCTGCGCGCATCACTTACAAAATTCTGGGCGTATTCCAGTATGTTATTGGTGACAGGCATCATATTGTTCCTGTTCGGATATGTTTTTTACCGGGGGGCAGGCACCATCAGCTGGGAATTTTTGTCCCAGCCGCCCAGGGGAGCGGTACTGGGGGAGGAAGGCGGAATCTGGCCAGCCATTGTGGGGAGCCTGTGCTTTACGGCGACAGCCATTGTCCTGGGAGGAATCCCTGCTGTTGCCACAGCACTCTTTATGGTGTTTTACTGCAAAGGACGCAGGATGGCGGGATTAATCCGCATGGTAATCCAGTGTATTTCGGGAATCCCGTCCATTGTCCTGGGACTGTTTGCTTACAGCTTCCTGGTGCGGGACCTGGCCTGGGGGCGCTGCATCCTGTCCTCTGGTGTGGCTCTGGCCGTGATGATTCTTCCTTTTATAGAGGTCAGGGCAGAGAAGACCTTCAGGGAGCTGCCAAAACAGCTGGTACAGTCCTCCTATGCCCTGGGCTGTTCCAGGTTTTACACCATCAGAAAGATTGTGCTGCCGGCCTGCAAGGGGGAGATCGTGTCGGGCGTAATACTGGGAGGCTGCTACGCCATGGGGGCCACGGCCCCTCTCATATTCACAGGGGCAGTGGCGTATTCCGGCCTCCCGGCCCGGCTCTCCGCCCCGGCCATGGCCCTGCCCATGCATCTTTACCTGCTGGTAGCCCAGGGAGCCACTTCCATGGACGCGGCTTACGGGACTGCTTTTGTCATGATGGCGCTGATTTTAATCAGCAGCCTTTTGGCAACAATTTACGCAAGGAGGAGCCAGAAAAAATGGAACATATCATGACGCTTCACAATGTCAGCGCATCCTATGATGGCAGGGAGGTATTGTCTGATTTGTCCTTAGACATACCGGCCCGCCGGATTACGGCCGTCATCGGTCCGTCCGGGTGCGGAAAAACCACGCTGCTGCGGTGCATGAACGGATTGCTGACAGAGGAAAAGGGCGTATCCGTATCAGGAAGGATTTTGTTGGACGGTCAGGAGATAAAATCCATGCAGAAGGATGTGCTGCGCCGCCGTGTGGGCCTGGTGTTCCAGACGCCGGCCCCCTTTCCGTTTTCCATTTATAAGAACATGACATATGCGCCCCGGTATTACGGCATCCGGGATAAGGCTTCCCTGGAAGCGCTGGTGAAGGAAAAACTCCAGATGGCCGGACTGTACGACGAGGTCAGGGAGGATTTGGGCAGGAATGCTCTGAAGCTCTCGGGAGGGCAGCAGCAGAGGCTCTGTATCGCCCGTGCCCTGACAGTGGACCCGGAAGTGCTATTGCTGGATGAGCCCTGTTCTGCCCTGGATGTGAAATCATCTGCCGTGATCGAGGAAATGCTCACAGAGCTTAAGAAGCAGTATACCATTGTCATTGTCACCCATAACATAGCCCAGGCCCGCAGGATATCTGACTATGGGGCCTTCCTTTTAGGAGGCCGTCTGGTGGAGTGGGGAGAATCGGACCAATTGTTCGGGTGCCCGGCGCAAGAGGAGACAAGGGCGTTTCTGGCCGGAATCTACGGATAAACGGATTTGGGCCGGAATCTGCGGATAGACGGATTCGGGCCGGCAGGGATATGGGGATAAGTGATACGGGATAGAAGATACAGGACAGGAGATACAGGGAGGAGACAGACTGTGATTGTAATAGAGATACCCGGGCGGGAGCCTTTGAAAATCAACCATGTGGTCCTGGATTACAACGGGACAGCGGCAGTGGACGGCATGCTGCTGAAGGGGGTCAAGGAGCGTATTGCCCGGCTTAAAGAGCTGGCCCATGTGTATGTGCTCACTGCCGATACCTACGGCACGGTGACGCGCCAGTGCGAACCTTTGGGCATAACTGTAAGGACTTTTCCGCGGGAAGGGGCTGCCGGATGCAAGGAAGAAATCGTAAAGGGGCTTGAGGGAGGCGTGGCCTGTCTTGGCAATGGCTTTAATGATATACCGATGTTTGACGCGGCCCGGCTGTCCATAGCGGTACTGGAGCGGGAAGGCATGTGCGCCGCTCTGTTAAGCCATGCATCTGTGGTGGTTCGCTCCATTGAGGATGGGCTGGACCTTCTGCTGAAACCGGACCGTCTGCGGGCCACACTGAGAAGCTGACGGACCGGCAGGCGGTTGTCCTGCCCTCGTCAGGGAATGAACTGTTTACAATGAAGTTCCTGCAATGAACAGCCCTTAATGGACGGTTTCAAAATGAAAGAAATCCAAAAAAGTTGCATGGTAAATTATGAAATTTTAGGAAAAGGATTGAAACAGTTTTTTAAGTTTAATTACGGAACCATTAATGTTGGCCTGGCTGCCTTGACAAAAGGAGCCAGGCTCTTTATGTTAGAGTGTATCACCGGACGCGGTGGATGAAATGCGTATTTCACAGGGGTGCATGCACATACCGGACTCTGGAAATGCAGCTTATACATAAAGAATATGATACTGAAAATCAGATAGATGAGGAGACGTAATTATGAAAAGAAAATTAGCAGTTTTAGGAACAGCCATTATGGCGGCGGCAGCCATCACAGCCTGCTCAGGCAAGGATGCCAAGACCACTACAGCGGCAGAGGTTGTAACACAGGCCGATACCACAGACGGGGTGACGGATGGGGAGACAGAGGCAGACACTGCTTCGGACTCTGAAACAGCAGCAGAATCCCAGTCATCCGAATCCGCCTCCCAGGAGGCTGCACTCCTGGAGGAGGCAGAGGATGTGTCCCATGCCGGGGCAGAGCTGGAACAGAGTGAGATTAAGCCTTTCGCAGAGAAGGTGCAGAAGGCAGTGGCAGATAAGGATATGGAGGCATTGGCAGGCCTGTGCGCTTACCCGGTCTATGTTTCCCTTGGAGAAGGACAGGGTGAGGAGATTGCCGACGAGGCAGCTTTCTTAAAAATGGATGCGGACAAGATTTTTACTGAGAGTCTGTTAAAGGAAATTGCTGACACGGATGTAGACACGTTGGAGCAGTTTGGCGCCGGAGTCATCATGGGCGGGGAAAACAGCATTATTTTCAACAATGTGGATGGACAGGCAGCCATTACAGGTATTAACCTGAACTAGAGCGTGTCTGAACATGCAATGTCTGGACACACGGTGAAGAAGAACAAAATATCCCATTAATCAACAGGGCGTCCTCCTGCCGCAAGGCAGGGCGGGCGCCCTTTGCATCTAATCTTCCAGCGCATCCTTAAGTGCTCCTAAGAATTCCAGGTCGGATTTTTTGACCCGGATGTTGGAAGCAATGGTCTGGCCGGTGCTGGATGTGACGGTAATTTCAATCAGGGTCCCCTCGTCCATGACCCCGTCCCTGGATGCGGCTTTCACAAATGACAGCATTTTGGGATGGTTGGCCTTAAACTGGTTCCAGGCCGGTTTTAACTGAAGAAGATTCATTGGATTCATATGCTCACCTCCAAACAGGAATTTACGCTCTAGTTTACCATATTTGAAAGGCGGAGGTCCAGTCCAATCTTTCAATAAGGCGGTCCTCATAGTTCAATAAGGCGGTCCTCATGGAAAAGGGCGGGCCGTATGGTCTTGTAAATGGTGCCCGGCTCGTGGTATTATGGTTAAAGATGTACATGAAAGGAAGAAATATGAAATTTATTCATTTATCAGACCTTCATATCGGAAAACGGGTCAATGGTTTTTCCATGCTGGAGGATCAAAAATATATATTAGACCAGATTCTCATGATTGCGGAGGAGGAAATGCCTGACGGTGTTCTCATAGCCGGGGATGTTTATGATAAACCTGTGCCTCCTGCTGAGGCAGTACAGGTCTTTGACGCTTTCCTGACCGGGCTGGCGGACCGGAACCTGCCCGTGTTTGTTATCAGCGGGAACCATGACAGCCCGGAGCGGCTGGCCTTTGGAGGGCAGCTTATGAAGGACAGGAGAGTTTATATGGCGCCTGTGTATGACGGTCATCTGGAGCCGGTTCAATTGGAGGACCGGTACGGAAGCCTGCGGGTCTATATGCTGCCCTTTATAAAACCTGCTGTTGTGAGAAGATGCTGCCCGGAGGAAGGCATTGAAACCTTTGAAGATGCGGTCCGCTGGGCTCTGGAGCATATGACGGGACATAAGATAGGAGAAGATGACCGCAATATCCTGATCGCCCACCAGTTTGTCACCGGTGCGTCCTGCTGTGACTCGGAGGAGCTGTCCATAGGCGGCCTGGACCAGGTGAGCGCTGAACTGTTCGATTCCTTCGATTATGTGGCCATGGGACATATCCACGGGCCCCAGAAGGTGGGAAGGGATACCCTGCGCTATAGCGGGACTCCCCTTAAATATTCATTCTCAGAGGTGAACCACAGGAAGTCAGTGACCGTGGTGGAGCTGCTGGAAAAGGGGAATGTGACCGTGAATACCCGTATTCTCAGGCCCCTCCATGATATGCGGGAGCTGAGAGGAAGCTATGAAGAACTGACCAGCCGTGATTTTTACATGGGTACGGCTGTGGATGATTACCTTCACATAACCCTTACGGATGAGGAGGATATACTGGATGCAATAGGCAAGCTGCGCTCCATTTATCCCAATGTCATGAAGCTGGATTATGATAACAAGCGCACCAGGGAGGGCAGGGTGGTGGAAGCTGCCGCCAATGCGGACAAGCCCCCCATTGTTCTGATGGAGGAGCTGTACCAGCTTCAGAACAATCAGCCCATGACAGAGCAGCAGGCTGACTTTGCGGTAAAACTGATGGAAGAGATATGGGAGGGAAGCAGATGAGGCCCACAGAACTGATAATATCCGCATTTGGACCATATGCAGGTGAGGTCACCCTGGATATGGCCTCCCTGGGGGACCGGGGACTTTATCTCATTACGGGCGACACCGGAGCAGGCAAGACCACTCTGTTTGACGCCATTGCATTTGCCCTTTACGGCAACGCCAGCGGGGACAGCCGCAAACCCAGGATGCTGCGCAGCAAATATGCCAGGCCGGATGCCAGGACCTATGTGGAGATGGGATTTTCCTATAGTGGAAAGGAATACAGGGTGCGGCGCAATCCTGAGTATATGAGGACAAAGCAAAGAGGTGAAGGGGAGACACGGGAGAAGCCGGACGCACAGCTTCATATGCCGGACGGCAGGCTCGTTACAGGGGACAAAGCGGTAACGGCGGAGGTGGAAGGGCTTCTGGGCCTTAACAGGGAGCAGTTTTCCCAGATTGCCATGCTGGCCCAGGGCAGTTTTTCCAGGCTCCTGTCAGGCAGAACCGAGGATCGGGGCATCATTTTCCGGGAAATATTCAAGACAAAGCCCTACCAGTTGTTTCAGGAAAAGCTGAAGGACCGGGCCAAGGGTCTGTATGGCCGCTACGCGGACAGCAGAAAGAGCATGGAACAGTATGCCGGAGGTGTTATCACAGAGGGCCATAGTGAGGAACTTAAGCTGCGCTGGAAGGAGGTGCCCCAGGGGAGCCTGGAAGCTCTTTTGGAGGTGCTGGACCAGCTGATTGGGGCGGATGAGGCGCAGCAGCAGGGGAAGGACAGAGCCATGGCCCTGGTCAGGGATGAGATGGCTGCCCTTGGAATGGAGCTGGGGAAAATGCAGGGGGATGCCGCGGTCTGCCGGGATATGGCGGCTGCCGCGGATGTGCTCAGGGAAAATATGCCGGTTCTGGAACAGGCAAAGGTCAGGTATGAGAGGGAGAAGGAACGCCAGGCTGACAGAGACGGGCTGATTGGCACTGTTACCAGGATGGAAGAAAACCTGAAAACCTATGACCGTTTTGACTCGCTGCAGGAAAATCTGAAGGCATGCAGGAAAGAGACGGAGAGCCTTGAAAAAAGGCTGGGGCAGGCGGCCCTGGAGGAAAGGCAGTGGAAGGAACGAAATGACAGCGATGAGAAGATACTGGAAAGCCTTCGCCAGGCAGGAGAAGAATACCAGGCAGCCCTGACAGCAGGGGAGAGACTGGGCGAATACAGCGGGCGCATCGGTCTTCTGGCAGAGGAGCTGGCGCAGTACGGGCAGGAGAGGAAGAAGCTGGAGGCAGCCAGAGAGCGTTACAGGGCAGCAGGCGAGGAGAGCCGCAGGGCAGACGATGCCTACCGGGAGATGTACCAGAGATTCCTGGACAACCAGGCGGGAATCCTGGCTTCACGGCTCACAGAAGGCCAGCCCTGTCCTGTATGCGGCTCCGTCGCTCATCCGGCGCCTGCACGATATCTGGAGGAGGGAAACGAGGCAGCCAAGGACAAGGTAGACCGGCTTAAGGCTGCTGCCGAGGAAAAGGATAAGGCGGCTGCCAGGCTGAGCCTGGAGGCAGGAAGACTGGCAGGCAGTCTGGATACCCGCTATGAAAGGATGAAACAGCAGATTGATGCTGAGGTGGCTACCTGGAAGGAGGACTGGCAGAAACGGATTCGCCAGGCGGAAGCCGATGCCGCTGCATTGGCTTCAGAGACAGGGGATGTACGGCAGGGGCGCAGGTATTTCCTTGAACAATGGGAACTGATGATGGGGCAGCTAAAAGGTCAGCTGGAGCGCCAGGCCGCTGCCCAGAAGGAGAAGATTCGGGAAAAGAAGAAGAGAAAGGAAGATAAGGAAGCCGTCGAAGGCAGAAGGGCTTTGGGGCGTCAATCCCTGGAAGAAGCCTCGGAGCGGAAACAGCAGGCCCAGAAAATGCTGGCAGAGAGCCAGGCAAAGGAAAGGGAACTGGAAAGCCGCCTTAAGGAGATGGAGTCCTCCCTGCCCTATGAGAACAGGAAGGCCGCCCAGGCGGAGCTGGCAGAGAAGAAGGCATTTCTGGCCGGACTGGAAAAGGCGTTTAAGGAGGCGGAAGAATCCTATAACCGGATAAGCCGCAGGGTGTCGGACGCTCAGGCCCGATTGGAGGCGCTGAGAGGCCGGATGGCGGAGAAGGACGCAGAGGGAAGAGAGTCTGCGGGAGAGGAGATTGCGGGAAGAGAGACTGCGGAAGAGGACCGGGATCCGGCAAAAGGGCCGGACACAATGCTTCCGGGCGGCATGGACGTTAGAACCGCCATGGAACACCTGGAGGCGCGGATGCAGGAGAACCGGCAGCACCAGTCTGAGGCAAGGGAGAGGCTGACCGGCCTGGAGCAGGAGAAAAGCAGGCTCCACCACAGACTGGAAACCAACCGCATGGCAAGGGAACGTATTTCGGAACAGAAGGCGTCTATGGAAGAGATACAAAAGGAATGGACATGGGTCAAGGCACTTTCCGATACAGCGGCAGGTGAAGTGGGGGGAAAGGAAAAAATCACTCTGGAAACGTATGCGCAGATGGCATATTTTGAGCGTATCATTGCCAGGGCAAATACCAGGTTCATGGTCATGAGCGGCGGTCAGTATGAGCTGAAACGGTGTACGGAGGAGGATAACAGGGGGAAGAACGGACTGGGGTTAAATGTCATCGACCATTACAATGGCACGGAGCGCAGCGTAAAGACATTGTCCGGCGGGGAATCCTTCCAGGCATCCCTTTCCCTGGCCCTGGGCCTGTCGGACGAGATACAGTCGGCAGCAGGCGGAATCCGTCTGGACACCCTCTTTGTGGATGAAGGATTCGGGTCCCTGGATGAGGATACTCTGAATCTGGCCATGAAGTCCCTGGGAGATCTGGCAGAGGGAAGGCGTCTGGTGGGCATTATTTCCCATGTGGGAGAGCTGAAGGAACGAATCCAGCACCAGATTGTTGTGGTGAAGGACAAGACAGGCGGAAGCAGGGCATATATTGAACTGTGACAGAACCATGGCCGCGCTGTGAGGGAACCATGGCAACATGATGGCAAAACCATGGCGGCATCGGGAAAACCGCTTTGCCGGAATAGAACACGGATAAGGAGAATATGGTGAGAAGGAAGGACAGGGAAGTTAAGGATACATATGAAATAAAGGAAATTATACGGGAGTGCGACTGCTGCAGGCTGGCTTTTCCAGATGGAAAGAGCGCCTACATTGTACCTCTCAGCTTCGGATACGACGAGGAGGAAAATGTGCTCTATTTCCACGGGGCTGCCGAGGGGAAGAAGATGGATCTGGTCAGGCAGACCGGGTACGCAGGGTTTGAGATGGACACTGCCCATGGCCTTAAGACGGCGGACCAGGCCTGCGGATATTCCTTCCGGTACCGAAGCGTGGTGGGGGAAGGACCCATCCGGGTAGTGGAGGAGACACAGGAAAAGAAAAAGGGCCTGAACTGCATCATGGGCCACATGTCAGGAAAGGACAGCTGGGATTACCCGGAAGCTATGCTTAAGAGAACCGCTGTGCTGCGCCTGGATGTGGAACAGATGTCAGGGAAAGAACAGGTTTAGGAGGCTGTGACAAAGGAGGAAGAATATGTTTGAGTCAAGATGCGGAGTCTGCTGCAATCAATGTGAAAGAAAGGAAGCGGTCCGCTGTACGGGATGCGCAACCATGGAAAAGCCCTTCTGGGGCGGTGAGTGCGGTGTTAAATCCTGCTGCGAGGCAAAAGGGCTGAACCACTGCGGAGAATGTCCTGATTTTCCCTGTGAGATGGAGGCGTCCATGGGAACAGATATGGGCTTTGATGCAGAGCCAAGGTTAAAACAGTGCAGGGAATGGGCAAAATAAAATAACCATGGAGGAGATATGCTGTCAGAGGATATGGCGGAAGCAGCCAATCAGGAATGTCCGATTTTGGATAAGGTTTATGAAGACCAGACGGTCGTTGGGATATCGGGAAAAAAAGTGGAGTTTGACACGGTGAAATTCGTCAGGTGCAGGATGGAGGAGTGTGATTTCAGCGGCGCGTCCTTCTGCAATGTAGTATTTGACAAGTGTGATTTTTCTAACTGCTCCTTCCGGGATACCTATTGGAAGAATGTGAATGTATCAGACTCAAAGGGGGACGGAAGCCAGTTCTGCAACTCCACGTTTAAGTGGGTGAAGCTTCTGGACAGTCAGTTCCACTACGGGAATTTCTCTACTGCCTTCTGGGAGTTCGGCGAAATAAGGGGCTGTAATTTCAGGGAATCCTTCATGTCTGAGGTGAAATTTAAAAAGACGGTTTTTTCCTCCACAGACCTGGCCGGCACGGATTTTTTCCGTACACCGTTAAAGGGAATGGATTTATCAGAGTGCGTCATTGACGGCATCATGGTCTCAGACCAGTTCACGGAACTGGCGGGCGTAAAGGTCAGCCTGCTGCAGGCCGCCGAGCTGGCCAGGCTGATGGGAGTTAAAATTGTGTAAATGGGTTATATAATATAAACTATATATAGAAAAACAGGAGGATGTTACAATGGTAGAGAGCATGACGATTCAGGAGTTTCTGGATGTATTATCTTCAAAGGAGCCGGTGCCGGGAGGAGGCGGCGCTTCTGCCCTGGCCGGAGCCCTGGGCAATGCCCTGGGACAGATGGTGGCCAATCTGACCATAGGCAAGAAGAAATACGCGCAGGTGGAGGATGAGATTAAGGAACTGGCAGAGAGGATGAAGGGAATCCAGGGACAGTTTACCGCGCTGGCCGACCAGGATGCAAAGGTATTTGCGCCTCTGGCCAAATGCTACAGCCTTCCCTCAGGTACAGAGGAAGAAAAGGCATACAAGGCAGAGGTCATGGAAGCACGGCTGTTGGATGCCAGTCTTGTGCCAATGGAAATCATGGAGAAGGCATCGGAAATGCTGGAAATCATGGATATCCTTGCGGATAAGGGAAGCAGGATGGCTGTCAGCGACGTGGGCGTGGGAGTCCAGTTCATCCGGACCGCACTGCTGGGCGCGGTGATGAATGTGTACATCAATACCAAGTCCATGAAGAACAGGGAGAAGGCAGAAGAAATGAATGAGAAGGCGGAGCGTCTGATTAAGGAGGGGACAGAGGCAGCGGACCGCATATATCAGAAGGTGCTTGAACAGCTGAGGTAGAAGGCGGCAGGCAGAGAGGAGAAGGAAAATGAAAATATTAAAAGGCGCCGAGGTTTCGGCAAAAATCAAGGAACAGGTAACACAGATGATGGAAGGTCTGGAAGGCCCGGCTCCGAAGCTGGCCATTGTGCGGGTGGGGGAAAAACCGGACGATATGTCCTACGAACGGGGGGCTGTGAAGAAGATGGAGAACTTCGGCCTGCGGGTCCAGACATATGTGTTCCCGGAACAGATAAGCGACAGCGATTTCAAGGCTGAATTCAGTGCCATTAACCGTGACCCGGATGTATCGGGAATCCTCCTGCTCCGTCCGCTGCCAAAGCAGATTGCGGAGACGGACATCGAGAAGATGATTGACCCGGAAAAGGACCTGGACGGGATTTCCCCGGCCAATATTGCCAAGGTATTTGCAGGGGACAAAACCGGTTTTGCGCCCTGTACCGCAGAGGCGGTCATAGAAGTACTTAAGGCCAATGAGATAGATATAACAGGAAAGAACGTGACTATCGTGGGCCGCAGCATGGTGGTGGGCCGTCCGCTGTCCATGCTGATGCTGAAGGAAAATGCCACGGTCACCATCTGCCACACCAGGACCAGGGATCTGGAGACAGAGTGCCGCAGGGCTGAAATCCTGGTGGCCGCAGCAGGAAAGGCTAAAATGCTGGACGGCCGTCACGTGGGACAGGATGCCATAGTCATTGATGTGGGTATTAATGTGGATGAAAATGGAAAATTATGCGGAGATGTGGATTTCCCGTCCATAGAGCCTGCTGCATCCATGGCAACGCCTGTGCCGGGAGGCGTCGGGGCGGTGACAACGGCTGTGCTGGCCAAGCATCTTGTGCTTGCAGGCCGGAGACAGAGAGGGAATTAGACGGCATCTTTGCTGATTCTTTGGTGATTCCCGTATTTTCCTCTTGCTAAACCAGAAAAATGCATTATAATATAAAATGTTGAATACATTTATAGTTATGCAATTTGATGCATAAAAGAAAAGAGGAGAATATTATTATGAAGAAGAAGGTTTTAGCGATCACCATGGCGGCACTGATGGCAGCTTCCCTGACAGCCTGCGGCGGCGGTGCAAAAGAGACAACAGCAGCAGCCACAACAGCAGAGGAGAAGGCAGAGGATACCACGGCAGCCGAGAGCAAGGATGAGACCAGCGCAGAGGCAGCTGAGACTGAGGCAGCCAAGGAAGCAGCAGGCGGCAAGCTTGTCATGGCAACCAACGCAGAGTTCCCTCCTTACGAGTATCATGACGGAGATGCCATTGTTGGTATTGACGCGGAAATTGCAAAGGCCATTGCCGATGAGCTGGGCATGGAGCTGGAGATTGAGGACATTGCGTTTGATTCTATTATTCCTGAGATTGTATCCGGTAAGGCTGATATGGGTCTGGCCGGCATGACTGTTACGGAAGACCGTATGCAGTCCGTAGATTTTTCCGATACTTATGCAAAGGCATCCCAGAAAATCATCGTTACAGAGGACAGCGAGATTGCCTCTCCTGATGACTTAAAGGGTGTAATCGTAGGCGTGCAGCTGGGAACCACAGGCGATATCTATGTATCTGACCTGGAAGCTGACGGAACCACGGTAGAGCGTTACAGCAAGGGCTTTGAGGCTGTCCAGGCACTGAGCCAGGGCAAGATTGACGCGGTTGTAATCGACGGGGAGCCTGCCAAGACCTTTGTTGCTGAGACAGAAGGACTGAAGATTCTGGAGGAGTCCTTTACCGATGAAGAGTATGCCATTGCTGTAAAGAAGGGCAACACAGAGCTGCTGGAGAAAATCAACGGCGCTCTTAAGACCCTGAAGGACAACGGCACCCTGGACGAAATCGTAGCCAAGTATATCAAGGCTGAGTAATCGTACCGGGTATGGAATCGCCCACTTAAGACAGACATGACAGTACCGGCATATACAGGAAGACGGCCGGTATAAAACTGCCGCAGGCTGCAGAAAGGGAGGTGCAATACTGCACCGCATCCCCGTTCCTGCAGGGCGGCAGTTTTTGACTGTATGACAGAGGAAAAACAGGGCGTCTGCCCTGCCTTATGAATCATAAAGAAAGAGCAGAGGATGATGAGCATGTGGAAGACATTTACAGATGCGTTTTACCTGAACTTTGTGTCGGACAACCGGTGGAAATATCTGACCGAGGGTCTGAAAACAACGTTGATTATTACCTTTTTTGCCTGCCTTATGGGCATTGTGCTGGGATTTCTGGTGGGAATGATACGATCCACCTATGAGAAGACCCATAAGCTTAAGGTGCTCAATGCAATCTGTAAAGTGTACCTGACCGTAATCCGGGGCACCCCTGTGGTGGTGCAGCTGTTAATCATTTACTTTGTTGTATTCGGAAGCGTCAGGGTAGACAAGGTCATAGTGGCCATCCTGGCCTTCGGAGTCAACTCGGGAGCCTATGTGGCGGAGATATTCAGAAGCGGCATCATGTCCATTGATCCGGGACAGATGGAGGCAGGCCGCAGCCTGGGCTTCAACTATGCCCAGACCATGTGGTACATCATCATGCCCCAGGCATTTAAGACAGTACTCCCAACCCTGTGCAACGAGTTTATCTCCCTGTTAAAGGAGACTTCGGTATCCGGCTACATTGCCATCCAGGATTTGACCAAGGGCGGGGACATCATCCGAAGCAGGACATACAGTGCATATATGCCGCTGATTGCGGTTGCCATTATTTATCTCATCATTGTAATGATATTTACAAAGCTGATACAGATACTGGAAAGGAGGCTGAGACAGAATGAGCGGTAATACAGGAATGTTTAACGGACAGCCCTTAATCCGGGTGCAGGACCTGGGAAAGAGTTTTGGCTCCATTGATGTCTTAAAGGGAATCACGGTGGATATCCACAAGGGGGATGTGGTCTTTGTGGTAGGGCCTTCCGGTTCCGGCAAAAGCACCTTCCTCAGATGTCTGAACCTGCTGGAGGAGCCCACAAGCGGGCACATTTTCTTTGAGGGCACCGACATCACGGACCCTAAGACAGACATTGACAAGCACCGCCAGAAAATGGGAATGGTATTCCAGCAGTTTAATCTATTTCCCCACATGGACATCATGAAGAACCTGACCATTGCTCCCATAAAGCTTCAGGGAAAGGGACAAAAGGAAGCCGAGGATGAGGCCATGGAGCTACTGGAGCGTGTGGGACTGGCAGACAGGGCCCGCGCATATCCCAGCCAGCTTTCAGGCGGCCAGAAACAGCGTATTGCCATTGTCCGGGCTCTGTGCATGAAGCCGGATGTGATGCTGTTCGACGAGCCCACCTCCGCCCTGGACCCGGAGATGGTAGGAGAGGTATTAAGCGTTATGCGCGACCTTGCCAGGGAAAAGATGACCATGGTGGTGGTGACACATGAGATGGGCTTTGCCAGAGAGGTAGCCACCAGGGTTATGTTCATGGACGAGGGGCACTTTATGGAGGAAGCCGCACCGGAGGAATTCTTCTCCAACCCTAAAAATGAGCGTCTGAAGTCCTTCTTAAGTAAGGTGTTGTAAAGAGGGATGAGGATGCACCATGCAGCACCTGCTATCCACGCCAGCGGATCTAACCGCAGGGCCCGCTGCGTATCATTGCACCTCCATCGTTTATATCCAAATCAGAAGAAAAATGGCATGCCTGGGTAGATGGCATACCATTTATAAAGAGGACCGCATTATCTTGATATCATCTTGATATGCGGCCTTTTAGTTTAGGATTAATTATAAAGGATATAATCTAAGCGGGCAAAAAGTCCGCCAATTGTCCAATATCATTAGCGGGGATGTTATTTTTTTCGCAGCGGGGAATGCACAGCGGACGCCGGAAGAAAGCAGTGGGTGAGAGGCGGGAACGCGGGGCAGGAGGTGGCTTTGGAGCAGTTCGGAGAGACTTAGGCGGAAGGGACAGGAAAAGCCGGGGTTGCGCAGGGCGCTCAACGCCCGAAGCAAAGCAAACATGGAGCCGGACTCATCAGGAGTCCGGCGTAATTTTTGCGGTCCCCGGGTTTTCCTGTCCCTTCCGCCTTAGTCTCTCCCACTGCGGAAACGGTCATCTTTTGCCCCGCGTTCCCGCCTCTCACGGACGCGAATCACCACACGCGTCCGCGTACCTCTCCCCATACCTCTCCCCCATTCCCTACAACTCAGGAAAATCCCCGCAGGATGCTATATCCTCCGCGGCCCCGAATTTCTCCAACAAGGAGCTTAAACGTATCAGGCAGTCGTCCAGCTCCGCCAGTTCCTCCTGATTATACGAGGAAAGACGGGACACCGTGCACTCCAGCATGGCTTCCCTCAGCTGCTTCATGATGGATGCGCCTTCCGGTGTAATCATCAGATATACATGGCGCCGGTTCCTGGAGCTGTGCTGTCTGCGGACCAGGTTCTTTTCTTCCAAATCATTGATAAGCTTTGTCAGCTGCTGTTTGGTAATGCCCAGCTGCAGGGCCATCTCCGACATGGTGGGCGCCTGTCTGCCCGGCTGGTTTAACTGCATCAGGACCTGGAAAGCAGCGGAATTCGCCCGTATCTGGTTCTGCTGGTGGTAGCTGTTCTTTGCCAGATTAAAAAAATCAATGGCAAATTCCATGAAATGTTCCCCCACATGTCTGCTGTCTGCTGGTTCACGGTTCATGCCGATTACCTCCTCGCTCTATTCTGTAACCGTTTTATCATATCTGGTGTAAAAAGTCAATAAATATTAAAAGTAAATAAAAACTTACAATCAACCATTGACAAAAGTTGCAAATGGTATTATCTTACATGGTGAACAGCGGGAAGCGGATGCAGCTGGAATCAGGCTGCGTGTATCCCGGCCTATGAGTATGAATTAAGAAAAGGAGACCTGGTATGGGTGCGAATGAAGACAGCGGAAAGAGAAACTTAAAAAGCGGCACGCCTAAAAAGCCGTTCATTTACTATTATTTCCTGGTCATATTGGCAGTGATGGTGTTAAATGCCCTTGTATTTCCCATGATGGAGCATTCCGTGGAAGTGCCGTACAGCGAGTTCCTGAAGGAACTGGACGCCGGTAATGTGAAGGATGTGTACGTCAGCAACGGGGAATCACAGATTCAGTTTACGAAAAAGGACCAGAAGCAGTGGAATGTCAGCTATAAGACAGGACCGATTCCGGGAGACGACCTGGTTAAGCGGCTGCAGAATGCGGATGTGGAGAATTTTACAGGAGAAATCCAGACAAAGGCTTCTCCGCTCTTAAGCTTTCTGATGTCCTGGGTTGCACCCATTCTCATGTTTGTGGTCATTGGAAATATTATGGGGCGCATGCTTTCCAAGCGCATGGGCGGCAGCAATGCCATGACCTTCGGAAAGTCCAATGCAAAGATATACGCAGAGAATGAGACGGGAATCACCTTTGCCGATGTGGCAGGTGAGGAGGAGGCCAAGGATGCCTTAAAGGAAATCGTGGATTTCCTTCACAATCCGCAGAAGTATGCGGATATAGGAGCAAATCTTCCAAAGGGAGCGCTGTTGGTGGGCCCTCCCGGAACAGGTAAGACGCTCCTTGCAAGGGCGGTGGCAGGAGAAGCCCACGTCCCCTTCTTCTCAATATCCGGTTCTGAATTTGTGGAGATGTTTGTGGGTATGGGCGCTGCCAAGGTCAGGGATCTGTTTAAGCAGGCCAATGATAAGGCGCCGTGTATTGTATTTATTGATGAGATTGACACCATCGGCAAGAAGCGCGACGGCGGAGGCATGAGCGGAAACGATGAGCGTGAGCAGACCCTGAACCAGCTGCTGACGGAGATGGATGGTTTCGACGGAAAGAAGGGCGTAGTCATCCTGGCCGCCACCAACCGTCCGGAATCCCTGGACAAGGCCCTGCTGCGTCCCGGCCGCTTTGACCGCAGAGTGCCGGTGGAGCTGCCTGACTTAAAGGGACGCGAGGCTATCTTAAAGGTTCACGGACAAAACGTGAAGATGTCGGAAGATGTGGATTACAATGCCATTGCCAGGGCCACGGCAGGCGCCAGCGGCGCGGAGCTGGCCAATATCATCAACGAGGCAGCCCTGCGGGCAGTGCGTATGGGCCGCAGCGCCGTGGTGCAGGCCGACCTGGAGGAAAGCGTGGAGACGGTTATTGCCGGATACCAGAAGAAAAATGCGGTTATTTCCCAGAAGGAGCGCAGAATCGTGGCGTACCATGAGGTGGGCCATGCGCTGGTGGCTGCCTGCCAGAGCCACAGCGCCCCGGTTCAGAAGATTACCATTATACCCAGGACATCGGGGGCATTGGGATATACCATGCAGGTGGAACAGGGAGAGCGCTACCTTATGAGCCGGGAGGAGGCACTGGATAAGATTGCCACCTTTACAGGCGGCCGGGCGGCGGAGGAGCTGATTTTCCATTCCGTCACCACAGGCGCGTCCAACGACATTGAGCAGGCTACCAAGATTGCCCGTTCCATGGTGACCCGGTTCGGCATGACCGATGAGTTTGACATGGTAGCCATGGAAACCGTGAACAACCAGTATCTGGGGGGAGACACGTCACTGATTTGCGCTCCTGACACGGCAAAGCGCATAGATGAACAGGTGGTGTCCATTGTGAAGGAGCAGCATAGGAAGGCTCTTTCCATTCTCAGGGAAAATGAAGGCAGGCTCCATGAGATAGCCGCTTATCTGCTGGAAAAGGAGACCATCACAGGAGACGAATTCATGGAAATCTTCAACCGCGCAGAAGAAGAGCAGGTCCTGGGTGAATAGGATATGTTTAGTTGCATTTGACCACGGGCTGTGCTATTCTGGATATATAGACAGGTGGGGGAGCCATAGCCCTGCGCTGCGTATATCCTTTATAGATGATGAGAGAAGATGATTGGTTGATGAGAGAATGAGTTGAGAGCGGATGGAGAATGCGGCGTGACGGCCCCCGCCTTTCTGTGAAAATAATTTGACAAAAGAAAGGCAGGAAAAAGGTATGGGAAAGATTTTGCAGCAGTTGTACAGGGGGGACTTATGCCCGGCGGAAAATACCATACGCGGCAACGCGGAATACGATGCACTGACCAGGCAGTCCATGGACGACTTCAACCGGTTTACCGACAAGCTGGACAGGGACATGAAGGAGGAATTCGACCTTCTGATGGAACATTACCTGGAGCTTACCTTCATTGAGAAGACCCAGTGTTTTACAGATGGGTTCCGCATCGGTGCAGGTGTTATGTGCGAAGTATTTTATGAAAATGCAGCTGAAAGAAACTAAATTATAAGCATGGCTTAAGAATGAAAGGCGGGATTGCTGATAAATAAAAGCAATCCTGTCTTATTGTGTAAAAATGGGTCGATTTTCCTGGTTAATATTGACAATAGGGAAAAAAGTAGATATACTTAACTGGTATTTGTGTTACTTTTTAATGGGTAGGACAACGATGGAACGTCAGGTGTAATGGAGCAGCCAGTACCTGACGTATTTTAATCGGGTTCTGCAAACTTACACTTCATGGAGGAGAGTATTATGAAATTAAAAAAGTTAGCAAGCGTGGCCATGGCAGGCGTGATGGCAGTATCACTGGCAGCCTGCGGCGGATCTGACACAGCAAAGACAACCGCGGCAGACGCAACCACAGCAGCTGAGGCTGAGACAACTGCGGCAGCAGAGGATGCAGAGACCAAGGAGACCGAGGCTCCAGAGGCACCGGCCGCAGGCGGCATTGCCAAGGAAGATTTAAAGATTGGCTTTGTCTACATAGGCGATGAGAACGAGGGCTACACAGCCGCTCATTACAACGGCGCCATGGAGATGAAGGAAAAACTGGGCTTGAACGATGACCAGATTATCGTTAAGTGGAACATCCCGGAGGATGAGACTGCAAAGGATGCGGCCATGGACCTTGCGGACCAGGGATGCCAGATAATATTTGCAAACAGCTTTGGACATGAGTCCTATGTGATTGAGGCGGCCAAGGAGTATCCGGATGTCCAGTTCTGTCATGCAACCGGCTTCCAGGCAGCTTCCAGCGGCCTGAGCAACATGCACAACTATTTCACATCCATCTACGAGTCACGTTACGTATCCGGTGTTGTGGCCGGACTGAAGCTGAACCAGATGATAGAGGACGGAACCGTGAAGGCGGATGCATGCAAGATTGGTTATGTGGGCGCTTATCCATATGCTGAGGTTATCAGCGGATACACCTCCTTCTTCTTAGGCGTGCGTTCCGTATGCCCGGACGCCACCATGGAAGTCAAGTACACCAACAGCTGGGCAAGTTTTGACCTGGAGAAGGAAGCGGCTGACGCCCTGATTTCCGACGGATGTGTTCTGATCAGCCAGCATGCAGATACCACCGGCGCTCCTACCGCATGTGAGGCGGCAGGCGTTCCATGCGTGGGCTACAACATTTCCATGATTGCCACTGCTCCAAAACAGGCTCTTACATCTGCTTCCAATAACTGGGCTGCATATGTGACTGAGGCTGTACAGCATGTCATTGACGGAACCGAGATTCCGGTTGACTGGTGCAAGGGCTTCTCTGACGGCGCTGTGCTGATTACAGAGCTGAACGAGGCGGCTGTGGCACCCGGAACAAAGGAGAAGGTGGATGAGGTAGAGGCCAAGCTGGCATCCGGCGAGCTTCATGTATTCGACACCTCCACATGGACCGTTGGCGGCGAGACACTGGATACATATAAGAAGGACGGCAGCGACATCGAATATATCTCCGACGGATATTTCCATGAGTCAGAGTTTGGTTCCGCACCTGCCTTTGATATCCTGATTGACGGTATCACCACAATTGACAACTAAGATAGCAGATGCTATAATTTCCCGCTGGAAATTAAAGGCTGTAAAAGCGGAGCCATTCATATCTGGCTCCGCTTTTTTCCACGAGACAATGCAACAAGGCTAAATACAAAGAACGGAGGTTGGCCGGGTGAGCGAAGAATACGCAATTGAACTGAAAAATATCACAAAACGGTTCGGCAAGGTAACTGCCAACGACAAGGTATGCCTGTCTGTGAAAAGGGGGGAAATCCTGTCCGTCCTGGGTGAGAACGGAAGCGGAAAGACCACCCTTATGAACATGATTTCCGGTATCTACTACCCGGATGAAGGGCAGATATTCGTAAACGGAAAGGAGGTTACCATTCGTTCGCCTAAGGACTCCTTTGCTCTGGGTATCGGCATGATTCACCAGCATTTCAAGCTGGTGGATGTTCTGACAGCGGCTGAGAACATTATCCTGGGACTGTCCGGAAGGGAAGTGCTGGACATGAAGGCTGTGTCCGCCAAAATCAATGAGCTGACAGCCAAATACGGGTTTGAGCTGGATCCGGACCAGAAGATATACACCATGTCCGTATCCCAGAAGCAGACTGTGGAGATCGTAAAGCTTCTGTACCGCGGGGTGGATATCCTGATTCTGGACGAGCCCACAGCCGTCCTCACACCCCAGGAGACAGACAAGCTGTTTGCAGTGCTGCGCAACATGCGTGAGGCAGGCCATTCCATCATTATTATCACCCATAAGCTTCATGAGGTTCTGGCGCTGTCAGACCGGGTGTCCGTACTGCGCAAGGGCCAGTATATCGGTACGGTATATACGGCAGACGCCACCGAGGAATCCCTGACCGAGATGATGGTGGGCAAGAAGGTAAGCCTGAACATCGAGCGCCCGGATCCTGTGAACCCGGAGCGCCGACTGGTGGTGGAAGGCGTCACCTGCGTGGACAAGGAGGGAGTGACCACCCTGGACCATGCCTCCTTTACTGCTTACAGCGGGGAGATACTGGGGATTGCCGGTATCGCGGGAAGCGGCCAGAGGGAGCTTTTGGAGTCCATTGCCGGACTGGAAGCCATGACGGACGGCACCATCACTTATTATCCGCCGGAGGGCGGCGAAAAGCAGCTGTCCGGCATGAGCGCCTCAGCTATCAATAAGCTGGGGATAAAGCTTTCCTTTGTGCCGGAGGACCGTCTGGGCATGGGACTGGTAGGCGCAATGGACATGACGGACAATATGATGCTCAGGGGCTACCGCAGGGGACGTTCTTTCTTTACGGACAGAAAGACGCCAAAAAACCTGGCGGAGCAGATCATAGAGGAGCTGGAAATCGTGACCCCCGGCGTCTCCACCCCGGTGCGCAAGCTGTCAGGGGGCAATGTCCAGAAGGTGCTGGTGGGAAGGGAGATTTCATCCAATCCCAAGGTGCTTATGGTGGCCTACCCGGTCCGGGGACTGGATATCAACTCATCCTACACCATCTATCATCTCCTCAATGAACAGAAGAAACAGGGAGCTGCCGTTATATGCGTGGGCGAGGACCTGGATGTGCTTCTGGAGCTGTGCGACCGTATCCTGGTGCTGTGCGCGGGACAGGTAAACGGTGTTGTGGACGGCAGGACAGCGACCAAGGAACAGGTGGGGCTGATGATGACCAGGACAGGAGGTGGATTAAGTGAGTAAGGAGATGACGGCAGTGTCCAACAAGGAACCTCTGATGCATATATCCAAGAGGGATGAGATTGATATGTGGAAGGCCTGGGCCATCAGGCTGGGAGCGGTTCTCTTATCGCTGGTGGTCTGTGCAGGGGTCATCTATGCCCTGACAGGGCTTAATCCCCTGGAGGTTTATAAAGGAATCTTTGACGGGGCAGTGGGTACCAAAAGGCGTACCTGGATGACCATTCGCGATACTCTGGTGTTACTCTGTATAGCAATCGGCATCACGCCTGCATTCAAGATGCGGTTCTGGAACATCGGAGCAGAGGGGCAGGTTCTGATTGGCGGCGTCACATCCGCGGCCATGATGATTTACCTGGGCAATTCACTGCCTCCCCTGGTTCTGTTTCCGCTGATGCTTTTGGGAAGCGCCCTGTCAGCCATGGTCTGGGCAGCTATCCCGGCATTTTTCAAGGCATACTGGAACACCAACGAGACATTGTTTACACTGATGATGAACTATGTGGCCATGCAGGTCATCACATACTGCATCATTTTCTGGGAGAATCCAAAGGGATCCAACTCCGTGGGAACCATCAACTCCTCCACAAAGGGGGGATGGCTTCCAAAGCTGTTCGGCCTGGAGTACGGCTGGAACCTGGTAATCGTGCTGGCGCTGACCCTGGCCATCTTCATCTACATGAAGTACAGCAAGCAGGGATATGAGATTGCGGTAGTGGGAGAGAGCGAGAACACGGCCAGGTACGCCGGAATCAATGTGAAGAAGGTAATTATCCGCACCATGGCCCTGTCCGGCGCCATCTGCGGCATTGCAGGCTTCATCATAGTCAGCGGCGCCAGCCATACCATTTCCACCAGCACGGCGGGTGGCAGGGGATTCACGGCCATCATTGTATCCTGGCTCAGCAAGTTCAATGCATTTGCCATGGTCCTGGTGTCGTTTTTCCTGGTATTCATGCAAAAGGGAGCCGGGCAGATTGCCTCCCAGTTTAACCTGAATGAAAATGCCTCTGATGTAATAACAGGCATCATCCTCTTCTTCATCCTGGGCTGTGAATTCTTCATCAACTACAAGGTGGGAATCCGCAGCAAACGGAAAGAAGCAGGGGCAAAATTGTCATAAGGAGGCTGAAATATGGGTTTTTTAGTTATATTTATTCAGAAAGCAATCGGCCAGGGTATCGGCATCCTGTACGGAGCCCTGGGAGAAATCATGACGGAGAAATCAGGCAACCTGAATCTGGGTATTCCCGGCATGATGTATATGGGCGGCATTGCCGGACTGATCGGGGCTTTCCTGTATGAAAACGGGACAGCCAATCCAAACGGTCTGGTGGGGCTTCTGATTTCCTTTGTGTGCGCCTTTGTGTGCGCTGCCCTGGGAGGTCTGGTATACAGTGTACTGACCATCACGCTGCGGGCCAACCAGAACGTGACAGGTCTTGCCCTTACCACCTTTGGAGTTGGCTTCGGCAACTTCTTCGGCGGTTCCCTGGCAAAGCTGGCAGGGGGAGTGGGACAGATTTCTGTGGCAGTGACAGGCGCTGCCTATAAGACTCCTATTCCCGGACTGTCCAAGTTTGGCGTCATCGGACAGATTTTTTTCTCCTACGGATTTCTGACCTATCTGGCAGTTGCCCTGGCCCTGGCCCTGGCGTTTTTCCTGGCTAAGACAAGACGGGGACTGAACCTGAGGGCTGTGGGCGAGAGTCCGGCCACGGCAGATGCGGCCGGCATCAATGTAACGGCCTACAAGTATCTGGCTACTTGCCTGGGAGGAGGCATCAGCGGCCTGGGCGGATTATACTTTGTCATGGAGTACTCCGGCGGTACCTGGACCAACAACGGATTCGGAGACAGAGGCTGGCTTGCAATTGCCCTGGTCATCTTCGCCCTGTGGAAACCGGTTAATGCCATCTGGGGTTCTATCCTGTTTGGCGGTCTGTACATCCTTTACCTGTATATACCTGGCCTGGACAGGGGCGCCCAGGAGATATTCAAAGCCCTTCCCTACGTGGTCACCATTGTGGTCCTGGTTATAACCAGCCTGAGAAAGAAGAGAGAATACCAGCCGCCCCAGAGCCTGGGACTTCCGTATTTCAGGGAAGAACGGTAGGGAATTGAGGCCGGATACCAGGGAAGGAATCGTCATGCAGTACAGGAAACAGAGAAGCAAAGAACGAAACAGATAAGTAAAAAAAATAGATAAATAAGTAAGATAAAAGACCCTCCCGCAGGACGGATAGATATCAGTATCTAACCGGCGCGGGAGGGTCTTTGCGGTCCGGTGTCGCCACCGCGTTTGTATTCAGGACTCTGATGTTTTTCAATGGTTTTCCCTCCGCTATATCTGAAATAAAATGAATACAGGAATTTTATTTTCGTTAAAACAACCATATTGGCACAAGGTTTTTTGTGCAGGTTATACAATGGGTATTGATATCCCGGAATGAATGGAATATACTGGGTCATATATAAAATAAAGACAGTATTCAGGAAAAGAGGCGTTTGCTTTGTTGTTTGAAAAACAGATATATGATTACCTGCGGGGGATGGTTTCCATTCCCAGCGTGTCCAACACCCCACAGGAGAAGGAGGTTTCAGACTATATCGCAGGATGTCTGGAACGCCAGCCCTATTTTGCGAAACACCCGTCCCTCTGCGGGCAGTGCGCTCTGGAGGGCGACAGTCTGGGACGGACCGTTGTGTACGGCCTTGTGAGAGGGAAGGGAGCCGGGACGGTTGTGCTTACCGGTCATTACGACGTGGTGGATACGGACGAGTATGGAAGGTTCCGCGCCCTGGCATATGATATGGAGGCATGGAAGCATATCCGCGGGGAGGAACTGGAGGCGCTTAAGTCCATGCTGCCCCAGGAGGCCAGGGATGATTTGGCGTCAGGGGAGTGGCTGTTCGGCCGGGGAGTGAACGACATGAAAGGCGGGCTTTCCATTGGCCTTGCCATCATGGACTGGTTTGGGCAGAAGGTGCTGGAATATCCTGAGACAACCGGAAACCTGCTCTTTGCGGCGGTGGCGGACGAGGAGGCATATTCTGCGGGGATGAGGGGAGCTGTTTCCCTGTTTACAGGGCTGCGGCAGGAATATGGGCTTACATATGACTGTCTTGTGGATTTGGAGCCCAGCTTTAATGAGGGCGGCAAGCAGCAGGTCTATATAGGGTCTGTGGGTAAAACCATGCCGGCTGTTCTTGTACAGGGCGCCAAGGCGCATGTGGTGGAATGCTTTCACGGACTGAATTCCATCGGCGTGCTGGCGGAGATGTTTATGGCCACGGAATTGGCGCCTGAATTTTCCGAGACCTTTGAGGGAGAGCATTGTCCTCCTCCCACCTGGTTTAATCTGCGGGACCGCAAGTACGGATATGATGTGTCTGTCCCCCTGCGGGCAGCCGGATATATGAGTATGCTGGGATTTTCAAAGACCACCAGCCAGGTCATGGAACGGCTGAAGGAAATGGGCCGGCGGTCCTTTGCGTCCTATATGAAGCGGATGGAGAGCCAGGAAGCCCTGGTCAGGTCGGGAAATATCCTGCCCAAGGTGGACTTGGAACACTGCGTTCTGGAGTACGGGGAGCTGGCAGAGATATGCCGGAAGAAAAAAGGATATGGGAAATGGTATCAGGACCTTTACGGAAAAATAGAGTCGGACGTGCGGACAGGTGCCATGAATTATCCCCAGGCTACGCTGGAAATGATGGATGCCATGCTGACGTTTTCGGGTATCACTTCGCCTGTCATGGTTATATCTTTTGCGCCTCCATATTATCCGGCCTTTCACAGCGACAGGCTGGGGGAGACAGATAGGGCGGGACGGACTGGAGGTATACAGGCAGGAGGTATACAGGCAGGAGAGGGTACCCGTCTCTATAACCTGCTGCAAAAGGCGGCGGAGGACACCTGCGGTCTCTGTCTTGGAAAGCGCAATTACTGCTGCGGGATATCGGATTTAAGCTACTGCGGGGGACCGGATCGGGAGGAAATGGCCTCCTATGCGGTCAATGCCCCTCTGTGGGGAACCATGTACCGGATGGACCTGGATGCCATGGCGGATTTCAGGGTCCCCTCCCTTTTATTCGGCCCCATCGGCAAGGATGCGCACCAGATGTCGGAGCGGGTTCACGCCAGGAGTCTGCTGGAAGAGGTTCCAGTAATTTTGCAGCAATTCATCGAACAAATGTTTGCAAATACATAGGCGATGTGCTATACTAGAGGCTGTCAGCGCTGTGTATCAGCGCTATGCAGAAAGAACATTTTACAAGAAGCCAATTAAGATAAAAGACAAGGAGCATGTTCGATGGCAAAGCAGTACATTAAAATCCGCGGGGCGAATGAGCATAATCTGAAGGATATTTCCGTGGATATACCAAGGAATGAGCTGGTGGTCCTTACGGGACTGTCCGGTTCTGGCAAATCATCCCTGGCTTTTGACACCATTTATGCTGAGGGGCAGAGGCGTTATATGGAGTCCCTGTCTTCCTATGCCAGGCAGTTCCTGGGACAGATGGAGAAGCCGGATGTGGAGAGCATAGAGGGTCTGTCTCCGGCCATTTCCATTGACCAGAAGTCCACCAACCGGAATCCCCGTTCCACTGTGGGAACGGTTACGGAAATCTACGACTACATGAGGCTTTTATATGCCAGAATCGGTATACCCCACTGTCCAAAATGCGGAAAGGAGATACACAAACAGACCATTGACCAGATGGTGGACCAGATTATGTCCATGCCTGAACGGACCAAAATCCAGCTGCTGGCCCCTGTGGTCAGAGGGCGCAAGGGCGAGCATGTGAAGGTGCTGGACCAGGCCAGAAAGAGCGGTTATGTGAGGGTCCGCATTGACGGCAATCTCTACGAGCTCTCAGAGGAAATCCGGCTGGAGAAGAACATCAAGCACAACATTGAAATCGTGGTGGACCGTCTGATTGTAAAGGAAGGCATTGAAAAAAGGCTTACGGATTCCATAGAGACAGTCATGGCCCTGAGCGGCGGACTGATGATGGTGGATGTGAGCGGCGGTGAGCCGGTGAATTTCAGCCAGAGCTTTTCCTGTCCTGACTGTGCAGTCAGCATTGACGAGGTGGAGCCAAGGAGCTTTTCCTTCAACAATCCCTTCGGAGCCTGCCCGGAGTGTTTCGGCCTGGGCTATAAGATGGAATTTGACGAGGACCTGATGATTCCGGATAAGTCCCTGTCTATAGACCAGGGCGCAATCGTGGTCATGGGATGGCAGTCCTGTGCGGATAAGGGCAGCTTTACAAGGGCAATCCTGGAAGCGCTGTCCGAAGCGTATGATTTCAGCCTGGATACGCCCTTCCAGGATTACCCCAAGGAAATCCACGATGTGCTGTTATACGGAACCGGAGGCCGGGAGGTGAAGGTCCGCTATAAGAGCCAGAGGGGCGAGGGCGTCTATGACGTGGCGTTTGAGGGCCTGATTGAGAATGTAAACCGCCGCTACAAGGAGACTTTTTCCGAAACGTCCAAGGCGGAATATGAGACCTATATGCGGATTACACCCTGCCCGGTCTGTAAGGGGCAGAGGCTTAAAAAGGAGTCCCTTGCAGTTACAGTGGGCGGGATGAATATATATGAAGCCACCAACATGTCCATTGTCCGGTTTAAGGAATTCATGGACGGGCTGAAGCTGACTCCCATGCAGGAGACCATAGGCGCCTCTATTTTGAAGGAAATCAGGGCCAGGATATGCTTTCTTATTGACGTGGGACTGGATTATCTTTCCCTGTCCCGGGCCACAGGCACCCTGTCCGGCGGAGAGGCCCAGCGCATCCGCCTGGCCACCCAGATAGGCTCCGGCCTGGTGGGAGTGGCCTATATCCTGGACGAGCCCAGCATCGGACTCCATCAGCGGGATAATGACAAGCTTCTTAAGACGCTGACCCATCTTCGGGATTTGGGCAACAGCGTATTGGTGGTGGAACATGACGAGGACACCATGCGGGCAGCGGACTGCATTGTGGACATCGGACCCGGTGCGGGAGAGCACGGCGGAAAGGTCATTGCCATGGGGACGGCCGAGGAAATCATGAAGAACCCGGATTCCATTACAGGAGCTTACTTAAGCGGGCGCGTGAAGATTCCGGTGCCTGCCGAGAGAAGAAAGCCCACGGGCTGGATTACGGTAAAGGGCGCTGCGGAGAACAATTTAAAGAACATCAACGTGGACATTCCCCTGGGAATCATGACATGTGTGACCGGCGTGTCCGGTTCCGGCAAAAGTTCCCTTGTGAATGAAATCGTTTATAAATCCCTGGCAAGGAAGTTAAACAGGGCCAGAACCATACCGGGCAGGCACAAGAGCATCGAGGGCGTGGAGCAGCTGGATAAGATTATCGACATCGACCAGTCGCCCATCGGACGTACCCCCAGGTCCAACCCGGCTACCTACACAGGCGTGTTCGACCTTATAAGGGACCTGTTCGCCTCCACTCCGGACGCCAAGGCAAAGGGGTACAGCAAGGGAAGGTTCAGCTTTAACGTAAAGGGCGGCCGGTGTGAAGCGTGCAGCGGAGACGGCATCATCAAGATTGAGATGCATTTCCTGCCGGATGTATATGTGCCCTGCGAGGTATGCGGCGGCAAACGGTATAACCGTGAGACCCTGGACGTGAAGTACAAGGGAAAGAGCATCTACGATGTGCTGAACATGACCGTGGAGGAGGCTCTTAAGTTCTTTGAAAATGTACCATCTGTCACCAGGAAGATACAGACCCTGTATGACGTGGGACTGGGATACATCCGGCTGGGACAGCCGTCCACGGAGCTGTCCGGCGGCGAGGCCCAGAGAATCAAGCTGGCCACGGAGCTGTCCAAGAGAGGCACGGGAAAGACCATTTACATCCTGGACGAGCCCACCACCGGACTTCATTTCGCAGACGTCCATAAGCTGATTGATATACTTCACAGGCTGTCGGAGGGAGGCAACACGGTTGTGGTTATTGAGCACAATCTGGATGTAATCAAGACAGCGGATTATATCATCGACATTGGTCCGGAAGGCGGGGACAAGGGCGGAACAGTGATTGCCAAGGGAACACCGGAGGAAGTGGCCCGTTGTCCGGTGTCCTATACGGGAATGTATGTAAAGAAATATCTGAATTGACCACAGTTATGACAGCAGATGCGGCCGGGAGCGGCCGGAGCGCGGCGGGGATGAGGTTATCCCCGCCTTTTTCTAAAAAGACAGGAATCAGGTATAGAGTGGAAAAAGTGTGGACAACCGACGGAATTTACAGGGAAACCAGGGATAAGGCGGCCCGCAGGAAGGCGTAGGGCTGTGCCTGTGTGGAGATGGAATGTGATGCCATAGCGGCTCCGGCTCAGTTCAGGAACCGGTCTATCAGCCGGTCTTTTTACAGCTCGGACAATCTCGAAAATATGATGGATATTGAAAATCCTTTGACATTTGCGCCGGGCCTACGTTATAATGGACAGGTTAAAGAGCAGTGCTAGGAGCGGGGATTGTAATGGATAAGGGAAAAAAAAGAAATCTTTCAGAGGTGGCAGCAGATTATGTGAGGGAGCAGATTCTTCAGGGAAAGCTGGCTCAAAGAGAAAAGCTGGTTGAAAATGATATAGCTGTAACGCTGGGGATGAGCCGGGGACCGGTGCGGGATGCGCTGAAGCAGCTGATGTACGAAGGGTTTCTGGATTATGAGACCAATAAAGGGTACTCTGTCTCCATGCTTTCACCCAAGGACGCCTATGAGATATTCTTTCTGCGGGGCAACCTGGAAAACCTGGCTTTGGAGCGGTGCGGGGGCCGTCTCCTGAGCGACAGCATTTTTCTCATGGAGGACGCGGTGCTGGCCATGAAGGAGGCTGTGGCAGAGGACGACATGGGGAAAATCATCCAGTATGATGAGATATTCCACAGACAGATTTTATTATCAGGCCAGATGGAGCGTCTGACCAGTCTTTGGGAGACATTAAGCCCTTTAAACGGAGCCATGTTCTATACCATCAAGCAAATTAACGGGTATGTGTCTGAAAAACAGGTGGATTTGGACCAGGAAGACATTGCTGCCCAGGCAGGACGGCGGGGAAACAACTATCTGGAGCATAAATGGCTTTTGGAAATCCTGCAGCGGGGGAACCTGGAACAGTCCAGGAGCGCAATCAATACCCACTACATAGCCAACGGTGAGAGAATTTACCGGATTGGAATGAAGATGAAGAACCAGGAACTGTTTTATCATGTGTAATTGCGGATGCAGGGACAAAAAATAAATGCGGACATGGAAAAGCGGAAATGCAGGACGTGAAGACGATTGTATCACGTTCCCGTATTTCCGCTTTTTAAATATATATGTATGTTCCGTTCATACTATCCGTCCAAACAATCCGTTCATATGCTTCCGTTAGGTTTAAGCCTTACGCTTCAGGCATGCCATCTATCTGTCTGCATATATATTCCATATCCTCAGTCCCATATCTCTGGTCGCAGGTAAAGGACAGGACATGGCTGTAAATGTAGTCCGCGTCGCCATGGCCCTCGGTGTCCACCATGGGGCCCTGGGGCCAATAGGTGGTGGTCTTGACGCCTTGTCCGGCCAGATAGGACTGGACCATGTCCCTGTCCTTTGCATACACGGTAAAGTGGCTGGGAACAGCGCCCTCTTTAAGAACTGGGAATATTACGGTAATCTGGGGATGTTCCGGCATATGATCCAGAAGATACTGGTAATTGGCACGGCGTCTTTGTTTCAGCTGCTCAAAGTCATAGTGACGGATGATGTACTCTGAATCCCGGTCGCTTCCATAGGAATCAAAGATGCGGCGCAGCATCATCTCGGCGTCCCAGAAGGTATCATTGAACTTCTGCATGGCCTGGGGGTCGGTAGCCCCTGCCTGAAGAAGCTGCTGTTTGCCTCTCATGGACATACTGCGCATGGAAAGGTGGGTTTCGTCAGGAGGCAGAACGGGAAGGGAAAAGCCGCCTTTCCTCTTAATAGCGAATCCGCCAGCCGGTACTCCAATCCATTTGCGCATGCTGCCCACCACATAATCACAGTGAGGGTCAACACCGTCGGCTGAGAAGATGGAGTGGGTCGTATCCTCCACAATGATGATGCCCCGTTCGGAGCACTTCCGTATAAATTCCCTGTCGTAGCTGCAAAAGCCGTAATAGCCGCAGAGATTGACAACGCTGATGCGGTCCAGGACCCTTTCATCAAAAATGGGGGTCAAATCCCTGGATACATCGTAGAATAAAAGTTCATAGCCGGCTTTCAAAAAAGGGGCCAGGACTGTCTCGCAGGTGTAGACAGGCACATAGGCCACTTTTTTTGTGTCGGACAGGCAGATATCCTGGAGCGCATAGTAGTTGGCACATCTGCCGGACATGAAAAAGCGCAGGCTGCCTCCTGGCGGGCATAGATTTTCCAGATAATGGTTTTCAGCTTCGGGCAGTGGTTCATATGTAAAAAATCCGCCAATCTGTTTCAAATTTTCTTACCTCCCAAACATGTGCCGGCTCCAAGACGTGTGCGCCTCAGAGAGACACTTAGATTTAATATACAGACAAGTATATCATAGATTTGAAAAAAAGCACAATAGAAATGTTGACAAAATATTTAATGTGTAAAATTTAAACAATGATTGTTGACAATTTTGATATATTGTTTTATAATTTGAATGAAGCGAGGGAGTTTCAAATCCTAAGGCTTCTTTTTTATTATTTTGGTTTCAAACCCCTGTGCGGGGTTGTGAAATATGTATTTTGCTTCGCTGCGTTAATGCAGCAAATATACGAGGATTGGAGAGAGAAAAATGTACAAGTATGTGTTAAAAAGACTGCTTATGCTGATTCCGGTTATTATCGGCGTGACGTTCATTGTGTTTTTCATTCTGAACCTGTCACCGGGCGACCCGGCGGCAATCATCCTGGGTGACCAGGCATCAGCCGAGGCGCTGGCCATGAAGAGGGAGGAGCTGGGACTCAACGACCCTCTGCTGGTCCGTTACGGACATTATATGATTAACATGCTTCACGGCGACCTGGGCACATCCTATAAAAATAACCTGAGCGTATGGTCACAGGTTATGGAGCGGTTTCCTAACACAGCGGTGCTGGCAGTGGCAGGTATTCTGGTGGCCATTCTGATAGGAATTCCAACGGGAATTATTTCCGCCAAGAAACAGTATTCCATGATGGATAATACAGCCATGCTGCTCTCACTGATTGGCGTGGCCATGCCTAACTTCTGGTTCGGCCTGCTGATGGTTATTCTGTTTGCGCTGACCCTGGGCTGGCTGCCTTCACAGGGAATGGGGGAGGGATTCATACCTCTTATCAAGAGCCTGGTCCTTCCGGCGGTGACGCTGGGCACAGGGGCTGCTGCCATGATTACGCGTATGACACGATCATCCATGCTGGAAGTTATCCGTCAGGATTACATAGACACAGCCAGGGCAAAGGGTGTTTCCGATAAGAAAATCACCACCCGCCACATGCTTAAGAATGCCATGATTCCGATTATCACGGCAGTGGGCCTGCAGTTCGGCACCCTTTTAGGAGGCGCCATGCTGACAGAGACTGTATTTTCCTGGCCGGGCCTGGGACGTCTCATGGTGGATTCCATCAAGTCAAAAGATATTCCCATGGTATTGGGGTCTGTTATCTTTCTGGCAATCATGTTTACCGTGGTCAACCTGGCGGTAGACATCATATACGCCTTTGTGGACCCGAGAATTAAATCACAATACAAGAGAAAGTAGGTGCAGTTCATGGGAAAGAAACATCTGATTGCCGCGGAAGCGGAAGGCGACCAGCGCTCCCTGTGGGGCGAGGCATGGCGCAGATTCAAAAAGAACCGGCTGGCCATGATTGGCATGTATTTTATCCTGGCACTGGTCATCATAGCAATAGCAACCATTATCATTGACGCGGTTACCGGCAAATCCATTTACCTGAATTACGTGGTAAAGCAGGATCTGAGGGGACGTCTGCAGGGACCAAGCCTGGCTCACCCCTTTGGGCTGGATGAGTTCGGCAGGGACATGCTGCTGCGTATGCTGTGGGCGGTCCGTTACTCCCTGTTTATGGGAACCGTGGCCATCGTTATTTCATGCATCTTCGGCGGCCTCCTGGGAGCCTTCGCCGGATATTACGGCAAGACCGCTGACAATATTATCATGAGAATCATGGATATTCTTCTGGCGATCCCGTCCATGCTTTTGGCTATCGCCATTGTGGCGGCCCTGGGGACCAGCATCACCAATGTGCTGATTGCCATTGCCATCTCCTATGTGCCCACCTTTGCCAGAACGGTCCGGGCATCGGTGCTTACGGTGAAGGACCAGGAGTTTATTGAAGCGGCCCGCTCTATTGGGTGCAGCGACTGGCGCATCATCATCAAGTACGTGATTCCCAATTCCATGGCGCCCATTATCGTGCAGGTGACCCTGGGAATCGCAGGAGCCATCCTTTCCATCGCAGGACTTTCCTTCCTGGGCCTCGGCATCCAGCCGCCCACCCCTGAGTGGGGCGCAATGCTGTCCAATGCCCGAAGCTATATCCGCGACGCATGGCATGTCACCATCATCCCGGGCATGGGAATCATGCTCACCATCCTGGCCCTTAACCTGGTGGGAGACGGACTGAGAGATGCCCTTGACCCGCGTTTGAAGAGCTGACGGATGAACACTAAGAAAGGACGAGTATGACATGGCAGATAAACCATTATTGGAAGTAAAAGATCTGGTCATCCACTATGAAACGGATGACGGAGTGGTAAAGGCGCTAAACGGCGTCAATATACATATCGGCGTGGGAGAGACCCTTGGACTGGTGGGAGAGACCGGTGCGGGAAAGACCACGCTGGCAAAAGGAATTATGAGGCTGATTCCCAATCCTCCGGGCAAGATTCTGGGCGGAGAGGTGATTTTTGAGGGACAGGACCTGCTGAAGCTTTCCACCAATGGAATGGAGGCCATTCGCGGCAGGGACATTTCCATGATATTCCAGGACCCTATGACCTCCCTGAACCCGGTGCTCACGGTAGGCGAGCAGATCATGGAGGTAATTGAGAACCACAACACCAGCCTGTCCAGGCAGGAGGCCAGAAAGTGGGCTGAAAACATGCTGGAAAGGGTGGGAATCCCGGCAGAGCGTTTTGGAGAGTATCCCCACCAGTTTTCAGGCGGTATGAAGCAGAGGGTGGTCATTGCAATTGCTCTGGCCTGCAACCCCAAGCTGCTCATCGCGGATGAGCCCACCACGGCTCTGGACGTTACCATACAGGCCCAGGTGCTGGAAATGATATACAAGCTTAAATCTGAAAATAACACATCCATGATCCTCATTACCCACGACCTGGGAGTGGTTGCCCAGAACTGTGATTATGTGGCAATCATCTATGCGGGGGAAGTGGTGGAATACGGAACCCTGCGGGAAATATACAAGGACACGAAACACCCGTACACAGAGGGACTCTTTGGTTCCATTCCCAGCCTGACAAGCGATGTGAAGCGGCTTCAGGCCATTGACGGCATGATGCCCGACCCCACCAAGCTGCCTGAGGGCTGCGTTTTCTGCGAGAGATGCAAGTATGCGGTTCCTGAATGTTCCAAGAACCATCCGGGGATGGTGACTGTAGGCGGAACCCACCAGGTCCGCTGCATCCGCTACCGCTAAGAAAAGGAGATTGACATATGCAGGAACAGAAAACAGAGATATTACGTGTGGAACATCTGAAAAAATATTTTACAACCCCCAAGGGCACGCTCCACGCGGTGGACGATGTAAACTTTTCCATCCGTACCGGGGAGACACTGGGAGTGGTGGGGGAGTCCGGATGCGGAAAATCCACCATGGGAAGGGCTATCCTGAGGCTTCACGAACCCACAAGCGGCAAGGTTTATTTTGAGGGCAAGGATATCCTGGGCTACAACAAGAAGCAGCTCAAGGATTTGAGGAAGGATATGCAGATTATATTCCAGGACCCCTTTGCCTCCCTGAATCCCAGGATGACGGTCAGCGAGGCAATCATCGAACCGCTGCTGGTGCAGGGGATTTACAAGCCCAATGAAAAGGCCGCCATCACCCAGCAGGTGGAGAAGATCATGAACCTGGTGGGACTGGCCAAGCGTCTGGTAAACACATATCCCCATGAGCTGGACGGCGGCAGGCGCCAGAGAATCGGAATCGCCAGGGCGCTGGCGGTCAATCCCAAGTTCATTGTATGTGACGAGCCTGTATCGGCCCTGGATGTATCCATCCAGGCCCAGATCCTTAACCTGATGCAGGATCTGCAGGAGGAGCTGAACCTTACCTATATGTTTATTACACACGATTTGTCGGTGGTAAGGCATTTTTCCAATGACATCGTGGTCATGTATCTGGGACAGATGGTGGAGTCAGCACCTGCCAAGGCACTGTTTAAGAATCCCATGCATCCGTACACAAAGGCGCTGCTGTCAGCCATACCGGTTCCCGATCCGGACTTTAAGATGGAGCGCATTCCGCTAAAGGGCGAGCTCACATCGCCTATTAACCCGGAGCCGGGATGCAGGTTCGCAAAGCGCTGTCCTTATGCAACGGAAGGCTGCACCAGCAATGAAATGACCTTAAAGGAAATGGAGCCGGGGCACTTTGTAAGCTGCCGTATGGTTCAGGAGCAGGGTTAAATTCCGGAGAAATCCAGGGCAGAAGCCTGTGGTCCGGTATTTATAGAGAGCAATATTGACAGAGAGAAATGTAAGAAAGAGAGGAGCTAGTATGAGAAAAACATGGAAGAAAGTCATTGCATTATCCTTAGTGGCGGCAATGGCAGTAAGTGCAGCCGGCTGTTCCAAGTCCGGACAGACCTCCACGGAAGGCGGCAGCGCTCAGACAGAGGCAGGTTCCAAGGGAGCAGAGGCAGGAGGAAGCACCGGTGGTTCAGGGGAGTACAAGGATACGCTGGTATGGGCGCAGGGAGCGGATGTTACATCCTTAGACCCCCATCAGGGCAAGGAGACACCGGCTGTAGAGGTTACGGACCAGATCTTCGACACGCTGACTGTTGTTGACGCTGCGACTGGAGAGCTGCAGCCCCAGATTGCAGAGAGCTGGGACCAGAATTCCGACACATCCTACACATTCCACATCCGCCAGGGCGTGAAATTCCACGACGGTTCTGAGGTGAAGGCAGAGGATGTAAAGTTCTCCCTGGACAGGGCCATTAATTCCGCCGCGGTTTCCTATATTGTTGACTTTATCGACAAGGTGGACGTGGTAGACGATTATACAGTTAACGTAGAGCTGAAGGCGCCTTATGCACCGGCTCTGAGAAACCTTTCCGTACCATTTGCAGCCATTGTTCCAAAGGCAGTGGTGGAAGCGGACGAGGAAGCCTTCAAGCTTCATCCAATCGGTACCGGCCCATATAAGTTTGTAGAGTGGAAGCAGGGCGATTCCGTTACCCTGGAGCGCTTTGACGATTACTATGCAGGACCGGCAGAGACACAGAAGCTGGTTATGAAGGTTATCCCTGAGGCATCCCAGAGAACCATCGCCCTGGAGACAGGAGAAGTGGACCTGGCTTACGACCTGCTTCCAAACGACCTGGAGAAGGTAAGGAGCAATTCCGACCTCCAGCTGTTTGAGGCTCCGTCCCTGACCTGCTACTACATTTCCATGAACATGAACAAGGCGCCATATGATGACCAGAAGGTAAGAGATGCCGTTAACTACGCCATTGACCGCCAGCTGATTATCGACACCATTGCCAGCGGCTCCGGAGAGCCGGCTGACGCCATCATTGCACCGGCTGTATTCGGATACTTCAGCCCGGGCGCTTATGAGTATGACCCTGAGAAGGCAAAATCCCTTCTGGCCGAGGCCGGATATCCAAATGGATTCGAGACCAGCATCTGGGTAAATGACAACCAGACACGTGTAGAGGTATGCCAGGCTGTACAGGCCATGCTTCAGGATGTGGGAATCACCTGCAACATCGAGGTAATGGAATTCGGCAGCTTTATTTCCAGGACTTCCGCAGGGGAGCATGACATGGGATACTTTGGCTGGGTGACCTCCACCACAGACGCAGATTACACCTACTATTCACTGGAACACTCCTCACAGCAGGGAGCAGCCGGAAACCGCAGCTTCATCGCAGATCCTGAGGTAGACAAGCTCATTGAGACAGGAAGGACCAGCGCAGACGAGTCCGTGAGACTGAAAGCATATGAGGATCTGGCTGTGAAGTTAAAAGAAGTGAACAACAACGCACCTATCTACTACAGCACCATCACCGCAGGCGCCAATGCCAAGGTGGAAGGTTTCGTGATGGATCCAATCGGCTACCACAAGCTGGAGCATGTAAAGGTTGCAAAATAAGAGAAGTAAAAGGAGAGATGCATCATGAGATTATCAAAGATTACATGGCCAACAGCGGAACGGTATTTTAAGGAAAATGACATGGTCATTCTTCCAATCGGCAGTACGGAGTGCCATGGACGCCATATGCCGCTGGGAACCGACACCCTGATACCTGACAAAATCCTGGATCTGATTGAGGAGAAAAATGACAACATCCTCATCGCGCCCATGATTCCCTACGGAGCATGCCAGTCACTGGCTGATTATCCGGGAACCATCAACATTGATTCCGACGTACTGTACCAGTATGTATACCAGATTGTGGACGGGCTGTACAAGCACGGCGCGCGGAAAATTCTGGTGCTCAACGGACACGGAGGGAATATCAAGACCATCGAGCGCATCGGCCTGGAATTTGACAAGAAGGGCGCCATGGTCGTGATGCTGAACTGGTGGCTGATGGCCTGGGATATGAAGCCTGAGTGGAAGGGCGGACACGGCGGCGGCGAGGAGACAGCTGGCATCATGGCAGTTGACCCCTCACTGGTAGATATGAGCAAGATTGACCTCCCTCTGGAAATGACCAATCTCACCGAAAACCTGGTGGCTACCGGCTTCCGTACCGTGCGCTTCAAGGGTGTTGAGATTGAAATTCTCAGGAACACGCCAAAGGTGACAGACAATGGATGGATTGGACCGGATCATCCAAACACCGCCACCGTGGAGTGGGGCCAGGAGATGGTACAGACCACAGCCGACTATATTCTGGATTTGATTGAGGAGCTTAAGAAGGTTTCACTGTAAGGCTTTTCCTGCGGAGGCAGGGGAGGTTGGGCAGAGATAGGTGAGGCGGAAATAAGTGAGGCAGATTAAGTAAGGCAGAAATAAGTAAGGCGGATTAAGTAAGGCAGAAATAAACAGAGCAGAATAAGTAAGGCAGAAATAAGTAAGGCAGAAATAAATAGAGTAGAAATCAATAAAGCAGAAATAAGTTTAGAAGAAATAAGTTAAGCAGATGCAGTGCCGCAGGCATGGTATGGCAGGAGCGGTACCATGTGATGCGGCACTTTGCGTCTCATACCTGGAGGAAATCATGGCAAACATAAAAGAAATCGAAGCGTTGACCAATGCCTTTGGTCCCAGTGGATTTGAGGACGAGGTCATCCGGGAAGTAAAGAACTGGTGCGGGGGTTTGGACGTGGCAAATGATGCTATGTACAATGTTTACGCCACCATGAAGAAGAAAAAGGCCGGGCGCCCCGTGCTCATGCTGGACGCCCATCTGGACGAGTGCGGATTCATGGTACAGTCCATACTGGAAAACGGACTTTTAAGTATTCTGATGCTGGGAGGATTCCATCTCACCAGCCTGCCCGCCCACTCTGTCATCGTAAGGACAAGGGACGGGAAAAAGCACAGGGGAATCACCACATCCAAACCAGTTCATTTTCTGACAGCGGCTCAGAAAAACGACAACTCCCTGGCAATCGAGGATATCCTGGTGGATGTGGGTGCCAGCAGCCGGGAGGAAGTGACGGAGGTCTATGGAATCCGCCCGGGCGACCCTATTATGCCGGATGTAAGCTTTGAGTATCATAAGGAAAATGGAATTCTGTACGGCAAGGCTTTTGACAACCGTCTGGGCTGTGTGAGCATTATTGACACCATGCAGGCGCTTCGGGATGAGGCGGACCAGCTGGCAGTGGAAGTGGTAGGCGCATTTGCGGCCCAGGAGGAAGTGGGTACCAGGGGGGCCACGGTGACGGCACAGCAGGTTCAGCCTGATTTGGCCATTGTGTTTGAGGGATCACCGGCGGATGATTTCTATTTCCGTGCCGGTATTGCCCAGGGATGCTTAAGGAGCGGTGTGCAGATTCGCCACATGGACAACAGCTACATTTCCAACGTGGAATTCATACGTTTTGCCCAGGAGACAGGAGATAAGCTTGGAATCAAGTACCAGGATGCGGTGCGCCGGGGCGGCAGCACAAATGCCGGAAAAATCAGCCTCACGGGAAAGGCGGTCCCGGTACTGGTGTTAGGCATTCCGTCCAGGTATGTACACAGCCACTATAATTTCTGCGCGGAAGAAGACGTGGACGCCACTGTCAGAATGGCCGTGGAGGTAATACGCGGACTGGATGAGGAGAGGATTGCGAGGATTCTGCGGAAGGAAGTTATCTGATTAAAGGGTTTGCGGCAGAGCAGAAGATGGGGCGGAGCAGAAGATGAGGCAGTGCGGAAGATGGGGCGGAGGATGGGAGTCTGTTAAAAAGCTCCGATAAAGAGTTCCGGCAAAAAATCTCAGCAAAAAATCATAATATAAATACTCGTCAAATAGCCAGCAAAAAATTCTGAAAAAAGTGTCGAAATAGCTTGATATTTGTCGTTCTCTGCTTTATAATATATTTATACGAAAGATAAAAAAGAGATTGTACTATTCTGTACAATCTCTTTCAATTTTATAGGGAATAAATATTTTTCGGTAAATTGGGTCAAGGTATATAATAAGGGCGGGTTTGGAAATGGTTTGTATCGGGTTAGACCTTTGGCACTGGCAGCAGCGGAAGCAGGCAGGTTACGCACAGCTTTCATCAGACAGGCTGCTTTGGGGTGTCGGATACAGGGTATTTTCAAACCCGTTCTGGGATACAGTTTTACTATAATAGTTTTGGTGGGAAAATCCGTAAAATAATGGAGGAACGAATCTCATGAACAGAGAGATGATTATTGTATTGGACTTTGGCGGCCAGTACAACCAGCTGATTGCACGCCGTGTCCGCGAATGCAGCGTATACTGTGAAGTGCATCCTTATGATTTGAGCCTGGAGAAAATCAAGGAAATGAATCCAAAGGGAATCATTTTCACAGGCGGACCTGACGTTGTGTTTGAAGACGGGGCACCCCGCTGCTCAAAGGAGATATTTGAGCTGGGAATACCGGTTCTTGGAATCTGCTACGGTGCCCAGCTTATGAGCTACCTGCTGGACGGCGTTGTAAAGAAGGCTGTGGTCAGCGAATACGGACACACAGAAGTGAATGTGGATACTTCCTCCAAGCTGTTTGAGGGCGTTTCTTCTAAGACCGTATGCTGGATGAGCCACGGCGTGTACATTGCAGAGGTGCCGGCGGGCTTCCGCATCACTGCACATACAGACTCCTGCCCGGTAGCCGGCATGGAGTGTCCGGAGAAGAATTTTTATGCGGTGCAGTTCCATCCTGAGGTGGTTCACACCAAGGAAGGCACCAGAATGCTCTCCAATTTTGTATATAATGTCTGCGGATGCTCCGGCGACTGGAAGATGGATTCCTTTGTGGATACCACCATCAAGGCTCTGAGGGAGAAGATTGGCAACGGTAAGGTGTTGTGCGCTCTGTCCGGCGGTGTGGATTCCTCTGTGGCTGCCGTCATGCTGTCCAAGGCTATTGGCAAACAGCTTACCTGCGTGTTTGTGGACCACGGTCTGCTGCGCAAGAATGAGGGAGACGAGGTAGAGGCTGTATTTGGACCTGAAGGTGCGTATGACCTGAACTTCATCCGTGTCAATGCCCAGGAACGTTTCTACGCCAGGCTGAAGGGCGTGGAAGAGCCTGAGGCAAAGCGTAAAATCATCGGCGAGGAGTTCATCCGTGTATTCGAGGAAGAGGCAAAGAAGATTGGCGCAGTGGATTACCTGGTACAGGGAACCATTTACCCGGATGTGATTGAGTCCGGCCTGGGGAAATCTGCTGTCATCAAGTCTCATCACAATGTGGGCGGACTGCCGGAGCATGTAGATTTTAAGGAACTGGTAGAGCCTTTAAGGCTGCTTTTCAAGGATGAGGTGAGAAAGGCCGGACTGGAGCTGGGTATACCTGAGTATCTGGTATTCAGACAGCCATTCCCGGGACCTGGTCTGGGCGTCAGGATTATCGGTGAGGTGACAGCTGATAAGGTCCGCATTGTACAGGACGCTGATGCGATTTACAGGGAAGAGATTGCAAAGGCCGGGGTGGACAAGAATCTGGGCCAGTATTTTGCAGCTCTGACTAATATGCGATCTGTTGGCTGCATGGGCGATGAGAGAACCTATGATTATGCTGTTGCCCTGAGGGCCGTGCTTACATCTGATTTCATGACCGCGGAGTCAGCTCAGATTCCCTGGGAAGTGCTGGGGAAGGTCACCAGCCGGATTGTGAATGAGGTTAAGGGGGTTAACCGGGTGCTGTATGATTGCACGGGGAAGCCGCCGGCTACGATTGAGTTTGAGTGAGTTTGTCAATTTGAAAAATCTAGTATTTATGCGGGTTTCAAACAAATTTATTTAGTGCGTGGCAACGATTTGGCAACATTTGATACTTACTGATAAAATAATTTTACTTCAAATAGCATAAAAAAACCTTACTGATTTTCAGTTTCCAAAAATGGAAAAGGAAGTCGGTAAGGTTTTTTTGTGCTTATTTTTCTTTTTTTAATTCGTTCAAAAGAAAGTCACTAAGTGCTTTCGAGGGAACTTTTGCCCAATGTTGAGAGGTGTCAAGTTCTGGATATTTGTAGCGCCATTGGTCGTATTCTTCTTTGGTAATCTCTCCTTGTTCCAATTTGGCAGACATCTGCTGCCATGCCTGAAACATATTGAACAGAGAAGTATAGTTGTCACGATTGGACTTGTCCAGACGCAGACAGAGTTCTCCATCTATTTCACTTATTTTAAGCCCGTACACATCTTCCAATGTAAAGAGGGTGTGCATAAGTCCGATGTAGGTGTCTATGTTGGGTACAGTGAGCGCATGAGTGCTGACATCAAAGATACCAGCCATTTCTTTCACAAGGTCAATCTTAGGCACTCTGGCTTCTGACTCATACTGTGCCATACGGACATCAGAGGTTTTGCCGAGAAAGCCGAGAATTTCCCCAAGCTGCTTTTGCGTCATTCCTTTTCTATTGCGGAAAAATTTGATACGTTGTCCGATTGCCATATGGAAACCTCCTAAACATATATGTTTGTGTAGAGTATAACACAGGCGAAAATGAATAGCAACAAGAAACTAAGCAAAAAAAGTTAATATTTTTCTGCAAACCACTTGACTTAACGGTAAATGTTTAGTAATATGATATTGCAGAACTTAAATAAATATGTTTAAGAAAGGAGAAGCAAACTTGCAAGGTAAAACTTTCATCAGTGTTCAGGAAGTTGCAGAAGAATTAGGAGTATCTAAATCCTATGCGTACAAAGTTGTCAAACAGCTCAATGAAGAATTAAAGCAACAGGGTTATCTTACAGTAGCAGGCCGGGTAAATGCCCAGTATTTCCATAAAAAAGTATATTACAACGAGCGGCACGTTTAAGGTGCCGCAGAAAGGAGCCAAAAGATGGCAGTTTATAAAGATGGTAACACAGGAAAATGGCGCGCCGTATTCCGTTTTACTGATTGGAAGGGGGAACGGAAGCAGACACAAAAGAGAGGTTTTGCGACCAAACGGGAAGCTCTGAATTGGGAGCGGGAAACTATGCTGAAACAGGAAGCAAAACTTGATATGACCTTTGGCAGTTTTTTTGAAATCTATGAAACGGACAAAAGAAAACGGGTAAAGGAAAATACATGGGAATCCAAAAGCCATGTGATACGCACAAAGATACTTCCTTATTTTGAATCACGTAAGATGGAGGAAATAGAGCCAAAGGATATTATTGCGTGGCAGAATGAGCTGTTATCTTATAAAGATGAATCCGGCCAGCCCTATTCCGCAACTTATTTGAAAACGATACATAGTCAATTAAGCACCATTTTTAATCATGCAGTAAGATTTTACCACTTACCCTCAAATCCGGCGCAGAAAGCCGGAGCAATGGGTTCAGAGGAACATAAGGAAATGTTGTTCTGGACAAAAGAAGAATATCTAAAATTTGCAGATGCCATGATGGACAAACCACAATCTTATTATGCGTTTGAAATACTGTATTGGTGCGGTATCCGTATGGGCGAGCTTTTGGCACTGACACCCAAAGATTTTGATTTTGGCAAATGTACCTTAACTATCAACAAATCATATCAGCGGTTAAAAGGGAGAGATGTCATTACTTCTCCCAAAACACCAAAAAGTAACCGTACTATTAAAATATCAAAGTTTCTCTGTGAAGAGATACAGGAATATATTGATATGCTCTACGGTCTTGGTGTAAACGAAAGGCTGTTTCCGATAACAAAATCTTATCTTCATCATGAGATGGACAGAGGTTCCAAACAAAGCGGAGTAAAACGAATCAGAGTGCATGATCTTCGTCATTCACATATTTCACTTTTAATAGAGATGGGATTTTCGGCACTTGCAATCGCACAGAGGGTAGGACATGAAAGTATAGATATTACTTACCGATACGCACACTTATTTCCAACGAAACAGACGGAGATGGCAGACAGATTGGATATAGAAAGAATGGGAAAGGAAGAAAAACAAAATGGATAAAAATTTAGATTATCAGGGACGTTGGAGAAGCAAGACGGTAGCCTTTCGGGTATCGGAGGAAGAAGGGAAGCTGCTTGATGATTGTGTGAGGCTTTCAGGACTAACAAAACAGGATTACATTATTCGGAGGCTGCTGAACCGGGAAGTCGTAGTACAAGGGAATCCCAGAGTGTATAAGGCTCTTAGAAACCAGATGGCAGAGATTTATGAGGCATTATTGAGGTTGGAACAATGCGGTGAGGTTAGCGATGAACTTCTTTATACGCTGCAAGTAGTGGCAGAAACCTTAAATGGATTAAAGGGGGAACAATGATGACAGTAACTAAAAAAGCAGCCGTTCCGGATTCATCTATTGGCGTAGATGTGGAACAGCCACTTACAAATAACAACAATGAAATTATAACAGATTCAAAAAAGCAAATCAATCAACAAGCCACAAATAACGTAATCGCAAATGTGGTAAGAGGTGGAGAAAATGATTTGAAAACAATTTCTATGGAAGAATTGTACGACACAGCTTATCCGCCACGGGTTCCGATTGTAGAGGGATTGATTTTTAATGGAACTTATCTCTTCGTTGGAGCGCCAAAGGTAGGTAAATCGTTCTTCATGGCGCAGCTTGGTTATCATGTCAGCATGGGAATCCCTTTATGGGGATTTCCTGTGACAAAAGGTACTGTTTTATATCTGGCGTTGGAAGATGATTACGCCAGATTACAAAGACGGTTATCTAAAATGTTTGGCATGGAGGGGAGCAGCAATCTTCACTTTGCAACACAATCTAAGGCCTTAAATCAGGGTTTAGAGGAACAGTTACATAAGTTCGTAAAGGAGCATGAGGACGCAAGACTTATTATAATAGACACGCTTCAAAAGGTGCGTGAAGCGAGTGGCGACAAATTAAGCTACGGAAATGATTATGAAATCGTAACCAAGCTGAAAAGGTTCAGCGATCAGTATGGTATCTGTCTGCTGGTCGTTCATCATACAAGGAAAATGGAATCTTCCGACAGCTTTGATATGATTTCAGGAACTAACGGTTTGCTGGGTGCCGCTGATGGAGCATTTATTATGCAGAAGGAAAAACGGACAGAGAATAAAGCAGTATTGGAGGTTGCCGGGCGTGACCAACAAGACCAGAGATTGTTTTTGAATTTTAATCGGGAACAGTGCGTATGGGAACTTACCAAATCAGAAACAGAACTATGGAAGGAGCCTGTAGATTCTGTGTTGGAATCACTTGCTACAGTAGTTACAAATGAAGCACCGGAATGGAGTGGTTCCGCATCAGAATTATTACAGCTTTTGCCGGAAATAGATATGCAGCCAAATGTTTTCACACGTAAGCTAAATGTCAGTTTGGAACGGTTACTGATAGATTACAACATTAAGTATGAAAGTGTTCGGGAACATAGCGGCAGAAAAATAAAGTTATCACTGATTCAAACAAAGGCGTGACGATACGTGACGGTGGTGACGGTATTTTACATACCGAAGTGGTATAGATAATATCGTCACTATCGACACAACCGACACGCAGAAAGGAATACAAAATGAAGAATGTACAGATACCGGAAGAATTATTAATTGCACTGATGAAATATCATTTGTTGGAGATAGAAGAAGTGCAGCCGGAAATAAAAAAGGGATTGATGGATAAGTTGGATTCCATATCTATGCGGTTATTGTATTCCCAATATAAGACCGCACCAACGGAGGAAGAAAAAGAGAAGGCAAGAAAGGAATATCTGGATAAGCGAGGTGTGCCAGACAGCTTTCGATGGTAAGTTTTCCTTAAATATCTAAGACAGGAGCGTGACACGCTCCTGTGATAAGCAGACAACGAAAAATCTGAATAGGAGGGCCAAGTAAAATGATAAAACAGCCAGCATATGGAAGCCGGAATGTGAATGATTATTTTTATGAAAGTGAAAGAAGGCGAATTGAAAAAATGAATAAAGTCATCCGAAATATTGAACTGACGAAAGGAGAGGAACAGACCTTTATATGGCTCGCCGGGTGGGAAGAAAGCACCGTAGACCACATTCTCTCTGTAATCGAAAAGGCAGCCCGGAAACGGGCGTATAGAGTGGGCGGATACGCCCATAATGAAAAAGAAAAAGCAGAGCAATGAAAAAGGCAAAGTATCTCTCCTAAGCCCTCGGCGTTTGAGAGCGAAATACACCCATTGCACAAACCTACGGTTTATGCAACGGGAATTTCGCGATTGCATCGAGCTTCAGGCAGCAAAGCTGCCCATATAGTCCGGTAACGGACTTAGTAAAAATTAAGGATCGTATATACCTATTTGCAAGAAGAAAGGAAGCAGCATATGCCAAGACATTCTTTTGTGCAGATACAAAAGATTACGAACGTAAAAGGTAGGATTGACTATATATCGAGCCATGCCAGACAAGAAAATTTGTACGCAGTTTATGATACAGCGCCGCTGAAATTTTGGAATATGCTTGCAAAGGAAAGTCAGCGGGAATTTCTGAAAAGCGGTACAGAAGGGAAGTGTATAGAGGCTAGAGAATTAATTATTGCGCTTCCAGAATCCTATGTAAACTTTGAGCCGGATTGGGTATTAAAAACCTTTACAGACAGCTTCAAGGAAACACATGGTGTTGAGTGTGTGGCAGCTCTTCATCATAATAAAAAGAAAACAAATTATCATATTCATTTGATTTTCAGTGAAAGGACAATGCTGGAGGAACCAGATATAAAAATTGCAAGCAGAAATATGTTTTATGATGAGCATGGAAAGCATGTAAGGACAAAGAAAGAGTTATTAGATGAGCAAGGGAATATGAGAAGTGGTTGTACGATAATTGCCAAAGGGGAGGTTTATGAAAAGAGATTGTTTTCTAATAAAATATCTCATTTTAAAAGTGATGTATTTTTAGAAAGCGAGAAGAAAAGGTATACAGATTTAATTAATCTTTACATAAAAAATCCATTAGAGCAGTTACAGGTTTTTGATAAGTCCGGTGTATATCTTCCAATGAAAAAAATAGGAAAGAAGAATCCCAAAGCGGCTGAAATAATAGCGGATAATCAGGCCAGAAAAAAATGGAATCAAGCGGTAGATGTGGCTCTGGTGGAGGGTGTGCCGGAAGCGGACATTAAAGAAATAAAAAAGATGGAAATATCAAAAAAGGTAGGGCAGTCCATCGCTGTGAATGGAAGAAATCCCGGATTGTTTCTACAGATTATTATGCGGGCCAAAGTGATATTAATGAATCTGCTTTCTAAACAAAAGCTGCCACCTCAACCTAAGATTACTGTTGACATTACAGAGTTTCGTAAAATGCAAGGGATTAAGCAAGACTTGGATAAACAGGTGCGGATCATCAGGCACATTGAAGAGAAGGAGCTGCCGGACTTGTTACAACAGTCTGGTAAATTAAAAGGAATATTCAAATCTAAGGAGAGAAAGGAAGTGGAGAAGCAGATTGAGATAGCACAGAATAGAGTGTCCGATTTGAAATCTTATCTGGCCAAGGCAGTTACCCGATATGGATATAAAAATATACAATCCTTTATAAAGCTGTATGGACAGTGTGAAAAGGAAGTACGACAGTATCAAAAAGAGTTAGACGAATGGAAAGAGAACAACAGATTAAAGCAGCCCAAGCCGGAAAGTATCAGAGATAAGCTAAGGCGATATGAACGGGAAGCGAAGGAGAAAAGTTTGGCGGTGTTAGATTTGTCAACACAGAAAAAGGAGAAGCACAGGAATGAAAGATAATATTTTAAAATGCGAGTATAATATGGATAACGGTTATGTAGAAGTGTATTATAAAGATGGTAATATGCTGAGGTTAAAATGTGAGGAAGTGGAGTCTCGGCTCCGGCTGACGGAACATTCTCAAAGTAAGATATGGAAGCTGTTAGATGAAAACCCGATAGAGTATGTTTCTATGGCGTTGTCGGGGGAAATGCAGAAGTATTGCGATATAGAGGATGAGATGGTTGAAAGCTCTCACGATATGTTATTGCAACAATATCTGGACTTAGGATACAATGAGGCAACAGCAGAAGCGTTAATTAGAGAATTTTACAGATATGATAGTTAAATAGGGCAAAATAAAAATCTGGGAGAGCGTAAAGCTGCTTCCAGATTTTTGTGTTATGTAGATGAATAGGCTTCGTCAGTGTTATTCATCTAATAGGATTACAAGCTTGTTTTGATAGCATTCAATACGGACACTACAGCCAATGGAGAAGCCCCACTTCTCTACCCATTTACCTTGTATAATTATTTGCGGTACAGGCTGATTGCTTCGGAGGGTAGTGGAATAGATTCTTAATTTGTGGGTGTTGATTTGGTAGTCAGGAGAATTTTCAGAAAGGATATTCTCATTGAGAGAATGGTTATTTATTACTTTAAATAATCTTGAAAGCATGGTATCCTGTCCGAGTTTACAAGGAACAGAAAAATCCGGCAGTCCGCTTCCGCTTGTAATGTCGTTGACCTCGTTAAAAAGAAAGTGTCTGTTTTGATGAATGAAGGTGGATAGCATCCAAAAATTGTTGAGCTGATATAACATATCTGCAATAGAATAAAAATCAGTTCTCCTAAGTGCCTTGTTTGAATAGTAATTTTCAAAATCAAAGTCGTTAGACATCATCAGAAAACGAAAGTTTTCAATGAAACTTCTTTGCTCTGTATCGGTTTGCAGCTTGCAGAACTCATTAACTATATACTTGTTTAAATCTTGTTCCATATTGTGACCTCCTGTAAATTCACTTAAATATAGTATTGAACACTTATAAGTATGATAATACATCTTTAAGTGGATAATGTCAATAAGATTCGTCACTATAATGTAGGAAATATCATTTTTCATTGTAAATTCATATGTTTCAGTGTATAATTTGAAGTATATGAACGGAGGATTACACAATGGGAATGGCTAAAAAAATCAGAACAATACTCTTAGAAAGAGATATGACAATAAAGGAATTGGCAGAGAAGATTGGAACGAATGGAAACAATTTAAGTAATAAGCTGTCACGTGATAATTTTTCGGAGAAAGAATTGAGGGATATTGCGGAGGCACTGGATTGTGATTATGATGGGATATTTACTTTGAGGGATAGTGGGAAGGTTGTATAAGACAACTATAACTATAGCATTGTTGAGACGATTACAATGATGATTAATTAAGGAAGATAAAACGGAGGGAAACAAAATGAGTGTTGAAGAAATGAAAGAGATTATGGTAGAAATTGCTGAAATTATTGGGAAATATCCAGAAGCATTACAGGAAAAAGCGTTTGATATAATGACTGAAAATATATTTGGTAGGTCTAAAAAAGTAGATGAAATAACGGAAGAGATTACCCCTATGGAAAATGAAACAGTAATTAACATTGATGAGAATACAGTAGATAGTAATTCTATAGGAAAAAGGAATAAAAGGCGGAATGTGTCAAAAGATAATTTTCAAATAAATAAGGATTTAAACTTGTCTCCTAGGGAGACTCAATCACTAAAAGATTTTGTAGAAGAAAAACAGCCTAAATCCAATATTGAGTTCAATGTAGTCGCTATTTACTATTTAGAAAGAATATTAAAAAAGACAGATATTAGTATTGATGATATTTATACTTGCTATAAAAATGTCAATAAAAAGGTTCCTGCTGCATTAAAACAAAGTTTGACTGACACAAGTTCTTCAAAATATGGGTATATATCTGTATCTAATAACTGTTTTAGTATACCAGTTGCAGGTGAAAATTTTGTTGAATTTGAATTACCTAAAAAATAAAGGGATGTATAATAAATTATGGAATTAGAGGACTTTTTTAATAAAATACCAAAAAGGAACAATTTATCATCAGGCCAATTAATACCATATTTTATGTATTTTTTGCATAAAGATATGGAGTTTATATCTGCTGGTCAAATACAAAAATGTTTTGAACAACTTAAATTAAAAGCATATAGTAATATTTCAGGATGGTTAGTAAATAACTCAAAAGGAAAAAATGCAAAAGTTATAAAAGGGAAAAATGGCTATACATTAAATCGAAACAGTTTAAATTCTATCTCATTTGAATTAGAAAATAAAGTGACGGATAAGGTAAAGCCGGATGAGGTTTGTGCAATAGACACTTTCAAAAATAAAATCCAGAGATTTATTGATCAAGGAGTGGATATAAAAGAAAAAGAATATAGTGAATTTGCAGGAAAGTTTAAAGCTACAGGGGAGTGCTATAGCCAATGGATGATAGAGATTAATTTATTTAGTCAAAAATATTTAAAAGGACATCCTTTATATTCAGATATGCAAAGAACATATTTTCATCGGAATGCCATTGGATCATACGAAGATATGATGGGATATCTTAGAACTCTGCTTAACGATACTAATTTTGATGATACAATTGAATTACATAATGATAAGTGTGAAGTAAATGAATTGGAGGAGGTATGTGGAATGACTTCTAATAAGGTATTCATTGTTCATGGTCATGATGATTTAGCGAAGGAACAGGTTGCTCGTATAGTCGAAAAAGCAGGATTTGAAGCTATAATTTTGCATGAGAAGGCAAGTGGAGGGAGAACAATTATAGAAAAAATAGAAAAATATTCGGATGTATCTTATGCGATTGTCTTATATACACCTTGTGATGTTGGATACGATAAAAATATTAAAGAAGAACATAGTAGGGCGAGACAAAATGTTGTTTTTGAGCATGGTTATCTTATTGGAAAACTAGGTAGAGAGCATGTTTGTGCACTTGTGAAAGAAAAGGTAGAAACCCCAGGTGATATATCTGGCGTTGTATACGTGCCAATGGATGATGGGGGTGCGTGGAAAATGGCTTTGGCGAAAGAAATGGATTTAGCAGGTCTACAAATTGACTATAGTAAATTTGCTTAGTTTATGGCAACATATTGGCAACAAAAAATCAGCAAGTCAAAATAATATGTATAAATGAAGTAAAAAGTAGGCATAAAAAGCACAAAAACTAAACATAAATGTTTAGAAGCATCTACGAATTTGCCGAGTTTGAATAGTAGACAGGGAGCCGGGAAGCCGCTTAGATAGCGGGCTTTCCGGCTCTTTTGGTGGGGCGTGATACCTGTTTGATACCTATATTATTGAAGGAGCTTTGTAAGTGTAGAAGTAAATTTAGATAAATCTTCATAAGAATAAATATCATCGCAAAGATATTTAACGAAACTACTTTCATCTATTCCAATATTGTATAGATTTGAACATATTATTTTGTAAAAGTTTTTTCCGTCATTATCATTACTTTTTTTTGTTCTAGGGTCATTTTTATAATCTAAGATGATGTCCTTTAAAGAACGTTGCGTAAAATACTTATCACCAATTAGTTTTATAAAAGCAGAATCGGGATTATCCAATAACTTTTGCTTTAAATATTTTTCGATGCTAGGTATTGGAAGAAAACATTTTGGGAGAGATTTATAATCCTCCTTCTTTGAAATATCATCCTTAACATCCCCGTCATAAATACTGATAATATGTTTACCAACGCCTAATGTATTATAGGTTATCATATCATGGTGAAGCTGTAACATTTGATTGCAACCACCTGAAGGTAGAACACAACAGAGCTTACTTTGGGCAAGATTTTTCCCCCGTATTACCTTCTCTACAAGCGTTTTAGAAAGAGTATCTTCAACTAATAATACGAAGTCGAATCCGTTCGGAACATATAAATTGCGTATAGCGTAGTTGGGATAACACGGATTTGTCACTTCTAAAACACCACTGTTATTTTCTAATAAAAAAATATTTCGGCTTTGTATTCTATGCAGTAATTCAGCAGAGTGAGTCGAAAAATAAACGATTAATTCATGAGAAGATGTACTTAACAAATTATTTAATACTTCTACCAATCTATCTATTGCACTAGGGTGTAAAGCTAATTCGACTTCATCAATAAGAAATAACAGTTTTGAATGTGATGAAGAATTTTTGATTACTAAATTATTAATGAAATCAATTAATGAAATGAGCATACTTTCACCACTACTCATGCGATATTGACTTATTATATGATGATTTTCTTCAATAAAATAGGGTACGCCTCTAAATTGAAAAGTATCTGCGATTGTTCTATTTTTAATCTTCTTTAAAATCTTGTAATGACTTTTATTGTTATGAAGTATATAACCAAGCGTTTCTTTAACAAAAGAATCAGCGTCAATTAAGTATGTACTAAAATTTTCGGTACTCAAAAAATTATCTATTAGATTATAGTCGTTAAAACGACTGCCATAAAAAATACTTCCCTCGTAAAACCCCTCAATATGTGTGCTTGCTACCATTGAGTGATGCCCCCGAGTTGTTTTATATTTTCCTGTTGTCAATTTTCCATTTTTGTACTTCCAATTATCTGTTATTTCGTTTACAGAAATAGAAATATTGCTTTGTGTATCTAAGTCATTAGGAGTAAGCATCCGAACAGAAGAAGTTTTCACCATTAATGAAAGTGCTAGCATTAGAGTGCTTTTACCACAGCCATTTTCACCGACAATAGCATAAAGTCCCTTATCAAACGGGAGAGATAGATTTGCCTTTTTTATATTTTTAACATTTCTTATTTTTAAATCAATTTCCATTTTCATCCCTCACAATTTTACGCCATTGTGTCTTTGCAGTATATTTTCCACAATCATCACAGGTTTCTGGCCAGTTCAATTTCCATTCCAAATATTCCTCTCTGGTAATCTCCCCAGCTTTCAACTCATTTTTCCTAACTAGCCATTCCCGCATAAAATCATCCACAACACCATATTTAAACCACAAACCCACAGGCGGGTGAGCAGGCCAGTCATCACTATCATTATAACGCACAGCGGTATCATCCGAAGCGTTACACTTCCCCGGATTCCTTACAAGCTGGAAAAGGTTGATTGCGCCCGGATTATCTTCATCCAGCCAGAAGAAGGTCTGCATAATATCTTCCGCTGAACCGGAAACCTCACTAATGAAATTCAACGGATTCACGTCTAAAACTTTCGCTATTTGCAACAATGTATCTTTCTTAGGCACTCGATAATTCGTTTCATATTGTGCTATCCGGTTATCGGCTCCTTTTTCGTCAAAGCCTATTCCAACACCTAACTCTTTTTGTGTCATGCCCCGGAAGTTACGGATAAACTTGATTTTTTCGCCTACTGTCATCTTCTATTCACCGCCTTTTCCCTTATTATAATGGATAATCTGAAAATAGTAAATAGAAATATTAACATATTTGCGAAATAAATACTTGACATTAACATATAAGCGAATGTATAATGCAGATACAACATTAACAGCAATGTTAATGAAATTGAATGAGCTGTATCATCTGCCAACAGATTTCGGTCAAGACCCCGTAAGGGCGAGTGAAGAAAGACACTCCTGTAAATGGTGGGATTCTCGAAAAGGAGCAATCCCATAGCCGCATGAGCGGTTGAGGTCAGTTGAAACACTGGCAACAGACGATACAAACGGAAGCCACAAATCAAAAAGGAAGGAGATTTATTATTGAACAACACTTTATTTGTAACAGCCGGGGACATTGCAGAAGAATTAGGCATTTCAAAACCATTTGCCTACAAACTGGTACGACAGATGAATGAAGAATTAGAAGCAAAAGGTTTTCTTACTATCGCAGGAAGGGTAAGCCGGAAGTATTACGAAGAAAAGTTTTATGGAATAACAAAAGCGAATTAGAAAGGAAGTGGCAGCATGGCAGCCTATAAAGACGAGAAGCGGGGAACGTGGTTCGTGTCGTTCCATTATAATGACTGGACTGGAAAGAATTGTAGGAAGGTCAAGAGGGGCTTTAAAACAAGGCGTGAGGCGGTGGATTGGGAGCAGCATTTTCTGATGAAAGAAGGTTCTGATTTAGACATGACATTTTCTGAATTTGTGGCCGCTTACACCAGAGATATGCAGCCGAAGTTAAAACACAACACATGGCTCACGAAAGAACATATCGTTCGTACCAAATTACTTCCATATTTTAAAGATAAGAAAATGCGGGATATTAAGCCGAAAGACATTATCCAGTGGCAGAATAAGCAGATTTCCTATCGTGATGAAAAAGGGAAACCCTATGCACCTACATATTTAAAAACGCTGCAATCAGAGTTAAGCGCACTATTCAACCATGCGGTACGGTTTTATGAACTAAAAAGTAATCCGGTGACAAAGGCCGGCCCGCTGGGGAAAGGTAGAGCGGAAGAAATGTTATTCTGGACAAAAGAAGAATACTTAAAATTTGCTGAAGCTGTCAAAGAGAAACCTTATTCTTATTATGCGTTCCAGATATTGTACTGGTGCGGTTTGAGATTAGGAGAATTGCTGGCCTTAACGCCGCAAGATATTGATTTTGAAAACAAGGTTATCAGAATCACAAAATCTTATCAGCGTTTACAGGGCGAGGACATCATAACAGACCCCAAAACACCAAAAAGTAAGCGGGTGATCAGTATGCCGGATTTCTTATGTGAGGAATTACAGGATTATATCAGCAGATTATACGGTGTCCTCCCCACAGACAGAATCTTTCATATGACAAAAAGTTTCCTGCACCACGAAATGAGCAGAGGATCCAGTCTAGCAGGAATAAAGCGGATAAGAGTGCATGATTTACGTCATTCCCACGTATCGCTACTTATCAGCATGGGCTTTTCGGCGGTATCAATCGGGAATCGGGTAGGCCATGAAAGCGTGGATATAACTTACCGATATGCACATATGTTTCCGACCGAGCAAAGCCAAATGGCTATGAAACTTAACGAAGAATTTAGGGAGGGTACAGTAAAATGAGCGGAACACATAAATATCCTACTATCAGCTTCCGTATTTCGCCCAGAGAGCGACAGGAAATAGAAGCCAAGATATTTGCCAGCGGTATGAAAAAGAAGGATTATTTTATCCGCTCCTGCATTTACAACAGGGTTTGTGTGGTAGGTAAAAAAGAAACAGTCTATCAGATAGTTGAGAAGTTACAGGATATGGAAAAACATTTGACTGAATTAGCAAAAGATTTTACAGAGAATAAGGCAGAATTTACGGCGCAGGAATTAGAGGAAACGAAAGAAAGTTATCTGGATTTGATAAAAGCAGTTTTATGGATGTTAGACGGGGCGAAATATCTCTGGCAGGGCAAAGAAAATACCCCGGAGGATTAGACCGGAGCATTTTCGTGATAACAAAAGCCGAAGCCTTTGTACCATATCTCGCAAATATAGTGTACCAAAGGCTCCGGCGAATTTCAACGAAAATCGCACAGGAAGGAGCAGGAAATGGAACAGTTGCAGGAGCAGCAGGAAGTAAAACTTATCAGTATGGATATGATTCAGAGCCAACAGGTAGAGTGGCTCTGGTATCCGTACATTCCTTTTGGAAAAATAACAATCGTACAGGGTGATCCGGGTGAAGGGAAAACGACATTCGCTTTGAATCTGGCGGCACGTATTTCTAAAGGAGGACGGTTCGGGCAGGAGAACACAACAGGCGTTCCCTTATCTGTCATTTATCAGACCGCAGAGGACGGCTTAGCTGATACGGTTAAGCCCCGGCTTGAAGAAGCAAAGGCAGATTGCAGCCGGATTCTTGTCATTGATGACCGGGAAAAGTCTTTAACTATGGATGATGACCGTCTGGAAAAAGCTATTAATGCTACTGGGGCGAGGTTGCTTATCTTAGACCCTATTCAAGCCTATTTAGGCGGCGGTGTAGATATGAACCGGGCCAATGAAGCAAGAGATATGACAAAGAAATTAAGCCAGCTTGCAGAGCGTACAGGGTGCGCCGTACTTCTTATCGGTCACATGAATAAGGCAAGCGGTGTCAAAGCCGCTTACCGTGGAATCGGCTCCATAGATTTTTTTGCGGTGGCAAGGAGCGTGTTACTGGTGGCGCGAGTGGCGGAGCAGGATAATATCCGGGTATTGGCGCAGATAAAAAGTAATCTGGCCGAAGAAGGACAGCCCATAGCATTTGAACGGCGTAAAGATGAATTTCGTTATATGGGAGCCTATGATATTACAATAGATGAATTATTGGGTGGCTATTGTAAGACAAATAAAATACAACAGGCGAAGCAGCTTATTAAGGGATTGTATGGAAAAAATGTGTTGATTTCCAGTGCGGATATGGAGCAGAAAGCGGAAGCAATCGGCGTTTCTAAAAGAACACTGGACATGGCTAAAAAGGAACTGAATATCAAATCAAAATGACAGGGAAGTGGCTGGTACTGGGAGTTAGATAAATCATAAAATTCAAGAACGCAACAATGTAAGTCTTTCGTAATTGTAAGGTTAGGTCTGCAAACATAACAGTGCAATTTATAAAGAAATACAATGTTGCGTTCTTACTTTCGGAAGGAGGGTAACGAGGTGATTAGACAGCCGGAAAAAGGAAGCAGAAATGTAAATGATATATTTTATGCGGCAGAGAAAAGAAAAATAGATTTGCTTAACCAAGTGCTAGGGGAAGCGGAACTAACCGCACAGGAAGAAAATACGTTAATATGGCTTGCCGGGTGGGAGGATAGCACGGTTAGACATATCATATCAGCATTCGAGAAAGCAAAACGATAGTCTTTTAGAAGCCCTCGGCGTTTGAGAGCGAAATACACCCGTCGCACAAACCTACGGTTTATGCTTTGGGTATATTTCGCCCTTGCAGGGGGCTTTTGCCCGGTTACGGGCTGGGTTCGTAAACGGACACCTTATGGTGTCCACTCGCGGAAAGGAGCGTCATCTATCGCAAGAAATTCATTTATTCAAATATCCAAGCTGCATGATGTACGGGGAAGGATAGATTATATATCCAGCCATGCCAGACAGGAAAATTTGTACGCTACCTATCAGACAGCAGACATGGAATTTTGGAAGAATCTTGCAAAAGAAAATCAGCAGGAGTTTATAAAAAGCGGAACAGATGGGAAATGTATTGAAGCAAGAGAATTGATTATTGCCTTACCCGAAAATTATACAAAATATAATCCGCAGCAGGTACTTGAAACATTTACGGAAGCATTTAAAAACAGATACCATATTGAATGTGTATCTGCCTTACATCACAATAAGCGAAAGACCAATTATCACATTCATTTAATTTTCAGTGAACGGCAGCTATTGCCGGAACCGGAAATTAAAATTGCTTCACGGAATATGTTTTATGATGAACAGGGCAAGCATGTAAGAACAAAAAAAGAGATTTTAGACACAGAAGGAAAAGAACGGGAGGGTTGTAAAATTATCCCGAAGGGTTCTGTTTATGATAGCCGGATGTTCACCAATAAAAATCAGTATTTCAAAAGTGATGAATTTCTGGCAGAAGAAAAGAAAAACTTTACGGAATTGATAAACCAATACATAGATAATCCGAAGGAGCGTTTACAGGTATTTGACCGGAACAGTGTTTATCTTCCCACTAAAAAAATTGGTAAACATAATCCCAAAGCGGCAGAAATTGAGAAGGATAATCAGACAAGGCAGGAATGGAATTATGTCGTGGATGAAGCGCTTATAGCGGGAGTGGAGGAAAAAGAAATACGGAAGGTCAAGAAGCAGGAAATTACTACACAGGTTTCTAAATCTATCGTTGATAAAGGCAGAAAGCCGGGAATGTTCCATATTTTCGTAGAACAGGCAACAAAGCATTTAAAAACAGTTATAGAAAAATGGAGATTGCCGCTAAAGCCGGTTTTAAAAGTTGATATTATTGAATTTCGTAAAATGCAGGACACAAAGGAAAAGCTGGAAAAACAAATTGCTGCAATCCGTAATCTGGAACAATATGAAATCCCACAGTTAAAAGAAGAACTGGAAAAAGTCAAAGGTTTGTTCAAAGGAAAGGAACGGAAATCTTTAGAGAGTAGAATTGCTAATGCACAGGAAAGATTATCTTCTATGAAAACATATCTGAATACTATCGTAAACAGCAGCGGATATAAGTCCGTACAGGGATTCATGCGGGTATATAAAAAGGCAGAGGAAGAAGTATTAGCCTATCAAAAAGCTATGGAGCAGTACCGCACCCGTGGCGGCCAGAAACCGCCGGAGGAAGAAAGTATTCGGGAACAGTTAAGGCGATTGGCAGAGGAAGCAAAAAGAAATGAGATTAGCAGAAAAACTACATTTAAAAAAGAGAAGGGAGCAAGGTGACTATGACAGAAATGGAAAAGCAAGTCATGTTCCGAATGGCGGTTAAGTTAGTGGAATATGGAATTATTGAACAGGACAAAGAAGCTGAAAATCTGGTGCAGTGGTTTCTGCTAAGCAACCGGATAAAAGAAAATAATGCCGAAATCCGGGAACTGATGAAAAACTATAAGGAAACGGAACTTCCAGCTAGAGAAGGCGTGAAGGAAGCGTTAAAACGTAATCAAGAAATTTGCAGACGCAGAGACGAATTATATCATCAGCAGAACGATTTAAAGGGAACAGTATACAAACTGGAACAAGAATTGAGCCGATAGGAAATAAGGGCAGCCCCGGAGCGTTGGCGGCTGCCCTTATAACAACTTATGAGTGTTCTTCTTCATCCAAAGGAGCGGAGTAGACTTCTGTCATCATTCGGACGCCAATACGAAAGCCGTCAATGAAATTTTGTTCTAATTCAAGCGGTAACAGGTCAAGGTGGGAATCTATCAACTCGTCAAATTCGTCTTTTAATTCATCTGGCAGTTTTTCAATAAATACAGAATAGGATTTGAAGGCTTTATCCCGATTTACCTTTAAATCTTCGATTGTTGTCTGAAATTTTGAATAGGGATATAAATCCCCCTTATAAAGTTGCTCTAACATTTTTTCCATTTCGGAACCTCCTTGTACGATTGTTTCTATCTGGTGACAAGTTTAGCACAGTTTTTGACTATACTCAATATAAAAGTTTCTAATTAGTCACAAAAGTTTGGGAGGATATAGTCATGCAGTGGATTTTACGGGATATTCCGCTGGGAAGAAATATTCAGACGGTGCGAATGGAAAAGGATATGACGCAAAAAGAGGTAATTGAAAAGCTGGAATTAATGGGAGGGCTTATGTCAAGAAGTACGCTAGCGAATATAGAAGCAGGCCGAAGGAACATCAAAGCAAGCGATTTAAAGGCGTTGAAGATATTATTTGATGTGGATTACGAGGAATTTTTCAAAGATTGAATATCAGGTTTTTAAGTTACATATGATTGTTTCTATCTGGTGGCATGATTAAAGAATTTATTGACTATACTCAAACCAAGTTACTAATTAGTCACAAGGTTGGAGGTATAGTATGCAGTGGATATTGCAGGACATTCCACTAGGTAGAAACATTCAGACCGTGCGAATGTCAAAGAATATGACACAAATAGAAGTGGTGGAGCAATTACAACTAATGGGCAGCATGATGTCACGAAGCACATTGGCAAATATTGAAGCTGGAAGAAGGAATATCAAGGCCAGTGATTTGAAAGCATTACAAGTATTGTTTGACGTGGAGTATAGCGAATTTTTTAAGGATTGAGAAAATGATTAACCTTGTTTCTTCATTGATGACAGGAATGACATGGTGCTAGCACCATGTAAATAAGGCGGTCAAGGCAGGATGAACCATGATTTATAGACAAACACTTTATATAAGGATGATATTATAATGGGAGATGCAATTGGAAAAATAATAGAGGAGTTAGTTGAATTATTTAAACGGAATTATAAAAGACCAAAGCTATGGTTTTCTATAGCGATTATTTTATTTATTGTTGTTCTTCTTATTCCATATATAGATTCTAATTTCTTTTACTTTTCTAGAATGGAAAAGAGAATAAACGTTCTTGATAAAATAATGGCATTAGATCAGGATACGATAAACAGTAATCAAGCCTATATAGATGAATATCAAAGGATTTTACTAGAAATGGAACAGCAGAGCGAGCGTTCCATAAATTCGCTAATGAATAAATTTATTAATCAAGTGAATTATTTAACTTCAATAGGAAAAGGAGAAGGAAATATAGCAATAAAATTTTTTACGGGTGCATTTTGGTTATTATTAATTACAGCCTGTATTCCTTTTATGAATACGTTTAAAAAGAGAAGTGATAAGCTAATAGCCTTTGTTTTATTATTAATAATGTCTGGGATACTTGGCTGGCTTTTCTCACTAGTTCCAGTTATAATTTCTCCGATGGTTAATTATATTGGAGTACCACTTATACAAATAATTGTAGTAATAATTATTGCAGTGAAGAGTAACAAGAAGAAAAAGGAAACCTAACGTGATACCCGTATGATACCTGTTTCTCTCAAAACGATATATAAGCGGTATAATTTGAATAAAACAGGCATGAAAAGCCTTGAAAAAGCACCATGTAATTAATAAATAAGTTAATGACTTAGGGAGTTTGAATAACGTCCTAAGTTCCGGGAACCACGTATTTATGCGGGTTCCCGGGCTTTTTTATGCCTCCGTGACATTGCTGTGACATTATAACGTGTAGAGCCATTGTAGAGCCAGCCTGGGAACCGCCGGTTGATTATCAGGAAATTTCCTGCTATAATGCTTTCATGAGCACCGTGTACAGGGTGGCAGCCTCCCATCTTACAAGAGAGGGGAGGTGATGTAGTATGGGAACTTATGAAATTTTAAGTCTGCTCTTTTTGGGCGGCTCGTTCCTTATCGCATTACTGACCTAGATAGACAGGCATAACAAGAAATAAAAAATGCCTACCCTGTCAGCCAACAGGATAGGCGCGTCCTCATGTAGGACGTAAATTGACTCGTAGGCTTCCACCTTGTGGGCGGTTGCTCTTTTATATGCTTATTATACATTATATTTTTAGATTTTGCAAGGCTCAGAGAAATTTCATCGGCAGGCCTCGGCTGGCAAGACAATAGACCATGCCGCAGATTTCCAGGTATCCGGCCTGGAAGCATTGTTATAGTATGGAATGGAGGACTACCCAATGAATATACAAATCTTCGGAACAAAAAAATGCTTTGACACAAAGAAAGCCGAACGCTACTTCAAAGAGCGGAACATCAAATACCAATTAATCGACTTAAAAGAAAAAGGCATGAGTAAGGGGGAATACACAAGTGTGAAGCAGGCCGTGGGCGGTCTGGATGTTATGTTGAATGATGATTGCAAAGATAAGGACGCACTGGCATTAATCAAGTACATTGCTGCTGAAGACCGGGATGAGAAAGTCCTAGAAAACCAGAAAGTCCTGAAGTCGCCCATTGTCAGAAATGGTAAGAAGGCTACAATTGGTTATCAGCCCGAAGTATGGAAGACATGGGATTAAACCGGATTAAATTATATGAATCTAACTCGACTTAACTTATCCCATTGCAACTTACTCAATGCAACTTACTCAATACAATTTACCCCAATGCTGCGAAAAATACCCCAACCAAGCTCAACTCAACCAAGCCCAACTCAACCAAACTCAACCAAACCAAACTCAACCCAAGCCAACTCAACCCCAACCACAAGCACCACCTGCCCACAATCATAAGAATAAAAAAGGGGGTCAATCCCATGGAAACACTCCGCGTAGCAGTCTGCGATGATGACAGGGTATACCTGGAGCAGATTAAAGAGGAAATAAAAGAGTATATCGGCAGTATGCCGGGAACCGTGGACATGCAGGTAAGCCTTTTTACCGATGGACGCAGGTTATATGAAGCAGGTCAGCAGCAGCCCTTTGACCTGGTGTTTCTGGATATTGAGATGCCGGAGAGGGATGGGTTCTGGCTGGCAGAGCAGCTGGGCATTAGCTGTCCGGAGACCCGGCTTATATTTGTTTCCAGTCATGAGAGCTGGGTGTTTGATGCCCACGAATATATGCCCCTGTGGTTTGTGAGGAAGGGACTTTTAAAACGGGATATGGGCCGGGCGCTGCAGAAGTATTTTCAGGTGACGGCCCGCAGGAAAATCAGTTATAAAATCCAGGGGGGCTTTGGCGCAGGCGAGGTGCTTCTGCGGGATATCATGTACATAGAGTGTAATGGCCATACACTGACCTACAAAATGTCCGGCGGAGCGGAGTACTCTGTTTACGGGAGCTTAAAGCCTGTGGCGGAGGAACTGAGGGATTATGGTTTTTTACGTATTCACCGGAATTATCTGGTGAATCAGGCGTATATTTCCCAGATAGAAAAACAGGATGCTGTTCTTAAAAACGGGGCAGTTATTCCTATGGGAAGGGACAGAAAAAAAGGCGTAAGGGAGATGATGATGGAGTATGGGAGAAAGCACGGCAGCCGCTTATGTGATTGATGTATTGTCCACCCTCGTGGCAATGGAATATATGGACCATGGTTTTGATAAGAAATATTCCGGTGCTGCCCGAATCATGCTGTTTATAGGCGGATGCCTTACCTATTATGGAATCATGGTCCTGCTCAACCGTTATATTGTCTTTGAAGGATTCCTGGGAATCAGCTATGGCGTGGTATTGACAGCATATGGCTTGATTGCCCTGAATGGGAAGGCGCAAAAGGTCATTGTACACAGTCTTTTGTGGATTCTGATAGCCATCAGCAGTTCTTATATGATCTATGGGACATTGGGGATTATTACAGGCAGAAGTCTTAATACACTGATGATCATGGACCGGGACGCGGTGGTATTTCCCTTACTGGCAGGATGTGCTCTTAAATTTTCCATGGGCCGGGCAGCTCTGGCACTGTACGGACGGAAAAAGGGACCGGTCCAGGCTGAGGATGGAATGCTGGCAGGAACATTTTTCTGCATGTTTATTCTGATTATGGGAATGTTTCTTATGGAGGAAGGCAGACTGGACCAGAGAGGGAGATATGTTCTGGCTCTTTGTATGTTAATGGGAATTTTTGGGGTGATTGTTTTTATAGGAGGCTTTTACCACAGGCTGGAGCGGTACCGGAGGGAAGAACGCGAGGCGGAATTCAGAAGAGAAACCAAGTGCCAGCAGGAGGAACAGATTCGGGATTTATACAGAATGGGCCGGGAGGTAAACCGTCTGCGCCATGATATGAAGGGGCGCCTTAATGTGTTGTACCGCCTGGTGGCGAAGGAACGGTACGCAGAGGCGGCCGAATATATTGAACGCATGGGAGCAGACCTGGGAAACTATCCTGAACTGCCCCAGGATACAGGCAATGAGGGATTAAATGCAGCCTTGATTAAAGCGGTTCAGGAGTGCAGGGAAAAGGAAATCAGGTTCCGGTATGTGGTTATGGGAAGGCCGGACAGGATTGACAGCATGGACATGGGCACCCTTTTGTATAATCTGCTTTCTAATGGAATCGAAGCCTGCATGGCGGTTGAGACAGAACGTGAACTGGAGCTGGTGGTGAGGGAAGAGGACGGAACAACCGAGATTTTCATGGAAAATACCATATCAGGGTCTGTGCTGAAGAACAATCCCAATCTTGAAAGCAGAAAACAGGATAAGAGGTATCATGGGTTTGGAATGGAGAGCATACGGGGGATTATTGGAAAATATCAAGGACATTACAGTTACAGGGAAGAATCAGGACGGTTCATTCAGGAAATTGATTTGTGAGATGGCTGAATGATACCGTCTTGCTTTTTGTGCCGAAATAGTACGGCTTATGCTGTACCAATTGTTTTTTTACGATTCATACGTATAATAAAACTGGAAAGAATGACTGAAACATTTCTGCATTCTATCACGGAAATGCCATTGTTACAAAAGAGGAGGAAACAGTATATGACAGCCCAGAACAAAGAAACATACTTAGAGAGTATGAACGAGGAGTACAAGCAAAAGCATTATCCGGAAGGATCTGTGTTTAAGGCTCATAAAAAGGCCATGAAGGGAGTCAATGCGGGCCTGGGCCTGTTTTTTATGGGAGCCTTTCTGGCGGGCAGCATAGCCGGCCTGGTCTGGTCCATAAACAGAACCCTGGAAATCATCCGGGATAAAGAGGAAAATATGCTGGGAGTGGGAATCGGGATTTCGGTTTTCTTTCTTTTGCTGGTGGCGGTATTCGGAGTAGCTGTTTTTTTTATAACCAAAGATATTAGAAAGACTGTGGATGATTGGATTCGCGTTGCTGCCAAGGTCGGCGGATTAGAGGAACAGGAGATACGGGAATTTGACAAACAGGCCATGGGTTCGGACAGCCTGATCCTAAATCACCTTGGAAAGCTGAAATCTTTTACCACCGGACAGAAGAGGGGAATTCTGACCAGGGATTATATCTGTCTTTACGGCGGCAACATGCCATGCGTATTGAAACTCAGCCGGCTTACACAAGCGTACATCAAGGATAATACATACTATGTGAAAGTTGGAAAAACCAGAAAGCAGGCTCATTACCTGACCATCCATCTGATGACTGAGGATAAAAAAACCGCATGGGCCGAGACATCACGGGAAGCTGCCAGGGCACTTCAGGAGGAATTGGAGAGCCGGTGTCCCGGAATTGACACTGCCGGAGGATCGGTACTGCCAGGATAACAATGAGGGGGATATATGGTATGGGAAGCGATAATACAAACAGGAGAACGGTGGAAACAGAATTCAAAAAGGCCATGGTGCGCGTCAATGTGCCTGTAGGTCTGCTGGTAACTGCCTTTGGGATTGGCCTGATGGTACTGGTAGGCAGCTATCTGATAAAGTATTTTCGGGGTGCAGTTCCGCTCCGTGAAGTATACGGGACAGAGCAGGCCGGGGATGAATATGTAAGCTTTGATATAAACTATGTGCTGGATGCCTTCATGGAAAGCTACCGTACCCGCAGCGGGGTGCGCACCAAGAGCAGTATATATTATCTGGTGCTGGATGAGGAGGCGGGAGCTGTTCCTGTGCGTATTTCCGGTAAAATGGAGGCGGAAATGGACCGGATTATGGACGAAACCTGGGATTATTTAAAGGGTGTGCGTTCCGATCCGCCTCAGGGGTTGCATGTGGAAGGCACCCTGAAGAAACTGAAGGGTGATGGCAAAAAATACTATGACAGGGCGGTCCGGAGTTTTGACCTGGAGACGGAAACGGAGAGTTATTATTTTTGGGCAGGCATGCTGGATAACCAGACACCCTCCAGTGCCATGGGAACCACCGGCCTCGGGGCCGTTATCGCGCTCCTTGGGCTATTTATCCTGTCCTCCATGCTGAAAAAACATCATGTCGCAGCAGTACGGACGTTTCTGGACAGCCATAAAACCATAAACAGGGAAAGGCTGGATGAAGATTTCCGGAATGCCCGGAAGATAAGCGGCACATTCTGGATTGGTGAGGATCTAACATATGGAATCGTGGGTAAGCCAGTGATTCTGGTGAACCAGGAACTTAAAAAGGTTCGGTTCCAGGTAAAGAAGGTTGGGCGCGGCACCAGTACGGAGCTGGTGTGCGTGATGGCGGATGGAAAGGAATACGAATTTACGATGAACCGGAAAGACGCGGATGAGGCCATAGCTCTTTATCACGCAAAATTTCCAGCCCTTAAAATGGCTTCCAGCCTCAAGGGAAAGCTTATGGTGCCAGAGGATGGGGATACAGAAAGCAATTAAAGTCAATGAAATAAAATAGAAAAGCAGGGTATAAAAATCCTGCATAAGAAGTAAATTATGAGAACAAACACCGGGAGGTACGGACTTGGAGCCGTTATTTCCCGGTGTTTGTTTGTATTTTGCCTGTTCTGCCAAAACCGCAGGCACAGGCTTATGGTCCGGTTTATCTGCCGGTCCGCATCATCTCAAGTTCAACAATATTCCCAAATCCGGTATCCTGCGTAAATGTATTACCGGTAAGCATAAACCCCATATGCTCATAAAAACCAATTGCGGGGTTATTGCCCCGGAGGACATATAATACGGCTTCTTTATGGGGCATCATACTCAGGGATTTTTCCATAAGAGCTCTGCCTATGCCGTGGCCTTGATACTTTTTTAGTACATAAAGGGCATTTATTTCAGACATGCCTGTTTTTCGTGTATATTCCCTTGCATCCGGTGAATACCATATGAAGCCCGCCACTGTTTCGTCCACAAGTGCCACATAGGTGTCCTGAGGATGCTTCAGCGTGGACTCATAACAAGACTCAAGTTTTCTGTTATCAAGAAATTCATCCGGCATTAATCCCCTGTATGTTTCGGACCATGCTGTGTATTGGACATGTGCTTTGCCATTATAGTGTTTTTCTGTCATTTCTGTAATTGTATAAATCATTTACCCACCTGCTATGGATTGATATATAGAGAAGCTGCGGCAGCCTGTTGCTGCTTAATGGCATTATTATATCGCAAGATGATGAATCCGTCCATCAAGGGCAAGAAAATCCATCTGTCTATTGGATACCCTTCTGGATATTTTACTATGCTCACTGGTTGGAGCTCTCTCAGGAAGATTGGAGCAGGATATATGGCGCCCGGCCTTTTGACGTCCTGGCTGTTCCGTGTTACAATGACATAAAAAAGCACGGGGGATACCATATGAAATACCATTGGAATGATCACAGCAAGGATGACCCGGATGCCGGTGTATCCGCCGGGAAGTCCCATCCGGTTGAAATCCTTACCATGGAAGAGTTTCGGACCGCCTGCCCGGATATTTACCGGAGAATATTTTCCGGCAGCGGTCTGAACCATATACGGTTCTGCAAGGCAGATGTGTTTAGAGCAGCGGTGGCAGGCACATTTGCCATTCCTTCCAAGGAGGACCCGTCAAAGGAAAAACAGGTATTTGGCTATTGCCTTACCGGGGAAAAGCTGATCTTTATGGATGACAGCGGTTATGTAAGGGGGCTTCTGGATGAGATGCAGGATTACCAGATGACAGATGTAACATCTCCTTTCCTGCAGCTTTTTGATGTGATGGAATATCTGCTGAAGGAGGATGTGATTTTTCTCCAGCAGTACGAGGACAGCCTGACACGCCTGGAGGAAGGACTGCTTAAGAGGGAGTCAGAGGAATTTGACGTGAAAATCCTGGCAGCCAGGAAGGATTTGTCCGCATTGAGCGTTTACTATGAACAGCTCTCCGACATGGGGGAAACCCTGCAGCAGGATGCGGCCGAGAGAGGGAATGAAAGGGACAGCCTGCTGTTTGGCCTGTTTTCCGATAAGGCGGGGCGCCTTTATTCCACGGTGCAGATGATGAAGGAGTATTCCATGCAGCTGCGTGAAATGCACCAGACCCAGGTGGACATACGCCAGAATGAAATCATGAAATTCCTCACCATTGTGACCACTGTATTCATGCCCCTTTCCCTGATTGCGGGATGGTACGGCATGAATTTTGTCAATATGCCGGAGCTGGGCTTTCCCTATGGCTACGCAGTGATTTGCATTCTCTGTCTGCTGATTGTGGCAGTGGAAATATGGTTCTTTAAGAGGAAAAAGTGGTTTTAGGACAGGGGATTTTGGAGCGGGGAATAAGGCAGGAGGAAAATACATGAACCGGATTCACATGGAGCTGGTACAAACCATATATGATTACGGGGAATACTACTGGATGATTGACGGCAGACCCATTGTCAGATATCTGAATGAGGCGGTAAGTGCAGGGGCATGTCCCAGGCTGGAAGTATTCGGCTCCCTGGAAGGACTTCTGCCCGCGTGGACAGGTGAGCTGGTGTGGAAGGCTGAAAACCGTTTTATCTGGGAGCTGGTGGATTCATCCGAGGATTTGAATGTGCCTGTACTTGTGTGCGAGGATGACTGCGATTTGAGCTGCATTGTCATAATGGCGAAAATCAGGAAGGAACCGGATACTGTATACTGGGACAGTCTGGGGGTGCTGAGTTTGGAAAACCAGGATTTCCGGATGGAGAAGCAGTCAGGTATCCTGTGCCTGGAAGCATATACGGACCAGGACTGGGAGGAATATGGGGATAACATAGCATGTGAGCAATTTGACAGTCCTGAATACAGGAAATGGGTGTCGGAACATTGGGATGAAGAGCTGATTCGCAGGAGGCGAAACTATACGAAGCCCTATATGCAGAGGGAGGAGAATATAACCTGGATATGCTCTCCCTTGTGGCAGTTTGAACGGAAGGAATACGAACGCATGGTGGAGGATTACCGGAAGGTATATGAGGACAGGATGGGAAGAGATTGAGCCTTGGAGCAGAACGGTTCTGTTTTTGGGGTTGGAGTTGGCCTGTGTTTTTTGCGGTTTTAATGTTGTGCGGTTTATGAGGATGGATGGGGGTGGGGGCAAGAATCTGTTAAATTTCCGTATATTAAAAATCCGCTAAGATTCCGTGTATACCGTTGACAACCCGCCGCCCATCCCGTATAATGCTGCATAATACAGAGGTATCTGCATTCACACAATGATTTCAATATAACTTTAACATAACTATGTAAAGACAACTATTTTAGTGATTGGCAAGAGGAGCTTGGAATAAGGATGGACGACGCTGACAGCGGCGGAAGCCAGGATTGTGATTATAACAATATAGGATTATGCACCGGCAGATTCAAGGCATAACCTGCATCTTTCATAAGAATGCGGGCTATGTCTTTTTGCGTTGCCGTACCGTTCATTTTATCCGGCTCATGGCTTAAAAACAGTAATGACGCAAAGCGGAGGGACACATATGTATTACGGAAAAGACGGATACTGGAAGAAAGTACAGGAATACCTGCCGGAAGAAAACCGGCTGACCGGGGGTTGGCGGCCGGATGAGTATTTTGTGGGAATAGGCAGGTTTGGCATACATATAGACCACTACAGGGTAAAGGAACCAAAAGCGCGGGTTATACTGTTTCACGGTGTGGGGGGAAACGGAAGGCTTCTGTCTTTGATAGCAGTGCCCCTCATGAAGCAGGGTTACGAGGTAATCTGTCCGGACCTTCCCCTCTATGGAATGACCGAGTATTACGGAAAGGTGGTATACCAGGATTGGGTGGACTGCGCGGCTGAGATAGTCATGTACTATCAGGCCAGGGAGATAAGGCCTACCTTTCTGTTCGGCCTCAGCGCAGGGGGAATCCTGGCATATCAGACTGCATCCGGACTGCCTGAGATTCAGGGAGTGATAGCAACCTGCCTTCTGGACCAGAGAGAGCCGTTGGTCCGGAAAAGCGTTGTGAGTTCCGGGTGGATGGCAGAACACGGCCTCAGGCTCATATCAAAGGCATCCGCATGGCTGGGCTTTATAAAAGTGCCCGTAAAGTGGGTGGGTAATATGAAGGCAATCGTAAACCATGAGGAACTGGCTGAGGTGCTGATGAGAGACAGGCGTTCTTCCGGGGCAAAGGTGCCGGTGGCATTTCTGCACACACTTTTAAATCCCCATATCCACCCGGAGCCGGAGCGCTTTAGCAGGTGTCCCGTGCTTCTGGTGCACCCGGAAAATGACAGATGGACAGATGCCAGTCTCAGCAGGATATTCTATGACAGACTGAATTGCAGCAAGGATATGAAGCTGTTAAAGGGGGCGGGCCATTTTCCAATAGAAAAGGAAGGGCTGATGCATCTGGAACAATACTGTGTGGAGTTTTTGGAAGAATGTCTGGCGCAGCGCCTTGTAAGTAACTGCCAATAGGGGAAGCTGGCTGGATTGCCATGTGGTAAATCATATCAAAAGGTGGTATGATAATACTCATTGAAACAGGCTGTATTATTGTATGGGAGAATGCGCGCATGGAAGAACGGATTTTGCAAATCATAAAAGGTGAGGACAGTAAGAATCCCCTGACAGATGAGGAGATAGCGTCCCGACTGCAGGTATTCAGGGAGGATGTGACCACGGTACGCCGGGATCACCATATACCTGATTCCAGGAAGCGGAGGAAGCCGGTTATATTTGAGGACATGAAGCGGATTCTGACAGAACATCCGGACATGTCGGACCGCGGGCTTACCAGGATGCTGGAGGAAGCCGGCTACAGGATAGGAAAATATGCCGCAGGCAGGCTGCGGGAGGAACTGTTGGAGATATGGACTCCTTTTGGCGCCTGCCAGGAGAAGGAGGGAGCCGGTCTGGCACCGGATTTAGCGAAACATACGGAATATGCAAAACATACGGAATATGCGAAACATGCGAAACATGCGGAATATGCGGAATATGCGAAACATGCGGAATATGAAGAACCTGCGGAATCCGGGGCGGAGGATGAAAGGGCTAATGCGTTCAGCGCTTTTGTAGGGTTTGACGGTAGCATGAAGACTCAGATTACCCGTGCCCAGGCTGCCGTGTTGTATCCGCCCAGAGGTCTGCACTGCCTTATATACGGACCTTCTGGCGTGGGGAAAAGCTTTCTGGCGGAGCTCATGCATGAGTATGCCTGCGGTACTGAAAATTTTGGTAAGGACGCCCCCTACTTTGAGTTTAACTGTGCGGATTATGCGGATAATCCCCAGCTTCTGCTGGCCCAGCTCTTCGGATACAGCAAGGGGGCATTCACCGGCGCTTCTGACAACAAAAAGGGGGTAGTGGAGCTGTGTAATGGGGGAATTCTGTTCCTGGATGAGGTGCACAGGCTGCCCCCGGAGGGCCAGGAGATCCTTTTTTACCTGATGGATAAGGGGAGGTTCAGACGTCTGGGTGAGGTGGATACCCAGCGGGAAAGCCATGTGATGGTCATTGCCGCAACCACGGAAAATCCCCAGAGCTCCCTGCTTCTGACATTCAGGCGCAGGATTCCCATGGTGATAGAAATTCCCTCCTTAAAGGACCGGCCGGCGGGAGAGAAGCTGCAGTTTATCCTGCGGTTTTTCCAGTGGGAATCCAGACGTCTGGGGAAACAGATAAAAATAAGGCAGCAGGCGCTCTGGTGTCTGTTGGGCGGGGACTGCCCGGGCAATGTGGGACAGCTTAAATCGGATATACAGGTGTGCTGTGCCAAAGCGTTTCTGGAAGGACGGGCCAGAAAGGACGGACGTATCACTGTATCATTCGCCAGCCTGACGGAGAACCTGAGGAAGGGTTATGTGCCTGACCGGATTACTAAAGAGATAAAGGAACTGTGCCCTGACGACTGTTATGTGTTTCCCGATGATACCGGGGAATCAGCAGGAAAATCAGGAACGGAAACCTTTTTGGAGGGCTTTAACATATATGAATCCCTGGAGGAAAAGTATGACCAGCTGCTGAGGGACGGCCTTAGGGAACAGGACATCGAAGTCCAGCTCACCGACGAGATAGAGTCAAGGTTCCAGCGCCATATCCATGAATTCCAGAAGTCGGGTATACGGGAGGACGAGATTGCCTCTATTGTGGGGGACGACATTCTGCGCATGACGAGGGATATCTGTGATCTGGCCAGGAAACGGCTTCCAGGGCTGGAGGAACAGGTGGTGTTTCCTCTGGCCATTCATCTGAACATGGCCATGGAGCGGATGCGCAGCCACGGGCGTATGGTGTACCCAGGCATGGAGAATATTCGCCAGCAGTCTTACGAGGATTATGAAGCTGCCTGCTATGCTGTGGATGAAATACAGAAAAAGTATTATCTGACTCTGCCGGAAGAGGAAAAGGCATTCCTGGCCATGTACTTCAGAAAATTCAGGAAAAAGGACATGGCCCAGGAGGGGAGAATTGGGGTGCTGGTGGTATCCCATGGCCCGGTGGCCAGCGGAATGGCCCAGGTTGCCAATGCCATCATGGGAACGGAACACGCTGTTGGAGTGGATATGAACCTGTGGGATACGCCGGCTCAGATGGCGGAAAAGACAGTGGATATGGCCAGGCGCGTAAACCAGGGAAAAGGCTGCATCGTGCTGGCTGACATGGGCTCACTCCTGAATGTGGGACAGAAGATTCGGGAGGAGACAGGCATGCAGGTCCGGGTGCTGCCCCGTACAGACACCATGATGGTGGTGGAAGCAGTGCGAAAGACCATGTGGACGGATGAATCCCTGAACGAGATTGCGGATGAACTGGACAAGATTAAACTTACCGGAACCAGGGAACAGAGCGAGTCCAGAAAAAAAGCGATTTTGTGCCTGTGCATCACAGGACAGGGAGCTGCCGTAAAATTAAAGGAACATTTGACGGAACGCCTGAAGAGCAACCTGGCCGGGACCGTTGTAGTGACCAGGGGGTATATTGAGGATTCCAGCATTGATCGCATCATTGCCAACACGGAAAAGGAGTATGAGATACTGGCTATTGTGGGCACCATCAATCCGGATTCAGGCACTTATCCGTTTATATCTGTAAGCCGGGTTTACAGCCCGGAGGGCATCAGGCAGCTTCGCGGCATATTAAAGCGGAGTGCCATGTTCGAAGAAAACCAGCTGTCGGAGGTTATCTCTCTGGGCCATATCTATATAAGGACAGAGGCGGAGTTTAAGGACCAGATTATAGATGAGGCAGTGGGACATATGGCAGAGGAAGGATTGGTCCGGCAGGAATTCCTTCTCAGCGTCTATAAACGGGAGGGAATGATGACCACCCGGCTCAGCCAGGGGATTGCCATTCCCCATGGCGACCCTGGATTGGTTACAAAACCAGTCATTTCTGTTACAAAATTAGACAAACCCGTTTTATGGGATGGAGTCAACACCGTGGATGTTATTTTTGTGCTGGCCATTCAGGAGGATTCCAGAAAATATTTTGAACAGCTGTATCAGATTATTTCTGATGAATCCATGGTTTCTGCTATCCGCGCCAGCCGGACACGGGAAGAAATCCGTAATCTTTTATGTAAAAATACAAAATCAGTCAATTAGTTGGCATCATTCTTGCTTTATATATTGTCAGAAAGGAGCGAGAATGATGAATATAGAAAAATTTCCGAAAGTGACAGTAATCTTAAGAGGCTATACCTATTCACAGACCCGCACGGTTGTCAAGAACCTGGTGGGGACCTGCTTAGGCTCCGTTGAAATTACCATGAATACTCCGGGAGCCCTGGAATCCATACGGAAAATCAGCCAGGAATTTGGAGCACAAATCATGGTGGGAGCCGGCACGGTCCTTACTTATGAAGAAGCCGTGGAGGCCATTGAGGCAGGTGCAGCCTTTTTATTGTCTCCCACGGTATTTGAAAAGCGCATATTGGACCTGTGCCGGGAGCGCGGCGTGGTGTCTGTACCGGGGGCTTTTTCACCTTCGGAAATCAGACAGAGTTTTCTGGACGGGGCGGATATTGTGAAGATATTCCCTGCCGGCAGGCTGGGGAGCAGATATGTGTCAGACATCCAGGCGCCTCTGGGGAAAATGCCGCTGATGGTCGTGGGGGGCATCGGCACCTCAAATGTACAGGAGTACTTTGCGGCAGGGGCATCATTTGCGGGAATCGGTTCGGGTATTTTCCTGAAAGAGGATATACTGAATGAAAATGAAGAGGGAATCCGCGGTTCCATAGCAGCCATGGAAGAGAAAATGAAGAGTATGGAGGAAAAAGAATCATGAGCGGCATTGCGTTTAATGAATCATTGATTCTGGAATTTGACAAACCTATGACGGACCGGGAGGTTCTGTCTGCCATGACAGATTATCTCTGTGAAAAGGGCATTGTAAAGGATACATATAAGCAGGCCATCCTGGAGCGGGAGCAGTCCTTCCCCACAGGTCTTAAGACCGGGGGAATCAACGTGGCCATTCCTCATGCGGATATCTGCCATGTCAATGAGGCGGCCATCTGCGTGGCGGTGCTTAAGACACCGGCTCCCTTCAGGGCCATGGATGAGCCTGACAATGACGTACCGGTAAGCCTGGTCATCATGCTGGCCCTGACAGAGGCCCACGGACATATTGAGATGCTTCAGCGAATCGTAAAGCTGATTCAGAACCAGGAGGATGTGAAACACATAGTGGAGGCAGGACAGCCTGACACCATCCATAAAATCATCAAGCAGTATCTGCTGGAAGATGAAAACTAAAAGAGATTATCAAAGGAGAAAATAAAAATGAAACGTATATTAGTGGCATGTGGAAATGGAATCGCAACATCAACGGTAGTGGCAACCAAAATCAGGGAGAAATGTGAAGACAACGGAATCCCGGTATCTGTAACCCAGTGCAAGCTTCTGGAGGTGGAATCCAAGGCGGATGATTTTGATTTGCTGGTTACCACAGGAAAGTTTACGGGCGGCAATGTGAATATCCCGGTGGTAGGCGCCATTTCCCTGCTGACAGGAATTAATGAGGATGCAACGCTGGATGAGATTCTGTCCCATCTGAAATAAAAAGGGGTTTGAGTGTGCCTCAAACGCGCTCAGGACAGACAGCCGTGGGCTATGAAAGACAAATGAAATCTTAGGGGAGATTAATCATATGCAGATACTTTATAATATTTTCAATACGATTCTGGATGCAGGCGCTGTGGTCATGCTTCCAATCATCATAACCATCATAGGGCTTATTTTCCGGGTGAAATTATCAAAGGCTTTCAGAAGCGGCCTTACCATCGGCATTGGCTTTGCGGGTATTAATCTGGTCATCAACATGATGAAGAGCAATCTGGGGCCTGCCGCCCAGGCCATGGTGCAGAATTTCGGTATTAAGCTGGATATTCTGGATGTGGGCTGGGGAGCCATCGCGGCAGTTACATGGTCATCGCCGATTATCGCTATCCTTATATTCTGTATTCTGGCCACCAACATTGTTATGCTGGTACTGAAGGCCACAGATACCCTGGATGTGGATATCTGGAATTATCATCACATGGCAATTGTAGGAATCATGGTTTATTTTGTGACTAAAAATGTGGCAATGGGTATCGGTGCAACGGTCATCATGGCCATTATCACATTTAAACTGTCAGACTGGACCGCGCCTCTGGTGGAGGATTACTTCGGTATTCCCGGCGTATCCCTTCCAACCATGTCAGCTCTTTCCTCCATCATTATCGCAGCACCCCTTAACTGGCTGCTGGATAAGATACCCGGAATCAACAAGATTGATTTTGAAATCAAGGATGCCAAGAAATATCTGGGATTCTTTGGTGAACCCACCATCATGGGCCTGGTACTTGGCTGCGTTATCGGTGTTCTGGCCAAGTATTCAGTGGCTGATATTATGGCGTTGGGCGTAAACATGGCGGCTGTCATGGTATTGATTCCCAAGATGACCTCTCTTTTTATGGAAGGACTTATGCCAATCTCAGAGGCTGCCAAAAAGTTTACCCAGGAGAAGTTTAAGGGCAGGAAATTCCTTATCGGTCTGGATGCGGCGGTTGTAGTGGGAAATCCTGATGTCATCACCACATCCCTGATTGTCATTCCGTTAACCATCCTTATGGCTGCCGTACTTCCGGGAAACCGCGTGCTTCCCTTTGCGGACCTGGCGGTTGTGACCTTCCGTGTGGCCCTGGTGGTTGCTATTACCAGAGGAAACCTGTTTAAGAACATCATCATGGGCCTGGTGTGTACAGGGGCCATCCTGCTGGCAGGTACGGCTACAGCGCCTGTCCTGACCCAGCTGGCCACCTCCGTGGGCCTGGACCTGGGGGAAGGAATGATTACATCCTTCGCTGCCACCAGCCTTACGGTAAGCTTTCTGGTGTACGAGGCATTCATCAAGAAGCCGTACATTTTTGTGCCGGTACTGATTGCGGTTATGGCAGCCGTATGGGTGTTCATGAACCGTTATAACAAGAAGAAAACAATGTTAGCAGGAGGAAATGATGTTGCGGGCAATTGATAAATTGGAGCCGTTCCAGAAAGCCATATCCAAGGCCCATCTGGCATCGGCAGGCGTTTCCATCGACTCCCTGGACCACAAGCCGCTCATTGCCGTTGCCAACAGCTGGAATGAGATATGTCCGGGACATGAGCCTTTAAAACAGCTGGCTGAGGAGGTAAAGAAGGGGATCCTGGAAGCCGGCGGCGAGCCCATTGAGTTTAACACGGTAGCCATGTGTGACGGTATTGCCCAGGGGCATTCCGGTATGCGATACTGTCTGCCCCACAGGGAAATCATCACGGATTCCATTGAAGCCATGGTGGTGGGCGAGGGAGTGTTTGACGGAGTAGTGTACATGGGTTCCTGCGATAAAATCGTGCCGGGAATGCTGAACGCAGCAGCACGGATTGACCTTCCTTCAGTCATTGTCACGGCCGGTCCCTGCTATGCCCAGATAAAACCCAATGAGTCAAAGGAACTGCGCCAGCAGTTCCTGCGGGGAGAGATAACAGAGCGGCAGCTGATTGAGGGAACGCTCAAATATTACACGGGCCCCGGAATCTGTCCCTTTCTGGGAACAGCCAATACCATGGGCGCTCTCTGTGAGTCCCTGGGTATGATGCTGCCGGGAGGAAGCCTGATTCCTTCAAGCACCAGCATGCGCCGTTTCAGCGCAAGAGAATCAGGTCGGGCTGTGATGAAGATGGTGGAGAAGCAGATTCGCCCTAGCCAGATTATGACACGGGAGGCGCTGGAGAATACCATTACCCTTCTTTCCGCTATCGGAGGGTCCCTGAATGCCCTGATTCATCTACCGGCGCTGGCGGCAGAGCTGGGGATTTCCCTGGACTGGGATGATTTTTCAAAGATTACCACTGCCACGCCGGTACTGTGCTCCATTGTACCCAACGGAAACCGGACCGTGGTAGACCTGCACTATGCAGGCGGAATACCGGCTGTGATGAAAGAGCTGGAGTCCGTAATGAATAAGGATGTGCTGACAGTGACTGGGGAAACACTGGGGCAGATTCTGGAGCGTACGTCTCAGGGCGACAGGGAAGTTATAAAGTCCATGGACGATCCTGTATCCAGGGCAGACGGAATCCAGGTGCTCTATGGCAATCTGGCGCCCCAGGGAGCCCTGGTAAAGACATCGGCAGTTCCCATGGAAGTGCGGCGTTTTAAGGGCACGGCCAGGGTATTTGAGGGCGAGGATGAGTGTTATGCTGCTTTCCGGGCAAAGGAGATAAAGGAAGGTGATGCCGTTATTGTACGCTATGAAGGCCCAAAGGGAGGTCCGGGAATGAAGGAGCTGCACCGGATTACGGAAATCATCAAGGGAATACCCAACACAGCGGTCATCACCGACGGGCGTTTCTCAGGGGCCAGCGGCGGCTTAAGCATCGGGTATCTGTGCCCTGAGGCGGCAGAGGGAGGCCCAATTGCCCTGGTTAAGGATGGGGACAGGATAACGGTGGATTTGTATAAGGATTACCTCCATCTGGAGGTCAGCGACGAGGAACTTGAAGCCAGACGCAGGGAATGGAAGGCAGTGACGCGTCCAAGAGAAAAGGGTCTCCTCGGCCGGTACGCCCGCCTGGTGAACACAGCCAGGTCAGGCGCTACCCTGAGCAGAGAGTAGAGAAAAAGAGTGTAAACCAGTTTCGGGAGCGGTTCCGTGCGGTTTGCGCTCTTTTTCGATTTGCGGTAAGAACCGTCAGGACGAGGGTGGGGATGGGGGAACAACGGAGGGCAGGAAGTGAATGTGAAAACCGATATAAAAACAGAAAAATAAGTATTAACCGGGATAGGGATTATGGTATACTGAAATGAGATTGGCCTAAGAATAAGAAATGAATGGTTAAGGGGAGGATACGGCAATGGAAGAACAAACAATGGAAGTACAAACAGTAGAAGAACAAACAACAGGATGCCTGGTATGTGGTGCGCCGCTGGAATATCTCCAGAGCCAGATTGAAATGGAATGTACCTACTGTCACAAAACATTTATGAGCAATGCCAGATGTGTGAACGGTCACTTTATCTGCGACAGCTGCCATGAGCAGATGGGCCTGCGTGTCATTGAAGATATATGCAGGCATACAGACAGCAAGGATCCGGTGGCAATCATGAAGAAAATCATCCTGTCTCCCTATATCTATATGCATGGACCGGAGCACCATGTGCTGGTGGGCTCCGCGCTTCTGGCTGCCTATAAGAACGCCGGGGGAGAACTGGATTTGGACGCGGCCCTGGAAGAAATGAGGAACAGAGGGGCACAGGTGCCGGGAGGTATCTGCGGTTTGTGGGGAACCTGCGGGGCGGCTGTGAGTACAGGTATTTTTGTCAGCCTGATTACAGGGGCCTCACCCTTAAGCGGAAAAGAGTGGGGGCTTTGCAATGAGATGACCTCCAGAAGCCTTGGGGCTATTGCCAAAACAGGGGGGCCCAGATGCTGTAAACGGGATTCCTACACAGCCATACTGGAGGCAGTGGATTTTGTGGGGGAGAAATTCGGGATATGGATGGAGCGGCCCAAAAAGACAGTATGCGGATTGTACGGCCGGAATGAACAGTGCCTGAAGGAAAAATGTCCTTACAATCCGCTGGGATAAACAGCGGGACACAGGGATCATTGTATGCCCCTTCCGATGGCTGACAAAAGGCTTTTGCCGGAATCGTCCGTGTCCTGGGTCAGTTCCCATATCATGATTCCGCCCAGGTTATCTCTGGCGTACGCGGTCTTTTTTTCAATGGTGGAAATGCCGTTATACCAGACATCCATTCCACTCACCATGGCATGGTCTTTATTCCCGGCATCCGGGTCAGCGGCCAGGATATCCCCGTAACCGGCCCAGCCGGGACGTCCGTAGAAGGGAACACCCAGCACCACTTTACCGGCTGGCATTTTTCTTGTGCCGCACCAGTAGGCGGCGCTGTTTACTGCAAAGTCATAGGAAGAATGGCGTTCCCCGTCACCGCCGTCATAGGCCATAACATGAATCCAGTCCACTGCGTTTAACACGGCATCGCTGTGGGCCGCGGCATCGTAATAGATATTGCCGTCTGCGCTGACCCCGCTGACGACAGCGCTGGTCAGAAGCTTTCCCTGGGCATGGAGCGTGTCTGCCAGGTAAAGAATCAGCTCCTGGTACTGGTTCTTGGAGGGCCCGTCCACCCTGGGATGCTCCCAGTCCATGTCCACGCCGTCAAACCCGTACTCATTGCACATGGCCAGTATTTCATCGCCCAGCTGCCTGGTTTTTTCACTGGTTGAAGTGGCGCTCACGAAGACTGGTTCCAGCTCGGCACCGTTATAGCTCCATCCGCCCACAGCTAATAAGACCTTGACCTGGTTTTTATGGGCGTCCTCTATCAGGCGGACTGCTGTTTCCGGATTTTCCAGGGGGAGCAGTCTGCTGTCCGGTGTGGGGATGGCAAATGCGTAGGCGATGTGGGTCAGCACATCCATCTGCAGCTTTTGGGGCTGGTAGGATTTCCAGTCAGGGTAATAACCCACCACCTTTACCGGGGATGAGGCGCCGGCTTTGGGAGCGGCCTGGGAATCTGCGGGAGGGGGCGTCTGCGGAGCAGCCTCCCACACATCGGCCTGCCCTGGAATGTCCCCTAAGGTCCACCACCTGGCTATGTATATTTTACCGCCGCAGGCCACCTGATCGCCGCCTGTATAGGTGGTGTTTTTGTCCCACTCAGCATAGGACGGTCCGGAGGTCAGTATGGCCTGGGGAGCAGGGATGCTGACGGCAGCTTGTTCCTGGGAAGCCGGGAGTGCTGAGTCCTCTCCGGTGGTTATAAGGGGGACGTTTTCCTGTGTGCCGGATATCCGGGAACCGGAAGTATCTGCGGCTGCATGTCCTCTCACCGCGCTGGAGAGCAGGAATCCGGCTATGAGTCCAAGCAGGAATATGAGAAGAAAAATACCTGTTTTCCGTTTGTCCATGATTGTTCCTTTCCTTTGTTTTATCAGATTTCTGCTGTATTTTCAGATTTTCATTCCCACAGGTTCTGATTCAGCCTGTTATTGATATGAGTATATTATACAATAAGATTAGGGTTAAGGAAACAGGCGGCGCCGGAACTGCTGCAAATGAAAGACCGGAAAAGACCTTCCAGAAAGGCAGTTCTGCCATGTCAGTCATAGACAGGCAAAACAGTGCAATGATATAATAATATAAATACCTGTAATTTTACGGAACATAATCCGGACAACAGGAATGACACACAACTGCCCGTATGGAGGAGCTTATGCAAGAGGATACCCTTAAACAATTCCTGCCAGCCACTGAAAGCTGGTTTAGGAAAACATTCGGAGAACCCACCAAAATACAGAGAGAAGCATGGCCCGCCATTGCTGACGGAAAGCACGTGCTGGTAAGCGCTCCAACCGGTACAGGAAAGACCCTTTCAGCTTTCCTGGTGTTCATAGACCAGTTGGGCGGATTGGCTGAGAGGGGGGAACTTAAGGAGGAGCTGTATGTGATATATGTGTCTCCCCTTAAGTCTCTGGCGGGGGATATCAGGGAAAATTTACGCAAACCTTTGGAGGGGATCGGGGCAGAAGCTCCCGGGGAAAGCAAAGCGGAAAGCAGACCGGGTAATCCATCCATAGGGCAGATTCAGGCCGCCATCCGTACCGGGGACACGCCTCAGAAAGAGCGCCAAAGGATGGTAAAGCATCCGCCCCACATCCTGATTATCACTCCGGAATCCCTTTATCTCATGCTGACATCCAAATCCGGCCGACAGGTGTTAAAGACTGCAAAAGCAATTATTTTGGACGAGCTTCACGCCCTCATAGACACCAAGAGGGGGGCGCATCTGATGCTGTCAGTGGCCAGGCTGGATAAACTTTGCGGCCGCAGGCTTCAGAGAATTGGCCTGTCAGCCACCATTGAGCCGTTGGAGCTTGCGGCCGCCTACCTGTCCCCGGAACCGGCCGTTATCTGTGCACCTTCCATGGATAAACAGGTGGATATACAGGTTATTGGTACGGCTCCTGCTGTGGGAAGGCGGAAGGATCCGGTATGGGAAGAGCTGGGAATGGCAGTATACCGCCAGTGCCTAAGCTGTAAGAGTGTAATTGCATTTTCCGAAGGAAGGCGTTATGTGGAAAAGCTGGCATACTATGTAAATCTGTTGGGCGGGGACGGGTTTGCCAGAGTCCACCACGGAAGTCTGTCAAAGGAACAGAGGGATGAGGTGGAACGGGATTTAAGAGAGGGGAGGCTGAGACTGTTATGTGCCACGTCGTCCATGGAACTGGGCATTGACGTGGGGGATGTGGAGCAGGTTCTGCAGGTTGGATGTCCCCGCACCATTTCCAGCACCATGCAGCGCCTGGGCCGGGCCGGCCATAATCCGGGCCGGGTCAGCGTCATGTATATGTATCCCAGGACTGCGCCCGAATCAGTATACTGCGGCATGACCGCACAAGTGGCCCGCCGTGGAGGCGTGGAACGGGCCAATCCTCCGCGCATGTGTCTGGATGTACTGGCCCAGCATTTGGTTTCCATGGCTTCGGGAGAGAGCTACAGCATAGATGATGTGATGGATGTGCTGGAGCGGTCGTATCCATTTTACCAGGTGACCAGGAAGGATGTGGAGGACGTCCTTGCCATGCTGGCAGGAGATTACGAACACAGCCGGGAGATACCGGTGCGTCCGAGGATTTTGTATGACCGGATTCACGGCCGGGTGGCTGGGGATGTTTACAGCCGTATGCTGGCCACGGCAGCGGGAGGGACCATACCCGACAAAGGGATGTACGCAGCCAAAACAGAGGACGGGGTGAAGTTAGGAGAGCTGGATGAGGAATTTGTCTATGAATCCAGGATCGGGGACCGGTTCATGCTGGGCTCCTTTGGCTGGCGTGTGGTCCGCCAGGATAAGGACTCTGTTATCGTGACCCAGGCCCCGGCCGAAGGCGCCAGACTTCCATTCTGGAAAGGGGAGACAAAGGGAAGAGATCTTAGAACCAGTCTTGCCTTTGGCCGTATATTAGGAGAGCTGGAGAAGGCATGCCGTGACGGAGAGCTGGAAAAAGCTCTGGAGAAACTGGGATTAGACGAGTCTGCGTCGGTCCATGCGTCCGGATTTATAACACGTCAGATTCAGGCCACAGAAGGACTGCCTGATGACAGAACCATAGTGGTGGAGCATTTTAAGGACAGTACAGGAAGCCACCAGGTCATGGTCCATGCTCTGTTTGGACGACGGGTAAATGGTCCGCTGTCCCTCGTCCTGCGTCATATAATACGCAATACCATGGGGATGGATGTGGGGAGTGTGGATGAGGAGGATGGCTTTCTTCTGTATCCATACGGCAGGGAGCAATTGCCGGAAGGACTTTTATTCCAAATCAACCCGGACCAGGTACGGCCGGTGCTGGAAGCAATCCTGCCTGATACGCCTCTGTTCGGCATGACATTCCGCTACAATGCTGCCCGCGCCCTGATGATGGGCATGAAACGGAATGGGCGCCAGCCGCTTTGGATGCAGCGTCTTAAGAGCACGGAAATGTTAAGCTCTCTGATGGACCAGCCGGACCATCCGCTGATTCGTGAGACAAAACGGGAATGTCTGGAACACCAGTGGGATATCAGCGGAGTGATGGAGATACTGGCCAGGATCCGATCCGGCTTCATTACGGTCAGAGAAATCTGGCTGGATGTCCCTTCTCCCATGTCTCTGCCCTTCCAGTGGCAGGCAGAGGCAGAAGAGATGTATGAGTATTCACCGGTGACGCCTAAAATCCGCCAGACCGTGCAGGAAGATTTGAAAAAAGCATTGCTTAAGCCCACACCAGAGGAACTGTCCAGGGGATGGTCACGGAGAAAAATGCCGGAAAATGAGGAGGAGCTCCATTCGCTTCTCATGATGGAGGGAGATTTGGAGGCAGGAGAGCTGGATATACCTGCTGACTGGCTGGAGGCCCTGGCCCGGCAGGGACTGGCCTGTTATGTGGAGCCGGGAATCTGGATAGCGGCAGAACATGAGGACGAATATATAAGGGCATTGCAGCAGCAGGATGAGGAAGCCGCAATGCACATCGTCCGGCGTATGCTCTATTACCGCGGCGGTCAGACTGCGGTGGATGTAAGGGAACGGTATTTTCTGTCTGAGGAAATGACAGAGGCGCTTTTAGATAAACTATGCCGCAGCAAAAAAGCAGTGGAGGACCAGGGCGTATACTATCACGAAAAGCTCTATGAGAGGGCCAGGGAAGGCCATATACGCAGCCTGCGCAGTCAGACAGCCACACAGCCCGCATCTCATTACGCCGCGCTGATGGCTGCCAGGGCAGTGACACATTCCACGGCAGAAGAACAATTAAGGGAAGCCGTGGAAAAAGGATGCAGAAAGCCATGCCCTGTACGCTTTTGGGAAAATGTGTACTTTGCCAGGCGGGTGGAGCGGTATGGAGCCAGTCTTCTGGACCGGCTGCTGGCTCAGGGGGACTATTTCTGGAGAATGTCGCCGGAAGGAACCCTTTGTTTTTGCAGCTATGAGGATATAGACTGGGAGGCATCTGCCGGGGTAGAGGCAGCAGGGCTTAAGGGCGATGAGCTTCTCATGTACCAGGAGTTAAGGCGCAGAGGAGCCAGTTTCCTTAAATTCCTTACAAAAATACCAAAGGAAGGCAGCGCCCAGGAAGTATTGTTAAGTCTGGCTGAAAAGGGCCTGGTATGTGCAGACAGTTTTGTGCCTGTAAGGCAATGGCAGAATCAGGACAAGGTAAAGAAAGCTGCTGTGAGACAACGTGTGAATACCAGGGTCATGGCACTGTCAGCTGGGCGGTGGGATATAGTAAGGCCGGTAAGAAAATATGGACCGGAGGAATGGCTGGAGCAGTTTTTTGATGAAAATATGATTCTGTGCCGTGAGACTTTTAGAAAGTCTGTACAGGCTGTGTCAGACTCGCCTTATGTCCTGGCCGGAGAAGATGGAAAAAAATGGGAGTGGAGCTGGGCCCAGGCATTGGAAATTCTTCGTATCTGGGAATATACAGGCCGCATCCGCAGAGGTTATTTTGTAGAGGGGATGTCAGGAGCCCAATTTGTCCGCGGAGAGGATTATGATGCCGTGACTGGCGCATTGAGGGAGCCGGATGACCATACGGTATGGTTAAACGGAACAGATCCGGCCCTGGTGTGGGGAAAAGTTCTGGAACTACCTGAAAAATGTGGATTTCTGGCAGTGGCCGGAACAGCGGTGGCCCTGAAGGCGGGAAAGCTGGCTGCTGTAATGGAACGCCAGGGCAGAGTACTGCGTATTTACAATGCAGAAGATATGAAGGAAGTGATGGCGGAATTTGTCCGTGCGTTCAAGCAGGGTGCCATATATCCGGAACAAAAGAGGCTTGTATTGAAAGAGTATCCGGCGGAGGCGGCAGAGGCTTTGCAGCATGCAGGATATATGCGGGAAATGAAGGATTATGTAATATATAAGTAGAGTTGGTTTCTGTGAGTTGGGAGCCCTTCAAACCAGGTGCGAATGCCAAGCTGACATGAAATGCCTGGGAGATTCGCACCTGAAAAACAGAGGAAAAGGCTGTGAAAGCGGGCTGGGTGAATGGACTGAATTGGTTGAACTGGGGAGAGAAGAGCATAATGCATAAAATGTTAGGGGGGATGTGGAGCAGGTTTGGATAATTTTGCTGTCGAGGCTCGCGAGAGCCTTGTGGATTGAAATTTGTTTTGGTTGGAACTGTTGTGTATATAGCTTCGTCGAGGCTCGCGAGAGCCTTGTGGATTGAAATCCATCCATCCGGGATATGGAATGGATTTATTACGTCGAGGCTCGCGAGAGCCTTGTGGATTGAAATTTACCGCCTTATCCTCTTCCGGCTCTCCCTCCGGTCGAGGCTCGCGAGAGCCTTGTGGATTGAAATTAATGTATCCCCTATCATGGAGAAAAGCGAAAAAGTCGAGGCTCGCGAGAGCCTTGTGGATTGAAATAAATGCAGTAAGGTTATTGTCAATATCCTCTATACGTCGAGGCTCGCGAGAGCCTTGTGGATTGAAATGGGTGTGAAATAGTCAATCGGCTTTTTGGTAACCGTCGAGGCTCGCGAGAGCCTTGTGGATTGAAATTGATTTTGTTATACTGTTGACTGCCTGGACCATTGGTCGAGGCTCGCGAGAGCCTTGTGGATTGAAATATACTCTGCTGTGTGGGCAGCCATGACTGCACGGTCGAGGCTCGCGAGAGCCTTGTGGATTGAAATGGATGTATCTCACATTTAAGGGAGGATAGTTATGTCGAGGCTCGCGAGAGCCTTGTGGATTGAAATGACTATCTGGCAATCCCAACAGTGGAAACGGACGGTCGAGGCTCGCGAGAGCCTTGTGGATTGAAATTTCTTAAATTCCTTGGCCATCCCTTCCATAAACGTCGAGGCTCGCGAGAGCCTTGTGGATTGAAATTCATCTGAGATATCACAAATAGTTGTAGACCGGCGTCGAGGCTCGCGAGAGCCTTGTGGATTGAAATAATTTACTATCCTCCTATACAGACACACGCACCGTCGAGGCTAGCGAGAGCCTTGTGGATTGAAATTTATGACAACTTTGGAAGCCCATTGAACCACACGTCGAGGCTCGCGAGAGCCTTGCAGACCAAAAGATACCTGTAAGCCCCTAAATTGATGCAAAAGGAAAATTGCTCCCCACGTACCTAATGCATTGAAAGCAGCCATAATTATATATTGAGAATTCGCAAAACATCAGTTAAAAGAACATATTAACAGTATCCCGGTCAACAGGGAATCCGTTAAGCGCATACCACCCCCCCCCAGCAAATAACATCCGCCCCAAAAAACACCAACATAAACAAAGGAGTAACACATATATGATTGAAATAATCTATAAAGACAAACGCTTTCTTGTTAAGGGCAGCTTTTCCATAGGAATAGCAGGAAACTATGTAAATGAGGATTTTGGGGACGAGAATATCATGATTAACGATACGTTAGAGGAAATCATGAAAGAATTGAAGGATGAGGACTCCTTTTGGTACAAGCCGCTGTTTCCCTATCTTAAATCTGAGACAGCAGACAGTGGCGGAATAGCCAGAGGTCTTACCGCGTACTACAATCAAAAGGAAAAAGAAATCAGGGAGAATGAAAAGCAAATTAATGATTGTATATTATATCGGCTTTTCAGTGACTTAACAGGCAGCGGGTATCCATTTTGGGAGATAGAACAAGCGGTTATACCGGGGCGTATGAAAAATGGAGGCGGGGAGTTCCGGGAAAAAGAAGTATACTCAAAAGAAACAGCCGAAGTTTTCCAGTGGGCTGATGAATTCGACTGCGTACCCAATAATGGAACCGTGGATAAAACAGATGTGGAAGAAAGGCTTAGGGAATTGTTTCCCATGTTCAACTTTGAAGGGTTGGTTAAGACCATGATTCCGGAAGGTTTATCATTGCAGGGGCGGTTCATGGCTTTTCAGTTTTCAGACGGATGGGGATCTGATTTGCTGGAATGCGCATATGATGAAATGGATGAGGAATTTGCCTTCAGGGATTGGCACAATCATTAGGTGAAAACCAATCCGGAAAAGGTAAATTGAGTGCCATAATGGTGCCCAAGTCAGCAGACAGAAATGGATAGTAGCGTGAAGCAGTGAAAAGAAATGAGCTGTTTGACATTTCCATGCGCTAAGATTAGAATGAAAAAAGCAAGTTATATGCAAGTTATATGCTTGCCTGCCCTGGGCAGATTACCCGGCATATCAGCAGTTGCAGAGGAGATAAAGATATGCATCCAAATTTTTGGTTAATTATTATTTGTGCTGTTATAGCGATTACAATAGCTATTGTAATGAACAAGAAAAAGAAATAGTGAAAGAAATTCCAGGTTATAGAGGGGGCGAATTCCTCTGTTAATTGAAAACTGCAGGAGGCGGTTATGGACTACAAAATCAGAACAATATCAGAGGGAGAAGAAAGCTTGCTTCAAGATTTTTTGTACCAGGCTGTCTTTGTGCCGGAGGGAGTGCCTGCACCGCCCAAATCAATCATCAGTCAGCCGGAATTGCAGATATATATAACGGGTTTCGGGACGAAAAAAGACGATATTGGTTTGGTTGCAGAAGTTAATAGAAAGGCTGTGGGCGCTGTTTGGGTACGCATTATGAATGATTACGGACATATAGATAATGCCACTCCGTCTATTGCAGTCTCCCTGTATAAAGATTACCGTGGATATGGAATAGGTACAGCTTTAATGAAAGAAATGCTCCGTATTCTGAAAGACAGAGGATATAAGCAGGTGTCACTTTCCGTACAAAAAGCAAATTATGCTGTGGACATGTATCAAAAAACAGGATTTGAAATCGTGGATGAAAAAGGGGAAGAATATATTATGCTTTGCCGTCTGTGATAATACAATTCCAGCTTTTTGCCCGTATACGGCAAAATCACAGTAAAATAAACCAGAACATGAGAATATCCGGTTTCTTAGTAATCATACAGATCCATTTTCTGAAAGGAGAGATAAAAAGCCATGGAACAGATGTCATTATTCGATGACAGAGAAGTATACAATCCTCTGGCCAGCAGGCTGCGCCCGGAAGACCTGGACGGATTTGTGGGACAGGAGCATCTTTTGGGAAAGGGGAAGCTGCTGCGCCAGCTCATTGAGCAGGATAAGATTCCATCCATGATTTTCTGGGGGCCTCCCGGTGTGGGCAAAACCACCCTGGCGGGAATTATAGCAAAGCGGACCAATGCCCAGTTCATTAATTTCAGTGCTGTTACCAGCGGCATAAAGGAAATCAAGGAGGTCATGGTCCAGGCTGAGAACAGCCGGAGGATGGGAATTAAGACCCTTTTATTTGTGGACGAGATACACCGCTTCAACAAGGCACAGCAGGACGCGTTTCTCCCATATGTTGAAAAGGGAAGCATCATTCTGATTGGGGCCACCACGGAGAATCCTTCCTTTGAGATCAACAGCGCTCTCCTGTCACGGTGCAGGGTCTTTGTGCTCCAGGCATTGACGGAGAATGACCTGGCCCGCCTTATAAAGACAGCGCTTAAGAGTCCTAAAGGGCTGGGTTATCTGAATGTGGAGATCACAGACCCTATGATTGATATGATTGCCGGGTTTGCGGACGGGGATGCCAGGACGGCTCTGAATACCCTGGAAATGGCAGTGACAAACGGGGTAATCAGTCTGGATAAGACCACGGTCACAGAGGATGTGCTGAAGCAGTGCATCGGGAAAAAGAGCCTTCTGTACGATAAGAAAGGGGAAGAACACTACAACCTTATATCCGCGCTCCACAAGTCCATGCGCAATTCCGACCCGGACGCAGCCGTATACTGGCTGGCGCGTATGCTGGAAGCAGGGGAGGACCCGCTGTATGTCGCCCGCAGGCTGGTCCGCTTTGCCAGCGAGGACATAGGAATGGCGGACAGCCAGGCTCTGACGCTGGCGGTGTCTGCTTACCAGGCGTGTCATTTTCTGGGAATGCCTGAGTGTAATGTACATCTGAGCCATACCGTGATTTACCTGTCCATGGCGCCTAAATCCAATTCTGCCTATATGGCCTATGAATCCGCCAGGACTGACGCCCAGAACATGCTGGCTGAGCCGGTGCCCCTTACCATTCGCAATGCTCCTACCGGACTCATGAAAGATCTGCATTATGGCGACGGCTACGTGTATGCCCATGATACAGAGGAAAAGATAGCCCGGATGCAGTGCCTGCCGGACTCCCTGGCCGGAAGGGAGTATTATCATCCTACGGACCAGGGCGCGGAGGAACCTGTAAAAGGCAGGCTGGAGGAAATCAAGAAGTGGAAGAGAGGGCAGTAATGCCCAATAGCCCCGGCATCCGTACCTGCCTCCGGCCATTCATACGGATTTCCGGCCATCCTTCTAAACAATCATCAGTTCCTTTGTCATGGTATTAAGGGATTCACAGCCTTTTTCCGTTATCACGATTAAATCCTCTATACGTATGCCAAACTGTCCAGGCAGGTAGATGCCTGGCTCATTGGAGATTACATTTCCGGTTTCCAATACACCTTCTTCGCTGGCTGAGGCAAAGGGCGGCTCATGAATATCCAGCCCTATGCCGTGGCCCAGCCTGTGGGTGAAGTATGCCCCATATCCTGCCCGCTCTATGATACTGCGGCCAGCCAGGTCCATATCACGGCAGGCCGTGCCCGGGGCAGCTGCCTTCAGGACAGCCAAGTGGGCTTCCAGAACAATGGAATACACCTCTTTAAATTCATCTGATGCATATCCCACGGCGCAGGTTCTCGTCATATCTGCATGATATCCCTTATAGGTCCCGCCAAAATCGAACATTACCGTGTCTCCTGCCTGTACCTTGTTGTCCGACAGGATGGGATGGGGGGAGGCGCTGCCCGGACCGCAGGCAATGAGGCCGGGGCCCACTGCGTCAAAGCCTTCCTCCAGACGCAGTTTCATCAGCTGTTCTGACAACTGGCGCTCTGTTTTTCCTTCCAGGCCATTCTCCAGCAATCTGGCAAAGGCCCTCTCGGCCATTTCCTGTGCTCTCCTGATTACGGCAATCTCTTCCGGCGTCTTGCTCTTCCTCAGGGGAACCAGGACACTGTCTGCATTGTTCCATGAAACGCCGGGATACAGTTCCATGAGCCGGATAAGGCAGCTGCTCTGCATTCTGCCTGCCACAGCTGCTTTTATGTAGGATTTCCTGGATATGCCGGGGGAGGCGGACAGGACCGAGTACATTTTTTTAAATGGGTCCCCGCTGTCTTCCCAGAAAATGGGGGCTGCCTGGCAGTCCACCTCTTTTAAATAGTTTTTTTCCACGGCAGGACACAGGAAATAGGAGTCGTGTTCGGTTAGGAGCAGGGCGGTCAGACGGTCCGTGGCTGGTTTTGAGTAGCCTGTAAGGTACATAAGATCAGATGAAGGCGTGATGACCAGCAGTGAAATGCCGGCGTCCTCCATGCGGTTTCTTGCTTTTGCAATGCGCTGGTCATAAATATTCATAAAAATTTCCTTTCTCACATTCAAAAATCATCCCGTACTGATAATATTATAAAACATATTATATATAGAATAAATGTACAAATTTAATGAATTATTTTATTAATAATAGCCAAATAACACAAAAAATGCTTGACATACCCCTTAACTGATAATATTATTGATAATATCAGAAGAGAGAATAATATACATATACATGCATCAAAAAGGGAAAGGAAGTAACAAAATGGAAACCATGACAAAGAGGGAACGTATCAGAAATGTATTAGAAGGAAAACCGGTGGACAGGACGCCTGTGGGATTCTGGCTTCATTTTCCGGAAGAAATGCATCATGGTGAGAAAGCCATTGAGGCCCATCTGGACTTCATGAAGGCCACGGATACAGATATCCTGAAAATCATGAATGAAAATATCCTGTATGACGGGAATACAAAAATTGAGCGGCTGGGCGACATCAGCAAGTTCAGGGGATTTTCCAGGAAGGATGCCATCTTCCAGGACCAGATGGAAATTATCAAGAGGATAGCCGACAAGGCAAAGGGGGAGTATCCCATCATGTCCACCATCCACGGCCTTATTGCCTCCGCCTTCCATGAGACAGGTTTTGCAGGCAACTACACCAGTATGGGATACCAGCTTACCTTATTCTGCCGGGAACGTCCGGCTGAGATGAAAAAGGTGTTCCGGACCGTGGCTGAGACTCTTATGGAATTTTCAGATTGTTCCCTGGAGGCCGGCGCGGAGGGAATCTTCTATGCGGCCCTGGGAGGAGAGCGGAATTTCTTTACAGATGAAGAGTTTGAGGAATTTGTGGCCCCCTACGAGAAAATGGTGTATGACCACATCAAAAAGACCACGGATTTCAATGTGCTGCACATATGCAAGAGCAATATTGACTTTAACCGCTATAAGGATTTGCACCCGGCCATTGTGAACTGGGGGATTTACGGAAATGATTTCAGCCTGACAAAGGGCGCCGGGCTTTTCAGTGACAGTATTATTCTGGGAGGATTCCCGGACAGGCACGGAGTCCTGGTCACCGGGACAGAGGAAGAAATCTTTAAACATACCAGCGAGGTATTGGAGGAGATGAAGGGAAGGCCCTTTATCGTGGGCTCAGACTGCACCCTTCCCACGGAAATCGCCTATGACCGCATCCGGTGCGTGGTGGACTCAGTGGAAAAGCTGGAGCAGAGGTAAAACCGGAACCGGCATCCATCAGGTGGTGATGCCGGTCCCCAGCAGCTCATCCTCCATAAACAGGATATCTTTTTTCAGATACTCATGAGCCGAGAATACGTCGTGTCTTTCCAGGCTGGACACGAAGAAGTCGTGGTAACTGGCTTTATTGGCAGCAATTACATCCTTTTTCAGGGTGTACAGCTGGGCATAGGCCCGGCGGTAGGTGGTCATGGCCTGCTCCATGGCATTGTTCACCTGCTCGTTGCCTGCCAGGCGCACCACTGTCATGTGAAACTGGTAGTTGTTGCGCCAGGCTATCCACAAATCTTTTTTTTCCGGATTTACCAGGCGCACCTGGTTCTGGCGCTTCAGCTCTTCGATGTCAGCCGTGGTGATGTTCTCCATGACCTTGGGGAGGCTGGACAGTTCCAGGTAGAGACGCAGCTCCGTCACATCGCGGACATTCTTACTGCTGATGGCAGTCACCTGATAACCGCATCTGGGAATGCTTTTCAGTACATTTTCATGGCATAGCTGGATTAAGGCTTCCCTGACAGGGGATTTGCTGACCCCGAAGTAGGATATCATATGGTTTTCCGTGAACAGGGTGTCAGGCAGCAGCTTTCCCTGGCAGATTAGCTCGATTAACTGCTGGTATACGGTGTCCTTTAAGGATAGTTTCGGTGACTGGTTGTCCATGTATAACTCCTTTTTGCATTGAGATAAGCGAAGGGAGAGAGAATCGCTTTTAATATTATAATAGGCCAATATAAAAAATTTGGCAACGGAATTTTTAAAATATGAAATGAGGAGGATATGCAGATGGAACGTTATAGGTACATTGCGAAACGGCTGTTGACAGCAATCCCTACCTTCTTGGGTATCACCATTCTGGTGTATGTGGTGGCCTCCCTGGCGCCCAGCTCGCCGTTGGAAATCCTGTTTAACGACCCTTATGCCACTGCCGAGGAGATGGCAAGGAAGAGTAAGGAACTGGGACTGGACCAGCCGGTTATCATCCAGTATATCAGATGGCTGGTGCAGCTGGTGCAGGGAAACATGGGAATGTCCATCCGCACCAACGGCCAGGTGCTGGATATGATTCTGGAGCGGATAGGGCCCACGCTGATTCTTACGGGAAGCGCCATGGCCCTGACCATTATCATTGCCCTGCCCCTGGGAATCATGTCAGCTTATAAGCCCTACTCAGGCTGGGATTATATTTCCTCCGGACTGTCATTTATCGGGTCCGCCATGCCGAATTTCTTCGCGGGACTGGTGCTGATATATTTCTTCTGCATCAAGGTGAAGCTGTTCCCTACCTCCGGCATGTACGACTCCTCCGGAGTCAGGACCTGGCCCATGTTCTTCCACCATCTGGTGCTTCCGGCCGTGGTTCTGGCCATTCAGCAGATAGGAAGCCTCATACGCCAGTGCAGGGGCTCTATGCTGGAGGTGCTCCAGGACGATTATGTCCGCACGGCCAGGGCAAAGGGGCTTCATGAGCCGTCGGTGCTGGTGCGCCACGCTTTGAGAAACGCATGGATTCCGCTGGTATCCTGGTTCGGCATGCAGATTCCCTTCCTGATAGGAGGGGCGGTTGTGACGGAGCAGATATTTGGATGGCCCGGGCTGGGAAGTCTGATGGTACAGTCCATCAATGCCAGGGATTATCCTGTTATCATGGGCATCACGGTGGTGATTGCCATTGTGGTGTTATTGGGCAACCTGCTGGTAGACCTGGTGTACGGACTGTTGGATCCAAGGATACGTTATGATTAAGAAGAAGGAAGGTGAGAACATGAAACAGGATGAAAGATTAAAGGATATTCCGGCAAATTCTTATTTTCATGACGTGCTCCAGCGGTTTTGCGCCCACAAACCGGCCATGGTAAGCGCTTTTGTACTGACCCTGGAAATCATACTGGTCATTGCCCTGCCCTACATACTGCATCTGGACCCGTATACATCGGATTACGAGGTGATGTTCGGTTCGGCGCCCAGCGCCATTCATTGGCTGGGAACAGACGATATCGGGCGGGATATCTTCGCCAGGTTCATTTACGGAGGGCGGGTATCCTTAAGTGTGGGTATCATATCCGCAGTCATCAGTATGGCGGTGGGTGTGCCCCTGGGACTTCTGGCAGGGTACTACAGGGGAATTGCCGAGACGCTGATTATGCGCTGCGCGGATGTGTTCATGTCGTTTCCGGCCATGGTTCTGATTCTGGTGCTGGTATCTGTACTGGGGCCCTCTGTGGCCACGGTTACCATTGTTATCGGAGTCCTGGGCTGGCCCAAGTTCGCAAGGCTTATCTACGGAAATGTGCTGTCGGCCAGGGAGCAGGATTACGTGGAGGCGGCCAGGGCCATCGGCACAAAGGACGGCACTATTCTGACAAAATACATACTGCCCAACACCTTTGCCCCGGTGCTCATTTCATTTACATTCCGTGCGGCCCAGGCCATTATTACGGAATCAGCCCTTAGCTTTTTGGGAATGGGGGTCCAGGCGCCCCAGGCATCCTGGGGAAACATCCTCTATGATGCCCAGTCCATCAGCGTGCTTTCCCAGAGACCGTGGCTCTGGTTTCCGCCCGGTCTGGCCCTGCTGATAACCGTGCTCTGTATCAATTTCCTGGGAGACGGAGCCAGGGACGCCCTGGACACCAAAATGGTGATCAAATAGATACATGAAAATAAGTTCAAAATCAATGCCGAAAAGGCTTGAATAAAAAGGAGGATATAGTAATGAGAAAACGTTTAACAAAAATGACAGCTCTTGCCCTGTGTCTTATGATGGGACTGTCCGGCTGTTCAGCGCCTTCAGCGCCCAGCGATACCAAGGCCCCTGCCGCAACAGGAACAGCAGCCGTAGGCGGGGACGCCAAGGCGGAAGGCAGTGCAGACGGCAATGCCCAGGAGAACACTGCTTCCCAGGGACAGAAAATCGTGACCATGGCCATGACGGCCCCGTGGGACACCCTGATTCCCTTTAACACCACCAATGCCAACACGGACGCCGTGCTGGAGCTGATTTTTGACAAGCTGATTGTGGTAAAGGCAGACGGATCCTTTAAACCCCGTCTGGCAGATTCCTGGTCCATGGATGATGAGACCCATACCAAGATTACATTTAACCTGAACAAAAACGCCAAGTGGCATGACGGACAGCCTGTGACGGCTGACGACGTGGTATACACCGCAGAACTCATGTCCAACCCTGACATCAGCGTGGCCCGCCGTTCCAAGGTGGCTCCCTTTGCCGGTACGGAAGACGGAATCCGTGTGGAAGGAGAGGAATTCGGCGTGAAGGCCATTGACGCCAACACAGTAGAGTTTACACTGAAGGACCCCACCAACCTGGATTATATGCTGGACATCATGTTCCGCGATTTTTACATCCTGCCAAAGCACTGTCTGGAGGACATTCCTGTGAAGGACATGCTGGCAGCTGATTTCTGGAAAGCCCCCATTGGTTCCGGTCCATGCATCTACGAGTCTGAGATATCCGGCGAGCGCGTGGAATTCACGGCTAATAAGGATTACCACATCAACGCGCCTGAATTCGACCGCTTTGTTGTTAAAATCGTGCCGGCATCCAACCTTCTGTCAGGTCTGATGAACGGAGAGATTGATATTGTGGCCGGCGCAGGCATCGGCAATATCCCGTTAAATGACTGGGATATGGCGGGACAGCAGGAAAACCTGACCACAGAGGCAGTGGAATCCCTGGGTTACCAGTATCTTTCCTGCAATACCAAGAACATTCCCCAGGAAGTGCGCCAGGCAGTAAACATGGCCATTAACCGCGACGCCCTGGTCAATAACCTGATGAAGGGCGAAGGCGTACCGGCTCCGGGCCCTCTGGCTCCAAGCCACAGATATTTTAATGAAGAACTTCTTCCCATCCCATATGATGTGGACAAGGCAAAACAGATGGTGGAGGAATCCGGATTTGATACCAGCAAGACCTACCGCCTTAATGTGTCAAAGGGCAATGAGGTGCGCGAGAAATCGGCGCCCATGATTCAGCAGGACCTTGCAAAGATTGGCATTAACGTGGAAATCATCACCACAGACCACCCAACCCTGCTGTCCACCGCAAGAAAGGGCGAGTATGATTTTGCGCTGATTGGCTCCGGCGGTTCACCCGACCCGGGCGAGAGCGTGATGAACGTGACTCCGGGCCATCTGAATAACTTCTCCCAGAACGAGGATCCGTCCCTGGGCGAGGTGGGAAGAAAGGGCCTGAACCAGTTCAGCTTTGAGGACAGGAAGCCATTCTATGATGAGTACCAGATGATGCTCAGGGAACAGTGTCCGTTTGTGTGGCTGTATTTCCAGAAGGATCTGGTTGCCTACAACAAGAAAATCTCCAATGTATGCTTTGAGGATTACAGTCTTTTGAACCGTTCCGTTTGGGAATGGCATGTAGAATAGTCATGACGCAGCAAAGGCACCGGGATATTCCCGGTGCCGGCCCTGCAAAGGAGGTAGAATATGGCACAGCCATTATTAGAGGTTAAACATTTAAAGACACAGTTCAGGACCAAGAGGGGGACCGTGACTGCTGTGGACGATGTGAGCTTTTCCGTAAAACAGGGCGATACCCTGGGTATTGTAGGGGAGTCCGGCTGCGGCAAGAGCGTCACCTCCCTGTCCATCCTGCAGCTGCTTCCCCATGCAGTGGGTTCTGTGGCAGGCGGTGAAATCCTTTATAAGGGCGAGGATATTGCCAAAAAAGGGAATAAGGAGATGTGCCGGATAAGAGGCAGGGAGATATCCATGATATTCCAGGACTCCATGACATCCTTAAATCCTGTGCTCACCATAGGAAGACAGCTGGAGGAGACCATTTCCGTACACAGCAGTCTTTCAAAGGACGAGATAAAAAAGCAGGCTCTGGATATTCTTACAAAGGTTGGTGTCTCTTCTCCTGAGCAGAGGCTGAAGGAATTCCCCCATCAGCTGTCAGGGGGAATGAGGCAGAGGGTTATGATTGCCATGGCATTGTCCTGCAGTCCATCCCTACTGATAGCGGATGAGCCCACCACGGCGCTGGACGTAACCATCCAGGCCCAGATTATCGACCTGATGGTGGAGCTGAAGAAGAACATCAATGCTTCCATTATCCTTATCACCCATGATATGGGAGTGGTGGCTGAGATGGCTGACTACATCATGGTCATGTACGCGGGCAAGGTCATGGAGTACGGAAGCGCCAGACAGATATTCAAGGAGGCCATGCATCCTTATACACAGGGCCTTCTGGCCTCCATCCCCCGCCTTGACAAGGATTTGGACCGCCTGTTTTCCATTGACGGTACGGTGCCGTCCCTGGACAGGATGCCAAAGGGATGCAGGTTCTGCGCCAGGTGCCTCCAGGCCATGGACAAATGCAGGGAGCACCAGCCGCCGGTGTATATCACGGATGACGGCCACAAGGTGAGCTGCTGGAAGTATGAGAATCTTAAGGAGGAAAAGGTATGAGCGGCAACGAGACAATTCTGGAAGTCAGAAATTTAAAAAAATACTTTTTCTCCGGCAAGAAGCGCAGGGGCAGGGAGCCGCGGGCGGTAAAGGCCCTGGACGGAGTCAGCTTTTCCATGGAGTACGGGGAAACCCTGGGCGTGGTGGGGGAGTCGGGCTGCGGCAAGTCCACTCTGGGCAGGACCATACTGCGCCTTCATGAACCTACGGAGGGACAGGTGGTTTACAGGGGAAAGAACCTGGCGGAATACGGCAGAGAAGAGATGCGCCAGATGCGCAGGGAGCTCCAGATTATATTTCAGGACCCCTATTCCTCGCTGAATCCGCGTATGACGGTCAGGGAGCTGATTTGCGCCCCGCTGGATGTATTTGCCATGGGTTCAAAGGAGGAAAAGGAAGCCAGGGTGATTGAAATTATGGATAAGGTGGGGCTTCCGCTGGAATTCATGAACCGCTATCCCCATGAGTTCTCCGGCGGCCAGCGGCAGAGAATCGTTATTGCCAGGGCCCTGGTGCTCAACCCAAGATTCGTGGTGTGCGATGAGCCTGTATCAGCCCTGGACGTATCGGTCCGGGCCCAGGTGTTAAACCTGATGATGGATCTTCAGAAGGAGCTGGACCTGACCTACCTGTTCATTTCCCATGACCTGAGCGTGGTGCGGTATATCTGTGACCGGATCATGGTCATGTATCTGGGAAATGTGATGGAAATAGCAGACAAGAAGGCGCTGTATGAAGACGCAAAACATCCCTACACCCAGGCCCTTCTCTCGGCTATCCCCATTCCGGATATGGATATTGAGTACAACAAAATCCATCTGGAGGGGGATGTGCCAAGCCCCTTTAACCCGCCCCAGGGCTGCAGGTTCCACACCAGATGCCGGTATGCAACGGAAAAATGCCGTGTCCAGGTGCCGGAATTAAAGGATGTGGGGGACAGGCATTTTGTGGCCTGTCATCTGTATGATGAATAAAAGCAGAAATTCAGACGGCAGGATGATGTGCCGTCTGAACTGCTATGAATAGAGGAAAATAAGGATATGGATGTAAAAGAATGGGTATTGTCCCAGAGAGAAAATATGCTGGATACCGCCATGGAGCTCATGAAAATACGCAGTGTCAGCGAACCGGGAACAAGGGAGCATCCCTACGGGGAGGGCTGCGCCATGGTATTGGACAAAGCTTTGGAGATAGGGAAGCAAATGGGCTTTGAGACGGAAAACCATGATTACCGATGCGGAAGTATTCTCATGCCGGGCCGGACAGGACAGGAAATAGGCATTTTTGTCCATCTGGATGTGGTGCATGAGGGAAACGGATGGACGACAGAGCCCTACAAACCTGTGATAAAGGACGGTTGGCTGTACGGTCGGGGAAGCGCGGACAACAAGGGGCCTGCCGCTGCCGCGCTCTACAGCATGAAATATCTGAAAGAACAGGGAGTCCCGCTGGAACACACCATACGGCTGTATCTGGGATGCAGTGAAGAGCGGGGGATGGAGGACATTGAGTACTATACCTCCCATTATCCTGCGCCGGAATTTTCCTTTACTCCGGATGCCTCATTTCCAGTGTGTTACGGGGAAAAGGGAATCCTGGAAGGGGAATTTTCATGTGCCATACCGGAGGGCCATGTGACCGGTTTTTCGGCCGGAGTGGCGTCCAATGCGGTTCCGGCAGAGGCACGGGTATGGCTGAACCGGACAAACTGCGATGCGGTCCGGGATTATGTGGACAGCCTTGATAACCCCCAGGATTTTACCGTAGAGGGCGGCAGCCAGAGCGTTATAAAGGCTGCCGGGAAAACAGCACATGCCGCCTTTCCCGAGGGTTCTGACAGCGCGGCGGTGAAGCTGGCCCATATGCTGGCCAAAGCCCCCTTCCTGACAGAGGAGGAACAGGCCTGCTTCCGGTTCCTGGACCAGGGATTTGCTGATTATTACGGGGAAGGTATGGGCATTGCCTTTGAGGATGGGCTGTCCGGCAGGCTTACCCTGGTGGGAGGCATGGCCAGGACAGAGAGAGGACGGTTCATCCAGAATTTTAATATTCGTTATCCGGTGACTGCCGGCGCGGAAGCACTGGTAAAGCAGATGAGCGCACAAGCCGGGAGATACGGATGGATTCTGGACTGGAGCCGAGATAACCCGCCCTGTGTCATTGATCCGGAAAGCCCGGTGGTAAAAGAGCTGACCGCCCTGTGCCGCCAGGTGCTGGGGACAGAGACAAAGGCTTATTCCATGGGCGGAGGCACCTACGCCAGAAAACTGCCTAACGCGGTCGCCTTTGGGCCGGGCATCAGAGGACAGAAAAAGCCCTGCCCTCCGGGCCGCGGCGGCGGTCACCAGCCGGATGAGTGTGTAAAGATTGAAAACCTTACCAATGCCATGGTGATATACATAGAGGCCCTGAAACGGCTGGATGTCCTGATAGGGGAGTGATACAGCGCCTGTTTTCTGCTTCCTGCTATTTTGACCGTAAATATTAAGAAAGCCGTCAGGTCTCTTCCGCCTTTTACATGCTATACTAAAACCACCACATCCTGCGCCGGGCGTGCAGGTTTGCAGGAACATGTATATAAAAGGAGGTTTGTGAGAGATTGGAAGAGAACAAGGAGAAAAAAGAAAAGACAGGCTTCATGGCTCAGGCCAGGTCTGTGATTATCGCCATCATCGCAGCACTCAGCGCCATTATCTGCGTCAGCATCTTTACAGGCGGACTGGTGGATTATAAGAAGAGCGGCGGGGGAAGCGGAATCACGGCAACCGGTTCTGCCAGCTGTGATTTTGAGTCGGATTTGATTGTGTGGAGAGGCAGCTTTTCTGTCCACGGCGATACGCCCAGGGATGCCTACGCCATCATCAAGAAGGATGCGGAACTGGTGAGACAGTATCTGGAGGAAAACCAGGTGGCGGAGGATGAGATGATATTCAGTTCCGTGAATATTTCCCAGACCTATACATCCAGATACGATGAGGAGGGCAAGTACCTGGGAGATGAGACGGACGGATATGACCTGACCCAGAGTCTGACGGTTTCATCCTATGATATTGACAAGGTGGAGAATATCTCCAGGGATATCACTAAGCTGATCGAATCAGGGGTGGAGTTCGAGTCTGAGCTGCCGGAGTATTATTATACCAAGCTGGATGAGGTGAAGCTGGACCTGATTGAGAAGGCCACTGCCAATGCAAAGGAGCGCATTGACATTATGTCTGCCGGTTCAGGGGCAAAGGCGGGAAAGCTGTTAAGCGCCACTCTGGGCGTGTTCCAGATTACGGCAAAGAATTCCGGGTCGGAATCCTACAGCTACGACGGGTACCTGGACACCAGCTCCCGTTATAAGACTGCCAATATTACGGTGAGATTGAATTATGCGGCAGAGTAGGCAGTAAGATCAGGACGGCAAACGGGCTGTTCGGGAATATAATCTGTTCCCGGACAGCCCGTTTCGTATATGGGTGAGTCAAACATAAATCAGCAGCCGGCATCCGTCAGGCAGCCGCCTGTCCCAGAGGCTTTATCTTATCCAGATAAATCTTGCGGAACAGGATGGAGCTGAGCACCACAGAGGTGATTTCAGCCAGAGGCAGGGAGAGCCACACTGCATGCAGTCCAAAGGTTCGGGCAAAAAACCAGGCCAGGGGGAGGATACATACAAGCTGTCTGGCCACGGATATAATCAGGCTGTATACGCCGTTGCCCAGGGCCTGGAACACGGATCCCACGATGATGCAGTATCCTGCGAACAGGAAGCTGAGGCTGATAATCCGCAGGGCGGGAACGCCGATGGCCAGCATCTCCTCGTCTGCCTGGAAGAGCATGAGCAGCTGGGGCGTCATAAGGTGGAACACCATCAGTCCGATGAGCATGATGCCCACTGCAATGCCGATGCTCAGCCAGACCGTTTCCATGATGCGCTTTTTACTGCGGGCCCCGTAGTTGTAGGCCACAATGGGTATCATGCCGTTGTTCAGTCCGAATATAGGCATGAAGATAAAGCTTTGAAGCTTGAAATATACTCCGAATACGGCTACGGCTGTCTCGGAAAATCCAATCAGGATTTTATTCATCCCAAAGGTCATGACAGAGCTGATGGACTGCATGATAATCGAGGGAACGCCTACCTGGTAGATAATGGAAATAGTTCTCCAGTTAGGGGTGAACGAACGGAAATTAATCCGCACCTCCTTGTTTTTTGTGTGGTTCAGGATGAGGGCCAGGAACATGGCCACAATCTGGCCGAATACAGTGGCTGCGGCAGCTCCCTGGATTCCCATTTTCGGCACTCCAAACAGGCCGAAGATAAGAATGGGGTCCAGTATAATATTGATGATCGCCCCGGTGCCCTGTGTAATCATACAGTAAAAGGTCTGGCCCGTGGACTGGAGAATCCGCTCGAACATCATTTCCCCAAAAAGCCCGAAGCAGAAAATGCAGACAATCTGGAGATATTGTACGCCGTATTCAATGATGACCGGGTTGTTTGTCTGGCTTTCAAAGAACAGCCTGGATCCGAACAGGCCGAATACTGCAAAGGCCAGGAAACTTAAGAAGGCCAAAAACAGGCCGTTGGCAGCAGCCAGATTGGCCGCCTTTGAATTTTTCTCTCCCAGGGAACGGGACAGCAGGGCGTTGACGCCCACACAGGTTCCGGCGGATACTGCAATCAGCAGGTTCTGGATGGGAAATGCCATGGACACCGCAGTCAGGGCAGCCTGGTTTATCATGGATACAAACACGCTGTCCACGATGTTGTACAGGGCCTGCACCAGCATGGAGATAATCATGGGCAGGGACATGGATATAAGCAGCTTATTAATGGGCATAACGCCCATTTTGTTTTCTTGTGACATGTAGTGCGACTTCCTTTCTCGTTTGTGCATAAAAGATATTGTAACATTACTTATTATGGTAAGTCAATGACATATGGAGGCATAAAACGCTGGACATTGTGGGTTGTTTGTGCTATATTTAAAACAATAATAATTACTATTATTGACAATAATCAAGAGAAGGGGGAAACATAATGGCAGTATACCGTTGCAGATTCTGTGGTTCAATTTATGATGAGGAGAAGGAGGGAGTTCCTGTTTCTGATTTAAAAGTCTGTCCCGTGTGCATGGTCACAGCCGATAAGCTGGTGAAGGCAGAGGATGGAGGGGCCGGCGCCAAGGCTCCGGACAGAGAAAAGGAGAAGCCCGTAGACGGAACCCGGGAAACATGTCAGGACTGCGGCGGCAGTACAGGGGAGGCTGCTGCCTATGACCCTGAGTATGCCAGGACACAGACCGATGCCCGCTATATGGACGAAATTCATGAGATGGCTGTAAAGGGACAGTCCATCATTGCAGCCATGGGAACCCAGATGCCCATGCCGGGCTGGGATGACATCCTGTTTCTGGGGGCCCAGCTGAACCCCATGCCGCTTGATGAACATGCTCCGGTAAAAACAGAAACCATTATAGGAAAACACGCGGCCAAGCCCATGGTGCTGGACCATCCGGTATATATTTCCCACATGTCCTTTGGAGCTCTTTCCAGGGAAACAAAGACAGCGCTGTCCAGGGGAAGCGCCATGGCCCGCACAGCCATGTGCTCCGGCGAGGGCGGCATACTGCCGGAGGAGAAGGCGGCGGCCTACAAGTATATATTTGAATATGTTCCAAACCAGTACAGTGTGACAGACGAGAACCTGAGGGAAGCAGACGCCATTGAAATAAAAATCGGGCAGGGCACAAAGCCGGGCATGGGAGGCCATCTGCCCGGAGGCAAGGTGACGCCGGAGATCGCGGCCATAAGGAATAAACCCTTGGGACAGGATGTTATCAGTCCGTCGCGCTTTCCGGGCATTGACACCAAAGAGGATTTGAAGGCCCTGGTGGACAGGCTGCGCCTCGTATCCGGCGGACGGCCCATCGGCATAAAGATTGCAGCGGGAAGAATTGAGAAGGATTTGGAATTCTGCGTCTATGCCGGACCTGACTTTATTACCATAGACGGCAGGGGAGGGGCAACCGGAGCCAGCCCCAAGATTATCAGGGATTCCACCAGCGTACCCACGATTTACGCCCTTTACAGGGCCAGGAAATACCTGGACCAGGCAGGCTGCGGGGCCCAGCTGGTGATAACAGGCGGCCTGCGGGTATCCTCTGATTTTGCAAAGGCACTGGCTATGGGAGCGGACGCGGTGGCCATTGCTTCCGCAGCTTTGATGGCAGCCGCCTGCCAGCAGTACCGCATATGCGGCACCGGAATGTGTCCCGTGGGAGTGGCAACCCAGGACGAGAAACTGCGCAGCCGCTTCAAGGAGGACGCGGCCGCGCAGAGAGTGGCTAATTTCCTCAGGGTATCCCTGGAGGAGATAAAGACATTTGCCAGGATTACAGGACATGACAACATTCACGACATGGATGCGGATGATTTATGCACGGTCAGCAGGGAGATATCGGAATTTACCAATATACGCCATGCTTAAGGGCGGTCAGGAACAATACGCTCCGTAAACATTTTCAAAAATTTCCACATGCAGCCGTTCATCCAGAATAATACGCCTTAAGTTTTCGGTGATATTTTCATCCCGTATGTAGGAAATCTGGTGCTGGTACTTGCTGATGGCTGCCTTTTCTCCGTCGATAACATTGCGCATCAGGGTCCGCAGATCTCCGGGATACTGGTTGTAGCTGGGGGACCAGTATATCTTCTTACATCCGTGCTGGGTCCACAGCCGCGGCTCCTCTCCCAGCTGCTGGGCCAGCTTGCCAAATATTTCCAGATGGTGCATTTCCACGATGCTGACCTTGTGGAATACGGCGCTGACATCGGGATTGTATCCGGTAATCAGATGGTTGAAGACATAGAGGGATATGGCGGACATCTCTGAATTGCTTCCGCCTATGTTGTCCAACATCACCCTTGCATAGGCCGGATTCCCGGACTCTGCTTTGATGGGTGGATAGGGTGCATCGGAGGAATAATGAAAATCATGGATGGATAACATCATGAGCTCCTTTATATGTATAGTAGTTTCCATATTGCAGTCTATGCAGAGCGGAGTAAAAATATGACATGCCGGGACCTGCTTTCCATCCGTTTTATGGAATGACGGCAGACAGTTTCAATTGTTACAATAAATATTCAGACATGGACATATTTATTGTGAAATTATCTAAAATTCATCCCGGAGAAATATTTGCCCTTGACTTTGAATCAGTGATGTACTATTTTAGTAAATAAATAATCAACAGCAATGAAAGAGACTCTGGCCTGAGAAATGTGACAGGAAGGGGGCGTCACCGACTGAGAGCGCCGCCGGGCAGGACTGGGCTAAGGGAACACTCTGGAGCTGGTATATCGAAGCGGCCAGGACACGGCTGATAGTAGGTATATCCGTTGTACACGTTACGTACATAGAGAGGGGAGCTGGAAGCGCAGGGCAGTTTGCTGCGGGACCAGGTCTCAATGCGGGTGGTACCGCGGGAAATGTCTGAATTGAATCCCGTCCCGGAATGCAGTTACTGTGTTCCGGGGCGTTTTTTTATTTGTGGACCAGACAGCCGGCTTATGTCCATGGAAAAGAAAATCAACCGGAACCGAAATCCAGTTTGTACCAGACATCTAAAAGACAGATGTCAAGTGCTCATAGCGAATCACTGCACTAGGCAGTCAAAGTACGCCTGCCAAGTGCCAGTGACATGCATCGCACTAGACATCTAAAAACAGATGTCAAGTGCTCATAGCGAGGAGAGAGTGCCATGGAATTTGTGAACGGAGTTAAGGAGAAGAGGGTCCTGGATATCAGGGAAGTGCTTGAAGGGGAATATGAGGGCAAGGAAATACGGATGAACGGGGCTGTTCATACCATACGCCATATGGGCGAGGTGGCCTTCGTCATCCTGCGCAAGTCCCGGGGGCTGGTGCAGTGTGTATATGAGGCCGGGATTACGGATTTTGACATCAGGGAGTTGAAGGAAGAGAGCGCCGTGGAGGTGATGGGTGTTGTAAAGGCCGAGGAACGGGCGCCCCAGGGTTTTGAGATACGGTTAAAGGAAATCCGGGTGCTGTCCCGGCCTGCAGAGCCCCTGCCTCTTGCGGTCAGTAAATGGAAGCTGAACACATCCCTGGAGACAAAGCTTTCCCTGCGCCCCATCTCCCTGCGAAACGTGCGGGAGCGGGCCAAATTCAAGATTCAGGAAGGCATTGTAAGGGGATTTAGGGATTATCTTTTAAGCAGAGATTTTACGGAGATACGCACTCCTAAAATCGTGGCCAGGGGAGCAGAAGGCGGCTCCAACGTATTTAAACTGGAATATTTTAATAAGAAGGCAGAGCTGGGACAGAGTCCCCAGTTTTACAAACAGACCATGGTGGGCGTATATGACAGGGTGTTTGAGGCAGCGCCTGTGTTCCGGGCTGAAAAACATAATACCACCCGGCATCTCAACGAATACACCAGCCTGGATTTCGAGATGGGGTATATCGACAGCTTCCGGGACGTGATGGATATGGAGACGGGAATGCTCCAGTATGTCATGAAACTTCTGGAGCAGGATTATAAGAAGGAGCTGGATATGCTGGCTGTGACCCTGCCGGAGGTGGGACGGATTCCAGCGGTCCGGTTTGACCAGGCAAAGGAACTTGTTTCAAGAAAATATGACAGGAAGATACGCAACCCCTACGATTTGGAGCCGGAGGAGGAGCTGCTCATAGGACGGTATTTCCAGGAAGAGTACGGAAGCGATTTTGTGTTCGTCACACATTACCCTTCCAAAAAACGGCCCTTCTATGCCATGGACGACCCGGCAGACCCCAGATTCACTCTGAGTTTTGACCTTTTGTTTCGGGGGCTGGAGGTGACCACCGGCGGACAGCGGATTCACGATTACAGGGAAATCACAGCCAAGATGGAGAAGCGGGGCATGGATCCGGAGGACATTGCTTCCTATCTTATGATTTTCAAATACGGCATGCCGCCCCACGGCGGCCTGGGCATTGGACTGGAACGCCTTACCATGAGGCTTCTGGATGAACAGAATGTCAGGGAGGCGTCACTGTTCCCAAGGGATGTGACCAGGCTGGAGCCATAGGGACAGGAAAATGACTGAGAGGAGCAGGAAATCATGGCAAATATCATAAGTGACGAGACAATCGAGTATGTAGGCATCCTGGCAAAGCTGGAACTTTCCCCGGAGGAAAAGGAGGAAGCAAAGAAGGACATGGGAAGGATGCTGGATTATATAGACAAGTTAAATGAACTGGACACACAGGGCGTGGAGCCTATGTCCCACGTATTTCCGGTGCATAACGTGTTCCGGGAGGATGTGGTCACAGGCACGGACCAGAGGGACCAGATTCTCTCCAACGCCCCCCAGCAAAAGGACGGAGCATTCAAAGTGCCTAAGACCGTAGGATAGGAGGAATGGGAACATGAGCATATCAGATATGACAGCCCTGGAGCTGGGAAGAAGAATTCAGTCAGGGGATATCACTGCGGTCCAGGCAGCAGAAGCATCTCTGGCTAGGATAAAGGCCATGGAGCCATCTGTCCACGCCTTTGTAACCGTAAATGAAGAAAAGACCATGGAACAGGCCGGGAAGGTCCAGGCAGACATTGAGGCGGGAAGGTTGAAAGGCCCCCTGGCCGGAGTACCGGTGGCCATCAAGGACAACATGTGTACAAAGGGAATGCGGACCACCTGCAGTTCCAGGATACTGGGGAATTTCATTCCCACCTACACGGCCCAGGCAGTTTCCAATCTGGAGCAGGCAGGAGCCGTTATCCTGGGAAAGACCAACATGGATGAATTTGCCATGGGAAGCACCACGGAGACCTCCGCCTTTGGTGTTACCAGGAATCCGTGGAATCTGGAACATGTGCCGGGGGGATCCTCCGGCGGTTCCTGCGCGGCGGTGGCTGCCGGGGAGTGCTTTTATGCCCTGGGGTCTGATACAGGCGGTTCCATACGCCAGCCCAGCTCCTTCTGCGGCGTCACGGGCATCAAGCCCACCTACGGGACCGTGTCCAGATATGGGCTTATTGCCTATGGTTCATCCCTGGACCAGATAGGGCCTGTGGCAAAGGACGTGTCGGACTGCGCCGCTGTTTTGGAGGTCCTGGCCTCCCATGACCCCAAGGACAGCACATCCATGGAGCGGAGGGATTGTGATTTCACCTCAGCCCTGTCAGAGGATGTCAGAGGAATGCGCATCGGCATACCGGAATCCTACTTTGGGCAGGGGCTGGACCAGGAGGTGAAGGACGCTGTGCTGGAAGCAGCTAGGGTGCTGGGGGAAAAGGGGGCCATTGTGGAGACCTTTGACCTTAAGCTGGCAGAGTATGCCATACCTGCCTATTATGTCATTGCTTCTGCGGAGGCCAGCTCCAACCTGTCCCGGTTTGACGGTGTAAAGTACGGCTACCGGGCGCCGGAATACGAGGGGCTTCACAGCATGTACAAAAAGAGCCGGTCCCTTGGATTCGGACCGGAGGTGAAGCGACGCATCATGCTGGGATCCTTTGTGCTGAGTTCCGGCTACTATGACGCATATTATCTGAAGGCTCTCCGCACAAAGGCACTGATTAAAAAGGAATTTGACCGTGCATTTGCGTCCTATGACGTCATACTGGCGCCGGCAGCGCCGTCAACAGCCCCGCGGTTAGGCCAGTCCCTGGGGGAGCCTCTTAAGATGTATCTGGGGGATATCTATACCATTTCCGTGAACCTGGCCGGTCTTCCCGGAATCAGCCTTCCCTGCGGCCTGGATTCAAAGGGACTTCCCATTGGACTGCAGCTCATAGGCGACTGTTTTAAGGAAAAAAATATCATCCGGGCCGCCTATGCTTACGAGAAAACACGGGAGTGGAAGCTGTCTCTTTTGGCTGCCGGGAAGGCCAAGGAGCCGTCCGGCGCCTTGACCGGGAGGGCAGAGAGGAGGAGCCATGAGTAAACAGTATGAGACCGTTATCGGCCTGGAGGTCCATGTGGAGCTGGCCACCAAAACCAAGATTTTCTGCGGCTGTTCCACCCGGTTTGGGGGAACGCCCAATACCCATACCTGCCCTGTCTGCACCGGCATGCCGGGCTCCCTGCCTGTGTTAAATAAGCAGGTGGTGGAGTATGCGCTGGCTGTGGGGCTGGCAGCCAACTGCCGGATTAACCAGTACTGCAAATTTGACAGAAAGAACTATTTTTATCCGGATAATCCGCAGAACTACCAGATATCCCAGCTGTACCTGCCTGTCTGCCGCGACGGCTGGGTGGACATAGAGACGGAGTCCGGCCTTAAGAAACGCGTGGGAATCCATGAAATCCACATGGAGGAGGATGCGGGCAAGCTGATTCATGATGAGTGGGAGGACTGTTCCCTGGTGGATTACAACCGCAGCGGAGTCCCTCTGATTGAGATTGTGTCGGAGCCTGATATGCGCAGCGCCGAGGAAGTCATAGCCTACCTGGAGAAGCTGAGGCTGATTATCCAGTACCTGGGCGCCTCTGACTGCAAGCTGCAGGAGGGATCCATGAGAGCGGACGTGAACCTGTCCGTGAGAGAGGCGGGGGCCCCTGAGTTTGGCACCAGGACCGAGATGAAGAACCTGAACTCCTTTAAGGCCATTGCCAGAGCCATAGAGGGGGAGCGCAGGCGTCAGATTGAGCTGCTGGAAGAGGGCAGGCAGGTAATCCAGGAGACGCGGCGCTGGGATGACAACAAGGAGAGCTCCAAGGCCATGCGATCCAAGGAGGATGCCCAGGATTACAGGTATTTCCCTGATCCGGATCTGGTGCCGGTGGTCATAAGCGATGAGTGGATTGCCAGGGTTAAGGCCCGCCAGCCGGAGCTGCGCACGGAGAAAATAGCCAGGTACAAGGAGGAATACGGGCTTCCTGAGTATGATGCCAGGCTTCTCACCAGTTCCAAGCACATGGCGGACATCTTTGAGGAGACCACCCGCTTGAGCGGCCGGCCCAAGGAGGCATCCAACTGGCTTATGGTGGAAGCCATGCGTTTGATGAAGGAACAGGAGATGGAGCCGGAGGATATGGAGTTCTCCACCTCCCATCTGGCTGCCCTTATCCGCATGGTGGAAAACAACATCATCAACAGGACGGTTGCCAAAACCGTGTTTGAAGAGATATTCAGGCACGATGCGGACCCTGAGGCATATGTGGAGGAAAATGGCCTTAAGGTGGTGAAGGATGAGGGCGCCCTGCGGGACACCGTAAAGGCGGTCATGGCTGCCAATCCGCAGTCTGTTGAGGATTACAGGAACGGCAGGGAAAAGGCCATGGGATTTCTGGTGGGCCAGACCATGAAGGCGATGAAGGGAAAGGCGGATCCGTCTATGGTGAACCAGCTTGTAAGGGAGCTGCTTGCCGGCGGAGATGTATAAGCTGTGATAGAGACAGATAGAAAAAGGCATAAGTATATCTTTTGACAATATAAGAAAATTTTGTATTGACGGAATGCTTTTATTGGTGTATGCTTGTGTACAATGTACGAAAATGTTGACCGGTGGCTGACAGATGTATGCCTGACGGACACATTTTATAGAAAATATAGTGAGCCAGGAGGATATTATGAAGCCATATGCAGAGATGACTAAAGAAGAACTGCTTTCACTGCGCCAGGATCTGAAAGCACAGTACCATGAGTTTCAGGCAAAGGACCTGAAGCTGGATATGTCCAGGGGAAAGCCGTGTGTGGAGCAGCTGGACCTTTCCATGGGTATGATGGACGTACTGAGCAGCACCAGCGACCTTACCTGCGAGGACGGTACAGACTGCCGCAATTACGGTGTGCTGACAGGAATTGACGAGGCCAAGGTACTGCTGGCGGATATGATGGAGGTGAATCCTTCCACCATTATCATTTACGGCAATTCCAGCCTGAACGTTATGTACGATACCGTATCCAGGGCCATGACCCACGGAATCATGGGATGCACTCCCTGGTGCAAGCTGGATAAGGTGAAATTCCTCTGCCCGGTTCCCGGATATGACCGCCATTTTGCTATCACAGAATACTTCGGCATCGAGATGATCAATGTACCCATGTCTGAGGATGGACCTGATATGGATATGGTGGAGGAACTGGTGGCTTCCGATGATTCCATCAAGGGAATCTGGTGCGTACCCAAGTACTCCAATCCCCAGGGCTATTCCTATTCAGACGAGACGGTCCGCCGTTTTGCAAGGCTGAAGCCGGCCGCGTCCGACTTCCGTATATTCTGGGACAATGCCTACGGCGTACACCACCTGTATGACCATGACCAGGATCATTTGATTGAAATTCTGGCAGAGTGCAAGAGGGCCGGAAATCCTGACCTGGTTTATAAGTTTGCTTCCACCTCCAAAATCAGCTTCCCGGGGTCCGGCATTGCGGCCATTGCCACCTCCCACAATAACCTGGAGGATATCAAGGCCCAGTTAAAGAACCAGACCATTGGCCATGATAAGGTAAACCAGCTGCGCCATGCCCGTTTCTTTAAGGATATCCACGGCATGGTAGAGCATATGAGAAAGCACGCAGACATCATCCGGCCAAAATTTGAGGCAGTGGAGGAGATATTGGAGCGTGAGCTGGAAGGACTGGGAATCGGCCGGTGGACAAAGCCAAGGGGCGGATATTTTATCTCCTTTGATTCTCTGGAGGGGTGTGCAAAGGATATTGTGGCCAGATGCAAGAAGGCAGGAGTGGTTATGACATCTGCCGGAGCCACCTATCCTTACGGAAAGGATCCCCATGACAGCAATATCCGCATTGCGCCCACCTATCCCACATTGGGGGATTTGATAACGGCTGCCGAGCTGTTTGCACTCTGCGTAAAGCTCTCCTCTGTGGAAAAGCTTTTAAAAACAATGGCATAATTGGAGGTCAGATACCTTCAAAGGAAAATGATTCAAGTGTAAAAGTCAGCACTTCATCAGATAATGATAGGGAGCGGCACATCGCAAGCAGATGTGCGCGCTCCCTTCCTCATTGTCCCGGATATGCGGATAGCAGGCCATCCGGGACAGATTTAAGAGCAGGGACCATCTGATAAAGGAGGCAGGACCATGCAGGGCCGGAATGTACGGTTTCAAGGAAAATACGACCTCTTCACGATTTATCTGATTCCCGGCGTGACTATATTCCTGGCATCCTTTGACAGCTGGACCGGTACCAACCTGTCTGTCCTGGGCAACCGCACCGGCAACAAGCTGCTGTTTGCGGTGTGGGGATTTGCCACCGGCATCTATTACTGTGTGTATGTCCGTTATCTTTTTCACATAGGAAGATACAGAAATCCCGGAGGCAGGACCCTGATGTATACAGCGGCAGCCTTTCTTCTCATGGCGGTTATGATTCCCTATATGCCGGAGAAATATCCCCTGAAGGCAGACCTCCATGTGCTGCTTGCATTTTTTTCGCCTGTGCTTCTGGCCTTCAGTATCATTGGCTTCCTCCGCTTTCTCAGCTCCCGCGACCGGATGCGTTTTCGCAGGGCATGGGGCATCCTGTGGATGATGGCAGCCTGTTCCGTCCTCTTCCTCCTGGAAGCAGGCTTTATCACCAGTTTTCTGGAAATATTCATCATTACAGGGCTGTGCGGGTATCTGCGCTATATGGAACAGCTTCTGGCAACGTGAAAATACCAATGTGAAAAGGGTGGGAAAGACGAATTCTTTCCCACCCTTTTCGGGCAGTAAAAACAAACCGTATATATGGAGTGTAACACAAAAGGGGGCAGTTAAAAATCTACTTCCTCGTCATAGTAGCAGCATTTTAACAGCTGTTCCATAACCTCAGGAGTGATGGTTCTTGGGTTGGAGCCGGTGCAGGCATCGCCTACGGCCAGTTCGGCAACCTTTGGAAGCTTATCCATAAATTCCTTCTCATCAATGATTCCGCCTTCATAATCCTTTATGCAGGCCGGGATGTCCAGGGCCTTGTTCATCTCTAAGAGACGGGCAATAAGGGCATCTGTCAGTTCCTCATCCGTGGTGCCGGGAAGGTTGATAAATTTAGCGATTTTCGCATATCTGGCGGCGGCCTCAGGTTCTTTGGAGTTGAATTTTATAACCTTGGGAAGGTACATTGCATTAGCACAACCGTGAACAATGTGACCGCCGGAATATGCAGCACCTGTCTTATGAGCCATGGAGTGTACGATTCCAAGCAAAGCATTGGAAAACGCCATTCCGGCCAGACACTGTGCATCGTGCATCTTATCACGGGCTTCCATATCCCCGTTATAAGAAGGTATCAGATACTCGTTAATCATCTCGATGGCATGGAGTGCTAACGGGTCCGTATACTCGCAGTGAAGGGTTGAGACATAAGCCTCAATTGCATGGGTCATGGCATCCATTCCTGTGTGTGCGGTCAGCTTCTTTGGCATGGTCTCAGCCAGGGCCGGGTCCACGATGGCCACATCCGGTGTGATGTTGAAGTCGGCCAGAGGATATTTGATGCCTTTCTTATAATCAGTAATAACGGAAAATGCGGTAACCTCAGTTGCTGTTCCTGATGTGGAGGAAATCGCACAGAATTTAGCCTTGGTACGAAGGGTCGGGAAGCTGAATGGTGTAATCAGGTCCTCAAAGGATGTGTCGGGGTATTCGTAGAATGCCCACATTGCCTTTGCCGCGTCAATGGGAGAACCGCCGCCCACAGCCACAATCCAGTCAGGTTCAAATTCCTGCATGGCAGCAGCGCCTTTTAAAACTGTATCCACAGATGGATCCGGCTCAACACCTTCAAATAATTGAACCTCCATGCCGGCTTCCTTCAGGTAATCAATTACCTTGTCCAGAAAACCAAACCGCTTCATGGAGCCGCCGCCCACTACAACAATGGCTTTTTTGCCGGCCAGGGTCTTAAGGGCTTCCAGTGCATCTTTTCCATGGTACAAATCTCTTGGCAGTGTAAATCTCATGATAATACCTCCCAGTATATGTAAAATGTTGTTTTGGTGTGTTATTTCTTTAACGATTACATCTTAACACCTTTGACCTGGAATGGGTAGGTATGAAAAAGGAATACCGGTATTCCTTTTCCGGTATCTCCCGAACGGAATTATAAAATTATTGGAAACTGGAGAGAAATGCTATCCGGTATGTGAAACTTATGGTATACTTCTCTAAAATGACTGAGAAAGGGGAATACCGGATGAATTTTTTCATGGGTAAGAAGTTCGTGGGACCTGGAGGCGGTAAAAAAGATCAGGGACCGGAAGTAGTATTTGACAACGGGGAAGAAAGCAACAAGAGGATGAAGCGGATGCTCCGCCCCATAAAGATAGCCATTGTGGTGGCTGTTCTGGCCATTGCTGCCTTTGATTCTTTTTATACCCTGTCAGAGAACGAGATGGCAGTGCTTACCACCTTCGGCCGTCCAAGCAGCGTCACTACCTCGGGGCCCAAGTTCAAGGTGCCTTTTATACAGAAGGTACATAAGATGTCCAAGGAAATCAAGGGTATGCCCATTGGATACGACCCGGATTACAACGCGCAGAACCATGCGGACAGCGAAAACAATCCAATTTCGGTTACGTCCGAGTCAGAGATGATAACCAAGGATTTTAACTTTGTAAATGTGGATTTTTACATCGAGTATCAGATTGTGGACCCCATTAAGGCGTATATCCACAGCGATACGGCTATTCCGATTTTAAAAAACCTGGCCCAGTCCTATATCAGGGATACGGTGGGCTCCTACAGCGTGGACGAGGTCATCACCACCGGCAAAACCGAGATTCAGGCTAAGGTGAAGGCACTGCTGTCTGAGCGCCTGGAGCAGGAGGACATCGGCCTGGGCATTAACAATGTGACCATCCAGGACGCGCAGCCGCCTACAGACGCTGTAAACAATGCGTTTAAGGCAGTGGAGGATGCGAAACAGGGCATGGATACCAAAATCAACGAGGCCAGGAAGTACCAGTCCGAGCGGCTTCCGGCAGCCAATGCAGAGGCGGACAAGGCTGCAAGGGACGCAGAAGCCTACCGCCAGCAGAGAATCAGCGAGGCAGAGGGGCAGGTATCCAGATTCAACGATATGTACCAGGAATATGCAAAGTATCCTCTTATTACAAAGAAGAGGATGTTCTATGAGACCATGGAGGATATCCTTCCGGGGCTTAAGGTCATCATAAACGGATCAGACGGGACCCAGACCATGCTTCCCCTGGACTCCTTTGTTTCCGGAACCCAGAGCAGCACCGGCTCTCCGGCAGGTTCATACAACAGCCAGGCAAATCAGCCGGACCAGACAGGACGGGCAAATCAGGCAGGGGCCGACAGCGGCAGCCAGTCCGGCTCCTATGACCAGGAGGAATTATATGAGGGCAATGACCAGAACGGAGGTGGACAGTAATGAAGACATTGACTAAATTTATGAGAAACATGGGAATCATTGTTATCGTGCTCCTGGCTGTCACCATTTTCAATCCGCTGGTGGTCACAAAATCCAACGAGTACTCCCTGATTATTCAGTTCGGAAAGGTGGTCCGGGTAGAGAATTCGGCAGGACCATCCCTCAGGATTCCCTTCCTGCAGTCCGTGCAGAAGATACCTAAGTATAAGATGATTTCCGACCTGTATCCAAGCGATGTAACCACAAAGGATAAAAAGGTAATGACCGTTGATTCCTTTGTCATATGGGATATCAATGATCCGGTGAAATATCTGGCGTCTCTGAACGCCAGCAAGGAAAAGGCGGAGGTCAGGCTGGGGAATGTGGTATATAACTCCATCAAAAATGTGCTTTCCTCCACTAACCAGGCGGATATTATATCAGGCCGTGACGGGAACCTGGCTAAGACCATCACGGAGAATATCGGTGATGCCATGGATTCCTACGGCATCCACATCTATGCGGTGGAGACAAAGAAGCTGGATCTTCCTGATTCCAACAAGGAATCCGTGTACCAGAGAATGATATCCGAGCGAAACAACATTGCGGCCCAGTATACGGCTGACGGCGATTACCAGTCATCCCTGATTAAGAATGAGACGGATAAGACGGTAAAGGAGACCATTGCCAAGGCCAACGCTGAGGCAGAAAAGATCAAGGCGGAGGGCGAGGCCAGATACATGCAGATATTAAGCGACGCCTACAATGACGAGGCAAAGGCCGACTTCTATAATTATGTGCGCTCCCTGGATGCCCTTAAGGCTTCCATGAAAGGGGACAATAAGACTGTCATACTGAACGAGGACAGTGAGCTGGCAAGAATTCTCTCCGGGTCCTGGTAAAACGGATTACACTATATAAATAGGAACAAACTAAATAGGAACAAACGGGATTTAAGAGTAAACGAAAAGCCCGTCAGCCGCTCAATGAAGGGGCTGACGGGCTTTTATGTACGTGCGCCCGGCGGGTCAATCGGAAAGACGGCTTACCATCCGTGAAAGGCACCGGAGAAACTCCTCCTCTTCCTTGGAAAAGCGGTATCCGTTCCTGTAAATCAGCAGGTCCTTGTGGATGTTTCCGGGATAACTGCATGTCTTTTGAATCAAACCTGAGGAGGTGAGACAGCCGTAAGGCACAGGCGAGGTCCACATATAGGAACCGGGCAGCTGGCGCAGCAGCTCAAACTGGCTTCCCCTGTCATAGATGGAAACGGTTTTCTTGGAGTTGCCGCCGGTGGCAGAGGCATCCTGGGCCTCAAAGGTAAAGGAAGGATTCTGGATGTCGCCCTGGACGATTTCGATGTAATCGGTAAAATCCAGGTAAGTCAGCTTGTCCCTGGAAGCAAGGGGATGGCTGGGAGACATAAGGACATTGCAGGAAAATTGCCACAGTTCCTTCCACTCCAGGTTCTCATCCTGGAGAAGCTTCATATAATAAGATTCATACAGGGCCTGACAGCGTATAATGCCCACGTCAAAGGTCTTGCCTGACACACCCCGGATGGTGTCCCTGGAATTGGTTTCCATGTAATGTACATTGACAGAGGGACAGCTGTCCATATGCTTAAGAAAATCAGAGAAGGCATAGGAAATATAGGTGGCTCTGGGAACACACAGATTCACCTCCAGGGCTTTTTCGCTGTTCTTCACGCACAGGGCCTCAATCTGTTCCTCCTGGACCAGGATTGCCTTTGCATAGCGCAGGAACTCCTCACCCTTCTTGGTGGGAACCATCCCGCGGCTGGTCCTGTCGAAGATGTCACAGCCCAGGTCACGTTCCAGCTCACGGATGATTTTACTCAGATGAGGCTGATTCATATAAAAATTCTGAGCCGCCTTAGTGATGGACCCAGTTTTTTCCACTTCTACCGCATATTTCAAATAAGAGAGATTCATAGTACAACTCCTGGATGATTTGTGTTATAATGTCCACGAAGCCTGTGACCCGGACAAAGGGCATAGCCCGGCGGCAAGGCGCACGGCGTACCGGGCAGTCACGGCGAGGGCAGTGCAGAAAATGCATTCTATCCACCTACCAGTATATACTACGAAATCACATTTGAAAAGCTAAAATAACAGGGGGACAAGATGGATAAACTTGACTATAAGATACTGAACATCCTAAAAGAGAACGGAAGGGAGACAGCCTCAGACATCAGCAAAGCCATTCATTTGTCCGTATCGGCCGTACTGGACCGCATCAAGAAGATGGAAGAGTCCGGCATCATCAAGGGCTATACGGTAAGGGTGGATGCCAAGGCCTTGGGGAACGATGTCACAGCCCTAATGGAAATCAGCCTGGAACATCCCAGGTTCCATGACTCCTTCACCGAGGTGATCATGGATCATCCTAATATCCTGGACTGCTACTATCTGACCGGAGATTATGACTTTGTGCTGAAGATATCCTGCGCCTCCTCCGATGAGCTGGAGCGCATCCACCGCACCATCAAGAGCATACCCGGTGTGTCTGCCACCAGGACCCATTTCGTTCTGAAGGAAATCAAAAACATGTATTCCGCCATACCGGAAGAAGAGAAAAAGCGGTTTTAGCATCATGTTTCAATGAATATTTTATTATAAAGGAGATTACATATATGAAAACGCTTGGATATTATAATGGAAAGTACGACGAACTGGAGAACATGAGTGTTCCCATGAATGACAGGGTATGCTGGTTTGGAGACGGCGTATACGATGCAGGTCCCTGCCGCAATTACAAGATTTTTGCAATTGACGAGCACGTTGACCGCTTCTTCAACAGCGCAGGCCTTATCAAGATGCAGGTGCCGTGCACAAAGGCAGAGCTGAAGGCGCTGCTTCAGGAATTGGTCAATAAGATGGATACCGGAGATCTGTTTATTTATTTCCAGGTAACCAGGGGTACCGCTGTCAGAACCCATGAATTTCCGGAGAACGTACCGGCCAATCTCTGGGTTATGTTAAAGCCCATGGGAACACCGGACCTGTACAAGAAGATTCGCCTGCTTACCCAGGAGGACACCCGTTTCCTTCACTGCAACATCAAAACCCTGAATCTGCTGCCCAGTGTCATGGCTGCCCAGAAAGCAAAGGAAGCAGGATGCCAGGAAGCGGTGTTCCACAGAGGCGACCGTGTGACGGAATGTGCCCATAGCAACTGCCATATCCTGAAGGATGGAATTCTCTACACGGCTCCTGCGGACAATCTGATTCTTCCGGGCATTGCAAGAGCCCACCTGATTCGTATTTGTAAGAAACTGGAGATTCCCGTAAGCGAGACTCCCTATACCCTGAAGGAGATGATGGATGCGGATGAGGTTCTGGTGACATCATCCACCAAACTGTGTGTGGCTGCCAATGAGATTGACGGCACGCCGGTGGGAGGCAGGGCGCCAGAGACACTTAAAAATATTCTGGACGCTGTGATGGATGAGTACATGGAAGAGACCAAAGCCTGATGGGGCTGCCTTGACTTTTACATGCCCGGGTGCTAGAATGTAAGGCATGAAAAATACAGGATTAAAGACAATAATAACAGCAGGTTTGATTATCATGTGCACGGCTTGGCTGGCAGGATGCAGCAAGAAGGTTGCGGATCCTGTCACCAGGTCGTCTTTTTTGTTGAACACATTTGTCACCGTCACCTTATACGATTCAGAGGACCAGACCATTCTGGACGGCTGCATGACACTCTGTTCCGACTATGAGAAGCTGCTCAGCAAGACCCTGGAGGGCAGCGAGATTTACAAACTGAACCACCGCAGGCCGGGCGAGAGGACCATCACAGTATCGGAGAAAACAGCCCAGGTTCTGGCGGAGGGGCTGGAGTACTGCCGTATGTCCCGGGGGGCCTTTGATATAACCATAGAGCCCTTAAGTTCCCTGTGGGATTTTACAGGAAAGACGCCCCATGTGCCGCCTGAGGAGGAAATTGAGGCGGACCTTAAAAAGGTGGGCTATGAAAATGTGCTCCTGGACGGCAGACAGGTCACCTTTCTCAATGATGAGACAACCATTGACCTGGGCGCCATTGCCAAAGGGTTTATAGCAGACCAGATGAAGGCATATCTGGAAGAAAACGGTGTGAAAAGTGCGGTCATCAATCTGGGGGGAAATGTGCTCTGCGTGGGAAAACGGCCGGACGGCGCTCCTTTTAAAATAGGGCTCCAGAGGCCGTACGCAACCCATACAGAGACAGTGGCAGCGCTGAAAATAGACGATATGTCGGTGGTTTCCTCAGGGGTGTACGAGAGGCATTTTGTGGAGAACGGCGTCAACTATCATCATATACTGGATCCGGCTACCGGCTACCCATATGAAAATGGGCTGACCCAGGTATCCATCATTTCCCCCAGGTCAGTGGACGGGGACGGACTGAGCACCACCTGTTTTGCCCTGGGATTGGAAGAGGGGACCAGGCTCATAGAATCCATGGACCAAATCTACGGCATATTCCTTACGGAAGACGGGGAACTCCATTACACCAGGGGAGCCGAGGATTTCCTGTACAGATAATGGTTTTTTCTTTACAATTCCATGATGCTACCATATAATAGAAGGGATTATTGCTCCAGGGCTTGTGGGCGCGCACTCTGGAACAGGGCAGGAGCAGAAAATGTTACGTAAACTATGGGAAAAATGTGTTAACTACGAGACTGTAAGCTACATTATATGCGGGTTTCTCACCACGGCAGTGGATTTTGCGGTATATGCCCTGCTGAGGCAGATTGAGATAGGCGTAGGCCTGTCCCAGGCCATGTCATGGCTGGCGGCTGTGCTGTTTGCCTATGTGGTGAACAAGCTTATTGTGTTCCGCAATTATAATCTGCGGCCTTCCTACCTTGTGAAGGAGGTGGGGGCATTTGTGGCTGCACGGGCGTTCTCAGGAGCCGTTACCTGGGTGCTCATGGTGGTCATGGTGAAATTAGGCGGCGACAGGGGAATGCTGTATGAGCTGTTCTGCAAATTCACATCCTCTGTAATCAACATGGTACTGAACTATATTTTCAGCAAACTCTGGATATTCAAGAATAAGCCTGAATAGAGAAAGGTGACTGTGATGGAACGTGAAGAGATAGAACGGGTTGAACGGGAGCTTGACGCAATCCTTAAGCTTGTGCAGCCAGAACCGACCATACAGGATAAAGCCCGGGAGGAAGCGCTCTCAAAGGAGCCGGTTTCCGGCGGGGATAAAACGACATCAGAGGAATATTTAACGGAAGAAAGCACACTGGAGGCGTATCTTTTCGGTGAAGATACATCAGAGGAAAATGCTTCGGAATATGATGCGGCGGATAAATATGCCGCAGATAAATGTGCGGTAGATAAATATGCGGCGGATAAGTATGCAGCGGATAAGTATACAGCGGATAAATATGCCGCAGATGAATATGCGGCGGATAAATATGCGGCAGATAAGTATGTAGCGGATAAATATGCCGCAGATAGTTATATAGCGGATAGATATGCAGCAGACGAATATACATCAGAGGAAGACGAATACGGAATGGAAGAAGAGAATGAGACTGCCGGACAGGACAGGCAGCAGTACGATAAGAGAGAGACAGGGATGTCACGGACAGAAAACAGGCGCGGACTTCGGCTGCTAAAGCCTTCGGATGGTCTTGTGGCAGCATTTTTTGTCCCTGTGGTGGCCATGATAATCATATTTGCCCAGAGAGGTATCTTTCCATTTGGGGAAGAGTGTTTTCTCAGGACGGATATGTACCATCAGTATGCCCCGTTTTTTTCAGAGTTCCAGTATAAGCTGACCCATGGGGGAAGCCTGCTTTACAGCTGGGATATCGGCATGGGGGTGAATTTTTCTGCGCTCTATGCCTATTATCTGGCCAGCCCTGTGAACTGGCTTCTGATATTATGCCCGAAGAAGTTTATCATTGAGTTTATGACCATACTCATTGTTCTCAAGACAGGATTGTCCGGCCTTAGCTTTTCGTGGTATCTGAAGAAACACTTTGGAGTTAAGAAGTTCGGCGTGGGCTTTTTTGGTATTTTTTATGCCCTTAGCGGTTATATGGCTGCTTACAGCTGGAACATCATGTGGCTGGACTGCATCATGCTGTTCCCGTTGATTCTGCTGGGGCTGGAGCAGCTGGTAAAGGAGAAGAAGGGGACGCTTTACTGTATCACGCTGGGCCTCTCCATCCTTTCCAATTACTATATTTCCATCATGATTTGCATTTTCATGGTTATCTATGTGATTGCGCAGATGACGCTCAATCCGCCCAAAAGCTTTGGGGAGTTCATGGGAACAGGTCTGCGGTTTGCCTTTTATTCCCTTCTGGCAGGCGGTCTTGCCGCGGTGGTGCTTTTGCCGGAGATTTATGCGCTGCAGGTCACGGCGTCAGGGGATTTTGATTTCCCTAAAACCTTTTCATCCTATTTCTCCATCTTTGATATGATTGCCCGTCATATAGGAAATGTGGGAACCGAGATAGGATTGGACCACTGGCCCAATATATACTGCGGTGTGGCAGTGCTTATGTTCTTCCTTTTATACCTGGGCAGCAGGAAGATTACCTTCAGGGAAAAGGCAGTGTACTGCTCCATGTTGGTTCTGTTTTACGCCAGCTTTTCAGTCAATGTGCTGAATTTTATCTGGCATGGGTTCCACTATCCCAACAGCCTTCCCTGCCGTCAGTCCTTTATTTATATTGCACTGATGCTGTTTATGTGTTACCACGCCTATATTCATCTGGAGGATATGTCCTGGAAATCGGTATGCCTGGCCTTTTGGGGGGCTGTTTCCTTTGTGCTGCTGGCAGAGAAGCTGGTGGATAATCCGGAACAGTACCATTTTTCCGTGTTCTATGCGGCGCTCCTGTTCATTGCCATATATGGAGGTCTGATTTACCTGTACCACAAGGGAAAATGGAGTCTGGACGCCATTCTTCTCACTGCTCTGGCTGTGGTTGCCATTGAGGCGGCTGTGAATACCGCGGTAACCAGCATTCCTACCACCAGCAGAACTTCTTATGTGAAAGATAACCAGGACGTGGAGGATCTGGTGTGGAATATTAAGTCGGATACATTCTATCGTGTGGAAAAGACAGACAGAAAGACAAAGAATGACGGCGCCTGGATGAATTTCCCGTCCGTATCCCTGTTTTCATCCACAGCCAATGCCTCCCTGTCGGATTTCTTCCGCAGGATGGGGTGTGAAAGCTCCACCAATGCCTACAGCATCACAGGAAGCACGCCTCTGGTGGACAGCCTGATGTCCGTGCGTTATGGCATATACGGGGACCAGCAGCCTGCCGATGGACTTAGGGATTTGTCCGCCAGAAAAGGAAGTATGTGGCTGTATGAGAATAAATTTACCCTGCCCGTGGCATTTATGCTGCCGTCGGATGTGGAAGGAAACTGGATTTTGGATTCCGGGAACCCGGCCCATGTCCAGAACGATCTCTGCGATGTGCTGGATACAGAGCATGTACTGCTTCCCAACGAAAGTGTGACAGAGGGCAGGAAACTTACATTTACAGCCCAGGAAACCGGCGATTACTACGTGTATGTGACCAATAAGAAGGTAAAGGAGGTCACGGCTGTAATCGGAGAGCAGACCGAGAGCTTTGATAATGTGGACAGGGGCTACTTCATGGAGCTGGGCCGTATCAACAAGGATGTGGAGGTGCGCCTGGAGACAGGAGATGACGGCAGCCCGACCCTGCAGGCAGAGGTGTGGCGTTTTAATCCCCAGGCCCTGGAGGCTGTTTACGGAAAAATGAACCAGAATCCCATGGTGCTTTCCAGGTGGACGGATACGGAATTGTCAGGCAGTATCACCGCAGATACGGCAGGCGTTATGTATACCAGCATTCCTTATGATAAGGGATGGACCATACTGGTGGACGGCAAGGCCGTGACCCCGCGGAAAATGTTTGACACGTTTCTGGCAGTGGACATCGGTGAAGGGACCCACCGAATCAGCTTTTCCTATGAACCGGAGGGACTTAGGACCGGGGCTTGGATTACCGGAGTCAGCGCGGCTGTCCTGGGAGTCACTGTATTGGTGGGAATCAGCCGGAAGAAGAAAAAGGACCGTGCAGTAAGCGGATACAGCATAAGAAAGAACAGCAAAGAGAACAAAAAGAGCCAGAAAAAAGAAAATAGCAGCAAACAGGAAAGCAGCGGTAAATAGGAAAGCCGCAGCAGGCCAGGAAAGCCGCAGCAAACAGGAATACAGGATAAAAGAAATTTAGAAATAAGGAGATAAGAGCCATGAAATTATGGGGCGGACGTTTTACGAAAGAGACCAATCAACTGGTACACAATTTTAACGAATCCCTTTCCTTTGACCAGAAATTCTACCGTCAGGACATCAGGGGCAGCATAGCCCATGTGAAAATGCTGGCCAAGCAGGGAATTCTCACAGAACAGGACAGGGATGATATTATCCGCGGGTTGGAAAGCATTTTAGAAGACCTGGATAATGGGAAATTGGCTATATCATCCGATTCCGGATATGAGGATATCCACTCCTTTGTAGAGGGTACCCTGACTGAGCGGATTGGGGAGGCGGGAAAACGCCTTCACACAGGACGCAGCCGCAATGATCAGGTAGCCCTGGACATGAAGCTCTATACCAGGGATGAGATTGACGCCATCGAAGCGCTGGTGAAGGAACTGCTGGAAGAGCTGCTGGCGGTTATGGAGAAGAATACAGACACCTTCATGCCTGGTTTCACCCATCTTCAGAAGGCCCAGCCAATCACCCTGGCCCATCATATGGGCGCTTACTTCGAGATGTTCTCCAGGGACCGCTCCCGCCTTAAGGATATACGCAGGCGCATGAATTACTGCCCTCTGGGCTCAGGCGCCCTGGCAGGCACCACCTATCCTCTGGACCGGGAATACACGGCAGAGCTTCTGGGATTTGACGGGCCGACCCTTAATTCCATGGATTCAGTGGCTGACAGGGATTACCTGATTGAGCTGCTCAGCGCCCTGTCCACTATCTCCATGCATTTGTCCAGGTTCTGCGAGGAAATCATAATATGGAATACCAACGAATACCGTTTTGTGGAGATTGATGATTCCTACAGCACAGGAAGTTCCATCATGCCTCAGAAAAAGAACCCGGACATCGCAGAACTGATCCGCGGCAAAAGCGGGCGCGTATACGGCGCCCTGGTATCCATGCTGACCACCATGAAGGGGATACCTCTGGCTTACAACAAGGATATGCAGGAAGATAAGGAGCTTACCTTTGACGCCATTGACACAGTAAAGGGATGCCTGGCCTTGTTTACCGGCATGATTTCCTCTATGAGCTTTCGGAAAGAGGTAATGGAGGCCAGTGCAAAGAACGGCTTTACCAATGCCACAGATGCGGCGGATTATCTGGTGAATAAGGGAGTGCCTTTCAGGGATGCCCACGGCATCGTGGGACAGCTGGTCCTTGCTTGCATTGCCAAAGGAATTGCCCTGGATGATCTCAGCCTGGAAGAATACAAGGCCATCAGTCCGGTGTTTGAGGAGGACGTATATGAGGCCATCAGCATGAAGACCTGTGTGGAGAAGCGCCTTACCATAGGGGCTCCCGGCCAGGAGGCCATGAAAAAAGTCATTGGGATATATAAAAAACAGCTGGAAATGGATGATGTCCAGTGATGCTAAATGAGATTTTATCTCACGGAAAATCCCTCTTGACGGAAAAATCTCTTGATTATATAATATTTACAGCAAAAGAGTTGTAAATGCAACGGAAAGAAGGGCGAATATGGAGGAATGGCTGCCTCTTGTGAAAAAATCTCCGCTATTTTATGGCATAAATGATGACGAGCTCTATACCCTGTTAAAATGCTGTGCCTCGGAGCAGGTGCTTTATGAGGATGGGGAATACATTTTCCGCATGGGAGAATCCGTCAATAAGGTGCTGGTTCTGCTGAGGGGAAAGGCATGCGTTATCCAGGAGAATTTCTGGGGACATCAGGAACACATATATCATATAAAGGAAGGGGAGCTCTTTGGCCAGTCCTATTCCTGCGCCAGGACCCCGGTGCTGCCGGTGAGCGTGGTGGCAGAGGGGGGATGCGAGACCCTGTTCCTCAATTACCAGCGGATGATCACATTTTGTCCTCTGGCCTGCGATTTCCATACCAGGTTCATACACAACATGCTGCGTCTGGTGTCGGAGCACAATGTGAAGCTGGAAAACAAACTGGAGCATGTGTGCCGCAGGACCACCAGGGAAAAGCTTTTGTCCTATCTGTCAGAGCAGGCCATGGCAAAAGGGGGCAGGGATTTTGACATACCCCATAACCGCCAGGAGCTGGCTGAGTATCTCTGTGTGGACCGGAGCGCTATGTCCAGCGAGCTGAGTAAGATGCGGGCTGAGGGGATACTGGATTTTCAGAAGAACCACTTTGTGCTCCATGACAGAGGTGCGGGGGAGCGCAGGGAAGGGGCTTAAGAATTTCGGGGAAGTTTAGATATTATTTATAATCGGATAATAAAAAATGATACATGACAGGGCAGGATTCTTATGAATCCTGCCCTGTTTGCAATGGTGCTGGATATGTATCTGGCGGTCCGTTGTTAAAGATCATTCTTCTGATATAGATTGACAGACTGTCCGGTGGTGGTTCCTGTTCTCCCCCAGTGTAATTACGATCACACTTGCCAGAATCAAGATACATCCAATTCCTTTGTAAAAGGTCAGTTTCTCATCTAATATTATAACCCCCAGAAGTACACTGGTAATTGGTTCCAAAGTGGATAAAATTGAAGCTGTACACGGTCCGGTCATGCGGATACCCAACTGCAGCAGGGAGATAGCGCCTACGGAAACAAAAAAGGATACGATAACCGCAAATCCCCAGGCAGTCCAGGTTAAATGAAAGGACAAAGTCCCTGTCAGGGCGCCAATCAGGCCGCATATAGTTCCTGTAATCAGGCAGAGGTAAAAGGACAGTTTGAAAAAATACATATCCTGTAATCCGGAAGCCGAAATATAGGATATGTGAAAGGCATAAAAAAATCCTGATATCAGGGCAAGCGCTATTCCGGCAAAACTTCCTCCAAAGCTCAGGTCCATGAAAGTACTGATTCCAATACATCCCAAAATCAGTGAGAACAACTGGAAAGTCTGCAGGCGCTGGCGGAAAAAGAGCACACAGCCGAGACTTACCAATATGGGATAAATAAAATGCAGGGTAGTCGCCATTCCCACTGATATAAAATTATAGGACATATACAGGCAGACAGTAGTTGCGCAGGAACCCACGATGCCCAGAAGCAGGACGTGCTTTACCTGGGAATCCTCAAGCCTTAGGGGGATATGACGCCGGTGCATAAGAGCATACAGGAGAGGGAGCGCCAGCCAGGCCCGCAAAAAAGTAATGGTGATACTGTTGGCGCCGCCTTCATATGCAATGCGTACGAGAATCGGAGTAAAGCCAAAGATGACTGCGGATAGAAGTGTGCAGCAGATTCCCTTCATATATGTACTCATGTTTTATCTCCCAATCTGGCCGGGCTACATGCTGCAGGACATGGCTTCCATGAGCCCGTCAAGGTGCTTTAAGCCCCGGCGCAGTGCAGTTTCCCCGTCCGGTACAGGAAAACATTCCAATGTAAGGCTGCGGTCATAACCGATTTCCAAGAGCAGAGACATAATCTGACGGAAATCTATCAATCCCCATCCGGGATAGTTGCGGCTGTTGTCGGCCACATGTACGTGTCCAAGTCTGCCCTTACAGCTGAGTATGGCCCTGCGCCAGTCCTGCTCTTCCAGATTCATGTGAAATGTATCCAGATGCACCTTGACTCTGGTACTACCCACATCTTCTATTAGTTCCAGTACATCCTGGGCAGTGCGCAGATAATTTGTTTCAAATCGGTCAATGGCCTCAATGACCAGTTCTCCATCTGTTTTTTCGGCGTATTCTGCCAGCTCCTTCATGGCATCTGTCATCCTCTTGTTTATGAGGCTGAAAGTTTCTCCTGTTTCAATCAGGCCGCGCATGGAACCGATGATGACAGGGCATGCAAGTATCCGGCCTAAATCCAGCTGATCTTTTAAACGTGTAACGGCCCTGCGGCGTATCTGTTCGTCAGAACTGGTCAGGCTCAGACCCTCCATGCCATAAGCCATCCCTGTGCCTATGGATGATATCTCCATGCCGATCCGCAGGCAATGCTCCTGGAGCTTTGGACCGTCGATCATTTGGGGAGCGCGGATATGGACCTCCATGGTATCAAAACCGTTATATTTAAGCCAATCTGCAGTCTGCGTATAATCGGTAACTGAAATGGGGAAGGGGGAACCGTCAGGGGCTCCCATGGCAGCGGTGGCGCCGATTTTAAATAGTCTTGACATACAAAGGCCCTCCATTAGCCCAGCAGAACTTCCAGCACTTCTCCGGCCGGGAATTTACGGACATCTACATCAGTGGCGGATGTGTTTTCAGCAAAGCTGCAGATTATGCGTGAGTCGCCGCCTACCGGCATGGGGGTCCAGTGCCAGACTCCTGTATCCACGACAACCCCCTGCTGCGGCGTAATCAGGAATGCCTCGGCTGTCTCTATATCCGGTTCTTCTGAATAATCCATCCCCTTGTTTTTAGAAAACACGATAATAATTGGATTAGTTAAGGGGACCATCAGCTCTTGGGTATGATAGTGGCGTTCCATATTGACTGTGCGAAAAGGTCTTTCATACAGAGTGGAAATACCAATCTGAAAGACATTGGAATCACAGGTGTAAGTGCATAATTTTGGATAAAAATCGAAGCGGTCGGAGCTTCTCAGCTCATAATCTCCTTCAGCCGGTAAATCAATGCAGGTACCGTACTGAGAGAAGGCCTTCTGGGTAAGAGGCTGAACTTTAATCTGATGAATTGACATAATAGTACCACCTTTCGTTGTGATATAAAAAAATAATTTATGTCATAAATATTATCAATAAAAAAGTAGAATGTCAATAGAAAAACATGTTAAAATTAACTAAAACAAATATTTAAAATAAAAAATAGTGGTGAATAGTTACAATAAAGCAATGTGCATAAGGGGGGTTTATAAATTTAGTTAAATATTAGTATTGAAATAAAAATGATAATATTATATGATAAAAAACGAAAAGGATATAAAATAATATCTCAATCGAAAGGAGCAGGGAAAGATGGACAAGCAACCAGCGAGTACAATGAATTATAAGGAGGTTCTGGCTGAATTAGAGGAGGTTTATCAGAATGCCAGGCCATATATGAGTCCTAAATGCAGAGTGTGTAAGGTATGCAACAGCCTGAACTGCAAGATGATTCCAACAGAGAGGTCAGGGTCTGCAATCCGCAACTATGAGAAGCTGCAGCAGATTAAAATCCGTTACGACACCATATATGAAGGCGGCGATGGGACGGAGATAGACACCTCTCTTGAGTGGCTGGGCCACAGGTTCAGAGCGCCCGTCATGTCAGGAGCCTACGGTCATGTGTCCAGTTTTAACCCTTCAACCCATTTTGCCGGGGATTATGAGTTTACCCAGGCATTGCTGGAAGGGATGGAAAGGGCAGGATGTTTTGGATGGACGCCTGACACTATGGGAGAGGGAGCGTATTCTGAACCGCTGCGCTGTCTAAAGGAACACGGCGGCGTGGGGATTCCGGCAATCAAATCATGGGAACCGGAAGTGATCAAGGAAAAGATACGTATGGCAGAAGATGCTGGGGTCATGGCTATTGGTCATGATGTTGACTGCGTGGGGCTGGCCTATCTATCCGTGAATGGTAAGGCAAAGACATATCCGAAATCAGCGGGACAGTTAAAGGAAATATTCTCCATCACAGATAAGCCTTTTATATTAAAAGGTATTATGACGGCAAGAGGAGCACTGAAAGCCCTTGAAGCAGGAGCGTGGGGAATTGTCATTTCCAATCACGCAGGGAATACCATGGATCAGTCCATGGCTACAGTGGAGGTACTTCAGGAAATAAAGGAGGCAGTGGGGGATAAGCTGAAGCTGATTATTGACGGCGGAATCCGCCATGGTGAAGATGTCTATAAGATGCTGGCTCTGGGTGCGGATGCATGTCTGATTGGACGTCCATATATTATTGTGGCTGAGGGAATGGAAGCCAGAGGCGTAGAACTGTATACGCAGAAAATTATTTGGGAGCTTCAGAATGCCATGCGGATGTCAGGTTGCAGAACATTAAAAGATATCACAAGAGATCATATCGTTATCACGAAAGAATTTTAAAAAATCACAACAAAATGCTGTTTATATGCAGGGAGTAACAAGAAACCAATGTTAATATGCACAAAAAAAGGTGAAAATATAAATAAAAACTGTTGACATATAATATGATAAATGTTATCTTAAATATAGCATAAATATATCTAATTATTATCATTTTGGATTACACAAAGAGGAAAGGGGTAGAAAATGAAGGATACACTGGTAATAGGAATGGAACATAAAAAATTTGCCTTTGACCGCAATATAGAGCCAGTGGCAGCCATCCATTCCGGTGACCGGGTCATATTTGAGACAGAGGATGCTAATGTGAGTCTGATTACAAAGGAGAGCGATATCTGGGCGGAGTTTCCGAAGCTGTACGATAAAGGAGGCGGATGTAATCCTGTGACCGGACCGGTTTATGTGGAGGGGGCCAAACCAGGAGACTGCTTGTCGGTAGATATATTACGTGTGGTTCCGGGATTTATCAGAAAAGGAGGATATACCTCCATCTATTCCGGACTGGGAATGCTTCAGGATTGCAAAGGGTCTTTGCAGCCCCCTTTAGAACCGCGCACCAAGATTTGCCCTATTGAAGAGGATGGTATTCATTTTAAACTTCATGAAAGCGATGAATATTTGAAACTTCCGGTACGTCCCTTTGTGGGAACCATAGGTGTAGCGCCGAAAGAGGACCGAAGGTCTTCGTTTTATCAGGGACAGGATTGGTGCGGTAATGTGGATATAGGCGATATTACGGAAGGTACCACGGTTATACTTCCTGTGCATGTGGAGGGAGCCATGTTTTCAATCGGCGATATCCATGCACTGCAGGGGGATGGGGAAATAACCGGATGCGCTCTCGAATGCCAGGGAATCGTGGAGGTACGTATTTCCGTAATATCATCAGAGGAAGCCTTTTACTGCGACTGGCCCCAGGTGAATACAGACGAATGGATGGGGGCAATTGCATGTCTGGGCTACCGGAATTTATCAGAAGCAGTAAAAACTGGTTATACGGAATTGATTCGCAGGATGGAGAAGGAATATGGCATGGATCAGTTGGACAGCTATCAGCTGCTGAATCTGATGGGGGAAGTAAAGGTGGGAAATTCGTCCAGCTGCCTGTGCAAAATCAGAAGGGATGTACTAAAACGGTATAAAGAGAATCAATCATAACATAGCGGAACAGATGGGAGGTAGAGAATGTGAGTAAAACAGTCAAACTGGGCATGGAACACAGGAAGTTTGCTTTTGACAAAGAGATGGAGCCTGCAGCTTCCATTGAATCAGGCGATTCGGTGGTCCTTGAGACAGAGGATGCTAACTGCAGCCTGATTACAAAAGAGACAGACCTGTGGCCGGAGTTCAAGGTGATTTATGAAACCGCAGGCGGATGCAATCCGGTAACAGGCCCTATTTACGTAAATGGAGCTAAGCCCGGAGACAGCCTGGCAGTCACTATAAACCGAGTGGTGCCAGGATTCGCCCGGGGTGGAGGTTATACATCCATCCAGAGCGGTGTGGGAGCCTTGGAGGATATCAACGGTACAATTCAAAAACCGTTGGAGGCCAGGACACGGATTTTGAGGATTGAAGACGGGCAGGTTATCTACAAACTGGACAATAACGAAGAATACATAACAATTCCTCTTAATCCCTTTGTAGGCACCATTGGAGTGGCACCCAAATATGACAGGCGTGCATCTTTTTATAAAGGAAAAGAGTGGTGCGGCAATGTGGATTGTCCGGATGTGAAAGCTGGCTCCACGGTGCTTCTGCCTGTACATGTGGAGGGGGCGCTGCTGTCCATGGGAGATGTCCACGGCATGCAGGGAGACGGTGAGATAACGGGCTGCGCAATGGAATGTCAGGGAATCATCGAGGCCACTGTGCGGGTGATTCCGGGAGAAGAGTCCACATATCTGAATTGGCCCCAGGTGGATAACAAAGAGTGGATCGGCGTGATATCTATTGCCAATAGAGGCCGTCTCAGTACTGCCATGGTAAATGGCTACGTAGAGCTGGCCAAACGAATGGAACGGGAATATGGAATACCTGTCTGCGATGGTTATATGATACTTAATCTGGCAGGCAAGGTCAGGATTGGCAACTCAGGAAGCTGTGTCTGCCGCATTGACAGGAAACTGCTGGAAAAATACAGACTTAAATGAAAAAAGGGGTGAATCAGGGTGAGCAAGGTTTATAAGCTGGGCATGGAACATAAAAAGTTCTGCTATGACAAGAAAACGGAACCGGCTGTTATAATCCAGTCTGGTGATGTGGTGGTATTTGAGACTGAAGATGCCAACTGCGGGCTTATTGCAAAAGACGAGGATGTGTGGCCCCGTTTCCAGGATATCTATGAAGCGGCAGGAGGCTGCAATCCCGTGACAGGACCGGTTTACATAGAAGGCGCAGGGGAGGGAGACTGTCTGGTAGTGGACATTTTAAGCGTTACCCCGGGACCTGAGAGCGGAGAAGGTTATACCTCCATTCAGAGTGGAGTAGGTGTGCTGGAGGATATCAACGGGACGTTTCAGGAGCCGCTTACAGCTAAGACCAGAATCTGCTGTTTTGAGGATGGCATGGTGGTCATGGGAACAGAGGAAAAAGGCAAATGCTTAAGAATACCTATGAATCCGTTTGTGGGATCCATAGGAGTGGCTCCTAAATATGACCGCAGGGCTTCCTTTTATCAGGGCAGTGAATGGTGCGGTAATATAGATATTTGTGATGTGAAGCCGGGGGCGCAGGTGGTGCTGCCTGTGAACGTGGAGGGCGGACTTCTGCTGATGGGCGATGTTCACGCATGCCAGGGTGATGGCGAGATAACAGGATGCGCACTGGAGTGCCGGGGCAGGATTGAGGCCAGGATTACATTGGTTTCGAGAAAAGAAGCAGGATATTTCGGATGCCCTCAGATTAACAGCGATGAGTTTATTGGCTCCATCGGACTGCCGAACTGTGCGGATCTGAGTATGGCCATGAAGATGGGATATACGGATTTAGTTCGCAGGATGGAAGCAGATTACGGAATTGCCCAGTGCGATGGTTATATGCTGCTCAATCTGGCAGGTCAGGTGCAGGTTGGAAATGAGATGAGCTGTCTGTGTAAAATCCGGCGGTCCGTATTGGAAAAATTTGAAAAGCGGGGATAAATATATGAGTGTACTGACGATCAAAGCAAAGGAGCTTACAAAAGAAGGATTTGCTCCCTATGGCAGCGCTGTGTGTATTCCGACTGACGGAAATCCGGACCGTCCCACAGACCGCTTTAATTTCTGGCCCAAGCTCTGCCTTTACCGCTGCGACAGCGGTGTGTTTCAAATCGGTGTATCCACGTTCTTCAAACGCCCTTTCCGAACCGTGAACATGGAACGCCATTTTAAAACAGAAGAGTTTATGACTCCCCTGACAGGGCCTATTGTTATTGTGTTTTGTCCCAATAAAATAGTGGACGGTGCAGACACGCCTGATTATGAGAAAATGGAAGCATTTCTGATTACGGAAAAACAGGCCGTGGTTGTGGAAAAAGGGGTCTGGCACTGGACTCCCATGCCTTTGGAACCGGAAGTATCCATTATCTGTAGTTTTGCCGAGGATACGCAGTGGAATGATCTGGATGTTCAGGCCCTTCCTCCGGGAGAGGTTGTCCAAGTCATCCTTTAGAGAGGAAGGGATAACATGGAAAAGAACGATTATCTTGTGATAGAAGATATACATAAAAGTTTTTTTGGCGTCGAGGTGCTTAAGGGGGTAAATCTCTCTGTGGCCGCCGGCGAGGTCCACGGGCTGCTGGGAGGAAACGGAGCCGGCAAATCCACACTGATGAATGTACTGGGAGGCCTGTACGCCAAGGATTCAGGCCGCATACTGATTGATGGCAGGGAGGTGTCAATTACAGACAGCAAGGCGGCGGAACGGGCAGGAATCGGATTCATACATCAGGAGCTGAAACTGTTTGATTTGAGGAGTGTGGCTGAAAATATTATGATTTCCAACCTTCCGACCAAGGGAGTTTTTCATCTGGTGGACGATAAAAAGAAAAATGAATCCGCCAGAAAATGGCTGGAAATGGTGGGACTTAAGGTGGAGCCTGCCACCAGGCTGGGGGAGCTCAGTATAGCGGAACAACAGCAGGTAGAGATAGCAAAGGCATTGTCCCTGAATGCCAAAATACTGATATTCGATGAGCCTACCTCGTCGCTGACCAACAGGGAGACGGAAATCCTTTTTGGCATCATAAATAAGCTGAAGGAAAAGGGTGCCTGCATCATTTATATTTCCCATAAATCAGATGAAATCTTTAAAATATGTGACCGTGTGACCGTATTGCGAAACGGTGAAAATGTAGGGACGCTGGATACCGCTACTGCTACCAATGAGGAACTGGTAAGCCTGATAATCGGCCGTAAGCTGGAACAATATTTTCCGGAGCTGCCGCCTGCCCCCGGCCCTGATGCAGAGAAAGTGATGGAAGTAAAAGGTCTGGTTAATAAGAAATTGGCAGGAGTATCATTTGATGTGAGAAGGGGAGAGATATTAGGTCTTTTCGGCCTGGTGGGAGCGGGCCGATCCGAGACAGCAAGGGCGATTTTTGGATTGGACCATATTGCGGCCGGAGAGATTGTGTTAGAAGGTAAGGCGGTAAAGATTACTTCATCAAGAACAGCCATGAAGCACGGGCTTAGCTTCCTGACGGAAAACCGTAGGGAAGAGGGGCTGATTATGAAGATGGACATTAAGAAGAATCTGACCTTCCCCATACTTAAACGGATTACGGTTCCGGGAATTGGGTTTGTAAAACAGCATAAAGAACTGGAACTGGTAAAGGATGCCTTTCGGAAATTCCTTATTAAGGCAACAGGACCCAAACAGCGTGTAAGCACCTTGTCAGGCGGCAACCAACAGAAGGTAGTACTGTCCAAATGGTTCATGACAGACTCTAAAATCCTGATTCTGGACGAGCCTACCCGAGGCGTGGATGTGGGTGCCAAGGCCGAGATTTATGAACTGATTGTGGAAATGGTGAAGAAGGGTTTATCCGTTATTATGATATCCTGCGAGGAAGCGGAAATACTTGGCATGTGCCACCGGGTACTGGTGATGCGGGATGGAAAAATTTTAGGGGAATTCGCCCATGATGAGGTGGATTCGGAAGAATTGGTAGGACTCTGCCTGGGAGGAAGGGAGGTGGCTGTGTGAAAGGTATAAACCGCATAAGAAGTGTTGTATTTAAACATGCTACTCCCATTCTGATTGGATGCCTTGCAATCTTTGTACTGATTAAAATGCCGGTGTTCTTTAGTGTGGCGAACCTGCTGTCTCTGGGAAGCCAGGCTGCTGTATGGGGAGTAGTGGCTATCGGCATGACTATGCTGATTATGACAGGCGTGACGGATATTTCCGTTGGTGCCCAGGTTTATCTGGGAGGAATTATTGTGGTGCGTATATACCAGATGACGGAGAACATGCTGCTTGGAGCGCTGTGCGCAGTGGTTATTTGTATGCTGGTCAGTTCTGTCAACGGTTTTGTAATTGCCAAACTGGGACTTCCGTCCATGATTGCCACCCTGGCCATGCAGCAGGTCTGTAATGGCGCGGCGTCAATCATGATAGGAAAGGATTCGGTCATAACCATGCCCGATGCATTTTCCAACCTGGGTCAGAGCCGTATATTCAACATACCCATAAGTGTAGTAATATTTCTGTTTCTGTTTGCCATGGGGGTTGTTCTGATGAATCATACAAAATTTGGCCGGTATGTGTATGCAATCGGAAACAATGCAGATGCACTTCAGGCTTCAGGCATTAATGTATTCTTGATTCGGCAGATGACTTTTGTGATTACGGGGGCACTTTGCGGGCTGGCAGGTACGGTCAATGTATCACGTATCGGCGGAGCGCAGTTTGGCATGGGAGCGCAGATGGAATTTTCCTGTATTGCTGCTGTGGTGGTAGGCGGTACCAGTATGTTGGGCGGCAGTGGAAATATCATAGGTACATTGATGGGCGTGGCGGTCATTGCATCTATTGACCAGTTGCTCAGACTGTTTAATGTATCCATATATCTGTACAACGTGTTCTGGGGAATTGTAGTTCTGTTTACCGTATGTATGGATTTGTTGAAAAAGCATGAAGAACGCAGGGAACGGGAAATGCGTTTGGAAGAAGCAAATGAAAACGAGATAATGTAGAGGAGGAAAAGTATGAAGACAAAATGGATGAGACGGATGGCACTGGTGATGGCAGGTACCATGCTCCTGGCAGGAACAGCGGGATGTACCAAGCAGGCAGCTCCTGCAGCAGTAGACGGAGGCGGCTCTGCCAAGCAGGGAATGGCTAAGAATCCAAATCTGGACGACGGAAAGAATGTGGTGGGAATCTGCTGGTCCAGTCTGGCTGCGGAGGCGACACAGGTATTGATTCAGAATTATCAGGACCATTACAAGGAATATGGAATTGATGAAATCATTCTGCTGCAGGCTGAAAACAATCTGGAGCGTCAGATAGACCAGCTTCAGGACCTTGCCAATCAGAACTGTGATATCATCATCGTGAATTCTGTGGACCCGGATGGCATTGCGCCGGTTGTGGACAGCATCATGGCCCAGGGAATCCCGGTTATTGCCGTTGACCGGCGCATCAATACAGATATCTATTATACTCTGGAAACGGATAATGTGTCCTGCGGACGTGATGTGGCGAAAGCCATTGCCATGCTGACACTGAAGGATGAAAATGGAAACGATGCAGAGGAGGGATCTGTGGAAATCCTCAAATGTGTGGGAAACATGACTTCATCCGCAGTCCGCGATCGTATGTCGGGTCTGAATGAGGAATTGGCATATTGGCCGCATCTGAAGGTGATCGGAGAACCAAGTGTGGAATCCAACATAGAAAAAGTTTACAATGCAGTGCTGGATGGATTTAAGACCAACCCTGATATTAAGGCGATTTTTGTGGTAGGTGATAACCAGGTGGCTCCTGTTGTGTCTGCTCTGAAGGAAATGGACAGGCTGTATCCGGTGGACGATCCCCGTCATGTCATTGTTGCCAGTGTAGACGGTATTTCCAGCGTTTTGAAAGGCATTCAGGCCGGTGAAAATGACATCGTGGCAAATCAGCGTTTTGACCTGTTCTGTTATGACATTCTTTCACTTTGCCAGGATTACTTTAATGGCGATACATCGTCTATGGGGGTAAACAGTAAGCTGCCAACAACCATTGTGGTGCGTCAGAATCTGGAATATCTGAAGCAGCAGGGGCTTTTGTGGGCAATGCCTGCAGAGTAGACGGGCATGAGGCGGGCCTGCCGCCGATGACGGAGACAGGCCCTGTACTGGAGGTAGCATATGGAACGAAATATATCAGTAAACTTCCGCGGCCATATCACATGGCAGAAGATAATGCTCAATTGCGGCCTGTATCTGGCAATCCTGTGCATTTTTATCCTGTTTGCAGTGATTAATCCTGATTTTCTTACGGTCCGAAACATGGTGAACGTATTTGAGCAGTCAGCCTATTACCTGGTCTGTGCAGTGGGAATCACCTTTGTGCTGGTCAGCGGTGCAAACGATATGTCTGTAGGGTCCCAGGTGGCCTTTTCCAGTGTGGTGGCAACGCTGTATCTGGCGGCAGGGGGGAGTATCCCGGCTTCCATGGGGATCATGCTGGGAGCTGCCCTGGTCATAGGATTGTGCAATGGACTGTTCGTTGTGGTCATAGGTCTTCCGCCTTTTATTGGAACCATTGCCACCGGCTATGTGGTGCGCGGAGTGGTGGCTTATTATACAAAGCAGGAGACTGTGACAGGACTTCCCAGAGATTATACAGCATTTGCATGGACAAAGACCCTTGGATTATCCAACCTTACATGGATTGCGGTTCTTATTGTGCTTTTGGGAATTTACGTGCTTAAATATACGGCATACGGAAGACGGGTCTATGCATGCGGAAGTAATCCTGTGGCGGCAGGTGTCATGGGAATCAACGTGAAGTGGATTAAAATATCTGTTTATGTAATTGCGGCCATGTCGGCGGCAGTGGCATCCATGATGCTCATGTCACGCATGGGGGCTGCCAGGTCGGGGACGGCTGACCTGCTGCATATGGAATGTGTGGCGGCGGCTGTAATTGGCGGAACCAGCTTAAAGGGCGGACAGGGAGGCCTGATTGGTACATTTATCGGAGTGTTCCTGGTGTCAATGATAAGGAACGGACTGAACAGCAATGGAATCAATTCATTCTGGCAGCTGGTGTTTACTGGGGGAATCACCCTGTTTGCAGCGGTGTTGGACAGCTATAAATCAAGAACCAGCGCATGATATGATTTCTTGATGGTTAGAGATTGGGGTTAAAAGATATAAAGAGGCAGGTGTATCCGCCTGCGAAAGGGATGGGGCGGGTGAACTGGACACTGTCTGCGGAGAGGGTATCACCGCGTCTGAATCATTTATATCCAATCAGAAGAAAAAGAAAAAGAAAAACGGCATGCCGGGACCGGTATGCCAATAGATGAAAAGGGCCACATTATCTTGGTATCTTCTTGATATGCGGCCCTTTGTCTGAGCATTGATTTAAGCCGCGGATGTCTCTTCTCTTGGTGGGGGAGAGACACCGGACGCTTTGGATATGTAATGAATGAGAGCCGGTAAGTACCGCCCTTATTTGGGGAGGATTTCCCCTAACAGCCTGGCGCTTTGCGGCAAATCCTGCTCTGGATTATCAGCGTAAGCTTCAATGCTGATACGGCCTTTATATCCGGCATCAAAAAGGGGAGTAAGCAGCTGACGGCAGTCATCCATATCAGATTCAAGGGGATAAGAGCGCCTGGCCTGGGCAGCATAGTGGATATGTCCGATATGGGATATGTTTCGGATGACTGTGTCCGGGTCATCCTTTTGCTTGGTGAAATGGTAAGAATCAATCATGGTCATAAGGTTGGGACGGTTAACGGCCATGACAGCATCCATTGCAGTGGAAACAGTGGAGATGAAACTATGCTCCTCTTCATTGATGGGTTCTATTACAAGGGAGACACCATATTCTGCCGCTCTGTCTGTATATTCTTTAAGGAACTGTATGTAGGAAGGAAAAATATCCATCCATGTCTGGTCTGAAGGCACTGTGAGACGGTTAGGACCGCTCATGGTAATCATGGAGACACCCATGAAACCGGCCAGGTAAAGGGCTCGGTCAATGTAGCGTGACAAAGCCTGGGGGTCGGCGCCGGGGCCGGCCAAAGCCAGTCCCTTAGGGACAGCATTGTTAAAAACCTCTACAGGCAAGCCGGATTGTAAAAAGAGACTGCGGTAATCTGACAGCTGGTTGTCTGAGAGAGAGTAAATCCGGGCCAGGGAGACCTCGGCATAATCGTAACCGGCTTTTGCAGCGGTTGGTATGGCGGCCCGGGCCAGAGGGTCATGATTGGTGGCCAGAAGTAAGAGACAGATTCCTGATTTCATTGATAGTACCTCCTGTGGTAAATTGAAAACAACTTGTCAAACCGTGAATGTTTGATATAATAATAAGATATAGCGTGGCCCAATGGGCCAAAGGTCGTGAAAAGGAGAATAAAAACAGAATGAAAGTTACCATAAAAATGGTAGCAGAAAAATGCAACGTTTCACCAGTTACGGTATCCCGCGTGTTAGCGAATCACTCCAGTGTCAATGAGAAGACGAGGGAAACCGTACTGAATGCAATGCAGGAATTGGGATACCGCTCAAAGAAAGTGGAAAAGCTGATGGACAAAAAGGAATCCCGTTACATTGCAGTCATGATTGAGGATATTACCCAAAGCGCCAACTGCATTATTCAGGCGGCGGCTAATTATTTGCGGGGTGAAAATTATCTTCCCATTGTGTGTGAAACGGGAGAAAAAGCTGTCTATCTGGAAACGTATTTAACGAACCTGGACAAGGACGGGCTTCTGGCGGGCTGTATTGTTATCTCCAGCCAGGGAGCCAGGGCAGAGCTGGCGAAAATGGCAGAGAAGTTCAGGGCACTTCCTCTGGTGGCGGTTCATTGGTGTGAGGCCTGGTCCAAAGTGGATTCAGTCATCCTGGATAATTACCAGGGAACTGTCTGTGCTATTCATTATCTGGCAAAGCTGGGACATCGCGAAATCGCCCTGATTAATGCGCCTCAGGAGGCGTCGGGTTCCTATGAGGAACGAATGGGGTACATGGACTCCATGAAAAGCCTGGGCATCCCTTTTGAGGAAAAACGTATTATTCCCGGTAATTTGAAACGGGACGGAGGAGTGGCTGCCGCCCGCAGGATTCTTACAGAGCAGCCGGAGGTGACCGCCGTGGTGTGTTCTAATTTCTCCATGGCCATGGGCGTCATTGATGAAACAACAGCCCAGGGAAGACGTGTTCCCGAAGATTTGAGTGTTGTGCCCTTTGGAATTATTCAATCCAACGAGGACACGGCAAATTTCACCTCTGTGGGTGCCCATTACTCTGACGCAGGAGTTGCTGCGGCCCGTATGGTATTGGAGCGCGTTCGGGAGCTGGAAGAAAATGGAACTCGCTTTAACATTGTGAAAAAAGTGGTTTTGGAGCCCAGAATTTTCTATGGTTCCACCACCTGCCAGTGCCAAAAAGGATAAAATTCAGTACAGGTTCTTTAAAATCCGAAAATGCGGTTGATTCCCGCGTTTTCGGATTTTCTTTATTTTATGATGAATTGCAGCTTTATGGAATGTCGAATTTAACTTCAATTCCTGCCGCCTTCTCAAGAGGAAGAATGGCAGACCACACATCGTCTGTCCCGTGATCCTCCATGGCCTTGCTGAAATTTGCCGAGGTGGCCGCAATGGATGGAACGGGAAGACCGCATGTATTCGCTGTCTGACAGGCAATTTTCATGTCCTTATCCAGAATGGATAATGGGTTACCGGTGCCGGTAAACTGGCGGCTGGCTACATTCCGTGCCGTGGCCCGGAAAATGTTGCTGGAGGCGCCTGTATCGTCCAGAATGCTGTAAACAGTGGCAGGGTCCAGGCCCATGGCTGTACCCAGAGCCAACACTTCGTAAGTAGACTGGAACGTGAGACTGAAAAATGCCTGCATGCATGTTTTTGCCTTTTGTCCCATGCCTGCTTTATGTCCTGCACGGACCACACAGCTTCCTATGGTGTCAAGGACTCCTTTGGCTGCAGTGAAGGCTTCATCTGATGCACCCACCATCAGGTAGAGTGTTCCGGTTTCGCAGGACAGGGCTGTGCCGCGTACAGGGCTGTCTACCAGATGAATGCCCATGTGTTCCAGCTTCTCGGCAGCCTGCTCACAGGCCGGAGCTCCTACGGAAGCACAGATGATGACACAGCTGCCAGGCTTTAAACTTTCAGCGGCTCCATTCTCTCCGAAGAGGACATTCATGACCTGTTCCCCATTAAAGACCATGAGTACCAGCGCACTGCAGTCTTTGGCAGTCTGTGAGGGCGAAGATGCGGGTATACCGCCTTTTTCTGCCAGGATTCTTAAGCGCTCCGGGTTAATATCATATCCCTTCACCGTACATCCTTCATCCAGCAGATGGCCTGCAATCCCTATTCCCATAGTTCCTAATCCAATCACTCCAATTGTATCATTCATTTTAGATACCTCCTTTATGATAACTATTTTAAAATACTTTCAAATATATGTCAATAACATATCAATAAAAGGTGTTTAAAAACACAATAATTAATAACGGTTATTTGAAGATAACAGAAGTAATGTTGTGAGAATTGCATATAAATAAATGAAAAATTATTTTAAAATAATATAAAACGTAAAAACGTATTGACATAAATGATAATAATATGGTAATTTTAAGATATAAAATAATGAGATAAAAATGATAAAAATAATGTAAAGGAGGCAGTGGGATGTTAGGTGATTTTGCGTTTCAGGAATTGGGGAGGCAAGAAGGGCGTCTGTGCGACATGAGCCGATCTATCTGGGAGAATCCGGAGGGACCATACCGGGAGTACCATGCCAGCCGGTTGTGTGCTGATTTTCTTGAGGAAAACGGTTTTGCGGTGGAAATAGGATGCTGCGGAATACCGACGGCAGTCAGGGCTGTATATGGTAAGGGGAGCCCTGTAATTGGATTTCTGGGGGAATATGACGCCCTGCCGGGACAGAGCCAGAACGATGTGGACCACAAAGAGCCTGTTGAAGGACAGGCATTTGGACATGGATGTGGCCATAACCTTCTGGCGGTATCCATGGCAGGCAGTGCCGTGGCAGCAAAAAAGGAAATGGAAAAGCAGGGAATAGGTGGAACCCTGGTATTTTATGGCTGCCCTGCAGAGGAGGTGCTGACGGGAAAGGGATTCATGGCCAGAGAGGGTGCCTTCAGCGAGTTGGACTGTGCATTGGCCTGGCATCCCGGACGGTATACCAGGGCTTCCTACAGCGTCTGCACCGGAGTTCATTCTGTTAAATACCATTTTAAGGGAAGGACGGCCCATGCTGCTTGTGACCCTGAGAAAGGCCGCAGTGCCCTGGATGCAGTGGAACTGATGAATGTAGGAATCAACTATCTGCGTGAACATGTGCCGATGGATGTGCGTATGCACTACGTCACCACCAATGGAGGCAGCGCTCCCAATATTGTACCAGATGAAGCGACCGTGTGGTATTATGACAGGGCTCTTAATCGTGAAACAATGAAGGAAGTTGAAAAACGTATGGAAAAGGTTGCCAGGGGAGCTGCCATGATGACTGAGACTGAACTGACAATAGAGGAACTGGGCGGCTGCTATCCCACACTGCCGAACCATGTGCTGGGGGATCTGGTGGATGACTGCATGCGCTCCATACCTCAGGATGCCTGGACGGAGGCGGAAATTGAATACGCAGGCAGGATAAACGCAACTGTGCCTGATATTTGGAAGGACAGCGTAAGATTTTCAGGAGCACAGGACAAAAACACCCATATTTATTCCGGTGTTATGCCCATTGATACACAGGATGATTATGGTTCTACGGATGTAGGGGACGTGGGACATATTGTACCGACCACTTTTTATAAGACGGCCTGCTACAATATTGCCGCACCGGGACATAGCTGGCAGGTGGCTGCCTGTGTGGGAAATTCCATCGGGTTTAAGGGAATGCTTTATGGGGCCAGAGTCACTGCCCTGGCGGTTCTGCGCCTTCTGACCCAGCCGGATATCATACATAAAGCAAAAGTAGAATTTTCAGCATCCATGGAGGGCCGCAGCTATGAGTGTATGATGCCGGATTATGTGAAGCCGCCGATTGAGTAGGTGGGGGAAGAAAGGGGAGTGGAAACTATATGACAGCGAATCTGGAAATGGATGCAGAGCAAATACGCAGGGATATTGTTACAATGATACATCGTGCAGGAAGCGGACACAGCGGCGGCAGTCTGTCGGCAGTAGAGATATTGACGTGTCTGTATGGGGCGGTCATGCGCCATGATCCGGGGAATCCCGAAGATTCCTGCCGTGACCGTTTTATTCTCAGCAAAGGCCATGCTGCTCCGGCACTGTATGCAGTGCTGTCACATTATGGATATTTTCCGAAGGAGGAACTGATGACACTGCGCTGCCTTGGAAGCCGTCTGCAGGGACACCCCTGCCGTGACCGCCTGCCCGGGATTGAATTGTCCACCGGTTCTCTGGGATTGGGGATTTCAGCCGGTTTAGGAATGGCTCTGGCATCCGGAATCAGTGGAGACAGCTACAGGGTATTTGTACTGTGCGGTGACGGGGAGCTGAATGAAGGGCAGAACTGGGAGGCATTTATGGCCATGAACAAATGGAAGCCCCATAATCTGACGGTGATTGTGGATTATAACCGGGTTCAGCTGGATGGCACAGCCCAGGAGATTATGCCTATGGGCAGTTTGAGGGATAAGATCCAGAGCTTTGGACTGAAGGCTGTCTGCTGCGACGGCCATGATGTGGACCAGTTGATGAATGCATTTAATGAGGCTGGAGATACCAGAGGACCGTGTGTTATTCTTGCTTACACAGTAAAAGGGAAGGGAGTCTCCTTCATGGAAGGCAAAAGTGCTTGGCATGGAAAGACGATTGGAGATCAGGAATATGAAGCGGCTATGGCAGAACTTGGGGCAGAAGAGTCTTGCGCAATGCAGTCTTTAGCAGTGGAGTATGTCCGAAAGGAGGCAAATTAGTATGGAACAAAAGGCCATGCGGGCGGTATTTGGCGAAGAACTGGTTTTGCTGGGGGCGGAGTATCCTCAGATGGTCGTTCTGGACAGTGATACGTCCTCCAGCACACAGACACGATTATTTGGTCAGGCCTATCCGGATCGCTTTTTCAACTGTGGAATCGCGGAGGGGAATATGCTGGGAATAGCCGGCGGAATGGCTGCCTCTGGTCTGATTCCTGTAGCGGCTGCCTTTGCTTTTCTGGTTGCGCTCCGGGCGGGAGATGATGTTAGGAGTCTGATTGCCCATAATCATCTGAATGTTAAGATGGCCGGATGTTATTGCGGACTGTCGGATTTTGCCGATGGTTCCAGCCACCAGTCCGTAGAGGACATGGGAGTACTGCGTTCCATTCCCGGTATCACAATACTATCACCATCTGATATAACCAGCACAAAAGAGGCCATAAAGGCCATGATGGAGTATGAGGGACCTGTCTATATAAGGCTGTCAAGACAAGAGGTTTCACGGATTTATCCTGAAGATTTAAGGATTGAAATAGGGAAAGCACAGAGGGTCCGGGAAGGTAAGGATGTGACGATTGCAGTTACGGGCGCACCCCTGGCTGCTGTTCTGAATGCAGCGGATATCTTAAAAGGGGAGGGAATAGAGGCTGAAATTCTGGATTATATTACGGTAAAGCCGTTTGACAGGAATACCTTGTTGGAATCCGTGGCAAAGACAGGTCTGCTGGTGACGGTAGAAGAACACAGCATCTGCGGCGGCCTTGGAAGCAGTGCTGCAGAAACGCTGGGAGAAGTATTTCCTGTGGCCATAAAACGGATAGGGATGGAGGACTGTTTTGGTGAGAGCGGACCTTATGCACTTTTACTGGAAAAGTACGGAATAAGCACCGATAACATAGTTAAGCAGGCAAAGAGGCTGCTAAAAATGAAGGGAGAGAAGACAATATCATGAAAGAATCAATTCATACATATTTTCAAATTGGAACCATTGAGTGGATGAGTTATCCGCCTGAGAGATATCCATTTTTGGATTCCCTCAAAAAATTGGCCTGTGATCCCTTTTTTACAGCAGTGGAATTGACCCATATTCCGGACGATGGAATGCGGTTGAAAGCCAGAGAAATTCTGGAACAATCCCATATGAAAGTTTGCTATGGCGCACAGCCCCGGCTTTTGGGCCCCGGCCTTAACCCTAATGCATTGGACGAAGAGAAACGGATGAAGGCCGAGAAAACATTGATGGAGGCAGTGGATGAAGCGGAATATCTGGGGGCGCAGGGAATTGCCTTCCTGGCCGGCAAATGGAATCCGCAGACCTGCATGGAGGCCTATGCCCAGCTTCTTAAAACAACCTGTTCTGTCTGCCGGTATGCGGCAGAAAAAGGGATGAAGGTGGAATTGGAGGTTTTTGATTTTGACATGGATAAGGCGGTACTCATTGGACCTGCGCCGTTAGCGGCAAGATTAGCGGCAGATGTAAGAGTGGTCTGCCCCAACTTTGGACTTCTGGTGGATTTATCACATTTTCCAACCACCTATGAGACATCCCGTTTTGTGATTCAGACCCTGCGTCCGTATATAACACACCTGCATATCGGAAATGCAGTGGTGAAAAAAGGATGCAGGGCGTATGGAGACCAGCATCCGCGCTTCGGATTCCCGGACAGCGCCAATGATGTGAATGAACTGACAGATTTCTTCCGTATTCTGAGGGAAGAAGGATTTTTTAGGGCTTCGGACCCTTATGTACTTTCTGCGGAAGTAAAACCATGGGAGTGCGAGGATGCGGATATAATCCTGGCAAATACAAAGCGGGTCATAGAACGTGCATGGGCTCTGGCATAGACAACCGCATGTGTGGAATAAACGAAAGGAGAGCGGACCGCTGATGCCCTGCACTGCGGCAAGGTATATGCCGCAGGCCTGTATGTGGTAAATGAGTTTTGATATTGCTGTCTTATTGGGGATACGAAGAATTAAGACAACGTTCTACCGCCTCCTTGGGAGCCAGATTCACTGCCCGGGAGGCGGTTTTTCTGACATAATATCCGGTTTCTTCCTGATTTTGACTTCCTATTGTCAGGGTAAGGCTTTCTTCTTTTCCATCTTTTTCATATGTCCAGGAAAGCGTCATAATCGGCTCAGACAGGCCATAGCTGCCCAATTCCTCATCGCTTGCCTTATATGATACACAGGACTGGAATGACAAACTGCTTATGGCATCCGCCAGATTATTAAGAGCGCCATTGTCATCCAGGCGGTTGGCCTCGTCCGCGTCGGAGTCCTTATACCAGGCGATATTGCCTGCGTCATCCACGGTCTTCTTACAGAACCGTCTGGTCTGTCCGTTCCTGGATACGGTGATTTCCCGGATGTCGGCACCAGCCACATGGGGAAGAGATTCTGTCTCAACAAAATCATAAAGTCCCTTGGCAGCTGTTTCGGTCAGATAACTGCCGATGGTATAAATCTGACTGTCCCCGTTCATAGCTGCATAGTACTGGGCGGGGAGCTGGGAACCGTCCGGGCCTGAACCGCCGGTACCGGGAACCTGGCTTCCCACCAGGATAGAGTGAGAAGAACCATCAGAGGAAAGGGTATCAAACCGTACGGAAGGGTTATCCAGGCCATATGCTTCCGGAGAATCCGCGCCTTCCAGCTTCCGTTCAGCTTTTAAGTGTGACAGAGTATCTGACAGGGTGGTCAGGGGATATTGGCGGATGGGGCAGTCCGTATCCCCTTTATAGTACCAGGTACCGCCTTCCCGGGTAAAGGACAGACTCTTGCCGTCCTTTGTCCAGGACAGGGAAGACAGCTCCGGAAGGTCGGTTATATATACAGAAGCATTTTCCGGTGACAGGGCCTGTGATTCAGCATTCCTCCCCTGCTGCCGGGCGATGATACCGTAGGCTGCGCAGAGAAGGACCAGGGCTCCCAGAGCGGGAACCATTGGCCGTATACGTTTCTTCATGTTTAACCTCCTTTTTATGAGCACGTAAGTGACCGTATTTCGGTCACTTACATGCGATACATGTTATATGTGATGCGTATAAACGTGATTTATAGCTTCCGGCGCTTCAGCCAGATTACAAAGCCTGCAATCAGGAAAATGACAGGAATCACGATAATAAACAGCGCACTCCACAATCCGGCGGATGTTACCATATTATAGGTAATATCCAGACTTTTGCTGGGGATGGACAACGGTGTGACTCCGGGCAGCCCGCTGGCCGCGGCGTTCATGAACAGAGTCAGGTTGGTGATGCTGGGGAAACGTGACAGGATGGAATCATCAATCATGCTTGGCGCTGTGATGACGGTAAGCATGGAGGATGTGCCCTCTTCCTCGTTTACAGTCTCCGTGGCCACAGCTCCCAGCACATAAGTGCCCTGCGTTTTTTCCTGTGTGGCAGGATCCACTAAAAATGCAGAATCAGAGGTAGTCAGGAAGGGCTGGACCGCAATGTCCTCCGAAGGATTTTCCTGTATGATCATACCCGCAGGCTGGACCAGAAGGGCAGCTGCGGAGGAATCAATTCCTGAGAGAAGGCTGCTGGCAAAGTCGTAATCCGGAATTACGTTAAAGGGATTATTGTTGTAGTAATGCTGGGGAGCCGGGTCGGCCACAAATCCATTTTTCAGGTCCATTCCGTACTGGGAAATGAAATCGGTCAGATTGGACAATGTATCCTGGGTACAGCCGGCAAGAAGCAGCATGCGGCCGCCGTTTTTCAGGTAATCGGTCAGAGTTTCTTTTTCATCCGCGGAGATATCCTTGACAGGAGCGTTCATGATGAGAAGGCTGCAGTCCTGGGGAACGGCTCCCTGGGTGAGCAGATTCAGATCGGCTGCCTTCATGCCGGATTTATCCATGGCATCTGAGACGGCTGACGAGAGGGCGGTTTCCCCGTGTCCGGTCAGGGTATATACGGCTGCCGCTGTATCGCTTGTGACATAGCGGATGGCGCTGGTAATCTGTCCTTCACCGTCAAAGGCGGTTTCCTTGATTTGCCCGTACTGGTAGTAAACCATGGGGTCAAACTGGATGATATCGTCAAATGAAATGGATGTTTTTTTTCCGGTGGACTCGCAGGATACAATCAGATTGCCGGGCTCTGTGTCCAGGGAAGCAAGTACATCCGGGTGAAGCACAGGGTCATTGGCTTCCACCGAAATGTGCGGGGAAAGGTCCTTATACAGATTCACAAAGGATGTAATCCTCTCATCCACTGAGTTGGGATCGGCCACAATATGGATGGTAACGTCTCTGTCCAGCTGTGCCAGGATGTTCCTGGTTGTATCCCCCAGAGTAAGGATTTGGTTGGAACTTAAGTCATGTTTCAGGTATTTGGCAGGAAGTTTTCCCACTATCAGGTTGAGTACAATGACAGCGGCAATGACCACAAGGGTGAACAGTGCCATATAGCTGCCTTTTTTACATTTTCTGGTCATATGATTCAACTCCATCTTCTTTTCTCGATTGACTGGACCGTCAGAAACAGCAATATACCGGCCACACTCAAATAATAGACAAGACCGCTGACATCCAGCATATGGCTGCTGACAATGCCGTCAAATACGTCTGTCAGCACGATTTTTCCCAGAAGTCCGGTCAGAGCCCGTTCAAACATGCTCTGCTTTACGAAAAAGGTTCCTATAAGGACTGCCGCTCCGGCTGCTTCCAGTCCGAGGGAAAGGGGGATATGGCCGGTCAGCCGGTATATGATAAAACACACCAGGGTCCACAGGATAAGGAAACCGGCCAGGGAACCTGCTGCGGCAGCCGGTATAAAGTTTAAAAGCCCTGGCCAGAGGATGCTGAGCAGCAGTATGCCGAAGGTCCCTGCAGCGGCTATGAGCTGGCTTTCCGTAAGGGAGGAGATGAAAAGCCCAATGGCAATATACACACATCCCAAAAGGAAGAAAGCCAGTATAGATGCATAGTCCTCGGTCAGATAAGCGGTGCCGGCGCTTCGGATGATAAGGGGACAGAGGCAGGCAATGGCCATGGGGACGGCCAAAATAGTGACCATGGAAAGAAATTTTCCCATAACAATGCCCCATACGGATACAGGGGAGGTGAGAAGCAGCTGGTCTGTCCGCGCCCTGTGTTCATCCGACATGCTGCGCATGGTCAGAATCGGCACCGCAATCATAAGTATCATCAGGATGGAATTAAGTGTATAGGAAAAATAGGGGTAACCGTTAATCATATTGTAAACCATGAAATAAATGCCCATGAACATGGTCATGAAAGCAATGAAAACATAGCCTGTCATGGAGCAGAAATAGGATTTCAGCTCCCGCTTATAGATAGCTCTCATTGGGAATCCTCCTCCTTTGATGGGTCTGTGGGGTCTGTGGTGCCTCTGTCCTCCCGCAATTTTGGGGAGTCCTCTGTCAGCTCCAGGAATATTTCTTCAAGGGATGCCTTGGATGGAGCCATGGACAGGATGGGAAGTCGGTGGTTGGCCAGGGCGTAAAAAATGGTTTCGCGGATATCTGTATCAGCGCTGGGAGCAATGCCCCTCCCCGAAACACTGCTATCTTCATCCCCGCCAAACTGCAGATTCACCACACAGGTGCCTGCCTCGCCTCCGGTCCCTATACGCTCTATGGACAGACCGTGAATTTCCTCCAGCACAGGCCTTACCGTTTCCTCGCTGCCTTTTACCGTCAGCTCCAGGCCCGCGGCGCCTTTTAACCGTTGCTCCAGGTTTTCAGGAGTATCGCTGGCAATCAGCTTTCCGTGGGCAATAATCATGATATGGTCGCAGACAGCGCTTACTTCAGACAGGATGTGGGAGCTCAGGATAACGGTATGCTGTTTGCCCAACCCCTTTATCATATCCCGTATCTCGATGATTTGTTTCGGGTCCAGTCCCACAGTGGGTTCATCCAGGATGATAACAGAGGGCTTCCCTAAAATAGCCTGGGCCATACCCACCCTCTGGCGGTAACCCTTGGACAGATTTCGGATCAGCCGTTTTCTGACATCCGTAATCTTAACCAGTTCCATCACTTCCTGTATAGCGTCCTTCTGCCCTGCTTTCGGCAGCTTTTTAAGGCAGGCCGCAAATTCCAGGTACTCATCCACGGTCATATCCATATACAGAGGCGGAATTTCCGGCAGATACCCGATGCGTTTTTTTGCGGCTTCAGGCTCTTCCAGTATGTCGTGGCCGTCTATGATGACCTGGCCCTCTGTGGCGCCCAGATAACCGGTCATGATGTTCATGGTAGTGGACTTCCCGGCTCCGTTAGGGCCCAGGAAGCCGTATATCTGGCCGTCTTCCACCCGGAAGCTTAAATGGTCCACTGCCAGATGGCCGCCGTAATCTTTTACAAGATTTTTTACTTCAATCACTGATTGTGTCCTCCTGTCAGTTTTTTATAAACATATACACCAAACAGTTTTAAAATTAAAATGTGATGAAAATGTGTTTAAATTATAATCTTTTTATAACAATTGTTTTTAAATTTGCAAAATAACGCAAAGAACCGCAAAATGTTGCACTGATTTTTGCGAGAAAAAGTATTGCCCTGCATGGATGGAATTGGTATAATAAAGGGCAGTTGGTAAAAAAATAACATCTATGATGCGTGGGCCCCCTTGGGGGCACCGGAATGGAGGGAACTATGAATCAGATTGATACCATGTCAGTCAATGCAATCCGCGTTCTGGCAGCAGATGCTGTACAGAAAGCCAAATCAGGCCACCCAGGTCTTCCTTTGGGAGCCGCAGCCATGTCCTTTGAGCTGTGGGCAAAACATATGAACCATAATCCTAAGAATCCGGGATGGGAGAACAGGGACCGTTTTATCCTTTCAGGAGGCCATGGCTCCACATTGCTGTATTCCCTGCTTCATCTTTTCGGCTACGGCCTTACAAAAGAAGATATGATGAATTTCCGCCAGATGGATTCCCTGACACCGGGACATCCGGAGTACGGTCATACAGTAGGCGTTGAGGCCACCACAGGCCCTCTGGGCGCAGGGATGGGCATGGCAGTCGGCATGGCCATGGCAGAGTCCCATCTGGCAGCTGTATTCAACAAGGACGGATATCCGGTTGTTGACCATTATACCTATGTGCTGGGCGGCGACGGCTGCATGATGGAGGGCATTTCCTCCGAGGCATTCTCACTGGCAGGTACCCTGGGACTGGGCAAGCTTATTGTATTTTATGATTCCAACCGTATTTCCATCGAGGGAAGCACGGATATTGCATTTACAGAGAATGTACAAAAGCGCATGGAAGCCTTCGGGTTCCAGCTGATTACCGTTGAGGACGGCAATGATCTGGATGCCATCGGCAAGGCCATCGAGGAGGCAAAGGCAGATACCGCACGTCCGTCCTTCATCACCGTAAAGACCCAGATTGGCTACGGCTGTCCCGCTAAGCAGGGCAAGGCCAGCGCTCACGGCGAGCCTCTGGGGGATGACAATGTAAAAGCCATGAAGGAATTCCTGAACTGGCCCTCCATGGAGCCTTTCTATGTACCGGATGAGGTATATGCCAATTATAAGGCATACGCTGAGAGAGGCGCTGAGACAGAGGAAAAATGGAACGCATTATTTGCGGAATACTGCGGGAAATATCCGGAGATGAAGGAATTATGGGATAAATTCTATAATCCGAATCTGGCTAATGATGTTTATGACAGTGAAGACTACTGGGCATTTGAGGACAAGCCGGATGCTACCAGAAGCCTGTCCGGCAAGCAGCTTCAGAAACTTAAGAACCTGATGCCGAACCTGATTGGAGGAGCAGCAGACCTGGCTCCCTCCACTAAGACCTATATGGCTGATATGGGGGACTTCTCCAAGGATAACTATGCTGGACGCAACCTACATTTCGGCGTCCGCGAGCTGGCCATGTCCGCTATCGGAAACGGTCTTATGCTTCACGGCGGCCTGCGGGCATTTGTGTCCACCTTCTTTGTGTTCAGCGATTATACAAAGCCAATGGCAAGGCTGTCCGCTCTTATGGGCGTGCCCCTTACCTTTGTATTTACCCATGACAGCATCGGCGTGGGCGAGGACGGACCAACCCATGAGCCCATCGAGCAGCTGGCTATGCTGCGCGCCATGCCTAACTTCCATGTATACCGTCCGGCGGATGCCACGGAGACAGCTGCTGCATGGTACAGCGCCGTATCATCCAAAAAGACTCCTACGGCTCTGGTACTCACAAGACAGAACCTGCCGCAGCTGGCCGGATCCAGCAAGGAGGCATTAAAGGGAGCCTATATACTGGAAGATTCCGCAAAGGAAGTTCCGGATGCCATCATCATTGCCACTGGTTCCGAGGTGGAGCTGGCAGTGGGTGCAAAGGCAGAACTGGCAAAAGAGGGCGTGGATGTGCGTGTTGTCAGCATGCCCAGCATGGACGTGTTCGAGGAGCAGCCTGAGGATTACAAGGAGAAGGTCCTTCCAAAGGCAGTTCGCAAGAGAGTGGCGGTAGAGGCACTGGGCGATTTCGGATGGGGCAGGTATGTGGGCCTTGACGGAACCACCGTCACCATGAAGGGCTTTGGCGCCAGCGCACCGGCGGGACAGCTCTTTAAGAAATTCGGATTTACGGTTGAGAACGTTGTGGCAGCCGTGAAGTCACTGTAGACATAAACAGCTGCTCAATGGCAGTTAAAACCGGACCCATGAAGAACAGACTGCTTCTTCATGGGTCCGGTTTCATTTAAAGCAGGATAAAGATATATTCAGGCAGCACTGTCCGTATTTGTAAAATTGACAAATAGCTTCCCAAATAATATAATATTATTCAAAGCTGTTTAAAGTTATATGGTTTCCGGAAAAGCGAGGTACGGCAGATGAAACAGATACGAAAAAAACATAAGTTTTCTCTGCCCATAACCATCACAGTCTGTATCGCCCTTGCGATTGTCTTTTACTTATCGTTATCTTATTTCCTGGAAGGATACCGCAGGGACATCTACGACCGCATCATCAATTCCAATATCTCTGCGCTGAAAGAGACAACCAGCACCCTGATTTCCAAGACAACCGAAGGTTTTGACCATTGCCGGCATGAGATACGCGTGCTGGGAATCGGCATGTCCGAAGAACTGAAGGAAAATGGTTTTGACTCCATTGACGGCCTAAGCAACGGGGACCGCAGTTATCTCAGGGATTTTAACAAAGTGTCTGTGTTCGATTACTGCGTACTTCTGAATGAATCAGGCCGCGGTGTCTACAGCCAGGGGGATAGTGTGAAACCCATCAACCTGTATTCCAGCCAGGCCTATGTGGATTGCCTGAACAGCCCGGACGGGGAGGCGATCAGCTTTATTTCAGACCCGTTCAGCGCTTCGGGGCAGGATGTGGTGGCATTTTCCTGCCGCGCGGGCTCTGTCATACTGATTGGAATTTACAGCCAGGAATCCTTCCGGGCCCTCTATGATTCCACTGCGTTCGGGGACAATGCTTCCTATATGATCACCACTGACTCAGGTCTGATTCTCTCCCGCACCCATGTGAACCGGGAACTGGGAGAGACCCTGAATCTGTTTACATATTTTGAAGAAAATCCCCTGAATGCGGAATTCTTTAAGCCGGACGCCCAGGGCGGCACGGAATACGAACGGGTGCTCTCTGAATTCAGGAACGATAAGGGCGGCAGCGCCGAGATTTATTTTGGGGATTCCCGGTATGAACTTGTGTATGCGCCCATCCCCCGGACCGGCTGGGAGTTCATTTCCTGCGTCTCCTATGACCACATTACGGCGGACGCGGCACAGATTAACCAGGAGACCATCCAGCTGACTATGTTCATCATTGTGCTGATGCTGGGCATGTTTCTGGTGATTGTAATTATGCTGGTATTTGTGGTGCGTGCCAATGCATCCAGGGAAGCTGTTCGCCGAGACCGGATTTTTACCCTGATGACCCATTATGTGCCCAATGTCATCGTTATCGGCGACAGTGAGAGCGGCGCCATTGAGTATGCGTCCCGCAACACGGAACAGGTCCTGGGGATTGAGGACGCGTTTGGAAATGCCATAGAAGAGAAGTTCTTAAGCTGTATCAGCGGCAGCGACCGCCAGGCGGTCCTGGATCTCATGAGCCGGATCCGGGAGGGAGAGTGTGTCAGCGGGAGCCTGAAGCTGCATTTTACCCGGCCCGACACCCAAAGGGATATCGTGCTGTCCCTTAACGCCTATCTGATTGCGGAACAGGACAGCAGCCAGCGTTTTATCACTCTGACTTTGGAGGATATCACGGAACGGGAGCAGTCCCGCAGGCGCCTGGAGGAGGCGCTGGAGAGCGAGGCCCGGGCCAATGCTGCCAAGAGCACCTTCCTGGCCAGCATGAGCCATGATATCCGTACTCCCCTGAACGCGGTAATCGGCCTGACCAATCTGGCCCTCTATTCACCGGAAGACAGCAAAAAGGTGACGGAATGCCTTCAAAAAATTGCCAATTCCTCCCAATTACTGCTGGGACTGATTAACGATGTGCTGGACATGTCCAAAATAGAATCCGGTAAAATGCAGCTGGCAGAGACAGAGTTTGAACTGGGTGAATGGCTGTCCGGCGTGGTTACGGTGACCCAGTCCCAGACAGGTGTGCGCAGCCAGCATTTTGACGTCAATGTCTGGAACATTACCCATGAATTGCTGTGCGGCGATACGGTGCGCCTGGGGCAGGTGCTTACCAACGTGCTGGGAAATGCGGTGAAGTTTACGCCAAAGGACGGGGAAATCTATCTGGATATCACAGAGGTACCATCACAGGATCCTTCATTTGCCAGCTTTGTATTCCGGGTCAGCGATACCGGCGTGGGCATGAGCCGGGAATATATGGGCCGGATTTTTGAGATGTTTTCACGGGACCAGAATTCTTATAAACAGGGAATCCAGGGAACCGGCCTGGGCATGGCCATTACCAAGCGTATTGTGGATCTGATGGGCGGCACCATCCGGGTGGAGAGCGAGCCGGGAAAGGGCACCACCTTTACCATTGGGCTATCCATCCGTTTAAGCAGCCGCCATGTGCCTCTGGCCGCAGGCTGTGCCATGCTGGTCATCGGCGAGCCGGGAAGTGAGGAAAAGTGCAGGGATGCAGTGGAAAAGCTGGAGGAAATCGGTGTGGATGCTGCCTGGGAGACAGATTATCAGGCAGCCGTCTCCCTGGCGGCCCAAAAGAGGGCGGCGGGCCGTCCTTTCTCCATGGTATTTCTTCCCTATAAAATGCTCCGCTTTGACCGGACCTTAACCGGAGAACAGCTGAAGCAGGATTTGGGCGGGGATACGCTTTTACTTCTGGGACTGAAACCGGATGAGCAGGAGCTGTTTGAGGAGATTAAGCAGAAGGGATTTAAATATACAATCAGCCTGCCTCTGTTCCGGATGAGCCTGTACCGGAAAATTACCGGAATGCTGGGACAGGGGGAGAGCATATCCGGCGGACTGGCAGGGGAGTTAAAAGGCGTGCGTTTGCTGGTGGTGGAGGACAATGCGGTCAACCTGGAAATCGCAGTGGAAATGCTCTCCGGACTCATGGGAGCGGCGGTGGATACTGCCCGGAACGGAGAAGAGGGATGCACCCGTTTTCTGGATGCACCTGAGGATACATATGACGTGATTCTCATGGATTTACAGATGCCGGTTCTGGGAGGACTGGATGCGGCCCGCAGGATACGGGAGAGCATCCATCCCCAGGCAGCGTCCATCCCTATTATAGCCCTGACAGCCAATGCCTTTGAGGAGGATCGCAGGGAAGCTCTTGAGGCAGGGATGAATGGTTTTGTTCCAAAGCCCATAGACTTCGCGGTCCTGGCAAAGGAGATTGGGCGGGTGCGGCGTGAGGGCCGCAGCCTGCGGCTTTTGTTGGCAGAGGACAATGAACTTAACCGTGAGATAGCAGCAGAGCTGATACGGGCCGACGGCCAGCAGGTGGATGCGGTGGAAAATGGACGCCAGGCACTGGAGGCATATCTCAATGCTCCGGACGGCACATATGACGCCATCCTGCTGGATTTGCGTATGCCGGTTATGGACGGCTTTGAGGCAGTGGCAGCTATCCGCGGCAGCCAAAGAAAAAGTGCCGGAACCATTCCTGTCTTTGCGTTTACATCCAGCAGTGAGGATGAAGTGCGGTCAGAGGCGGCGCGGGCAGGATTCGGCGCTGTACTGACAAAGCCCATCAATATGGAACAGCTGCGGGGCCTGCTGGGCTAAAAGGGCTGTCCCTGAACGGCTTGGGCAGCCGGTACGGCCGGAGCTGTGGGACTGGAGCTGCGGGACTGGAGCTGTGGGACTGGAGCTGTGGGGCTGGAGCTGTAGGGCTGGACAGGAGGATACCCGGTACGGCAGCGAAACGTGATTAACGAAAACCATACCCGGGGAAGAGGGAGAATAAATATGAAGAAACGGATGGGAATAGGGCTGCTTCTGGTGCTGGTGCTGATATCTGCTGCTACCGGATGCACGGCCGTTTGGGATACCGGGGCCACAGAGGATAAGAAACAGAGCGGTGCGCCGCCGGCTGAGGAGCCGGTTGTGCTGCATGTGTACAATACCATGGGTGAGAATATCAATACGGAGCAGGCGGAAGCCTATATCCACCGCACGATGCCCGGAGTTAAAATTGAGAGCACATATGAAATAGCGCCAAAGATGGAGAATGCCCAGCTGGCGGCGGTGCGCAGCGGAGGCGGCCCGGAAATCCTCTATACACAGGATTATTATACCTATGTCCAGAGCGGTTATCTGAAGGATTTGACCTCCGAACCATTTTTGAAGAACTACATGATCAGCGCCTTAAATGATGCGGAGGTAGGGGGGAAGGTATATGCCCTCCCGGTTGGAAACGGGTATATCTCAGGGCTGATGGTGAACAGACAGCTCCTGGCGGATATGGGATACGATATGCCCCGGACACAGGAAGAGTTTATGGGGCTCTGCCGCCGGATTCAGGAGAGAAGGGAGGAGACCGGGGTACGGGCCTATGCCTTTGGGATGCTTTACAATGACGCAGCAGCAGTGGTGGCCATGCCCTTTCTTCTGGATGCGTACACGGACAGCGAATATGTGCAGTGGCTGAATCTGTACCGGAATAATCCGGCAGGGGTCTCCTTTGAAAATCCGGCATTTGCCCGTGTCCTTAAGGGAATTGATGAGTTGGAAAGCATGGGGCTGTATGAGAACGGAGACTTTCTGATGAGCAGCAAACAGAATCTGCGGGAGGTGGTTCGGGGGAACGCAGTCATGTGTTCGGTGAGCTATGTGGACTATGCGGTTCATTTTGAAGAGAAGCTCAAGGATGTGAACGGGGTCCCAAGCTTTAAAATAGAAAAGGACGGCAAACAGGTATGGGTGAAGGCCGAGGACTTTGTATTCATACCATATATGGGAAGAACCAGGGAGGATCGCTGGCTGGCCACCAACGGGGACTGGTATCTGGGAATCAATGCAAACATAACAGACGAGACTGTCCTCAGGGCCTGCCGCCTGTATCTGGAATATGTGGCCTCCACAGAGTTTGCGCCGGAATATTACAGTGCTTCGGTTCCCGTGGGCGCTACCACCTACTACCGGCGGGATGACACATTAAATTATGATTATTTTCAGAATACCCATCCTGAATTTTACCAGTGCCTTACAGAACACTCCATTGTGAAAAATCCTTACCAGTTTTACGGTTCGGATTTGTTTACCTTTGCCCTGCGCCATTACCTGTGCGGACAGAACTATTATGCAGGTCTGGAAGGCGCCAGCTCCTACATGAAGATTGGCGGCACAGAGGGGATGCTGGAGGCGCTGGAAGAATACCGCACAACAGGGAAAAACCGTTACCAGGTCCCGGACCATGTGGTCGGGAAGACAGATAAGACATACAATTATGTGCGTATATTTTCCCGCTCCAATGAATCAGCTCTGGGAAACCTGCTGGCTGATGCCCTGCGCCAGTACACGGGCGCAGATCTGGCCGCCATCAATGCAGGAACTCTGACAGCAGAGCTTGAGGAAGGGGAGATAACAGAGTCTGATTTGGCCACGTCCATGCTCTACGGCCTGAACAACCATGTGGTCACTGTGCGCTGCAAAGGCGCCAACCTGATATCCATACTCTCCACCAATAACCTGACCGATGCGGCGAGAGCGGACCAGTCCAGTGTGTTCGGCGGCATGGTGATTCCCTCCGGTTTCACCTATACCATTACCTACGAACCGCTGGAGGATAATGCGTATGGGGGAAAGGCGGAAATCAGCGATGTCCGCCTGTCAAACGGAGAACCAGTAGACCCTGACGCCTGGTATACGGTGGCGACCACGGACTATGAGCTGGGGGGAAGCGACGGCTGGGACGCGTTTACGGTGTTACCACCGGACAAGCCGGAACAGCTGCCTGAGGGGATTGCCCTCTACCAAACCTTTGACCCTGGAAATGAGAGCGCCTGCAGGTTATTTGACCTGAGTACGGATACCTATGACGAGCAGTATCAGCAGATAACGGACTGGGCCAGAAATCAGCCCAACATCATTGACGCGGTGATTGCCTATATTGAGAGCCATAGTGAAAACGGAGTGCTTGAGCCGGTCACCATTGACGGAAGGATCCGGATTGTCAATATGCCGGAGGGGCTGGATGTGGAGAAAAACAAGATCCGCCTGGATTGACGGCGGTGAAAGGGAATTCCTGGCGGCAGGAGCAGCCGGCAGCAAAGAGCCGGAATAAAAGCCGATGATTTCACAGATACGGATGAAATCATCGGCTTTTCATTTAATAAGCGGTCCTTTCCTGCAATATTAATATTTAGTTTCATCACATCCCTGAACCATGTAATTGGACTCATCAGGGACCGGCATCATGGGATCCTCACCGGCTTCCGTGCTGCCAAACTTAAACTGCCCAACCAGATTTTTGAGAATCTGGGCCTGCCCGGACAACTCTTCGCTGGCAGCCGCGCTTTCCTGTGCTGTAGCTGAATTTGTCTGGACAACGCTGGAAATCTGGTCTATGCCCTGTGTGACCTGTCTGGCGGAGGACGCCTGGTCTGCACTGGCCGCGGAAATCTCATTGATGGCCGCGGATACATCCTCAACGCCATTTACCACTTCGTCCAGCGCCAGGGCTGTCTCACTGGCGATTTTAGTGCCGCGTTCCACCGCATGAAGGGATCCCTCAATCAGTGATGATGTATTTTTAGAAGCATCGGCGGATTTTCCTGCAAGATTGCGTACCTCGTCCGCCACCACCGCGAACCCTTTGCCTGCCTCTCCTGCCCGGGCGGCTTCTACCGCGGCGTTCAGCGCCAGGATATTGGTCTGGAACGCGATATCCTCAATTGTCTTTATGATCTTACTGATTTCACCGGACCCTTGATTGATGTCATCCATGGCTGTCAGCATTTCCTTCATGCGCTGGCTGCTTTCTTTTGCCTGGTCCATTACGGAGGCAGCTTTTTCGCTGGCTGTTTTCGCGTTGCCGGCATTTTTATCTATATGATTGGAAATCTCGTTTACAGTAGCAGCTAATTCCTCTATGGAGGACGCCTGCTCGGTCGCCCCCTGGGAGAGTGCCTGGGCTCCTGCCGCCACCTGTTCAGAGCCGCCGGCCACCTGCTCGGCACTCTGGTCGATGTTCCTTAAAACTGCTGATATCTCCTTTAATATTTTGTACATGGAGTCGGAGAGTGGTTTAAAATCCCCCACATATAAATCCTGGGACTGGCTGGTGATGGCAAAGTTACCTGCGGCCATCTCGCTCAGCCCCCAGTCAATATCATTGATAATATTGCTTATGGAATCAGTAATGAGACGGGTGGCCTCGGATAGTCTGCCCGTTTCGTCTTTGGAATGTATGACGGGCACCTGCGACTTTAAGTCACCTTCCGACAGTTTCTGGATCCTTTCCGTGCAGATGTGGATGGGATTGCCGATTTTCCTGGCCAGCCAATAAGCGATTGCCACTGCAGCAATCAGTGATATTACTAACAGAGCGCATGTGATTCCAATGGAAGTAAGGGTCGCTCCCATAAAATCCGATGTGGGTGCCGTGATGGCCATGCCCCATCCGTCTGTGCCGGCGATTGGAGAGTAGGCAGCCAGCTTCTGCACACCGTTAATTTCATACTTGTCAAAGCCGCTTTCTCCCTTCCTTATTTTTCCGTGTATGGCAGCCAGCCTGGCCAGTGATGAATCGGATTTCGCTTCCTCTTCTATGTTTTGTGTCATGATTGTGCTGGTGGTGTTGTCCGCAATGGTATAACCTTCTGAATTGATGGCATAAGCTGCGCTGTTATCGCTGATGTGCACTTGCGAAACAATATCATTTAAAAATGTACTCTGCGGAACAAAGAATACCACGCCTGCGATTGTTGTATTAGGCCGTCCGTCCTTCCATAAGGGAGCAGCCACAATAATGGACAGTTCTCCGTTGACTTCGCTGACCAAAGGCTCGGATATATTGGCCTGGCCGGCCATGGCTTTATGGAAATAATCCCGGTCAGAATAGTCCTTGCCGTCAAGGGCGCTGATTCCATCCGGCCCTATGATGTTCCCGCTCTGGAAACCGTACTGTTTTACCTTGTCATCAATCAGAAGCTGCTTATTCCCAGTGCTCTGCTGGGGATCCGTCAGCCGCGCGATGGTTCCTGTGTCGATAGCCACGTTAAGATAGGATGTAAGTTCATTTGCAACCTTGTCGGACGCGATTTTGACGGTTTCCCTGAGCGTCTGCTCCAACAGCTGATTGGTACTGCTGTAATTCAGACAGATGCCTGCGCCCCCTAAAATGCTCAGGCAGATGACAACAGTCAGTGACATGCATAATAAAATTTTTCCTTTTATACTTTTCATCTTCCTTTTACCCCTCTTTTGTGCTGATGGATTTAATATACATACTATCTTATATATTCGACACATTTTGGGAAAAAAGAAGAGGATCTATGCAGATTTAAGGTTATATATTCGTATATTTTTTAATATATTACCGGTTTTTCAAGTTAAAAAGGCTCTAAGGAAATTCAGGAAAGCCAATGCCGGGCCGGATTCCCTTATCCATAACCTTGCTCCTGAGCGGATCGGATGCAGGGGGAGAACAGCAGACACGGCGCTGTCTTTCCATGGAAACAGATTGAGTCCTTTCCCAAGAGATTGAAATGCTGGCCAATCTGCTCAGCATCATAAAGAAATGCCCCGGAGATGGAAAATGTAACATCTCCGGGGCATTTCTTTATGTGTAACAGCGCGTGCTGTCTCTTTACTGGCCCTTTTTGGCAGATTCCACCTCAGCCATTTTCATAGCCCTTACCTTAAGGGGCAGTCCGAACAGGGTAATGAAGCCGTCTGCGTCATGGTGGTCGTACAGGTCGCCTGTGGTGAAGGAAGCCAGGGACTCACTGTATAAGGAGTATGGGGATGTGGTTCCGGCCTTGATGATATTGCCCTTGTACAGTTTGAATTTTACTTCGCCTGTCACATATTCCTGGGTGGACTCAACAAATGCCTGGACAGCCTCGCGCAGAGGTGTAAACCACTTGCCCTCATAAACAATCTGGGCCAGCTTATCAGCCATGGTCTTTTTCGTCTCCATGGTGGCACGGTCTAATACCAGCTCCTCTAACTGCTGATGGGCCTCCATGAGAATGGTTCCGCCCGGTGTCTCATACACGCCGCGGGACTTCATGCCAACCACACGGTTTTCCACGATGTCCACAATGCCGATGCCGTGTTTTCCGCCCAACTCATTTAATTTGCGGATAATATCGGAAACCTTCATCTTCTGTCCGTTTACGCTGGTGGGAACACCTTTTTCAAAGGTCATGGTCACATACTCGCCCTCATCCGGTGCTTTTTCGGGAGTCACGCCAAGTACAAGCAGATGCTCGTAGTTGGGTTCCTGTGACGGATCTTCCAACTCCAGGCCCTCATGGCTGATATGCCATAAGTTCCTGTCACGGCTGTAGCTGCTGTCTGCGGAGAAGGGCAGGTCAATGCCGTGCTGCTTGCAGTATTCAATCTCGTCCTCGCGGGACTGCATGGTCCATACATCGGTCATGCGCCAGGGAGCGATAATTTTGATATCCGGGGCCAGGGCCTTGATACCCAGCTCAAAACGAATCTGGTCATTGCCCTTGCCGGTAGCGCCGTGGCAGATGGCTGAGGCGCCTTCTTTACGTGCAATATCAACCAGTCTCTTGGCAATGGCAGGACGGGCCATGGAGGTGCCTAAGAGGTATTTGTTTTCATATACTGCATTGGCCTTTACGCAGGGCATGATGTAATTGTCGCAGAAATCATCCACTAAATCTTCGATATATAATTTGGAGGCACCGGATAATTTGGCTCTCTCGTCCAGTCCGTCTAATTCGCTGCCCTGACCGCAGTCAATGCAGCAGCAGATGACTTCATAACCAAAATGCTCCTTTAACCACGGAATGATTGCGGTGGTATCCAGTCCGCCGGAATAAGCTAAAACTACTTTTTCTTTCATATTGATATCCTCCTGAGATTGCTGTACTGATTGAACTTTCATAAATATACAACAATATGTGATAAAATGCAAGTGCTAAATAAAAATATTTAAAAGATATTGCATATTATGCATTTGTAATGTATAATTATGAAATCCAAACGGGAACCAGGAAACAGGGTTCACAGAAATGCTTCTTTTCATTTAAAGAAAAACTGACTATAATGAAGGCAGCAGCCAATATTTATAAATATAAGGAGATACGGATATGATTAAGGCAGGTATTATCGGTTCCACAGGATATGCGGGAGGAGAGCTGGCAAGGCTCCTGCTCCAGAGGGATGACATAGAGATTAAATGGTATGGTTCCAGAAGCTACATAGACCAGAAATATGCATCCATCTACCAGAACATGTTCCGAATCGTGGACGATGTGTGTATGGATGATAATATGAAGGAGCTGGCAGAACAGGTGGATGTGGTGTTCACCGCCACCCCTCAGGGACTGTGCGCCTCCCTGATGGACGAGGACGTATTATCTAAAGTAAAGGTCATTGATTTAAGCGCCGACTTCCGTATTAAGGATGTGTCGGTTTATGAGAAATGGTATAAGCTGACCCATGCATCCCCGCAGTTTATCGGTGAGGCCGTATACGGGCTGCCTGAAATCAACCGGGAAAAGGTGAAGAAAGCCAGGCTCATTGCCAATCCTGGATGTTTCCCCACCTGCTCCTTCCTGTCCACCTATCCTCTGGTAAAGGAAGGGCTTATTGACCCCAATACCCTTATCATTGATGCCAAGTCAGGCACATCCGGCGCAGGCAGGGGAAGCAAGGTGGACAGTCTGTACTGTGAGGTCAATGAGAACATTAAGGCTTACGGGGTGGCCTCCCACAGACATACGCCGGAGATAGAGGAGCAGCTGTCCTATGCAGCAGGAAAACCGGTAACCATCAGCTTCACCCCTCACCTGGTACCCATGAACCGCGGAATCCTGGTGACAGCCTATGCATCCCTTACAAAGGAAGTATCCTGCGAGGAGGTAAAGGCTGTGTACGATAAATATTATGGGGATGAATATTTTGTGCGTGTCCTGGAAAAGGATGTGGTGCCCCAGACCCGGTGGGTGGAGGGCAGCAATTTTGCAGACGTGAATTTCAAGATAGACACCAGGACCAACCGGGTGGTTATGATGGGAGCCATTGACAACATGGTCAAAGGAGCGGCAGGCCAGGCCATACAGAACATGAACCTGATGTTCGGCCTGCCGGAGAATACGGGGCTTAAGCAGATTCCCATTTTCCCCTGATGGTTCAGGCTGTTGGTTTAAAGACATCTCTGAAAAGGATGAAAGAGGGAAAGAGAAAGGAAATATGAGATCATGGCAGGTACAATGGATATCCTTATCCGTGAAATGACAATAGCGGATTACGACCAGGTCTACGGCCTGTGGACAGAAATCAAGGGCTTTGGAATCAGAAGTATTGACGATTCACGGGAGGGCGTGGAGCGCTTTCTTGGGAGGAATCCCACTACCAGTGTAGTGGCTGTCCAGAACGGTCATATTATAGGAAATATCCTCTGCGGCCATGACGGCAGGACCGGCTGCTTTTATCACGTGTGCGTGGCGCCGGGATACAGGAAACACGGCATTGGATACCGCATGGTGCGCTTTGCCATGGAGGCCCTTCAGAAAGAAGGAGTCAGCAAAATCAGCCTGATTGCGTTTAAGGGTAATGAGGTGGGAAATGCGTTCTGGCAGGGAATTGGGTGGCAGGAACGGGAGGATGTGAATACATACGAATTCATACTGAATGAGGAAAACATCACCCGGTTTGTACGGTAAAATGAAAGGATGGTGCACCATGATAAAGGCAGGTGCATCTTCATATGACATAAAGGTATGGAAATAAATGGAGGAATGAGTGATATGGATGAGACAGGCATGGGAATCAAAATCATAACCGGCGGCGTCACGGCTGCCAGGGGCTTTAAGGCTGCTTCAACAGCAGCCGGAATCAAATATAAGGACCGTCAGGACATGGCTATGATTTATAGCCAGGAGCCCTGCCGGTCGGCAGGAACCTTCACCACCAATATTGTGAAGGCGGCTCCTGTAAAATGGGATAAGAACCAGGTGACAAGCGGGGCGCCTGCCCGGGCAGTGGTTATAAACGCAGGCATTGCCAATGCCTGCACCGGAGAGGAAGGCATGGGGTACTGCGGACAGACAGCAGAGGCAGCGGCCCTGGCCCTGGGAATATCTGCTGAAAGCGTCCTGGTGGCATCCACAGGCGTCATCGGCATGCAGCTGCCCATGGACAGGATTACGGCAGGGGTCAAGGCCATGGCTCCTTTGCTGGACGGAAGCCTTGAAAGCGGCACAGGCGCATCCAGGGCCATTATGACCACGGATACAAAGAACAAGGAGGTGGCTGTCCGGTTTGAGCTGGGAGGAACCACGGTGACCATGGGAGGCATGTGCAAGGGCTCCGGTATGATTCATCCCAATATGTGTACCATGCTAAGCTTTGTGACTACGGATGCGGCCATCAGCAAAGAGCTGCTCCAGGAGGCACTCAGCCAGGATATACAGGATACATACAACATGATTTCCGTGGATGGGGACACATCCACCAATGACACGGTTCTCCTTCTGGCAAACGGTCTGGCCGGCAACAAAGAAATTACAGAGAAGAATGAGGATTACCATACCTTCTGCAGAGCCTTAAAGATTGTAAACGAAACGTTAGCGAAGAAAATGGCAGGCGACGGCGAGGGCTGCACCGCTCTGTTTGAGGTAAAGGTAGTGGGGGCAGAGACTAAGGAACAGGCCAAAATTCTGGCAAAATCAGTAATCTGCTCCAGCCTTACCAAGGCAGCCATCTTCGGCCATGACGCCAACTGGGGAAGGATACTATGCGCCATGGGTTATTCCGGGGCACAGTTTGATCCGGAAAAGGTGGATCTGTATTTTGAGAGCGCTGCAGGAAAGATGCAGATTATTAAGGACGGCGTGGCCGTGGACTACAGCGAGGAGCAGGCTACCCGGATACTGTCAGAGCCGGAGGTGACGGCTGTGGCCGACATCAAGATGGGGGATGCAAAGGCCGCTGCGTGGGGCTGCGATCTGACCTTTGACTATGTTAAGATTAATGCGGATTACCGCTCATAACGAGCCACTGCACTAAGCTCGAAAAAGACCTCGCCAAGTGCCAGTGACATGTATCGCACGTAAGCGCCTGAAGGACAGGCGCTCAGTGCTCATAACGAGCCACTGCACTGAGCCCGAAAAAGACCTCGCTAAGTGCCAGTGACATGTATCGCACGTAAGCGCCTGAAAGACAGGCGCTCAGTGCTCATAAGGAGGAGTATGAAAATGAATTTGGAACCAATGCAGAAGGCGGCCGTGCTCATTGAGGCACTGCCTTATATCCAGCGTTTTAACAGGAAAATCGTGGTGGTAAAATACGGCGGAAGCGCCATGGTGGATGAGGAACTGAAGAAAAAGGTTATACAGGATGTGGTGCTTCTTAAGCTGGTAGGCTTTAAGCCCATCATTGTGCACGGAGGCGGGAAGGAGATCAGCCGCTGGGTAGGCAAGGTGGGAATGGAGGCCCAGTTTAAGAACGGACTCAGGGTTACAGACGAACCCACCATGGAGATTGCCGAGATGGTCCTTAATAAAGTCAATAAGAGCCTGGTCCAGCTGGTCAGTGAGCTGGGCATCAATGCGGTGGGAATCAGCGGCAAGGACGGCATGATGCTTAAATGCCGTAAGAAATACGCCGGCGGAGAGGACATCGGGTTTGTGGGAGATGTGGAGGAAGTGAATCCCAAAATCATATATGATTTGCTGGAAAAGGATTTTCTGCCCATCATCTGCCCCATTGGCTTTGATGAAGATTTCCTGAGCTATAACATCAATGCGGACGACGCGGCCTGTGCCATTGCCACGGCAGTGGAGGCGGAAAAGCTTGCTTTCCTCACGGATGTGGAGGGCGTGTATAAGGATTATGAGGATAAGTCCTCTCTTATCTCCGAGATGACGGTGGAGGAGGCCCAGAATTTTGTGGACAGCGGAATGCTGGGAGGCGGTATGCTTCCCAAGCTTCAAAACTGCATCAACGCCATAAAATACGGCGTATCCAGGGTGCATATCCTGGACGGGCGTATTCCTCATTGCCTGCTGCTGGAAATCTTTACTGACAAGGGTATTGGAACCGCTATCTATAATTCCGAAGAAGATGAGAGGTATTATCATGGCTGATAAACAGTTGATGGAACGGGCAGAACAGGCCCTTTATAAGGTGTACAACCGGTTCCCTGTGGTGTTTGACCATGGGGAGGGAGTGAAGCTCTACGATACAGAGGGAAACGAGTATCTGGATTTCGGCGCTGGCATTGCGGTCATGGCGCTGGGCTATGGGGATGAGGAGTATACAAAGGCCGTGGAGAAACAGCTTCACAAGCTGACCCATATTTCCAATCTGTTTTACAACCAGCCCTCCATTGAGGCCGGCGAGAAGCTGCTTCAGGTATCCCATATGGATAAGGTATTTTTCACAAACAGCGGTACCGAGGCCATTGAGGGGGCTCTTAAGATTGCAAAGCGCTATCACTATAACAAACTTCATGAAACCATGGGAGACGGCTGCGACGGCTGCGAGGACGCGGAGCCGGACATGACCGGGGAAATCATTGCCATGAACCATTCCTTCCATGGAAGGAGCCTGGGCGCCCTGTCCGTCACTGGCAATGCCCACTACCAGGAGCCCTTTAAGCCCCTTATACCGGGAATCCGCTTTGCAGATTTCAATGACCTGGACAGCGTGAAGAAGCTGATTAACAGTAAGACATGTGCGGTTATTATGGAGACCATCCAGGGAGAAGGAGGTATCTATCCTGCCACGGAGGAATTCTTAAAAGGGGTCAGGGCCCTGTGTGATGAACATGACCTGCTCCTTATACTGGATGAAATCCAGTGCGGTATGGGCCGTTCCGGGGAAATGTTTGCCTGGCAGCATTACGGCGTGAAGCCGGACGTGATGACAGTGGCCAAGGCGCTGGGAAACGGGCTTCCCATAGGTGCCTTCCTGGCATGGGGCAAAGCGGCTAGTGCCATGGTTCCGGGCGACCACGGCACCACCTATGGCGGCAATCCGCTGGTGACGGCGGGAGCCGGCGCAGTGCTTGATATTTTTGAGAAACGCCGTATCACGGAACATGTAAAGGAGATTGGGGCCTATCTCTACGAGAAGCTGGAGGAGCTGTCAAAGGAACTGGATTGCATCAGGGCACATCGGGGAATGGGATTGATTCAGGGATTGGAGTTCTCTGTACCGGCAGGCCCCATTGTGTCAAAAGCGCTGCTGGAGCAGAAGCTGGTGTTAATCAGCGCCGGGACCAATATTATCCGTTTCGTTCCGCCTCTGGTGATTGAGAAGGCGGATGTGGACGAGATGATGAAACGTCTTAGGGCAGCGGCAGCAGAGTAGGGAATCGGTAACAGCGCAGGGAATAAGCAGCAGAGCAGAGAATAAGCAGTAGTGCAGGGAATAAGCAGTAGTGCAGGAATTAGCAGCAGAGTAACGGTAACGGACCAGGGAATCGGTTTAGAGAAAAAATCGGTTTTAAAGTAAGAATAAGCGGGTAGTGCAAAGGAAGATGCCCTGCCCGCCAAAGGCGGCAGGAAATACCTGTGTTACAGGGACCTGCCGTTTTTTTGTATGGCTGCCCCTTTCCTTAAGTAAATCTTTCGTTTTCATTTATGAAATGTTATGAAAATACAGGATGAAATATTTATGGCAAACCTATATAATAGCCTTATTAAATGAACAGCAATGGCGCAAATGTTTATTTTTTGTTGTATAAGTATGCCATATGTGATATAACTGTATTAATATAAATAATACAGTATCCGCTGGTATTAAGGAGGGAGTCATGGGAACAGAGAAAAAAGCTGGTGATTTAGAGGAAATCCAGGTTTTGGAAGGCATTTCAGAGTCTGAGGAAATTGACCGCCGCGTGGAGGAGCTGATGGCTCCGGAGGAGGAAGGAAACGGAAAGAAAAAGAAGAAAAAGCAAAAGCAAAAGACCGGACACCGGTCTTCGGAGGGAGGCTTTCACCCTGTCCGGCGCTTTAAGGGGTTCAGCCGGAAGCGCAAGATAATCACGGTCCTGGTACTGGCGGCAGTGGTTTTGTTTGGGTTCTCCCGTATGTCCGGAGGAAAGAAGGAGCTGGGGATCCCGGTTGCCGTGATGCCTCTTGCCAAACAGGACGTTCAGGAAAAGCTTACGGTAAGCGGTCCTGTATCAGGCACAGACAGCGTGGATGTGGTGTCCAATATTCATGCGGAAATCACTGCCATGAATGTGAAGGAAGGCGATACCGTGACGAAAGGACAGGTGCTGGCTGTGGTGGACAGCACGGATCTGGAGCGGGAAGTGCAGATTGCCCAGAACGCCTACGACCTTGCTGTGGCTAATAAGCAGGAAAAAGATAAGGAAGCAGCTCTTGGATACGAAAAGGCGGTCCAGGATTTCCAGAAGGCCAGCCTGGATCACAGCAGGAACAGCCAGCTCTTTGCCACCGGCGATATTTCACAGATGGAGCTGGAAGCCAGCGCCAATGCCCTGAATGACGCCAGAAGGCAGATGGAAGGCTATACGGTTGAGAATGGGAGAGGCGTTGCGGATTCGTCCTACGGCATACAGATACAGAACGCAGCCTTTGATTTGGAAAAGAAAAAAGAAGAACTGGATAATACCCAGATAAAGAGCACCATTGACGGCACCGTGGTCCGTGTCAATTCCAAGGTGGGCCAGTTTGCGGATAAGGTGGAGGATGATAAACCTATTCTCAGCATCGAGAACCTGGAGCAGTTGGAACTGGAAATCAAGGTAAGCGAGTTTTCCATCGGCAAGGTAAAGGTGGGACAGATGGCGACCATCACAGCGGATATCCTGGACGGTGAGACTGCAGAAGGCGAGGTCGTAAAGATATCGCCCACAGGCGAGGAAAAAGGCGGCGGATCTACGGAGAGGGTTATTCCCACTACCATACGGGTGGACGGTGGAAGCTCAAAGCTTATTGCGGGAATCACGGCAAAAGCAGAACTTTTAATCAGAGAGGCAAAGGATGTTTTCGTCGTTCCCTCATCGGCGCTTTTTGACGACGGGGAAGTGACATACATAGCCATTGTGCAGGATATGAAGGTTAAACGAATACCTGTGACCATGGGAGTGGACGGCGACGTGGTGGTAGAGGTCATTCCCACAGACGGTACAGTGCTGGAGGAGGGAATGCAGGTTATCACCAATCCGGGACCCCATCTCATGGACGGTGCTGCCGTGCTGATCACCCAGTAGCAGGAGGCGCCGTATGAAGAAGTGGATGAAGTTTTTACACAGGGACAGCATGATTCAGGAAGAAGTCTATGACGGACCCCTGATTAAGCTGGAGAATCTGGTCAAGATATATGATACCGGGGCCATTAAGGTACTGGGACTTAAGAAAATAAACCTTACCATTGAACGGGGGGAGTTTGTGGCCATCATGGGACACTCCGGCTCCGGAAAATCCACCCTGATGAACATACTCGGGTGTCTGGACCGGCCTACCCTGGGCCATTACTACCTGGACGGCATTGACGTGGCAGACATGACGCCGGACCAGCTCTCCGATATCAGGAACCGGAAAATCGGGTTTGTGTTCCAGTCCTTTAACCTGATATCCAGGACATCGGCCCTTAAGAATGTGGAGCTGCCCATGACCTATGCCAGGGTGCCAAAGGCCAAACGGGCGGTCAGGGCCCAGCTGCTATTGGAACGGGTGGGGCTGGGAGCCAGGAAGGAACATATGCCAAACGAGCTCTCCGGAGGCCAGAGGCAGAGGGTTGCCATAGCCAGAGCTCTTGCCAATGAACCGCCCTTAATTCTGGCAGACGAGCCCACAGGAAACCTGGATACCGCCTCCTCGGTGGAAATCATGGAGCTGTTTACAAAGCTTCACCAGGAAGGGGCTACCGTGGTGCTGGTTACCCATGAGGAGGATATAGCAGCCTTTGCCCACCGCGTTATACGGTTCAGCGACGGGCAGATACAGAGTGACAAATTGAATGCGTCCGGGGTGACTTCTGAGGACGGGAAGGGGGGAGAGCAGAATGCTGATTGAAAACATGAAGATGGCATTTTCAGCCATCCGGTCCAATAAGATGCGTTCCGCCCTGACTATGCTGGGAATCATCATCGGCATTGGTTCCGTCATAGCCATCGTGTCCATCGGAGATACCATGCGCGGACTTTTCTCTGATTTATACAAGGATGTGGGTATTACCCAGGCCTATATATCCATTGGTTACTGGGTAGATGATGTGCGGCAGAGCGATTATTTTACCCTGGACGAGATGGAGCGGGCCAAGGAGGCCTTTAAGGACCAGGTCGCCTATATAGACAGCAGTGCCTATACCAGCAGTGATGCCGAGTATAAACGGACTAAGATTAAATTTGACTATCAGGGAATTGACTACAATTACCAGGATGTGCAGCCGGTGAACGTGGTGTACGGCCGCTATCTCAACGAGGGAGACATCCTGGGAAGAAGGAAGAACGTGGTCATGGATACCAAGAGCGCCCAGATGCTGTTCGGCACTGAGAATGCGGTTGGGCGGTCCTTCAGAACCACCTTATATGGTTCTACCGACGACTTTACGGTGGTGGGCGTGTACCGCAAGGAGGTCAACGCCTTCCAGGCCCTGATGATGGGCAACAGCGATGACAAGGGTTCGGCATTCATTCCATACACCCTTCTGACCTGGCCCAACGACTATTTTTACCAGCTCCATGTGTATGCAAAGGACGATGTGAACCTGGACCAGTTCTTCAGCCAGTTTAAGGCATATGCGGCCAAGATGCACGGCAGGCAGCCGGAGGATATGTACATGTATACGGCCATGCAGGAAATGACCTCAGTGGACAGCATGATGGGCAGCCTGTCCATGGCAGTGGGCGGTATCGCGGCCATTTCGCTGATGGTGGGCGGAATCGGCATTATGAATATCATGCTGGTGTCCGTGACGGAGCGTACCAGGGAAATCGGCATCCGGAAAGCCCTGGGAGCAAGGACCAGGGATGTGTTAATACAGTTTTTGACGGAGTCAGCCATATTATCGGCCTGCGGCGGCATTATCGGTGTCATACTGGGAGTGGGAACCGTATCCCTGGGAGGATTCCTTCTGGGATTTGCGGTGGTCATAAAACCGGGGGTCATCGTGGTTGCAGTGTCATTTTCAGCAGTGGTCGGTATCTTTTTTGGATTATATCCTGCATCCAAGGCAGCCAAGGCAGACCCGATAGACGCGCTGCGTTACGAATAGACGGGACATCCCGACGGAGCAAATCAAGGATGCGGCCGGAGGATTTCAAAGGATGCGGCCGGAGGAAATCAAGAATCGAGACAGGAGGAAAGCAAGTGAGACGGATGAGCGGTACATGGAAGAGAGCAGGAGCCATGGGATTGGCCCTGATGCTGGCCCCGGTTCCGGGTATGCTGCGGCCGGTGACTGCATGGGCCAGCCCGGAGTTTGCCTATTCTGCGGACAAATGGGCGGCGCTGAGGGATGATGTGCTGGAATACGGGGAGCTGGCTGACCTGGTCCACGAATACAATGCCACGGTTATTAATAACCGTTTGGAATACGACGACTACAGGGGCAAGGACCACGATGAAATGAAAAATGCCTACCAGGACATTGCCGACAGGCTCTATGATTCCAGCGATAAGATGATGGATTCCGTCAATGAGGACCAGCCGGGATACGCGGGAACAGCGGTGGGGGCCATAAGCGCCCGCCTTCAGGCTGAACAGAACCAGGAGCTGGCTGATTCACAGAATGAGGACGGACGGGTGAAGAAGCTGGAGTACGACAGACAGGAGGCTGTTCTAGTAAAGGATGCCCAGACAAAGATGATATCCTACTGGCAGAAGGCCAAGGCGCGTCCTGCCCTGGAGGAGGATGTGAACCAGGCCAGGTCAAAGTATGAGGCCATGGCAGTGAAAGCAGGCCAGGGCATGGCTACCCAGGCTGAGCTGCTTGGGGCCCGGGAAAAGATGGAGGCAGCCCAGGCAGCCCTGGAGACCAATGACAGGGAGAGGGACGGACTGCGCAGAGAGCTCTGCGTCATGACGGGTTGGGATCACGATGCCCAGCCGGATATCAGGGAAGTGCCGGTGCCGGATGCCGGGGAGATGGATCAGATTGACCTGGAGTTTGATAAGGAAAGGGCCATAGAGCAGAACTTTACCCAGACAGCCAATGAGCGCCGTCTGACATTTACGGGCAACGGGACCCAGTGGGATGTGATGAACCAGAAGGTGGAGACAGGCCGCAGGCAGATTGAGGCGGATGTGGAAGCCAGATATAAGCTTTTGGAGCAGGCCAGGGCTGATTATGAACAGGCGGCGGGCGAGCTGGAGCTGGCCCGTACCGGGGCCCAGACAGCTGAGCGCAAATACAGCCTGGGCATGATTTCCAAAAATGAATATACACAGCAGCAGGGAACCATGGCCTCCAGCCAGTCTGCATGCGATACGGCAGGCCTGAAATACAGGCAGGCCCTGGAGGATTACAGATGGGCGGTCAACGGCCTTGCACAGACAGAGGGGGCATAGGATATGGTGAAAAAATACTTACTGCTCTTCATGGGCCTCTTCTTTGCCTGCCTGTACCCTCTGGAGGCCCATGCAGATGCAATGCCCGATGTCATTCGTTATGAGGAGTTAGAGACGCTGGTAAAAGCCAGCAGCCCCCAGATACAGATGGAACAGGCGCAGTATGACAGCCGCCTGGCGCGGTACGAGAATGCCAGGGAGGAAATTATGGAAACCAGACGTCTTCTCAGGGAGGAGGCCGAGGACCTGGAGAAGAACGGGGACAAAGACAGTGCCGGACAGTACCGGGCCCAGGCCAAGACCCTGGAGGATGCGGCCAAGGATATGGATAAGCAGATTCGCTCGGCCCAGGGCAGCCAGGCGTCCATGTCCCTTCGCAGGATGGAGGATACCGTACTCTGGACAGCCCAGAATCTTATGGGTACCTATAACACCCTTAAAGCGGAACAGGAGGCGGCTTTGGCTCAGGCGGAGTGGAAACAGAGCCAGTATGAGAAGCTGCTGCGCCAGGTCCAGACAGGAAGCGCCTCTGCCGCCCAGGCGGACCAGGCAGGAAAAGAGGCTGATGCGGCCGCTGCCAAGGCAAAGGCTGTACAGGACGAGATGGAACGGGTGAAGAAGGAATTATTCATTCTCACCGGATATCCGGAAGGATCCCAGGCAGAAGTCGGTCCCATGCCGGCGCCCCGGCCTGAGCGTGTCCTGGAAATGGGAGGCAGCACCGACAAATGGCGCGCGCTGGGCAACAATTATTCCCTGAGGGAACAGAGGAGCGGAGGAGCCAGCTCCAATAAAGAACTCCATGCCCGCCAGCGGGATATCCGCCAGAGTGAGGAGTCTATGTACGGCCAGCTGGATACACTGTATCAGGATGTCCTGGCCAGCCAGACACTCTGGACCAGCGCAGCAACATCCATGGCATCCCAGGAAGCCGCGTTCCAGGCAGCATCCAACAAGCTGGCCCTGGGAATGCTGTCGCGCCAGGAATATCTGGAGGCAAAAGCGGCCTACATGGACGCCGCCGCTGCCAAAGAAAGGGCAGACACAGGCTTCCAGCAGGCCATGGATACATATGACTGGGCTCTGAAGGGTTTCATGACATAAATAATGACATAAATACCATCGGATTTCATCTATTGGTTGTATAATCCCTTACCGCTTCATCATCCGGTAACCCACTCCCACGTGGGTCTGGATGTACTGGGGCTGTGAGGGATTTTTTTCAATCTTTTTCCGCAGGGAGGCCATGAAAACGCGGAGGGAGGCCACGTCCCCTTCCCAGGCAGCGCCCCATATTTCCCGGGTTATGTAGGAGTGGGTCAGGACCTTTCCCACATTGTGGGCAAGGAGGCAGAGAAGCTTGTATTCATAGGGAGTCAGGTGCAGTTCCTCCCCGTCCAGGCAGGCGCACCCCGCCGCATAGTCAATGGTCAGCCCTCCGTTGGCAAACAGGGAGGTCTGTACTTCCTCCAGGGACTGCATATAGCTTAACCGTCTCTGGGTGGAGCGGAGTCTGGCCAAAAGCTCGTCCACGGAAAAAGGCTTGGTCAAATAGTCGTCCGCCCCGGCGTCCAGGGCCGCTATCTTGTCGCTGTCCTCGCTTCTGGCGCTGATGACAATAATGGGGGTATTGGTCCAGGAACGGATTTTAAGAATCACGTCCACTCCGTCCATGTCCGGAAGCCCCAGGTCCAGTAAGATGATGTCAGGTCTCTGGGAAGCAGCGGACAGGATGCCCTGTTCTCCCTTATCCGCCCATATATAATGGTAATCGTGCATCTCCAGGGTGGTGGCGATGAGATTTTTCACTGCTTTGTCATCCTCTATAATCAGGATGGATGGCTTATTCATGTAAGGATACCTCCTTGGCTGGTAATGTAAGCCGGAATATGCTTCCGGCAGGTTTGTTGTCTAAAACTTCGATGGTGCCCTTGTGGGCGCTCAGTATTGCCCTGCAAAGGGGCAGTCCCAGTCCCATACCCCGCTTTCCGTCCGCGGATTTGTGGCCGGTGGTATAGAACATTTCAAAAATCTTTTCCTTTGACTCATCGGGAATACCGGGCCCGTTGTCGCTGACGTCAATGACGGCAGAGGCGCCTTCCTGGCGGCTGTTTACCATGATGGTGGAACCTTCCGGCGTGTACTTCACCGCATTGTCCACCAGGTTGGTTATGACTTGTATAATCAGCCTGGCATCCATGTCAGCCAGGATATAGTCGCCCACCTGATTTACCCTGATGGTGTGGTGTTCGTGACGCCGGTTGATATGGCGCATGGCTTCGTCTATAACTTCCTCCAGCAATTCGGTTTCCATGTGCAGGTGGACGCCCTGGCCTTCCATACGAGTGATGGACAGAAGGTTTTCCACCAGATTGATAAGCCACATGGAATCATCGTATATGTCCCTGTATATCCGGCTCCGGTGTTCGGCCGACAGGTTCTCCCCATCACTCATCAGGACACCTGCATTGCCGGATATGCTGGTGAGCGGGGTGCGCAGATCATGGGAGATGGAACGCAGCAGATTGCTCCGAAGCTGTTCCGCCCGGGCCATGGCCGCTTCCTCCTCCCGCTTCCTGGAAATATATTCTTTTTCCAGCGCCATGGAACACTGGGCTATGATGGCTACTGCCAGACTGTTTTCAAAGTCGCCGGGAGGCGTGGTGCCCACATGAATTCCCATGACGCCATAGACAGAGCCTGAGCTTTGAAGGGGCAGGAAGTGGTAAGCTGCTGCAGGAAACAGCCCTGTGGCAGCCCCTGTTTCCTTTCCCTCCTGAAAGCATTTCCGGGCAGCAGTCAGTTCCTCTAAGGTGTCAGGGGCCGGTCCCCTTCCTGTTGCGGGAGAAGAGTACTCACGGAAACAAAGGGGGGACTTAAGGCCGGCTCCATCCTGTTCAAAGCAGGTAATGTCCCTTTTGAGCAGCTTGTTCAGCTGTATGGCGGTACAGGTCAGGATATCCGCCGGTGCAGCGGCCTTCTGGAGCATCTGGCTGGTGTCCAGGATGACGCCGGAGCGGTAGGCATCCTGTTGGGAAAGCCGTGCCTTTTCTTTCATCTGTACGGTGAAGGAACTGGTAAATACAGCTGCCAGAAATGTAATCAGAAGGGTAAGCTGGGTGCCTGCGTCCTCTGCCTTCAGGACGAACATGGGCTCTGTAAATATGTAGTTGAACAGCAGTACGCTGGCCAGGGAAGCGCTGATGCTGTACCAGCGGCTGGCTGTGACTGCCGCCACCACCAGGACTCCCAGAATATATACGGTAATGATATTGGCCTGGGACAGGCCAAGGGTTTCTAACAGAAATCCAATGGCAGTGGCTGCGGCCAGGACTGCCATGGTTTTTAGGGTGTCAAGGATTCGGGAACGAGCCATGGAATGAAAAACCTCCTTCATTGTCTACCCGAACAGTATATCATATCTTTGGGTTAAATGACTGTATCTTTATATAATATTTATATAATCTTTATACCGGAGGCGGTTCCGTTATACCTGCTTTATGCCCTTAGTGGTAAGCTTGAAGGCACTAGGAGGTGATTATATGAAGTATCTGGAAAGGCAGTCTCCGGCCAGAATCATTGCCATTGGTTTTCTGGCCGTTATCCTTACAGGATCTTTTTTGCTGATGCTGCCGGTGTGTGTAAAGCCGGGAGTCAGGCTTCATTATGTGGATGCTCTGTTTACATCCACCAGCGCAGTGTGTGTTACCGGTCTTATAGCCGTGGACACAGCCGATACCTATACGGCTCTGGGCCAGACTGTGGTGGCTCTTTTGATTCAGATTGGTGGTCTGGGTGTGACCTCAGTGGGCGTGGGCGTGATTCTGGCTCTTGGAAAAAGGGTGAATTTAAAGGAACGCCTTCTGGTAAAGGAAGCCCTTAACCTGGATTCCGGCAGGGGAATCGTGTGTCTGGTGAGAAATGTACTGATTACCACCCTTTGTTTTGAGGGAGTGGGAGCTGTCTTAAGCTTCCTGGTATTTTCCAGGGATTATCCGCCCTTAAAGGCGGTTGGAATCAGCCTGTTCCACTCTGTGGCCGCGTTTAACAATTCGGGGTTTGATATACTGGGGGGACTTAAAAACCTGACGGGATATCAGGACAATGTGCTGCTGAACCTGACTACGGCCGGACTGATTATATTTGGAGGGCTGGGCTTCCTGGTCATCATGGATTTGATAAAGAACCGCTCCTTTAAAAAGCTGTGCCTTCACTCCAAGGCGGTGATTGTGACAACCCTGATACTTTTGGCATCCGGCACAATACTGATTTGGCTGACAGAGGATATTACCTGGCTGGGGGCGTTCTTTACCAGTGTATCGGCCAGGACAGCGGGCTTCTCCACATTTCCTCTGGGAGAATTCACTTCCGCCGGACTGCTGAGCGTTTCCGTGCTCATGTTCATCGGCGCCTCGCCGGGGTCCACAGGAGGCGGCATCAAGACCAGCACCTTATTTACCTTGTTTCATACCATCAAAGGTGCTGCCTGCAATGAGGAGCCCCATGCCTTCCATTACCGGATTCCCCAGGAGGCATTTTACAAGGCAGCCATTGTGACGGCGCTGTCGGCCCTGGTGGTGTGCCTGGGAACCTTTTTCATGTGTATCCTGGAGCCGGGGATTCCTTTTGAGGATATTCTGTTTGAAATCACATCGGCTTTCGGAACCGTGGGTCTGTCCACCGGCATTACGCCGGGACTCAGCTCCCTCAGCAAGCTTCTGGAGGTGCTGGTAATGTATATCGGCAGACTGGGGCCGCTGACCATTGTCACGATTTGGGTATTCAAACCCACTAAATCCGTATCCTATGCGGAAGGAAGCATTTCCATCGGATAGGGGAAGATAAGTGAAATAGCTGTAAGCACATTTTGAATGGATAGAGGAGGTTTTATATATGGCACGAAAACAGACAGAGGCAATGTCCTATGGAATCATAGGTCTGGGAAGGTTTGGAAGCGCACTGGCGGCAACCCTGGCAGAGGCGGATAAGGAGCTTATGGTGCTGGACAGAAGCGAGGAAAAAATCAGGCAGGCCAGAAACTATACGGAACATGCGTATGTGGTAAAGGATCTGCAGAAGGAGACACTGCGTGAGACAGGAATACAGAACTGCGATGTGGTGGTGGTCTGCATCGGTGACAAGGTGGATGTAAGCATTCTCACCACTCTCAATGTAATCAATCTGGGTGTGCCCCAGGTGGTGGCCAAGGCCAACAGCCCGGAACAGGGCGAGATTCTGGAGAAAATCGGAGCCCAGGTGGTATATCCTGAAAGAGACATGGCAGTCCGCCTGGCCAGGAGACTTATCTCCAAGCGTATATTCAATCTCTTTGAGCTGGACCAGAACGTGGATATATCTGAAATAAAGACCACCAGGAAGCTTACGGGCCAGTCTGTGCGGGATGCACAGCTGAGGAACCGGTACGGCATCAACATAATCGCCATCACCAGAGGCGGATGGCTGACCACAGATGTAAGCCCGGATTATGTGTTCCAGGATGAGGATACGGTGATTGTGATTGGGGAGCGGGAGAAGATCAAGCGCCTGGCAGACGATTTGGCGCGGTGACAGAGGATTGGAAGTGTGGGGTGAAAGTCATTTAAACAGATGACCAAACAGCTCGTTCCTTTTACAGATGTAAAAAAACCAGGAGGAAATTTTCTTGATGGAGAGTTCCTTCTGGTTTTTTGCATAGGTTCATAACCGACCTGTTTTTTCTGCTGTTATACTGTTTCTGTTAACCGGAATAAACAAATTCACACCGGAAAACGGCGTATGCCAGCCGTAAACCGTCCGGCGTTCCGGACATGTTTGGGACAGCTCCTCCGGCTGGCGGATTTATATTAACCACATCGTTATGTTTTGAAAAGAATATTGGTTTCGCACAAAGAAAAGGGAGGGATTTCAAATATCTGCCAAATATTTTATACAAAATGTAGAAAATGCACAAAAAACACAAGATATATTGACATTGAGTTGTCTATTGTGATAGACTCAAGATGTCAGAAGATGACGCAATAGAATAGAAGTATAAGTATTCAAAACTTATATATGCTCAAGATAGGTTGAGCGTTTCTACCAACTACCGTAATAGTTGACTATAAGTTTTCACATCAGGTACTGCCCGGGGCGCCGGAGACAGGCTGATGTGGAGCCTTAGGAACAGCGGTGGTTTTTTTGTTTGCAAAAAAATGCAGATAGAAGCCCGGGCCCGCCGCTGTACGGGTGAATACAAGGGTGCGCCGGTCACCGGCGTATCACGGAAAAGGAGGAGCATATGGCAGAAAATTTTGTATTAAAGGGCAATATCTGCTACAGCCAGGATTCCCGCACACTGATTTGTGTGGAACAGGGATATCTGGTATGTGCAGACGGCGAATCAGCCGGCGTGTACAAAGAACTTCCGCAGATGTATGCAGGCTTTCCTCTGACGGATTATGGAGACAGGCTGATTGTGCCGGGTCTTACGGACCTTCATCTCCATGCCCCGCAGTATTCATTCAGAGGTCTGGGTATGGACCTTGAACTATTGGAATGGCTGAACACGCGGACGTTTCCAGAGGAGGCCAAGTACAGCGATATGGAGTATGCCGGGAAGGCGTATACCATATTTGCGGAAAACATGAAACACAGTGCAACCACAAGGGCTTGTATATTTGCAACCATGCACAGGGAGGCTACGGAGCTTCTCATGGATTTGATGGAGGAGACCGGACTTAAGACCATGGTAGGCAAGGTGAACATGGACCGGAACAGTCCGGATATCCTGGTGGAGGAGACAGCGGAATCCCTGAGGGAGACCAGACAATGGCTGGAGGACATAAAGGGACGGTACAGGAACACGGTTCCCATTCTCACGCCAAGGTTCATTCCCACCTGCTCCGACACCCTGATGGAAGAGCTCAAGAAGATTCAGATGGAGTATGATCTTCCGGTCCAGTCCCATCTGTCGGAAAACAAGGGAGAGATTGACTGGGTGAAGGAACTTTGCCCGTGGTCTGAGTTTTACGGCGATGCATACGACCATTTCGGCATGTTCGGCAGCGGCGTGAAAACCATCATGGCCCACTGTGTGTGGCCGCCGGAAAAGGAAATACAGAGAATGAGGGACAACGGCGTATACGTGGCCCATTGTCCCCAGTCCAACACCAACCTGTCCTCCGGCATTGCGCCCGTCAGGACCTATCTGGAACAGGGTATCCCCACAGGACTTGGCACGGATGTGGCCGGAGGCGCGGGAGAGTCCGTATTCAGAGCCATGGCTGACGCCATCCAGGTGTCGAAGCTGCGCTGGAGACTGGTGGATGAGACATGCAAGCCCCTTACGGCAGAGGAGGCATTCTACCTGGGAACAAAGGGCGGCGGCGGATTCTTCGGAAAGGCTGGAAGCTTTGAGGAAGGTTATGAATTAGACGCGCTGGTGCTGAACGACGAGAGCCTTAAGCATCCTCAGCCTCTGAGCCTAAAGGAGCGGCTGGAGCGGTTCATTTACCTTTCGGATGAGCGCCATATTGACGCCAAGTATGTGGCGGGCAGAAAGATATTTTAACAGAAGATGTTTTAAATGAAAATTGAATAGATACATAAAAGGGCGGAAAGGGGTACCGTTCTTTAAAATAGAAACAGCGGAAAACTATAGGTATGAATTCAAGGAGGTATGAAGTATGGAGAACAAATCAAATCAGGGATTCCTGGAAAAAGTATTTCACCTGTCGGAAAACCACACAGATGTCAAAACAGAGGTAATTGCCGGTATCACCACGTTCATGACAATGGCCTACATCCTTGCAGTGAATCCGAACATCCTGAGCGCCACGGGAATGGACAGAGGTGCTGTCTTTACAGCCACTGCCCTTGCATCCCTGGTTGCCACCCTGCTGATGGCTGCATTTGCCAATTATCCTTTTGTGCTGGCGCCCGGCATGGGACTGAATGCTTACTTTGCATACACCGTAGTACTCCAGATGGGTTATACCTGGCAGATGGCTCTGGCAGCCGTATTTGTGGAAGGCCTTATCTTCATCGCACTGTCTCTTACCAATGTGCGTGAAGCTATTTTCAATGCCATTCCCATGAATCTGAAACACGCAGTATCCGCAGGTATCGGGCTTTTTATCGCCTTCATCGGTCTGCAGAACGCTAAAATCGTGGTGGAGAGCGCCACCCTTGTATCCGTATTTTCATTCAAAGGCTCTCTGGACGCAGGAACATTTAATTCCGTGGGAATCACCGTGCTGCTGGCTCTTATCGGCGTACTTATTACCGGTATCCTGGTTGTTAAGAACATAAAGGGAAACATCCTCTGGGGTATTCTCATCACATGGATTTTAGGTATTATCTGCGAAGTGACAGGGCTGTACCAGCCGAATGCAGAGCTGGGAATGTTCAGCGTACTTCCTGATTTCTCCAGCGGTTTCGGTATCCAGAGCATGGCGCCCACCTTCTTTAAGATGGATTTCAGCGGCATCCTGTCCCTGAACTTTGTAACCATCATGTTCGCGTTCCTGTTTGTGGATATGTTCGATACACTGGGAACACTGATTGGCGTGGCATCCAAGGCCGATATGCTGGATAAGGACGGAAAGCTTCCTAAGATTAGAGGTGCCCTTCTGTCTGATGCCATCGGTACCTCCCTTGGCGCTGTATTCGGTACCTCCACCACAACCACATTCGTTGAGAGCGCTTCCGGCGTTGCGGAAGGCGGAAGAACCGGACTTACATCCGTAGTGGCAGCTATATTCTTTGGTCTGTCCCTGTTCCTGTCACCAATTTTCTTAGCCATCCCGTCCTTTGCAACGGCACCGGCCCTGATTATCGTAGGTTTCCTGATGATCAGCTCAATTTTGAAGATTGATTTCAACGACTTTACAGAGGCAATTCCAAGCTACATCGCCATCATCGCCATGCCTTTCATGTACAGCATTTCCGAAGGTATTGCAATGGGCGTTATCTCCTACGTGGTTATCAACGTTGCAACCGGCCATGCGAAGGAGAAGAAAATCAGCCTTCTGATGTATATATTGGCTATATTATTTGTACTTAAGTATGTATTAATTTAAAACGAGCAGCATATAATGCAGACGCCTGGAATACAGGCGTTTGCGCATTCAGGATAAGGAGGTAGAGCACACCATGGGAATTGGTAAAAACATGACCCGCGTTGACGCATTTGACAAAGTCACAGGCAGTGCCAGGTATACAGCCGATTTAGAGCCACAGGGTCTTCTGGTGGCAAAGGTAATACGCAGCACCATCGCCAACGGCGTGGTAAAAAGCTTTGATTTGGAAGAAGCACGGAAGGTGCCGGGGGTAGTGAAGATTGTTACGTGCTTCGATGTGCCGGACATCCAGTTCCCCACACCCGGCCATCCATGGTCCGTGGAAACGGCCCATCAGGATATTGCGGACAGAAAACTTCTCAATACCAGGGTGCGGGTCTATGGAGACGATATTGCAGCCGTGATAGCGGAGGACGATATAGTGGCAGCCAGGGCAGCCAGGCTTGTGAAGGTGGAGTATGAGGAGTATGCTCCCCTGCTGACCGTGGAGGACGCCATGGCAGAGGGCGCATCCCGACTTCACGATGAAAAACCTGGAAATGTCATCGCCCATTCTTCTTTTGTGGTGGGCGAAGGGACTTACGGGGAAGCAGTGAAGGAGGAGGGACTGGTGGAGATAGAAAAGGACTACCGGACCCAGAGCGTGCAGCACTGCCACATAGAGACGCCCATCTCCTTTGCCTATATGGAAAAGGGAAGAATCATCGTCACCACATCCACACAGATCCCCCATATTGTGCGCCGTGTCATCAGCCAGGCGCTGGGACTGCCCATGGGCCGTATCCGTGTGATAAAGCCCTACATCGGCGGCGGATTCGGCAACAAGCAGGATGTACTCTATGAGCCCTTAAATGCTTTCCTTACCACCCAGGTGGGAGGAAGAGGGGTCAGGATGGAGATATCCAGGGAAGAGACTCTGGGATGTACCAGGGTGCGCCATGCCATCGAGTTCAAGGTAAAGGCAGCGGCCAGAAAGGACGGCACGCTGGTTGCCAGGAAGCTGGAGGCATATTCCAACCAGGGCGGATACGCGTCCCATGCCCATGCCATCGTAGCCAACTCCTCCAATGAGTTCAAGCAGATTTACAAGGATGAGAAGGTGCTGGAGTCCGATGCCTGGACTGTGTACACCAATCTGGCCACAGGCGGCGCCATGAGGGGATACGGAATTCCCCAGGCCGCGTTTGCCGCGGAATGCATGGCAGACGACCTGGCCCTGGCCCTTCACATGGACCCGTTGGAATTCAGGAAAAAGAACTGCATGAGGCCGGGATACGTTGACCCCCACACTCATGTGAAATGCAATACATACGGCCTGGCGGAATGTATGGAAAAGGGCCGGGAATTCATCCGCTGGGATGAAAAACGCAGGGAATATGAAAACCAGACAGGACCCGTGCGAAAGGGAATCGGTATGGCTATCTTCTGCTATAAGACAGGCGTATATCCCATATCCCTGGAAACAGCGTCCTGCCGCATGATACTGAACCAGGACGGCTCCATGCAGCTGCAGATGGGGGCAACGGAAATCGGCCAGGGTGCCGACACCGTGTTTACCCAGATGGCGGCAGAGGTGACCGGAATCACGGAAGATAAGGTAAATGTGCTGTCCACCCAGGATACGGACGTAAGCCCCTTTGATACCGGCGCATATGCATCCAGGCAGACCTATGTCAGCGGTATGGCAGTGAAGAAAACCGGTGCTATATTTAAGGAAAAGATACTGGATTACGCTGCTTATATGCTGGAGAAGCCCCAGGATACCCTGGATGTAAGGGATAACCACATTGTGGATAAGGAGACCGGAACGCAGCTGCTGCCCATGGAGGAGCTGGCCACCACGGCATTTTACAGCCTGGACCGCTCCGTACATATTACGGCAGAGGCCACCAGCCATTGCAAGACCAATACATTTGCCACCGGTGCCTGTTTTGCGGAGGTGGAGGTGGATATGCCTTTGGGCAAGGTGAAGGTGACCAATATCGTCAATGTACATGACAGCGGAAAACTGATTAACCCCAAGCTGGCTGCTGCCCAGGTACACGGCGGCATGAGCATGGGACTGGGCTACGGACTCAGCGAGGAGCTGCTCTTTGACGCAAAGGGGAGACCGTTAAACGACAATTTGCTGGATTATAAGCTGCCCACAGCCATGGATACTCCGGACTTAAACGCACTCTTTGTGGAGCTGGATGATCCCACAGGTCCCTTTGGAAATAAGGCGCTTGGGGAGCCGCCGGCGATTCCGGTTGCCCCGGCTGTGCGCAACGCAGTTCTTAACGCCACAGGCGTTGCAGTGGACAGTCTGCCCATGGATCCACAGAAGATGGTGAAGCATTTCAAGGAAGCAGGATTAATATAGAAAGGGCGGTGAAACAGCATGTATGATATCGGAAAATTTTATCAGGCAGCAGATGTGGAAGATGCGGTGCGCGCCCTAGTGGAAGACCCTGAGGCAGTGGTCATCTCCGGAGGCAGCGATGTGCTGATTAAAATCAGGGAGGGAAAGCTGGCCGGCTGCTCCCTGGTTAGCATTCACGGGATTAAGGAGCTGGAGGGCATAAGAATGGAGGAGGACGGAACCATTGTCATAGGTCCGGCCACCACATTTTCCCATATTACCAATAATGACATCATTCAGAAGCATATTCCCATGCTGGGAGATGCGGTGGACATGGCAGGCGGTCCCCAGCTGCGCAACATCGGAACCATAGGCGGCAATGTGTGCAACGGCGTAACCAGCGCGGACAGCGCCAGCAGCCTGTGCTGCCTGGACGCGGACCTGGTCCTTAAGGGGCCTGACGGCGTCAGGGAGGTGCCCATCAGCCAGTGGTACACCGGGCCGGGAAGGACTGTGAGGAATCACGATGAAGTGCTGACGGCTATCCGGATAAAGAAAGAGAACTACCAGGGCTACGGCGGTCAATATATCAAATACGGCAAGAGAAATGCCATGGAGATCGCCACCCTGGGGTGCGCTGTAAGCGTGAAGCTGACAGAGGATAAGAAACACATACAGGACCTTCGCCTGGCATACGGGGTGGCTGCGCCCACTCCGATCCGCTGCCATACGACAGAAGAGTCTGTAAAGGGAATGGAAACAGGGGAGGCCCTGGCCCAGGCTGTGGGAAAAGGCGCTCTGGAGGAAGTAAATCCGCGTTCCAGCTGGAGGGCTTCCAGGGAGTTCAGGCTGCAGCTGGTGGAGGAGCTGGGCAGGCGTGCCGTAAAGCAGGCCGTAATCAATGCAGGAGGTGAGTGGGATGCTTAACATAGTGCATATGACTGTTAATGGAAAAGAAGTGGAGTTGGCAGTGGACCCAAGAGAATCCCTTCTGGAGACATTGCGGAACCGCCTGGGACTGACCAGTGTAAAAAAGGGCTGCGAAGTAGGGGAGTGCGGCGCCTGCACAGTGCTGGTGGACGGAGAGGCCATAGACAGCTGCATCTACCTGACCATGTGGGCGGAAGGCCGCAGCATCATGACAGTGGAAGGGTTAAAGGGGCCAAACGGCGAGCTGAGCACTATCCAGAAGGCATTTATAGAGGAGGCGGCAGTTCAGTGCGGTTTCTGTACGCCGGGACTGATCATGACAGCGGTGGAGATCGTAGGTACCGGAAAGCGGTATAACCGCGATGAGCTGCGCAAGCTGATATCCGGCCACCTGTGCAGATGCACGGGGTATGAAAACATTCTCAACGCCATGGAGCGCATTGTGGAGGAAACGTACAAGGTGGTGGGAAAATAAAAGAGGTATGCAGGTGCGGTAAAGGCGGCAGCCCTGAGGAAGCTGCGGCTGACACCTGGGTATACAGGATTTTAGGATAAGAAACGAAGGACCATAGTGAAAAAGAAGGGCGCCGCGGAATGGAAGCGGAGCCTTTCTTTTTTACCACTTATTTTTAACACAGGTGGTTGCAAACATTGTGGAGGCAGATTAAAATCACAAATTTAATAAACCAGTTGAAAAAATACATATTTTAGGTAAAATATGGAGGGGCATTATTTGTATTTTCATGGATATACAACTGGTCTTACAATGACATTTATGTTAACATATAAATAGGACCTGATGGCTGAGGAGGATACAAATAGGAGCACACAAAGAGAAGCAGATTCTCTTTGAATACGGGATGATAGGTGAGCATGAATCATGTTTGATATAACATCGGATAAGGTATATGTAAAAACCTTTGGTGGTTTTGATTTGTATTATCAAGGTGAGCTGATATACTTTTCCAGCAGCAAAGCCAAAGAACTTCTCGCAATACTTGTGGACTGGAGCGGAAAGGAAGTAACATTATCTCACCTGGCTGAGATTTTAAATGAAGGAGAACGGGACGAAACCGCAGCCAAACAGGCTGTCCATTTAGCGTGGCACAGACTGAAGCAGACATTGAAGAAATATGGGATTGAGAAGATTGTGGTGAAGGGCAGAGGAACCTATGCCATTAATAAGGAGGCTGTGGTCTGCGACAGCTACGATATGGTCCGCCAGGTTCAGGGGGCCTCTAACTTTTTCGTCGGGGAGTATATGCCGGAGTATAGCTGGGCGGAGGTTACTTTGTCGAATTTGATAAGGGATTATTTTGAGGAGGGGGAGTCGTAGAATTATATAGTACATATGCTTAACTGTGTGAAGCGTTCTCATATGAACGCTTTTTTTTTGTAAAAAATCACCATAACCCCCCAGATTGGCAGGCTTTAGGATCAATGATATGATAGTTCAACACAGACAGTTAAGACTGACTGAAAAATATTAGGGGGAAGATAAATAAATGGAGAAAATGTTGATGCAGGAATACATTGAGGATTATGCCAAATTTCTATGTATGGAAGAAAATGAAGGAACACTGTTTTACTTTTTATCGAATAGAGATAGAAATATTGCAGTTAGGAGAGGTCCCGGAGTATTCCAGGATAGAAACCGCCAGGATATATATACCGACAAACGGAAAAGAACATAATAAAATACTATCTAAATTAGGACTTGTCTATAGGGAAATCACATAATCAGAATTATGTGATGTTTGACCTTCTTACTGTAAATCCAATTTTAAACAAATTCGAGCTTCTTTACGGCAGCGGCTGCAAACACATAATTTTGATTATGTGTTTAAATAGGTTATTTTTGTGATTTATCCCCATTTTAAGTGGATAAATTATATTTAAAATTTCCATAATACTACAAAAGTTGCCAAAAAGTACCTTTTGAAACGGTTTTGTAACGATATTGAAAGCAATTGAGTGGTATATCCTTACAAAGAATGGTGGCATGCGGCCTGGAATAACGGGAGAAATAACGCTAATGGCAGATACGGAAAATGTAAATATATTTATAAAGACATTCGACGGATTCGATGTCTATGTGAATGGCAAAATGTTGTATTTTCCCAGCAGCAAGGCAAAAGAAATGCTTGCTATCATGGTTGAAAAGCGTGGAAGCAGCGTATCCTTATCCCAGATGACGTATCTGCTGTATGAAAATATAGAAGAACGTACAGCAAAAAATAATTTAAGGGTTGTATACTATCGTCTTCGCATGAACTTAATGGAACATGGGATTGAACAGATACTGATTAAAAAGAGAGGAAGCTATGCCGTTGATACGGAACTGTTTATTTGTGATTTCTACGAATTTATCAAGGGTAATTCGGATTACATAACTCTTTTTTCAGGGAGTTATATGCCTGAATATGCATGGGCAGAGGATATGCTTCCTTATCTTCGAAATCTATATCGAAAATATAACGGGGGACTCATATGACTGGAATTATTGACATTCATGCCCATATTCTTCCTGGAATTGACGATGGTTCCAGGGATTGGGATGAGAGCAGGAGAATGCTGGAAGAGTCTTACCGCCAGGGAATCAGATACATTATTGCGACCCCGCATTATTCAAGACGCGGCCTGAACCCTGACATATACGATTTGTCAGAAAAGCTGAAAGAAGAAGCACGAAGGATTGCACCTGACTTTCGGACTGGGCTGGGACAGGAGACATATTATCACGATGGATTGGTTGAGAATCTTAGGGATGGAAAAGCCCTTACCCTGGAAGGGAGCCAGTATGTACTGGTGGAATTTGACCCTCAGGTACCTTACATGAAGATGTACCAGGCTGTCAGGAAGCTGACGATGGCCAGATATATTCCAATCATAGCACATGTAGAACGTTATGCATGTCTGAGAGAAGATACCAATATGTCTGAACTATTCCAGTGCGACTGCAGGCTGCAGATGAATTTCAGCAGCCTGAAGGGAAACAGCATATTGGATAAAGAGGTTCGATGGTGCCGAAAACAGATTATGCAGGGCAGGATTTATTGTCTGGGAACTGACATGCACCGAATGGATTACAGAAAACCGGAAATTGATGAGAGTTTCCAATGGCTGGTTAATCATTTGGATGGTCTTAAATTGCATGGATTGTTGCGGGGAAATGCAAAGAATGTGATACGGAAAAGATAATATAAAAAAGTAAAACAGGAGAACAGAAAGACACATGGAAAAGACTTATGATGACGACGAAATTGAAATCGACCTTTTGGAACTGCTGGGGGAGTTTCGGCGGAAGATATGGATTATATTGGGCACCATTATACTGTTTGGCAGTGCTGCAGGTGCATTCAGTGCATTTGTACTAACTCCTCAGTATAAATCCACTGCAATGGTTTATATTCTTTCAAAAGAAACCACATTGACATCACTGGCTGATTTGCAGATAGGAAGCCAGCTGACAAAGGACTATAAAATCATTGTGACAAGCAGAAGAGTCCTCAATCAGGTAATTGAAGATATGGAATTGAACCTTACATATAAAGAGTTAGTGGAAAAGGTAACCATTGATAATCCTCAGGACACGCGTATTCTCTCCATCTCCGTGGAGGACCCGGACCCCGCCATGGCAAAATTGATTGCAGACAAGATAGCCGTTACTTCTTCTGACTATATTGGCGACATCATGGAAATGGTACCGCCTAAACTGATTGAGGAAGGTGAGGTTCCGATTCTTAAATCTAGTCCGAGCAATACAAAGAACGCATTAATAGGCGGTTTTATAGGGGCAGTATTGGTATGCGGTTTCATTACAGTGAATGTAATTCTGAACGATACAATCCGCACCGAGGAAGATGTTACAAAGTACCTTGGATTGTCTGTCCTTGCATCGGTGCCGGAACGTGAGGGAGAGAAACCAGAAGATAAAGAGGCCATGATTTCCTCTAAACCAAAGAACAAACCAGCAGTAGGAAAATCCAGAAAGAAGAAAAGAGGAGGCCATGCGTCATGAGTCAATTTGTTACATTAAACAGGATAATGAAGGATGACTATCATTATAACGAAGCCATCAAGACGTTGAGGACCAATATACAATTCTGTGGAAACGGCATTAAGACAATCATGCTGACCAGTTCTCTTCCCGATGAGGGAAAAAGTGACATAACATTTGCCATGGCCTCATCCCTTGCCCAGATTGGAAAACGGGTAGTGATGATAGACGCGGATATTCGTAAATCAGTTCTGGTTTCACGTTACCAGCTGGAACATGAGGTGCCTGGATTGTCACAATATTTAAGCGGACAAAGGCCGCTTGAGCATGTCCTCTATGATACGAATATAGAAAATCTCAGCATCATATTTGCAGGACCTTATTCGCCGAATCCGGCCGAGCTTTTGGAGGAAAGCCTTTTCAGCGACATGATTTCAAAATTAAAGGAAAAGTATGATTATGTCATCATTGATACGCCACCCATGGCAAACCTGATAGATGGAGCTATTGTGGCCCGTCAATGTGATGGGGCGGTGATGGTGATTGAAAGCGGTTCAATAAGCTATCGGCTGGAGCAGCGGGTAAAGGGACAGCTGGAAAAAAGCGGGTGCCGTATTTTGGGGGTAGTTCTCAATAAGGTAAACATGGAACGAAATGGCTACTATAGTAAGTACTATGGAAAATACGGGAAATACTCTAAATATGGTCATTATGGAAAATATGACAGATACGAGAAGGCAGAGGCATGAGTTGGATCCGAAACCATAAAAATTTGGTGTACCGGATAGCTGTGGGAGCTGCAGCACTTTCACTTACCTGTTTCATTTGGACTGGTGTTCAACTGTATCGGGGCAGGAAGGTCCTGGAGGCAGAGATTGCAGCCAGGAATCATGGGAAACAGTATGAGGTACAGGAAGACAGCATGTGCAGTTTTAGCGGAGATGTTGTGAAATATAAGGGAAAGCAGTACAGACGCAACAGCTATGTCAAGGCTATTTTGTGTATAGGGGTGGACCGGTCAGGAAATATGACGGAGAAGACCACCACCGGATTTGGGGGACAGGCAGACGGTTTATTTTTAATTGCCCAGGATACGGTCCGGAACACGGTGAAAATACTGATGATACCCCGGGACACCATGACGGATATCATGCTCACTGATTTAAGTGGAAATGAGTTGGGAAAAGACCTGCAGCATTTGAATCTGGCATATGCGTATGGGGATGGGCGGGAGAGAAGCTGTGAGTATATGGCGGAAGCAGTATCTGAGCTTTTTGGAGGATTGAAAATAGAGTGGTACATGGCAGCTGACACAAGTGCCATCCCCGTGTTGAATGATGAGGTCGGTGGGGTTAGCGTAACCATTGGAACAGATGGAATGGAATCCAGGGACCCTGCGTTGGTGAAGGGGAAAACTGTAACCCTGAAAGGAAAACAGGCGGAGATATTCGTCCGTTACAGGGATATTCGTATTGACCACTCGGCAATATACCGTATGGACCAGCAGCAGCAATACATAAAAGGTTTTTTTGAGGCAGTCCAAAAGCATTCAGCTAAGGACAGCGGGCTTGTGGTCAGGTTATTTGACCGGGTTCAGGAATACATGGTTACTAATATGGCCAAGGACCAGTATCTAAAAGTAGCTATGGACGTAGTAGGAAGCGGGAAACTGAGTGATGAAGATTTCTACACAGTGCCTGGTGAAGGCGTGGTGACTCCCAGATATGATGAATTTTATGCTGACAAAGAGGCATTGACGCCTATACTGCTGGAGCTGTTTTATAGGGAGATAGAATAGGACGGCAGGACAGAGAACCGCCATACCCGCGGTGCAGTAAAATACTGCAATATCCAGCATGGTATCATGCTGTTTATTGAATATAACTACTCTTAGGAGAGAAAGGAGAGGTGAAGGATATGAAAAAGAAATGCATAGTAGCTTTAGTGCTGGCAGCAGCTCTGGCATCTCAGCCTGCATGGGCTTTTGCAGCAGGCAGTGCTTCCAGCAGCGGCAGTGATGGTAGCGGTTCCATTAGCTCATCCAGCAGCAGTAGCAACAAAGGCACTACAAGCTCTAAGTCCAACACCACAGTATCTGTATCATCTACTGGTGTCAAGACTACAGGCGCCACAACCAGTGCAAGCCCAACAGGCAGTACCATTGGCGTTGCAGTAGACACAGTAACGACTACAGGACAGCAGGTAACAACCAATTCCAAAGGAGAGGCTGTTATCGGCGACACCGCTGTTGCATTTGCAGACAGCGTTGCAGCAACAACAGGACTTCCTTCTAATGTGGTATCAGCTATCAACGATATCAACGCAGGGAAGCCTCTGAATGAAGCTGTACAGGGGGTTGACCTGACAGGTTATAATGCCTTGACAGGAACACACGCAATCATCACAAAAGATGCAGCTACCGGCACAGTTAAGACTGGTGCGGTAGAGGTATCTCTGTATGTGCCCAACCTGGTTTCCAACGTTAACAACGTACAGGTTTTGTTCTATGACAATGCTACTGGCCAGTGGCAGCTGATTCCAGCTGTTAAGGTGGATCCGGTAACAAAAACAGTAGCTGTCAATGTTCCTGGGTCTGGTACATTATCCGTAGTGTATAAGAACTAGCAGCATTGAGAAAAGGCTGGCCGGGGGCAGTAAATGGCTGAAGCCGGGCCCCCGGTTTTACAGAAGTGCTGTGGAGAAAAGAGTGGTGGGAGAGAGATGTATCGAAAAGCAGATAAAGGCTGGCTGAAGCATTGTGACTTCACCTTAATAGATGCAATATGCCTTCAGGCCGCATATATTGCTGCATACTTTATACGACAGGGGATCCGTTGGCCTTATGCCAGCCAGTTGTACCGAAATATGGCATTTGTATTTCTGTTCATACAAATTTTTGTGACCTTTTTTGGCGAGAGCTTTAAAAATGTGTTAAAAAGGGGGAAATTTAAGGAGCTTACAGAAACTATAAAACACGTATGCCAGGTTATTCTAATTGCGGCTTTTTATCTGTTTGCGACCCAAAAAGGGGAGGAGTATTCCAGGATAACCTTAGTGACAACAGGCATTTTATATATTGTTATTAGTTACATAGCCAGAATTTATTGGAAGAAATATTTATTGACAAGAGGTTTGGAAGGAAAAGGCAAGCGTTCTTTACTTATTCTTACATCCAAGGGAATGGTGGAAGAGGTGGTACAGAATATACTAAATAAAAATTACGAACGTTTCCACATCATAGGTGTATCTCTGATGGATGCGGATTGGGCTGGCAAAACTATAAATGGAGTAACCATAGTGACAGACCAAAATGGGATTGCAGAGTATGTGTGCCGCGAATGGGTGGATGAAGTGTTTATAAATCTGCCAAAGGATATGCCTTTGCCACAGGAGCTTATGGATGATTTCATTGATATGGGAGTCACAGTACATTTGAAGTTGATAGAGATGGGAAGGCTAAAGGGACAGATACAGCATGTGGAACGTTTGGGAAGTTATACGGTTCTTACCAGCTGCATTAATATGGCGTCATGGAGACAGGCATTTATTAAGCGGGCCATGGATATTGTAGGTGGGATATTAGGTTGCATATTGACAGGAATAATGTTCTTGTTTGTGGCGCCCTGTATCTGTGTTCAGTCACCGGGACCGATTTTTTTTTCACAGGTGCGCATTGGAAAGAATGGTAAGAGATTCAAATTATATAAGTTCCGCAGTATGTACATGGATGCGGAAGAACGGAAAAAGGAATTAATGAATCAGAACCGTGTAAAAGACGGGATGATGTTTAAAATAGAGAATGACCCCAGGATTATAGGCGGAAAAAGAGGAATTGGAAATTTTATCAGGAATTATTCAATTGATGAATTTCCACAGTTCTGGAATGTGTTAAAGGGAGACATGAGCCTGGTTGGCACCAGGCCGCCTACTGTGGATGAGTGGGAGAAATATGATTTGCACCATAGGGTCAGATTGAGTGTAAAGCCTGGAATTACAGGTATGTGGCAGGTTAGTGGAAGAAGTGAGATTACGGATTTTGAAGAGGTCGTGAAGCTGGATAAAAAGTATATAACTGAGTGGAGGATGGGGTTGGATGTTAAGATTCTGTTTCAGACTGTGCGGGTTGTGCTGGGGAGAGACGGGGCGATGTAGGGATGGATGAGAATGGAGAACTATAAGAATAATATCATAAATAACATCTTATTTTAGAGAAGATATAATATAGCAGTTGCAGGAACATGTGTTGTAGATTTAATAAAGACAAATCAGGAAATTCCTTGATTTCTCGAATTTTGCTACAGTTTTATCAAGTTTCCAAACAAAAATTTTGTGTGCAAATGTTTTTGGTTGGGTTGAGGGGGAGTGGTAAAACAAAAGTGATTTCCTAGTTGCTCGTTGTGCTCCAATCTGATGAGCTGACAAAATTGAATATGGGGATTAATGAAGCTGAAGCCCGAGTAGAGGGTTTTACTATTTGATTGAGGCATATTAAAGAACAAAAGACAGCGAAAAAGCCTACTATTTTTGGTGATGCGTCTGACACAGAAGTATTTATGCACGAAATTAGTTGCAGTATTTATTTGCCGCAAATATAACTGGGACTATGTGGTTGAGTGGACTATGAACTTGAACAGGCGAGAATTTTAACCATGAGACGGGTAGAAAGGAATTAGGGGTTCGGGTAGAGAAAATAGGGGCATGTTTCTCCGTAACTTCGGGTAGAGCTGAGATAATGTAGAGAAATTTTGCTGATGAGGATTCGAAGAAAAAAATGAACCGACAGGTGTGGAAATGTGGCATCACTGGTTTTGAATATATAAATGGCAGATGTGTAAGTTCACATCCAAATTCAGAATTAATTATGAAATTAATGAGAGGAAAATAAAAATGAGCAATTTGAAAATCGCCATTGCGGGTACCGGATATGTGGGATTGTCTCTTGCAGTTTTGTTGGCGCAGAACAACCATACGGTTGCTGTTGACGTTGTGCCTGAGAAAGTGGAGATGATTAATAATAGGAATTCTCCCATTCAAGATAAGTATATTGAAAAATATCTTGCGGAGAAGGAACTGGACTTGGTAGCCACTCTGGATGCAAAGGAGGCTTACTGTGATGCGGACTATGTGGTTGTGGCAACTCCGACTAACTACAATGCAACCACACAGAAGTTCGACACCAGAGCAGTCGAGGTGGTTATCAAGTTGGTGTTGGAATATAATCCTGATGCCATCATAGTCATTAAGTCTACCGTTCCGGTTGGATATACACAGTCTGTCCGGGAGAAGTACGGCATCAAGAATATCATCTTCAGCCCAGAGTTTCTGCGTGAATCAAAAGCTTTGTACGACAACCTCTATCCGAGCCGAATTATTGTGGGTACAGATATGAATGACCAGCGGCTGGTAGATGCGGCGAAGATTTTTTCGGAGTTGTTGGCTGACGGTGCAATTGAAGAGGATATAGTCACCCTGTTCATGGGCTTTACCGAGGCAGAAGCTGTCAAGCTGTTTGCAAACACATATCTTGCTCTGCGTGTGGCCTACTTTAATGAACTGGATACCTATGCTGAGATGAAGGGATTGGATACGCAGCAGATTATACAGGGTGTTTGCCTTGATCCCCGCATAGGTACACATTATAACAATCCTTCCTTTGGTTACGGCGGATACTGCTTACCGAAGGATACTAAGCAGCTTCTCGCCAATTATGCGGATGTTCCGGAGAAACTCATTGAGGCAATCGTGGAGAGCAACAGAACTCGTAAAGATTTTATTGCTGACCGCGTTCTGAAAATGGCTGGTTACTATGACTATGAGAAAGATAACCAGTACAGAAAGAGTAAAGAAAAGCCTGCAGTGGTCGGTGTCTATCGTTTGACCATGAAGAGCAACAGCGATAACTTCCGCCAGAGTTCCATTCAGGGTGTTATGAAGCGTATTAAAGCAAAAGGCGCAACGGTTGTGATTTATGAGCCGACATTGGAGGATGGAGAGACCTTCTTTGGAAGCAAGGTTGTAAATGATTTAGAGAAGTTCAAGGAAGAGTCGCAGACAATAATAGCAAACCGTTATGACAGTTGCCTGGATGATGTGGAAGAGAAAGTTTATACACGCGATCTTTTTCGTAGGGACTGAGAGTACTAAAGAAAATTGCAGTAGGAGGAAAGTCTGATGCATCAGAAGGCAAGGATCCTGTTTGTGGTAGAGGCTATGGGTGGCGGTGTGTTCACCTATATAGTTGATCTCGCTAACGAACTCGTAAAAAAATATGATATGTATATTGCTTATGCCGTCCGGCCGCAGACTCCTTCAGATTATAAGGATTATTTCGATAAGAGAATCCATCTAATTGAGGTGAAGAATTTCACTAGGTCTGTGGAGTCCTCTAAGGATATAAAAGCATTCTTTGAAATCAAAAAAATAGCAGATGAAGTCAAGCCAGACATCATCCACCTTCATTCCTCAAAAGCCGGTGCATTAGGACGCTGGGCTTTCAATGGGAAAAAGACGCCTCTTTTCTACACACCACACGGTTATAGCTTCCTAATGAAGAATCACAGTGATGCAAAGCGGCTTACATATAAGATAATTGAAGCTGTTTCAGCAAAGAGAGCTTGCATAACCATTAGCTGTAGCGAAGGTGAGCATCAGGAAACCCTGAAACTTACAAAGCGTGCCACTTATGTGGATAACGGCATCAACATGGAGCAGCTCGGTAATCTCCTTTCTGCTATACGACCGCTGGAAGATCATGATTTCACGGTGTTCACACTGGGGCGCATCTGCTACCAGAAGAACCCTATGCTGTTTAATGATATAGCGAGAGCTCTGCCGGAGATTCATTTCCTCTGGATTGGCGATGGAGAGATGAGGGAGGAATTGACATCACCCAATATTGAAATTACTGGATGGCTGGATAGGAAGAATGCCCTCTCCAGATCTGTGTCAGCAGATGTATTCCTGCTGACTTCTTTGTGGGAGGGGCTACCCATCTCCTTGCTTGAAGCTATGTATATGAAGAAGCCGTGTGTGGTCAACGATGTCATTGGAAATCATGATGTCATCCATAGCGGGGAAAATGGATATGTATGTGAAAAAGTGTCTGAGTTTGTGGAGAGCATTGAGAGAGTCCAAGCTGGCAGTAGTGCTGAAATGGTGGAAGCTGCATATGAGGATATTTTGAATAAATACAATACAATCGTCATTGCAGAGAAATACTCGGGTATATATGAAGAAACCCTCGTTAATAGGGAGAATACATTTGAGTGAAATTATATAAAGACTGGATGAGAAGTAAATTATGAATAAAATAGCAATCGCGTCCTGCTATTTCCAACATAACTATGGAAGTATGCTGCAGGCTTACGCTACTCAAATGGCGTTAGACAAATTAGGATATGACAATGAAACAATAGATATATCTGGATTCAATGGCAAGATTAAAAAGGCGAAAATGCTTTATTTTACCAAAGCATCATTGACTTCGGATATTCTGCTTTCAAAAATGGGGATGGCTAAGACTGTTCTTATAAGGAAATTTTCAGGAAATGAATATGCATCCAATTCTCATATACGAGCCGATAAGTTTGATACATTCAGCAGGCGGTATTTTAGAATGTCACCTGTATACAATTCGAAGGCAGAATTGGGCAGCAAGTGTGAGGACATTTATTCGGCTGTACTGGTTGGGAGCGATCAGCTGTGGCTTCCTGGCAATATTGCCGCTGATTACTACACATTGAATTTTGTGCCAGCCTCAGTAAATACGATAGCATATGCCACTAGCTTTGGGCAGAGTAGCCTTCCGAGAGATTCTGAGGAAAAGGCGAAGGTCTTTCTAAGAAAGATTAAGCATATAGGTGTGAGAGAGGAATCTGGGCAGAAACTTGTGAAGGAGCTTGTTGATAGGGATGTCCCTGTGGTTTGTGACCCAACTTTGCTGTTCACAGGCGAAGAATGGATGGAAATTCAGCAGGCAGAACCCATAGTAAAAGGAAAATACATCTTCTGTTATTTTCTTGGTAATAACCCTCCACATAGAGAGTTTGCCATAAGACTAAAAGAGACAACAGGATATAAGATAATTGCCCTTATACATTTAGACGAATTTGTTAAAAGCGATGAAGGATATGCAGATGAAACGCCTTATGGTATTGATCCTGCAGATTTTCTGAATCTAATTCGGAATGCGGAATATGTCTGCACGGACTCATTCCACTGCTCTGTTTTCTCAATACTGTATAAGAAGCTATTCTTTACCTTTAGACGGTATGCAAGGAATACAAAATTTTCTACCAACAGCAGATTAGATACACTTTTCAACATGGTCGGCATAAGCGGTAAGATTATGAATGGCGATGAAAATATTGAGAAGTGTCTGAAACTGAAAATTGATTTTGCTGCCGCCCATACGAAGCTGGAGAATGTACGAGCAGATTCTTATGCTTATTTAGTCAACTCTTTAAATAATGCTTGATTTTTTGGTGAAAGAGGAAAAGCAGGATGATAAACATAACAGAAAAAAAGAAGTGTTGCGGCTGCGCTGCTTGCGTCGGGGTTTGCCCGAAAGACTGTATAGAAATGAAAGAGGATGCAGAGGGATTTCTGTATCCGTCAGTAGATAGAGAAAAATGTATTGATTGCGGTGCCTGCGGGAGGGTGTGTCCAATTCTCAATCATGTGGCAAAAAAAATGTATGAGCAGAGAGGCTATATTGTTCAGCACAAGAATCCTGCAATCTTACGTGAAAGCACTTCAGGTGGAGCTTTTACAGCAATCGCAAAATTTACGTTAAACAGAGGTGGTGTCGTCTTTGGTGTTGAGCTTACAGATGACTTAATTGCCCACCACGTTTATATAGAAACTGAGTCTGAATTATCCCAGTTCCGCAACAGTAAATATGTTCAAAGTTGTTTAGTAGGACATGGGGGGGGGGGTACAGACTGGTTAAATCCTTCTTGAAACAAGGAAGATACGTTTGCTTTAGCGGAACGCCTTGTCAGATAGAGGGGCTAATAAATTACCTTGGTAAAGATTACGACAACTTGATTTTGGTTGATGTGGTCTGTAGGGCGGTACCGTCTCCCTTGATATTCCGGAAATATGTGGAGTACCAAGAGCATAAGATGGCTGCAAGGGTAGAAAAAGTGCGATTCCGCGACAAGCATTACGGATATAAATATTCAACGATGAATGTCATCACTGACAGAAATCAGGGTAAATATCATCACGGTGTTGAATCCGATCCGTGGCTTCGAGCTTTCTTTTCAAACATATGTAATCGGCCATCGTGTCATGAGTGCCAGTTCCGCAACAGATACCGCAAGAGTGATTTCACGATTTGGGATTGCTTTAATGTTGGACGGTTTTCAAAAGAACTGGATAATGATAAAGGTGCAACGAGGGTTCTTGTACATACGAAAAAAGGAGAAACAGTCTTTAGCGAGGTATGCACTGACTTGATTTATGTGGAAGTCGACCCCGATGCTATTGTGTTAACCGCAAAGGAGATGCAAGAGTCACCAAAGGCGAACAAAAGGCGCGCATCATTCTTTAAGGATGCACATCGACTGGACGGCACGCAACTGTTTGAAAAGTACTTCCCGGATACCTTCCGGGCGAAAGCGGAACACGCTATCCGATTAACATGCTATAAGCTTGGCATTTACAATGTTATAAAAATGCTATTTGTACGAATTACTCATAAGTATTGATGCGCGCAGAATTGTGGCCTTCGTATGTTAGCTTAAAGTAGATGATCATGGAATCCGATTCTGTCATTGACAGAAAGGCGGATTCACATGATCGAAATAAAAGACAAAAAGAGTTGCTGCGGTTGTGGTGGATGCATGAATGCGTGTCCAAAGCACTGCATTACCATGAAGGCGGACAATGAAGGATTTTTATATCCTGTTGTTGACAAGGAAAGTTGTGTCAACTGTGGTTTATGTGCAAAAGTATGTCCGATCATAAACTACCAGATGGAGATACCGTTTGAACAGACAGCATATCTTGTTCAGAATAGGAACGAGGCTGTGCGTAGGGAAAGCACATCTGGTGGAGCTTTTACCGCAATAGCGCAGTATGTAATCGAGCAAGGTGGAGTGGTTTTCGGTGCAGCATATGATAAGAAGTTTCGTGTCTATCATGTGTGTGTAGAAGAAGCGGATGAGCTGTGGCGTTTCAGGAACAGCAAGTATGTACAAAGTGATACAGGAGAAACATTCTCTCAGGTAGAATGCTTCCTGAAGAAAGGTAGAATGGTCTGCTACAGTGGAACGCCCTGTCAGATTGAGGGCCTTAAGAGGTATCTAATAAAAGATTATGAGAAGCTGATTACTGTGGACGTTGTATGCCACGCAGTACCATCTCCGCTTGTCTGGGACAAATATCTCGAAATGCAACAGGAGCGTCTCGGTACGGATATCTCGAATATCTTGTTTCGAGACAAGCATTATGGTTATAAGTATTCCACGATGACTATTAAAGACGAGAATGGAAAAGATGTCTATACTTATGGTATTGACACTGATCCGATGCTTCGAGCTTTCTTCTCCAACATCTGTGACCGGCCGTCATGTTATGAATGTCGTTTTAAAAAGAGATACAGAGTAAGTGATTTTACGCTGTGGGATTGCTATACGGTACATAATTTCGATAAAGGTATGGATGATGATAAAGGGACTACAAGAGTACTCTGCCATTCTAGAAAGGCTGATGCTGTCATTCTGGAAATGTATGGAATGATAAAATATAAAGCGGTTCCTTCTGATAAACTATTAGTAGGTTCAAAAGAAATGTTTGAATCAGTACAGATGAATCCAAGGAGAGGCACTTTTTTTGAAGATGCTCAAATATCCACAGGTGCAGAACTTCTAAACAAATACTTTCCAGATGCGTGGGATAGCAAGATTAAAAAAATGATTCGTGTTTTTCTTATTAATACAGGCACATATAAAACAGCAAAAAAAATAGTAAATAGACTACGAAAAGGATAAAAGAAGTAGTAATGTAACTCTATTTAAGCTCGGAATTTTATTATAGTACCGTAAAAGCAGTCACGAGTCGATTTCTAGATGTTTTAAAAGCGGGGGGAATTGAAATGAAACTTTTGTTTGTTCAGGGTGGAACTAGGATAAAGAAAGATACCGAGGGAAATTTTTACACTGATGGAAATTTTAACCTTAAGGTGTGGAAAAGGTACATGGATCTAACAAACGAAAAGATGACCGTGGTTTTTCGAGAGGACTCAAAAGAGTACAATGTCGAAGAGGCAATGAAGCAATTGAATTATTTTGATGAGTCTCAGGTAACAAGTATTATTTTACCAGATTTATATAGACCCAAAAAGAATTTTGTGTCTTTAAACAAGCGGAATTTAGTAAAAATAAGAATTGAAAAGGCTGTGAGTGAATGCGACTGTGTAATAATTCGGTCGTTAGGCAATTCATACGTCAGCTATGCAATCAACGCAGCTAAATTATATTCTAAGCCTTATTTAGTCGAGGTTACAGGAGTGTATTGGGATAATTCTTGGTATCACAGTTTTCTTGGTAAGGTTCTTGCTCCACAAAGGGAACTATCCGCAAAAAAGGCGATTAAAAGTGCACCGTATGTGGTATATGTTACCGAATACGCTCTTCAAAAACGGTATCCAAGTCATGGGAAAAGCATTGGATGTTCAGATGTTGAACTCAAAAGACTGAATGAGGAAATTATCGCCAACAGAGAAAAAAAGATATCCATAAAAAAAGGAAGAATTATACTTGGAACCGCGGGATTTGTGAACTTAAAAACAAAAGGGCAACACGACGTAATTAGAGCATTAGGCGAGTTAAAGAAACGGGGTGATACTAATTACGAATATCAACTTGTAGGATTAGGAGATGAAAGCTTTCTAAGAAGTATTGCCAAAAAATACAATGTTGAGGATGAAGTGGTTTTTTTGGGTGGAAAAACGCATGATGAAGTTTTTCAATGGTTGGATAATATAGATATATATGTACAGCCGAGCTATCAAGAGGGATTGTGTAGAGCGATTGTTGAGGCAATGAGTAGAGGATGTCCTGTTATTTGTTCGAATGCGGGAGGTAACGATGAACTTATCGATGCCAATTTTGTTTTTCACCGAGGAAATATAAACGAATTGATAGCATGCTTGGGTAAAATGGATTCGAATGTGATGGGGGTACAGGCGAGAAAAAATTTTAAAGTAGCACACAAATACAGTAAAGAGAGATTAGACCAAATTCGTTTTAGTTTCTACACTGATTTTGTGAGTGATGTTAAAAAGTCGATATAGTATATGTTCCTGAAAAGGCTTAAGGTTTAAAGTTACTATCATGGTAAGAGGTTTTTATGGAAAGTATGTTTAAGGTCTGCGTAAAAATACGCATTATGGCAAAAAAAATGCTCTGGAAAATATAATATGGAAATTCGCTGAAATTTGGAATGAAGTTTACTTTTAGAAGTAATGTGTCTCTTCGTATTGTGGACGGGGGAGGGGGTAAAAATCGGAGACAATGTATTCTTTAATAACGGTACTTCGATTGCAGCAAAGGAAAAGATTGAAATAGGAGATAATTGTATTTTTGGTGAGAATGTAAAAATATATGATCATAACCACGTTTTTAAGGATTTGCAAAAGCCAATCATGAAACAAGGGTTTTCTACTAAATCAGTACATATAGGTTCTAATTGTTGGCTTGGATCAAACGTAGTTGTGTTGTGTGGTGCAAATATAGGAGATAATTGTGTTATTGGAGCAGGATGTATTGTTAGTGGCGATATACCATGTAATAGTATAGTTAAGCCTGCCTCTAATCAGACCATAGAAGCTCGAAGGGATATTAAAGATGGATAAGAAGGTATTAATCTATATGCAAAGTTCCGAACTGGCTCCTGTTGGAGGTCCAAGAGGTTATATATTTAACCTTAAGCAGGAACTGGATAAAAGGGACAATACTAACATATATTTTATCGAATCAGGAAGAGAGACGATAAATAAATACAAAAACAAAATCGAGGGTATAAAGAAGGGAAAACTGCGCAGCGTTCTTATAATTATGAAGAGTATCATTAAATACTGGGGAATAATATATGGAAGGAAGCACAAAGCCCTTGTTGATTTAAATGAGTATGATTTCGTGCATTTTCATAATCCATTGGATATGTATAATGTAAGGGATAGCTTAGCGTCATATAGAGGAAAGGTGATTTTGTCATCCCATTCTCCTACTTTGGCATCGAAAGAAATTTATGCAGCAAGATCAGAATTCGAGAAAAGGTACTGTGGATTTATTTATAATAAATTAATAAGGATGGATGAGTATGCTTTCAAAAATGCCGACTATTTTATATTTCCTTGTCCGGAAGCGGAGGAGCCATATTATAACAATTGGGATAAATATGCTGAGTTAACAAGTAAGAATGCGAGTAAGTACAGATATGTAATGACGGGAATTAACCCTTGCTCAGCAAAAGTAAAAAGAGACGAAATAAGGCAAAAATTCGGAATTCCGAAGAACGCTTTTGTTATTTCGTATGTCGGACGCCATAATGAGATAAAAGGTTATGATATTTTAAAAGATATATGTTCGGAGCTTTTAGAGAATGAGAATGTTTATGTGCTAGTCGCTGGAAAAGAGGAACCTTTGAAGGGCCTGAATCATCCGCATTGGATAGAAGTGGGGTGGACAAATGATCCACATTCACTGATTGTGGCAAGTGACGTTTTTGTCCTTCCGAATAGAGAAACTTATTTTGATTTGGTTCTACTGGAAGTATTGTCGTTAGGGCAGATTATTGTCGCAAGTAATACAGGTGGGAATAAGCATTTTGCAAAGAATGGCTGTGAAGGAATTATGCTTTACAAAGATATGCAAAATGCAGTCCAACTTTTGAAAACACTGATGGTACTTTCCGATACGAAGTTAAATGAGATGAGAATGGCATGTAAAGTTCTTTTTAATACAAACTTTACCTGTGAAATCTTTGCAAATAATTATATAGAATTATATGAGAGCCTTGCTGGTGAACTTGATTAGTAGTGTTTAGGTGATTTATAATGACTGATTTGAATTGTCTTGTTTCGGTTATTTTACCGATTTATAATATGGAAAGATATTTAAAAGAGTGTGTACAGTCTGTGGTGTTACAATCATATAGGAATATTGAGATAATATTAGTTGACGACGGCTCAACTGATAACAGCCTAAAAATATGCCATTCCTTGCAAAAATCTGATGACAGAGTTATGGTAATATCAAAACAGAATGGAGGGGTATCAACAGCAAGAAATTCTGGTATAGAAAAAGCTCAAGGAGATTGGATAATGTTTGTCGATCCAGATGATTGTTTGTCATCAAAAATCATTCAGACATTGTTATCAAATATTTCTGAAGAAACGGATATAATTGCATGTTGTTGTAAGGTGTTTGACGACAGTGGGTTAGATGATGAGGATCATTTTTTTGTTGGAAACAGAACTTTTGTAGATGATAAAAATGATTTGTATTTTCAATTAATGGAGTCAGGCTATGGTCAACAAGGAAAGACCTATACAGCAATTGGTGTCCCATGGGGAAAATTATACAAAAGAGATTTTCTGATACAAAACAAGCTACAATTTAATACTGAATTGCGTAGAGTGCAAGATAATCTCTTTAACATGTATGCTTTTTTCTATGCTGATGAAATTAAGTATATTGATGAGCCATTGTACAATTACAGATATGAGCACATGTCCGATTATTTTAAAAAATACAGGTCAAATTATGTTGACCTTTTTGTTGCTGTTAGAAAGGCGAGATATAAATGCCTTGTGGATACTGAGCTAATCAATGATAATCAAATAAGGAAATTCTATATTAATGAAAGTGCTGTCAATTTAGTTGGAATTCTAAAAAATGGGATATTCCACAAAAAGAACAAACAACGGCTTTCGGAAAAATTAAATACAGCAATCGATGTTTGCAATCTTGAGTGTTTTAGGATGTGTTTTAGTATTGATAAGATTAATAACTTCAAATACAAAGCATGTATATGGATTGCTAGAAAATTGTTCTTGTTTAATTAAAAAAAACTTGAGAATTTAGGGAGGAGTTAAGATGGCATATTTATGTATTTCCGTATTACTGCTAGTCGGTATTTTGTATGGTCTTCAGTCTCATAAATTCTCGAACCTGCTAAGTGTATTTTGCTTTTATTGGGTTGCAATAATCTTTTTAGCAAGCTTAGAACTTTTTGAGATGATTGAGGTTTCTTCGAGAACTTACTTTATAATCTTTATCGGAGGGCTAGGATATATAATTGGATATTTCTTAAGCCAAAATTTTAGAGGTGTTAGCATTGCTATACACAATAAACGATTAACAAAAATAGATTTCCCAAAATATGAAATACGTTACAAGCTTGCATATATCGCAATGTTTATTGTATGTGTTTTTTATTTATATTCGCTTATAAAGATAGTTCTGTTGCTTAGAGAAGGAACAGATTATGGAACAATTCGAACGATGATGCTTCATGGTGGTGAAGATGGTATAGAGCGGTTATATACAAACTTAGAATCACTTTTTTCACAGTATATCGTTGTTCCATCTGTTTTTATTTGTGTACCGCTTTCATTGATTTCTGTAGTAAGAGGAGAAGCAAAAAAATCATTCATCGCCCTTACTTTTTTTGACCTTATATTATACGTAATTTGCACAGGTAGTCGAATAATTCTTGCGAGTTTAATAGTTCAGATTGTTTATCTAATGATAATATATAGGGTTACTGTGCCTAAAAGAGTCACTAAATGGTTAAAAAAAATTATTCTGATTGGTGTAATTGCTATAATAATTATCACATTTATGAGAAGAAGTGAATATTGGGAGAAGATTAACTACACCATATTCCAATCGTACTATTCTTATGCATGCCTATGCGTACCTTTATTGGATACATGGCTCGATATAATTGACACAAATAATTATATTACTTACGGTTTAGCATCTTTAAAGCCGTTATTGTCAATACCAGATGTTATTTTTAGACAATTTGGAATTTCGAATCTTGATAGTTATTATTATACAGTGGATATTCTAAATTCAACAGAGGACTATTTTTGGGTATTTGATAATAAAAACTATAATGCTTTTGTTACATTGTTTTTTTACTTTTATTTAGATTTTAGGGAGATAGGGGTATTCCTAGGTTCACTGTTTTATGGACGTTTTTGCGGAAAACATTATCGCAAAGTTACCAGAGACAATAATATGAAAAATGTTTTGTTGTTCTTGCTTTTGTTACAGGGATTTACAAAAATGCTTGTAAGATGGGAATTTTCTATCAATAACTATTTGATTGCTTTTATTGTTTGTAGATTTTTCTTGAAAGCGAGAGTTAGTGATAATGATTAAACATATATAGGGAGAACTAATTTTATGTATAATTATCTAGTTGTTGGCTCTGGTCTGTATGGATCCGTCATTGCACATGAAGCTTTCCCGTAACTAACTATCACGGTGAGCTTTTTTCTATGTCTTTCAATATGTATACATTCAATAAGAGGTGGGATGTAGTCACACTGGAGGAAGTAGAAGCGAAGCTCAATGAACCGCGAGCTGAAATTAAAGGCGAGCCACAGAATCTAGAAGAACAGACTATATTTCTCGTTGGTTGGAATATCGTTGAAAAAGTTATTCAAGGGTTATGCTGAGAAGCATTGGGGGAGCGATTATAAAGACTTATCGGCTTTCATCATCAAGCGTCTGGTTCGCTTGACATTTGACAACAACTATTTCAACGCTCTCTATCAGGGCATTCCAATCGGAGGATATACGAAGCTAATCGAGAATCTTCTTGATGGCATAAAGGATGCAGAGGGCAATGATCTGCCAAAGACTGTTAGCAGCTATGAATACAGTTCCGAGTGGAAGCCGGGAGACGAACCGTACTATCCGGTCAATGACGAGAAGAATGGAAAACTATATCTGTAGTACAAAGTCCTCGCTGACCAAGAACCCAATGTTATCTTTGGTGGTCGGCTTGGAAATAACAAGTATTATTACATGGATCAGGTTATTGCTACTGCATTGAAAGTGTGTAAATGTTATTTATAGAAAATGCTGATAAGTTAAACACGGAGACTCAGAATGAAACATAATTTGTTACAACCAGATAGTGTGAAAAAGAATTTTGCTTTTCAAATCATATACCAGGTTGTAATCCTTGTTATTCCGTTAATTGTTTCACCATATCTAACGCGGACAATGGGGAGTATAGCTTTAGGTACATACACATACACATATTCTATAGCTTATTATTTTGTTGTATTTGCTATGCTGGGAATTAATAAGCATGGTCAGCGTATTATTGCGCAAAGAAGAAATGATTCAGAGAAATTAAGAACTACTTTTTGGAGTTTGTACTTTATACATGCAGTTGCATCAATCCTCTCTTTGGCTGCTTATTTAGTATATGTTTTGGTGATTTGCGGTAGTGATAAAGAAATTGCTTTAATACAGGGGATTTATGTTTTTTCTGCTACGTTGGATATTACGTGGCTATTCTACGGACTTGAAAAATTTAAGATTGTTTCTATTAGAAACGCCATTATTAAGTTAATAGAGACATTTTGTATTTTTATGTTTGTAAAGTCGCTATCAGATTTAGGAGTATATACATTAATAATGACCTTGTCAATATGTATAGGACAAACTGTTATGTTACCTCAAGCCGTTTCAGCAATTTCGCCTATTCATTTATCAAAGGAGGATTTAGTAGAACACATTAAGCCACTGTTTACGCTGTTTGCAGCTGTTGTGGCTGCAACATTATATACTATGTTTGACAAGACCCTTATCGGAATTCTCTCTACAACGGAGAATGTGGCTTTTTACGAGTATTCGGATAAAATAGTGAAAATACCAAGAACCTTTATAACAGTAATTGGTACTGTGCTTTTTCCAAAGGCGTGTAGATATGCGGCAGCAAACGATAAACAGGGTATGAAAATCACAATGGATAACTGTTTGATTGTTGCATATTTTATTGGATTTGCAGCTTTTTTCGGTCTGCTTTCGGTGGCAGATTTGTTTGCTACGACCTATTATGGTGATGAGTTTGCAATCTGTGGGACTGTTATGATGAGTATGAGTCCTTTGATTTTGATTATAGGAATTGGTGAATCTGTTCGCTCATGTTATATTTATCCGTTGAAAAGGGATACTGCTATGGTTAAGATTTTAACCGCCAACGCAGTGATTAATTTAGTGCTTTCAAGCTTACTAATTCCTAAAATTGGAATCTATGGTGCTGTTGCCGGAACTGTTGTTGCAGAATTATGCGGTTTGATATGTGAAATGTGTATTTGCAGAAGGTATATCGTGTTTAAATCATTTATTGCAAAAGGGGTGCCATTTTCAGCTATTGGATTAGTTATGTTTATTGTTATTAGGATTGCAGCAGATTTCATGGAGATCTCTGTTTCATCTCTTTTAATTCAAATTTTAATTGGCGCAAGTGTGTATCTGTTTCTATCCTTTGTTTATTGCTATTGCCTCAATTCTACAACGAAGCAGATTATAATCGGAATAAAAAATAAGACTAAAGTAAAATTGCGGAAAGTATAATGTCATAGAAAGAAATAATTATAAGACATAAGAAAGATATAATTTTATGATTTATGCCTTGACAAGGAGAATAGAGATGGCGATAATCTTGAGAGCAGAGCAGAGCAGAGCAGAGCAGAGCAGAGCATATTGACAACTTTCGAGCATTCGGCATAATTCTGATGGTAATGGGGCACATCGGATTTGGGAGACATTTTGATAAATTCATTCATGCCTTCCATATGCCAATGTTCTTCATAGTGTCCGGAATGTTTCTCAGTATTAAAGATGAACCGAGCATCTTTATGAAAAAGAAGGTCAAATCTTTGTTGCTGCCATATGCGTTTTTTGGTTTGTTTCATTATGGAGTTTGGATTATACAGAACTGGCCAGAAGTAGATGCAGGGCCATTGTCACACTTGTTGTTCATAAATACCGACGAGTTGCCGCTTGCAGGTGCTTTGTGGTTTTTAACTGCATTGTTCTTTGCTGAAATAATTTATTATCTAATTTGCAAATATGTTTCGAGTGGTACTGTGCAGCATTTAGTTGTTGTGGCTTTTGCCGCATTTGGCTGTTTTGCAACTACTGTGTTGCCGTTTAGATTACCATACGCGCTTGATTCTGCTCTTGTAGGTGTTGGCTTGATGCATATTGGATGCATGTATAAGAAGCATAAAGAGAATCTGCATTGGATAGAGGAATTGAAAGTTCATGAATATTTGATTCTTGGTATTATAACCACAGTTTTAATTTTTGTTAATGGATATATCAATATGCGAACAGGAAGCTATTCGATAATTCCATTATTTTGGATCAATACTGTTCTTGCTACTGCTGTTGGAATCAATCTTGCGAAATATCTTGTGACCGTTGCCCCCCAATGGTTACGAAACTATCTGGCGTCTATGGGTAAGAATAGCATTGTGTACCTTTGCTTGAATCAGCTGGTGATTCTGGTTGTGAGCCACGTTCTATTAATGTTGGCGCTAGTATCAATAGTTATTAAGTGTCTTATTCTTATTAATAGTTTGGTAGGACTGTTAGTTCTAGAAAAAGTTATTATGAATACAAAGTTGAAAGCGGTGATGGGGAAATCGTTATAAAGTAAGCGCCCTATTTGGCGATTACGAATGCTTCAAAGGAATACTCTCATATTTGCTGTTTTTTGAGTCAGACGTAAACCTCAGCCCTCATCCCGTCAAGAAAGCTGGCAGCATTGTAGGTGCCATTGGAGACAAGGGAGGCATAGTCACGGTTTTCTTTACAGGAATCATCATATGGAAATTTGTGAAAGATGTTAGTAATATAATCCAGCACGAGCGGATGAAAGTAGAATAAGAGATAATAGTGCGGCCACGAGGCCGCGGAGGGAGAGCATCTTCTGGAATTGTTTTAAACAATCGTCCATAAAGGAACACCCTAAAAAAGGATATAGAAAGAGAATCGAGTATCCTCCACCAGAAGGGACAAAAACTTTTGGATGTGTAGCAGTTGTATCTCCCAATCCATGATAAACTAATCATAGCAGTTTTTGTGGATTAATTACGGTTGTGTTAGGAGTAACTTAACAATACAACACATATTCAGAAACTGTTACTTATTTGAAAAAAGTGGTAGTTTTACATATTTAGGACTAGCCGCTGTGCCAGCGGCTTGGCACAATGTATTTATATAAAGGCAGGGGAGTAAGCATACTAAAATTCCCCAGGCCATATCTTATAAGGAGCCAACCATTTGAATTTGTTGTTTTCCAAAACCATTCAATTTATTCTGCGGGATATATTAAAAGAAATGCAGTACCTTCCCTTAGTCATTTTATTGGGTACCGTGTTATATCTGATAACTATCCTATGTACGCGCCGTTACAAAAAGCCTATACTCAGCACCACTTTCATTAGCTACTCTATAATGCTTGTTGTTATAACCATATTTGAGCGTGAGTCAGGGTCACGCACAGGAGTAAGCCTTAAATTTTTTGAGACACTAGGTGGACCAAAAGCAAATGCATATGTGGTTGAAAATGTACTTCTTTTTATTCCTTTTGGAATCCTTGTTCCATTAAAATGGAAGCAGTTAAGGAATACTTTTGTTTGCACCTTCCTGGGATTTTGCTTGAGCTGCGTTATCGAAATAATGCAGTTGATTACAGAGCGAGGTCACTTCCAGGTAGATGACATTCTAACCAATACGCTGGGAGCTTTAATAGGGGGGATTGTTTTCAGAGCAATTTCGTTTGTGATTATAAAATACAGACATCATTACAGACATGATTATGACTAATAATATCAAACAGTTAGACATTATATATTTAAGTTTTTATTTGTTAACCTGGATTCACATATCAAACATAAATTTACGAAAGTAAGTAAATGCTCCATAATCCGTGGGCTGACTTGCGACTGATTTTATGTGATGATAATCTCATCAAATCTACTTAGAAAACTCCATAAACTTTGACTGGAGTTTTCTAAGTTTCAAAGGAGATTTCAAGTATGAATGAAGTAATGCAGGTTCGTGCGGCCAGTTGGACCGCAATGATCAAACAACGCAGCGATAGCGGTCTGACCATCAAAGAATGGTGTGCCGCCAACGGAATCCAGGAGTCAGTTTATTATTACCGGCTAAACCGGTTGAGAAAAATGGCATTGAATGCTTGTGAAACACCGGATCCTACAAAGGATCATGATCCTTCTGGCACATTTGCGCAGATATCAGTTGCTTCTACTGTACAGACTTCAAATGCAGCAATCCGCATTCGCCGTGGTGATACTGTTATGGAAGTGAGCAGAGATGCACCGGACCGCATCCTCTCTTTTTTGAAAGAGGTGATGTTCCGTGCTCTCTGAGAACACCGGTTTTCAGGCCATCTATATCTACTGTGGAAAATGTGATCTTCGCAAAGGGATTGATGGTTTAGCAACGTTAGTAAAGGAGCAGTTCCATCTGGATCCTTTTCAAAAGGATGTCCTGTTTCTTTTCTGTGGATGCCGCACCGACCGGTTCAAAGGCCTGGTCTGGGAAGGCGATGGGTTCTGCCTGCTTTATAAGCGGATCGAAGCCGGACGCCTCCGATGGCCGAGAAGTCAGGAAGAAGCTGCAGAGCTCTCGCCTGAAGAACTTCACCTTCTGTTGGCCGGAATGACGATACTGGAACGTTCCTCTATTCAGGAATGTAACTGCACAGAAATCGGCTGACCGGCTATGCAGAACCGACTTTTTCTGCTATACTATCCCTCAGAAAACGGAAGGGAGGGATACTGCGATGGCATTTTTGCTTAAAGAAAAAGAACTTGCGAACCTTGACAAACAAACACTGATCAAAATGCTCGTGGCAGCCACCGAGTCCAACCAGAAACTCTTTGAGGCTACCGAACAGCTCCAGAAAAGCGTAAACCTTCTGACAGAAGAAGTTGTAAACCTTCGCCAGCACCGGTTTGGCCGTTCCTCAGAAAAAGGACTGACCATCGGGGAAGACGGATGCAGCCAGCTCTGCTTCGCTTTCAATGAGGCAGAGATGACCATAGATCTGGATCCGGCATTCCCTGAACCGGAATTGGAGGATATCTATCTTCCCGAAACCATACAAACGTGGAAAAAAGAAAACAGGAAAACGTCAGGAAGAGATCAAAGATGTTCCGGTGACTGTGGTTATCCATACCCTGTCGGAAGAAGAACTGCTTACCGCATTTCCGGATGGCCGGTACAAAAAGCTTCCGGACGAAGTATATAAACGTCTGGAATTCCATCCGGCAAGCTTCGAAGTGATTGAACATCACGTGGAGGTATATGTAAGTGCGGATGGCGGAAACTTTGCGCGCGCAGAGCGTCCAGCTGATCTGTTCCGGAACAGTCTGGCTACTGCGTCCCTAGTTGCTGGTATTTATAACCTGAAGTATGTAAATGCGCAGCCGATCGAACGCCTTTCCAAAGAGTTTGAACGCAGCGATGTATTTCTCCCGACACAGACTCTGTGCCGCTGGGCGATTATGGGAGCGGAACGGAACCTGAGCCGTGTATACGCCCGAATGAAACAAAAACTTCCGGAGTATCATGTGATGCATGCGGATGAAACCGTGGTAGAGGTACGCAAGGATGGACGTCCTGCAGGAGCTGAGAGCCGGATGTGGGTGTACCGTTCCGGTGAACTGGAGTCAAAACCGGTCATCCTTTACGAATTTCAGAAGACCCGGAAAAAGGAGCATGCCCGTGAATTCCTGAAAGACTTCAGCGGGATCTGTGTAACGGATGGTTATCAGTTATACCATTCCATTGCGGATGAACGAGAGGACCTGACAATCTCCGGATGCTGGTCGCACGCGCGCCGTGGGTTTGCCGATGTAGTAAAAGCCGCCGGAAAGAAGGCTCTGAACATCCGGGAGTCAGTTGCCTATAAAAGCCTTCAGCTTATACAGACCATAAGCCGATGTGAAGAGAAGTTTGCCAAATTGGAACCAGCCGAACGTCTGGAAGCACGTATCCACCATATACTGCCACTGGCAGATGCCTTTTTTGCGTATCTTAAATCAAAAGAAGGCAGTGTTGCCCCAAAATCCGCCACTGGAAAAGCGATCAGCTATTGTCTGAACCAGGAAGCATTCCTGCGTGTCTTTCTGACGGATGGTTATGTACCGATGACAAATAATGCCGCAGAACGGAGTATCCGACCATTTACAGTCGGAAGAAACAACTGGTTCCAGATCGATACAGTCAGCGGAGCAAAAGCAAGTGCGATCGCCTACAGCATTGCCGAGACGGCGAAGGCAAATCAGTTGAAACCCTATGAATATTTCCGTTACCTTTAGGAAGAGCTTCCAAAACATGGAGAATTAGAAGAGCTGTCCTATGTCGAAGAGCTGCTCCCGTGGTCCGAGACATTGCCGAAATGCTGCTACCAGAAAAAGGAAACTGATCAAGTTTATTTATATCTGCCGTCCATAAAGGGCGGCATTATTTTTAGTCAGGTACTGGCTATGGAGCATTTACGAAAGTAATGTAATATTATAACGAGATACTATTTACAGAATGTTTTTTGCAATAAGTCCCCTCTGTGTTACTGGTTTTTTGGAATTCTGAGAGAACGGAGTGAATGATGCATAGCGGCTGTAAGAGGAATAACAGATAAAATAGTATAGTACACCGAGGCGGCTGACAATACAGGAATGGTTCCGTAGCAAATTCTGGCTTTGCTATTACTGTTTTTAGCTCATCTGTTCATATAAAAGAAAGCCCCCCCTTTTTTTTTAGATTTCAGCCCGGGAGCTGACCTATTAGGGATTTAAGACTTTCTCGCCTGTATATTGCGTTTTAAGGCATTTCCAATCAATGGTGTTTTACCATTTACAATACCTCCAGTTACCGGGATTCCAGATTTCTTCAGGAATTCCAGGGATTCTTCCACGGCGCCCCGCAATACCCAATCAGGACGAACAACTAAAATAACACTATCCATGAGTCCGCGCATCAGCTGTACATCAGACAGAGTACCTACTGGAGGAGTGTCAATCAGAATATAGTTAAATGTATCTTTCATGGAGTGAATGGCTGGAAAAATCTGATTATCAACCTGAAAGATATTTTTTTGTGAAAAACCCTGTATGGTGTAAATGCCATTATACATCTGTTCTACTTGCTGCCTTAGTTTTTCGCCAATGCGGGGCTCATTGCGTTCATCCCCATCTTTGGGCTTTATTTTTCTGGTAAATTGATACAGTACCCCTTTTTTGAAATCAAAATCCAACAATAAAACCTTGCATCCCAACTCTGTCAGATGAAGAGCCAGATTATAAGCAACGGTTGATTTTCCTTCTCTTGGAATGCTGGAGGTTACAGCAACTACCTGCTGCTTGTTCTTTTCGGTTAAATAGCGGAAGACAGCGGCTAGCCGTCCATATGCCACCTGATATTCCTCAGGAACATTCTTATTATCCAGAAATTCCTCAACTGTATGTTTAGTGGACTCGATATAAGGTATCTCGCCGATTATGTCAATACCGAGAGTTTCCAAAGGGCTGTTATTACGTATCTTGGGTACGAATAAATAGTACATAATGCCCAGAATACTGCCTGTAATTAGACCAATAGCCATTCCGATTACCACATTACGCAGAGATGGCGAGGATACTCCCTGGGCCTGCCGAGCAGTATCAATAACACTGACTGAACCGATATCCATTACCTCCAGCATTACCTCTGGCAGGACTTCCATAAGATGATTCAGTATATCTATGGCCTGCTGTGGATTCTCCCAGCTCAGGGTAAGCCATAGAAAAGCAGTGTCATCCTCAGCCGTCACAGAAATGTTCTGTTTTAATTCTTCAAGAGGAATACTGCTGTATCCATCCTCATCCAATACAATCTCCAGAACACGATTGCTTGTTGCTAAAAGTTGCACTGTTTTTACAAGATTTCTTGCCATTTGGATATCTTCATTTCTGGGAACATTCGACCCATTTTGATAAAGATCATTAATATTTCTGGCGTTTACTATCATTGAAGCCCTTGTTTCGTAAGAGGGAGTGCTATCCCAGGATAGTATAGAGCCGGCTATTCCTCCCAGGGTAATAAGGAATAATACAATCCAGCGGAGCTCCCAGATGGAATGAAGCAGGTCTGGAATGTAGATTTCTATTTCATCATTTGTTTCTGACATCGGCGTACCTCTCACTTTATTCTTCAGTATCGGCGGATTATCCCCCTCCCTCATTATTTTACCAGAATACGCAGAAACATCAATAGTATCAAGGTGCATTTTCGGTTGTCAGTTTCATTATTTTATTACTTTTTCGATAAAATTTTAATAGATCCCATAGCTTTAGACTATGCGCCATTGATATATCTGCACCCAGTACATATACTGGACATATCTGCTATATAAGAAATAAAAGAATCTGTGTGGAAAATCATCATTATTCTCCGCCTCCGCTCCAAAACCATCCATCCAATCATCCCCTATGTATCCTCCGAAACGCCGCTGGAGATACCTCTTACTTCTTCTTAAATGTCTTGAATAAGCTAGGATAGTCATTAAGCCTGCAGGCAAAGCACTTCTTATTGGTGGGGATGTATTCCGGTATCAGACTCTTGCCGGTCAGATGAAGGTAACGGAAATGGTTGCCATGGGCAAATTCTCTGTAAGATGGTTCTGTATATAACGCAGTATACCGTAACCGCTTGACGTTTACAGTATATCTGCCGGCAGATTATCCCGTACCCAGCTCTGTGTCATGCCGGAGTATTCCATGAGGGCAAGGTTATATTCCACCATAAGATGCAGAAAGAAGGCCTTGCTCTGGGCATGTCTCAGGTACTTCTGTTCTTTAAGGGCCTCTTTACCTGTTTTTTGACTCCCTATACTTACGCAGAAACTCCAACTGCGCCTCATCATCAGCCTCCCTGTCATAAGGTGTCGAGCCTGCCACAAAACAGCAGACCAGGATGGATAGAACAGTCAGTATCAGGAATATAATGAGTATAATCATGTCCGGTCCTTTCTATAATTAAATGTATCGTGATAAATGTACTACTATAAACCTACTACTATAAAACGACAGCCATATTTATACAACCACATGCCTACAGCCATAAACCTACAATAATACATCTTTATAACAAATCATCTCACATATAGTCTATCCATTTTCCATCCTTCTGTTCATGGAAATTAAAAGAAAAATCCCTGAAATACCGTTGATGACTCAAGCTGCATCTGCACCAGTATTCAGGGATTTTCTACTTTTAAACCTATTTTTCAAGCTATTTTTAAACCTATTTCTCCTCACAAACCTGGAAAATATAAAATTTCAAGTAATAAGACTCATCCGCCGCCCACAAAATAGGATGGTCTGCTGCCTGGGTCCTGTACTCCACCTGCCTGAGCCGTTTGTGTACATTGCCCGCGGCCTCACGTATGGTTTTGGTAAACAGTTCCGGGTCCATGAAATGGGAGCAGGAACAGGTGGCCAGATAGCCGCCGCCCTTTACCAGCTTCATGCCTCTCAGGTTGATTTCGCGATAGCCCTTGACTGCGTTTTTAATGGAATTTCTGGACTTTGTAAATGCAGGCGGATCCAGGATAACCACGTCGTATTTGCGGCCTTCCTGCTCCAGCCTGGGAAGAAGGTCGAAGACATCGGCACACTCAAACTGAACCTGTTCTGTCAGGCCGTTGAGGGCAGCGTTTTCCCTGGCCTGGTTTACTGCCAGCTCCGAGGCGTCCACGCCCAGCACATGTGCGGACCCTGCCAGACCGGCATTGAGGGCAAAGGACCCGGTGTGGGTAAAGCAGTCCAGCACCTGCTTTGGCTGGATGCGGCGGCAGAGATTCTGGACAGCCAGCCTGTTGTATTTCTGGTCCAGGAAGAAGCCGGTTTTCTGGCCGTCCTCCACATCCACCATGTACCGGACTCCATTTTCAAGGATTTCCACCTTGGTGTCAAATGCATCTCCCATGAATCCCTTATGGCGCTCCATTCCCTCCTGCAGACGGACCTTGGCATCGCTGCGCTCGTAGACGCCACGGATGGTGATCCCGTCCTCCGCCATGACCTTTCTGAGCTTGTCCACAATGACCGGCTTCAGTCGGTCGATTCCCAGGGCCAGGGATTCCACCACCAGCACATCTGAAAATTTGTCTATGACAATACCGGGCAGAAAGTCGGCTTCCCCAAATATGACGCGGCAGCTGGAGGTATCTGTCACAGCCTTCCTGTAGTCCCAGGCACTGCGCACCCGCATTTCCAGAAAATCGCTGTCAATGACCGTATCCTTTCTGCGGGACATCATGCGGACCGTCAGCTTGGATTTGGTATTAATGAAGCCGGTACCAAGGGGATATCCGTCAAAGTCCTCCACGGTTACCATATCGCCGTTTTCAAAGGCTCCATTGACACTCTCTATCTCATTGTCGTAAATCCAGGCGCCTCCGGCTTTCAGGGAACGACCCTGCCCTTTGCGGATGCGGACCATTGCTTTGGGGCTGTATTCAATTCGTGTTTCCATTGTATTCTCCTGTTTTCTGTTGTGGTTTATTTCCCATCATATCATAACATGGAGAAAAATTCATCCGGTTTATGGATATACATGCCACGGCGCACACATGACTCTATATTTAGGAAATGGAAACAGTTCAGGTGCCATTATACGTAGGGATCAATTTCCAGGACACCGATTCCCTTGGTGATGATGTGTTCTGTCAGCTTTGCCATTTGTTCCGGCGTTTCCTTGAGGCCTGTCTGGAGCCAGTACTGTACCAGGCCGATGCATCCTGACACGATGAAGGAGAAGAATGCGTCAAAGGCAGCTGCATTGCCGGAGCGGAATACCTCCATCCAGTCCTTCAGGCATTTTTCACGTATGAGCTGTTTCAGACGGTTTACAAAATTCAAATCCCCGTTTTCTCCCAGAAGAATCTCAATCAGGTCCGCGTTATCATATACTAAGGAATATATTTCATTGAATATGACAGAAGGGCGCTGTTTTAGATCCACGGCGTCATGTTTACAGACCAATTGGTTGAAATCTTCCTGGAGCTCTGCTTCTGTTTTTTCCAGAAGGTCAAACACATCCTTATAGTGGAGATAAAAGGTACCCCGGTTTAAGTCCGCCATGTCGGTCAGCTCCCGAACCGTGATATCCTGGACCTTTTTCTCCTTGAGCAATGTTATAAGACATTCACGAAGCTGTCTGCGGGTCTTACGCACCCGGCGGTCCACAGGTTCAATGCCCATTATCTGTTCCTCCTTTTGTTTATGTGGGTTTGCGTGTATTTACAAAGATTTAACAATTGTATTTTGCACAAAAATGGAAAAAATGTTGATTAACCATCAAAATGAAGGAAATTAATCATTGTATTTTTGCCATAATTTATTATAATCCATTATAGTCAATAAATAAACAAAAGTCAATTAACAAAATGGACGTTGTTTAACAGTATAAAAGGTGTATAATGGATATATATAAGGAACGGGGGGCAAATGGCATGAGATATAGAATATGTGCAGTCATTCTGGCTGCTGCGGGAGCTCTGTGGGCCTTTGAGGGGACCGGACCCGTGACAGTTCTGGCAGATGAGCAGGCGCAGGAGATAAGCGTTTCATATATACCGGGCTGGAACCAGACAGAGGGAATATGGTATTGGCTGGAACCGGATGGAACTTTACACAGGGGATGGCTGCAGGCAGACGGAAGGTCCTATTACATGGATGAAAATGGGGCCATGGTTACAGGCTGGCGGGAAGTGGACGGGGAGTGGTATTACTTCCACGAAGATGGGGGCATGAACCTGGGAGAGCTGATACTGGATAACGGGAAATACGAGTTCTCAGCACAGGGAGCCCTGGTTTCGGCAGGCTGGGTGGAAAATACAGGCGGAGGGGCCTATGACGCAGGATGCTACGACCTTATGGCCCAGGATTTGTTTGACCAGCTGAATGAGGAAAAGAGGGATTTATTCTTTGAGGAATACCCGGACCGTGAGGATGAATATGACGGTGATATGCACCGTGTCTATGACCGGTACGCGGGCTTTCAGATGGATATGACCCTCAACAAGGCGGCGGACCACAGGCTGGAGGGAGCCATGGCAGGGGGCTATGCAGATGACAGGATTCCCGGAGAAGGTACCATTAACGATTACCTCTCCGTTATCAACTACAGAAGAAGTGCTTCCTGTCTGGAGCTGTACGTGAGGGACTGCGAGGACGCGTCAGAGGCATTTGATAAAATAAAGGAAAAGCTGGATAAACGTTTCCAGTCAAAGACCGACCGGAAGTATTCCCTGGAATATTACCGCAGCCTGGGGATGGCCCACAGGGAAAAGGACGGGAAGCAGTATTTTGTGGTGATTCTGATGCGGTGAGCGTAAGGATTTTGCGGAGGAATATTGAAGCAAATTGCCGGAGCGGAAATATCGCAGCGGTAATGCCGGAGCAGAAACGCCGGAGCGGAAATATCGCAGCGGTAATGCCGGAGCAGAAACGCCACAGTAGAAATACCGGAGCAGAAATACCGCAGCAGAATTGCGCGGTACAGGGTATAAGGCCTGCAGGGCACAGCCGCAATGGGCGGCAGCATAAGGAGCATGGGAGTATGGGACAGAAGCTGTTTGGCAGAATCAAGGACAGAATGCACAGGGTAAAAGGCCGGGAGCCGCAGGAGGGGGATAAGTTTTCCTTCCGTATGGCCCGGTTTATCATACATAAAAAAGGCTGGATTGAGAGCGTATTTGTGGCAGGGTGTGTTTTCTCCCTGATAGCGATGCTTTTTGTAAATGTAAATTATGACCTGACGGAGTACCTGCCTGCATCGGCCAGATCCTGTATCGGACTGGACCTGATGGAGGATGAATTCGGTTATCCGGGCACTGCCCGGCTTATGATTAAGGATGTGAGCCTGTATGAGGCGAAGCAGTACAAGGATAAGCTGGAAGCAGTGGACGGGGTGGACCAGATTCTCTGGTGCGACAGTACGGTAAATATCTATTCAGGCGAGGATTTTATACGCCAGAAGGATATTGAGGACTACTACAAGGACGGATGTGCTGTTATGGACATCACCTTTGACCAGGGGGATACGGCGAAGAAGACATCCCAGGCCATTGACGAGATGAAAGCCATTACAGGGGATAAGGGATATTATGTGGGAATGGCTGTACAGAACAAATCCCTGACGGAAAATGTGGAGAGCGAGATGAACCTCATTCTTACGGTTGCCGTCATTATGATATTTGCAGTGCTGTGCATCAGTACCACCGCCTGGTCGGAACCATTCCTTTTTCTGCTGGTTATGGGTGTGGCTATTTTGCTGAACCGGGGCACCAATATTTTTATCGGGACAGTCTCGTTCCTCACCAATAATGTGGCTATGGTGCTGCAGCTGGCCACCTCCATGGACTACTCTATTTTCCTGCTGGATGCATTTTCCAGGGAAAAGCAGAAGGGGCTCTCGGAAGAACAGGCCATGATCAATGCCATTGACGCTGCTATCAACTCCATATTTGCCAGCAGCCTGACCACGGTGGTGGGCTTTTTGGCATTGGTATCCATGAAGTTTACCATTGGATTTGATATGGGACTGGTGCTGGCAAAGGGAATTGTGTTCAGCCTTATAACTGTGCTGTTCTTCATGCCGGCTATGATTCTCAAATTTTCCAGGTGGAATGATAAGACCAGGCACCGTCCCTTCCTGCCCTCCTTCCGGAAATTCAGCGAATGGGTCTACAGGGTGCGCTACGCCTCCCTTATCATTATGCTGATTCTGGCGCCGCCCGCTTATGTGGCCCAGGGAATGAATGATTTCCTGTATGGCAACAGCGCGGTGGGAGCCAGTGAGGGAACCCAGGTCTATGCGGACGACCAGGTAATTTCCCGGGAATTTGGAAGAAGCAATATGATGCTGGCCATGTATCCCAATACTTCGGCTGTAACGGAGAAAGAGATGTCAGATGAGATAGAGGATCTTCCCTATGTGAAAAGTGTGACGTCCATGTCCAATACCCTTCCGGAGGGAATACCCGAGGAGTTCCTGCCATATTCCGTTACCAGTGAGCTCCACACAAAGGATTACTGCAGGATGCTTATTTACATACGGACCAAGACAGAGAGCGACCAGGCATTTAAGGGCGCGGATGAAATACGGGATATTCTGGAGCGGTATTATCCGGAGAATTCCTATCTGGTGGGGGAAACACCTTCCACACAGGATATCAAGACTACGATTACGGCGGATAATTCCAGGGTTAACTTGTTATCCATGCTGGGCGTGTTCCTGGTGGTCATGTTCAGCTTCCGGTCCTTTGCCATACCTATGATTGTCATGGTGCCCATTGAGGCTGCGATTTTCCTCAATATGGCCATGCCTTACCTGGCAGGGGATACCATGGTGTTTATGGGGTACATCATAGTGAGCAGCATCCAGCTGGGAGCCACGGTGGATTATTCCATTCTGCTCACCAACAATTATGTGTCCTGCAGAAAGTCCCTGGAGAAGAGGGAAGCGTGTATTCAGGCACTGATGCTGTCCTGTCCCTCTATTTTTACTTCGGGAACCATTATCATATTGGCTGGATATATCATTCATTTCATATCGACCACAGCGGCTATAGGGGACCTGGGCCATTTGATTGGACGGGGGGCGCTGTTCAGCGTGATTCTGGTGCTGACTGTGCTGCCGGCCCTTCTGGTGCTCTTTGACCGTATTATTACCAGCAATGAATGGGACCGCCTGCAGAAGTATCTGAAACGGCGCCATGAAAAGCGCAAAGCCCTGATAAAGGCAGGAATAGGTACCATTGTCAACAAGGCGTCCGCATTGAAACGGACTGATTTAGAACCAGCGGAGGTGGAAAGCGATGAAAATGAAATATAAGAGAATCATGGCAGCGGGAATGGTCTTTGTCATGCTTTGCACCGGCACTGGCACCGCGCCTGTATACGGAGCACAGCCTTCTGTGGACGTGGATGAAACCATGTATGTGAACCTGGACTATTACGGCAGGGTGGATAAGATTAATGTGGTAAAGGGGGTGGGCCTCAACGGACAGACGGAATTTACGGATTACGGAACCTATGAAAATGTGATTAACATGTCTAACAGCATCGAACCTGTGCTGGGGGACGGAATGGTGACGTGGCAGCTTCCGGAGGACCAGAGGGGAAGATTTTATTATAAATGCGCTGTGGATAAAGGCATGATGGTACTGCCCTGGGACTTTGACGTATCCTACAAGCTGAACGGTGTACCCATGGACGGCGATAAGCTGGCAGGAGCTTCGGGGCTGATTGAGATCAATGTGAAGGCAGAGCCCAATGACAATGCCGGGGAGTATTACCGCAACAACATGATGCTTATGGTGGCTGTGCCCGTGGATATGAGCAAGTGCTACAGCGTGGAGGCTGAGGGGTCCCAGACCCAGAACCTGGGTGAAACCACAGCGGTGGTATTTACCGCCCTCCCCGGGGAGGACGGGGATTACACGGTGCGCATCGGCACGGACAGCTTTGAGACCATTGGCGTGATCATGGCCATGGTACCGGGTACGGTGGAGGATCTGGAACATATCAAGGACCTGAAGGAAGCCAAGGATACATGGCAGGATGCAGGGGATGAGCTTTACGACAGCCTGGAGCAGATGGCAAAGTCTGTGGAGAACATGCGGCAGGGTGTGAACCAGGTCCGCCAGGGTATGGACTCAGCGGAGAGCGCCAGACAGAAGTGGAGTAATTCCAAGGACAGCATACTGGCCGGAAATGACCAGACGCTGGCAGCGCTTACATCGGTGTCACAGCAGATGGACACCATGATTCCACATTTGCAGACGGCCAAGGACTGTGCCGAGGTGGTTCACAGCAGCATGAATGACATTGTCAACACGCTGGGAGATATGCAGGACCCTTTGAGAAAGCTGCAGACCAGACTTAAGAACATAGAAAACAGCGCAGGCGGTATCAGCAGCGATTTGCCGGAACTCCAGAAGACCATGGAATCCATCATAGCGCTGGATACCCAGCTTCAGGCATCCCAGGACACACTGTTGACGTATCTCAGTCTGTATAAGAGTTCCAGTACCAAGGCCAGACGGCTCTATGACGAGGAGCTGGATGAGGAAGAACTGGAAGACATGGAGGATGTGGATTACGGGACATCAAATGGCGGGAGCCATTCGTCATCCGGCGGAGGCAGCAGCCAGGAAAACTCCCAGAATAATAATCAGGGGAATGACCAGGAAAGCGGAAATTCCGGCGGCAGTACGGAGGGGAAAGATAACCCGGATGGAAGTGCCGGAGGAAGCGGAAGCACAGACGGAAACGGAAGCACCAGCGGAACTGGGAGCGGGAGCGGAAATACGGACGGAGGCACAAGCACGGACGGAAGCGGAACTGGAGCCGGAAGCGGAAATACAACCGGAGGCGGAAGTACGGACGGAAGCGGAACTGGAACCGGGAGCGGAAATACAACCGGAGGCGGAAGTACGGACGGAAGCACAACCGGGAGCGGAAGCGGAAATACAACCGGAGGCGGAAGTACGGACGGAAGCGGAACTGGAGCTGGGAGCGGAAATACAACCGGAGGCGGAAGTACGGACGGAAGCACAAGCGGGAGCGGAAGCGGAAATACAACCGGAGGCGGAAGTACGGACGGAAGCACAAACGGGAGCGGAAGCGGAAATACAACCGGGGGCGAAAGCACCAACGGAAGCATAGCCGGGAGCAGCAGCGGAAGCGCAGCTGAAAGCGGAGATCCCAGCGGAAACGCCGGCAGTAACTCAGGCAGTAACACCCCGGATACAGGCACTGCTATTAGCTCTGCCATAAATACGGGAAGCACAGGCCGCATGGCGGCCACCGCATCCATAGAGAAGAAAAACATCCCTCTGGTAAGCAGTATGGACCAGCAGGCCGCCGCACAAGCAGCGAAAGCCATTGAACAATCCTTATATGAAAAGGTGGCAGTCCTTCAGGATTTATCTGCTCAGAGCAAATCCCTGACAGACAAGATGGCGAACCTGATGGATGACACGTCTGATTCTGCGAAATACAGCGCCGAGATAGTTGACAATACGGATTATCTGATTGAGGATTTAAAGGCCCTCAATGATTCTTTGGATGTATATTATCCGGATCTCCAGACTGCCCTGGATGACTCCCAGGAGCTGGTACGGCGTACCACAGATGCCCTCAACAATGGAATCAGCACCCTGACTATCATCCAGAACACGTTAAAAGACAGCAGCGATGATTTTGACGCGGCTGCCAGGGACAGCCTGCGCGGCAGTATGGAACTTCTGGATAAAAGCCTGAACATCCTGGACAGCACCACGGTGATGCGCCAGGCCGGACGTACCATGAAAGATACCATTGACAATGAGCTGGATAAGTTTGATACAGATAACCGTTTCCTGTTTATGGATCCGTCCGCAGACAAGGTATCCTTTACCTCGGACCGGAACAAACCGCCCAAGACACTGCAGATTGTCATGCGCACCGATGAGATCAGCGTGGACGACGACACGGCCAAGACCGCGGATGCAGAGGTGGCAAAGGCCAAGGAAAGCCCCTTAAGGCGGATGTGGAATGTGCTGGTACAGATGTGGAAGGCAATGGTAAGCATTTTCAAAAACAGGTAGAAGCCTGTCTTAAAATTTGATATACTGTCCATAGAAGCAGCGGGCAGTGCAGCGCAACCAGGGCTGCACTGCCTGTTGTGGCGCAGGGATATGTTACAAAATACACAGGTACCGGAGCGTTTCCGTGCAGTACCTGCCGCAGGAGGAATACCATGGCCGTTACAGGAAAGCAGGAGAAAACAAAATACAAGCTGGCTGAATCCGTTAAGGAGTGCATGAAGACAGCGCCCGTGGATAAGATTACGGTCAAAAACATTGTGGAGGGCTGCGGCGTGACCCGGCAGACCTTTTACCGGAATTTTCTGGACAAATACGATCTGATAAACTGGTATTTTGACAAGCTGGTGCTTCAGTCCTTTGAGCAGATTGGCATGGGACATACGGTGGGGGAGAGCCTGACCCGGAAGTTTGAGTTCATTCTCAATGAAAAGGTGTTTTTCACAGAAGCCTTCCGCTCCGATGACAGGAATTCATTAAAGGAACATGACTTTGAACTGATTCTCCAGTTTTATACGGACCTGATTGCAAAAAAGACCAGCCAGCCTTTGGGCCAGGAGCTTCAGTTCCTTTTGGAGATGTACTGCCAGGGCTCTGTATACATGACGGTGAAGTGGGTTCTGGGAGGCATGAAGGATACGCCCCGGGAAATGTCGGATAAGCTGGTGGAAGCCATGCCGCCAAAGCTGGCAGAGGTGTTCGGAAAATTGAAACTGCTTTAAGCCCCGGAAAGTCCCGGATATCCCCAGCCGCAGCAGAGACAGAAAATGGTGATTATGCATAATCCTAAATGGTGAAACTGCACAAAACTTAAAGGAAAGTGACAGACAGGGATGTTTGTCACTTTTATTTTAAAACAGGACTTGTTATAATATTAACAAAAGCAACCAGGTAAATCCACGGACACTTAAGACGGGTCCGGCGGCGTACTGTCAATGTAAAGGAGAAGAAAATCATGGCAAACAGAATCGTATTAAACGAGACATCCTATCACGGCGCAGGTGCAATCCAGGAGATTGCAAATGAGGCAAAGGCAAGGGGATTTAAGAAGGCTTTTGTATGTTCCGACCCTGACCTGATTAAGTTCAATGTAACCTGCAAGGTGACAAAGGTACTGGAGGATGCAGGACTGGCCTACGAGATTTATTCCAATATCAAACCTAACCCGACCATCGAGAACGTACAGACCGGCGTTGCGGCTTTCAAGGCATCCGGAGCCGACTATATCATTGCCATTGGCGGCGGTTCCTCCATGGATACCTCAAAGGCAATCGGCGTTATCATCACCAACCCTGAATTCGAGGATGTGAGAAGTCTGGAAGGCGTTGCTCCGACCAAGAATCCGTGTGTGCCGATTATTGCAGTTCCCACCACAGCAGGCACCGCGGCGGAAGTTACCATTAACTACGTGATCACGGATGTGGAGAAAAAGCGTAAATTCGTATGCGTGGATACCCATGATATCCCGGTAGTGGCAGTGGTTGATCCGGAGATGATGTCTTCCATGCCCAAGGGACTGACAGCAGCTACCGGTATGGATGCCCTGACCCATGCAATCGAGGGCTATACCACAAAGGGTGCCTGGGAGATGACCGACATGTTTAACTTAAAAGCCATTGAAGTAATCGCCCGCAGCCTGAGGGATGCGGTGGAGAACAAGCCTGAGGGCAGGGAAGGCATGGCTTTGGGCCAGTATCTGACCGGAATGGGATTCTCCAACTGTGGTCTGGGCATTGTGCACTCCATGGCTCATGGTCTGGGCGCTTTATATGATACCCCCCACGGCGTTGCCAATGCCATCATCCTTCCAACCGTCATGGAATATAATGCGCCATGTACAGGAACCAAATTTAAAGACATTGCCATTGCCATGGGCGTGGAGGGTGTTGAGAATATGACACAGGAGGAATACCGCAAAGCAGCAGTGGACGCGGTAAAGAAACTGTCCGCTGACGTGGGAATCCCTGCTGACTTAAAGGAAATCCTTAAGCCTGAGGATGTGGACTTCCTGTCACAGTCCGCCATGGATGATGCCTGCCGCCCGGGCAATCCAAAGGATCCGTCCTTTGAGGATATCAAGAATCTGTATCTGTCACTGATGTAATTACATATACAGCCGCCTACGGCACAAAAAGGCCGCAGGACATGCCCATGTTAGGGTATGTCCCGCGGCTTAACATTTGCCTGCGGCAAAGTCCTGTATGGGCCGGGAAACAGTCTGCGGCAAAGTCTGATATCACCCCTGCAGCCACGCCTGTCCAGGTGCCAATTTCTCGCTGAATATACGGCCCTGGTCTTTTTCATATTTTGCCTGATGATATTTAAAAAGCATGTTTTTGTCGGGCATTTGGCCCAGGATTTCGATTTTGCCGGTGACGTGGGACATGGCGTAGCGGATGCATTTGCCCTGGCCGTTCTGCATGTTTTTTGCCTCTTCCACAATGCGGCAGCCCTCTGTCAAAGGAATCTGGAACTGACTCTTTACCCCGGATACGGGACGGCACTGGAAAATGTAATAGGGAATGACACCGTATCTTGTCAGATTCTTTAGCAGGGTTCCGAGACTCCCTGCGTCATCGTTGATTCCTTTTAACAGAACGGTCTGGTTCTTTACAATGACACCGGCGTCCATCAGGCACCGGATCGCTTTTACTGCTTGCGGAGTCAGTTCGTTTGAATGGTTGAACTGGGTCACCACATAGATTTGTTTGATTTTTGTATAGCGGGCCAGAATATCCAGAAGTTCCGGGTCATCATAAATCCGCATAGGCAGCACCACCGGGGTGCGGGTGCCGAAACGGATTAGATCCAGATGTTTAATGGAGCTGAATGCCTCCAGATACCGGCGTATGATTTGATTGCTGTTCAAAAAGGAATCCCCGCCGGATATGAGCACATTGGTTATTTCAGGGTGGGAGGCGATGTAGGCAGCCATCTGGTCCACATTTCCGGCTGTCTCGCCGCCGGAGATTCCCACCAGCCGCTTGCGGAAGCAATGCCTGCAATACATGGCGCACCGGTGGGTGGACAGGATGAGTGCCGTCTGCCTGTACTTGTGCTGCAGGCCGGGCAGCACTGTGTTATCTGCCTCCCCGCTGGTATCAAAATCCCCCGACAGGTCGGTTTCACGAATGGAGGGTATAGACATCCTGAACACAGGATCCTGTTCCGGATTGTTCCAGTCAATAAGAGACAGATAGTATCTTGTGACTGTCATGGGAAACTGTTCCAGGATTCGGGTCATGTGTTCTTCCTCCTGGCTGGTAAGCCTCATATAGGTTTTCAGTTCCTGGGCGCGGGTTACGTTGTTTCTCAATGTTTCATTCCAATTCATCCAATCATCCCCTTCATTCATTATTTTTTCCATTATACCATCAGCAATAGCAGGTTCTGATGAATAAAAAGTGAAGGTTTTGTAAATATTAGAATATTCGCTAATGCTTAAAATATTATAAAATTTCGCCTTTTTTGTATATGGTATTCCCTGGGACTCCATGGTAGAATGAAAGAACCTAAAAGAAATTGCTGGAAAGAGGAGTGTGTAAATATATGGGAATGCAGATTACAGTGAAGGATAAAAACGATGCGGTAAAGGCAGAGGCCGCAGGCAGGGAACAGGCCGTACTGGCATGGAAGGGTGAGTATGAGGAGGGAGACAGGATTATATTTTCTCTTCCGGAAAAGAACCGTTTCTATATCATGCGTGTGGATGATACCATGGATGAAGCCTTTATCTATGGGGCGGGGAATGAGCTGGTTTATGAGGTTCCCTTTGCAGAGGGTAAGACATCCTATAACCCCAAGTCATTTACAGGAGAGCGCCACTATCTGACCATGCGGTATGCCAGGGATTATGAAATTAAATCATACCGGAATCTGGCCAAGAACGTTATGGACCAGCACAGGGGCCAGGAATGTTATCCCCACGCCCACGCCAATGTGGAAACCAGGGGAGAGGCTGTGTTTGCGGCCCGCAACGCCATTGACGGTGTGACGGCAAATCTGTCCCATGGAAAGTGGCCATATGAGTCATGGGGAATCAATATGCAGGACGATGCCCAAATGACGCTGGAGTTTGGCCGCCCCGTGGATTTTGACCAGATTGTCCTCTATACAAGGGCTGATTTTCCTCATGACAACTGGTGGGAGAAGGTGACATTTACCTTTTCCGACGGAACCTCTGAGACCGTGGAGCTTGAAAAGAGCGTTGAACCTCATATCATCAGCCTGGAGCGCAAGGGTATCACATGGCTTACCTTCGGGCAGCTCATAAAGGCAGACGATCCTTCCCCCTTCCCTGCCCTGACGCAGATTGAGGTCTATGGCCGGGAACACGAGGATGTATAATAATAGGAAAAATCAATATACTCAATAATTGGATAATGGTGCGGCTCTGCTGCGGGGAGATTTGTAAATATATGTATTTCCGGAAGAAATTTTACACATAATTTACATAGACTTTACATTACTGGCGGGAAACGATATTGACGACATATGAAATATCCCGTATAATGAGTATGTGTAAAGAAGTCGTAAAGAAATGGTAAATAATCAGGAAAAGAGGCTATAGATATCATGGGAAACGCCCTGTGTGACGGATGCCGCAAGAATATGATAAAGGAGGCATAACCTGCGATCGTTTGTTTGGGATGGCGGGCTATGCCATATTTTTGCCCATTTTTACCCGGAATCATTCCGGAACACACAGGGTTATCCGTAAAATGATAATATAGCAGCAGTTAATTTCCTCGGACAAAAGGAGAAAACACATGGGAGTAGAATTGGTTTTAAGCCTGCTGGGCGGCCTGGCCCTGTTCATGTACGGCATGCAGATGATGAGTACCAATCTGGAAGCTGTGGCTGGAAACCGTATGAAGCAGATTCTGGAGCGCCTTACGGCAAACCGTTTTCTGGGAGTGCTGGTGGGGGCAGGAATCACAGCCCTGATTCAGTCGTCTTCAGCCACAACCGTTATGACGGTTGGATTTGTCAACTCGGGTCTTATGACACTTAAGCAGGCTGTATGGATTATTATGGGTGCCAATGTAGGTACCACCATTACGGGACAGCTGATTGCCCTGGACATAGGAGCATTGGCTCCGCTCATCGCCTTTGTGGGCGTTATGTCCCTGATTTTCGCGAAAAATAAAAAGGTACAGCATGTGGGAGGCATTATTGCCGGTATCGGCGTTCTGTTCATCGGCATGGGCATGATGAGCGATGCCATGGTTCCGCTGCGGGATTCCGAAACCTTCATCCATATGGTGACCAAATTTTCCAATCCCCTTCTGGGAATCCTGGTAGGAGCGGTATTCACAGCCATTATCCAGTCCTCGTCTGCGTCTGTGGGTATCCTTCAGGCTCTGGCTATGGGCGGCGTCATCAACCTTCACAGTGCCGTGTTCGTGCTGTTCGGCCAGAATATCGGTACCTGTATTACAGCGCTTCTGGCTTCTGTGGGAACCAGCCGCAATGCAAAGCGCACCACCCTGATTCATCTGATGTTCAATGTGATTGGTACGGCCCTGTTTGTGACCCTGTGCATCCTGACTCCTTTTACGGACTTTGTGGTAAGCCTGACTCCGGATAATCCGGTGGCTCAGATTGCCAATGTCCATACCATTTTCAATATCAGCACCACCCTGATTCTTCTGCCCTTTGGCGCCCTTCTGGAGAAGATTGCCATTGCCATTCTTCCGGATAAGGCAGTTCCTGTAAAGGATGCGGACCAGTGGTTTGAGGGTCTTATGGCCTCCAAGCACCACCTTGGTATCTCCACCATTGCGATCAACCAGATTCATGATGAGATTAAGGGGATGCTGGCAACTGCGGCAGAGAATGTATCCCAGAGCTTCAAGGCCGTGGAGGAGGGCGCCGCAGAGGGAATCCAGGCCATCGCGGACCGGGAAGAGGAAATTGATTTAAGCAATATGAGGCTGTCCCAGAAGATTTCCAAGATACTTGTGCTGGACCAGACGCCCAAGGATATTGATACCCTGAACCGGATGTATACCATTCTTGGAAATATTGAGAGAATCGGTGACCATGCCATGAACCTGGCGGAGTATGCCGAAACCATAGAGGCAAAAGGACTTCAGTTTTCCAATTACGCCAGGAAGGAATTTGCTGTCATGGAGGAAACCTGCCGGGAAGGCATGGAGCTTTTAAAGGCGGCAGCTGCCGGGGACGCCCAGTCTCCTCTGGCGGAGGTGGCAGAGATTGAACAGAGGATTGACGATATCACCCGCAAGTTCCGGCAGAACCAGATTGACCGCATGCGGGAGGGCAACTGCAATGTGGAGTCCTCCATCCTGTATTCGGAAATGCTGACTGACTACGAGCGAATCGGCGATCATATGCTGAACATTGCCCAGGCCTATGACGCCATAGAGTGGTCAGGGGACCGGGGACAGACAGCGGCGGCAATCGCGTAAGCAGTGTAATTGAACGATAGAATCCGCAAGTACCAATAGAATCCGTAGTGCCAATAGAATCCGTAGTGCCAATAGAATCTGCATGTACGGGTTAAATAAATAACCTTAAAGCCCTGGGGGCGCCGTGAAATTCACGGCCCCTCAGGGCTTTTTTTGCGTTTTGGGTGATTTATTACGTTTGTTTTTTGTGTTGTGCAATATGCACATGACAAATGTCATATTAAATATTACCTATGTAATAATTGCACATAAAGCATTGGATTTGTCCATGAAAACTGCTATGATTGGATGCGGAAGGGGGAGGTAAGATGGAAGAAGGAAATAAAAAGATAGCAGTGGCCGGGCATATTTCCCTGGATATTACGCCGGTTTTCCAAAACAGCGGGAAGCAGAAGCTCTCTGAACTGTTTCAGCCTGGAAAGCTGCTTAAGGTGGGAAAGGCCATGATGTGTACAGGAGGAGCTGTTTCCAACACAGGCCTGGGTCTTAAACGTCTGGGAGCGGACGTGGTTCTGATGGCCAAAATAGGGGACGATTATTTTGGGAATGCACTAAAGGACATGATAAGCGCACATGGCTGTGAGACCTGCATCAGCCAGGTTCCTGGTGAGAATACGTCCTATACCATTGTGCTGGCGCCCAAGGGACTGGACCGTTTTTTCCTTCACGATCCGGGCTGCAATGACACCTTTGGCTGCGGGGACGTGGACTTTGAAAAAGTGGGGGAGGCATCACATTTTCATTTTGGTTATCCTCCCATTATGCGAATGTTTTATCTGAATGAGGGGGAGGAGCTGGTAAGGCTTTTTAAGAAGGTAAAATCCATGGGGCTTACCACGTCCCTGGACCTGGTGGCGGTGGATCCGGATTCCGAAGCAGCAGGCATGGACTGGACAAGGATACTGGAGCGGGTGCTGCCCTATGTGGATTTCTTCGTGCCAAGCATTGAGGAGCTGGGATACATGCTGGACCGTCCTCTGTACTGCAAATGGCAGGAGAAGGCAGGTGGCGAGGATGTCACAGGCATATTATCCCTGGAGGAGGACGTTAAGCCTTTGGCTGCCAGAGCGCTGTCCATGGGGACCAGATGCGTTCTCCTGAAATGCGGGGCAGCCGGCATGTATCTGAAGACCGCGCCTGAGCCGGTATGGAGGGAATTCCTGCCGGGATTTACAGGATGGAATGATATCAGCCATTTCGAGGACAGCTATGTGCCGGACTGCATCCTGTCAGGAACAGGGGCAGGGGATACCAGCATAGCCGCCTTCATAAAGGCCATGCTGGACGGCTGCGGGCCCCTTGAATGCGTCCGTCTGGCAGCTGCCACGGGTGCATCCTGCGTCACGGCCTACGATGCCCTGGGCGGCCTGCTGTCCTTTGAGGAGCTGAGGCAGAAGATGGAAGCAGGATGGGAGAGGCAGAACATCATCCATCCGTGACATAGAAAAAACGATTTTTGCGGCCGAACAAAGGAATGCCATATAGGGAAAACGCGGCTTCCTCCGTAAGAGGCAGAAGAACCATGTATGTCCCGGCCCAGGCCGGAAGAAAGGAGAATATATAACATGTTAGTTTCAATGAAAGCGGTTTTAGACCTGGCAGATGCAAAAAAAATAGCAGTCGGCGCCTTCAACATCACATCTCTGGAGGGGATTCAGGCCGTATTAGGGGCGGCTGAGGAGCTGGGACAGCCGGTTATCCTGCAGTTTGCGCCGGTCCATGAGTCCATTATCCCTCTTAAGGTCATCGGGCCGGTGATGGTGATGATGGCAGAGAAATCTTCTGTGCCTGTATGCGTCCATCTGGACCACGGCGATAAACTGGAAATCCTCAGGGAAGCCCTGGAAATGGGCTTCACCTCAGTGATGTATGACGGCTCCGTTCTGCCCTTTGAGGAAAATGCGGCAAACACAAGGATTGCGGTGGAAATGGCCGGAGACTGGGGCGCTTCCGTGGAGGCAGAGATCGGAGCCATGGGAAGGCAGGAATTCTCAAGCGTGGGAGAAGGCGAAGAAGGGGAGGCTGTGGAGAGCTGCTATACGGACCCGGAACAGGCACGGGCTTTCACCGGGCTTACCGGGATAGACGCCCTGGCCTGCTCATTTGGCACCGTGCACGGGCTGTATCTGACCACGCCAAAGCTGGATTTTGACAGGATACGCAGGATACGGGAAAGCATCGGCATTCCCATCGTGATGCACGGCGGATCCGGGGTCAGCGATGAGGATTTTAAGAAATGCATTGCCAACGGGGTCAGGAAAATTAATTACTACACGTACCTTGCCAAGGCGGGCGGCATGTATGTAAAGGAAAAATGCAGGGCAGCCGAAGAATATGTATTTTTCCACGATGTAACCCAGTGGGCGGTCCAGGCCATGAAGGAGGATGTGCTCCACACAATCAGGGTGTTCTCCCATCTGGAGTAAGTTGGCAAAGGAGGAAAAGCCATGAAACGTTCAGAAATCAACAGGGCATTGAGGGACATGGAAAAGATGATTGACAGATGCTCCTTTAAACTGCCCCCGTTCTGTTATTTTACACCGGAAGAATGGAACGAAAAGGGCCATGAATACGATGAGGTCAGGGACAACATGCTGGGATGGGATATCACGGATTTTGGGATGGGGGATTTTGACAAGGTGGGATTCTCCCTCATCACCCTGAGAAACGGCAATGTGTCCATGGATAAGTACACGAAACCCTATGCGGAAAAGCTGCTGTACATGAAGGAAGGACAGTCTGCGGCCATGCATTTCCACTGGAATAAGATGGAGGATATCATCAACAGGGGAGGAGGAAATGTGCTCATAGGCGTATATAATGCCGGCAGGGAGGAGGAGCTGGCTGACACAGATGTGCGGATACACAGTGACGGGCGGGAGTACACGGTTCCCGCGGGAACGCAGATACGGCTGTGTCCCGGAGAGAGCATTACCATCCAGCCTTATCTGTATCACGACTTCCATTTGGAGCCGGGCACAGGGTCGGTTCTGTTGGGCGAGGTATCCATGTGTAATGACGATAACCGGGACAACCGGTTCTATCTGCCGGCAGGCCGTTTTCCGGTTATAGAGGAGGATGAGCCGCCCTTCCGTCTGCTGTGCAATGAGTATCCCGCGGCGGGCAGTTGTGCAAAACGATGAAAATTTGCGGCGGCTGAACGGGAAAGGGCAAAAGTGATGATGAAAAATATGACAAATGTCATATGAAAATGATTACATTGTGCACATGTGTTAAAAAGAAAAGCGCGATAAGATTTGATTACAGCAAAAACAACAAAACATTTTGCAAAAGGAGGTAACTTATGAAAAAAAGTACTAAGAAGCTGTTGGCGGTAATGATGTGCGCAGCAATGGCAGGTTCTGCCCTGGCAGGGTGCAGCAGCGGGGACTCCCAGACAACGGCAGCAGCCACCGAGGCGCCAACCCAGGCCCAGACCACAGAGGAAGCCAAGGAGGCGGCCGCTGAGCCTGAGAAGGCAGAGGAGAGCAAGGAAGCCACAGAAGCGGCAGCTCCGGCAGCAGCCGATATGGCATCTGCTGATGTGAAGAAGAAGGACCCGGACAAGCATTACAAATTCGGTTATACCTGTATGGATGGAACCAACCCGTTCTTTGTCACCATTGAGAAGAGGATGAGGGAAATGGTTGAGGCCAACGGCGACGAGCTGATTGCAGTGGATCCCGCCAATGATGTCACTCTTCAGATTACCCAGGTAGAGGATTTGATTTCCCAGAACATTGACGCCATGTTCATGAATCCGGCAGAGGCAGAGGGAATCCTTCCGGCCCTGGATCAGCTTAAGGAAGCAGGAATTCCCATCGTGGGATTTGATACAGAGGTAGCGGATTTGTCCTACCTGATTTCCTACACCGGTTCTGATAACTATAACGCAGGCAAGGTCTGCGGCGAGGACCTTGTAAAGAAATGCCCGGACGGCGGGGATATCATTGTACTGGATTCTCCTACCATGAATTCTGTTACGGACAGGACAAACGGATTTTTAGATGCAATTGAAGGAAAAGGCTTTAACATCGTTGCACAGCAGGATGCCAAGGGCAATCTGGAAGTTTCCATGGGTATTGCAGAGGATCTTCTGCAGGCTCACGGCGATGTGGTTGCCATCTTCGGAGGCAATGACCCCACTGCACTGGGAGCACTGGCAGCAGCCAACGCAGCCGGTCTTACAGACTGTATGATTTACGGCGTGGACGGCTCTCCTGACATCAAGGCAGAGATGGCTTCCGGGGAATCCCTGATAGAAGGAAGCGGCGCACAGTCTCCTGTTAAGATTGCACAGTCCGCAGTGAATATCATGTATACATACTTAAACGGCGATAAGGTAGAATCAAGATATCCGGTAGAAACCTTCCTTATTACATCAGAAAATGTAGATAAGTATGGCACAGATGGATGGCAGTAAGAGATTAGTCTGAAAAGTGCTGGGCCCCTGCGGGGGCCAGGCACTTTTTATCTGACAGGCTCAAAACGCAAAAGCACGGCAGGAAACTCTGTCAGGAACCATATGAATAGAAGAACAGGCAGGTGAGATTATGAGTGAAACAGTTCTGCTTCAAATGAAGAACATCCACAAATCATTTCCGGGAGTCAAGGCGCTTCAGGGGGTGGACCTGGAACTGAGGGCCGGCGAGGTCCACGCATTGCTCGGTGAAAACGGGGCAGGTAAATCCACGCTGATTAAGGTTCTGGGCGGCATCTACATCGCAGAAGAGGGCGAGATTTTTATTGACGGAAAAAAGGTAACCATTGACGGGGTAAATGCATCTCACAACAACGGAATTTCCATTATCCATCAGGAATTGGTACTGGTACCTCACATGACTGTGGCGGAAAATATCTTTCTTGGCAGGGAGCCGTCAAAGGGGCTATGGGTCAGCCATGAGACCATGGAAAAGGAAGCCCAGCAGCTGCTGGATACATACCACATGAGCATTGACGCTGGGACGCTGGTCAAGGACCTGACCATTGCCCAGCAGCAGATGGTGGAAATCGTCAAGGCCATTTCCTATCGCTCCAGGATTCTTGTGATGGACGAGCCCACTTCATCCATATCGGACAAGGAAGTGGAATTTTTGTTCAGCACCATGAGAGAGCTCACAAAGAAGGGCGTGGGAATCATATATATATCCCATAAGATGGATGAGCTGGAGCAGATCTGCGACCGGGTTACTGTGCTGAGGGACGGAACCTATGTGGGCACCGAGAGGGTGAAGGATACCACAAGGGACCATCTCATTGCCATGATGGTGGGCCGGGAGCTGACCAAGTATTACACCAGGGATTACATGGAGCCCGGACGGGTGGTTTTAAAATGTGAAAACATTGCAGACGGAAAGATGGTCAAAGGGGCCAGCTTTGAACTGCGTGAGGGGGAAATCATTGGTTTTGCGGGTCTGGTAGGCGCCGGAAGAAGCGAGACCATGAAGTGCGTCTTCGGACTGACGCCCGGCTGTACCGGTGAAATCAGCGTGGATGGAAAGAAGGCGTCCATCAAATCTCCCATTGATGCCATGAAGTTCGGCATTGCCCTGGTGCCTGAGGACCGGAAGCAGGAGGGACTGTATAAGGTACAGAGCGTCCGGTTCAACTCCACCATTGAGGTGCTGAAGAGCTTCATAAAGGGCATCTGGGTGGATGCGGACAAGGAGGAGGAGATTACCCGGCAGTATATCGAGATGATGGATACCAAGACTCCGTCCCAGGAACAGCTTATCGGAAACCTGTCCGGCGGAAACCAGCAGAAGGTAATGATTGGAAGATGGCTGGCCACCGCCCCCAAGATACTGATTCTGGACGAGCCGACCAGGGGCGTGGACGTGGGCGCCAAGTCTGAGATATACGCAATCATGAATGAGCTGGTGAAAAAAGGCGTGTCCATTATCATGATATCGTCAGAACTGCCGGAAATTCTCAACATGAGCGACCGGGTCTATGTCATGTGTGACGGCCGGATAACCGGGTGCTTCAGCCATGAGGAATGCGTCACCCAGGAACAAATCATGAAGCTGGCGGCAAAGTAAGAAAAGGGGGAAAGTCAAATGACAACCAGATTGCAGAAAAATGTAAAACAATATTTCAAGGATAATATCGGCATCATCGGGGCCCTGCTTATTTTGTGTATTTTCTTATCCGTGTTTCCAAAGACCAGCGGCTCCTTTCTGACCCAGAAAAATATATTCAACGTGCTGAGACAGATATCGTCCAACCTGTTCCTGGCCTGCGGCATGACCATGGTCATTATCCTGGGGGGCATTGATTTGTCCGTCGGATCCATTATCGCCCTTTCAGGCTGCTTTGCAGCCGGCTGCGTGTCCCGTTACGGCCTTCCTATTGCAGTGGGCGTACTGGGCGGCGTGCTGGTGGGCACTGTGGTGGGTATGTTTAACGGCGTTGTCATATCAAAGACAACCATACCGCCCTTTATCGTGACCCTGGCCACCATGAATGTGGCAAAGGGACTGGCCTATGTATATACAGGCGGTTCACCTGTGCGTGTGGTTACAAAGGAATGGCAGTTTTTAGGAGCCGGGTACGTGGGTGGTGTCCCCACTCCTGTTATACTTCTGGCAGTGGTGCTGGTTATCACGGCCATTATCATGAATAAGACAAAGCTGGGGCGCCATATCTACGCGGTGGGAGGCAATTCCCAGGCAGCCAGATTCTCAGGCATCAGCACGGCCAAGGTAAAATTCCTGGTACATACCTATTCAGGAATCATGGCAGGACTTGCGGGCGTGGTTCTGGCCTCCCGTATGTATTCCGGCCAGCCGACGGCAGGAGACGGAGCCGAGATGGACGCCATTGCGGCTGTTGTGGTGGGCGGCACCTCCATGGCAGGCGGCTCCGGTAAAATCGGCGGCACCATCATAGGCGGCCTGATTATCGGCGTGCTGAACAACGGACTGAATCTGCTGAATGTAAATTCCTTCTGGCAGTACGTGGTAAAGGGAACTGTTATTCTCCTGGCTGTTTTTGTGGATTACCTGAGAAACAAAAAGGCGGAATAGAGTCTGGTTTACGGCAAAAGCGTTTCACGGCAGTGGGGCGCTTTTTGTCGAAGCCAAAGTTTTATAAAAAGTTCCTATGAAATATTACAGATGCCCATGTTTGAGGTATAATGGGGAAGGACCGGGCAGCCGGGGGCATGACCGGACAGCCGGGAATATGACCGGCAGCCGGGAAGTTAAGCCAAGAATAGGGAGGCGGGAACCAGATGAAGACAGGAACAGGTCTGTTAATCCTGACAGCGGGCGCCATGCTCCTGCTGGGGGGCTGCGGCCATGGGGACACAAGCGGGCGACAGCATGAGGCCAGGCTGTTCGGGGCCACCTATATGACCAGGAATAATCCGTATTTTGATGTACTCAATGAGGGGATTGAAGAGGTGGTGGAAGCCAACGGCGATATCCTGCTTACCCGGGATCCCCTTCAGGACCAGGAAAAGCAGAATGAACAGATTCAGGAAATGATAGACGAGGGCATCCAGATGCTGTTTTTAAATCCCGTGGACTGGGAAAAGGTACAGCCGGCCCTGGATGCGTGCAGAGAGGCGGGAGTCGGCATCATCAATGTGGATACGGTGGTGAAGGACAGGGACTCCGTGATTTCCATTATTGAAACGGACAATTACCAGGCGGGCCAGCTCTGCGCCCTGGATATGATGAAACGAAAGGACCAGGCTAAAATCGTCATCCTTGACAACCCCATCCAGACCTCCATTACCAACCGGGAACAGGGCTTTCTGGACACCATAGCGGATAATCACAATTACCAGGTGGTATACAGGGAAGCTGCGGCAGGCGAGATTGAGGTGTCCTCCCATGTGATGGCCGACCTGCTGCGCCGGGACATCAGCTTTGACGTGATTTTGGGAGGCAATGACCCCACGGCACTGGGGGCTCTGGCAGCCCTGCAGCAGGCCAGGAGGGAGGAGGGCGTCCTGATTTACGGAATCGACGGCTCTCCGGATTTCAAGGCAATCCTGGATGTGGGCTATGTGACGGGAACCAGCGCCCAGAGCCCAAGGTCCATAGGAAGGAAGGCGGCTGAGACCGCATACCGTTACCTGGACGGGGAGCCGGTGGAGAAATACATAAGCCTGCCCAGCACCATGATTACGAGGGATAACCTCCATGAGTTTGAGATAGACGGGTGGCAGTGAGAAGATGGATACGAACATGGATAACAGGCGGGTACGCATCCTGCAGCTGGGCATTCTGGCGCTGAATGTGGTATCTGTCATGGGACTCAGCATATTTATATATGCCACAATTGAAAATATACGGCGCAGCTATGTGGCCAGGGAGTTTTTAAGCGGCGTCCAGGCCATTGTCTGGTATCCTTACCGGAACATCTGGCTCTGCGCCCTCCTTCTGGCTCTTCTGGCAGGCAGTATGTTTGTGCGGGACCGGCTGTTTCCGGACAACAGCAAGGTGATTCTTTTCAGCCTTGTGGCTGATTTTGCCATATGTTTTGCCATCATCATACTTTTGAATTTTAATTACAACGGAATTCTGCTGCTGGTGTTTTCCAATGTCATTCTCTATGCCAAGAACGGGAAATCCAGGTATTTTCTGGCGGCAGTGGCAATCGGCAGTTTTATACTGGCTGATTACGAACTGCTTTCCATTTCATACCGCCTGTATTCCATACAGGATTATATTTCATTTTACAATGCAACCACCCAGCAGTATCTGCTCAGCAGCTATAATATCCTGGTATCCCTGAATGTAATCATGTTCGTGGTGTACTGTGTGAACATTATCAACCAGCAGCAGGGAAATCTGGACGAGATACACGCCCTGAATGAGCAGCTTCAGGATGTGAATGAGCAGCTTCAGGAGTATTCCGTGATGGCGGAAAAGATGGCCGAGACACGGGAGAGAAACCGTCTGGCCAGGGAAATCCACGATACCCTGGGGCATACCCTGACCGGAATTGCTGCGGGAATAGACGCCTGCCTGGCTACCATAGGCACGTCGCCCCGGCAGACAAAGGACCAGCTGGAGCTTATTTCCAAGGTCACAAGGGACGGTATTAAGGAAATACGGCGCTCAGTCAGCCAGCTGCGCCCGGACGCCCTGGAGCGCTTCAGCCTGGAATATGCCATCAGCAAGATGGTATCTGACATGAACGCTGTGTCCGGCGCAAGGGTGTATTTTGACTGCCAGGTAAAGAACCTGAAATTTGACGAGGACGAGGAAAATGCCATTTACAGGGTTATCCAGGAGGGAATCACCAATGCGCTGCGCCATGGCCATGCCAGCCAGATATGGATTACCATAAAGAAGGAGGATACGGATATCCTTCTGCAAATAAGGGACAACGGAATCGGATGCAAGGAGATAAAAAGCGGATTCGGAACAAAGCATATGAAGGAGAGGATTAAGATGCTGAGCGGCGTTGTTACATTTGACGGCAGCGACGGATTTACTGTTAATGCAAGAATACCAATCCGATGGGGGGAGACTTATGATTAAAGTATTGATAGCCGACGATCAGGAATTGATTCGCCAGAGCCTGCAGATTGTGCTCAACAGCAGGCCGGACATAATGGTTACGGACGTGGCTTCCAACGGACAGGAGGTCATCCGCAGCGTGAGGAAGAATAAACCCGATGTCATACTGATGGACATACGGATGCCCAAGCTGGACGGTGTGCAGTGCACGAAAATCATCAAGGAAAATTATCCTCAGATAAAAATTATTATTCTCACCACGTTTGATGATGACGAGTACGTTTACAATGCTTTGAAATATGGTGCCAGCGGATATCTCTTAAAGGGCGTGTCCATGGATGAACTGGCCAATGCCATCACCACGGTATACAATGGATGGGCTATGATTAACCCGGATATTGCAACCAAGGTGCTGAGGCTGTTTTCGCAGATGGCCCAGGCAGATTACAGCATACTTGTGGGCGATAAGAATGTGGATGAGCTTACAAAGACAGAGTGGAAGATCATAGCCCAGGTGGAAATGGGGGCCAGCAACAGGGAGATAGCTGAGGCCCTTAAGCTGTCTGAGGGAACGGTGCGCAATTATCTCAGCACTATACTGAACAAGCTGGATTTGAGGGACCGCACCCAGCTGGCCATCTGGGCGGTCCAGACCAACGTGAGAAAGCGGCTGGGCACATAAGATTTGACCGGACCAGTGTACGGGGATCGGGAGAGGTCAAGATGTTGGCAGAAGGAAGGATGAGATTGGGATGAAGGGATGGAAATGGACACTGGGGTTGGGAGCAGCCGTGTTCCTCCTTGCAGGCTTCCTTGGATGTATATATAAGTACCATGAGAAGGAGATTGTCCTGGAATTCGGCATGTTCACGGGAAGCAACTGGGATGTGGCCAGTGCCAGCAGCTTTGTCATGATGGACAAGGCCATAGCAAAGTTCGAGGAGGAGCATCCCGGGGTGAGGATACATTACTATAGCGGAATCAGCAAGGAGGATTACTCGGAGTGGTGCGCCAGAAAGCTTTTAGAGGGAAAGATGCCGGACGTGTTTATGGTGCCGGACACGGATTTCAACCTGTATTCATCCCTGGGAGTCATGAAAAACCTGGACGAGCTCATTGAACACGATGCCGGGTTTGACCGGAATGATTTTTTCACCACTGCCCTGGATGCGGGAAAGTACGACGGACACCAGTGCGCCCTTCCTTATGAAACGGTTCCCGTCCTTTTATTTGTCAACAAGTCCCTTCTGGCGAAAGAGCAGATTGAGGTGCCGGGGGAGGACTGGACCTGGGACGATATGTATGAAATCTGCCGTAAGATAACAAAGGATGTAAACGGAGACGGACTGCTGGACCAGTTCGGAACCTATAATTACAGCTGGAGAAATGCGGTTTACACCAGCGGGGGAAGGTTTTATGACGGGGATCAGCAGCAGCTGCCCTTTACAGACTCCCATGTCCTGGATGCCATTAAATACATGAAGCGCCTTAATGACCTGAACCAGGGACAGAGCGTGACCCAGGAGGATTTCAACAAGGGGAACGTGGCTTTCATGCCCCTGACCTTTGCGGAGTACAGGACCTATAAAACATATCCTTACCGGATTAAGAAATATACCAGGTTCCAGTGGGACTGCATCACATTTCCCGCGGGAAAGGAGGGGGAAAACCGTTCCAGAGTGGATTCCCTTCTCATGGGAATCAACAGCAATACAAAGCATGAAAAGCTGGCGTGGGAGTTTCTGAAACAGCTGACGGGAAATGAAGAGATGCAGATGGACATATTCCGGTATTCCCAGGGAGTGTCGGTGCTTAAAAGCGTTACCGGATCCGCCCAGGCAGCTGCCATTATACAGGAGGACATGGACAAGGGCGAGCAGGTTATCAACAGCAGCCTGCTTTATAATGTAATTGAAAATGGGGTCATAGAGCCTAAATACCAGCAGTATGAGCAGGTCATGAGCCTGGCGGACGGTGAAATATCAAAGATACTCATGGAAAACAGGAACGTGGACAGCAGCATGAAGATATTCCAAAGAAGCATTACCAAGTATTTACAGCAGCAGAGGTGAGCTTTATGCATGTTTTATAAGAGCAATACAAGCGCATGGAAAGAAAGTCCGGGCCGTAATCATCGTTACACTGGTTTGTGCAATGATTACGGCCCGGACTTGTTTCATTTATTTGTTCTTAGTATGGTATGCGGTGGGAAGGTTCCAGTCGTACCTGGTCGCCAGAAGGCGGATGAGCACCACCAGGATTGCACTCAATATCATGGAGGCGTCCCTGGAGAGCCAGCCGTTAAGGCATACATAGCACACGGCCCCGGCAATGGAGGCGGAGGCATACACATGCTTGCGCAGGATATACGGAGACTGGCCTGCCAGTATATCTCTCAGGATACCGCCGCCCACGCCTGTGAGGACGCCCAGAAAGATGGAAAGGAAATGATATTCCCCATAACCGGCTGTCCCTGCGGTATTGATGCCGGTGACTGTGAATGCGCCCAGTCCGACGGCATCAAACAGGTTCATCATCTTCTCATAGGCCGAGATATACCGGCTTTCCAGTATCTGCTGGTTCAGCCACACCAGGATGAAGAGCACCATGGCTGTGAGAAAGGCGGTGTACACGTAAACAGGGTTCATGAACAGGCTGGGCGGGACGATACCCAGTAGGATGTCCCTGAGCATACCGCCGCCGACAGCAGTGGTGACGCCAAGAACCACCACTCCCAGCAAATCCAGACGCTGTTTGATGGCTACCAGGGCACCGGAGGACGCAAAGGCCACGGTACCGATTATTTCGATGATAAAAAAGATTGAGATATTCGATTCCATAATACGCTCCCGGCCAATGGCTACAGCAGATAAATCTTGTTCTCCCCGCAGATATCGCGCATTTTTTGGGGCCAGATACTGGCCTGTACTTCACCGATATGGGCGCGGTCTAAAAGCAGCATGCACAGACGTGACTGTCCGATACCGCCGCCAATGGTGTAGGGAAGCTGGCCGTTTAAAAGCATTTTATGATAGGGAAGGCTGCGGCGGTCCTCACATCCCGCCTTCTTAAGCTGGTATTCCAGGGCAGCCTCATCCACGCGGATGCCCATGCTGGAGATTTCCAGGGCGCACTGCAAATGCTCAAACCAGAAAAGAATATCGCCGTTCAGCTTCCAGTCGTCATAGTCAGGCGCACGTCCGTCATGGGGCTTGCCGCCGGCCAGTTTGTCGCCAATCTGCATCAGGAACACACAGCCGTGCTCCCTGGTAATCAGGTTTTCCCGTTCCTTAGGAGTGTTATCAGGATACAGGTCCTCAAGCTCCTGGCTGGTGATAAAGTAAATATCTTTGGGAAGATGTTTGACAGCCTCCGGGTATTTATACCACACCTCATGCTGCATGTGCTTGATAATTTTGAAGATCTCCCGCACCGTATCCTTCAGGGTGTCCAGGGTGCGCTGCTCCTTTGTAATGACACGTTCCCAGTCCCACTGGTCCACATAACAGGAGTGAAGGTTATCCAGCTCCTCGTCCCTGCGGATGGCGTTCATGTTGGTGTAAAGTCCCTCGCCCGGCTTAAAGCCGTATTTCTTTAAGGCCATACGTTTCCATTTCGCCAGAGAATGCACCACCTCCAGGGTTTCGCCGGGTAGCCCCAGCATGTCAAAGGAGACAGGACGCTCGGTGCCGTTTAAGTTATCATTAAGTCCGCTGCTCTTTTCCACGAATAAGGGAGCGGAGATACGTTCAAGGTGCATCTCTCTGCCCATTTCCTTCTGGAAGGTATCGCGTATGTATTTGATTGCGTCCTGGGTCTCCCGTATGGAGAGGCGGGGATCGTAATCCTTAGGTATGATTAGTTCCATTTTAAAAACCTCCAAACTAGTTGAATTCATTACATATGTTTCTTATGGTATCATCATTGGGAAAAACGTGCAAGTGCTTCCATCACTTTTTTATGCCGGAAATGGCCTGAAAATGAGAAAATCCCCTGGAAAGATGCTGAAATACGGAGTTACACACAGATAAAAACATGGTAAAATAGAGTTAAAAATGAAATCGGGAGGTAATGAGATGAAACGTACAGTAAAGGTATGGCTGGCAGCGGTCATGAGCGGAGTACTTCTGGCGGGAGGCGCGGCAATGACGGGACAGGCCCCGTGGGGAATGGAGGCCCAGGCCCATTCAGGCAGAACCGATGCCAGCGGAGGACACCGGGATAACAAGAACGCCAGCGGGCTGGGAAGCTATCATTACCACTGCGGAGGTCATCCGGCACACCTGCATCCCAATGGAGTGTGTCCCTATGCAGGAGGCGGGGAAAGTACCCAGACCCAGACCCGGGCCCAGACAAAAACCCAGACACAAGCCCAGACTCAGGTACCGACCCAGGCACCGGCCCAGGCGCAGACTCAGACCCAGACTCAGGACCAGGCTGCGGCCCGGGCAGCTTCCGGGGCAGGAGAAGCTTCCGGTACTTCGGGCTGGCATCAGAATGGGGCATACTGGAACTATATCTGCGAGGACGGAACCCGTGTGATTGGATGCTGGAAGCAGATTGACAACGTATGGTACTCGTTTGACGGTGACGGAAACATGAGGACCGGATGGTACGGGGAAAATGGTTCTCTCTATTACCTGGGAACAGACGGGAAGATGGCCGTGGGAACCTGTGTGGTTGATGGAAAGGAATACCGGTTTGACCAGGACGGGAAAATGATATCGCCGGATAACAGGTAGGGTATGGGAAATTGGCGGAAGGAGGACAGGGGGAGACTGCTTGCTAATCGGAATTTAATTTATGGGGAAGTGGTTTAAAATGCATTAACCCGCTTCCCCATGTTTTTAATTATATATTGAGATTTCAGATAAAAAAATATTTCATCTATGCATCTGCCAATGGAGGAAGGCATTCCACTATCTGCAAATCTCTGTCGGATCGGACAGAGCACCGCCCTTTTGCCCCATATGGAAGATAGAAATACATTCCCTTCTTCAGCTTTCGATTATAATCATCCCCGGTAATCATACCAGCCCCTTCTGTGACTATATAGACAGCAGGAGCTGTTTCAAGGACAAAGGAACTGTCATGAACCGTGTAGCGGTTTACACTGAAGCAGGGGGTATCTTCATAACCCATTAGTAATTCTTTTTTTATGTTATTTTTCTGAAACAACAGGCGCGGAATCTTTTTGGAGAGTGACAGACAGTCGGGACCATTTACCGTGTAATCAAAGCAGTCAAGTGCAATGTCTCTGTCCAGGCCAAGATACATCTGTTCTTCCGGGAGGGGATAGTCCCCGCACCAATATTCAGGCGAAATGGTAAAATCAGTAGGCTCCTGTACTTCCAGAATCAGGCAGCCGGCTCCGATGGCATGAACACAGCGAGATGGTATGAGAAAGACATCCCCTGGTTTTATCGGTATTCTGTTGAGAACCGTGTCCATTACGGTTTTATCTTTTTGGGAACGTTCAATATAAGTTGTAAATGCTTCTTTGGTCATTTTTTCTTTAAAGCCAAAATAGATACTGGCATCTTCCCTGGTTTCCAGGACAATCCACATCTCGGTCTTTCCGAAATTGCTGTTTAAATACGTTTGTGAGAAGTTGCGGTCCGGGTGTATTTGAAGGGGCAGCCGCATGGCGCTGTCAAGAAGCTTTACCAGGAGGGGAAAGCTTCCTAAAGGACCGGTCATCTGTTCCGGATGTTCTTCTATCAGGCTTTTTAATGTAATGTCAGTGTGTTCCACCATGCTGTAGCCCTCTAATGGAATCGTGCTCCCCGGATTTAATGCTTTTACGGTGGATGCAACCCATTCTTCCGGATAATAATTGTCTTTGCGCTCATCCCCAAAGAAATCAGAGAATAAAAGCCCGCCTTTGTAAATGCGGTAAACACGGTTTCTGTCAAAGAAAATAGGTTTCGTCATGTCAATATTCATGAGTATACTCCTTTTTACGGGAATCTGAGCCCCCGATTCATTATAATTTTATTTTCTATAACAGATATTCGTACTGCTAAACGCAGCATTAGGTAAGGATTGGATGAAAAAAGTATAACACCAGATGAATTAAATGTCAAATGAATTGACAAATTAAATAAAAAATGTATATAATATTAGTATAAAAATAAAACGTGATATCTGATAAAATAGGTTAAAATTAATAATATAATACTTATATGTAATATATATTTATAATGGTTTGACAAAATGGAGGATATAGTATATATCAAAAAATACTGGGCAACAGAACAGTCAGGAGGAAGTATACATGGAGCAGAATTCTTTTAATGCAAAAGGTATGAAATTACAGAACAAAAGAAATATAATGGACAGTCTCCGGGTCAGCCCTTGTTCCCGGGCGGAACTGGCCAGGCAGACCGGGCTTACAAGAGCGGCCATCAGTGTAATTGTGGATAATCTGCTGAAGGAAGGATTGGTGGCGGAGGGTGAGCCCATTGAGGGAAAAGTGGGAAGAAAGTCTTATCGGATTACCTTGAACCCTGACAGGTATCATATTATAGGCATCACATTAGAGCGTGGCTGCTGCTGTGTTGGAATTGCTGGTTTTGACGGTCATGTGAAGTGTGTGGAGCGGATTGAATATGATGAAAGGACGGGACAGATTGATCGTATTCTGGAAGATTTGGTGAAAATAATATTGAATTATGAGGAGAAGCATGCCGGTAAGGGTCAGCTTCTGGGAATTGGGATCACGGCTCCCGGTCCTCTGAATCTGGAGAAAGGCCAGATACTGAATCCGCCTAATTTTGAGGGATGGGAGAATATTTATATAGTGGATTATTTTAAAAAGAGACTGGCAGCGCCCGTGGTCCTGGAAAATGATATCAATGCTCTTGCTTTTGCTGAACGCTATTATGGAATCGGGAGAATGTATGACAGCTATCTGGAGCTTCAGCTGGACACCGGAGTTGGAGGCGGAATTATACTGCATGGTGAGCTGTACCGTGGAGCGGCTGGCATGGGGAATCAGGTAGGTCACATAACCATCAATATGTTTGGGGATAAATGCAAATGCGGCAATATAGGCTGCGCCGAGCTGTACGCGTCAATTCCACACATGGTACAGCGCGGTATGGACATCAATCCCCAGTTCTATTCCTGGAAACGGATTGTGAATCTGGCCCATAATGGGGATGAGGAGGCCAAAAAGCTGATACAGATGGAGGCAGGCTATCTGTCGGTGGTAATTGTCAATGTGATGAACATACTGGACTTGGACGCCGTTGTGCTGGGAGGAGAAGCTGCATATAAGGGAAATATGCTCAGTGAAATGACGGAATCAATCGTCAATTCAAGGATCATGGGGAGGGATGTCCACCATATCCCTGTTATTCTATCCCATATGCCGGAGGATGGAAAGATGCTTGCTGCATGTAATCTGATTATGGAGTCTTATATAAGAACACTATTGTAAGTAACGGCGCTGCCCGGTTAAATACCATGGCGCTGCCAGTCAGGAGAGGGGGATATATAATGAGGGTAATCCTAGCGGACGACGAACAGAAGGTGTGCCAGCTGATTTATGATTTGGTTCATTGGGAAGATTATGGCATGACAGTGGTAGGTATGGCCTATAACGGCCTGGATACATTGGACTTAATAAAAAAACAGAGACCTGACCTGGTGATAACAGATATCAAGATGCCGGGATGTGATGGACTGGAACTGATCCGGCGGGTAAAAGACTTACAGGAGAAAATGGATTTTATTATCATAAGCGGATACCGTTTTTTTGAATATGCCCAGAACGCTATTAAATATGGCGTCAGTGATTATCTGTTAAAGCCCATTAAGCAGGAAGAGCTTATAAACACATTAAAAAAGATGCAGGAAAAATACAATGCCAGGCAGGAACGCATGACAGAGGAAAATGCACTCCGCAGTCAGATAAAAGAGAGCAGGAAACATGCCAGGCAGACTTTCCTTTTGGAGTATCTTCAGGATGGGCGGAAAATGGATGCCAGAGGAGACGTCCGGTTTTTTAACAACCGTTACTGCCTGGAATTCAGGGAGGGGAGCTTTACTGTGATTACAATCAAAATCGATTATGATTACCGGGAGCAGTATGGAAAGGGAATCGAACTGATTTCTGCCAAGGCAGCGTATCTTATCAGACAGACATTGGAAGAATTTTGTTACGACATGGAATGCTGCGCAAAGGGTAATTGTTTATGGTGCATCGTCAATTACAAACCAGAGCAGGAAAAGAGCATAAAAAAGAAAATCAGACAGGCATTTTCTGAGATAGCAGTACAGAGGACCGTATTTCCTCAATTCAGCTTTACCTGCGGCATAGGAGAGACGGTTAGGGAAGCCGGGGCTATCGGAAATGCCTTTTTAACAGCGGAGGAAGCCGCCGAAGAAAGACTGGTAAAAGGAACCGGAAAAGCAATTGAGTATGGAAGTATATTTAATCATACATATGTGAACCAGTGTGAAAACAGCAAACTTATTGACCATACATTAAAGAATCTCAGGAACCATGTGATAGCCTTGGATGCAGATGCCATGACCGGGGAACTTAGTACTCTTGAAAAGGAATTGTCAGGCCATATATGGGGGCATGAACTTTGGATGCTGGTTCGTCAGATAAGCAGTTCCTTTGTATTGTATATGAAGGAAAATAAATATTACGGACAGGCAGTGGAACTGTTTTATGATGATTTTATTGAGAGAAGCAGCTGCTGTGGCAGCATGCGGTCTCTTTTTAGCTGTCTGTCCCAATGTATGGGGAACTGTGTGGTCAGAATAGCGGAGGATAAAAAGCAGGAAGGCATCAAGCCCATACGTGTGGCCAAGACCTATATCCAGAAAAACTATATGACCTCTATCACATTAGAGGAGATGGGCAGGATTACCGGGTTTAACCCGTCCTATTTCAGTCTTTTATTTAAAAAGGAAACCGGAAAGAATTTTGGTGAATATATATTAGAAGTACGGATGGAGAAGGCAAAAGAAATGCTAAAGGAAACAGATGAGAGCATAGCTTCTATTTGCGAAAATGTGGGATACAGCGATATAAAACATTTCACAAAATCATTTAAGCAAGGAACAGGACTGAAACCAAGTGAATACAGAAAACTGTATTCCTAGAACATTCCTGCCCAGGTACCAAAGGAGCAAAATACGTATGTCATGTAAATGTATGTCAGGTAAATACAAGAAATATATATCCTGCCGGATTAAGGCGGCAGTGATAATAGCATCGCTCTATATGCTGACAGCATCCCTTCTTTTATTTGCAGGGCAGCTGTGGGTGGGGATTCCATGCCTGTACCTGGCAGGAACGCTGCTGACTGCATGGGGAATATATAAGATGGTGGCCGAGCCATACCACCGTTATTGTGAGGTTATGCAGGCGTTTGCGGCAGGACAGGTGCTGCAGATGAACGGTTGTGATATTTGTCTGTCCCCAGAACAGGAAAGCATGATTGACCGTTTTAACGAAATGCTTAATATGAATGAAGTGATTAACGCCACCAGGAAGCAGGCAGAGTACATGGCGCTGCAGAACCAGATTAATCCTCATTTTTTATATAATACCCTGGAAGGTATCCGGGGGGAAACTCTGCACGCAGGATTAAACCATGTGGCTAAGATGACAGAGGCCCTTGCAACATTTTTCCGATATACCATATCCAATATGGATAACCTGGTTACCTTGGAGGATGAGATGGAAAATATTGACAATTATTACATCATTCAGCGTTACCGGTTCGGAGACAGGATAACGCTGAAAACGGAATACAGTGAGGAGGATGCAGAGCGTATACTTCGCTGCAAGCTTCCAAAACTTACACTGCAGCCAATTGTTGAAAACGCAGTCTGCCATGGAGTGGAGCAGATGATAGGTAATGGAATCATTACAATCAGGGTTGATATTACGGATGACCATATGATTATCAAAGTGTCAGATAATGGTATCGGTATGCCGGAAGAACGGGTGAAGGAGCTGAATCATAAGCTGAATGAACTGAAGACAGAATATATAAAAGATGACCATGAGAATAAGGGAGGAATCGCAATGGTGAATGTCAATAACCGTATCCGTCTTTTGTGCGGGGAGGAATACGGTATATATATTTACAGCATTCCTCAGATGGGAACGGATGTGGAGATTACCCTTCCGGTGATTGAGGGGGATTCGTCTGTCTTACATCCATACCAGGGGGTGATTGCTTTGTGAAAGAAGAAGTATTGGGCATGGAGCATGTGACTTACACAGAGGATGGACAGCTCCTTCTGGAGCAGTTTCATATGCGTATATTCCGTGGGGAAATCATGGGAATAGTCTGTGATGACAACCGCGGAAAGGGCGCCCTGACTAAAATCCTTCAGTTGAATCCGCCGCTGCAGCACGGACGGATTTATTTCCATGGAAAGCTTGTCAATGCAGGAGGGTACAGGCTGGATAAGCCTAACCGCATTGCTGTCATCAGGCAGAAGCCCAGCCTGATCGAGAATATGACGGTTGAAGAAAACATATTTGTCATTAAGGGCAGCTACAGGAAGATACTAGTAAACCGCAGTAAATTGGAAAAACAGTTTGAACGATTTGCAAAAGAAAAGTCCCTGGGACTTGATTTGCAAGGGCAAAAGCTAGTATGTGAGTTATCGTCCTATGAAAGGGCAGCGGTTGAGCTGTGCAAAGCCCTGATTATTGGCACCCGCCTGGTGGTTATATGTAATATGGCCAATTATCTGGGTCCCATTGACTTGATGACGTACCTTGATTTGCTTGGCATGTTTGCAAGACAGGGCTATACCTTTTTGTACATCTGCGATACCTTTGATGAGGCCGGACAGGTCTGCAGCAGGATTGCATTAATGGATCACGGGTGCATAAGAAAAATCATGGAAAATGATGAGCTTCAGGAACGGCTATATTTCCGGAATCCCCTGATGATACGGTCGGAACGGGCTGGGATGCAAAAGGAAGCCCTTCTGGAATTCAGGAAAGTCAGCTGGCAGAGTATCCGGGATATGAGTTTTTGTATCTATCCGGGAGAATGGGTTACTTTGTTGGATATGAGTAACACAGTATTGGAGCATCTGGTCAGCCTTATGAATATGGAAACAGATGCATCTGTTTATTCAGGAAATATTCTTTTTCAGGGAAAAGAGTTGAGGAAATTGCCTCCCGGAGGAATTCCAGGATGTGGGATATCCTTTATCAGCGAAAATCCAACAAAAACAATGTTATTCCAGGAAATGAGCTATATGGATAATCTCTGCTTTGCCATGGAACAGAAAATGGGGGCATGGACAATTAAGCCACGTATCAGAAAAAGCGTACGGCGGGAATATGACGGTATTCTGGGAGATGAGATGGATGAGGTGGATATTACCGGCCTTGGAAGGGCCCAGCTCTACCGTCTTGTTTATTACCGGGTACATCTGTGCAATCCAAAGATTGTATTCTGTGTCAAACCCCTGGCAGAGGAAGATATACATATGAAAAGAGAGGTAAAGAAGCTGCTGGGAGAGCTGCATAGGAAAGGTATTGCCATTGTGGAACTGCTCAGTAATATTTCTGACCTGCATACCCCTGCTGACCGCACGATTATTGTCAGAAATGGGACGGCGTCAAACAGGTAATATCAAAAGCTACCCCCCTAAAGACCAAAGCTGCCCCTCTTATAATGGGGCATTTTAGATGTTATATTATAGATACAGATAAGGTAAGGATGAAGAAAACAAAGGGGTGATGCAATGGAACGTTATATTGTGGAGATGGAACATATAAACAAAAGCTTTCCGGGTGTGAAGGCGCTGGATGACGTTTCGTTTTGCCTGAGGGCTGGAGAGGTTATGGCGCTGTTAGGGGAAAATGGTGCCGGTAAATCAACATTGATGAAGATATTGAGCGGTGTTTATCAAAAGGACAGCGGCACCATACATATTTTCGGAAAAGAGGTTCAGGATTTAAATCCAAAAAAAGCACAGGAACTGGGAGTGGCCATTATACACCAGGAATTGAATCTTTGTGGGCATCTGACGGTGGCTGAGAATATTTTCCTGGGCCACGAGACAATGAAAAAAGGGCTACTCTCAGATAAGGAGATGCGCCTGAAAGCAAAGAAGGTCCTGGATGAGCTTAACATGGACATCAGTGCGGACGCGGTGGTGGGGGATCTGGCTGTTTCAAAACAGCAGATGATAGAAATTGCCAAGGCTCTGTCAATTAATGCAAAGATACTGATTATGGACGAGCCCACATCAGCACTGACATCCAAGGAAATAGAGGATTTGTTTGTTATTATCCGCAAACTTACCTCCCAGGGCATGGGGATTGTTTATATCTCACACCGGCTGGAGGAACTGCAGCATATTGTGGACCGAATTACCATTATGCGGGATGGGAAGTATATCACGTCCATGGATTTTAAGGATACCAGCCTGCAGGCAATCATTACCAATATGGTAGGCCGCGAGATAAAGGAAAAGTTCCCACGGGTATCCTGCGTCAGGGGCAGGAAGATACTTGAGGTAAAGCATCTGAACGCAGGAAATATGGTTAAGGATATAAACCTTGAACTTTTTGAGGGAGAGATTGTGGGGATTGCGGGACTTATGGGCGCGGGAAGGACGGAAACAACCCGTGCGATTTTCGGGGTTGACTCAAAAGAGTCAGGCGAAATCATTCTGGATGGGGAGACTATTCACATCAATAATCCTATGGATGCCATCCGGGCTGGAATTGTATTGGCGCCCGAGGACAGGAAAAAAGACGGTCTCTGTACGAAGTTAAGCATACGGGAAAATGTAGGTCTTCCCAATCTGGATTTTTTGTCCAACCGATTTGGTGTCATTAAGAGGAAAAAGGAAGAGAAAATCACTATGGAGGCGGTTGAAAACCTGAAAATAAAGGTGGCTTCAATCGAGAATAACGCAGATAGCCTGTCCGGCGGAAACATGCAGAAGGTGGTTGTAGGCAAGTGGCTGGCAAGAAAATCCAGAGTGGTGATTTTTGATGAGCCCACCAGAGGGATTGACGTGGGGGCCAAGGTGGAGATTTATCACCTGATGAATGATTTGAAGAAGCAGGGGATAGGAGTTATGTTTGTTTCTTCGGAAATGCCAGAGGTAATCGGCATCAGTGACAGGGTCATTGTAATGTGTGACGGAAGGATAACGGGTGTTTTTTCTACTGACGAGGTATCACAGGATTTGATTCTGGAGTGTGCGACAAAGTTTGAGTCTAAATTAGACAGGACAGTGAAGGCTCAGGAACCTGTCCGTAAATGTGTGGAGACAGGAGGAAAACATGAATAACAAAAATATATTCCGCAGGATAATTTCTATCAGAGGCATGGGACAGGTAATCACGGTTTCATTTGGTCTGGTGGTTCTGATAATTGCATTTGGCTTTATGAACCCAACGTTCCTGTCAGGGAAAAATATCGGGAACCTGTTGCGTCAGATCGCGCCCATTCTTCTGATTGGAATTGGCCAGTCTTATCTGCTGATTACAGGCAATATTGATTTGTCTATTGGGTCGGTTGTGGGTATGAGTTGCATGATTTCCGCAACCCTTATGACAAAAGGTGTAAACCCATGGATAGCGGTAGCTGTCACGTTTTGCTGCTGTCTGGTTGTGGGAGTTGTTAACGGCACACTGGTGGCCAGCTGCGGCCTTCCTCCATTTATCGCTACCCTGGGTACCATGACCATTGCCAGAGGAATTGCTCAGATTGTTAATAACAATTATAATACGGATTCTATTGGATTAGGGGCAGAGGGTTTCCGTAACTTTTTCTACTATGGAAAGACTTTTGGACTTTATAATACAATTATTATTGCTGTTTTATTCTGGGGGGTATTTAATTTCGTATTGAACCGCACCAGGTTTGGTCGGCATGTGTATGCGGTTGGAAGCAACATCGACGCATCAAGGTTGTCAGGAGTGAATATTACAAAGACTATAACCATGGCATATATGGTAAGCTCCATTTGTTCCTGCACGGTTGGACTGGTCATATGCGCCACCAGCGGCATGGGTACCATGGACGCGGGAAACATGTATGAGATGTATGGGGTGGCAGCTTCCGTCATAGGCGGAATCAGCCCCTTGGGAGGCCAGGGAATCCTACTGGGAACCGTTATCGGCGCATCCATATGGGGAACCCTGCAGAATGGGCTTCAGTTTGCTGGAGCTCCGGTGGCTATTAGGAATATCCTGATTGGTATTATTGTTGTGGTTTCAGTCCTGGTTGACATTATGGTCAGAAAAGGGAAGTTCGCATCCAGGAAGAAACGCAGCACTAATTAATATAAAAATAAAATATGGAATGTATGCGTAGGCATACGGAAGGGAGATTTACAATGGGAAGGCAGAAGTTTTTAGGGATTTTAGTGGCAGTAGCGGTAGCAGCAATGACAGGGTGTGGTTCAGGTACAGGAAGCGCAGGTACAGGAAGTTCAGACTCAGGTGCTGCGGCATCTCAGGGTACGGAAGCTAAGGCTGATGCGAAGGCGGAAAGTAAGGAGAGTTACAAAATCTACCTGATAACCATGGACCAGATTGACCAGCACTGGGTTAATATGAATAAGGGATGTGAGAAGGCGGTTGGTGAATTGGGGGCAATCGAATACAAATGGTCGGCGCCGGACCAGAAGGATGATGCGAAACAGATTGAGTGTATCAACAATGCAGTGGCTGACCAGGCAGATGCAATCCTTTTGGCAGCCAATGGACCTGATGCGGATGTGGCGGCGTTAAAGGAAGCAGACGCAGCAGGAGTTAAAATTGTGTACGTCGATTCGCCAGCCAATTACGAAGGCATACAGACACTTGCCACGGATAATAAAAGCGCTGGTAAAAGCGGTGGGGAAGAAATGCTTAAGGCATTGGAAGCAGCAGGAATTACCAGCGGTAAGATTGGGATTATTACTCCAAACGCTGCCACCAATTCTAATGTAAACCGTGAGATGGGATTCAAAGAAGCCCTTGAAGGTGCTGGTTTTGAAATTCTGGAAACCCAGTACAGCGAAGGCGATGCGGCTAAATCAAAGGATATTGCCGCCAACTATATCGCGCAGGGGTGCGTTGGTATCTTCGGATGCAATGAGGGCTGTACGGTTGGAATTGGTAATGCCATCAGGGAGGCTGGTACCGACGTAATGGGAATTGGATTTGATAAATCTGATACAATCCTGGAGCTGGTAAAAGAGGGAAGTCTCGTATGCACCATTACACAGAATCCGGACCTGATGGGATATGAAGGAATCAAGACAGCAGTCAAGGCGTTAAAAGGAGAAGAAGTTGGGGAAAGCTATGTGGACACAGGTGTATCCATTGTGGATGCTGAGGCTTTAAAATAAAGATGAGGATTACGCTGGATAATGGATGTATACAGGTGGCTGTGGACACATATGGAGGTGAGCTGCAGTCCCTGAAAAGGCATGATGCTGTAACGGAATACCTGTGGCAGGGAAATCCTGCCACATACCGGAGAAAGGCAATCAATATATTTCCATATGTGGCCAGGCTCACTAATGGGACCTATATGCTGGATGGAAAGGTATATAAGATGCAGGCCCATGGGTTCATAGCGGATATGGAGATGAGATGTGAAAAGAAAGGGGACAGCCAGGCAGTCTTTCTGTTCGAATCAGACGAGGGCACTATGGAAATATATCCCCGCCGTTTCCTCTATCGGCTGAAGTATGCATTAAGAGAGAATACGGTGGATATTACATACATCATTCAGAACCAGGACAGCAGGACCATGTATTTCGGTCTGGGCGGGCATCCGGGCTTCAGGGTACCTCTGGAAGAAGGAATTGCATTTGAGGACTACTCTCTTGAATTCAGCGCGGCCAGTGAGCCCAGCAGGATAGGGATGTCCAGGGAGTGTTTTGTGCTGGACAAGGATGAACCGTGGGAGCTGGAGGAAGGCCGCATTCAGAAGTTGTCCCATGGGCTGTTTGATGATGATGCTATCATACTGAGGGACATGTGCAGGGAGGTGACTTTGAAAAGCCAAAAGGGACACCGGGCAGTTACGGTTTGTTATCCCCGAATGGATTACCTGGGGATATGGCATTGGCCCAAAACAGACTCACCTTATGTGTGTATCGAGCCATGGTCATCCCTGCCCTCTAGGCAGGGGGTGGTGGAAGCGCTGGAACGTCAGGCGGATCTGATACAGTTGGGAACAGGGGAAGAGTATAGGAACACTTGGTCTGTTTCCCTTTGGTAATAAATAAATCGTATGTAAGTTCTGAAGGGGTTTGGGCACATTACAGAGGAACAAAAGGTGATTAGATGAAACAATATGAGGTGATATGCGCTGGACTGGCTACCATTGATTTGATTGCCGGAATTTTGGAGCCGGAGGCACTTAAAAGGGACACAACGTATCTTGAAACGCTGAGCCTTCAAATTGGAGGAGATGCGGTTAACCAGGCAGTGGTATTATCGCGGCTGGGATGCAGGACCGGTTTGATGGCGTTATGCGGCAGTGACTATTGGGGAGCATATTTAACGGAAAGCCTGAGAAATGAAGGGGTGGACTGTTCCATGGTCACGGCGGACTCCGGATATTCAACCACGGTATCCATTGTTATGCTGGATTCTGAACGGGAACGCCATTTTGCCGTGGAAAAAGGCTCCAAGGATTATTTTGGGCTTTCCCACATTAATCTGGATATGGTAAAGGAATCTGCAATCGTGAGCATCGGAAGCAACCTGTCTCTGAAATCATTGGACGGAGAACCAACCTGTGAATTGTTTTCTCACGCAAGAAAACATGGTGTCATAACAGTAGCGGATTACAGCATTGGAAAAGGGGATGAAAAGGTGGACCGGTCCATGGTGTCTGCCATGTTCAGGCAGACCGATTATATCCTGCCAAGCTACGCTGAGGCAAGTTTGATAACCGGCGAGACAGAGATACGCCGTATTATAGAGGCGCTTCAGGATATGGGTGCAGCCAATATTGTATTAAAGCTGGGAGGTAAGGGCTGCTACCTGCATGCCAATGGGATTGATAAGATGATAGAAGCCTACCCGGCCAGAGTGGTTGATACAACGGGTGCGGGGGATTGTTTTGCAGCGGGATTTATCTATGGGGTGGCAAAAGGCATGGATGTGGAAGTATGCGCCAGGCTGGGCTGCGCAGCCGGTTCTATTGCGGTTGAGGCAGTCGGTGCAAATACCGCGTTAAGAAGCCGGGAACAGATATACCGGCGGGCTGGAATGCAGATGGATGACAGATAGAAAAAGAAAGGTAGAAAAGGACTATGTTATATACAATGAAAGAACTTTTAAGTGTTGCCAGGAAAAATCACTTTGCTGTTCCGGCATTCAATATCTCCAGCTTTGATATGCTGAAGTCTATAATGGAAGAGGTGGAGGATCAGAATGCGCCTGTGATTCTTGAAATCCATCCGGATGAAATTGCCTATCTGGGAGACTGCTTTGTTGCCATGGTCAGGGATTATGCCTATAAGAGCCGGGTTCCAGTGGTGATTCACCTGGACCACGGCGCAACACTGGATGACGTTGTCCGGGGGATACATAACGGTTATACATCTGTGATGATAGACGCCTCATCCAAGGAATATGAAGAGAATGTGGCCGTCACAAAGAAAATTGCGGAAATTGCCCATTCGGTCAATGTATCAGTGGAGGCTGAACTGGGAACGATTGGAAATAATGGTTCTTCAGAGGGAGGGGCAGATTCCATTATATACACAGACCCGGATCAGGCGGAGACCTTTGTGCATGAAACCGGCATTGATACATTGGCAGTTGCCATTGGTACAGCCCATGGCTTATATCCGAAGGGAGTTACACCGAAACTGAATATTGAGCTACTGAAGGTATTAGACAGCCGCCTGGAAATCCCCTTTGTCCTTCACGGCGGTTCTGGAAACCCAGATGAAGAAATCAGCGAGGCTGTAAAATACGGGGTATGTAAAGTTAATTTGTCCTCTGATTTAAAAAGCGTATTTTTTAAAGCAATTAGGGAGCGGCTGAATGAGGCGCCTGGAAAATATGAACCCATGGATGTATATCCGGATGCCAATGAAAAAGTTAAGGAAGTTGTGCGACATAAACTGGCTGTTTTAAATACAATCGGTAAAGCGGGAGTGTATGTAAACGGTATTAGGTAAAAAAAGAGACTGTGAAAAGATAGAGTTGATTTGACTCCACTTTTCTACAGTCTTTTTAAAATGTATGTTGATGCGATATCTAAAACGTGATGTTGAAATAGCCTGGAGTGTTACGAAAGCATGAGCCATGGCTTCTGACTGGGGGATAGTGAAGCTGTCAGGCCGCTGGATATAATAACCCAGATGAGAAATATTGGGAAGCGTTATATTTATAGCAATGGGATACAAATAATCTGGATATACGGTGTGGCTTTTTGTATGGATTTAATTATTCAAACAGATCCATAAGCTTCTTCTTCATTTCACACCGTCTGTTATCTGTTTCTTCGGAATCCAGGAAAAACCTGCCTTCCTCTTCTCTCAGCACGTCGCCTTCCTTAACTTCCTTTGGAAGATGGCTGACGGGAACAGAGATGCGTTTCCTTAATTCGGTTTCACATATGGCCAGACCCTCTTCCAGCCGGTCGATGATATATTTCATATAAAAATCCTTTCTGTGGGTTTGGTTTAAGGCTTGCACTGCTTACAGGGTTCATACCCCTCCTGTACCAGTTCATCCCTGGATGCTGTCACGTCTTTGCGGTTCTCAGGTTTCATCTGGGTGGCAGAGGCGCAGTCGGGTCGGTGGAATTTGCCTGTGTTGGTATTTATGACATAGCTGGAGCGTGTGGAGGGATCGCCGGCCTCATTTTCAGCTGCGGCCCCGTTGTCAGTGTCTGGGATAGCGGCGGTCTGATTGACGCTGCTGCCGGGAACCGCGGCAGTGCCGGTACTCCATGTAATTGTCTTGCCGTCACTGAATGCGGTAATGGTTCCCTCCTCGTCTGTGCGCAGTACCTGGCAGCTCGCCTTCTTAAGCTTTTCCATGGTTTCCTTATGTGGATGGCCGTAGGAGTTGCCCTTTCCGCACTGGATTACCACCCAGGAGGGGGACACCTTTTTCAGAAATGCGTCACTGGTGGAGGTACTGCTGCCGTGATGACCTGCCTTCAGAACATCTGCTTTTAGCACTGCGCCGTTTTTGATAATATCTTCTTCAGCCTGATTCTCTGCGTCACCGCACATGACAAAGCTGTTATCGCCGTAAGTAAGGCGTACGCCCACGGACCAGTTGTTCAGGTCGCTGCCATAGTCTTTTACAGGGGAGAGTATGGTGAAGGAGGCGTCTCCCAAATCATAGGAATCCCCGGGGGTGGGTTTTGTGATTTTAAGTCCCCTGGAGGCAATGGAGTCAAGTACGTCCTCAAAGGTTTTTGTGGTGTGCTCCACAGGTGGCAGAATGACCTTGTCAACGGGAAAGGTATCAATTACCTTGTCCAGGCCCCCGATATGGTCTGAGTGGGGATGGGTGCCAATTACATAATCCAGTTTTGTTACGCCCTGTGCTTTTAGATAAGAGATTACAGTGCCGGCCTGGTCATTTTCACCTGCATCAATAAGCATGTAGTGTCCGTTTGATTCGGCCAGTATACTGTCGCCCTGGCCCACGTCAATAAAATGCACAGCCAGCCCAAAACCGGATGGCGCGGTTATGGATGAACCCTTATCCGGTGAAAAGGAGGGGGAGGAATCCGCGCATCCTCCCAGCAAAAGCGATATTGCACATAAAATGGATATTATCAATATTCGGATATTCTTTGATTTTGTCATAAACTAGTCAGCCTTCCTGTCTTAATAATTACATATATACATGTGAGTATAATCCCTTTGGATAACAGCATCGCCTACAGATGCCGTCATTACCGGGAATCCTGCGCCTGGACCGCGCTGCAGAATGCGGTATCCCACTGGGGATAGGAACGTTTTAAGGATACAGGTCTGCCGCCTGTATCCAGGAAACAATGCCTGCTCTCGCCGGTGGTTTTGAGTTCACCGGTGGCTGCATCGCGCATCTCATAACCAAGGGTCATGCGGATGGCATTATATTCTTTTACCCATACATGTATCCTTACATGGTCATCAAAACGTACCATGGACCTGTACTGGCAGTGCACCTCCAGAACCGGGCTCATGATGCCGGATGCTTCCATGGCCTTATACCCGCAGCCTATCTGTTCCATTAAGTTTACCCTTGCCTCCTCCATCCAGCGGATGTAGTTGGAATGGTGCACACAGCCCATCTGATCGGTCTCGTAATACTGTGCGTGATGTTCGTAGTCTTTAAACATAGTTACCTCCTGGTTTTATTCGGAATCCATTTGACCCTGATACCATAATTCAAATCCTTCATCTGTCATATCCCTGGTATCTGTCTGGTAGTAGCCTTTCAGCTGTTCTTTGAATTGTTCCAGGTCCTCGCGGCAGTTGTGTGTGGGGAATCCGGATGTTTCCAGCAGACGGCATGCCGTGACAGAATGCACGATAGCCTTGTTCAGACTGTCCTCTGATTCAGCGTATACGGAAGCCAGGGTATTCTGGACATTGGATTCAGCATAGGCATTGTCGCCATCCTGGTTAATAGACTCCAGCGCCTTGTGGAGGGCGGACAGTGCAGGAGAATACTCTCCGCGCTCATGGTACATCTGTCCCATATTGTAGAAAGCCACCCCTTTTGTGTAGGAGTCGGCTGTTTTCGCCCCGGAAGCCTTGCCATAAAAATGTTCTGCGGCATCATAATCCTTTAAAGCATTATAAATCCTTGCTATACGGATGTAGGACCAGGTCTGGTCGCTTCCATTGGATTCCTGGATCTTCAGGGCCTGCTGATAATTCTCCAGGGCCTTTTCATAGTCCTCGGTTTTCTTGTACGCGTCTCCTAAATCGGATAGAAAAATGGCTGTATACTCAGAGTCCTTTCCGCAGGCCTTTTTTATAGCCTTCAGACCTTTTTCATAATAGTTCAGGGCCTCGTCCATATGGCCGGCGTCCTTATAGACGTCGGCCATGGTGTTATAATCCCATGCCAGTTCTTCTGTATTGGAAGTCCTCTTGTCCACATCCGCGCACTCCTTCAGATAAAGAAGGGCCTGGTCATAGTTTTCCAGTTTATAGTATGCCATACCCAGGTTAAAATAGAGCGGACCGTTGGCCGGTTCATACCGCTTGCCGTTTGAAAAAACTTCGTCCGCCTTTTCCTGGTAATAATCAGCAGCCTCCTGATATCTTCCTTCCTCGTAATACTGGCTTCCCAGGTTAACCTCCGGCTCCGGACCCATATAAAAGGTGAGGGTTGAATGTCTGGAGTTACAGGACCTGGACATGAAGATGAAACACAGGAGAAGAATCACTCCCAGTACGCATTTGGCAGCGGCAGACCCCTCTTTATAGTGTGACATATCAATCTCCATTCCATCCGGAAGCTTGTTGGAGGTATCCGGCGGATCAGGGGAGATATTTGGAGGCTCATGGGAACCATCCGGAAGCTCATGGGAACTGTCTGAAAGCTCACGGGAACCGTCCGGCGCTCCCTGGGTTTCGTTCAATCCTTCGTTTTGGTTTTGGCATACATCAGGCCCTTTATCAGTCTCATTCATTATTGTTTTCCTTTCCGGCAATATGGCGGCGCATGGAAGTCATGGAAGTATTATACCATGAAATTTTCCAAAAGACGAGTAGGCGGAAACAGATGTTTGCATCCTCTCTTTAAGAGCCTCTCTTCATGGGCCTCTCTTTATCTGCCCTCTGCGGCTGCCCTTTTGTCCGGCTTACCGAAGCTGCCGGGCTTTGGATGATTCCGTTGATTTACCGGCTGCAAGGAGAGCTTACCTGACCCGGGACAGCGAACCTAAACCCGGAGAGGATTTTATAAGCTTATGTATATTTTGAAATTTGCTTACATATACTGGTAATAAATGGACCTGTCCTCCGAACAGATACCCGGAAGCAGATTCAGACCAGATATTATCAAAAAGAAAAGGAGCGCACGTTTATGGCACGGGGAGTAAGAAAGTCACCGGTTGAAAAAATGCAGGGAGAGCTGGCGGATGTACAAGCATCCATAGCACAGTATGAAAGCTGTCTGGAAACCATGAGAGAAAAGGAAAAGGCACTGATGGAACATATACAGCTGGAGGAATTTAAGGTGGTCAACGAGATGTTAAAGGAACGGGACATGACCATAGATGATTTAAAAGAAATGCTGGCAGGAGGGGACGTGACGCTCAGCGCATGATACATGAAAACCGGTATAAGCGGTAATTTGGGAAACATTCAGATTGGGCAGCCGGCAGGCGGAATGGGTTTTTCAAGGGGCACCCTTTGGCACACGGCTTTGGGCGAAGCAAGCGTATTATACGCTCTGTCGGCGTTGCCGTAAAAATACCGCTGCAGCAGGCCCAGGGCTGGTTTCAGCATCAGACAGGGTGTATAGAAAGCCCATGTCCTGCTGAATGGGCAGACAAAACGGGCAAGCCCATACTGTACTTGCCCGTTTTGATTACATATCAGAAAAAAGTTGGAATTTATTCCGGGTTCATTTCTTTGGCACATACCATATAATAGTGCCGTCCGTTGGCGCTGGTTTCGTACTCCGCCAGTTTTTCCAGCGAGGAAGCCTTTAAGTGCAATACTTCCTCTTTTGCTGAATTCCCATTGGATAAAAGTAAATCGCATAGTTCCAGACACCATTGGTATTCTTTGTGGGAAAGGGCTGTTTTGGCCGCGTCCAAAACAGTCTGCACGCCGCCGATTAACGCAATCATCTTTTGTGAATGTTCTTCAGGGGACAGGGGGTGCAAATGCGTGGGGTTCCCGTCGAACCATCCCAGGTAAGCCGAGTAAATGGACCGTACCGTCCATTCCACACAGCCATAATGCTCTGCCAGATAGGGAAGACCTGCATATTCGGGGGGTAATTGTATATCAGCCGCCAACTGATCCGCAGTCTTTCCCGCGTTCATTCCCTCCAACGTTTGCGTCAGAATATATTCAAATGCATTTCTGAAATTTCCCAAGGTGCTGCTGATGGTTTCATGTCCCAGAATCGCCGCCGTGTGTCCCGGCAGCAGGTACTCAGCCGGATAGGACATCAGTACGTCAATACTGTGAATCCATGCCGCAAGATCACGGTATTGCCCTCCGCGGATCGCATAGAGGTTGGGAAAACAGCCGTAGAAATTATCCCCGCAGCACAACACCTTTTTCTGCGGCAGCCAAATCATTATTTCTTCTTCCGATTCTCCGGGGAGACGAACCATTTCCAACTGTACGCCGTCGATTTCACGGCTTACCTTGTCTTGTTCATAAAGAGTGGTGGGCAAAACAAAGGCACGGTGTTCACCGTGGGTAATCCCTTCACGGGGACCGATGCCCTGTGAAATTGCTTCTTGGTCGGTAAGGGGATAGCCAAATTGCCGTGCCCCCCGCAGATTTTGAATATCCTGTAAAAGCCCGGTTTTTTCCAAGGCCGGCGCCGCCGGCGCAAAGGCGATGATTTCCGGCCTGCTATCCATAAAAGCTCCTGCGCCGCCCCGGTGGTCAGGATGGCCGTGGGTGTAGATAATCGTACCGACTTCTTTTTGTGTATTTTGCCGGATCAGGTTCAGCAGCTTTTCCCCGCGCTCCCGTGTATCCAATGTGTCAATCAAAATAACACTGGAACCCGCTTCAATAAAAATGGCGTTGCTGTGTCCCAATCCCAAAACAAACCATACGCCCTTTGTCACTTCAGTTATGGTTTGTTCATAGTTCTTATTCGTAAAGTCCTGTAATTGTTGATGCCCATTTTGTATCAGCATAAGCCCTTATACCTCCTAATCTAATTGCCCAAGAATGCCTAAAACAATCTCCGCGGATATTTCAGAGGCCGCTTCGCAGTTCTGGTCAAAGGTTTCGATGCCCTGATGCGTAACGGTATCCGTAATGGTCCGCACTGCCAGAAATGGAATGCGGTTTACATAGCAGACATGGGCAACGCCGGCCGTTTCCATGTCTGTGGAGAGGGGATCAAATTTCTGATTGATTTCCTCTCTTTTTTCATCTTCAATAAATTGCTCCCCGGTAACCATGGTTCCAAACAGAATAGGGTGTTTTGACCTTCGGCTATAGGCTCTGGCTATGGCGCACAACTCCTGATCTGCCGGAAAATAATTTGATTTCAGCCATGGGTGAAAGTCCGTCAGAATATCATCGGCCACATCATGGTAAATCACCCGTTCCGAGATCACAGTATCAAAAAGCTGCACCCCTTCCTTCATCCCGCCTGCGGTTCCTGCGTTGATGATTAAGTCCACATGGAACATATCGATCAAAAGCTGGGCCGCAATGGCGGCGTTTACTTTGCAGACGCCGCTGTATACGGCGGACACATTCACATGATTTATGGTTCCCGTATGGAATTTAAGCATTGCCTTTTCTGTAATTTGCTGCCCTTTCATATGTTCTAAAAAAGGGGCCAGTTCCGTATCGCCGGCGCAAAGAATCCCAATCTTTTTCATCGCTTAACCTCCCTGCCGCGTTCAATCAGCCGTTCCCGGCGTATCTGCCAAAGGCATTCTTGTTTGCCGCTTTGTTTTATCCATTCTATCACAAATCCGGGAATGTGGAAACAGTGTGTTTACCAGCAGTATATCCAACCCGCCGGATATACGGAACGTGGGGTCAAAACAGCGTACAATTTTATGTTTGTTTGAGTCCTTCTGTTGTAGATGGCAGCAGTTTTATGGTAGAATAATAAAAAACAGCAGGCTTGAAGGAGGTACATAAGATGGTGGAAGTTACTTTGGGGAAAACAGGTATAACGGTGAACAAAAATGGGTTCGGGGCCCTTCCCGTCCAGAGAATACCGAAGGAAGATGCCGTATACCTGATAAAAAAGGCGTATGAAGGCGGAATCACGTTCTTTGACACAGCCAGGAATTATACGGACAGTGAGGAAAAGCTGGGAGCCGCCCTTGAGGGAATACGTGACAAGGTGTTTGTCGCAACCAAGACAGCCGCAAAAACTGGGGAGAAATTCAGAGAGGATTTGGAAATCTCCCTGAAAAACCTGAGGACAGACCATGTGGATCTCTATCAATTCCATAATCCTTCCTTCTGTCCAAAGCCGGGAGATGGCACTGGACTGTATGAAGCCATGCTGGAGGCTAAGGAGCAGGGCAGGGTACGCCACATAGGAATCACCAACCACAGGCTGTCAGTGGCCATGGAGGCAATTGATTCAGGCCTTTATGAGACACTGCAGTTTCCATTCTGTTATCTGGCCACGGATAAGGATCTGGAGCTGGTTAAACGGTGCAGGGAGGCGGGCATGGGATTCATTGCCATGAAGGCATTGTCCGGCGGTCTTATCAATAATTCACGGGCAGCCTACGCGTATTTGGCCCAGTTTGACAATGTGCTTCCAATCTGGGGCGTTCAGAGAGAGCGGGAGCTGGATGAATTCCTGTCTTACGTGGGAAATCCTCCTGAAATGACAGACGAGATAAGGGCAGTGATTGATAAGGACAGGGAAGAGCTTCTGGGAGAATTTTGCAGAGGCTGCGGATACTGTATGCCATGTCCCGTGGGCATTGAAATCAACAACTGTGCCAGGATGTCCCTTATGATACGCAGAGCTCCTTCCGCAGCCTGGCTGACACCGGACGCACAGGAGAAAATGAAGAAGATTGAACAGTGTCTCCACTGCAACCAGTGCAAGGGAAAATGTCCCTATAACCTGGACACGCCCGCGCTGCTGGAGAAGAACCTGAAGGATTATCAGGAGATTCTGGACGGGAAGGAATATTAGAGGAAGCAGAAAAAGAAAATAAACAGCGGTAAAGTAAAAGGAAACAGCGCCCCGCTGCCGTTGCAGGCAGCGGAAGCGCTGTTTTTATAAAACCATTATGGTTGGTGGCAGAAACTAATTGCGGTAGCGGTTAAGGCAGGCGAAAATCTCCTGGATTCTGGGCATGGAAAAGCCGCAGGCCGCATAGGAGCTGTCTCCAACGGCTGCCAGTCCGCCTTTTTGTATCTCCTTAAGCAGCATGGAAACCGTATCCTTTAGCGTGTACCGTTCCAGCAGCTGGTGTTCCACACAGTAGCGCAGCATCTGTGCCAGGGAGTTGGTCTGTTCAGAGTCAATGAGCTGCTCCACGAATCGGAGGTCCACAGGGGACTTGCCGATTTGAAGGGAATCCTTTCCGTATACCTTGACCTTGATACGCTCGTCGCGGCCGCCGTCGCGGGGGCCTCTGCCCCTGTAATTCCCCCTGTTTGATGAGACATAATTTCCCGGAGCAGTCTGGGAACCGCCCTTATTGCTTAACAGTCTGCGCCCGCCGGACGGAAGAAGAAAGCCGGGGGCGGAGGTGATGGGCTCAACGCCGTAACCGGAACAGAAGGCCTTGGTCTTATCCGTGATGTCCAGTGGTTCATAGCAGTCCATCTGGAGGATGGTATCTGCAATATAGAAATATGCGCCTGAACTTCCCGCCACCATGACAGTTGAAATGCCTGATTTTTCATACAAATCCCTGGCTCTTTCAATGAATGGGGTAATGGGCTCCTGGTCCCTGCTGATGATTTTCTGCATCAGATCATCCCTGACCATGAAGTTGGTGGCGGAGGTGTCCTCGTCAATCAGAAAGACACGGCTTCCGGCCTCAATCCCTTCGATGACAGCGGCTGCCTGGGAGGTGCTGCCGCTGGCATCCTCAGTGGAGAAGCAGCGGGTGTCTTTTTTGTTGGGCAGATCGTTGATAAACAGGGAGATGTCCACATTCTGGACGCTTCGGCCGTCCTCTGCCCGCAGCTTCATGGCAGTGGAATCAGTGATGACATATTCCCGTCCATCCCCGGCCACATGGTTGTAGACGCCGGACTCCAGTGCCTTTAACAGAGTGGATTTGCCGTGATATCCGCCTCCCACAATCAGGGTAATGCCTCTGCGTAGACCCATGCCGGTAATTCTGCCGCCATGGGGAAGGTTTAATTCCATCCTGAGGGAATCCGGAGACTGGAAGGGGACGCTGCCCTTCATGGGACGGCTGGAAATGCCGCTTTCCCTGGGAAGGATGGAGCCGTCTGCCACAAAGGAGACAAGTCCCAGGCGTTCCAGCTCACAACGGATGAAATACTGGTCTTCCGCCAGGTCTGACACGGCCTTTACCTCCTGGGCCGGCCTGTTTTTATAGTAAAATACAGTTTTGACGCACCTGGGCAGGAAGTCAAACAGGATCTTAATCAGTTCACCGGAATTAATGGTCCTGCCGTTGGCCGGAAAACCTGCCTCAAAGCGGGCCGTTATGCCCTTAATACTGCATTCGCAGGCTGTCCGGCTGAGAATCTCAGGCCCTGGATGGCTGGTGGCTATCAGGCCGCTTTTGCCGGAACCCTTTGCCTTAAAATTGTATTTGGCGATCTCCTGGCAGAACTGCCTGACCAGATAATCCTCCAGGGCAGTCTGCTTGTGGGGGGCGTCAAAATATCCGCTGGGGTAGGCGGCCCTCTGGAGCGGAATAAATACACTTAATTTGGAAGGGGACGCAAAGGGATCTCCCTGTACATGGTCGATGGAAAGTACATAATCCGTAAAGTCATATGAACCCCGCGTATCTTTATAGGCCGGATACCCTTTCCGGTCAATGGATTCCAGTAATCGTCTCAGGTCTTGTGCTGATTTCATGATGATGCTTCACCTCTTCACCTGCGCCGCCAGGCCGGAATCTCATTCCGGTCTGCCTTTTGACAGGCTCCTTTTTCTGTATTTGCTTTCTATATTTTATAGCAGGTCCGGCCAAAATGCAACCGGGAAGAGCTGTCTGCCCATCCTTCTGCCCGTCCCCCGCGGGATTGGGCAGCGTTGAAGCCTGTCCTATTTTATGATATGATAGCATAAGACGGCGCCGGGGACCGGAGCGGAATATCAGAGGTACACGGGTCCCCGGACAGCCTTATGAATGACAGGAGTGAAGATTGGATATGGACCAGCAGAAGAAGGATTTGTTAGAGGCGCTTTCCGGCGCGGAAAAGGTACTTATAGGCATCGGAGGGGAGTGGAGATTAAGGGATGACGGAAGAGATGTGCGCCGGCGCAGTCTGGGGGATCCGGTACAGAAGGAGCTGCGGGAAGCTTACGCGGTCCTGTGGAGCCTGGTCAGGGACAAGGACTATTATGTGGTTACCACTGTGACAGACGGAGCTGTCTATGATACGGATTTTGACAGCAGGCGTGTGGTGGCTCCCTGCGGAAATATCCATTGGAGGCAGTGTTCCAAAGCCTGTACCAAGGATATATGGGAAGAGGGGGAGGTGCCGGATGATATCTGCCCTCATTGCAGTGCTCCCCTGACAGGCAATACGGTTGAGGCAGAGACTTACATAGAGGAAGGCTACCTGCCAAGGTGGGAGGCATACAAGAAATGGCAGACAGGAACCCTGAACCGCAGGCTGGTTATCCTGGAACTGGGAGAGGGATTTAAGACGCCTACCGTTATGCGGTGGCCATTTGAGAAGATAGGTTTTTTCAACCAGAAATCAGTATTTTACAGGATACATGAAACCTTTTTCCAGATACCCAAGGAAACGGGAGAGCGGGCCGTGGGAATCCGGGCAGATTCAGTTGCCTTTATCCGCGGACTGGCAGATATTTAAGTGATTATAAAAACAAGTTGCCTTTATCACGTTACAATGCTAAAATATTAAATCATAGGAACGAGGTTGAATGTATGATTGCCATTATTGATTATGACGCAGGAAACCTGCGCAGTGTGGAAAAAGCCCTGCTTTCACTGGGGGAAACGCCTGTCATAACCAGGGACAGGAAAACGATACTCAAAGCGGACAAGGTCATTCTGCCGGGGGTGGGATCCTTTGGCGATGCCATGGGAAAGCTGGAGCAGTATGGTCTGGTGGATGTGATTCATGAGACAGTGGACCAGGGAACTCCGTTTCTGGGCATCTGTCTGGGACTGCAGCTTTTATTTGCGGGCAGTGAGGAGTGCCAGGGGGCTGCCGGCCTGGGCATCCTTCCGGGAAGGATACTTAAAATACCGGAGCATCCCGGACTTAAGATTCCGCATATGGGTTGGAATTCACTGAAGATAAGGCCGGAAGCAAAGCTGTTTCGCGGGATTGAGGACGGATCCTATGTTTACTTTGTCCATTCCTATTATTTGAAAGCAGAGGATGAGTCCATTGTGGCAGCTTCCACGGAGTACAGCACCGTAATCCACGCTTCCGTTGAACGGGAAAATGTGTTTGCATGCCAGTTCCACCCGGAGAAAAGCGGAGAGGTGGGCCTTGCCATTCTTAAGAATTTCATCGGACTGTAAAAGTCCTGCGCTGTCTGAACGGGGATACCGGAGGCAGCGCCATACCAATTAAAACAGGAGATAGGAGAGGCAATATGTTTACCAAAAGAATCATACCATGCCTGGACGTGAACAATGGACGGGTGGTAAAAGGCGTAAATTTTGTGAACCTGCGGGACGCAGGGGACCCGGTGGAGATAGCCGCGGCTTATGACAGGGCAGGGGCAGACGAACTGGTATTTCTGGATATCACGGCATCCTCGGATAACCGTCGTACTGTGGTGGACATGGTGCGCAAGGTGGCGGAGACTGTTTTTATTCCGTTTACTGTGGGCGGCGGCATACGTACAGTGGAAGATTTCCGCATGCTTCTCAGGGAAGGCGCGGATAAGATATCCATTAATTCTTCAGCCATTGACAATCCCCGTCTTATCAGTGACGCGGCGGATAAGTTCGGTCGCCAATGTGTGGTGGTAGCCATAGACGCCAGGCGCAGGGCTGATGGAAAGGGATGGAACATCTACAAGCACGGCGGACGTGTGGATGTGGGGACAGATGCCCTGGAGTGGGCCATGGAGGCAGACCGACTGGGAGCGGGAGAGATACTGCTCACCAGCATGGACTGCGACGGAACCAGGAACGGATATGACAATGAACTGACTTCTCTCATAGCATCCCATGTATCCGTACCTGTCATTGCCTCGGGAGGCGCGGGAAATAAGGAACATTTCTATGATGCGCTTACAAAGGGCGGAGCGGACGCTGCCCTGGCCGCCTCTCTGTTTCATTATAAGGAACTGGAGATACGGGATCTTAAGAAGTACCTGTGGGAGAGAGGGATTGCCGTAAGGATGTAGGGCGGGCGCAATCCCGGCTCTCTTAATTATTTTGTCGATATCCGTTGTTTCCTGCCGTTTCCTATGCTAAAATATGAAAATGTGAATTTATATTGTTGAAAAGGAGAAGCAGGATATGGCCGCTATTACCAATGACTGGCTGGGGCCCTTAAGCAGCGAGTTTAAGAAGCCCTATTATAAAGAACTGTATAAGACAGTAAAGCATGAATATGAGACTAAAAGGGTGTTTCCTGAACCGGATGATATCTTTAACGCATTTGCATTTACACCGCTGGCAGACGTAAAGGTGGTGATTCTGGGGCAGGACCCTTACCACAATTATGGTCAGGCCCATGGCCTGTGTTTTTCAGTAAAGCCGGATGTGGATATTCCGCCCTCACTGGTGAACATTTACCAGGAGCTTCACGACGATTTGGGGTGTTATATACCGAATAACGGTTATCTGAAAAAGTGGGCTGACCAGGGGGTCATGCTGTTAAACACAGTGCTCACAGTGAGAGCCCACCAGGCCAATTCCCACCGGGACATCGGATGGGAGAAGTTTACAGATGCAGCCATAGGCATTCTTAACCAGCAGGACAGACCCATGGTGTTTATTTTATGGGGACGTCCGGCCCAGGCCAAGAAGGCAATGCTGAACAATCCCAGGCATTTAATCCTGGAGGCGCCTCACCCAAGTCCCTTGTCCGCATCCAGGGGATTTTTCGGCAGCAGGCCCTTCAGCAAGACCAATGCATTTTTGACAGAGCACGGCCTTACTCCTGTTGACTGGCAGATTGAGAATATATAAAACAGGTATAGGGATAGATAAGAATACATAAAATGTACAGCAGGCAGGGGCCCTTGGGGCAGGATGAATGCAGGGGCCGGATGCCGGAAGGCGTCAGGGAATGGAGCCTGTCTGCGGTAAGGAGAATTTATGAGTTTAGTTGAAGTGTTAAAAATCATTGTATTGGGAATTGTGGAAGGGTTCACGGAGTGGCTTCCTATCAGCAGCACCGGCCATATGATTCTGGTGGATGAAATCATACGCCTGAACCAGCCGGACGCGTTTAAGGACGTGTTTCTGGTGGTGATTCAGTTAGGGGCCATCCTGGCTGTGGTTGTCATGTTTTTTCACAAGCTGAATCCCTTTAGCCCCAGCAAGTCCAGCCGGCAGAAGGATGCCACATGGGCCCTTTGGATTAAAATTATCATTGCCTGTGTTCCGGCAGCCATTCTGGGACTTTTGCTGGATGACTGGATGGAGGCCCATCTGTTTAACGCCTATGTGGTGGCAGCGGCCCTGATTGTATACGGCGTACTTTTTATTGTACTTGAGAACAGCAGCGTGTGCACCAATCCCAGGTTTAACAAGGTGGGACAGATCTCAGCCAAGACAGCATTCCTCATTGGCATGGTACAGCTTCTGGCTTTGATTCCGGGAACCTCCCGTTCCGGTTCCACCATACTGGGCGCCATGGTCCTGGGCTGTTCCAGGGCTGCCGCGGCAGAGTTTTCATTTTTCCTGGGAATCCCGGTTATGTTTGGAGCCAGTCTGCTGAAAATCGTGAAGTATTTCCTGGCAGGAAATGTATTTACGGGACCGCAGATTTTCTATACCATACTGGGAATGCTGATTGCCTTTGTGGTTTCTATTTATTCCATCCAGTTCCTTATGAGCTATGTCCGAAAGCATGATTTTAAGTTCTTTGGATATTACAGAATTATTCTGGGTGTGATTGTGCTGGCATACTTTGGGATTACGGCGCTGGCCAGCTAGGGATGAAAACCGGGAGCAAAGACCAGAAGCAAAAACAGAAGCTTGATCATAAACAAAAGAATGTTTCACAGAATGGAAAAGGGCCTGCCATGCAAACGGATGATGCATGGCAGGTCCTTTTCCGGGCTCATATTTCGTTTGGGTTATAGTATGGTGCTAGTCCAGGTTATCCGCAATCTCGTACAGCAGCCGCTCCGTATCATCCCATCCCAGGCAGGGATCGGTGATGGACTTGCCGTAGCAGTGTTCCCCGATTTTCTGGCTGCCGGGTTCAATGTAGCTCTCAATCATAAGGCCCTTTACCAGATGTTTGATATCGCCGGAGTGGCGGCGGCTGTGGAGCACTTCCTTGGCTATACGAATTTGTTCATGGTACTGCTTGTTGGAGTTGGCGTGGTTGGTGTCCACGATGCAGGCGGGATTCTGTAACCCGCGCTTGTTATAAAGGTCAAATAAAAGCTTCAAATCTTCATAGTGGTAGTTGGGGTTGCACTGGCCCCTCTTGTTTACAGCTCCCCGCAGGATGGTGTGGGTCAGAGGATTTCCGGGGCACTGTACTTCAAAGCCGCGGAAGATAAAGTCGTGGGGAAGCTGGGCAGCCACCACGGAATTCAGCATGACTGTCAGGTCGCCGCTGGTAGGGTTCTTCATGCCTACGGGCACATCGCAGCCGCTGGCCACCAGCCGGTGAAACTGGTTCTCCACGGAACGGGCGCCTACCGCCACATAAGACATCATGTCTGAGAGATAGTTCATGTTTTCAGGATAAAGCATTTCATCTGCAGTGGAGAAACCTGTCTCCCGCAGCACCCTCATGTGCATATGGCGGATGGCCAGAATTCCTTCAAACATATCAGGCCGCTTTTCAGGATCGGGCTGATGTATCATTCCCATATATCCCTCGCCGGTGGTTCGGGGCTTGTTGGTGTAGACCCGGGGAATAATGATTAACTTGTCCTTTGTTTTTTCCTGGATTTTCACAAGGCGTCCGGCGTAATCACATACAGATTCCTCGTTGTCAGCTGAGCAGGGGCCGATGATGACAACAAACTTGCCGCTTTCACCGGTAAATACCCTTTTTATTTCCTCATCCCGTGCGTGTTTGATTTCTGCCAGCTCTGGGGCCAGCGGGAATTGCTCCCGGATTTCTGCCGGCGTAGGCAGCTTATTGATGAATGTGAATCCCATTTTTTCGTCCTCCCATTATGTAAACACCGGACTGCGGTGTAAGATACATTTCAATGCTTCATTATAGTATAGAAAACCGGATTCGTAAATAGTGAATCCCACGAAAATATTGACAATAAGGTGTTTTCCAAGTATAAATAGATACATGACTGTTGCAGGAGATTAACGTGTGAGATGAAGAATGATAAGAGACAGACAGCGGGAACCATAATGGCCCTGGTAGGCGGAACCTGCTGGGGATTTTCGGGCTGCTGCGGGCAGTATTTGTTTGAACAGAAGGGAATCGAGGCGCCGTGGCTGGTGGCTGTCAGGCTGTTTTTTGCAGGCATTATACTGGTGCTGGCAGGATTTAAGCTTCACGGCAGGGAGAATCTGAGGGTGTTCCGGAAAAAAAGGGATACCATCCACTTGCTGGCATTTGCTATTTTCGGCATTACCTTCTGCCAGTTTACATACTTTATGGCAATCCAGGCATCCAACGCGGGAACGGCAACCGTACTCCAGTACCTGTCGCCTATTCTGATTCTGGCCGTGGTGTGCATGCGGGAGCTGCGGCTTCCCAAAGGGCTTGAGCTGGCAGCCATCGGGCTGTCTTTGTTTGGCACCTTTGTCATCGGAACCCACGGGGACATACATTCCTTCCACATTACGGGGGAGGCCCTGTTCTGGGGGCTTTTGGCAGCTGTGAGCTCCATGATTTATACTATTATACCAGGAGGTCTTATCCTGAAATATGACATATACCAGGTGCTGGGATTCGGCATGTTTTTTGGCGGGATTGCCATGGGAGCCGTGGTTCAGCCCTGGAATTACGGAGTGGTCTGGGATGCTGGTACTCTGGGAGCGCTGGCAGGCGTGGTGGTGGTGGGCACTGCCATTGCATTTGGCCTGTACCTTCAGGGCGTCAGCATGATTGGACCCTTAAAGGGCAGCATCATGGGAAGCGTGGAACCGGTATCCGCGGTGGTCATATCCGTGTTCTGGCTGGGAACCCGGTTTACGCTGCCTGATTTTCTGGGATTTGCCCTGATACTGGGAGCTGTGTTCGTGCTTACCTTTGCACACCGCTGATTCCCTTTGCATACGGCTGCTGATTCCTTTTGCATATGGCTGATTAACTCTTGACAAACCGGGAGAGTCTGTCTATAATGGTCATAATTTCATGAATTGGCTATGACGGGAACAAGTAGTAGCCTGCAGGAACAGACAGAAAGCAGCCGGATGATGAGAGGCGCATGGAATGCAGGTCATGAATACATCCCTGAGCTTCGCACCCAACAGCGCTGCTTCATATAACAGCCTTAGTAGGCTGCGACGGGTCCTGCATCCGTTATCGTGCTAGAGTATACGGGCGTTTGGCCAGAGCCTGGCGCCAGTACTCGAAGAGGCAGGCAGCGTGAGCTGTCTGTGAACATCAGGTGGTAACACGGGGCTTACGGGCTTCGTCCTTTTGAGAAAGGGCGGGGCTTTTTTTGGTTCAGAAAGGGAAATCCGTGTCCGCGGTACGCCCTGTGCCCCTGCTGCCCCTGTATAAAAAATGTAAGAATCAAGCCCTTGCATGAAAGCAGAAGTATGGTAAAATAAAGAAAGTAAGAAGAGGAGAGAATCACCATGCAGATTTACGAAGAACTGGTTGCCAGAGGCCTTATTGCCCAGGTAACCAACGAAGAAGAAATTAAGAAAATGGTCAACGAGGGAAAGGCCGTATTCTATATCGGTTTCGACCCGACAGCTGACAGCCTCCACGTAGGCCACTTTATGGCGCTTTGCCTGATGAAGCGTCTTCAGATGGCAGGCAACAAGCCGATTGCCCTGATTGGCGGAGGCACGGGCATGATTGGCGACCCGTCGGGACGCTCTGATATGCGCACCATGATGACCCCTGAAATCATCCAGCATAACTGTGACTGCTTTAAAAAGCAGATGAGCCGTTTCATTGATTTCTCAGAGGGAAAGGCCATGATGGTGAACAATGCGGAGTGGCTCATGGGCCTTAACTATATTGAGTTCCTCAGGGAAGTGGGACCACATTTTTCCGTCAACAATATGCTGCGGGCTGAATGCTACAAGCAGAGGATGGAAAAGGGCTTAAGCTTCCTGGAATTCAATTACATGATTATGCAGAGCTATGACTTCTATGAGCTGTTCAAACGGTACGGCTGCAACATGCAGTTTGGCGGCGATGACCAGTGGAGCAACATGCTGGGCGGAACAGAACTGATTCGCCGCAAGCTGGGCAAGGATGCACATGCCATGACCATTACCCTGCTCCTTAACTCTGAGGGCAAGAAGATGGGTAAGACACAGTCCGGCGCAGTATGGCTGGATCCTGAGAAGACATCACCCTTTGATTTCTACCAGTACTGGAGGAATGTGGGGGATTCCGATGTGCTTAAGTGTCTGCGCATGCTTACCTTCCTTCCGCTGGAGCAGATTGACGAGATGGATCAGTGGGAAGGAAGCCAGTTAAACCAGGCAAAGGAGATACTGGCATTCGAGCTTACAAAGCTGGTGCACGGCGAGGAAGAAGCAGCCAAGGCGCAGGAAGGCGCCAGGGCCCTGTTTGCGGCAGGGGCGAGTACCGAGAACATGCCTACTTTTGAACTTTCAGAAGAGGACTTTACAGATGGAACCATTGATATCTTAAGCATTCTTAACAAGTCCGGCCTGGCAGCGTCCCGTTCTGAGGCCAGAAGGAACGTGGAACAGGGCGGTGTGTCCGTGGACGGAAATCCTGTAAAGGATATCAAGGCCGTATTCTCCAGGGAACAGTTTGCCGGAGATGGCGTGGTCGTCAAGCGCGGCAAGAAGAATTTCAAGAAGATTATATTGAAATAATGGCTGGCGGATGCGCCGGGAATTCACCCTGGATGTCATCATGAGTAGTCCAAAGGTTTGAGAGGAGGGTACCGGATGAGACGGTATATGTCTGTTAAGCGGTTAGGCGCGCTGGTTCTGGCGGCAGTGCTCAGTGTGTCGGCTGCATTTGTCTCAGAGGCAGCGGCCTCGTATAAGGCTGAGGTGCCTGTTACCCTGCATTTGGATGTTAACAGCAGAAGGACCACGATTTACGACGGATATTCGTCCTATCTGCTGGGGTACAGGGTATCGGAATACGATACGTTCACAGTTACAAAGGACAAAAGTGATGTGGACCTGAATGAAGTGACACTGAATTATTATCTTGTCACCTATAGAGGCGAGACCCAGAAGTATCTGGAGTGTACGGTGTACGGTTTAAAGGAAGGGACCCATTACCCTGTAATCCGGCCTGAGACCGTTGAAAAAGAACGGTCCGTTGAGGGGGATTACAATTATCTGGATCAATGTTATATGGTAGAGTTCTGTTATCAGGATAAAAAGGAGAGCCGGTATTTCATGCTGCTTCCTGAGGAGGACATGGGCAACTACCGGAATATCCTGCTGGGCAAGTGGAACAAGGATATGCGCGGCTGGAGGTATCTGTATCAGGATGAATACCTTACATCCTGGGCCCTGATAAACGACAAGTGGTATTTTTTCAACACAGACGGCTATATGCAGACCGGCTGGCTGGAATATAAGGGACAGTGGTATTATATGGACCCTGAAAACGGAGTGATGCAGACGAACCGCACCATTGACGGTTACCAGCTGGACAGCAGCGGCGTCAGAATCTGAGGCCGGGAAGGCAATGGTTTCTGAGCCTGGGAACAGGATTTGAGACAGGAAAAGGACAATATAAAAGACGGTGGGGCAGCGTATTCCGAGAGGACGCTGCCCCGCTGTCTTTACGGGGATATGGCAGTATGGAACAGGGAGAACGGCACGTTCCGCGGGATTCTTATGTACAGCTTACCCGAACAAAATCCCCAGGTGCTCCAGCAGTATCTTGAATCCCATGAGAATGAGGATGGCGCCGCCTGCCAGCTCGGCCTTGGATTTATAGCGGCATCCAAATGCGTTGCCCGCCTTTACGCCGGCCACGGACAGAAAGAAGGTGACGCTTCCGATAAAGGATACGGCGGGGAGGATGTCAACATTCAGAAAGGCAAAGGTCACGCCTACAGCCAGTGCATCAATGCTGGTGGCAATGGCCAGAAGCACCATGTTTTTAACATCCAGATCCGGGTTCGGACATTCATCTTCTTTGCTGAAGGATTCTTTTATCATGTTTGCTCCGATAACAGCCAGCAGGATGAAGGCCACCCAGTGGTCGTAAGCACGTATGGCCAGGCTGAAGCTGGAACCCAGGAAATATCCGAACAGAGGCATGGCGGCCTGGAATCCGCCGAAGTACAGCCCCACCAAAAGGGCGCCCTTCCAGTTCATTTTGGGCATGGCCAGACCCTTACAGACAGATACCGCAAACGCGTCCATGGACAGCCCCACGGCGATGACGAACAGTTCAGCTAATGACATAATGATTCCTCCCTGGTGATGTTTTAATATATGGATTGTGGTATAAAAAAAGACCCACCTACAGCCTTGGAATGCTGTAGATAAGTCTCATTGTTTCAAATAAAGCCAGATAGAAACTATCAGTATGTTGACCTTATTACATGCCCGGCAGGGCGGGGCATGCCAATTACTCCCTTATCACTTGCTCCATTTTAAAGGACGGGCCTGGAAATGTCAAGAAAATTCGCAGGTTTTCATGGCCTTTTAACCCATTGTAAAAAACGCGGCCCTGTGATATAACTGATAAGAACATATGCCATGGACTGGCATGGAGAAAGAATGACACAGGGAGTTAACAGAAGATGAAAAAGTCTTATGAGATTGACATGACAAGCGGCCCGCTTCTGGGCAAAATCCTTTTATTTTCCATTCCTTTGATGCTGTCAGGTATATTGCAGCTGCTGTTTAATGCAGCGGACATCATCGTGGTGGGCCGTTTTGCAGGCAGCGGGGCTCTGGCGGCAGTGGGATCCACATCTTCGCTTATCAACCTATTAATTAATGTATTCGTGGGACTCTCAGTTGGTGTCAATGTGCTGGTGGCCCGGTATTACGGGGCCCGGAAAGACAAGGATGTCAGCGAGACCGTCCACACGGCGGTGACCACCAGCATTGTGAGCGGCTTTATCCTGGTGGTGCTGGGAATTCTTCTGGCAAACCCGCTGCTGCGCCTTATGGGAACCCCTGAGGACGTCCTGAGCCAGTCGGTCCTTTATATGAGGATATACTTTCTGGGTATGCCGGTACTTATGGTCTATAACTTCGGCGCAGCCATTCTGCGGGCCATCGGGGATACCAGGAGACCTCTGTATTTCCTCTTTGCTTCCGGCGTGGTGAATGTGTGCCTGAACCTGTTTTTTGTGGTGGTGCTGGGAATGGGAGTGGACGGTGTGGCCTGGGCCACGGTCATATCAGAACACATCTCCGCTTTTCTGGTCCTGAGGAGCCTGATGAGCGCTCCGGGAGCACTTAAGCTGGATTTAAAGCAGCTGCGGATTCACCCCAGGAAGCTGAAACGAATCGTAAAAATCGGACTTCCCGCAGGCATGCAGGGAGCCATATTCTCCATATCCAATGTACTGATTCAGTCCTCGGTCAACTCCTTTGGTTCCATTGCCATGGCCGGGAACACAGCCTCCTCCAACATCGAGGGGTTTGTCTATACGGCAATGAACGCGGTGTACCAGACAAACCTTAGCTTTACCAGTCAGAATCTGGGCGGCAGGAAGTACAGCAGGATTAATAAAATCATGTACATATGCCTGGGAGTGGTGACGGCCGTGGGTTTAATCCTGGGACTGACAGCCGTGGCTGCGGGAGACGGGCTTTTGCATATCTATTCCTCAGACCCGGAGGTGCTGCACTACGGGATGCTCAGGCTGGAGATTATCTGCACAACCTATTTCCTGTGCGGAATCATGGACTGTATGGTGGGAAGCCTGAGAGGGCTGGGATATTCCATTATCCCCATGTTTGTATCCCTCACAGGGGCATGCGGATTCAGGGTGCTCTGGGTATTTACCGTATTTGCGGCGTACCGTTCCCTGGACGTGCTGTATCTGTCCTATCCTGTCTCCTGGGCCATCACAGCCATTGCCCATATGGTGACATTCCATAAGATACGGCGCAAGATTCCAAGACAGGATGCTGTCTCCATGTAGCCTGTATCTCTGTGATACATGATTGATAAACTTTGATAGAAAGGGAATTTTCCTAAATATGCTGTTTAGTTCACTGACGTTTGTATGGTTTTTCCTTCCTGCCCTGGCCCTGATATACTATATTTCACCGGGCAGGAAGCTTAAAAATGGGGTTCTGCTCATGGCCAGCCTTGTGTTTTACAGCTGGGGCGAGCCGCGGTATGTGGTTCTGGTGGTCCTTTCCATCCTGTTAAACTACGGGTTTGGCCTGGCTCTGGATGGCTGCGGGGAAAGGAAAGGGCTTAAGAAGGCGGTATTTGTCCTGAGCATCCTGGTCAACCTGGGGCTTTTGGGGTATTTTAAATATTTCAACTTCTTCCTGGAACTGGCCATGTCCCTTCTGGGGCGCCAGGGCTTTTTGCCAAGGGATATCGCGCTGCCCATCGGCATATCATTTTACACCTTCCAGTCCATCTCTTACCTGGCTGATACCTTCCGCGGGGAGAATCCCGCCCAGAGAAATGTATTCCGTCTGGCGCTGTACATCTCTTTGTTTCCCCAGATACTTTCCGGTCCCATTGTCAAGTATCATGAGCTGGAACCGCAGATTGGGAACCGGCAGGAGAGCCTGGCCATGCACGCATATGGTATTAAGCGTTTTGTGTACGGCCTGGTGAAGAAAATGGTATTTGCCAACATGTTCGGCCAGGTGGTGGACCGTATGTTTGACCTGCCCCTGGAACAGCTGGGCACGGTTACGGTATGGCTGGCCGTGATTCTGTACAGCTTCCAGATTTACTATGATTTTTCCGGGTACTCCGACATGGCCATCGGCCTGGGCAGGATGTTCGGCTTTACCTACAAAGAGAACTTCAATTATCCGTATCTGTCGGCCTCTGTCAGCGAGTTCTGGAGGCGCTGGCATATCTCCCTCTCCACCTGGTTCAGGCAGTATCTTTACATTCCTCTGGGAGGCAACAGGAAGGGGCTGGCGCGCACCTGCGTGAATCTTTTCCTGGTATTCCTGGCAACGGGACTGTGGCATGGGGCCAGCATGAATTTCATATGCTGGGGCGTGTATTACGGCATTCTTATAGTGGCGGAACGCCTGTGGATTGGCAGGATTTTAGAAAAAAATCCCCTGAAGTTCCTGAATCATCTGTACACCCTTGGGGCGGTGGCAGTGGGCTGGCTGCTGTTTCGGGTGGATACCCTGCACAACGGAAAAATACTGTTAAAGGCAATGCTGATTCCCAGCAAGGGACTGTGGAATCCGCGGATTTTCGCGGATAACCGCATTCTGTTTCTGCTGGTGCTGGCAGTGGTATTCTGCGGGCCCATCCAGCAGCTGATGCCCCGTCTCAAAGCCCGGCTGTTTGATGAGGAGAACGTGACCGCAGCGGATGCGGCTGTGATGGCAGCCCTTTTGCTGCTGGGAACGCTGCTCATGGTCAGCAGCACCTATCAGGCCTTTATTTATTTCAGATTTTAGTCCATACGGAAAGAGAGCAGCACCTATGATGAAGAAGATTATGATTGCGGGGTTCTGGGCCCTGCTTCTGATACCCAACCTGCTGTTTCCCTTTGTGAAGGGAGGCAGCCAGACAGGCACCGGGGAAAACAGGAACCTGGCAGAGTTTCCCGTGTTTTCACCGGATACATATGAGGCGTATCCGTCTGCGGTCAACAGCTATATCAATGACCATGCGGCATTCAGGAATCTGTTCCTGAGCCTGAATTCCATGATTAATTTAAAGCTGTTCGGCTATGCGGATTCCCAGGATGTGATTGTGGGAAAGGATGGCTGGTACTTTTTTGCCGGGGGCATGAGCCTTTATGACGCCCTGGGAACACAGCCCTTTTACCCGGACGACGCTGCCTGGATTGGCGGACAGATCATAAAGGCAGCCGGATATTATGAGAGCCGGGGCATACCCTTTCTCATGATGATTGCTCCCAACAAGGAAGGAATCTACAGGGAATATATGCCGGATGCATATAAGCGGGTCTGGGATGGAAACCGGCCCGGACAGCTGGAAGATTACATACGGGAGCACTCGGATGTGACGGTTCTGGACCCCAGGGAGTACTTTAACACGAACCGGGATTATGTGTGGTATTATAAGACGGATACCCACTGGAACAGCGCAGGAGGATACGCGGCAGGCCAGATGCTCATTGAGGCATTGGGAGGGACACCGCTGCCCATAGAGGATGTGCAGGTGGATTATATCAAGGGAGCCCCGGGTGACCTGGCCAATCTGTTCCACCTGCCTGAGAAATACTGCGATGACCAGATTGCCCTTGTAAGCGGGTATCACGAAGACCTTGAGGTCACGGTGCAGGATGTAAACGGGGATAAGAATATTGTCCATACAAGTACACCCGGGGCGCCGGATAAGCGCCGGATTGCTGTTATACGGGATTCCTTCGGCACAGCCCTCATGGATTTCCTGCCCAGGTACTTTGCCAATGTGGACTTTTATCACTGGCAGGCCTTTGACCGGTCGCTTTTGGAGGAGAACCCTCCGGATGCAGTGATATATCTGATTGTGGAGCGGGACCTGACCCGGATTCCCCAGGATGTGGGGAAGATGGTGCCGGAAGAATAAAGAATCAAACGAATGGAAAGGAGAAGGAGAATCATGAAGATACTTAATTACGGTTCACTGAACATAGATTATACCTATAGTGTGGACCATTTTGTCAGGGGCGGGGAGACCATGTCCTCGGAGGAAATGCATGTGTTTTCGGGGGGCAAAGGATTAAACCAGTCCATTGCCCTGAGTAAAAGCGGGGCAGAGGTATGGCACGCAGGAGCCATCGGCACCGGGGACGGGGATTTTCTCATCCGCCAGTTAAAGGAAGCCGGGGTGAATACGGAGTACATATCCGTGCTGGATGGAAAGACCGGCCATGCCATTATCCAGAAGGCAAAGGACGGGGGCAACTGCATCCTTCTCTTCGGCGGCGCCAACCAGCAGATTACCAGGGAAATGGTGGATGGGGTTATGGACCACTTTGAGAAGGGGGACTACCTGGTACTGCAGAATGAAATCAGCGAGATTGGCTATATCATGGAGAGAGCCCGCGAAAAAGGCATGGTTCTCGTATTCAACCCTTCTCCCATGGACGATAAAATCAGTACCTATCCCCTGGAATATGTGGATTATTTCCTGTTGAATGAGATTGAGGCAGGAGATATATGCGGGGAGCAGGGAAGCGGTGAGGAGCTGCTCCAAAAGCTTTCTGACAAATTTCCGGCGTCAAAGATAGTTCTGACACTGGGAGGGGACGGCTCCCTTTACAGGGACGGCCAACGAATCCTTACACAGGGAATCTACAAGGTTCCTGTGGCGGATACAACGGCTGCCGGTGATACATTTACCGGTTTCCTTATTGGCGGGCTGGTGCAGGGGCTGGATGCGGGAGAGGCCCTTGACCTGGCTGCCAAGGCAGCCGCAATTGCGGTTTCACGCCCCGGGGCAGCACCCTCCATACCCTCCAGGGAAGAAGTGGAAGCATTTGAGGGATGATTCAAACAAATAAAAAGTAAATAACAGGAAAAAGATACCTGTATCCGGTAGGAATAGGTATCTTTTTTTAGAAAAAATCAGAATATTTAAACAATTAACACAAATATAAGATTAAGATATGTATAAAAAGGGAAACAATTGTAATAAAATGGATTCAAATATTAATAAACTAAAAAAATAATAAAAAACTAAAAAAGTGTTGACAAATGCGGGGGCATTTACTATAATGAAAACAACAAAAGAACAGAGAACAAAAGATTTCAAGGAACTGTAGACAATCAGTTCACAAGTAATAAAATCCAAGCAAAGGAGGTACGGACCGCCAAAGACTTAAATTTTGTTTCATTTATAACTTAAAGAAATTTAATTATAAATGAGACCAGGAAAAACCAATCTACCAAAGTGAAACGCTCAAACAGATAAGTAATTTTAAGAAATTGATTTAAAGAAACAGGAATCCAATCGGTTGGTAAACAATTCAAGAAGTAGCAGGTTTTCATGAGTTAAAGAAACTAATATGTGAATGGGTAAGTTCACAGACAGATAATTTAATAATCGAAATACAAGTTATATAGATTGAATGTTTTAAGAGCAATTGCAGTTTTTTAAAGATATGAATTAAAGATACAGACTGTTGAGTGAAGCATTTATGAACAAATGAATGATTGAATTTGTAACACTATCTCAAGAGTATCAGAAAAAATAAATTCGGTTTGGTGATATGACGAGAAAGTATTATTAGAACGAAAGATGATACCGGATAGTAAAGAAAAAGCAATAAAAGAAATGAATCAGACATAAGTGAAGAAATGCAGAAGTAGGAGCGAAGTAACAGAACGTAGAATGGTGTAACAACTTAATATAGAAAAGCCAGAAATAATTAAAAGAATTGTTTCGGAAAAGTGAGGTTTAGTCCAATGGACGAAATAGTTAGAAGACGGATATCGTAATCTGCGAACGTGGTTAGTCAAAGATTCGATATCCGTCTTCATGTTTTCATGAGATTAAGGAAAGACTTTAGAGAGCAGGTTTGGGGGGCAGGGGAAAAGAAAAACGGGGTGGCGCAGCCGGATGAGGCAGGCGCTTTTTTTGTTCTGAAACCCGTTCATATGTCCCGAATACCTTAGAGTCCTTCCAAATCAAAGGGCGGAGTATATTCTTCCCTGGCACTGCTTTTTTCCTGCATGAAGCCCTGGGTGAGTCCCAGACGGATGGCGGCATCCACCACCTTGTCATATTCGTATGATGTGATGCGGCGGTTTAGTTCCGGGAATTCCTGGTTTTGGATGTAGGGAGTGTACTGGCTCATAAGGCTGATCATATACCGGCCCCGGGGCAGATTGCCGCTTATCCATTCCAACAGGGCAATGGAATCACGGCGCTGTCCCGGCAGGACCATGTGGCGGATGATGACACCTTTTGCCAGCAGTCCGGGAGAGACAGACTGGTAAACAGGAGCGCCGGTCTGGTCAATCATCTGCCGGATGGCGGCAGCGGCCGTCTCAAAATAGTCCGCAGCCCTGGAATATCTCTGGGCCAGACGGTTATCATAGTACTTGAAGTCGGGAAGCCATATGTCCACGTAATCCTTTAATGCCTTTACTGTCTCCGCACGCTCATAGCCGCCGCAGTTATAGACCACAGGTATGGTGAGCTTAAAGCGTACCTGGTCCAGGGCGGAGATAATATGGGGCAGGTACTGGGTGGGTGTCACCAGGTTTATGTTATATGCCCCCTGGTCCTGGAGACGGAGGAAAACCTGGCCCAGTTCCTCAGCGGTCATCTCCCGGCCGAAGTGCCCGCTGCTGATTTTATGATTCTGGCAGAAGCAGCAGCCCAGGGTACAGCCGGAAAAAAAGACGGTGCCGCTGCCGCCGGAATCCGAATGGGCGCCGCCGGGCGCTGTTAAACCGCCGTCTGCATCCGCAGATCCGCTGATGCAGGGCTCCTCCCAGTGGTGAAGGGCGGCCCTGGCAGCCGTAAGGACGCTGCTGCAGCCGCAGTAGCCTGCGGCGCGGCTGCGGTCGGCTTTGCACATTCTGGGGCAGAGGATACAGTTTCTGTATGTGTCAAAGGAAAGGATGTCAGGTGTATTCATGTCAGTCAAATCCCCTTATATGGTGTAATCCTGCTGTTCAGGCAGGCGGTGCTGCTCCCGGTACTCCTTGGGGGAAACACCGTACTCTTTTTTGAATGCCCTGAAAAAGCTGGTGTAGTCCTTGAAGCCGTACTGGAGGTAAACATGGCTGATGGGCTGGTCGGACAATATGGCGTTCTTGCTGGCGTGAAGCCGTTTTTTCAGGATGTACTGGTGGAGCGGGATACCCATGTTGTCCTTGAAGATGTGGGAGATATGGTATTTGCTCACATAGAAAAAGGACGACAGGCTGTCCAGGCTTAAGTCCTCCTCCAGGTGCCGGTTGATATAGTCGCAGATGTTCAGGTACAGAACATTTTCATAGACAGCTGATTTCTGGTGGAGGCTGTCATAGAGAAGGCGGTTAATGTACACCAGGAAGGAGACAGCCATGAGCTCCGAGACAAGGCGGTGGAAGGAGCGTCCGCCCGCAAGCTCCTCCATCAGGTCGGTAAGCTTTCCCTGAATCTCCTGGGTGGTAATGGTGTCTGTGTGGAACCGGTAGGCCTGGTGGCTCTGGGCATAGTCAAAACAATATGTCAAATCTTCGTTGGTCTGGCGCAGCTTTTTGTGGTAATCCTGATTCAGCCAGAATACAAACCTGCGGTAGGGTTTATCATAGGAATGGAACTGGGGATAATGGGGGGTATCAGGCGGAATCAGCAGACAGTCCCCGTATTCAAGCTGATAGCTTTTATCACCGATGTGGTATGTAACATCGCCTTCCAGGAAAAAATAGAACTCGTAGTAGTCATGTTCATGGGCATCTACGGATTTAAGCGCAGTGTCATTGTAATAGAAGAGTTCAAAGTCTCCGGACTGCATGTATTGCCGTGTGTTAAAGTCCATGGACAGCTGTTTTTTCACGGGAGTCCCTCCTCTCGGGAAACATGATTTATCATGATTTTATCCCCATCTTAGCATGAAACAACAACATTTGCAATATGGACGGCAAGTATCACTATGGACGGAAAAATGGTTTCTGTTATAATAAAACCATAGGTTAGGGAACGTAAAACAACACTTATCAGGAGGAGTTTACACATGAAATTATCATTCAGATGGTATGGGGAAGACGACAAGGTAACACTGGAGAATATCCGCCAGATTCCGGGCATGCAGTCCATCGTTACGGCTGTATACGATGTTCCGGTAGGCGAAGTGTGGAGCAGGGAGAGCATTGCAAAGCTGAAGAAGCAGGTAGAGGATGCTGGCCTGGGCTTTGATGTGATTGAGAGTATTCCTGTCCATGAGGATATAAAGCTGGGCAAGGCTTCCAGGGACAAGTACATCGAGAACTACTGTGAGAACATCCGCCGTGTTGCGGAGGCAGGTGTTAAATGTATCTGCTACAATTTCATGCCTGTATTTGACTGGACCAGGACCCAGTTAGACCATGAGCTGGCTGACGGTTCCACCTCCCTGGTGTACTATCAGGAGCAGGTAGATGCAGTGAACCCTCTTAACAGCGACAGCGACCTGACACTTCCGGGATGGGATTCCAGCTACACCAAGGACGGACTTAAGGCTGTAGTGGAGGAATACCACAGCCTGACAGAGGAAAATCTGTGGGATAACTTAAAATATTTTCTGGAGCGCATTATTCCGGTTGCGGCCGAGTGCGACGTGAACATGGCAATCCATGAGGACGACCCATGCTGGAGCATCTTCGGTCTTCCCAGAATCATTACCTGTGAGGAGAATCTGGATAAGTTCTTAAAGCTGGTGGATGACAGGCACAATGGAATCACACTGTGTACCGGTTCCCTGGGCTGCTCTGCTAAGAACGACGTGGTAAGACTGGCCGGCAAATACGCCGCCATGGGAAGAATCCACTTCGCGCATCTGAGAAATGTGGCTGTGCTGGATAACGGCTTTGAGGAAAGAGCACATCTGTCCTGCTGCGGTTCCCTGGACATGTTCGGTATCGTGAAGGCCCTGGTGGAGAATGGTTTTGACGGCTATGTAAGACCTGACCACGGACGTATGATTTGGGGAGAGACAGGAAGAGCCGGATACGGCCTGTATGACAGAGCATTAGGCGCTACCTACCTCAATGGCCTGTTCGAGGCTGTGGAGAAAATGAGCAGGTAATGTCCTGACAGCCGGTCTGTACAGCACAAAATCAGACAAAAAACACAATATAAATCAGGAAAGGGCCGGGAAGAACGTTCTCAGGCCCTTTTTGTCCATCAGCCGGTGAGGATGAATGGGAAAAGAATGAAAGTAAAGAGCAGGAAAGGAGGAAGGAAAGGTGGTATTGGGGACGGATTTGACGGGAAAGATGGCGGTGGTGACCGGCGCGGGGGGAATCCTCTGCGGCATGTTTGCCAGGACGCTGGCCAGAGCCGGCGCAGCAGTGGCCCTTCTGGACATTAACCTGGAAGCGGCTGAGGAGACAGCCAGGGACATACGGGAGGCTGGGGGGACGGCTGCTGCCTATGGAGTGGATGTGATGGATAAGGAGATGCTGGAGAGCGTTCATGCCAGGGTGCTGGCCCGGTTAGGACCCTGCGATATCCTGATAAACGGAGCGGGAGGCAACCAGGCCAGGGCTAATACATCGAAAGAATATTTTGAGATGGGGGATATAGAGGCCGATGTGGCTACCTTCTTTGATATGGAGTATAAGGGAGTGCAGGGCGTGTTGGATTTGAATTTTTTAGGAGGATTTCTGACCTGCCAGGTCTTTGCCAAGGATATGGTGGGACGGGAGGGATGCAATATCATCAACATCTCCTCTGCCAGCGCGGCCAGGCCCCTTACCAGAATACCTGTATACAGCGGGGCCGTGGCCGCGCTCAGCAATTTCACCCAATGGCTGGCCGTACATTTTGCAAAAGCCGGAATCCGGGTCAATGCCATTGCTCCGGGCTTCTTTGTGACCCGGCAGAATGAGGGCCTTCTCTATGAGGAGGACGGAAAGCCCGCGGCCAGAACCGCCAAGGTGCTGGCCGCCACCCCCATGGGAAGGTTCGGCAGGCCTGAGGAGCTGAACGGGGCCCTCATGTTCCTGCTCAACAATGAGGCGGCCGGTTTTATCACCGGAATCATACTTCCGGTGGACGGCGGGTTTTCGGCATATTCCGGGGTGTGACGGCTGAGACGCTTACTTCCTGCAGAGATATTTTGGCAGTCCGTTTTCCATGATGTGGTCCGGCTGCCCCTGAATCAGGGGAAGGGCATAGTCCAGGAATTCCGGTCCGATATCGGAGCCTTCCGCCGTGATCCATTCCACGGGAAAGGATTTTTCGCGGTTGCACACATTGCCTACCTCTGTAAGTCCATATTCAAGTTCATATCCGGGCCCTGACAGGCGGGAACAGGTAAGCATTTTACCGGTTTCTCCCTGCAGGGCCTTTTCTACGGCTGTTCTGCCGGAGCTCTCTGCTTCCTGCACATCGGCGGCAGAGGCCAGAAGGCTGCTGCAGCGCTGGTTTACATTCAGCTCCACAGAGCGGACCTTTACCTGGAAACGGTTGCGGACATAGCTTTCCAGTATCTTGGCGCAGCCGGTAAGCATCTTGTGGCCGAAGGTGTCAATCTGGGCCTCATTGGTGTATTCGCAGATAAAACGGCCGTTTTTGTCGCGGATGCCTTCGGATACGCAGATTACCACATTGGGCTGGCGGGACAGGGCTTGCTCCACGTCCTTAAAAAACTGTTCCATGGAGAACGGCACTTCCGGCATATAAATGAGAAGAGGATTGTCGCCGGGGAATTTTCTGGCCAGGGCGGCGGCAGCCGTTACCCAGCCTGCATGGCGTCCCATCAGTTCCACGATAGTGACAGCCGGCTGCTGGTACACAGAGGCGTCCAGGGAAATTTCACGGACCGTGGAGGCCACATACTTGGCGGCGCTTCCATATCCGGGGGTATGGTCTGTCACAGGAAGATCGTTGTCTATGGTTTTTGGCACTCCGATGAAGGAGATGGATTCACGGCGGATCCGGGCGCATCGTGAGAGCTTGTCAACCGTGTCCATGGAATCATTTCCGCCGATATAGAAACAGGCTCCTATGTTCATGGATTTGAATTTTTCAAATAAAAGGCTGTAAACCGGCGCATCCAGGTTTTCAGGCAGTTTGAACCGGCATGAGCCCAGATAAGCGGCCGGAGTCTGCTTAAGCAGGATGAGGTCCTCATGGGTAAGAGAGGACAGGTCCATGACGTGGCCTGAGAGGAAGCCTTCGATGCCGTTTACCATGCCGTACACATGGTCCACCTCTTCCGGCCGGGCCATGCCCTCTGCAATGACTCCATATAAGCTGGCGTTAATGACGGCTGTGGGGCCGCCGGACTGGCCCACCAGGATGTTTTTTTTCATAATCATTCTCCTCGCTGTAATGTTTCATGGTCAAACACGGTCAAGTATATAATAAACAGACACACAACGCAAGCCTTACTGTTGTGAACATGCATAGAAAATCACTGCAATTTTGTAGAATATGCCCATTGAAAAAGATATACGACTGTGTTAATCTGTATACAGATTTAAAAAGTTGTATACAAGTTGCCGAGAAGAAATACAAACTTAAACTCAAACGCAATCTAAATCGCAAAGGCAAATGTAAACACAAAAGAAAGTCAGGTTTAAAGGAATCTAAGATTAAAGGAAACTAAATTTAAAGGAAATCAAGTTTAAAGGAGGAAACAAGATAATGGATATTCGCTATTCTGCAAATCAGAGGGATGTAAAGCGTTACACCACCCAGGAGCTGAGGGATGAGTTCCTGATTCAGAACCTGTATGCGGCCAATGAGGTAGTGGCTGTGTATTCACATGTGGATCGTATGGTGACATTGGGATGTATGCCTACCACAGAAACTGTTTCCATAGATAAGGGAATTGACTGCTGGAAGAATTTCGGAACCCACTATTTTCTGGAGCGCCGCGAGATTGGTATTTTCAATATCGGCGGAAGCGGCAGGATTGTGGCTGACGGACAGGAATTCCAGATGGGATATAAGGACTGCCTGTACATCACAAAAGGAACAAAGGAAGTATATTTTTCCAGCGACGATGCGTCTGCACCGGCTAAGTTCTACATGGTAAGCGCACCGGCCCATACTTCCTACACCACCACCTACATCCCCATTGCAAAGGCAGCCAAGAGGCCCTGCGGAGCATCTGAGACAGCCAATAAGCGCGTTATCAACCAGTTTATCCACCCGGATGTACTTAAGACCTGCCAGCTGTCCATGGGCATGACCGTGCTGGAGGAGGGAAGCGTATGGAACACCATGCCGTCCCACACCCATGAGCGCCGCATGGAGGTTTATATGTACTTTGAGGTTCCCGGCGACAACGTGGTATTCCACATGATGGGAGAGCCCACCGAGACAAGGCACATTGTGATGAAGAACGAGGAAGCTGTTATCAGCCCTTCCTGGAGCATACACAGCGGAGCCGGCACATCCAACTATACATTTATCTGGGCCATGGGCGGAGAGAACATGGAGTTTGACGACATGGACACCATGATGCCCAATCAGATGAAATAAGCAAATCAAGGAGGAAAAAGAAATGGCAGATTATTTAAATAACTTTTCACTGGAGGGCAAGGTAGCCCTGATTACAGGTGCATCCTACGGAATCGGCTTTGCCATCGCCAAGGCCATGGCAGGCGCAGGCGCAACCATCGTGTTCAATGATATCAAGCAGGAGCTGGTTGACAAGGGACTGGCTGCTTACAAGGAAGAGGGAATCGAAGCCCACGGCTATGTATGTGACGTGACCAGTGAGGACGCCGTCAATGAGATGGTTGGAAAGATTGAGAAGGAAGTAGGCGTGGTGGACATTCTGGTGAACAATGCCGGCATCATCAAGAGGATTCCCATGTGCGATATGACGGCTGCCGAGTTCAGACAGGTTATTGACGTGGACCTGAACGCGCCGTTCATCGTGTCCAAGGCAGTTATCCCCAGCATGATTAAGAAGGGCCACGGAAAAATTATCAACATCTGCTCCATGATGAGCGAGCTTGGCCGTGAGACCGTATCCGCATACGCCGCAGCCAAGGGCGGCCTTAAGATGCTGACCAAGAACATTGCTTCCGAGTACGGCGAGTACAACATCCAGTGCAACGGCATCGGGCCCGGTTACATTGCCACTCCCCAGACCGCTCCGCTGCGTGAGATTCAGCCTGACGGCTCCAGACATCCATTTGACCAGTTTATCGTGAGCAAGACTCCGGCAGGGCGCTGGGGCGAGGCCGAGGATCTGGGCGGACCTGCCGTATTCCTGGCTTCCGACGCATCCAATTTCGTCAATGGCCTGGTGCTGTATGTGGACGGAGGAATCCTGGCATACATCGGCAAGCAGCCTAAATAATCCGGCTTGAATTTTCCGGGGGAATCATTTATAATATAGACCAGTTGGCAGTCCGGCAGCTTTTGATGCGGCCGGACTGTTTGATAGGAAGAGCGGCATTTTATGCCTGTGCTGTATGCGGGTATTGATAAGGGGGTCCAGCCATGGGAGAGATGAACTTCAAGAACCGGGGAGAGCTTGTATACGAGACACTTAAGCAGGAAATCCTGGATTTAAGGCTTAAGCCGGGCCAGATGATTAGTGAAAATGATATATGCGAGCGCTTTGGGGTGTCCAGAACACCGGTACGTGACGCGCTCCGGCTTTTGCAGGAGCAGGGATTTGCAGAGACCATTCCCTACCGCGGCACCTATGTGACCCTTCTGAGCCTGGATAACATCAAGCAGATGATATATATGCGTGTGGCTGTGGAAACCATGGTGCTCAGGGATTTCCTGGAAGTCCAGACGCCCATGGTCATGGAGGACATCCGCCACAGCATTGCGCAGCAGAAGGCTGTTATCAGGGAACCGGGCTTTGAGCCGGAGCAGTTTTACCGCATGGATGCGCAGATGCACTCCATCTGGTTTGCGGCTGTCAGGCGTCAGAAGCTGTGGGAGATGCTTCAGGCCCAGCAGCTCCACTATACCAGGTTCAGGATGCTGGACTTTATCACGGAAACTGATTTTATGCGCATTATCGGTGAGCATGAGGATCTATTCCGCCTGATTGCGGATAAAAATGAAAAAGGGCTGGAGGAAGCCTTGAAGGAACACCTCTATTACAGCATGAAGCGTATGCGCCATTCCATTGAGGTGGACTATAAAGATTATTTTGAGGAAGAAAATGAAGAAGGGCGGTTTGTCATTTGACAGGCCGCTCTTTTGCTTGATGGATATATCTGATGGATTCCTACTTTTTCAGATAGATTCTCTCGTCCGGATTTTCCTCCAGATATTCTTCCAGCTCCTCAGGGGACAGATGGGAACGCACCTCGTTGAAAAAGGTTTCTCCATCCATGGCCATGAACTCCGTCAAACGGCGGACTACCTCTTCATCCTCCAGAAGTTTTTCAATGCCTTCTTTTGTGAAATAATCCATTTGTTTTGTCCTGCCTTTCAGATATGTAAACAACAGCATTTACATTTATATAGTATATTCGTAATTGCGAAGATATTCAAGATGTGAAATCTAACTTATGCTTAATCTATCTAAGAAACCAGCCCTTCGGCGGCTTGAGCGTATACAGGAGATAAAGATGATAGATTATTCACCATTCTGGAAGACACTGGAGCAATCTGAGGAAAATTGGTACACACTTACAAAGAAGCACCGCGTGTCGGACAGTACCCTTCACAGGCTGAAACACAACATGGACATATCCATGAAGACTGTGAACGACCTTTGCAGGATACTGGACTGCGATATTGAGGATATTGCAGTGTATGTGCCTTCCGAAAAGGACCAGCTGCTGTGATGGTCCGCAGCTTATGGCCGGCGGCCGCAGGAGAACGCCTGTGTCAGTTAAAGGCAGATTGTCTTACTGGCTGCAGGCGTTTTTTGCTGTGGAAAAATACAAAGTTCCGCCATGTTTTTGGTTTGTCTCTTCCAAAATGGTAAAATCTATTATAGAATAAGCTATGAACAATGGAGGTAGGCTGTATGGAAGGAAGGCTGGGAAGAAAACTGCATGGTATTTGGATGTCCTGTTCCCTGGAGCGGAAGGTCAGATGGATTACCATTTCCACGGCCGCCGTGGTTATACTGTCCATAACAGCGGTCATGCTGATCGCCGGCTATGGCATGAAGGGATTCGGGGATTTGCTTATGGGCAATTCGCGGAGCCTGGCCTTCTGGTCGGCCATGGATGCTGAGAGCAGTTCCTTCCAGTATTACGCAGGGGACAGGTCGCCTGAAAACAGGGAGAAATATGAGCTGTCCTGCGCCAGGACCCGCTCTGCGCTTAAGTCCCTGCCCTTTGACTATGAGGAGATCGGTGGGGACCGTTATGGGGTCACCTGGTCCATTTTAAATATGTATGAGAATTACGCCGCTGCCAGGGATGCGTTTCTGGAGATGGAGGAAGGGGCGCCGGACTATCTGGACCGCCTCTATACCATTTACCGGGTTCAGGGATATCTGGCAACCCATGCGGGCCGTCTGGAACAGATGACCGTGCAGTCGGGCAATGAGCGGTATGAGATGCAGCGCCCGCTGTTCATTATTGTGCCGGCAGTCAGTATTTTGTGGGGAGCGGCAGCCCTTTTGATGGTCAGATGGCTGAACCGTTCCGTACAGAAAAACATTGTCCGCCCCATGGTAGAGCTGGCGGAGGACTCCAGACGGATAGGGGAAAATGATTTCACGGGCCCGGACACCTGTGCGGAGGGCAGTGATGAAATTGCCAGCCTGGTCAGGGCCTTTTGCACCATGAAAGCCAGTACCAGGGGATATATTGAAGCCCTGACGGAAAAGCACAGGATGGAGAAGCAGCTGGACGAGGTGCGGCTGCAGATGCTGAAAAACCAGATAAATCCCCACTTTCTGTTCAATACACTGAATATGATTGCCAGTACGGCCCAGATTGAGGATGCAGACACCACAGAGAAGATGATCCATGCCCTGAGCAGGCTGTTCCGCTATAACCTGAAATCCACGGACTCCGTGATGCCCCTGGAGCGGGAGCTTAAGGTGGTGCAGGACTACATGTATTTGCAGCAGATGCGGTTCGGACAGAGAATCCGCTATGACACTGACTGTAAGCCGGATACCATGGAGGTGCTGGTGCCTTCCTTCGCCCTGCAGCCCCTGGTGGAAAATGCCATTATCCACGGCATTTCTCCCAAGGGACAGGGGGGAAGGATACATGTCCGTTCCTGGATGGAGGGAAGGCGGCTCTGGATATCGGTGGCTGATACAGGACGGGGAATGGCGCAGGAACGGCTGGAGGAAATACGCCTTGCCCTGGCAAGGGGAGAGGAGAAGGCCACCGGCGTGGGCGTGGGAAATATTTACCGCAGGGTCCATGGAATGTACCGGGACGGCGAGGTTTTCATATACAGCAGTGAGGGACGGGGAACGGTCGTGCAGATGGCCTTTACACCCTGATGACAGGACGAAAGGATGAGGTATATGTATCGTGTATTGCTGGCGGATGATGAACAGATTGAACGTATGGCGCTGGCCAAGCGTCTGAAGAGGCATTTTTGCGGCAGCCTGGATATCAGCGAGGCAGTGAACGGGGCAGAGGCCCTGGAGACATTCAAAAGGGAAAAAAGCCAGATCGTGGTCATGGACATATCCATGCCGGAGATGAACGGAGTGGAGGCGGCGGAACGCATCCGCAGCCTGGACGAGGACTGTATTATTATTTTCCTGACAGCCTATGATGAGTTTTCCTATGCCAAGAGGGCCATTGTCATACGGGCCCTGGATTATCTGCTGAAGCCCTGCGAGGAGGATGAGCTGGTGGCCGTCATGGAGGAGGCCATGCGGCTGACGGATAAACGGCTGAATGTTTCGGGTGGTCCTTTTCCGGGCGTTCCTTCTCCGGGCGTTCCTTCTCCAGGTGTTCCTTCTTCGGACATCCGCCGGGAGGAACATGCAGAAGCCATGCCCAGGGATGACGGGGACGGACGCCTGGCCCAGGTGGCGGAAACCATTCGGGAGTATATACGGAATAATTATATGAAGGAAATATCCATGCAGGATGCTGCCAGGATGATGAATTATTCAGACGCCTATTTCTGTAAGCTGTTCAAACAGTGCTTTGACCAGAATTTCACCTCTTACCTCACCGGTTTCAGGGTAAACGAGGCCAAAAAACTGCTGAAGGACAGGAGCATAAGCGTTAAGGACGTGAGTATGCAGGTAGGGTATTATGATTCCAATTATTTTGCAAAAGTGTTCAAGCGCATGACCGGAATGATACCATCCGAGTACAGGGATAGTGAGACTGCACAAAAATAGAACAGAGTTTTTGTGCATTTATGCGAAGGTAACTAGAAAAAAATGGGGGAGGACAAAATCTTCTTCCTGTATGACAAACTTTTACGGTACAAAATAAAAGCTCCTGGCTATATAATTAAGAAAGTGTTAAGAAGGCGCCAAAAAATCTTAACGTTTTCTGGTTGATAGCCAAGGGGCTTTTGTTGTGGAGAAAAGGGCCGGGACTCTGAAAGAGCTGGGCAACGGGCAGCAAAAGGCCGCCGTTTTGCGGTATGGGAAACAGTATTTCAGTCCAGAATAAACAGGAACGCAGGTTTCTGGGAAGTATTGAAACAAAAGAATTTGCCGTATAAAGGGAAAGGAATGAAAAAAGTGAGAAAATTCATAAAGAGAGTGGCGGCTGCCGCCCTTGCGGCTGCTGTGGCAGCAGGTCTTACAGGCTGTGGCTCAGTGACTTCCGGAAAACGGATTATCCGTGTATCCCATGCCCAGTCAGAGACGCATCCGGAGCATATAGGGCTTTTAGCTTTTAAGGAATATGTGGAGGAACGGCTGGGGGACAAGTACGAGGTCCAGATATTCCCCAATGAAATCCTGGGTTCTGCCCAGAAGGCCATTGAGCTGACCCAGACAGGGGCCATTGACTTTGTTGTGGCCGGAACCGCCAATCTTGAGACGTTTGCAGGCGTATACGAAATATTCAGTATGCCCTATCTTTTCGACTCAGAGGATGTGTACAAGTCTGTAATGCAGGATACGGACTACATGGAAAAGGTTTATGAGTCCACGGACGAAGCCGGTTTCAGGGTGGTTACCTGGTACAATGCAGGCGTCAGGAATTTTTATGCCAAGACTCCGATTCATACCCCTGATGACTTAAAGGGAAAGAAGATAAGGGTTCAGCAGAGCCCGGCCAGCGTGGCCATGGTCAATGCCTTCGGAGCAGCGGCAGCCCCCATGGGATTCGGTGAGGTGTATACGGCTATCCAGCAGGGCGTTATCGACGGTGCGGAGAACAACGAGCTGGCCCTTACCAACAACAAGCACGGCGAGGTTGCCAAGTATTATGCCTATAACAAGCATCAGATGGTGCCGGATATGCTGGTTGCCAACCTGAAATTTTTAAACGGTTTGAGCCCTGAGGAATACCAGGTATTCAAGGACGCTGCAGCCCTGTCCACAGAGGTGGAGCTTGAGGAGTGGGATAAGAGCATTGAGGAAGCCAAGGACATTGCACAGAATAAAATGGGCGTGGAATTTATAGATGTGGACGTGGATGCGTTCAAACAAAAGGTGCTGCCTCTTCATGAGACCATGTTAAAGGATAATCCCAAGATTGTGGACCTGTACAATCATATCCAGGAAATAAACGAAAAAGCGAAGGGAGGAAAGCAGGATGGAGACAATGCATAAAGTGAGAGCCAGGATCATGCAGATTCTGGGAGTTTTTATCATCTGCCTGTTTATGCTGATGACTATAATCGGGACCTACCAGATTGTTACCCGCTATTTCTTCAATAAGCCCAGTACTGTTTCAGAGGAGCTTTTAACCTACAGCTTCACATGGATGGCCCTGCTGGCTTCTGCCTATGTGTTCGGCAAAAGGGACCATATGAGGATGGGATTTCTGGCGGATAAGATTAGCGGTTCAGCCAAGAAATATCTGGAAGTCATCATTGACCTGCTGACCTTTGCCTTTGCCGGTGTGGTCATGGTTTACGGCGGTATCTCCATCACAAAGCTGACCATGATCCAGACCACAGCATCCCTCAGAGTGCCTATGGGATATATCTATGTGATTGTACCTGTGACAGGCATTATTATCATGATGTTCAGTCTGATGAACGCGGCAGACATGCTGCACACGGATTTTGGTAAAAAGGAGGATGCAGGAGTATGAATATAGCAGTAGTCTGCGGACTGATTATTTTGGTGCTTTTAGTAGTGATGCTCTTGGCGGGGGTTCCCATTGCGGTAGCCCTGGCAGTGTCATCCATCTGTGCCATTCTTCCGGTACTCAATACGGGAGCAGCCGTGCTTACAGGGGCACAGAGAATTTTTTCAGGCATATCCGTATTCAGCCTTCTTGCCATTCCGTTTTTCATCCTGGCAGGAAATATCATGAATAAGGGCGGTATTGCCATCCGTCTCATCAACTTTGCAAAGCTTTTTACAGGAAGCATTCCCGGCGCCCTGGCCCATACCAACGCAGTGGCAAACATGCTGTTCGGCGCCATATCCGGTTCCGGTACCGCAGCTGCCTCCGCCATGGGTTCCATCATCGGGCCTATTGAGGAAGAGGAGGGCTATGACAGGGATTTCTCTGCTGCTGCTAATATTGCCACGGCGCCAACCGGCCTTCTGATTCCTCCCAGCAATGTAATGATTACCTACTCCCTGGTCAGCGGCGGCACCTCGGTGGCAGCCCTGTTCATGGCGGGATACATTCCGGGCATCCTCTGGGGCCTTGCCTGTATGGCGGTTATCTTCTATTTTGCCAAGAAGAAAGGGTACCGCAGCACAAAGAAATATTCCAACAGTGAAAAGGTAAAGGTGTTCTTCCAGGCCATTCCCTGTCTGCTGATGATTGTCATTGTTATCGGCGGCATTATCAGCGGTATTTTTACCGCAACTGAGGGAAGCGTGGTGGCGGTGGTGTACAGCCTGATTCTTTCCCTGTTCTTTTATAAGTCCATAAAGTTCTCTGAGCTGCCTAAGATCTTCCTGGACAGCGCGGAGATGACAGGCATCATTATTTTCCTGATTGGCGTGTCCAGCATCATGAGCTGGGTTATGGCCTTTACCGGAATCCCCACAGCCGTATCAGAGGCAATGTTGGGTATCAGCAACAACCGGTATGTGATTCTTTTTATCATCAATATCCTCCTGCTGATTATCGGTACATTTATGGACATGACGCCGGCCTGTCTTATCTTCACACCTATCTTCCTGCCAATCTGCCAGGCCCTGGGTATGAATACCGTACATTTCGGTATTATGATGATATTCAACCTGTGTATCGGAACCATCACGCCTCCGGTAGGAACGACGCTGTTTGTAGGTGTAAAGGTGGGTAAGACCAAGATTGAAAATGTAATTAAACCCCTGCTGCTGTATTTTGCGGCCATATTTGTTGTACTGCTGCTTGTATCCTATGTTCCGATTCTGTCCATGTGGCTGCCGGGACTGCTGGGATATGTATAGGCTGTACGGGAATCCGGAGTACAAAGCAGCCCTTTAAAGGAGACAGAGGACCAGGATACATGTGAGCATGTGTGCTGTTTCATAAAGGGATTGGAGAGACCGGCGCCAGGTTGGGCGTCCGGTCTTTCTTTCTGTCCTCCGGCTGTACTGGGACTGTACTGGAGATGTACTTGGATTATACTGGGGGTGTACCGGAGATGTACTGGAGCTGTTCGGGGATTCCTGGGGATTTGTCTGCCTCAATTTGCCTGCCTCATATTGTTTTGTTATTGCAGTCTGCCGTTGTTTTTGATATTATAACAGGGACTTGCGATTATCAGGATTTGCGAAATGAAGGTTTAAAACAAAAGGTTTAAATCAAAAGCCGGGGCGGGAAGAGAAAACGGATGGGAGAAATGATAAAATGGCAGAAGTGTTGATGAAGGCCGGTTCTTTTGTGGCTGTCATAATAATGGGAAATCTGCTGAGAAGAGCAGGCTTTTTTAAGGAGGAAGATTTTTATGTCTTATCGAAAATCGTACTTAAAATAACCCTTCCCGCGGCGATTATATCTAATTTTTCAGGGATCGACCTGAAGCCGTCCATGCTGGTGGTGACACTGCTGGGCTTTGCAGGCGGCATTTTGTATATCGCCGTGGCCTTTTTTATGAGTATCGGAAAAGATCGGGAAGAGCGGGCATTCAATATACTGAATTTGCCAGGATACAATATAGGTAATTTTACCATGCCCTTTGCCCAGAGCTTCCTGGGTCCTGTTGGTGTGGTGGCAACCAGCCTGTTTGATACCGGAAACGCGTTTATCTGTCTGGGCGGGGCCTACAGCGCGGCGGTGGCGACAAAGGAGAAGAACGCCAGGTTCAGCATGTTTCCGGTTATAAAGACGCTGCTCAAATCCATTCCTTTTGACGCATATCTGATTATGACCGTGCTGTCGCTTCTCCATGTGGGACTGCCGGCCCCCATTACCTCATTTACCGGAGTGATTGGAAATGCAAATGCATTTATGGCCATGCTTATGATTGGGGTGGGATTTAAGCTGAACGGGGACAGCAGCCAGCCGGGTAAAATCGTGAAGATACTTGCGGCCCGGTATTCACTGGCCATTGTACTGGCACTGGTCTTTTATTTCCTGCTGCCCTTTGGGATAGAATACAGGCAGGCTCTGACCATACTTGCCCTCAGCCCCATGTCCTCTGCCGCACCTGCATTTACAGGAAACATGGGGGCGGATGTGGGACTGGCAAGCGCGGTAAACTCTATATCCGTCGTCATCAGCACGGTGCTGATTACCGGGACACTGATGATAATACTGTAGGGACAGAACGGAATAAAACAGACGGCAGGGGAGCGGGAATGGCGGGAAAAACAGGGGAGAGGAAAATAAATTAAAAAAATGTATCGGGTGTGTATAATTCTTTGGGATGGGGCCATAATAGGAGTATACACGAAAGAGAAAATAATTAATACTTATCCTCCCCTTTTTAAATCAGCTCCGGTGCCAGTGGCGTGCCGGGGCTGATTTTTTAAACACAGGGGCTTTGCCGGGGCGGAGATTTTTGATACTGCATATCTGATACATGTTTCCCACTGTCATGGTACATACTATCCCAGAGGTGATGAAAATGAAACAGGGAGAGCAGAAATCCACAAAAGAACTGGAAGAGCAGGCAAAGAATGTAGAGACTTTCAATCCCAGATGGCACGATGGCGAGTATCTGGGGCCTAACACACTGAGACAGAAAGCAGAAACTGAGGTTTATGGGAAAATGGAAGAGGAGCCGTAGGGCTTCTCTTTTTTGGGCTTTGGACTGTCAAAACCTGTTCAGCTTAATATACTGATAGTAAGACAAGTAACAGGAGGAAAGTGTGTATGCAGATAACGGATTATGTAAAGCCGGAGCTAATTGTGGTGGCTCTTGTGCTGTATTTTGTGGGCATGTGGATTAAGCAGAGTGAGGCGGTGAAGGACAGATATATCCCCTTAATCAACGGCGGCCTGGGAATTGTCATATGCGGGATTTATGTGCTTGCCACAAGTACATGCCGGTCTGGGCAGGAAATTTTCATGGCAATATTTACCGCCATAACCCAGGGAATCCTGCTGGCAGGGCTGAGCACGTATGTCAATCAAATCATAAAGCAGATAGGCAGGGAGGAATAGAAGGGGGAATCCATGGGGTATCACTGTTCTGAATCTGTTTTAAGATATGTGGACCTGCAATGAATGCGCTATGTCTGAATAAGATATTGTAAAAGGCTGCGGGTATTAATATGACAACAGAGCAGTATATTATCACATTTTTTGGGATTGATACAAAATATTACACAGACGACTTTGTGGGAAGATGCTGGGAAATGGCTGCGGACGAGGAGTACGGCTCCACAGGAGTCTATGTCACCGGGACAGTGACAACGCACAGCTTGATATGCGGTGAGATACGCGGCTGCCAACTGGGGAAAGTAGGGCATTGTGTCTCTGCTGTCAGGAACCCGGTGGAGGTGGCTGATAGCGGAACCTATAAGAAGTCGCTCATAAATGTTATAAACAGGACAAGAAGTTTGCTGGATAACCCAAATATGAGTATTATCATCAATGAGGTGGAATATTTTTATTTTTGTCAGATATAAACTGGGGGAGGCGTCAGATATTGTTTGAATCTGGAGCCCTCATCCGCGGATGGACAAGGTGTGGGAGGAGGAGGAGAGGTCAAAAAGCCTTAAAAAAGGGAGGAGCCGGTCAGGATTTCTCCTGCCGGCTGTATTATGAAAAAAAGTCTGATTAGCAATATCAACTTACAAGATATAGTATATGGGCTAAATATGAGCATCCTATGAGCATCCTGTAGCGAAAATATGAACGATTTGTAAGAAAATTGTGAATATCAGCCACAGGATATCAAAAAGGAACCTAATCGGTTCCTGTCATGATCTCTTTCATTTGCTGGGTTACGGGGCGATAACCGTCATTGCTGAAAAGACCGTTGAATATGCTGTCGCCCAAAGCCAATATAAGGAGAATAACCGCCAGGATGATGAGTGCCTTGGTGAAGAATTTCATTTTAATACCTCCTGTGGTGTGATTGATAGGTCAGTTTACTAGATAATATATCCTAATCATACTACATTATAAATCATGGGGCAATATTTTGGGGACACAAATAAAATGGTAAATAAAACAGCGGCAAATGAAATATGGATGGAGGAACCGTAAAAGGGAACCATAAAAAGGAATTATAAAAAGAAAACGGTTTGCATCCACATTCAATCCACCGGTTATCAACATACTTATCCACATTATCCACTGAAAACACAAGATAATCAGGATTGATATTGTGTTTATCTATATATAGTGGTATTATGGCTGTGGATAAGTGGCAGAGAGGAGTTTATTTATAAATATGAAGGGATTGGATATTTATAAGTAAGGTCATTCTGGAATTATCCACGACAAAGTGGATGGAAGTGACATAATTAAAAGATGAGAAATTGTAACGTAGTGTATTTGATTACGAGGTGGACGAAATGATGATATTATCATTAAAAATCAAGCTCCATGCGCCCTGGGTTCATTCATTGAAAGAAAAACGCATGGTTGTTAAAAGCCTGCTGTCTAAAATGCGGAACAAATTTAACGTGGCTGTGGCAGAGGTGGGAGAGCAGGATATACACCAGACCATTGTCATTGGTGTGGCTGCTATCGTACCGCATAGCGCCCAAGCCGACAGTGTGATGGAGGAGATACGGTATTTTATAGAAGAGAGTACGGAAGCTGAGATTACGGATATGGAAAGAGAGATATTTTAACCAGCATGATGGCAGTACCTATGAACGTATGGCCTGGGAACTGAGGGATGGTAGGTGGATAGGAACGGAATCTGGAACGGGGAAGAGAATGATAGTAATTGAAAAACTGCTTGCAGAGAAGGGATTAGGCCAATCGGTTTAGTCCCTTTTTGAGCAATTGTATTCAGAATAATAAAAAATGTGCCAAGACCCTGTAAAAACAAAGGTTCCGGCACAAATATCCAGTGGAGACAACAGGACTCGAACATTTGTTTCTATTAAAAAGTACGTAAATACGTTGTTTTTGGACATATTGAAATTAGCTGTCTTCAAATTTGTCTTCAAAAATAAGTGAGGAAAGGAGTAGACAACACTGTATCTAAAATTTGTAAATATCATATCCGAATTTGGTATTTACCATCAAATATTTGGACATCTAAATAAGTCCATGAGTATGTAGCAGCATCGCATATTCACGGGCTTATTTTAGTGCGCCAAAAACTAATTAAACGCCCATGTACAGCACTCGTATATGAACCTAAGAACGGAACACACAACGCATTTAAACCCGTTCTCGTCCATTCTGGTGCGTTACAGGGGCATTGTAGGAGCACGATTTGAAATGGTAGTTTCATATGATATCGAAAATTAAAAATGGAGGTAATTGTATGTACGGAAAGGTAACAAAGTATTTTAGCGACAAGGGGTATGGATTCATACGTGGTGAGGATGGCAATACATATTTCATACACAAGTCAAATCTGTATGGAGAACATATTGAATGTGGGTACTATGTGCACTTTAAAGTGTTCATCAATGGCAGGAGCGATTATAATGCGAAATCTGTAATAGTTATCGAAGCTCCGGAAAGGAAGGTAAGGAATGGCAAGAAGCATAAGTAACATGGACCAACTGGCCTCTGCCCTGGCTCCGGTTATGCAGAGTATGGTTAATCAGATGGCAGACAAGGTATATGAGACACTGAACTTTTATTTACAGGACTACTATACAGGCTGGACACCATCGAGCTATCGGAGAACAAGAGATTTTCTATATTCGGCAGTGAAAACAGAAGCAAGGATGCAAGGGAATAAGTATGTGGCTTACATCTATATTGACTATGACGCTATGGATAATTATGTAAATGCTACAGGGTTCCAAGTGGCTACCTGGGCGAATGAGGGATTGCATGGTGGATTATCAGTAAGCCATAAGCCCCATGTGTGGAATGATACCATGAAGCATACAGTTGATAATGGTTCGTTGCTTAAAGAGGCGATTCAATATATGAAGGCCAAAGGATTAAATGTAAAAGGATAATATTGGGAGGAAATTACATATGGAATTAAAAGACAGAGTAGTGGTTATTGATGAAAAGAATATGGCAGGACTATCATGCCTTTATGGAGAAATGAATATTGATGAGCTGGGGCAGATTGTAAATAAGCACTTAAGTGTATGCTTGGATGAAATCAAGGAGGATATAGCTATGGCTAATAGAATACCGCATTGCAGCGAGTGTGAATATTTGAAATGTGTTGACTTTATGTATAAGAATTACTACTGTGACCATGAGGACAGAGAAAATGATATGGGATATGTTGGCGTGGATAATCCACCAAAGACAAGTCCTGTATGGTGTCCAAAGAGATCAAAATTAAACATTAAGGGAGGATTGAACAATGGCAGGTAAAGAAGATATTGTAACGAGGATTGCGCATAAATCCGGGCTGACGAAGAAAGCAACCTATAAACTTATGGAAGCTTTTAAGGATGTATTGACGGAGACATTGTTGGATGGAGAACGGTTTCACATCCATGGATTATTAACATTGAAGCCAGAGTATAAGGAAGAGTGTATAAGATATAATCCAAAGACACGGGAGAAAGTAGTAGTCCCACCACATATAAAGGTGAAAATGGTTATAGGGTCGGAATTGGAAAGAGCGTTATTTGATGTGGAAGATAACCAAGAGGATTAACTTTACTATGATTAAGCTATTCCTAACTGGCTGGAAGTAAAATAAAACCAGTATCAGAAGTTCAAGAATAAATCTATCGCGTAATTCTACGCAAGATTTCACAGAAAAAATCAATAAGTATATATGTGGTATTTACAAGACTAAAACCCAATTGGGGGTGAGTTGGTAAACTAAATTTCGTTCCCCCAAATTGTGGAGTGATTCTATAAACTGGGTTCATTCCATATTTGACAAAATTCCAATACTATTGAAATAGATTTGGTCCGTCAATTCTGACGAATCAAACTTACCATAGATATGCTAAATTTAGCATACCTTTAAATGGTTTGCATCGGTTTTGACGGCTCCAAAATGGGGGGAAGAGGTAAAAGGGTAGGGGAGATAACTAATATATCTGTGTTATTACCCCTACCCTTTTACCCCTAACGTTGTCAAGCGCTAATTTAAAGGCAGTATGAGAAATCGTGCTGTCTTATTTAATGCAAAGAAATAAGGAGATTTACAGAAGTGGAAGAAACCAAAATATGTAATAAATGCAATAGAGAACTGCCAATAGATAAATTCAGACTGGTAAAGGGACAATTCCATAACCCATATTATTTAGGTCAGTGTAAAGAATGTGAGTATAAGAACCAACGTAAACATTTAGAGGAAAGGAATAGAATTACATTTTCTGACCACTTGGAATTACTGATAGATTTTCAATATAAGAAAATTAAACCAGAAAGAATTCTTGACTTGTCCAAGACTAAAATAATCCCAATTGGAACAGATGAAATATTCGTGAAGCTCATGGACTATAAAAATGCATGGCTATCCAATTATGGCAGGATAATTGGATATTCAGACGGTCAATATAGCCTCAAGCTTGGAAGTCATGATAAGAATGGAAATCTGTTTTACTGTCTTATGAAAGATGAGTATTCAAACGGGGGATGGAAATATAGTAAAAGCTACCTATATGCAGCAAAAGCTGTTATCGATGAATTTATAGTAAACCCTGACAAGAGCAACAATGTGTATATATGGCATAGTGGCTTAAATAGAGAAGATAATTATTATAGGAACCTCTATCCTCTGAATAGGGAACAGTATAGGGTTGTTAAAAGTCACTTCCTTAAAACTGGAAATGATTCAGAAAACTTTATCCGAAGTGTCATAAACGAAGTGAAATTTAAACCCGATGATTGGAGTAAAAAAGCTATGCGGCCTGTTATGTGCAAGGTCGGATATCGTGGGAGTGAAGATGTTAACTGCAAATCAGAAACATATTTACGTTGGCATGATATGATGAACCGATGTTACAACGAAAAATTTCACGCAAGACAACCTCAATATAAAAATTGTACTGTATGTGAGGAATGGCACAACTTCTGCAATTATAGACTATGGTATGAAGGGAATAAATACGGAGATGAACCGTTGGATCTGGATAAGGATATCCTTTTTAAAGGTAATACGATCTATAGTCCGGAGACTTGTGTATTAGTTCCTCATATAATCAATACACTATTTTTGAATGGCAAAAGCAATCGTGGTGAATGTCCTATAGGCGTTTTTCTGGATAGCGATAAAAGAAAATATCGTGCTTGTGTAGCGTTTGGGGGTATGAGTGTAAAACTTGGAACTTTTGATACGGCTGATGCAGCGTTTGCGAGGTATAAAGAATACAAAGAGGATTTGATTAAGGACATGGCAGAGCAATATAAGGGTATGATACCACATAAGGTATATGAGGCTATGATGAATTGGAAGATTGAGGTTACGGATTGATTAATAGGCATATCGGATAGTGATTATCTGGTATGCCTTTATTTTTGTTTGAAATATTAATCTACAGAAGGTATACTTTAAAAGAGAGAGCAGGATGATGGAGGTATATAGTATGCCTAAAAAGAATACAGGTTTAGAATATGAAAAGATGGCGCAAATAGTATTTCAGCAAATTGTGAATTCTGATCTAAAAGTTTTTCAGAATATCGAAGTAAAACATGATATTGATATAAAAGGAAAAACCGCTATGCACCAAATAGATGTTTATTGGGAATTTGAAATGGGTGGAATCATATATAGAAATATAGTTCAAGCAAAAGATTGGAAATCAAAAGTGCCACTAAAAGAAATGCTGGCATTTAAAGCTATACTTGATGATCTGCCTGCCGGGACAGCTGGAATATATGTATGCAAAAGTGGATATCAAAGTGGTGCAGTAGATTATGCTAAAATGCATGGCATTAATATTTATGAATTACGTGAACCAAAAGATGAGGACTGGAAAGGACGTTTAAAAACAATTGTTCTGCATATAACAATGGAATTACCTATTTATAATAACATTCACATTGTAATGGATGAACAGTGGATAGATGTCAATCTTCCTGAAATAAACAAAGAGGATTTGAAAATAGGTGTTTACAAAGGCGAACTAAACTTTCAACTTTTTAATCGTGATTTTGAGAAAATTCCAATGGACAAGTTTTTGTATAATAGAGCTAGAGGAAAAGGAATAGAGAAGGAAGAACGAGTTGCTATTGATTTTGAGAAAACAGGTGAACCATTTTATATAAAGACAGGACATATAAATCAATATATAAAATTGAGTGGAATATATTTTGATTTTAGAATATCTAAATCTACAGAGACGCTTACAATTGATGCTACTGACGTGGTGGGTATGATATTGAAAGATATTATATCTGGAGACAGAAGGACATTTGATACACATATGGTCTTGCGATAGGTATTCCAAAAAAATATTGGAGTTGTAAGTATAGTATACAGATAATATATCAAAGTGGCAGCAGATAATTTAGGTGTAAATGTTATACCGGATTATATTTATGATATATTGCTGAAGGTGAAAGTGGAACCGTATTAACCAGAATATTTTTTCTATTGTCTAAGCAAAGATTATCGGTTAATATATACTTATTAATTATTCTAGGGGGAAGAAGATGAGGAAAAGCTACATATCATTAGTAGGACTTATTAGCATTATGCTTGCAGGATGTGGTAATTCAAATGACCTGATGTCACAGAATGAAACATTGAAAGCCCAAGTGGAAAGTTTATCATATGAAAAAGAAAGCATGTCATCTGCTATTGAGTCGTTATCCATAGAACTCGATTCTGAAAAAGAGAAGTTAAAAACATTACAAGCCTCAATAGAAGAATCAAAAGCAGAGGTGGAGATACGACAAGAGGATGTAACTGTTAGTGTGACAGATAAAAATACCAGTACTGGGAAATATGGTCAAATGTACTGCACAACGGTATTTGAAGTAACAAATAATACAGAGAAGGACATACAGGGTGTTGAGGGAGATTTAAAAATAAATGATTTATTTGGTAAAGAGATACTGACACTTGGATGTGACTTTACTGGAAAAACTATACCATCTGGCGAAAAAGTGGTTTTTGATGATATGACATATGATGTAAATAAGTTTATAAACATTGACATGCAATATTATAATACAGATTATAAGGATTTAAAGTTTGAATATACTGTCACCCAAATTGTATTTACAGATGGAAGTGTCAAAAAGTAGTGTAAAATTTTTAGTATATCGGATAGTGATTCACCTTTATGCTGGTTTTATTTTTGATTACAAAATAACATATTAACTATACTCTGAGGAGATAAAAATTTGCTGCTTTTTCATGATGCAGGTGTAAGTGTGGAAGGAGTGCCAGGACACAAAACACTGTGTTTCTATTTAACTGGTTGTTTAAATCATTGTAAGAATTGTCATTATCCAGAATTACGTGATTCCAAGTATGGGGAATGTCTGAAGGATAAGTTTTATCATATTGTTGAACTTTATATAGATTATATATCTTGTGTTGCATTTATGGGTGAGGGGACAATACAAGATAGAGATGAACTTATCTCATATGCCAAGTACGTACAAGATAGAGGTTTAAAGAATTGTTTGTATTGTGGGCGTAATGTAAGGATAGAAGAGTGGATGAGTGTTTTTGATTATATTAAGACAGGTGCCTATATAGAAAAAGCAGGTCCTTTAACTAAATCGGGAACAAATCAAAGGATGTTCTACAAAGATGGTAGTTCATATGTTGACATAACTTATAGATTTTGGAATGCTTAAAGAGACAGAAGAATTAGGGATTAGGCTACGGCTTAGTCCCTTTTTTCTCATTGCTTATATCAATTAAAGGAATCTGGAGCAAAGGTTCCTTTATTTTTTTGCCATTTTCATCTATAGTGGAATAAGGACAGGTACTTTTTAATTTTGCATGTAAAGTATACCCCCTCTATAAACACATAAAAGGATTTAATTAGAAGATTGTATGCTATATTTCTGATAAATAATATAGAAAGTGATATAAAAGTGCGATATAATGTAAAAATAAATGTTTGGAGGGATAAAATCATATGTCAGATATAATGGTTAGGTTTTTGAATGAAAGCTATACTTTTCCAGAAGAATTAAAACAATATGTTATTTATTGTAATGAATTTGAAAAAATTAATAATAGATTACAAAAAGAGCTTATTTGTACGATGAAGAAGAAGCCTTATGATCAGGGTGGATCTGATGCGATGGGTGATATTGAGAGCAGATTAAAAGAAGCGATGATATGTGAAGGAAAGAAAGTTATTACTATGTTGTCCCAAAATGGTATTTTTGATGTGACAGAGACCGACATTATTAATTCTAACAAAGGCTTTATTCATTATGAGGAAACATATAAGGCAATGATGGATGGAGCCAAACAGATCTTAATTGAACATATGCAATCATATCTTAGTGGGTTTGAGGATGCCCAAACTTCAGCATATTCTCAGGTTACAGGTGCTGGTATTTCCATCTGGTCTAATAGCATACTTGCGCATGCTACATTAGCCGCTTATGAAGCGAGCACTGTGAAAAGGCAGTGTGCAAAGGCTGATAAAGATTATGAGATGGCTATGGAAGATTTGAGTAGAAGAACAGAGTCGGAAGAAGAAAGAAAATATACTGAACTGTTTGCAACAAAAGTTTATCCGGAAATAGCAGCGTCATTTGGGATGTATGTTAGTGAACTTATGACATATTATTTGAAAAAATTACAAACACATTCTATGTATGATTATTCAAAAGTAGTTTCATATGATATGAAGCGTTCTTCTGAATTACTCAATAATATACTATTAGTAGATGATAAAAAACCTGTTTTAATAGAGGCATTTAAGTGTTGCCCATATAATCCAGATATATATGCAAAAGTTCTTGAAGTGGGATTATGTGATATAGATACATTCAAAACAGCAAAGGAGTTTTATCAAGATAGCGTACTTATTGAAGTGTTAGAAGATTATTGTAAGAAAAGTTTACATAGTGATACTATATCAAATGCCATTAAAATATTAGCAGACTACAAAAGATGCAGTGAAATAGATATTTTATATTCTTTATATAGTAATGAACTGGAAATAATAAAAAAGAACTATTCAATAGCAAAAGTTTTGACATACAACATGAAAGAATTAGATAAATGGATTCGAGATAATATAAACCAGAATATGGATACTATCATTAATACTAGTATTGATGATGTTGAAAACAAGGTTACCTGCTTCATGGATTCGTTTGTAAATGAAAAGCAGTTTATAAAATTTGCTGATATGAATTTGCTCTCAATTGATGATGTAAGGTTAACGAATAGTAGTGAGGCAGAAATAAGTAAAATTAATCTCGAAATAAAAAGATGTATTATTTCCTCTGTATTATCATATATAGAAAAAGCGAGAGGATTAAGGAAACAATGTGATGCCGCTTATGCTGTATTTAATAGCGAGATTAAGAAGCGAAATGAAGCTATTGTGGAAAAGTATAATGAATTAAAATCCGTAGGTGTATTTGCGTTGTCAAAAAAGAAAGAGCTAAAAGCTATTATTTTTGATATGGAATCTGAATTGTCTAAATATAGGGTAGAAAATGAACCGAAAGATTTAGAAAAGGCATATTATAGGATGTATAGTTAACTATAATAATGGGGCCAGTATTGTAAAATTTATAGAATAATGTATTCTGTTTTCATGCTCTTATGGCTTTTGGGCTGTTAATCATTGCTTACCTTTATTTTTAATAATCGTAAGTAACGTTTTTCTTTAAAGTCCTGGAAACAGGCATAGAAAAACCACCCTTGTATACTTGGCTAGTTGAGAGGGTGGAGTTTCTGTTTTTTTCTGAGGTCCAATCCCTTTGTGGGTGGTTGTCTCTTTTATGTCTATAAGATGGATGTAATAGTTAGTCATAAGAAAGTAGGAAGATGATTGCTTTATTGAGGTTGAATGTGCTTTAGAAATTACCAATTTTACCTTGCATTTTATATAATATAGTTAAGTCATTGAAAAAATCATCATTAAGCTTATACTGTTTGAGTACTCCTACAGGTCGCATACCTTTATCTAAATCATTTACTAATGAAGGAGAGATCCAATATTTATCCAAATCAAGAGTTGAAAGCTCACCGTAGTAATTAGAAGATAACATAAAGTTTGAATTAGAATATATGTTTGTTTGAAAGTAATATTTTTCACAATCTATCAGTGTTTTATTGCCATTATGAATAAAAGTTAGTAAAGTGTCTTTATCATCGGGCGAAAGACTATCGATATATTTATTTATAGCATTGATAGTATCCTTATTTTGCTGTTCTTTAGTAAGCTGCGTATATCTTCTTCTATAGAACCTGATAAACATATTATGTGTGATTATGCCAATTTTTTTAACACATAGAACGATTAAAAAATAAATGCAAAAGGCTAAAACCATTAAAGGTGTTTTACCTAATTTGAGTAACGCCCAATGATTATCTGGGATATATAATATCGTTACAATAGCTCCAGCTATAGAAATTACAGATGATACCATGTACTTTTCAATAAATGGTTTAAGAATATCTGCAAGTTTATCCATGTATTTACATCACTCCTTCAATTTGTGTGAATTATAATAGATTGAATTTATAATTGTCTTCAATTGTCTTCAAAATTCAAAGTAGTATAATAAAAAATGTGCCAAGACCCTGTAAAAACAAAGGTTCCGGCACAAATATCCAGTGGAGACAACAGGACTCGAACCTGCGACCCTCTACACGTCAAGCAGATGCTCTCCCAGCTGAGCTATGTCTCCAACGAGATTAATTATATCATATAGGCAGGGAGGATGGCAAGCAATTCTTGTAATGAACAGTAAAATCCTGAACAGTAAAATTAAACAGAAAAAATAAACGATAAAATGTACCATAAAGTCCCGCTGTATGAGAACAAAATTGTAAACTGCTTCGGGCCGTATTTCATATTGTGTATTGCTTTATCGTAATAGTTCTCCTGATATTATAAGTGTCGGAAATAAATCAAAAAATACAAGCATACGGACCGAACAAAGGGAATTATTATACACTTCTCCGTTCTATAAGTAATGGAGGGGGAGAAATGAGAAAAATATGGAAATATATGGCCGCCGCAGGCCTGTTTATGGTATTGCTCCTGGCGGCCTGTTATATTCGGCTGCCTGATTACAGAATCTATAAGGTATTCTCATATAGCGGTTTGAATGTCAGAGAAACGGACTTGTTTGTCATTGTATATAAACCCTGGCGGATTGACCAGGAGGTTCAGGGTATTGTTTCCCAGCATAATGCGATGAATGGAACACCCGACAAACTGACTGTGTGGCTCTATTACAGTAAATATAATCTGGACCGGGGGAAGGATTTTAACAAGGTAATATTCGAGTACAGTAAAAGCCAGGTAACGGATCCGCCTGAGGCATGGTAGAAAATCCGAATATACCAGGTTTAGAGATATAATGGCCAGGCTGTTGACGTCTGGTTTTTTTGCATTTCAGAAAATATATTTTCGTATTAAGCTGTTTTATGGCCGAACTCCTGCTGGCTGTGTGATATCCTGCCGGACAGATGAATTACCTGAATGTAAATAAATGTATGACTATAGTCGAATAAAGTCAGAAATTGTAAAAAATATTTTGAATTATCGTTAAAATATTAGTAAATATGTTAAAATACAAACTATTGTTCTAAGTTATCGCGATTAGTGATATGATGGTACAATAAATCAGAGAAAGGGAGGTTTAACAGATGAAGATAACAGCAGCAGTTGTGAGAGAGAAAGGTAAGCCCTTCCAGTTTGAGGAATTGGACCTGCAGGATCCCCGTGAGGGGGAAGTGATGGTAAAGATAGCGGCCAGCGGTGTATGCCACACGGATGAGGTGGCACAGCATCAGATGATTCCGGTACCGCTCCCGGCCGTCTTGGGCCATGAGGGATGCGGTATTGTTGAGAAGGTGGGAGAGGGAGTGACGGAGTTTCAGAAGGGGGATCATGTGGTATTTTCCTTCGGATACTGCGGACATTGTAAGAACTGTCTGGCGGGCAGGCCCTATGCCTGTGAGAATTTTAATGCCATTAATTTTGGCGGTGTCATGAGCGACGGCACCAAGCGTCTGTCCAAGGATGGCCGGGAAATTTCTTCCTTTTTCGGACAATCCTCCTTTGCAACCTATTCCGTTGTCCATAAGAACAGCATCATTAAAGTGGATGAGGATTTGGAACTGGATATCCTGGGACCATTGGGATGCGGAATCCAGACAGGAGCGGGCGCTGTCCTGAACCGGCTCAAACCCACGGCCGGATCAAGCCTGGTGGTGTTTGGCTGCGGTACAGTTGGCATGAGTGCCATCATGGCAGCCCATCTGTGTCCCTGTAAAAATATCATTGCAGTGGGCGGAAATGAAGAGAGCCTTGTCCTGGCAAAAGAACTGGGAGCCACCCATACCATCAACCGGAAAAAATGTGACTGTATTGTAAGTGAAATCAAGAAAATTACGGAAGGCGGAGCGGATTATGCTATTGATACCAGCGGCGTACCTGACTTTGTGAAAAAGGCACTGGCCTGTGTGAAATTCCTGGGGACGGCCGTGGTATTGGGAGTGACGGGAGAGCTAACCATACAGGTCCAGGAGGAGCTGATGGGCGAGGGAAAGTCACTTATAGGCATTGTGGAAGGGGATTCAAATCCCAAACTGTTTATTCCTCAGTTGATTTCATACTACAGGCAGGGAAAGTTCCCCTTTGACAAATTGATTCGCGTGTTTGAATTTGATGAGATTAATGAGGCCTTTGAGGCTTCCCACAGCGGGAAAGCTATTAAAGCCTTGCTGAAGATGAGATAGGAGGCATTGAGAATGGAATATCAATTATACATAAACGGGGAATGGAAGGACACTGTGACGGGATATGTGGCTGAGGATAAGAATCCGGCTGATGATTCTGTGTTTGCCAGGGTGCATTTTGCAGGCGGGGCAGAAGTGGAGGAGGCCATTGCAGCTGCCCAAAGGGCATGGAGACCGTGGGCAGACACACCGGCCGCCCAAAAGGAGCAGATTCTTCTGAAGGCAGCTGACTGGATGCAGGAGCACATGGATGAGGTGGCGGATGTGCTGATGGGGGAAAGCGGTTCTGCCTTTGGAAAGGCGTACTTTGAAGCTGGATTTGCAGTGGATATACTCAGAACGGCAGCCGGTGAGTGCCGGCGGGTATTCGGCCAGGTCCAGCAGCAGGAGGCGGGGGAAATATCCATGATCCGAAGACTTCCCCTGGGGGTGGTTGCAGGGATTGCTCCCTTTAATTTCCCATTGTTATTGGCTCTTAAAAAGGTGGCCTTTGCCCTGGCAGCAGGCAATACCTTTGTGCTCAAACCAGCCAGCGCAACGCCTGTTTCCGGTGTAATGATAGCCAAGGCCCTGGACGGGGCAGGAATTCCAAAGGGTGTGTTCAATCTGGTTCCTGGTTCCGGTGAGGAGGTTGGAAACAAGCTTATTGAAGATGAACGCATCCGTATGGTGGCATTTACCGGATCTACTGCTGTTGGCAGGGGGATTGCCGCTAAAGCGTCCGCTCTTTTTAAGAAATATTCTTTGGAAATGGGCGGCAAGAATCCTCTTATCCTTTTAAAGGATTTTGACGTGGAACAGGCTGTCAGGATTGCGGGATTCGGAGCATTTTTCCATCAGGGACAGATATGCATGTGTACTTCCAGGCTGATTGTGGAGGAGCCGGTATACGACCGGTTCTGTGAAGCGTTTGCTGCCTATGCCAGAACCATGAAGGTAGGAGATCCGCACCAGAAGGATACCATCATCGGGCCTCTCATTAAACAGGAGCAGTGCCAGATCATTGACAGCCAGATTCAGGATGCTGTATCCAAAGGCGCCGTGCTGATGACCGGCGGGACCCATGAGGGAAACTATTACCAGCCCACAGTGCTGAAGGATGTAACACCGGATATGAGGATATTCTATGAGGAAAGCTTTGGGCCGGTCACTTCCATCATTAAGGCAATGGATGCGCAGGACGCTGTCCGCCTTTGCAATGACAACCAATACGGACTTTCCTCATCACTTCTGACCAATGATTTGTCAAAGGCCATGTCCCTGTCTCTTGACATGGAAGCCGGTATGGTGCATATCAATAACGCAACGGTTTCTGATAACTCCACTGTGGCTTTTGGAGGAGTCAAGAACAGCGGCGTGGGAAGAGAAGGCGGTTCCTATTCCATTGACGAGTTTACGGAGCTGAAATGGATTACGGTCCAGTATACACCGGCACAGCTTCCATTTTGATGGCGGGGAGAGGCTGTCCGGGTTAAGGCTGCACGGCTTGGCAGGCGGTTTTATGCCCACCCTGCCATTTTCGCACAAGACGCCGGGCGTTGTATTGGTCTATCCGGAATCAGCCGGTTCATCCATAGAATCTAAGAAAACCGGAGTCAGGCAGCAGAGAGAATGTCTCAGCCTTTTGTATTTTTTGAAAAATAGGCTGTCAATATCTTTAGGCTTTCGTCCCTCAGGACCCCGGACGTAACCTGCGGTTTCCAGGGGGAATGCTCAAAGACGATTTTGCAGCATTCGGCTCCTTTTTCATGAAGTATGCTGCACAAATCAATATCGCTGGCGCCATAGACCAGCCGCCCCAATTTGGTCCAAACCATTGCGCCGCAGCACATGAAACAGGGTTCACAGCTGGAATAGAGTGTATATTCGCGTAAATCCGTGATATGCGTCTCTGCGCAAAAACGCCGGAGCAGTCCGGCTTCTGCGTGGAAGGTGGGATCGGAGCCGGTATAAATCTGGTTCTCGTTGCTGAAGATAATTTCGCCGTCCTTGACCAGCACTGCTCCAAAGGGTTCGTTTCCATGGCTGACAGCCAGCTGGGATAGGCGTATGGCTTCTTTCATAAAGATTTCATCATTCATTATGAAGTTCCTCCTGGTTTCATTCTTTTTTAGATGATTTTTATGTGTTACAGGTTTTCTTTGGGATGTATATGGGATTATAGGGGGATATAAAATAAAAGAGCCAAAATCCTTTCTGTGCAAAGGGTTTTGGCACACCATATAAAATGGAGACAACGGGATTCGAACCCGCGGTCTCTGCGTTGCGAACGCAGCGCTCTCCCAGCTGAGCTATGTCCCCATTGATTCGATTATAGCACGGTTGGAAAAAAATACAAGTTAAGTTTAGAACTTTTTACATATTTTTCTTCTTTTCAGGACATACTGTTGTCAGAGAAATCACAGCCGTGTATGCACCTGCGGATGCAGGCGGCGGATGGGAGACGGATATGGACAGATATGAAGAAGAAAAGCAGGCCAGAAAAAAGTCAAATGAAATGTTTAACAGCATTACGGAAAAGGTAAAGCCGGAAAACCAGAACCAGACCCATAATTCCAGGCGGGAAGGAATGGGACCAAATACAAAGAGAAAACCATGTTAATATAGAAAGCATCCGCTGTGATTGATGATATTATATCACTGCGGGTGCTTTTCTTTTTGACTGTTTTCGACAGGCATGCGGATGAATCAACGAATTTGTCGAGTTATCCACAAAGTTGTGGAAAAGAATGTGGATAATGTGTTATTATCTGATAAATAAAAGAAAAAAGAGACTGTGCCAGACAGCAATATAGCCTGCCCGGACACAGTCCCTGAGAATGGAATTACTGAGCCTTATTTACAAAAGACTCGCAATCTGTACATTCCTTCTTGGTTGGGTTCATTTCATGAGTTCCGACCTTGATGGCGTCAAGGGTGCAGTAATCCTCGGACTGTGCATTGTAAGCACAATTCTTGATGGTACATTTGATGCTCTCGTTTTTTCCGTTTACTTTCATGGTAAAGCCTCCTTTTGAATTGAATTGGATTCAGGTATATTATTTGCAGAAAAACAGAAAAAATACCCTTGATCTGCAGGGGAGACAAAAACAGAGGACTGGGATGTATGGGAAATGCCTCAGGTTTTAGGTTTATTTGGCTGTATTTAGCTGTATAAATAAAATATGTTTGAAAAATCTTATGTTTTGTTATATACTAAGGGTTATGGGCGGCCATGGACAGGCAGCAGAACGGTCCGGCAGACAGAAAGAGGCATGGCGCCCTGGACAGGAAGCCCCTGGAACATAAATAATACAAGAAGGATGGTTTTACTATGGCACTGTTAGAGACATGGAGAAATCTGGCTTACGGCGACGGCCTGGATGATAAAAAGAAAGAAGAATTATGGGCTGGATATTTTCAGATTGAGAAGGGAATCTATGAGCAGATTCTTTCTAACCCAACAGAGGTTATCACGGGCACTGTAAAGGACCTGGCAGAGAAGTACAATACGGAAATCCTTATTATGACCGGTTTCCTGGATGGAATCAATGAGAGCCTGAAGGGCTATGAGAACCCCATTGATACCATGGAAGAGGATACTGAGGTTAAAATTGAGATTGACCCGGAGAAGCTGTACTACAATATGGTAGAGGCGAAGGCTAACTGGCTGTATGAGCTTCCCCAGTGGGACGAGATTCTTACACCGGATAAGCGCAAGGAACTGTATAAGTCCCAGAAAGCGTCCGGTACCGTGCGCAAGGGCAAGAAGATTTTCCCAAATGATCCCTGTCCATGCGGAAGCGGCAAGAAATATAAGAAGTGCTGCGGAAAGAACGCATAAAGCCCCTGATTTTACCCGCCTGCCCGGAACTGTTCCGGACAGGCGCTTTTGTAGTTTGATGATTTGGCGATGGCTGCGGGAATGAGACGCGGCGCCGTTGGGAAGGATGAGGACATGGAAGCTTACAGCAGTTTTGCGGAGGTCTACGATATTTTCCAGGATAATGTGCCCTATGAGGAGTGGTGTTCCTATGTAACAGGACTGCTCCGGGAGCAGGGAGTGGAGCGTGGCCTGGTACTGGACCTGGGCTGCGGCACGGGAAGCCTTACCGGGCTTCTGGCAGAGGCCGGATATGATATGATTGGGATTGATAATTCCGGGGAAATGCTTCAGATGGCAATGAATAAACGGGCGGCCTCGGGCCAGGACATTCTTTATCTCCTGCAGGACATGCGGGAGTTTGAGCTTTACGGCACGGTGCGGGCAGTTGTCAGCATATGCGATTCCATGAACTATATGATGGAGTACCGGGATTTGGTGCAGGTGTTCCGGCTGGTTAATAATTATCTGGACCCAAGGGGGGTATTTATATTTGACCTGAACACAGAGTATAAATACCGGGAATTGCTGGCAGATAACACCTTTGCGGAGGCCAGGGAGGAGAGCAGCTTTATCTGGGACAATTTCTACGATGAAAGTTCAGGAATAAACGAGTATGACCTTACCCTGTTTATCCGTGAGGGCCAGCTGTACCGCAAGTATGAGGAGACACATTTCCAGAAGGCCTACAGCCTGGATGAGGTGAAACGGGCAGCCTTGGAGGCCGGTATGGAGTTTGTGGCTGCTTACGATGCGTGCACCCGCAATCCGGTGCGGGAAGACAGCGAACGCATCTATGTAATCATGAGGGAACAGGGAAAGACAATGAAAGACGAGGAGTGAAACATATGGCAGATTATGTAATCAGAGCAACTGCGGCACAGGGGCAGATCAGGGCCTTTGCCGCCACCACCAGGGACCTGGTGGAACAGGCCAGAATATCCCATAATACCAGTCCGGTGGCAACGGCTGCCCTGGGCAGGCTGCTGACGGCCGGTGTGATGATGGGCTGTGACATGAAGGGGGAAAATGACCTTCTCACCCTTAAGATACAGGGGGACGGACCCATCGGAGGCCTGACCGTGACAGCGGATTCCAGAGGAAATGTGAAGGGATATGCGTTTAATCCCATGGTGATGCTTCCTCCTAATGAAAAGGGAAAACTGGATGTGGGCGGAGCGCTGGGCGTGGGCGTCTTAAGTGTCATCAAGGACATCGGGCTTAAGGAGCCGTATGTTGGGCAGACCATCTTGGTGACAGGAGAGATTGCGGAGGACCTGACATATTATTATGCCACCTCTGAACAGACTCCGTCCTCGGTGGCGCTGGGGGTCCTGATGAATAAGGACAACACGGTGCGTCAGTCCGGGGGCTTCATCATTCAGCTGATGCCTGGGGCTTCCGAGGATATCATCGGCAGACTGGAGAACAAGCTGAAGGAAATATCGTCCATTACCACCCTGCTGGACGTGGGCAACACACCGGAGATGATACTGGAGTATGTGCTTGGGGAATTCGGCCTGGAAATCGGCGGAAGGCTTCCGGCTGCATTTTACTGCAACTGTACAAAGGACCGGGTGGAGAAGGCATTGATCAGCGTGGGCAGAAAGGATATAGGGGAAATGATAGAGGATGGCAAGCCCATTGAGGTGAACTGCCATTTCTGCAATAAGAATTACACGTTTTCCGTGGATGAACTGAAGAATATGCTGGAAAAATCAAAATAACAATAAGAGCCAGTCGCAGGACTGGCTCTTACTTGTAATCATTTGAAATCAGATATAACTTACTTCAACCTCTATCAGTGATGATATATGTTTGAAAAAGGTACACTGTTGTTCATTGATTATAATTTGGTTACGTTTGTAGCCTGAGGACCCTTAGCTCCGTTTACTACATCGAACTCAACTTCTGCGCCCTCATCTAAGGACTTGAAGCCATCCATGTTCAGACCTGAGTAGTGAACGAATACATCGTTTCCCTGCTCGTCGGAAATAAATCCGTAACCCTTCTGGTTGTTGAACCACTTAACTGTACCTTTCATTACGATACCTCCAAAAAATATAAAAAATAAAAAAATGTGATATGTTGCAAACTATTTCGCAACTGTCCTAAGGATATCATAAATGTTGAAAAGTGTCAAACGTTTTTGGGCATTAAGTATAAACAATTTATATAAACCTCAGATTCTGTTGTTCAAAGGTTAAAATATGAAGAAATACAGCCAAAAAGGCGAAATTTATGATATACTAGAGCATATTTCAATGCAGTGCGCCATGCGTATTAATGTGTAAAGAAGGGATTTGAATGAAAATCTGTAATATATGGAACCATTTTTCTACCATTACAAGGCACAGAAACCTGGTCAGGAAGCATTGCTTCCAGATTGGCCTGTACTGGCAGGGACTTACCCATGATCTCTCCAAGTACAGTCCGGAGGAGTTCTGGACCGGGGTAAGGTATTATCAGGGAAACCGCAGTCCCAATGCAGCGGAGCGTGAGACCGTGGGGTATTCCAGGGCCTGGCTTCACCATAAGGGCAGGAACAAGCACCATTATGAGTATTGGATTGACATTTCCAACCATAAGGAGGAGGGCCTGGTGGGAAATAAGATGCCTCTGCGGTATGTGGCCGAGATGGTCTGCGACCGGATAGCTGCCTGCGAAGTGTATAAGGGCAAAGCCTATACCAGCGCGGCCCCGTTAGAATATTACGAGTATACAAAGAATTACATCACCATCCATCCCAGGACCAGAGCGCTTTTGGAGAAGCTTCTCCACATGCTGAAGGACCAGGGGGAGGAAGCCACCTTTGCCTATCTGCGCAAACTTTTGAAAAAGGGAACGTATTAAGGAAAGAGGGCATGGAAGAAGCCGCCTTGGGTCTGGCAGGATACCGGACAAAGGCGGCTTTTTGAATGACTGAAAATCCGCATGACAGAAAATCTGCATGACAGAAAGTCGGAATGTCTGAATGGATGGCTGGAGGCGGGCCGCGGCGGAAACCGTCAGAACGGTTAGCGGGGAAACAGCCGGCCCAGGGACAGGTGGCAGATAAAGCCTCCCAAAACCATGGCTGCCAGGTACAGTAGGTTTCCTGCGGCCGTACCTATGGTGAGGGCAATCTGGTGGAAAACAATCTGTCCGTTTGGATAATAGGGGCTGATATAAAACATATCGGCATTGCCGTAGGGATGGGAAGCCACATTTATGAACGTGGCTATGCATATGCAGGCCAAAAACAGGGGGAGCATGGATACAAAGTCGCCTGGGGTTCTGCCCCCCAGTCCGGTCATGGCGCAGTACAGGCCGATGAAGATGAGCATGAAATGCCACAGGAACCCATGGAGGGTCAAAAGCAGATAGGGGTGCATGAGGCCGCTGGGTTCAGCCAGGGCCATGACGCCTCCCAAAAGTGCAAAATCCTGCATGAAGGTGCAAATGCATTTTTCCGTCCGGCAATGGGGCGTATGCTTGAATAACGGAAGAATCAGACACAGGTACATGGGAACGCTGCACAGCTGGAAGGGAAAATACCACCAGTTGTACCGGCCCTGGCCTGCGACAAAATATAGGAAGCCCTGTTTATACAGTTCACTGACAGCTAAAACCAGGCCGCAGATAAACAGCACACCGCAAGGGTGAGTACCGGTGCGTGCCAGGCGCCGGGCCAGAAAGACGGCAAGCGGTATGCCGGCGGCGCAGAGCAGGATGTGAAAGGCGGAGTATGGCTCAGGTGTCTGGATGGGCCATGCGCTGGCCTGTAATAATGTTTTTATAAATGATAGCATAGCTGTGCCTCCTGACGGAACGATTATACATCATATGCAGAGAGAATGCCAGAATAAAATAGAAACCTGTGGGAATGCTAAGATAACGGTAAAATGAATGGAAAGGCAGGAAAATAATACATGGGATTTATCATAGCATTGCTGTCAGGCGCCTTAATGAGCATACAGGGCGTATTTAACACGGAAGTGACAAAGCAGACCAGCGTCTGGGTGGCTGCGGGCTGGGTACAGCTTACGGCCTTTATTACCTGTTTGGTCATATGGCTGTTTACAGGCAGGGAGCCTGTGGCCGGCCTCATGCAGGTTACGCCCAAATATGTGCTTGTGGGCGGTATCATGGGAGCCCTTATCACCTACACGGTTATCCGGAGCATGGGAAGCCTGGGACCGGCCAAGGCGGCTCTTCTGATTGTGGTCTCTCAGATAATCATAGCTTATGCCATTGAGCTGTTCGGGCTGTTTGGCGTGGAGAAAGCCCCTTTTGCGTGGAACAAGATAATCGGGGCGGTCATTGCCATAGGCGGAATTGTAATTTTTGAAAGATAAAATTTGGAAATTAACGCTTGTATTTGCAGGGGGTTTCCGATAGAATAGGAGTATCAGGCTGGGACGGTGCTCTCTGGAAGGAGGGATACCGCCCAAGATGAAACTTACATCTTTCAAAGTAATAAAACTGGCAGTGATTGTCATATGTATGTTGGCTGCAGGCATATGCTATAGCTGCAGTGTGAGGAACCGGGATACTGGACCGGAAAATATGGTTATGGCATTGGAGTCTGACAGTGGTTTCGCTGTTGGGGAACGTGGGGGGATTGAAGGCCTGCGGTACCGGGACGAACCGGAAGGCGGGGCCATGTCCGGGGACGCGGATGGAGAGCGTCTGCGTGTACAGGACAGTGTGCCGGGACAGGATGGCATGCCGGGACAGGAAGGTACGCCGGGACAGGATGGCATGCTGCCCCAGGAAGGCAGCCGGTCCGGGGAAGATACGCTGCCCCGGGAGGATACATTGTCCGGGGAAGATATGCCTCTGGTATATATTCATGTATGCGGCCTGGTGAGTACGCCGGGCGTATATGGACTTCCCGCAGGCAGCCGGGTATATGAGGCCATTGAGGCGGCGGGAGGATTCTCAGAAGCAGCAGTGCCGGATTATCTGAATCTGGCCCAGGTGTTAGAGGACGGCATGAAGATACAGGTGCCGGACCGTGATCAGGCAGAGGAGTGGAAGGCCCGGGGGCTGACCCAGTCAGGTATATCCATGGGCGGCGGAACAGCAGGCGTTCAGACGTCCGGCAGGACAGGGAGCGGCGAAGGCGGTTCAAAGGCCAGGGTGAATCTTAACACGGCTACCAGGGAGGAACTGATGACCCTCAGGGGAATCGGAGCGTCCAGGGCAGATGACATTATCCATTACCGCCAGGAGTTTGGCGGATTTAAGTCCATTGAGGATATTATGAATGTATCCGGTATCAAGGATGCTGCGTTTGAAAAGATTAAGGACAGTATTACAGTGTAAATGACGGCAGGCGGCCTTGGTTATCGGGCCGCCGTTTAATAATAGATAAGGGGAATGGAACATGGCAAGAGTATTAGTGGTTGACGATGAGAAATTAATTGTAAAAGGAATCCGCTTCAGTCTGGAACAGGACGGGATGGAAGTGGACTGTGCATATGACGGCGAGGAGGCCATTGAACTGGCCAAAAAGACAGAATATGATATTGTGCTTCTGGATGTGATGCTGCCCAAGTATGACGGTTATGAGGTGTGCCAGGCCATACGTGAGTTTTCGGATATGCCTATCATTATGCTGACGGCCAAGGGCGGCGACATGGATAAGATTCTGGGGCTGGAGTACGGCGCCGATGATTATATCAGCAAGCCCTTCAACATACTGGAGGTCAAGGCCAGAATCAAGGCCATCATACGAAGAAGTGGGAAGAGCAAACGTCAGAAGCGGGAGGAGCCGGAATCCGGTGTGATTGGCGCAGGGGACCTTAAGATGGATACAGAGAGCCGCAGGGTATTTATCGGCGAGCGGGAAATCAATCTCACGGCCAAGGAATTTGACCTTCTGGAGCTTCTGGTGCGCAATCCCAACAAGGTATACAGCAGGGAAGCGCTTCTGACCTATGTATGGGGAAATAAGGCCATGGACAGCGGGGATGTGCGTACTGTGGATGTCCATGTGAGGAGGCTGCGCGAGAAAATCGAACCCAGTCCCAGCGACCCGAGGTATGTACATACGAAGTGGGGTGTGGGATACTATTTCAGGGTAAAGGCTTAAGAACAGCAAAGGATACGAAAAGAGGACAGAAGATGGATGGTATTACCATAAGGACAGCGGTACCGGCTGATTTGGACGCAGTGGTGCAGGTGGAGGCAGCCTGCTTTCCGGCAGCGGAGGCAGCAGACAGAAAAAGTTTGAAGGAGCGTCTGGATGTATTTCCTCAGAGCTTTTTGGTAGCTGAAGATGGAAACAGAATCATCGGGTTTATCAATGGCGCTGTTACAAATAAGAGGACCATTGGTGACGAGATGTTTGAGGATACTTCACTCCATGAGCCGCAGGGCGCCTACCAGAGCATATTCGGCCTGGATGTGATTGAGGAATACCGGCACCGTGGGGTGGCTTCCCGTCTGATGAAGGCCATGATTGAACGGGCCAGGAGCCAGGGGCGCAGGGGACTTATTCTTACCTGTAAAGACCGGCTGATTGGGTATTATGAAACCTTTGGATATGTGAATATGGGCATTTCCAAATCCGTTCACGGCGGGGCTGTGTGGTACGATATGATACTGGAGTTTTAGCAGATGAAGATTACCCTTGTAACGGTTGGAAAGATTAAGGAACGATATTTTGAGGATGCCATCAGGGAGTATGCCAAGCGCCTGAGCCGCTACTGTAAACTGGATATCATCCAGGTAGCGGATGAAAAGACGCCGGACGGGGCCGGCGAGGCCATTGAGCGGCAGATTAAGGAAAAGGAAGGACAGCGTATCCTTTCTAATATTAAAGATGGGGCTTACGTCATTGCCCTGGCCATTGAGGGGAAGATGCTGACCAGCGAGGAGCTGGCAGGCAGGATTCAGAGGCTGGGAGTGGATGGGGTAGGCCATATTGTGTTTGTCATAGGCGGTTCGCTGGGATTGTCCGGGGATGTTATGAAGCGGGCGGACTTTGCCCTGAGCTTTTCTAAGATGACATTTCCGCATCAGCTGATGCGGGTGGTGCTGTTGGAACAGGTTTACAGGAGTTACAGGATTATTTCGGGGGAGCCGTATCATAAATAACAGGAGAAGTATGTTTGTTTAAAGAAACAGGCTGCATTTATCCTGGCTTTAAAACTATAAAATATTGCCCTTCCACACTATCAATATCTTGCGGCTATGTCTTATTTCTTATAGGACATGGCCCATTTTTTGTAGTTCAATTTGAAGCGGAAAAGTTTATAATCTTCCTGTAAAGAAAACGTTAAGAATCCCAAAGGGGAGAACAGGAGAAAGATTATGATGAAAAAGGCATTAACATTGGTATTGGCCGGGGTAACCGCGTTGTCATTGACTGCATGCGGGGGAGGCGCGTCCGCGTCCGCAACCACAGCAGCACCGGCCGCAGGCGGAGAGACTAAGGCAGGCGAGGCCAAGGCACCTGAAAAGGACGTAAAGACAACTACATTAAAACTGGCTTTTAACCAGTCGGAGAAGCATCCCCAGTATCTGGCTTTGTCCGAGATGAGCGATGCTTTCTATGAGGCAACCGGCGGCGCATATAGAATTGAAATCAGCCCCAACGAGCTTCTGGGCTCACAGAAGGATGCCTTTGAGCTGGTACAGAGCGGTACCATCCAGATGGCCATGGTGGCAAACTCCATTGTGGAAAATGTAAATCCTGATTTTGCCGTGTTGGGCCTTCCTTACGCCTATGACAGTGTGGAGCATCAGAAAAAGGTATTTACCAGCGGAGCCCTGGACGATATCTTTGCAAGTACAGAAGCCAACAATTTCAGCGTTATGGCGGCATTTACAGCAGGAGCGCGCTGCATTTATACAGATAAGCCGATTCAGACCCCGGCTGATTTAAAGGGCTACAAGATCCGCGTTATGGAATCCCAGACCTGTATCGCTATGCTGGATGCAATGGGCGGAGTGGGAACACCTATGGCCCAGGGAGAGGTTTATACCGCGATTCAGCAGGGTGTAATCAACGGCGGCGAAAATAATGAGATTACCTATGCAGATTTAAAACACTATGAAGTGGCTCCTTACTTCTCTTACACACGTCATCTGATGATTCCGGATCTCCTGGTTATGAATACAGCCACCTTAAAGGGTATGAGCGAAGAGGACCAGCAGACCTTAAAGGATCTCTGCAAGGAATACACAGAGCGTGAATTCCAGCTGTGGGACGAAAACCTTGAGGGTGCAATAAAGACAGCAGAGGAAGCTGGCGCCCAGTTTATTGATGTGGATATCGCTCCGTTCCAGGAAGCATGCCAGCCTGTTATCGACAATGTGACAATGAAGAGCGAGGGCGCAAAGGCATTATACGAAGAAATTCGCAGCCTTGCCAACTAACAGGGATTAGCAGAAAGCGGGGTCATGACTCATGGAATCAGCAAAGAGAATCCTGGACAGGATTATCGAATGGGTATGTGTGGTACTATTGGCTGTCATGACAATCCTGGTAACCTTCCAGGTTGTTGTGAGATACTTCTTTAACAGTCCCAACGCATATACGGAATCACTTTCCAAGTATATGTTTGTCTGGATGGTTATGTATGGTTCGGCCTATGTGTTTGGACTGCGGGAGCATATGAATATCGGCTTTGTCCGTGACCATATGCCTCCAAAGACAAGAGTGGTTGTTGAAATGCTGGGTGAACTGACGGTTGCCTTATTCGCGGCAGGCGTTATGATATTCGGCGGCTATAAGCAGGTTACAAGCCAAATGATTCAGATGGACGCGGCGCTTCAGATTCCCATGGGAATTATCTATTCGGCAGTGCCTGTAAGCGCATGTTTCATCCTCTTCTATTTTGTCTACAATGAGATGAAGCTGGCAAAAAAACTGAGAGAAATCTAAGAACAAAGGAGATAGAATTATGGATCAGGCAATACTTGTAGCACTGGTTATGCTGGTCTGCGTGCTGACCATGCTGGTTTTGGGAATTCCCATCAGTATCAGCATCGGTCTGGCCTCCACCATCGCCATGCTGTTCGTGCTTCCCTTTGAGAATGCCATGGGTACAGCGGCACAGAAGGTATTTACAGGCGTCAATTCCTTCTCGCTGCTGGCAATACCCTTTTTCATACTGGCGGGGAATATCATGAATAACGGCGGTATCGCCATACGGCTGGTGAACTGCGCAAAAATCTTAAGCGGCAGGATGCCGGGAGCCCTGGCAGAGACCAATGTGGTGGCCAACATGCTGTTCGGAGCCATCAGCGGTTCCGGCGTGGCGGCAGCTGCGGCTATCGGCGGAACCATCGGGCCGCTGGAGGAAAAAGAGGGTTATTCAAAGGATTATATGGCGGCTGTCAATATTGCATCCGCACCCACGGGAATGCTGATTCCTCCCAGTAATACCCTGATTGTGTACTCCACGGTTGCGGGCAGCGTGTCAATCTCCGCGCTGTTTATGGCGGGATATCTTCCAGGCCTTTTATGGGGAATCGGAGTAATGGTGATTGCGGGTATTATGGCATCCAAACGCGGATACAGAAACCGGGATGAAATCACCCTGGCTATTGTGTTGAAAACCGTATGGGCGGCCATACCCAGCCTGCTTTTAATCGTGATTGTTATTGGCGGTATTCTAATAGGTGCTTTTACGGCCACGGAAGGTTCCGCTATCGCGGTTGTATATTCCCTGCTGCTGAGTTTTATCTACCGCAGCATTAAGATAAGGGATTTAAGAAAGATTCTGTTAGACAGCGTAAAGATGACCGCAATTGTAATATTCATGATTGGCGTATCGTCCATCATGAGCTGGATTATGAGCTTTACCAATATACCCGCCATTATTGCGGATGTACTGTTGGGACTTACCAACAGCAAGATTGCCATTCTTCTGATTATGAACCTGCTGCTTCTGGTGGTGGGAACCTTCATGGACCCGACCCCGGCAATCCTTATATTCACACCTATCTTCCTTCCGATTTGCACCAGTTTTGGTATGCACCCCATCCATTTCGGAATCATGATTGTATTCAACCTGTGCATCGGTACAATTACGCCGCCGGTAGGACCTATCCTGTTTACAGGCTGCAAGGTGGCAAATGTAAAAATTGAAGAAGTATTTAAGACACTTCTTCCATATTTTGCAGTGACAGCGGCCATACTGTTACTGGTGACCTATGTGCCGGCCATTTCCATGACCATCCCTAATGTACTGGGGCTTGTAAAATAAAATCATATGGCATCCAATATCCCTCAGCTTCGGTTGAGGGTATTTGGTGTTGTGGAAAGAAGAGAGTTATGATACAATGTCCGCAAAAATCATTTTTCCAGAAAGGAAGGTCTCAGGTGACGTTAAACATTCATCCACGTATTCCCGCGCAGGCAGCAGCCCTGACAAAGGCACTGGCAGCGGTTCTTATGGCGGCGTCCGTCCTTCTTACCGGCTGCGCGTTAGGCGGCGGACCGGAGAGTCCGTCCCTTCCCCGGAGCCAGGCCGTAATCCTGAGGCTGGCGGAAACCATGCCGGAGAATCATCCCTCCGCCCAGGCCATGGCGTATTTTGCGGAAATGGTGAACCGTGAAACCCAGGGCAGGGTAACGGTCAAGATATACTATAACGGAAGCCTGGGAACCCCCACGGAAATCATTGAACAGGTAAAGTTCGGCGGTATCGCCATGGCCCGCGTCAATGTCCTGGAGCTGTCGGAGGAGGTGGAATCCATCCGCAAATACTTTGTCCCTTCCAACTTTGCAGGCGGAGACGCACAGACAGAGTGGATACACAGCAATGAGGAAACCCTGAGGGATGAATGCCAGATGGACCGCATCACGCCACTGGTCTGGTATTACCCTGATTTTCGGTGCTTCTACGGCACAGACTCAACGTTCCTGGATAAAAAGGATTTGGAGGGCAAGAAGATTGAGAGCAGCGAGTCCGCTCTGATGGCGGAGATTTTCCGGGATATGGGAATCGAGCTGGCAGGCTCCGTCAATACCAACACATACAAATCACTGATATCAGGCAATATCGACGGGGCTGAGTCCTCATTTTCTGAATTTATATGCAATAATTACGACCAGTATATTCATTTTGTCACCAAAAATGATGCGTGGTGCCTTCCGGATGTGATGATTATTAACACGGAAAACCTGACCTCGCTCTCCAAGGAGGACAGGGAGGCCGTGGAAAAGTGCGCGCAAAGTACGTACCAATACCAGAAGCAGAGCATGGAGCAATTCCATCAGGTTTGGGTGGAAACGCTTACGGAGGAACCGGAGGTCAGCTTCAGCGAAGGAGCATTCAGATGAAGAAACTAACATCCTGGTGGAAACAGTTCTGTTTTTCAGTGGGCGCCCAAATCAATGCGGTGCTGCTTCTGATGCTGATACTGTTTCTCTCATTTTCCATTTACAACCACTCCCTGTTTAACCAGTTTAATGCCAGATATCAAAAGGAAATCGACCAGTACTACTCCATCCTGGAGCTGAAAAACCATTTCCTCCAGAGCGGCATCCTGTTTGAGGAGTACATGAAGACGGGAAACCGCACCACCCTGGCTGAGTTTAATGATACCTATGAAAAAGCCAGGTCTGTCATAGACATCCTGTATACAGAGAGCACCAATGAGGAATCCTGGTATCTTCTGCGGGGAATTGACCAGTCCTTTGAGTCATATTACAGTGAATGCTGCAATGCCTCCTTTCTGTATAACGGCAGCGATTACAGGTATTATGACAGCTTTTACTACAGCCAGACCATCGGCGGTTACCTGGAGAAATACACCAATGAACTGCTCCAGTATGCGCTGGAGTCCAGTGTGGACAGCAACCGGGAGCTGACCTACAGACGGAAGGTGATGACCGCATTCAACATGGGAGCCGTGGCAGCTGCCTGTGTCCTCATTGCGGCGTCAGCCAGCTATATATTCGTGAGGGTGACGCGGCCCTTAAATGAGCTTAAAAAACAGGTGGAGGAGATCGGCAGGGGAAATCTGGACGCGCATGTTAAGGAGAGCTCCGGGGAAAATACAGTGAGCATGCTCTCGCGGGCATTTAACCATATGGCCTTCAGCCTGAAGGAAAAAATAGAGAGCGAAAAGCAGCTTCTGGTGGAACAGCGCAAAAATGAGGAGTATGAAAAGCTGCTGAGCCAGGCCCGTTTCCTTGCGCTTCAAAGCCAGATTAATCCCCATTTTCTCTTTAATACCTTAAACAGCATCAACAGGACCGTCATGCTGGGGCGCCGGGAACAGGCGCTGACCATGCTGGATTCATTGTCAGTGCTGCTGCGCTATAACCTGGCGGACGCTCAGATGCCGGCCCTTTTGGGAGAGGAGCTGGGAATTACAGAGGAATACCTGAAGATCCAGAAAATGCGTTTTTCATCCAGGCTGAACGTGGATGTCAGGCATGACAGGAAGCTGGAACAGGCTGTGACGCTTCCCAGGTTCACCCTGCAGCCCCTTGTGGAAAATGCGGTAATCCATGGCCTGGAGCCCAAGGAAGAAGGGGGAACCCTTATTCTGGATGTCAGAAAGACGGGGAATTATATAAGGATACGGATTTGCGACAATGGAATGGGTATGGAAAAGGAACGCCTGGAGAAGATCAGGAGGCGTCTTTCGGAGAAACAGCCGGAACGGATTGGAGTCTGGAATATATGGCAGAGGCTTTCCTTATATACGGGCAGGGATGACAGCCTTAAAATCATGAGCAAAAAAGGTGCAGGCACCATTGTCAGTATTTACCTGCACAGGGGAGAAGAAGATGTATAAAATATTGATTGCAGATGACGAGGAACTGGAGCGGGAGGCACTGCGCTTCTTTATCAATGAATCCTCCCTGGATATAGACCAGGTTATAGAATGTGCTTCGGGAACAGAGGTTATCAAGCGGGTGATGCTGGACAGGCCGGATATCATTGTGCTGGACATCAACATGCCCGGCCTGAACGGCCTCCAGGCTCTGGAAAAAATAAAGAGCCAGGATTACAGGTTCAGGGCCGTCTTTTCCACTGCTTATGACTATTTTGAGTATGCAGTGGAGGCACTGCGCCTTGGGGCGGTGGATTTTATGGTAAAGCCTGTGAAAAAGGAGGCGTTTATCAATGTAATCATGCGGGCCATTGACGAGCTGGACGCGGAGGCGGAGAAGGAGTACCGTGAAACAAAGCTGTTAAAGACCCTGGATATGATGGAGAGCAAGATGGTTCATGATATGGTTCTGGGCAATATGCCGGAGGAGGTGCTCTACTATCTGGATTTGAAAAACATCAGAACTGAGTGCAGCGGAAACTGTTTCTGTATCCGCCTTCAGGGCTCCCTGGATAAATGCGCCAGGCAGAAGCTGTTTCAGGCTGTCAGGAAGGAGTTTGATTATCTGGACCTGACCGTCATGTTCAGCGAGACAAACCACATGGTTACGGCTGTTGTTTTCTGCCGTGAGCCGGATGTGCTTCCGGGAATTTTCAGGAGGATGGAAGAATTCCTGGCTTCGATTTTAAGACAGCAGCAGATTGCCTTTATGATGGGAAGCGGAACCCCCTTTGTGGACGTCAGCCAGATAGAGGAAAGCTATGAGAAAGCCCGGGAGCGGGTGGGGGACATGGTGGCCCGGACCCGGTGCGGGGAGGAGGGCGCGGAACAGGACAGGGACATGCCCAGGGAGGTGGAGGGCATCTGTTCCTTCATACAGGAACATTACCAGAAACGCCTGACCCTGGATACCATTGCCTCGGAGGCCGGGTTCAGCAAATACTATGTAAACCGCCTTTTCAAGCAGTATATGGGAACCACGGTGGTGGATTACCTGATTCAGATCCGGATGAAGAAGGCAAAGGAACTGCTGAGAAACGAGACCTACAGCATCAAGCAGATAAGCGGTATGGTGGGATATTCGGAGCCGAATTACTTCACATGGACATTTAAGAAAATGGAAGGTATGTCTCCGTTAAAGTTCCGCTATGAGCAGGCGGAAGGCATCAGAGAGGAGAATGACGGGGAATGAGAACAATATACAGGGCAGGGATTCTGACAGCGGCTCTGATGGTGCTGGTGCTGGGAGGCTGCAGCAGTTTTGACAGAGGGGGAGAGGAGATGGCATCCGCTGCAGGCCGGGGCGCGGATGCGCGTCTGGGGCTGGATGCAGGTCAGGGGCCAAATGCAGTATTAAAAGAAGGCGGCCAGGGGAAGGATGGTTTGGAAAAAAAACCTGAAAAGATATATTCCATGCAGATTGGCCATTCCCAGCCTGTGGACAACCCGCGCCACCAGTCCTTCCTGCTGTTTAAGAAGCTGCTGGAGGAGAAAACAGACGGCGGAATCCAGGTGGATATCTACCCGGCCGGCCAGCTGGGCAGCGAGGCATCCATGCTGGAACAGGTCTGCGACGGCACCATACAGGGATTTCGCGGGGGACAGCTGGAGATAGTTCCCAGGATGCTTGTATTTTCACTGCCCTTTCTCTGCGAAGACAGAACCCAGGCAGAACGGCTGGTAAACTCCGAATTTGCCAGGGAAATAAGCATGGATTCCCTGAAAAGCGGAGCCACCATATTGGGAATCGGTGATGCGGGCGGATTCCGGCAGTTTTCCAACAGCGTGCGGATGATCCGCAGGCCGGAGGACCTGAAAGGGCTTAAGATGCGCTCCAACGGCATGGACACCATCAATAAAACATTGGAGGCCCTGGGAGCCGAGGTCATGACTGTTCCCTACAACGACCTGTATATGGCCCTGAAGTCAGGCGCCATTGACGGTCAGGAAAATCCGTGGGTCAATTCCTCCGGTATGCGGTTTTATGAGGTCCAGAAGTATTTTACAGAAGTGAATTACCAGTTCCACCCGGAACCCTTCTACGTAAATACCAGGTGGTACGAGTCGCTGCCTTCGGAGTATCAGGAGATTCTGGCGGAATGTACGGAAGAGATGATGAAGGAAAATAACCGTCTCATTGATGAAAATGAAGTGCAGGCAATGGAAAATATCCGGGCCAACGCAGAAATTTACACCCTTTCCAGGGAGGAGCGGCAGGCCTTTGTGGAGGCCACGCAGGTGGTGTATGAGGAATACATGGACAATGGCCTTTTGACCATGGATGATCTGGCACGTATGAAACGAATCATCAGGGGGGAAGAAAAGTAAGAGTGCCCATACAGATGATGCCCTGTATGGGTTATGGGACTGGTATGGGTTACCGGACCGGAATGTAAATGTCAATCCGGCTGTCAGGATGATTAAATCCCAGGAACCGCTCATCATACAGCTCAAAATCCTCCCTGCCGTCCAACTTCTCCTGGGCAGTCAGGGACCAGGTGCCCCAGATATACTGATAGGTAAGGGGCAGGCTTTTTAGGGAGCCTGTATGGGTGAACACAGCGTACTTTCCGCCTGGAATGGTTTTATACACCAGGGGAGGAGGAAGGACCGACATGGAGCTGACTTCCACGGACACCACCTCGGAGAACAGCAAATCATCGTTCATGGTGTACAGGGTGTTTCCCTCACCGCAGGATTCACATATGCCAAAGCCGCGGCCGTGGGGGATCTGACCGGGAATCTGGGGCATGAGGTCAAGAAAACGGCTCCACAGCTGGGGAATCCGGTTGTTTCGCAGGGTGGTGCGGTCCCGCAGGCCGGCGGTGAGTATATCGGGAATCTCCACAATCCGGGGGCGGACCGTCAAGGATTGTGTCAGGTGGGCCAGCAGGTGCTGGTCCGCTTTTGGTTTCTGGCTTATGATGACATCCAGCCTGTTTTTGCGGTAGCCGGCCGGACTTGTGTGGTAGACGGCCTTGAAGGCCCTGCTGAAGGCTTCGCTGGATTCAAAACCATGGTCCAGCGCAATGTCGATGATGCGTCTCTCCGTGTAGATGAGCTCCCTGGCCGCATGGGACAGACGCCGTTTCTTTATATAGCTGCCGACGCTCTCACCGAGGACGGCGGAGAACTGCCGGTTTAAATGGTAATAAGAATATCCCGCCTCCCTGGCCGCATCCTCCACGGTGAAGGATGCGGTCAGGTGGCTTTCTATAAACAGGATGGTTTTTTCTATGGCATTGTTGTAGTTCATACGAGGCTCCTGTATGCAAAGATGGATGGGTCCGCTGTCTGGTTATGGATTTCGATGGCAGCGGTTTCCTGGGGAAATGGATCCGAGAAGTTAAAGTCATGCCAGCCGTTTTCAGGCCGTCCTCCCCAGCACAGGGAAAGACTGCCCCGGACAGGGTCCAGGACCATGGTTTTTGTGGTGCCGAAAAATTGGCTGTAGTAACTGCATGACAGGCCCTCCGGATAAGGAGTCAGAAAGAAATCCTTCAGCTGCCCGGCAGTGATGCCCTTCTTGTGCCGCTCCAGGAAGGCGGTGATGTTATCATACCTGCGGATGGAGTGGACGAATGCTTTGGGTTCATAGGGAATCAGTTCCTCCAGCACAGGATGGTTGGTGGCATAGAGTGCCTGTTCCCCGGAGTCGCTGTCAATGGTCTTCACTGCCATACGCCCGTCCAGGGTTTCCACCAGGGCGCAGCGGCCTTCCCTGTCCAACACAATCAGGTTCAGGTTGTATGCCACAGGCATGTCTTTCAGCATGGACAATGCCTCCTTTACATCGCGGCAGTTTTCCAGCAGGGTACGGACCACGGCCCAGAACTGCAGACCGGTGACCGCGGGCCTGCGCATCTCAGGCAGGGGACCAACAGGAAAACCGCTGGAGCTCAGTGTGACGGTCAGGCCCATTTCATTGATGCCGTCGTCACGGCCGATTCCCAGCACACTGGTTCCTATATGCGTATATTTTCCCTTGATGCAGGTTTTTATGACGGTAAAATCCTCTGCCTCATCGTTAAACTCATAATTCCTGGCAGTCATGGGATGACCGGAGGCAGTCATGGAGGGCAGAAGGGCCAGGTGGCTGCAGCGCGGTGTAAGCCAGGTCATGCCGTAATAGAGAACCTGCTCAGGGGCGCAGCCCAGGGCATCGGCAAATCCGGCCAGCTCTTCGTTAAGCCCGGGACACCAGCGGCTAAAACATTGGCTGGCCTGGTTAAACTGCGTCTGGCCGAAGCCGGGGAAACCGCCTGAGAGGCGCTTCTTAAGACCGGGAACAGATGCCAGACGGCTGCCCAGCAGGCGGCCGGCCTCATAGCTGCTTCCTGAAAGCTCCAGGGCATGTGTATGTATGGTTTTCATAGGGATACCTCCTCTTGTTGTTATACCCCTATTTTAGGTGAAATAAAGGATGAATCATGATATTTCCTGCGGAATTTGAAAGCAGCCCGTCATTGTCCGGGCGTATGGGTCCAATATATCATATCCGGGGTAAAAACAAAAGACGCCAAAAGAAGGCATGGGGGCAAAAATAATGGCTAAAACAGTGGCAAAAACAATGGGACAGACAAAAATTAAGTATAATATAGTTGTGAATGCAGGATGATAGAGATATAATGGCAGAAAATACAGTTTGCGCCGGACCGGCAGGAAATCTGCGGGACGGCCGGCAGAAAGGGGCGCTATGAAAAAGAATCCCCAGGGAAAACGGTGGCACAGGCTGGATAACACGGGTAAGATATTTCCCATGATAGCCAATGAAAACCTGAGCAACGTATTCCGTATTTCCGTAACATTGAAAGAAGAGATAGACCCCGGACTGCTGGGACAGGCGCTGGAAGAGGTACTGCCCTGGTTTGCCGGGTTCAAGGTGAAGCTTAAGAGAGGTTTTTTCTGGTATTACTTCGAGGAGAACAAACGCCAGCCCTTTGTGGAGCAGGAGGGAAGCTGGCCCTGCCGCTATATCGACCCCAAGAGCAACCAGCTCTACCTGTTCCGGGTAAGCTATTATGGAACCAGAATCAATCTGGAGGTATTTCATGCGGTGACGGACGGCATGGGGGCCGTGAATTTCCTGAAGGAACTGACCGCAGGATACCTGGAATTAAAGAGGGGAGGGCGCAGGACCGGTGCGGGGCCGGGAGAAGGCGTGTCCACCCAGACAGAGGACAGTTACCTTAAGAATTACCGGAAAATGCAGACCAGACGCTACAGCTCCCGGCCGGCGCTGCGCCTTACTGGGAGATATATTCCCTTTGGAGGGGAGAGTGTGGTCCACGGGTACGCGGACACAGGGGAGCTTAAGGCGGTAAGCCGTAAAATGGGGGTCAGTATCACAAAGTACCTGACCGCCTGTCTGATCTGGTCCATTTCCAGAGTATATGAGGAGGAAGGCCGGAAGGGACGCCATATCGGTGTGAACCTTCCCATTAACCTGAGGGCCTTTTTCGGCTCCAACACAGCCTCCAACTTTTTCGCGGTGACAGCCATTGACCATGAACCGGGACAGGGCAGGGATGAATTTGAGGAAATTCTCGCATCGGTATGCAGGCAGATGGACGAGAAGATAGTAAAGGAAAAACTGGAGGAGACCATTTCCTATAACGTCTCAAATGAGAAGAAATGGTATGTCCGCATCCTTCCGCTGTTTGTCAAGTGGCTGGCTCTGGGCTTCATTTTCCGGCGCAATGACAGGGCCCATACCATTACCTTATCCAATATCGGGCTTATCTCCATGGACCGGGAGTATCAGGATGACATTGAAGGGTTCCGCATGCTGATCGGGGTGTCAAAGCGCCAGCCGGCCAAATGCGGCGTGTGTTCCTTCGGCCACAGGACCGTCATCACCTTCACCAAGGTATTCCAGGATTCCAGGCTGGAGGAATGTTTTTTCAGCCGCCTGAGGGCAGACGGCATTCCCGTGGAGCTGGAGAGCAACGGCGTTATCATGCCGGAGGCGGATAAGGGGAATTATCCGGTGATTCAGCATGACGAGAGCATATGGAAAAAACTGGTACTCGTATGCTACGGTGTATTGGCTGCGGTGGCCCTGTTTCTGGGCCTGGTGAATATCGTTACCTATGACGGGCTCTGGTGGTCCGGCATTGCCATACCGGGTATCGCTTATGTGGGTCTGACCCTCCGGTATTCCATCCTGCGCCATGCCAATCTGGGAAAATCACTGCTGATAGAAACCATTGGCATGCAGATTCTGCTTGTGATGATAGACCGGGTCCTGGGATTTGAAGGCTGGTCCGTCAACTATGCTGTGCCGGGTACCATACTGTTTGCGGACGCGGCCGTGGTGTTCCTCATTGTTGTGAACCGTTTGAACTGGCAGAGCTATTTCATGTACCAGATTGCCATTACGGTTTTCAGCTTTATCCCGCTGATTTTGTGGGCCGCAGGGCTGGTCACCCACCCTGCCATGGCAATTATAACAGTAATACTGACCGTGGGAATCCTGGCTTTGACCATATTCCTGGGGGACAGAAGGTTTAAGAACGAACTCATCAGACGGTTTCATCTGTGATAACGGAGGGACCCTGCATTTACAGAGAGGATACAGATAAGCATGCGTAATAAAAATGTGAGTATACGGGGGGCGCTGGTGCGGGATATGATTCACGACATCATGGAAACGTCCCTGGGAAAACCCATCCAGACAGGGGAATTCAGGAAAAATCCCGTGGAACCGGCCTGGGTATGCCCATCTGGCTACGAGTATGAAATTATTGACAGGGAACCCTTTAAAATGGAATATCTTAAGCCGGAGGGAGTGGTCACCGGCAGGGTGGTGCTTCAGCTTCACGGAGGCGGATATATAGGCCCCATGAAGAATATTTACCGTAAGTTTTCCGTGCGCTACAGCCGTCTCAGCTACGGCGGGGACGTGCTGACCGTGGATTACAGGGTGGCGCCGGAGCACCCGTATCCGGCGGCCCTGGAGGATGTGATTCACGCCTACCAGTGGCTGGTTAAGGAAAAACACTACAGGCCGGGCCAGGTGGTGGTTGCCGGTGATTCCGCAGGAGGCGGCCTGGCCCTGGCCCTGTGTCTTTACCTCAGGGACCATGGGATGCCTCAGCCCGCCGGGCTGGTGCTCATGTCCCCCTGGGCCGATTTGACATGCAGCGGTGACAGTTATGAATTTAATTTTGAAAATGATCCTCTCTTTGGCAATTCACGGGAGAGTATGCTTTACAATTCCTCATACATCAGCGGCGCTGATCCAAGGGATCCTTATATGTCGCCTGTATTCGGGGATTTCAGGGGCCTGCCGCCCATGCTTCTTCAGGCAGGCGGCCATGAGATGCTTTTAAGCGATACGCTGGAGGTGGCCCAGAATGCCCGGAGGGCCGGAGTAAAGCGCCGGGTGTCCGTGTATGAGGGAATGTTTCATGTGTTCCAGATGAGCATGGACCTGGTACCTGAGAGCCGGGAAGCCTGGGACGAGGTGGCCCGGTTTATGCAGATTGTATACAAGATTGACAGGAGGCCTACGGGACAGATTGTTAAGAAGGTAAAGAGAAGAAGATAGATAGAAGGAAACAGATAAGACAGATAAAACAGACACAGATGAATCAGAATTGGCAGCACAGCCCCCGCCGGGCCGGTGCTGCCTTTTTTTAGGCTCCAGTCATATTTTTGGACACGTTTCATATATTGAGGTAAAAGGGGTGAAGATTATGGCTGGCAGGGAAGAAGTCTTAAAAATATTCCCAAGGGATCTGCGTGCAGTACTTGGACAGGTTACTGTGGATTTCGACAGGGTACAGGAGATACGGATGAGGACCCAGAAGCCGTTGCTGCTTATCTGCGGCGGCCGGGAATATGCGGTTAAAACAGATGGAAGCCTGGCGGTGGGGGTTCCCGATCCTCCGGTAAGGGATATCCGGGGAAGCGGCCGCTGCCAGGAGCAGGAGCGGTACTGGGCCAGGGCCGGAATCGTAACGGTCAGCCAGGCTCAGATGAAGGAGACCGTGGAATATATGTGCAGCTTTTCCGTCTATGCAGCGGAAGAAGAGCTGCGTCAGGGATTCATCACTATACAGGGCGGGCACCGGATTGGTGTGGCTGGCAGGACCATGGCTTTTGGACAGGATATACGGCTTATGAAATCCATCTCCTTCATCAATATACGGGTAGCCCATCAGATTCAGGGCTGCGCCAACCAGGTGATGGATTATCTGTATTCAGACGATGGCCGTTTCCTGAATACATTGGTGATATCGCCGCCCAGGTGCGGTAAGACGACCCTGCTGCGGGACATGATCCGTCAGGTCTCGGACGGACCCAGGACCCAGCGATCCGGCAGAAGGATACCGGGGGTGTCCGTGGGAGTGGTGGATGAGCGGTCTGAGTTAGGAGCCTGCTACCAGGGAGTGCCTCAGAATGATCTGGGCATGAGAACCGATGTGCTGGACTGCTGTCCCAAAAGCCAGGGCATGATGATGTTGGTGAGGTCCATGGCGCCCCAGGTCATAGCGGTGGATGAGATTGGGAGCAGGGAGGACGTGCAGGCCATTGAATATGTGAGAAACTGCGGCTGTTCTCTGGCAGCCACCATCCACGGCAGTTCGCTGGAGGATATCATGCAGAAGCCGGCTGTGGGAGAGCTGATTCAACAGGGCGCCTTTGAACGGATGATTCTTCTGGACTGCCGGGGAAGGGCTGGCCATGTGGCGTCTATATGGGATGGCAGGGGAAATGTCCTGTATGCAGATGGAAGCGGAAAGGAGTCGGAAGGTGGCGGCATTTAAATGGACAGGGGCAATTCTGGTGCTGTTTTCCGCTGGCGGGCTGGGAATCTGGTCTGCCATGCAGTGGAAAGGGCGGCTGAGGATGCTGGAAACCCTGAGGCAGATGATATATTTCTTAAAAGGCGAGATTACATACAGCCGGGCGCCGCTGGCGGAAGCCCTGGAGCGGGTGGGGAAACGGGAGCCGGGACCTCTGGGGGGACTGTTTGAGGCCGCGGCAGAGGGAATTTATATGCAGGAGGGAGAGTCCCTTCAGGAGATATGGAAACGCCAGGTGATGAACCTGAATACGGATTCGGGCCCCATTCCCCTGGAACAGGAGGATTTGGAACAGCTGGCCCATCTGGGGGAGCATCTGGGGTATCTGGATGTGGACATGCAGGAACGGACCCTGAAGCTGTATCTGGAACAGCTGGATTTGACGATTGATTATCTGAGGCAGAACCAGAGGGAGAAATGCAGGCTGTACACAAGCCTGGGAATCATGGGCGGGATGTTTCTTGTGATTGTAATGTTTTAAGACAAGTCAGGGACATATGCTTCACGATGGTGATGTGACTGTGGGGCACAGGACACATTTATAAATATATTTTAAGAAGATTGAGGAGACGGCAATGGGTGTAAATCTGATATTTCGCATAGCGGCAGTAGGAATCCTGGTATCTGTCATCTGCCAGGTATTAAAGCACAGCGGCCGGGATGAACAGGCTTTTCTTACGAGTCTGGCCGGGCTGGTGCTGGTTTTATTCTGGATGATACCTTACATATACGACCTGTTTGAGACAATGAAGAATCTGTTTGCGCTGTAAAACGCGCCTTTTCAGGGAGGAAACCATATGACAATTATTACCATTGCGGCTGCGGGGATTGCCACGGTCCTGCTGGCGGTGCAGTTAAAGGGATTAAAGGGAGAGTACGCAGCATATATGGTCATGGCGGCAGGCGCCTTTATCTTCTTTTACGGTACCGGAAAGCTGAAGGATATACTGGAGGCCCTGGAACGGATTCAGGGCTATATCAAGGTAAACAGCGTGTATCTGGTGACCCTGCTTAAAATGGTGGGCATTACCTATGTGGCTGAATTTGCATCCGGAATCTGCAAGGACGCAGGGTACGGTTCCCTGGGAAACCAGATTGAAATATTCGGGAAGCTGTCCATTCTGGGTATCAGTATGCCCATTCTGCTGGCGCTTTTTGGGACATTGGAGACATTTTTGGGATGAAGAGATGGAAGAAATGGGGAGTCAGGAGCGCGGCCCTGTGGGGCCTGGCAGTGCTGTTTGCCGGAGTCCTGGGATGGGCAGGCGGACCTGTTTACGGCGCTTCGGCGGGGGGACAGGGGACAGGCATTGGCGGGGAACAGGCCCCAGGCCGGGGATGGGACGCCGGCGGGGCGCAGGGGGCAGAGACAGGGGCGGACCAGGCGTTGCAGGACATGGGACTTCAGGATGAAATGGAGGGGCTTCAGCAGTTTCTGGATGATGTGATGGGACAGCAGGACGGGGGAATGGAAGGACTTTCTTTCTGGGGGCTGATGAAGGAGCTGATGAAAGGAAACTTAAAGGGCATCCTGGGTCAGACCGGAATGGGGCTTAAGAACGCTCTGTTCTCGCAGGTGGACAGGGGGAGCCAGATGCTGTTTCAGGTGGCTGCCATTGGTCTGATTGGAGCTGTATTTACCAATGTTTCTTCCGTATTTAAGGGAGGCCAGATTTCCGACACAGGTTTTTTCGTTACATATCTCCTGCTGTTTACATGTCTGGCAGCCAGCTTTTCCGCCAGCCTGCAGGTGGCGGCCCAGGTGATGGAACAGATACTGGAATTCATGAAGCTGCTCATGCCGGCCTACTATATGGCGGTGGCGTTTTCCGGGGGCAGCATGAGCGCCCTGGCGCTGTATGAGTGTATGCTGGGCGCGGTGACCGGGGTACAATGGCTGTGCAGCACAGTCCTCATATCCATGGTCAGGATTTATGTGCTCATGGTGCTGGGAAGCCATGTGGCAAAGGAGGTGCTTTTATCAAAGCTGACTGAACTGCTGGAGCAGGCCGTGGTGTGGAGCCTGCGGACCCTGACCGGGCTGGTGGTGGGATTTCATCTCATACAGGCCATGATACTTCCCTATGCTGACGCGGCAGGCCAGGCAGGAATGAAACGGCTCATGGAAATGATTCCGGGGCTGGGCCAGGGGGCCGGGGCCATGGCCCAGATGGTCCTGGGGTCAGGGGTGCTGATTAAGAATACAATGGGAGCCGCGGCCGTGGTGGTATTGGCTGTCATATCCGTTGTTCCGGTGATGAAGCTGACAGTCCTCATGATCATGTACCAGTGTGTGGCTGCCGTGATGCAGCCTGTGTGTGACAAACGGGTGGTGTCCTGTGTGTCGGGCGTGTCCAAAGGACATAAGCTGCTGCTGCAGATTGTGCTTTACTCCATGTTTCTGTTTATGGTAGCCATAGCCATTACATGCGCCACCACCAATGTGAATTATTTTGCCTCCTAGCAAAGCAGACTGAAAAATCCCGGAACCTATTGTGTTGAATAAAAGGAGATGCCTATGGAAGCTGTCTATGGATGGGTGAAGAACATCATATACTACATGATTTTTCTTTCTGTGGTAAATAATCTTCTGGCGGATTCCAAATACGGCAAATACATCCGCTTTTTTTCGGGCATGGTCCTGATTCTTCTGGTAGTGAGCCCATTTACAGGAGGGCTGCACCTGGATGAGCAGATATCGTCCATGTTTAAATCCATTTCTTTTCAGAATGATACGGATGACTTGAAGCAGGATCTTTGGGGGATGGAAGAACGGCGTCTGGACCAGGTCATCCGTGAATATGAGCAGGCCGTGGCAGCGGATGTGGAGGCCATGGCCAGGGCGGAGGGACTGGAATGCACCGGAGCCAGCGTACAGATTGACGGTGACAGAAACAGCAGCCGTTATGGGCAGATTGAAGGAATCGGTCTGGTCATCAGCGGGGAGAAGGCGGATACAGAGCAGGGCAGCTGGGATTATATGGGGAGCAGGCCTGTGAATGTGGACGCGGGGAGGATTGACAGTGTGAAGGTTGAGGATGTGGAGCTGGGAGAGCTGCCGGAGACCGGAGGAGTGGAGAATAACGGGGACACACCGGAACAGGGGGAGGGGGAGGCAGGAGGCATGGAGGCGGACAAAAAAATAAACCATTTAACAGGAAAGGTGGCGCAGTACTATGGGCTGGAAGAATCGGATATCCAGATTCAATGGAAAAATGACTAAGGAAAAGTGGCTGTTATTGCTTCTTATAGGAGTTCTTCTTATGATTCTCTCCTTTCCCCTGCCCGGAGGAAGCAGGAAGGATAAGAATGCCGGGGGGCAGACCGCGGGGGCCGGCACAGAGGGCGCAGGGGCGGTTCCGCTGTGGACAAAGGACAATACAAACGGCAGCGGAGAGGACAGCGGCTTTGGCCAGGGCTCCTCCCAAAACGGGATGGCCCAGGGGCCGGACGGAAATGGGGCAGGCGCATCAGACGGCCGGGAAGATTCCTACCCGGCGGCGGCCCGCACATCCGAGGACGGATCCTATGAAGCACAGATGGAAAACAGAATCAGGAATATATTAAAGTCCGTGGACGGCGTGGGGAAGGTGGATGTCATGGTGGTGCTTAAATCCTCCAGCGAAAAGGTGCTGCGGGTGGATCGCTCCACGAATACCAGTACCACCCAGGAAAAGGATTCAGGGGGAGGCACCAGGGATGTGACAAACAACCAGATACAGGAGAATACCATACTGGCAGGAAGCGGTTCCGGCAGCAGCACAAACGCGCCCATTGTTGAAAAAGAACTGAGTCCGGAGATATCGGGAATTATCATCAGTGCAGAGGGCGGAGGCAGCCCAACTGTAAAAGCTGAAATTTCTGAGGCTATGGAAGCATTATTTGGCCTGCCGGCACATAAAATAAAAGTATTAAAGAGGGTGGAATAAATAAAGGAGTGCAGGATATGAAAATCAAGAATATGAAACAGGTAAAAGAGCACATGAAGGACATGAACATGAAACGTCTCTTCCGCAGGAACCAAATCATCATCACGACACTGGCTGTCATGATTGCGGCAGCCGGATATCTGAACTACGCGGGGAAGAAGGATTTGGCAAGCGGCAACCGGGTGTATGAGGCAGGCGCCATGGACATTTCGGATGAAGATATCCTGGCGGAGAACCAGGCGGCCTCCTTAAACGGCCAGGCCGGACTACAGGAGATTCCCAGCCTGGACCAGGACCCTTCTGACCTGGATGCGGTAAGCGACGCAGACGGCGCCCAGGCGGCAGCCGATACCGGGGCTGACCAGGGACAGCTGGCCCAGGCCGGAGACGGCACAGGAGTTGAGGAGGCTACCCAGGCAGCTGATCCGGGGCAGATGGCAGCGGCTGATACGGACAGCTCCGCCCAGGCCGGCCTGGAGAATCCCGGGGAAGCCGTACTGACCAGCGGCATGAACGTGGCTGATTACATAGCAAACGTGCAGCTCAGCAGGGAGCAGGTGCGCGCCAAGAACAAAGAGACACTGATGAGCCTGATTAACAGTGACAGCATTGACGAAGCAGCCAAACAGCAGGCCATCCAGGACATGATTGACCTGACCGAGGTTTCCGAGAAGGAAAATGCCGCAGAAACCCTCCTGATGGCAAAAGGCTTCTCAGATCCGGTTGTCAGCATTACCAAGGATAAGGTGGATGTGGTCATCAACGCTCCTTCCATAACGGATCCCCAGCGGGCCCAGATTGAGGACATTGTGAAACGCAAGGCAGAGGTGGGAGCAGACCAGATTATCATTACACTGCTCAACATGGCAGAATAGGCAGAAGGAACACAGAAGGCCGGGCTGCCGCTTTAACGGTTGAAAGACCGGAAAGGCGGCAGCCTTTTTACGCTTTGCCCCACTTTCCATTGCAACCCCCTCCAAATTTCCGTATAATGGAATAAATGACCAATCACATAGTTGTACCGCAGTTCGTGTACAGGATGGAGGATATTATGAGGGAAATCCCGGAACAGCAGATTGCCGCCATGGCTCCCAATGCCAATGCGGTCAATAATGCAAGAAAAATTGTCAAAAGCGGAGGTTTCACAGAACATGCCCGGTCAGAGGACGACACCTTTTACATGGGCTCCTGCAAGGGAAGCGGCAGTTCGGCCTACAGGGTGACCCTGGATTTTGCGGACAATGACGCCCCGGTGTGCCGCTGCAGCTGCCCCAGCAGGCAGTTTCCGTGCAAACATGGTCTGGCTCTCATGATGGAGCTGTCACAGGGCCGCCATTGGGATATCTGTGACATTCCCCAGGATATATTGGATAAAAGGGCGAAGAAGGATGTCAGGGCAGGAAAAAAGGAGAGTCAGGGTGACAGGCCCAGGGCACCTAAAAAGACGAACCAGGCAGCCAGGACAAAGAAGCTTAAGAAACAGCTGGAGGGACTGGACCTGGCGGAGAAGGTGGTGAGGGAGCTGGTGGAGGCAGGACTGGGAACCCTGAACGGAACATCGGTGAAGGTATACCAGGACCTGGCAAAGCAGCTGGGGGATTACTACCTTCCGGGTCCCCAAAGACTGGTGCAGTCCCTTGTGCTGGAGGTTTCGCGGCTTAAGGAGGATGGAAAAGGGGATTACAAAGAGGCCGTAAGAATCCTGGTATTTCTCCGGGCCCTGATAAAAAAGTCAAGGGCTTATCTGACGGAAAAGCTGGAGCAGGGCCAGGTGGAGGATGACGCAAGCGTCCTGTATGAGGAGCTGGGCGGAATCTGGAACCTGGAGAGGCTGATAGAGCTGGGGCTTAAAAAGGAAAACGTACGCCTGCTCCAGCTGTCCTTTCATGTCAGCTATGACGGGGCCAGAAGGGAACTGGTGGACAAGGGCTGGTGGCTGGATTTGGACAGCGGTGAGATTGATATTACCTATAATTACCGCCCCGTGAAGGCCCTCAAGTATGTGAAGGAAGATGATTCCGTGACGGAAGCGCTCAGGGTGCCCATGCTGGTGTATTATCCGGGAGAGAACGGACGGAGGATACGCTGGGAGGGACAGGAATTCCTGCCGGTGACCGGAGAACTGCTGGCAGAAGCCCGTGATAAGGCCTCTTCATCCCTTCCCGAACTGGTAAAGGCGGCAAAGAATGAGCTTAAAAACACATTGTCGGACGGACGGTTCGGCTGTCTGGTATCCTATGACGGGCTGGGGACAGTCGGCACAGAAGGTGTTAAGGGGGAGCAGCGGGAATACATAATGTACTGCGGCACCAGCACCATAGAACTGAAGGACAGGCCGGGGGACAGGCCGTCTGTCTGCCGCCTGGACATCCTGCCGGACAGGCAGATGGCAGGAAATCAGGTGATGTTCGGAGTTCTCTGGTATGACAGGAGCAGACATAGGATATGTCTGCACCCCTATTCAATCATCACGGCAAAAGAAGTGGTCCGCCTGCTCTATTGACGGACAGAACCAGGAAAGGAAGGAATTACCATGGAATTGCAGGGATTATATGAACTCCATGAGCGCCTTGGAGCAGCGGCAGTGGCCGGGGTGAACCTGATTGGAGATGATTTCCGGCTCAGGAGGGCAGTGGAGCAGATCAGACCCCTGGCCCAGGCCGTGCCGGTGATAAAAAAATTGTATACAATGGCAGAAAACGTTATGGCCCCGGACTGTGAGGACCGTCCGGGCTGTCTGTTAGATGCCCTGGCCCTGTCAGAGGCCCTTTTGTGTACCCAGGCCGGATATGAGACCGGTTATCATATAGGACAGGACAGCGGGGAGGCACTGACCCGGCCTGAACCAGAGGCGGGGGCTGAGGCAGGGCCCCGGCCGCTGGAGCTGATATCACGCAGTTATGCGCCGTGCCTGCCCTACAGCCAGGTTCATCCCCTGGAGCAGGCGCTGACGGAGTCCGGAGGAGGACGGCTGGTGCCCATCACCGAGGCCATGGAGGAGCATCCCCTTGTTTTTGAGGATTACCGTCTGCAGGCGGCTGTCATAACGGCTCTTTCGGACCGGTATGCGGAGATAGCAGATGCGGCAGAGAAGTTTCTGTCTGGGAAGGATGGACAGATTGTTCCGCTTGTGAAGCGGGGATTCTGGGAGACCACGGATAACGGGCGGATACACAGGCTCAGGGTCATAGAGTCCATATGCGGCGGGGCGGAAAATGAATTTTATCTGGGCCTTCTTAAACGGGCGAAGAAGGAACTGAGGGCAGAGGCTATCCATGCCCTCCGGTTTAATACGGAAAACACAGGCGTGCTGTTAGACCTGGCACGGACAGAAAAGGGTTTATGCCTGGAGATGACAGAGCAGGTGCTGGGCATGATGGAGCAGGAAGAGACAGATGCATACTGGGAGGAGCAGTTTAAAAAGAGGGGGCGGGAGATCGTGGGTTATCTCCGCTTTTCCAAATCCGACCTGGTTTCAGACCGGCTGGCCGGGATAATAGAAGAAACCCTGAACCAAAAGGAAACCATGAGCAAAAAAGAGTTTGACGGACTTATGAGCCAGCTGCTTATGGCCCTTCCGGGCAAAGGCTCCGGGGCCATGCAGGAAGTATACCGCAGGGCAGCCCGTATGAACCCGGCGGGCCCGGAGTTCTGGCTGAAATTCCCCGCCATGCTGGTGGATTCCATTATTTACAGCCGGGATGAACGGCTGATTTCCCTGGCAGGGGAGCTGGCCGGTGAGCAGGAGAGGAGCTGGCTGGGACCAGCCCTGGCAGCTGATTTTCTGACAAAACCCGCTGCCTTTGTCTATGAATCCTATTGCAGAAAGATTCCCAGGGATTCCCTGCTGGGAAAAGAAGATAAACGCAAGACCAGAAAGGCCGTGCTGTCTGTGCTGGGCCGGATTCACTGTACTCGGGAAGACGGGGAGTGTGAAATCCTCTGCCGTGTGGACGAAAAGTCCGGGACAGCCCACCGCATCGGGCGCAGGCTTTATGAGAAGCCGGATTCCCGATGGATGGATATGCTGATGGATGCCAGGATATTTGGAAATGACACAGCCGGGGGACTGGATGCAGCGGGCAGACAACGGGAAACTGACCGGGACAAAATCCTGTTCTCCATGCTGCCGGCAGCGAAAAGGGCTGAGAGGGGATCCTATTTTTATAAGAGGGCCCTGACCGTGGCGGATAACCGGGAGCTGTACGGCATTCTGGCACAGTGCGGCTGGAAGGATTTCAAGGGACTTATAAGCACATATGTGAAAAAGAATCCCAATGCCGGCATATCACTGTGGTCCGTACAGCATCAGATGAATCAGCTTCCCATGACAGAAGAGGAGCGTCAGACGGAGCTTCGGGAGATCGACCGTATCTTGTGCGGCTTCCCGAAAGGAAGCTCCGAGAGAAGAAGCTGGGATGCCAATGATTATTGCAGAAAGGCCATCAACGAGGCTGCCGGTCTGCCGGGACAGGGCTGACGGAGCGTATCTGCGGGAAAATAAAGTGAGACTTGGAGGATATCATGGGAAAAATAGCAGGAAAAGAAGAGAGCGTGCAGCGACTGCCTGCGGAACAGCTCTACCAGGAGGAAATTGACGCGCTGATTGCAGCGGAACAGGACCCGGTTCCCACGGGCTGGAGAATGAGTCCCCGTTCCGTCCTCACCTATATCACGGGAGGAACTGTTGGCGGAAAGGAAATCACACCCAAATACATCGGAAACCGCAGGCTGGTGGAAATCGCCATTGCCACCCTGGTAACGGACAGGGCCCTGCTCCTGATCGGGGAGCCGGGAACCGCAAAGTCCTGGCTGTCCGAGCACCTGACCGCAGCCATCAACGGGGATTCCACCAAGGTGATACAGGGAACCGCAGGCACCACGGAGGAGCACATACGCTATTCATGGAATTACGCCATGCTCATAGCCCAGGGGCCGTCCAGGGAGGCTATGATAAAAAGCCCTGTATACCGCGCCATGGAGACAGGCAGCATTGCCCGTTTTGAGGAGATATCCAGGTGCGCCAGTGAGGTACAGGACGCATTGATTTCCATTTTGTCGGAAAAGCGCATCTCCATACCGGAGCTGGCGCTGGAACTGCCTGCCCAGAAAGGATTTTCCGTCATTGCCACAGCCAACACAAGGGACAAGGGAGTCAACGAGATGTCCGCGGCCCTGAAGCGGAGATTTAACATCGTTATCCTCCCGCCGCCGTCCGATATGTCCACGGAGATGGAGATTGTGAAGTCAAGGGTGGAGCAGCTGGCAGGTAGCCTGGAGCTCAGGGCCCGGATTCCCCATGACGAGGTGGTGGAAAAGGTATGCACCATTTTCAGGGAACTGCGGGGAGGCATGACCCTGGACGGCAGGCAGAAGGTAAAGCCGTCCTCAGGCGTGTTGTCCACTGCCGAGGCCATTTCGCTTTTAGCGGGCAGCATGGCTCTGGCAGGCAGCTTCGGAAATGGGGAAATAACAGATTATGACCTGGCGTCCGCCCTTCAGGGCGCTGTAGTCAAGGATGAGGATAAGGACGGACTGGCGTGGAAGGAATACCTGGAAAATGTTATGAAGAAACGCGGCAGCCGGTGGCTTGGACTTTATAAAGAGTGTAAGGAGTTGAACCAATAGATGGGACATCCGAATTGTTTTGGTATCCGTCATCTGTCGCCGGCCGGCGCCTATCATCTGAGAGGCTTTCTGGATGAAAAACAGCCGGATCTGATTCTGGTGGAAGGCCCCTCTGATTTTAACGGGCTGATGGATGACATGGTGAGGGAGGAGACCAAGCCGCCGTTTGCAGTCATGGCGTTTACTAAGGACTCTCCGATACGCACGGTTTTGTACCCCTTTGCAGAGTACTCTCCGGAATACCAGGCCATTGTCTGGGCCAAAGAACATGGGGCGCAGTGCCGGTTTATGGACCTGCCCTCGGATGTGTTTTTGGGAATCCGGCGGGCCGGGGAGGGGCAGGCGTCCCCGGAACATACGTCCGGCTCTGGGTCTGAGCATGTGTACAGGCTTTTGGACCGGTTTAACGGGGAGGACGGCCATGAGACCTTCTGGGAACGTGTCATGGAGCACTCAGAAAATCATGAGGCGTACCGGGACGGCGCGGACGCCTTTGGGCGGCAGCTGCGGGAGCTGACAGCAGGCGGTGACAGCGACTGGCCGGAGATACTTGTGCGGGAAGCATATATGAGAAGAAAGCTGGAGGACGCACAAAAGGAGGGATTCCAGGCAGAACGAATCGTGGCAGTGACAGGTGCTTATCATGTGGCGGGACTGGCCGGAGAGGAGCCTGCCATGACAGATGCGCAGTTGGGATTGCTGCCTTCTGTGCCCTGCAATGTGACGCTGATGCCTTATTCCTATTACCGTTTGTCCACACGCTCCGGTTATGGGGCGGGCAATCAGGCGCCTGCCTACTACGGGATGCTGTGGCAGGCACTGCTGGAGGGCGACAGGGACATGGGAACCTACCGCTACCTTACAGCCATATCCGGCTATCAGAGGCAGCATGGTTTTCCGGTATCCTCTGCCGGGGTCATTGAGGCAGTGGAACTGGCCAGGTCCCTGGCCTGCCTTAAGGGATACAGCGTGCCCTCCCTGCGCGATTTGAGGGACGCCGCAGTGACGGCCATGGGGCACGGCAGTCTGCCGGAACTGGCATTAGCCATAGCGGACACGGAGATAGGAACGGCTGTGGGAGAGCTTCCCCAGGGAGTCAGCCGGACCTGCCTGCAGGACGATTTTTACAGGCAGCTGAGGGAACTGAAACTGGAAAAGTATAAGACAGAGACTGCCTTTACCCTGAACCTGGACCTGCGGGAAAAACTGAATGTGAAATCGGAGGCAGCCGCTTACCGGGAGCTGCGCCAGTCATTTTTCCTGCACCGCCTCCGTGTGCTGGGAGTACATTTCGCAGTCCTGAGAAAGGAGCAGCAGGAAGCTGCCACCTGGGCGGAGAGCTGGGATATCCGGTGGACCCCGGAAGTGGAAATTGAATTGGTGGAGTCTGCCCTGAAGGGAGATACTGTGGCCGGCGCGGCATCCTTTGCCATGAAGGAGCAGGCCGTGAAGGCGGAGCAGATTGGGGAGGCAGCGGATATCATTGAGGCCGCATGCTGCTGCGGTATACCGGAGATGGTTGCTTACGCAACAGATATTCTGCAGGGGCTTTCGGTGGAGGCAGCAGGCTTCATGGAGCTGGCCGGGACAGCGCAGAGCATTTCCTCTGTGGTGCGGTTCGGCAACATACGTCATCTGGACAGCACACCCCTGCTTCCTGTACTGAATCAGATGTTTCTTAGGGCCTGTCTGGTGTTTCTTAATTCCTGTACCTGTGGCAGTCAGGCGGAAAAGGGCGTTATGGAGGCCATGGATCAGCTCAACAGCCTGTGCCTCCACCATGACTTTCTGGATGAGGAGCGTTTTATCCGCCTGCTTGCGGAGACAGCTTCCAGGGATGACCTGAACACGGGCATATCCGGTTTCGCTGCCGCTATCCTGCTGGAGCGGGGCCGGATGGAGGAAGAGGAATTAAGCCGTCAGGTCCGCCGCCGTCTTTCCAGGGGGATTCCGGCGGAACTGGGGGCAGGATGGTTTGCAGGGTTGTCTAAGAAGAACCGGTATGCGCTTATTGCCAGGCTGGATTTGTGGCGGGAGCTGAGTGCCTATATGGATACTCTGGATGATCAGGAATTTAAGCGGGCCCTGGTGTTCTTACGCAGGGCGTTTGCTGATTTCAGTTCCAGGGAAAAGCTGGATGTGGCTGAGAATCTGGGCGAGATATGGCAGGTGAACACGGCCCAGGCAGGAGAGATGCTGAACGGGCCGTTAAAGGGAGAGGAAATGGAGCTGCTTGACAGCCTGGACGGTTTTGACTTTGACGATATATAGGATGGGTGGAATATATGGAGCTTGAAACCAGAATGAAACGATGGCGCCTGATACTGGGGGAGGAAAGCCGTCCCCAGTTTGGAAAAATGGGCGGTGTGGAGCTGACAGATGAACAGCTTTTAATGGACCAGGCCCTGGCGTCCATCTATAATCAGACAGACTCCGGCGGATTCGGAGACGGATCCGGCAAAAAGGTACCGGGAGGCAGAGGCGCAGGAAACGGCCCTTCTGCCCCTGTCCTTTCCAAATGGCTGGGGGATGTCAGAACCCTGTTTGACAAGGAGCTGGTGACCATCATCCAGTCCGATGCAATGGAGCGCTGCGGCCTGAAACAGCTGCTGTTTGAGCCGGAGCTTTTGGAGAATCTGGAGCCGGATATGAACCTGGCTTCCATGATACTGGCCTTAAAGGACCAGATACCGGGGCGGTCCAAGGACCAGGTGCGGGCATTCATATCCAGAATTGTGGAGGAAATTAACAGGCTGCTGGCCGATGATATCCGACGGGCAGTGACCGCTGCCGTGGACAGAAGGAGACATTCCCCCATTCCGTCGGCGGCGGCCCTGGATTATAAGGACACCATACGCAGGAATCTTAAGAATTACAATCCTGAATTAAAGAGGCTGGTGCCGGAGCATTTTTATTTTTATGACAGGACCACGTCCAACGCCGCCAATAAATATACGGTTATACTGGACGTGGATCAGAGCGGTTCCATGGGGGAATCGGTCATCTACTCCTCTGTTATCAGCTGTATTCTGGCCAGCATTGCGTCGGTTAAAACCAGAATCGTGGCCTTTGACACAAAGGTCACGGACCTGACCGAACAATGCGAAGACCCCGTGGATCTGCTGTTTGGATTCCAGCTGGGCGGCGGCACGGACATTGAGAAATCCGTGGCCTACTGCCAGCAGTTTATGGAGAATCCGGGAAAAACCCTGTTCTTTCTCGTAAGCGACCTGATGGAAGGCGGCAACCGGGCCGGACTTCTAAGGCGCATCCGGGAGATGAAGGAATCCGGTGTGACAGTGGTCTGCCTTCTGGCCATTGCGGACGGCGGAAAGCCCTATTATGACGAGCAGATAGCGGGCAGGATAGCGTCCATGGATGTGCCCTGTTTTGCCTGCAATCCCCAGAAAATGCCGGAGCTTCTGGAGCGGGCCCTGAAAGGACAGGACCTGAACGCGTTTCAGAAGGAATTGTCGCGGACATCAAATGCTTCCTGACCGCCTTTTTGCGGGGAAATGCGCTGCCTGAACGGCTTCGGCTGAGAAAAAGCCGGAGAGAGAAACGGGAGAAAGGACAGGAGCGGACACGGAAATTAATCCTATACATATCCTTGGGGATTTGTTATAATACTAATAATTAAGTCTTGACAGGAGGTAAGTTGTGATGTCTGAGGAAAATCGCAGTACCCATAAATTATACGAGAAAGAGAAAATAGGCGAGGTGCAGATTGCGGATGAGGTAGTGGCTATCATTGCCGGTCTGGCTGCCACAGAGGTGGAGGGCGTGGATTCCATGGCCGGCAACATTACCAATGAGTTGGTAGGCAAGCTGGGCATGAAGAATCTGAGCAAGGGCGTCAAGGTGGATGTGACGGAGGAGCATGTGTCGGTAGACCTGTCCCTTAATATCCGCTACGGATACAACATCCCGTCCGTAAGCGAGCAGGTTCAGGAAAAGGTAAGCACAGCCATTGAGAATATGACAGGCCTTACAGTACTGGATGTGAATGTAAAGATTGCCGGAGTCAATATGGATGAAGGCAGATAAAACCACGGTTTAATATAATATCTGTAAACACTCCCCGGAGCGTTGCCTGGGGAGTGTTTTATACATTTTTTATTGTTTTTATGCACTGGGTTTGCTATAATATCTAGAGCGGCTTCATCTCCGGGCTATTTAGGACATGCCCAGACAAGGGAAGAAGCGGACATCACGAAGAAAGGAAAATGTACGGAAAGCCACCGCTTTTTTGTACAAGCAGAGAAAATGACCAGAAGAGAATTGCGGGAGCATTGTTTTAAGATGCTGTTCTCGGCTGACTTCTACCCGACGCAGGAAGAGGCCATAGCCCAGCTGGGCCAGTATTTCCAGTCCCCGGAAGAAGACGATGTAGATGAGTCGGGTATTCTTCAGGTATTGCATAAAGTAGAATTAAAAGAGACAGACAGTGAATATCTTCAGGCAAGAACAGCAAACATAATGGAGAAGATTCCTGAGATAGATGAGAAGCTGAACCAGGCAGCCGCCGGGTGGAAGACCAAGCGCATGGGAAAGGTGGAACTGACCATCCTGCGCCTGGCCCTGTATGAGATGCTCCACGACGACGCCATTCCTGAAAAGGTATCCATCAATGAGGCAGTGGAGCTGGCGAAAAAGTTCGGCGGAAATGATTCTCCGTCCTTTGTAAACGGAATACTGGCCAAGTTTGTAGTCAAGGGAGCCAGGGCTGCCGCAGAGGCCAAAGCTCCGGAAGAAAACAAGGTTTGCGGGGAGACTCAGGAACACCGGGAAACGCAGGCTTCCCAGGAGCCCCAGGAGATTCAGGCTTCCCAGGAGCCCCAGGAAATTCCGGAGAATAAGGAAAGCGAAGCGTAGGCAGGACGTATGGCAAGTGTTTACACCGTATCTCAGGTAACTGCATATATCAGGAACATGTTTACACAGGACTTTGCCCTGAACCGGATTTCCATTCGGGGGGAAGTGAGCAACTGTAAGTACCACACATCAGGCCATATCTATTTTACATTGAAGGACGGCGGCGCGCAGATCGCTGCTGTCATGTTTGCAGGACAGAGGAAAGGGCTGGATTTTGAGCTCAGGGAAGGCCAGGAGGTTACGGTGTCAGGCACCGTGGATGTGTACGAGAGGGACGGAAGATACCAGCTCTATGCAAAGGAGATTACCAGGGAAGGAAAAGGAGACCTGTTCCGCCAGTTTGAAAAGCTGCGGAATGAGCTGGAGGAAATGGGAATGTTTGACAGCTGTTACAAGCAGCCCATACCCAAATATGCCAGGAAGGTGGGAATCGTCACGGCCGGCACAGGAGCGGCTATCCGTGACATCATGAATATATCCGCCAGAAGGAATCCCTATGTCCAGCTCATATTATACCCGGCCCTGGTCCAGGGAGAGCAGGCAAAGTACAGCATCGCAAAGGGCATAGAGACTCTGGACCGTATGGGGTTAGATGTCCTGATTGTGGGAAGAGGCGGAGGTTCCATCGAAGACCTCTGGGCTTTTAACGAGGAAATGGTGGCCAGGGCCATCTTTAACTGCACCACCCCGGTTATCTCAGCCGTGGGGCATGAGACGGATGTGACCATAGCGGATTATGTGGCGGATTTAAGGGCGCCCACTCCGTCAGCGGCAGCGGAACTGGCTGTGTTTGATTATGGTCAGTTTGTGGAGCAGGTGAATCTGTACAGACAGGTGCTGGAGCGCTCCATGGAGCGCAGGCTGGAAAAGCTGCATTTCCGGCTGGACCAGTGCGGTATGCGCTTAAAGCTTCTAAGTCCGGAAAAGCAGCTCAACGACAGGAGGCAGCGCCTGGCGGACATAGAGAGCCGCCTGGAACGGATGATGGAAGAAAATCTGGGATTGTCCCGGCGTAAGCTGGAGGACAGGAGACGGCGCCTTGAGGCCCGTATGGCCTTAGGACTTACAGAGGGGAAGCACAGGCTGGCCCTGTTGTCAGGGAGACTGGACGGATTGTCGCCCCTTAAGAAGCTGGGCGGCGGATTCGGATTTGTGACAGACGCCAGAGGCAGGGCGTTCACCTCCATTACACAGGCAGAGCCTGGAGACATAATACGCGTCAGCGTTAAGGACGGGCGTGTGGACGCCCGGGTTGTGGAGACGGAATCCATGAAACTGCCGGGAAGTGAGGGATAGAGGATGCCGCGTAAGAAGACGGACACACAGGAAAAGGAAGAGAATAAAGCCAGCATTGAGGAAAATTTTGCCCAGCTGGAGGAAATCATAAAAAAACTGGAAGCCGGGGACAGTACGCTGGAGGAATCATTCACCTGCTATGAAGCGGGGATGAAGCTGGTGAAGTACCTGAGCGGTCAGATAGACAATGTAGAAAAACAGATTCAGATATTGAGTGAGGGTGATGAAAATGAGTGATAAGGAAACATTTAAACAGGAACTTGATGCGCGTACAGCAGAGATTGAACAGTTAATTGGAACTTATCTTCCGGAGGAAACAGGCCATCAGAAGACTATCTTCGAGGCAATGAATTACAGCATGAAGGCTGGAGGAAAGCGCCTTCGCCCCATGCTCATGCAGGAGATGTGCCGGCTTTTCACAGGCACCCTTCTGGAAGCTGTGATTCCCTTTATGGCAGCTGTGGAGATGATACACACATCCTCTCTGGTGCATGATGATCTGCCCTGTATGGATGATGATATGATGCGCAGGGGCAAGGCCAGCACATGGGCTGAGTACGGCGAGGACATCGGCGTGCTTACCGGGGACGCCCTTATGATGTATGCCTTTGAGACAGCTGCCAATGCCTTTGAGACAAGCATTGACCCGGACGAATTATCCAGGATTGGGCGGGCTATGGGGATTCTTGCCCGTAAGACCGGCGTGTACGGCATGATAGGAGGCCAGACCGTGGATGTGGAGCTGGCCGGAGGCCCGATACCGGGAGACAAGCTGGAATTTATCTACCGTCTTAAGACGGGAGCGCTGATAGAGGCTTCCATGCTGATAGGCGCTGTCCTGGGCGGCGCTGCTGAGGAGGACTGCAAGATTGTGGAATCCCTTGCAGCTAAAATCGGAATGGCATTCCAGATTCAGGACGATATCCTGGATGTGACGGGAAGCCAGGATGTGACCGGCAAACCTTCAGGAAGCGATGAAAAGAATAAAAAGACGACCTATGTAACCCTGGAAGGCCTGGAGAAGGCAAAGAAGGATGTGGAACAGATTTCTACAGAAGCCATTGAAGAGCTGAACAAGCTTCCGGGGAACAATGATTTCCTGGAGCAGTTAATCCGCGCGTTGGTGGGCCGTCAGAAGTAAGACTGGAGATACCGTTATTATGATACTGGAACAAATTAAAGGGCCGGAGGAGCTGAAAGCCCTTCCGCCCGAGGATTTAAAGATACTGGCCCAGGAGATACGGACCTTCCTGATTGAGAAAATCAGCCATACCGGAGGCCATCTGGCCTCCAATCTGGGCGTGGTGGAACTGACCATCGCCCTTTTTAAGACCTTAAATCTTCCGGAGGACAAGGTTATATGGGATGTGGGGCACCAGTCCTATACCCATAAGATATTGAGCGGGCGCATGGCGGAATTTGACGAGCTGCGTCAGTACGGAGGCCTTAGCGGATTCCCGAAGCGCAAGGAGAGTCCCTATGATTCCTTTGACACGGGCCACAGCTCCACCTCCATATCCGCGGGGCTGGGAATCGCCCTGGGGCGCGATATCAGAGGTGAGGACTACCGTGTGGTATCCGTCATTGGAGACGGGGCCCTTACCGGCGGCATGGCGTATGAAGCCCTGAATAATGCCGCCAGGATGAAGAAGAATTTCATCATTGTGCTGAATGACAATAAGATGTCCATTTCAGAAAATGTAGGGGGCATGTCCCGCTACTTAAACGGCCTGCGCACAGGCAGCGGCTACAACGACCTGAAAAAGAGCGTGGCAGACGCCCTGGACCGGATTCCGGTGGTGGGCACTGCCATGATAGATAAAATCAAACGAACCAAGAACAGCATAAAACAGCTGTTTATACCCGGTATGCTGTTTGAAAATATGGGCATTACCTATCTGGGCCCGGTGGACGGCCATAATATCCAGGCCCTCTGCAAGGTGCTGAGGGAGGCCCAGAAGCTGGACCACGCAGTTCTGGTCCATGTGATGACGAAAAAGGGTAAGGGATACCGTCCGGCGGAAAAGAATCCATCCTATTTTCACGGAGTGGGTCCCTTTGACATAAAAACGGGAAAATCCCTGTCATCCCAGAAGAATCCATCCTATACGGATGTGTTCTCCAGAAAGCTCTGCCAGCTGGGGCAGGAGCATCCGGAATTGGTGGCAGTGACGGCCGCCATGCCTGACGGTACGGGGCTGGCTGCATTTGGAAAGAAGTTTCCGGACCGTTTTTTTGATGTGGGAATCGCGGAGGCCCATGGGGTCACGTCTGCTGCAGGCATGGCTGCGGCCGGGCTCAGGCCCGTGGTGGCGGTCTATTCTTCCTTCCTGCAGAGGGCTTATGACCAGGTCCTGCACGATGTCTGTATCCAGAACCTGCCGGTGCTATTTGCAGTGGACCGGGCAGGGCTTGTGGGAAGCGACGGGGAGACCCATCAGGGAATCTTTGACTATTCCTTCCTGACCTCCATACCCAACATGAGCGTTATGGCCCCAAAGAATCTGTGGGAGCTTCGGGCCATGCTGGACTTTGCCATGGATTATAACAGCCCTCTGGCTGTCCGTTATCCCAGAGGCGAGGCGTACCGGGGACTGAAGGAATTCAGACAGCCCATATCATACGGTGTGGGTGAAATACTTTACGAGGAAGAGGATATTGCCCTTCTCGCTGTGGGCAGCATGGTCAGCACAGGCGAACATGTGCGGCAGAAGCTGAAGGCGGAGGGGTACAGATGCAGCCTTGCCAACGGCAGGTTTGTGAAGCCCTTTGACAGGAAAATGGTATCACGTCTGGCGAAGAATCACCGCCTGATTGTCACCATGGAGGAAAATGTGCTCCAGGGCGGTTACGGCCTGGCGGTCACTGCATTCATACATGAGAACTATCCGGAAGTAAAGGTACTTAATATTGCCATTCCTGACGCATATGTGGAGCACGGCAATGTGTCCATATTAAGGGAAGGACTGGGAATCGACAGCGATTCCATTATCCGGACCATGAAGGCCGGCGGTTATATCGGCCGGGAGACATTGGGAATCCGCCCTGTTCTGAACAGGAAGGAAGCCTGAAACCGCGTTCACGGACAGGTGAGAGCCGGAGGGTATGGCGGCAAAAAGGATTGACAGATAGCAGATAATACAGGCGGCATTGCACCCTGAGCCGGAAGGCAGCGGGGAAATGCCGCTTCGGTATAAGGAGAACGGTAATGAAGAAAGAGCGGTTGGACGTGCTTATGGTCCAGAGAAACCTGGCGGAGTCCAGGGAAAAGGCCAAGGCCCTGATTATGTCAGGGATAGTCTATGTCAATGGACAGAAGGAAGATAAGGCGGGCACGTCCTTTGAGGAGACAGTACAGATTGAGGTCAGGGGAAGCACCCTTAAATATGTCAGCCGGGGAGGGCTTAAGCTGGAAAAGGCCATGAGCCGCTTCGGCGTTCAGCTGGCCGGCAAGGTATGTATGGACGTAGGGGCTTCCACCGGCGGATTTACGGACTGTATGCTCCAGAACGGGGCGGTGAAGGTGTATGCCGTGGACGTGGGACATGGACAGCTTGCCTGGAAGCTGCGCAATGACGACCGGGTCATCTGTATGGAGAAAACAAACATCCGGTACGTGACCCCTGAGGATATAGGGGACCGCATTGAATTTTCCAGCATTGATGTGTCATTCATATCCCTGACCAAGGTGCTGGGACCGGTAAAACAGCTTCTGACCGATAACGGTCAGGTGGTGTGCCTGATAAAGCCCCAGTTTGAGGCCGGACGGGAAAAGGTGGGAAAAAAGGGCGTTGTCAGGGAAAAGAGCGTTCATCTTGAGGTCATAGAGATGGTTTCGGATTATGCCCGGAGCATTGGTTTTGGCATACTGGGCCTGGAATTCTCTCCCATCAAGGGGCCTGAGGGAAACATAGAATATCTTCTGTACCTCCAGAACTATCCGCAGGAAGAGGCGGGGCAGGAGGAAACCGGACAGGAAGTAGCCGGACAGGAAGAAATTAAGCGGCCGGATTATGAATTGTCAGCCCGTGCCATTGTGGAACAGGCCCACGGATGTCTGGATTAAACGGCCGGCGGTTTGCACAAATGGATAAATAACGTATAAAAACGTCAGGAGCCCCATAACCATGAAACATTTTTATATTATTGCCAATCTTGACAAAGAATATGTACAGGAGGCCCAGGTGTTCATCAAGGCTTACCTGGAGGCAAAGGGAGCAGAATGCCTCCTGCACCATACACCTGAGAGAACCAGGGGGGCAGCCCACATCGACGGGACCCAGGTGCCGAAGGATACGGAGTGCGTCATAACTATCGGAGGGGACGGTACCCTCATACAGGCTGCCAGGGACCTGGCGGGCCGCAACATTCCCATGCTGGGGGTGAACAGGGGCCATCTGGGATATCTCAACCAGGTGAGCCGACAGGAAGACATTGCGCCGGTCCTGGAGTCCCTGTTAAATGAGCGTTACCAGCTGGAACGGCGGATGATGATTCACGGGACAGCGTGGCGGAAGGAAGAGACTCTTTTAAAGGATATCGCCCTCAATGAAATTGCCATTACCAGAAAGGATCCCTTAAAGGTGCTTCGCTACAGCGTCTATGTCAATGACGAGTATCTCAATGAATACGCGGCAGACGGCGTCCTGGTAGCCACGCCTACAGGCTCCACAGCCTATAATCTTTCGGCGGGAGGACCGGTCATAGCGCCGGGTGCCAGGATGATGGTGCTGACACCTATCTGCTCCCACTCCCTCAATGCCAGGAGTATTGTGCTGGCACCGGAGGACAGGGTTAGGATCAAGGTCCTTAACAGCGGTCAGGTCGTATCCTTTGACGGGGATACGTCCATGGAATTAAAGGCAGGGGACTGTATAGACATACGGTGTTCCGAGCTGCAGACAGTGATGATAAAGGTAAAGCAGATATCATTTATGCAGAACCTCAGCAACCATCTTGGAGGAATATAGACAGCAGGGTCCGCAGAACATTATAAATCAACAAGGAGGGAAGCGTCTCACATGAAGGTAGAGCGCCACAGCAAAATTGTCGAATTAATTGGAAAGTATGAGATAGAGACACAGGAGGAGCTGGCTGAAAGGCTGAATGAAGCTGGTTTCAATGTGACCCAGGCAACTGTTTCCAGGGATATCCGTGAACTGAAGCTGACCAAGATGCAGTCGGAGAGCGGCAGACAGCGCTACATGGTATTGGAGAGCCCCAGGGGGACATCTGCCATCAAATATATCCGCATCCTTAAGGACGGATACATGTCCATGGACATGGCTCAGAATATCCTGGTAATCAAGACCGTATCCGGCATGGCCATGGCTGTGGCTGCTGCCCTGGACGCCATCCAGTTCCACGAAATCGTGGGTTGTATTGCAGGTGATGATACCATCATGTGTGCCATACGCAGTGTGGACGATACCATCATTGTCATGGAGAAAATCAAGAAAATGGTGGAAGACTAACGGAAAAGGGGTGTAATATGTTACTGGAACTGCATGTAAAGAACCTGGCCCTTATTGAGAAAGCGGATGTGGAATTCGGTGAGGGCCTCAATATCCTCACCGGTGAAACCGGAGCCGGAAAATCCATTATCATCGGTTCCGTAACCATGGCCCTGGGCGGCAAGGCACCGAAAGGCAGTATACGTCCCGGGGCAGACTACGCCTATATTGAGCTTGTGTTTTCCGTTGCAGGGGAGGAAAAACGGAAGGCTCTCAGGGAGCTGGATGTGGAACCTACAGAGGACGGACTGGTAATCATATCCAGGAAGCTGACTTCTGCCAGGAGCATCAGCCGTATCAACGATGAGACAGTGACCATGGCCAGACTGAGCCAGATTACCGGCCTGCTGCTGGATATACACGGGCAGCATGAGCATCAGTCCCTGCTTTACAAATCCAAGCATCTTGAAATTCTGGACGCCTATGTCAAGGCCGCGACCCAGCCTGTTAAACAGACAATTGCAGACAGGTACCGTATATACCGTTCCCTTGAAGAAAAGCTGAGGGGGTTTGATTTGGATGCTGAAAGCCGTATCCGGGAGGCTGATTTCCTCCGGTTTGAGATAGAGGAGATAGAGGCATCGGCCCTGAAGGAAGGGGAAGAGGAGGAGCTTACTTCGGTTTACCGCCGTTATTCCCATTCCAGGCGCATTGCAGAGTGTCTGGGCGCCGCCTACGAGGCAGTGGAGGGGGAATGGCTGGCAAGGGCTTTAAAAGAGGTGGAGCAGGCGTCAGAGTACGATGAGAGCCTGGGCGGCATCCGGGACCAGCTCTATGATGCGGATTCCATACTGCGGGACGCGGGAAGAGAGATGTCTGCCTATCTGGATTCCATGGAGATGGACGAGGAAACATTCAGGAAAACCGAGGAGCGCCTGGACCTGATACATAACCTTCAGGCAAAATACGGGCCAACCGTGGAAGCTATCTGTCAGAAATTGGAACAAAAAAAGAAAAGGCTGGAAGAACTGGAAGACTATGACGCTCACAAAAAGCGTATGGAGCAGGAATTAGAAGAATGCAGGAATGGTTTGGAGAAACTCTGCACACAATTAACAGGGATACGTAAAAAGGCATCCAGGACGCTTGTAAAGAAAATCAAGCAGGGTCTGGTGGATTTGAATTTCCTGGATGTGGAATTTGACATGGAATTTGAAAAACTGGATCATTTTACCCCATCCGGATGGGACGGGGCCCAGTTCCTGATTTCAACCAATCCGGGACAGCCCATGCGCCCTCTCAAGGATGTGGCGTCAGGAGGAGAGCTTTCCAGAATTATGCTGGCCATCAAGACTGTGCTGGCGGATTCAGATGATATACCCACACTGATTTTTGACGAGATAGACACAGGTATCAGCGGGCGAACCGCCCAGAAGGTATCGGAGAAGCTCATGCTCATAGCAAAGAGCCACCAGGTCATCTGCATCACCCACCTGCCGCAGATAGCGGCCATGGCGGATTCACATTTTGAAATTGCAAAATCTGCCAGCCAGGGCAGGACCATAACCACTATCCGTCTGTTAGACAGGCAGGCTTCCGTAGAAGAACTGGCCAGGCTGTTAGGCGGCGCCAGGATTACGGAGGCAGTGCTTAAAAACGCAGGTGAAATGAAGGAATTGGCAGACAGAACAAAATAAAACAGATTGAAATTCTGAGGATGGATAATACTAAGAAAGAGGCATTGAACGTTGCTTCTTTCTTTTTTTTGTTGTGGTTCATCCCCAAATGGAGGAACTATGGCTTTGTATTGACCCATTTAACATGAATGACTATATAAGGAGGCAGGGCGATGAAGGGGAAATCAATCTTTTACCGGTGGCTGGGGCGCATTTTCTGGCTGTCCGCTGTGGCTGTTACGGGGTACACGTGGTATTACATGGACCAGGCAGTGCCGGACCGGGTGAGCATTATAGAAAATGAAGAGGAGGAATTTTCCTTTGGCCTGCCTTTAAAGGCAACCATATCCAGCGACAGCCAGGAGGTAGCCCTGTCCAATGAGAGCAATATACCGGCAGATCAGATTACCATAAGCGGCAGGGACCATTTTTCCATGTTCGGGGGAGAAAAGGGAAGCTACCAGGTAGGTCTTAAGCTGTTTGGAGTTATAAAATTAAAGGACATACAGGTGGATGTGGTGGACACCAGGTATGCCATTCCCTGCGGCTCACCCATCGGTATCTATCTGAAATCCGACGGCGTCATGGTCATCGGCACCGGGCGAATCACGGGAAGTGACGGTATGGAGGTGGAACCGGCATACGGAATACTGAAATCAGGTGACTATATCGAAGCGTTCAACGGAAAGCCCATGAACACAAAGGAGGATCTGATACGGGCTGTCAGCGAGTCAGGGGGCCAGGACTGCGTGCTCCAGGTGCGCAGGGAAGGCGAGGATGTGGATATAAGCCTGAAGCCGGTCCAGGGCGCTGACGGGCAGTACAAGCTGGGAGCATGGGTCAGGGACGATACCCAGGGTATCGGCACCATTACTTATGTGGATATGAACGGCAGGTTCGGCGCGCTGGGCCATGGAATCAGCGACAGCGATACAGGAGATTTAGTGGAATCCTCCGAGGGAGCCCTGTATTCCACGGAAATCATGGGAATAGAAAAAGGAACCATGGGAAAACCAGGACTGCTGTCCGGTGTAATTTACTACGGCCCCCAGTCCCATATGGGAGATATAGAAAAAAACACAAATGAAGGCATATTCGGCACGGTCAACCAGCAGTTTAAAAAGCAGATATCAGGAGAACCCATGGAAATCGCCTGCCGCCAGGATGTAAAGCAGGGACCGGCCTATATCCGCAGCAATATTTCCGGCGAGCTGAAGGATTACGCCATAGAGATCCAAAAGGTGGACTATAATTCCGGCCATAAGAATAAGAGTATGGTCATTAAGGTGACGGATCCGGAGCTCTTGGAGCTGACAGGAGGAATCGTGCAGGGAATGAGCGGTTCGCCTATCATACAGGATGGGAAGCTGGCCGGGGCGGTGACACATGTGTTTGTGCAGGATGCCAGCAGAGGGTATGGAATTTTGATTGAGAATATGATGGAGCATTGATATCATATAGAAGAAGCCAGGAAAGACAGTGACGTGCGCTTGTTTAAATGAAATGTCTATTCTGGCTTTTTCTATGTGGTGACAAGTTAATTGACCAGTGATCCATAGAAAACTCCTGGAAATAATTCTGACTGTCTTATCCTTTCAACTATATAAATATCATCCTGATTTTTCTGCGTCCCCACCATAAAACCACCCCCTCGGCAAATTTCGACAAATTCCTCCTCTCCCCCTCCTTCGATTTTGCCAAAGTTTTAAATATCAGGAGGAAAAATAGAGATGTTTGCGTTCTATAATCGTGCCTGTGAGAATATAATGAAATGAAACATCAACGTGCTGAAATTACAAAAATGGTGTCGAATTAAAGTAAAATAAAGGAATAAAACCAATTATTTGTTACAGAAATGTTAATCAATATAATTAATAATTGCAAAATGACACCAAAAATGATACAATTTAATCTCGACGCGTGTCTAAAATTGCGACCACGAACCGTTGCTATATGGTATGGGGACCATATATAATAAATTTCGCCAGGAGTTATATTGACGAAGGAGATGGATTTGATGTTAAGGTGGTCGAATAGCAGCTACCGATTTTTTGGCAGGTAGTTCAGCACAGGCAAACAATTTTAGGAGGTAAAAGGAAGTGGAAAAGCTGAATGTTGCGATTGTCGATGACAATCCGCTAATTCTGAATACGCTGGATGAACTGATTAACGCAGAAGACGGATTATCTGTAATTGGAAAGGCAGACAATGGCGCTGATGCCATAAACATGATTGTTGACACAACGCCGGACATTGTACTGCTGGATTTGGTAATGCCGAAAATTGACGGTATATCCGTGGTGGAAAAAGTGAAAAGCGAGCATACTTTCCTGAAAAATCCTGCATTCATTATACTTAGTGCAGTAGGTGGAGAACAGATGACAGAAGATGCCTTTAAGGCGGGCGCTAATTACTATCTGATGAAACCCTTCGACAAGGAAATCCTGGTAAACAAGATTCGTCATATTGGAAAACTGCCCAATAAACAGTCGGCAGGAAAAGTAATAACGGCTCCTTTTGAGCCGGGGGAAGAATCCCATATCACCAGGGAAGAGTACATGAAGGAGCATCTGGAGACGGACATTACAAAGATGCTTCATGAGTTGGGCATACCGGCCCACATTAAAGGATATCAGTATCTGCGGGATGCCATCGCCATGTCGGTGGAAGACCAGGAAATGATGAGCAGCGTGACGAAAATTCTCTATCCGGCCATAGCCAAACGCAACCAGACAACGGCCAGCCGGGTGGAACGAGCTATACGTCATGCCATCGAGGTGGCCTGGGGCAGAGGCAAGATGGAAACCATCGATGAAGTTTTCGGTTATACAATCAGTACCGGAAAGGGTAAGCCTACCAATTCTGAATTCATTGCGCTGATATCGGATAAAATACTCTTGGAATACAAAAAAATTTAAGACAAATTCATCAGAAACAACTTCCTAATTTCGGAAAAGTAAGGTATACTATTAGGAAAGGCATATGGAACCTGTTCGTCAGGAGAGGGAGGTTTTGATGAAGAAAATACTATTTGCAGCTTCAGAAGCAGTGCCGTTTATTAAAACAGGAGGACTGGCAGACGTAGTGGGCTCCCTGCCAAAATGCTTTGATAAAGAGTATTTTGATGTCAGGGTCATCATCCCCAAGTACCTTTGCATCAAACAGGAGTGGCGCGATAAGATGAAATATGTACACCACTTCTATATGGATTATCTGGGACAGAGCCGTTATGTCGGCATCATGCAGTATGTACATGAGGGTATAACCTTTTACTTTATTGATAATGAGAGCTATTTTAATGGCGCAAAGCCATACGGGGACTGGTACTGGGATCTGGAGAAGTTCTGCTTTTTCTGCCGGGCGGCCTTATCAGCGCTGCCTGTGATTGGATTCCAGCCCGATGTGGTACACTGCCATGACTGGCAGACAGGATTGATTCCTGTTCTTCTCAAGGATAAGTTCCGCGAGGGAGAGTTTTTCTGCAATATGAAGTCTGTAATCACCATCCACAACCTGAAGTTCCAGGGCGTGTGGGATGTAAAGACCATCAAGCGCTTTACCGAGCTGCCGGATTACTATTTCACGCCGGATAAGCTGGAGGCCTACAAGGACGGAAACCTGTTAAAAGGCGGTATCGTATTTGCAGATGCCATCACAACGGTCAGCAACACATATGCAGAGGAGATTAAGCTTCCATTTTATGGCGAGGGACTGGACGGCCTGATGCGTTCCAGGGCCGGAAGCCTCAGGGGAATTGTCAACGGCATTGACTACGATGAGTTTAATCCTGAGACAGATACGTACATTGCCCAGAACTATAATGCCAAGAATTTCCGAAAGGAAAAGATAAAGAACAAGAAGGCGCTCCAGCAGGAGTTAGGCCTTCCGGTGGACGAGAAGAAGTTCATGGTGGGCATTGTCTCCCGCCTTACGGATCAGAAGGGCTTTGACCTGATTCAGTGCGTCATGGATGAGCTGTGCAGCGATGATTTGCAGCTGGTGGTTCTGGGAACCGGTGAGGAGCGCTATGAGAACATGTTCCGCCACTATGACTGGAAGTACCATGAGAGGGTATCTGCCCAGATTTACTATTCAGAGGCCATGTCCCATAAGATTTACGCTGCCTGCGATGCGTTCCTCATGCCTTCCCTGTTTGAACCTTGCGGCCTGAGCCAGCTGATGGCTCTGCGCTACGGTACGGTTCCCATTGTAAGGGAGACAGGCGGCCTTAAGGATACTGTGGAGCCTTATAACGAATACGAGAGCCAGGGCACAGGATTCTCCTTCGCCAATTACAATGCTCACGAGATGCTGGGAAGCGTGCGCTATGCCGAGTATATCTACGGCAGCAAGCGCCGGGAGTGGAATAAAATCATCGACAGGGCCATGGCCAAGGATTATTCCTGGTGGACCTCTGCCGCCAAATACCAGGAACTTTATGACTGGCTGATTGGATATTGACAACAGACCTGTAATGTCGGATAATATGCTGATGAACTAAGAAAGGTGTGATGCCCATATGGAGCCGTCGTTGGTTTCAGAGATAACTGAAGACCGGGAATACATGGAGTGTGTAAAGGACATATTGTGCCATCCTGTATTCCAGTCCATGGACCAGTACATACAGCACGGGACTACCACATGTAAGACCCACTGTATACAGGTTTCATACCTTGGATATAAGCTGTGCAAACAGCTGGGAGGAAACTGGAGAAGCGCTGCTCGGGCAGGGCTTCTCCATGATTTGTTTTTATATGATTGGCATACTCATGCTAAGGAGACGGGCCAGTACTTTCATGGATTCACCCATCCCAAGGCAGCCCTGGTGAACGCGGACCGGTATTTCCGGCTGACCGGGGAGGAACGGATGATTATTCTGAGGCACATGTGGCCCCTGACCCTCGTACCTCCCACATCCAAGGCAGGATATGCAGTTACTTGTGCGGATAAATATTGCAGTACAGTGGAAACCACGGCCCGGTTTAAGCACTGGATTCGGATGTGCCTGTTTGCACAGCCGGCCAGACGGTAATCTTACGTTTTGCTGTAACCGTCCCGGAGCCCGTTTGAAAGGGGAAAGAATAATCCGATTATGAATGTATGGACACAGATGCTTGGCAATCAGCTTCTTATGAGTGCTGTTACAGGATGGGTGGTTGCCCAGTTCTTAAAGACTCTGATTGACTTTGCTTTGAATAAGAATTTTAACGCGGAGCGCCTGGTGGGGTCAGGCGGTATGCCCAGCTCCCACTCAGCCACGGTCTGCGGCCTGACCACAGCGGCCCTGCTTAAATACGGGGCTGGGTCCTTTGAGTTTGCCGTGTCCTTCGTGCTCTCCATGATTGTCATGTATGATGCTATCGGAGTGAGGCGTGAGACCGGTAAACAGGCCAAGCTTTTGAATTCCATCCTTTCAGAAAATCCGCTTAAGCTCAATGCGGAGGTGCTTCAGGAAAAGCTTAAGGAGTATGTGGGACACACGCCTTTGCAGGTTCTGGCAGGGGCTATATTGGGAATTGGACTGGCTTTGGCCCTGAATTCCTATTATTAATACGGCGGGGGGTATCATGTTAGACAGGAAGGACAGAAGATACCATGAATGTTTATGATTTCATCAACTGGTTTTTTATGTATAGTTTTCTTGGTTACCTGCTGGAATGTATTGTGCTGAGTGCAGAATATAAGCGGCCTGTAGTGGACCGTGGCTTTGGCCATGGCCCCTTTTGCGTCATATACGGCTTCGGCGCCCTGGGTGCCTGCATGCTGCTGCGGCCTGTTTCCGGCAGTCCCATGGAGCTCTACACGGCATCCATGGCCATGGCCACTACCATGGAACTGGTCACAGCCAATATTATGGTACGGCTGTTTGGTTCCTTCTGGTGGGACTACAGCCACAAACCCTTTAATTATAAAGGAATGGTCTGTCTGGAAAGCAGCCTTGCATGGGGACTTCTGGGTCTGTTTTTCTTTTATTTTCTGGATATAAGGGTTCGTGCCGCCGTGATCAGCCTGCCCGGCCATGTGGGGACTGTTTTGGCAGTAGGGCTTACCATGTTTTATCTGGTGGATTTCATCCACTGTTTCCGCCTGCGCATGGGCGGTATGGAAGAGGAAGATGAGCCGGCAGTGGGCCGGCTGAAGATATATTAATTGGATGAAAGGCTGCTGCAGGTGGCTGTTACCATTGGTCTACATGCAGCAGTCTTTTCGTCGTTCTGACCCGCCGGTGTTTTGTGGCGGATTGAATAAAGGAGAAAGACATGGATATGAGACATACTTGGGGAGGATATCAGGTCGTGCTGGCCTCGGCGTCTCCCAGACGGAAGGAACTGCTGGCACAGATTGGCCTGGAGTCTGAAATCAGGCCCAGCCGGATGGAGGAGGAGACCGGGGAGAAAAAGCCGGATAGGGTGGTTATGGAACTGTCCAGACAGAAGGCAGAGGATGTTGCGTCGGGATGTCCCGCGGGCACCATGGTGATTGGGGCTGATACGGTGGTTTCCGTGGGAAATGAGATACTGGGAAAGCCGGGAACCCCCATGAGGGCCTATGAGATGCTGGAGAAGATTCAGGGCAGGACCCACCAGGTATACACCGGTGTGACGGTGCTTCTGTGCCAGGGGGAGGACCGGTGCCACGGGATTACATTTGCGGAGCGCACGGATGTCCATGTGTATCCCATGACCTGCGGGGAAATGAAGGAATATGCCCAGTGCGGGGAACCCCTGGATAAGGCGGGGGCTTACGGGATTCAGGGCAGGTTTGCCGCTTATATAAAAGGAATTGAAGGGGACTACGCCAACGTGGTGGGACTGCCGGTGGGACGTCTCTATCAGGAGATAAAAAGACTTTTGGAGGACAGGGAAGATGATTAAGCTGATAGTATCGGATGTGGATGGAACGCTTGTACCAGACGGTTCTCCGGATTTGGACCCGGAAGTATTTGACATCATTCTGAAGCTTCGTGAAAAGGGAATGCAGTTTGTGGTTGCCAGTGGGCGCCCGTGGGCCAGTGTGGAAAGCGCATTTGAACCGGTTAAGAAGAAGATTTTCTATGTTGCCAATAATGGGGCGTACGTGGGATGCCATGGCAGATGCCTGTACGCCTATACGATGGAGCGTGAGCTGGCCCACCGCATCATACGCAAGGTACGGATGCATCCGGAGCTGGAGATGGTTTATGCCGGCGTGAACGGGGATTATCTGGATTCTAAGGACGACGCTCTGTGCGACTGGCTGACCAACGGCTATAAGTTTAATGTCATCCGGGTAAAGGATGTGCTGGAGCTGGAGGAGCCGTGTGTGAAGATTTCCATTTATAAGAAGGAGGGAATCGAGGCAGCCACCAGGGACATATATGATGAGTTCAAGGACCAGGCTAAGATGGCCTGCGCCGGTGATATGTGGATGGACTGCATGGCTAAGGATGTGAACAAGGGGAAGGCTGTGCGCACCATCCAGGAAAGCCTGGGCATTAAGACAGAGGAGACCATGGCCTTTGGCGATCAGCTTAACGATATAGAGATGCTGAATCAGGCTTATTACAGCTTTGCGGTAGCCAATGCCAGGGAAGAGGTGCGAAAGGCAGCCAGGTTCCAGGCGGACAGCAATGTGCGGGGCGGAGTCCTCAAGATACTGAAGGGGCTGCTGTGAGAGGAGTGTGACAGTGGACAGAAGCAGGATATACAAGGTACGGGGGAAGAGATGGAAAGGAGCCATGGGCCTGTGTCTGGCAGCTGTTCTGGCAATGGCCGTTTTGACCGGATGTTCCAGGAAAACGGCCGCTGTATCCGGAGCAAGGACAGTGGACAAGGAGTATACCAAGGGGCAGATGATGGTGATTGCCATAACGGAGCGGAACCGTTACCAGAACATATATACCAGCGAGCTCTGGTCTGTGAAGGCAGACCAGAATGGTGATACATTCGAGGACAGGCTGATGGACCAGGTGGAGCAGTTCCTGATTGAGCTGGCCACCACAAATCTGATGGCGGATGAACAGGGAATTGAACTTACGGGCCAGGAAAAGGATGCCCTTAAATCCCTGGCCCAGGAATACTACAGGAATCTGTCGGAACAGGACCGCAGGTTTATGGATGTATCCGAGGATGAGGTGTACGATTTGTACTGCGAATACTACCGTGCGGATAAGCTGGTGGCAGAGCTGACCAAAAACGAGAACCTGGAAGTCAGTGACGCGGAGGCCAAAGTCATAGGTATTCAGCAGATTGAGCTGGATTCAAGGGCTGAGGCAGAGAACGTTCTGGCCCTGGCTCAGGCGGAGAAAGCGGACTTTGGGGCTATTGCAGCCAAATATTCAAAGGACAGCCGCACAGACAGGACGCTGGAATGGCAAAAGGACATGGACGGCCTTGAAAGAGCTGCGTTTGAGCTGGAGCAGGACCAGGTCAGCGGGATTCTGGAGCAGGGCGGAAGATATTATATCCTTAAGTGTGTCAATGCCTATGACCAGGAGGCTACGGCTGCCAGAAAGAGCAGGCTGGCCCAGGAGAAGAAGACAAAGGCGTTCCTGGGAATCTATGAGCCGTATGTGAAGGAGCACACGGTAAAGCTTAAAAAGCTTCCCGGGGATGTGGTTGATTTCTCCGGCGGCGAGGGCTGTACGGCGGACAATTTTTTCCAGCTGTATCACGGATATTTCAGCAAATAGTGTTCACGCAAATACCTATATGAATATTGCCTTTGACTCAGGGTGCTGCAACAGCAATTGATGGATTTCGATGGCTTTGCAGCACCTTTTACAGGATTTATATTTTTTCATATATAATTTGGGAAAGCATAGGTTCATGGTGTGCGGGATAAATTGACGGAATTTGTAATTTGATGTAATATATTAAAGAGATGTTAAAGAAAACAGCAAATAATAATAACCAGGAGGGGATACAATGTTTGATTTAGGTAAATGTATTCTGGTCACCAACAATGACCGGGCAGCAGAAAAATGGGGAGACAAGGTAGAGCAGGTGGTTCTGGTGGAGACTTACGAGGAGGTGCTTTTAAAGACCAGGGATTTGATTCATACAAACCACAAGCTTCTGACCCATCCGCAGGCATCCAGCTTAAAGCCCAACCAGACTCCCTACAGGACCATCCTTTTATACAATGAAACCGGAAAAAGTGATGCGGGGGATATCCGTCTGATAGAGGAAGCCATAGAGGCCTTCAATAAGTGGACCGCCATTAAGAAGGTGCCTAAGTATGACGAGAAGATTGCCTACGATTACAAGACCATTGATTTGTCAATGATAGAGAATGTAATCCCTAAATTGTAGGGATAATAAGGAACCGAATGTGAGGAAGTCATGAAAAAGAATGTGGGAACATCCTACTTTAAAGATTTGAGCAGGAAGGATTATGTGGTTCAGGCCAGCAGGATCATAAAGAAGGAGGGAGTGGAGGCTATCAGCATCCGGCGTATTGCGGCAGAACTGGGATGTTCTTCTGCCAGTATGTACCGGTATTTTCAGAATCTGGATGAGCTTTTGTTTTATGCCCAGCTGGACGCGCTCAACGAGTATATCCTGGATTTGTCAAAATGTGAAAAGGAGTGGAATGATATCTGGGATGTGCATTTCGGTATATGGCGTTCCTATGCCAAAGAGGCATTTAAGAAGCCCCAGGCCTTTGAAGCTGTTTTTTACCGGAACATAAACCGGGACCTGGGAGAGGCCCTGAAGGAATACTATGAGATGTTTCCGGACGCCATCATACAGGTAAGCCCCTTCATCAAGGAGATGCTTGAGATACCCAGCTATTACCAGAGGGACTATTATATATGTAAGCTTCTGGTGGCAGAAGGCAAGATTTCTGAAGAAAATGCTAAAAAGCTGAACCATATCATATGCACCCTGTTTCTGGGATATTTTAAGTTTGTCCAGGAGCACGGCATCAGCCAGGATGAGATTCCGGAGCTGGTGAACCAGTTCATTCAGGAGAGTAAGGAAATCACACAGTGCTATGCCTATGATTTTACACCCAAATAGTGAATATACACAAAAAACATGACAAATTTATAACAAATTGACGAAAAAGTCGATTCCTACAAGAAGTAACAAAAAGTGTCAACAGTTCCATTGATTATCGCGATAACATATGTTATATTATAGACATAAGTTATCGCGATTACTAATTTAAAGTATCATTTTTGCACAAATCCCAAATTTTGTAACTGAAAGAGTACTGTCAGGATTGCCAAGTTGGATATATGGGAATATCATGGACAATCAGGCAGTAAAATATAAAGAAGTGGAGGTATTTCATATGAAGCTTGAATTGGGAAAAATCTTTATCAAAGATATCCGATTCGATGACAAGACTCACGTGAAAGACGGAGTGCTCTATGTCAACAAAGAGGAAGTTGAAAAGCTTGTGCTGGAAGACGATAAGCTGACCGGCTGCCACGTTGACATTGCAAAGCCAGGTGAGTCCGTTAGGATTACACCGGTTAAGGACGTGATTGAGCCAAGGGTTAAGGTCAGCGGCGGAGAGATTTTCCCAGGCGTGATCGGAAAGGTAAGTCCTCAGGTGGGCACCGGAAGAACACACGCGCTGGAAGGCTGCTGTGTAGTGACTGTTGGTAAAATCGTAGGATTCCAGGAGGGCGTTATCGACATGAGCGGCCCTGCTGCGGATTACTGCCCATTCTCACAGACCTATAACCTCTGCGTTGTAGTGGAGCCGGCTGACGGCCTGGAGACTCATGTATATGAGAAGGCTGCCCGTATGGCAGGCTTAAAGGTAGCGACTTATGTAGGCGAGGCAGCAAGAGAGCTGGAGCCGGATGAAATCGTTACTTATGAGACAAAGCCTATTTTCGAGCAGGCTGCCATGTATCCGGACCTTCCAAAGGTAGGCTATATCCACATGCTGCAGTCACAGGGACTTCTGCATGATACATATTACTACGGCGTGGATGCCAAGCAGTTTATCCCCACCTTTATGTATCCGACAGAAATCATGGACGGCGCTATTGTTTCCGGTAACTGTGTTGCACCATGTGACAAGGTTACCACATACCATCATTTCCACAATCCGGTTATTGAGGACTGCTATAAGCACCATGGCAAGGATATCAACTTCATGGGTGTTATCCTGACAAACGAGAACGTATTCCTGGCAGACAAAGAGCGTCATTCCGATATGGTTGCCAAGCTGTGCAACTGGATGGGATTAGACGGTGTGCTGATTACCGAGGAGGGATACGGCAATCCTGATACTGACCTGATGATGAACTGCCGTAAGGTAGAGCGCGCAGGAACCAAGGTGGTTCTGATTACCGACGAGTTCCCGGGCAAGGACGGAAAGTCCCAGTCCCTGGCTGACGTGTGCGAGGAAGCTGACGCACTGGCATCCTGCGGACAGGGTAATGCCACACTCCAGTTCCCGGCCATGGATAAGGTCATCGGAACACAGGACTTCATCGAGATGCAGATTGGCGGCTGGGACGGCTGTAAGAACCCGGACGGCAGCTTTGAGGCAGAGCTTCAGATTATCATCGCCTCCACCATTGCCAATGGTTTCAACAAGCTGGCAGCTAGAGGCTATTAATCGAAAATAAAGGAGATGGAAAGATGGCTAAATATAAAATAGTACATTATATTAACCAGTTCTTTGCCGGAATCGGCGGTGAAGAAAAAGCCGACTATACCCCTGAGCTTCGGGAAGGGGTCGTAGGACCAGGTATGGGACTTAAGGCTGCACTGGGAGAGGATTATGAAATCGTATCAACCATTATCTGCGGTGACAACTATTTCGGAGAGAATCTGGACGCTGCAACCGATACCATTATTGAGATGGTAAAGAAATGTGAGCCTGATGTATTCGTGGCAGGCCCTGCATTCAATGCCGGACGTTACGGCGTTGCCTGCGGTACTATCTGTAAGGCAGTGGAAGAGCGTCTGGGCATCCCGGTTATCACCGGTATGTATATCGAGAATCCGGGCGTGGATATGTTCCGCAAGGACCTTATCATTGTGGATACACCTAACTCCGCAGCCGGTATGCCAAAGGTACTTCCTGTTATGTCCGCTCTGATTAAGAAGATGGCGGCCGGCGAGGAAATCCTTGGACCGAAGGAAGAAGGATACATCGAGAGAGGAATCCGCGTAAACTACTTCGCTGAGAAGAGAGGTTCTGAGCGCGCCCTTGAGATGCTGGTTAAGAAGTTAAAGGGCGAGGAATACGGCACAGACCTTCCTATGCCTAAATTTGACAGAGTTGCGCCTGCTGAGCCTGTTAAGGATATCAAGCACGCAAAGATTGCAGTGGTTACCTCCGGCGGTATCGTTCCAACCGGCAACCCTGACCATATCGAGTCCTCCAACGCCACCAAGTGGGGCAAGTATGACATCACCGGTATGGACCGTCTGTCAGCGGATGAATTTACAACCATCCACGGCGGATATGACCGTCAGTTTGCTATGGCCAACCCTAATGTGGTTGTTCCGTTAGACGCATTAAGAGAACTGGAAAAAGCAGGCGAGTTCGGCGAGCTTGTGAACTATTTCTGCACTACTACCGGTACCGGAACTGCGACTGCATCTGCAGCCAAGTTCGGCAGCGAGATTGGACAGATGTTTATTGATGAGCATGTGGATGCGGTTATCCTCGTCTCTACCTGAGGTACCTGTACTCGTTGCGGTGCAACGATGGTTAAGGGTATCGAGAAATACGGCATTCCGGTAGTTCACATGGCTACTGTGGTTCCGATTTCACTGACAATAGGCGCTAACCGTATTATTCCTGGTATAGGCATTCCTTATCCTCTGGGCGATCCGCCACAGGGCGAGAAGGACAGCTACAAACTCCGCTTATCCATGGTCAGAAGAGCTCTCAAAGCACTTCAGACACCGGTTGATGGCCAGACTGTGTTTGAGAAATAATACAGAAATGACAAATCCGGCGCAGCAGGCAGCTTGCCCGCTGCGCCGGCATAAATTAGGACAGCGTTACGGCGCTGTATCAGACCATGGATAGGAGAAGGCGTATGGATAGTGATAAGAAAGTTAACTGGGGACGGGTACTTATACTTGCCGGAGCAGTCATCGCATTTACCATTGGTTCCGGGTTTGCAACAGGACAGGAGATTATTCAGTATTATACTGCATACGGGGTGCAGGGAATTTTTACGGTGTTACTGTTTGCGGTCTGCTTCATCTACTACAATTACAACTTTGCCAAGGCCGGAGCAGAGGAGCACTTTGAAAAAGGAAATGACGTATATAAGTTTTACTGCGGTAAATACGTTGGGACCTTCATGGATTATTATTCTACTATATTTTGTTACATGTCATTTTTCGTTATGGTTGGAGGTGCTGCCTCTACACTGAACCAGCAGTATGGCCTTCCTTCCTGGGTAGGCGGCGTGGTTCTGACAGCACTGGCAATCCTTACCGTGGTAGGGGGACTTAATTCACTGGTTGACAAGATCGGTGTGGTTGGCCCGGCTATCGTTGTACTCTGTATCGGTATCGGCGTGGTTACCCTGTTCAGGGATGCCGGAAATGTAGGCGCCGGACTGGAAGTTATCCGCACAGGTGCATTTGCCGAGGCAGGCAGCGAGACAATCAAGAACGCAGGACCTAACTGGGTGATATCCGCCCTGTCCTATGCGGGATTCGTGCTTCTGTGGTTTGCCAGTTTCACGGCAGCGCTTGGAGCCAATAATAAAAAGAAAGACGTGGAGTATGGCATCTACGGCGGAACCATCGCTGTATGTGTTGCCATTGTCCTTATCATGCTGGCACAGGTTGCCAATATTAATACAGCAGGTCTGGGAAATACAGGCATCTTCGTATGGAATGCAGACATCCCCAACCTGATCCTGGCAGAACGCATCTGGAAGCCCTTTGCATCCTTCTTTGCAATCGTGGTGTTTGCCGGTATTTATACAACAGCAGTGCCGCTTCTGTATAATCCATGCGGCAGGTTCGCAAAAGAGGGAACCAGCCAGTTTAAGCTTCTTACAGTTGCACTGGGTATAATTGGACTGATTGTGGGACTCTTCCTTCCTTTCAGGGTCCTGGTTAACATCATCTACGTGCTCAACGGATATGTGGGCGCAGTACTGATACTGTTCATGTTATGGAAAAATATTAAGGATGTATTTTTAAAGAAGAAATAGGATGAGAATCTATATTGTGGACTGCGACAGGAATTCGCGGACAGAACTGAAAACCATGATTGAAGATGGCGGTATGGGAACTGTTGCCGGCATTGCATCCAGATGGGAGGAAGCCTATCTGGAGCTCCAGGAGATGTGCCCGGATATGATTCTGGCAGACCTTACCCTTTCCGCACCCAAAACCATTGCTTACATACAGAAAATCAGGGAGGTACTGCCCCAGACATCGGTTGTTATCCTTTCGCATGTCAATGATATGGATATTATCAGAATGGCTTATGAAAAAGGCGCTGAGCTTTTGATACATAAACCGTTCAATGAGATAGAAGTGAGAAACGTGCTGCACAATATGGAGATGTCCAGGGCCATGCAGTGGCTGATTGTCAAGGCCAGGAATGATTTTTTTGCAGGGGCATTTTCATGGGAAGCAAATGTGCAGGTACGAAAGATGCAGCCTGAGGAACCGGAAACGGATTATAACCAGTCCATACGGCGCTTAAAGAGTATCTTACAGGAAATAGGTATACTCAGCGAGGCGGGAAGCAAGGATATTATACGAATTGTCCGCTATCTGATTGAGGAGGACCTGGACATAAGAGACATCACGGTACGTGAGCTGTGCAGCAGGATGGGACAGAATTCCAAGAGTGTGGAGCAGCGCATACGGCGCGCGGCCTCTGTGGGCATGGCGAATCTGGCATACAGAGGAATGGATGATTATGCAGATCCTGTGTTTAATGAGTATGGAGCCAGGCTTTACAGTCTGGAACAGATTAAACGGGAAATGAGCTATATCAGAGGAAAGAGCGACGGACACGGCAACGTGAGGGTCAGAAAATTCCTTAGCGGCCTGCTGGTCTGCTGTAAGGATATTTAGAAATGTACTAAATGTAGCAGAGTGGAAGGGGGCAGGCTGTCCGCTCCCGGTTTGTAAAGCTGGGATAAGAGGTCTGCCTCCTTTTTGTGAAAAAAATGTCAAATCACCATCACCGGATGGGCGGATGGTCCGTCCACATGTCCGATAACAGCCGGGGACTGGCAGGCTTTCTGAAGCGCTTCCATGATACGTCCTGCTTCCTGGGATGCCACACTGTACAGGAGGCCGCCGGATGTCTGGGGATCGAAGAGAAGGTCGTGCACATGGGACGGAAGGTCTTTTGGCAGTGCCACCTTATCCTTCAGGTGATTCATGTTCTGATATGCCACTGCGGGCACAAGCCCCATGGACGCATAGCTGTCCGCACCCGGGAGCAGAGGGACGCGGCGGCTGTCTATGATTACAGTAAGTCCGGATTCCCCGCACATCTCGTAGCTGTGGCCCAGCAGTGAGAAGCCGGTCACATCGGTGCAGGCATGGACCCCGTCCAGGTTTCGTACCGCATCGGCTGCATACTTATTCAGCGCAGCCATGCAGTCAACCATGGCCTTATGTTCTGAGTCAGATAAAAGGCCGCCCCTGTCCGCATTGGTCAGAACGCCGGTGCCCAGAGGTTTGGTGAGAATCAGAACATCGCCCTTTTGAATGGAATTATTGCGCAGGATGCGGTCCGGATGGACCACGCCGGAGACGCACAGGCCATATTTGGGGATGTCATCCTTGATGGTATGTCCGCCCACTACAATGGCCTCAGCTTCAGCCACCTTGTCATAGCCGCCCCGGAGGATAGCCTGGACCGTTTCAAAGGGCAGGTGCTCAGGGAACATGAGAATGTTCATGCACAGTCTGGCTTCCCCGCCCATGGCCCATACGTCGGACAGTGAGTTGGCAGCGGCAATCTGGCCGTACTCATAGGCATCATCCACAGCCGGCGGAAAGATGTCCACGGTCTGTATCAGGGCAAGCTCAGGGGTAAGCTGATAGACGGCCGCATCGTCGGAGGTGTCATATCCAACCAGAAGCCGGTCGTCGTGAAAGGTTGGTAAACCGCGCAGAACCTGCGCGAGGGTATCAGGCCCTATCTTGGACGCTCAGCCGCCGCAGGAACCTGTTAACTCAGTCAGTTTAATATCGCTCATCAGTGATACTCCTTATCATTCGATGAAAATTTTATTAGCTACTAACTTAATATATTATCTGTTTTCCAGGGTTTGTCAAGGACAAACACGGTGAAAAGCCCGGTTTTTGGAAATGGATATAAAGAAACTATTTAACCATAAGTTATCGCGATTACATTTAGGAGGTTAAAAATGATTGATTTGACCAAGGAAAATTTTGAGGAAGAGGTATTAAAGGCCCAGGGCTATGTACTGGTAGACTTTTACGGGGACGGCTGTGTTCCCTGTGCAGCCCTTATGCCCCATATCCATAAGTTTGAGGAGGTGTACGGAACAACTGTAAAATTCTGTTCCCTGAACACCACAAAGGCCAGACGGCTTGCCATTGCCCAGAAGGTGCTGGGACTGCCTGTGATTGCCATATATAAGGATGGGGAAATGATTGATTCCAGGGTAAAGGATGACGCCACCCCGGAGGGCTGCGAGGAAATGATCAGGAAATATGCCTGATGCCAGGGCATGGCCGATAGGCCGGATACAAATGATGCATAACCGCAGACGCGGCTGATGTATAAAAACAGCGCTTTTAAGCGCAATAAAGAAAAGGAGGAACAATGTATGGCTATACTGAAAGACAAGTATGCTATCATCATCGGTGACCGCGACGGCGTACCCGGACCAGCCATCGAAGAGTGTGCCAAGACAGCAGGCGCAAAGATAGCCTACTCTTCCACAGAGTGCTTTGTCTGAACGTCCGCAGGTGCCATGGATCTGGAAAACCAGAAGAGGGTTTTAAACATAAGTGAGGAGCACGGCCCGGAGAACGTAGTAGTTCTTCTGGGAGCTGCTGAAGCAGAGGCCGCAGGCCTTGCAGCAGAAACCGTTACAGCCGGCGATCCAACTTATGCAGGTCCTTTGGCAGGAGTCCAGTTGGGACTAAGTGTATATCATATCTGTGAGGATGAAGTGAAGGCTGAGACAGATCCAGCTGTTTATGAGGAACAGGTGGGAATGATGGAAATGGTTATGGATGTTCCGGCCATCCATGAAGAGATGGAAGGAATCCGTAAGGAGTATTGTAAGTACTAGAGGTTAGGCTAATGCACCCCAATGCATATAGTTAGGCTAATGCACCCCAATGCAGGGAGAGCCGGCAGTCCTTTGTGGCTGCCGGCTCTTCTGTTACATGGATTATTCTGCATAGGGTAAATCCACGACTGTGTGCGGATGTCCAAGGGCCGGGAGAATTTTATCCATTAAATCCCGGGTTGTGAACTTTAAGCTGGAGGTGTTGATGCAGGGATGGCAGGCGAAATACTCACCTTCCAGTATGTCCTTGTCAATCAGCAGCCTGACGCGTTTTTCCCTGTCATTCATAAGCCCCATGACAGACACGGATCCGGGTTTGATGTCAAGGAAAGACTCCATGAATTCTGCCTCCCCAAAGGACAGGCGGGCGCTTCCAATCTGCTTGGACAGGACAGCTGTCTTGAACTTTTTATTGCCTGGCATGAGCAGCAGGTAAAAGTCGGTCTTTTGGGCATTGCGGAGGAAAAGATTCTTGCAGATTTCCGTGCCCAGAAGCTGGTCTACCTCGCGGCAGGCTTCAATGGTTGGAAGGGCGTCGTGGTCCACACGGACAAAGGGGACCTGAAGGGAATCCAGCAAATCATAGGTGCGGATTTCTTTATCCTCACGGCCGGATGTGTCGGCGGGACGGCCCTCATAAAGGGTGTGGTCAATATGGTATGCGGGAATAGACTCCCCGGTATCGTTAAGATTTGTCATTTCTATACCTCTGTTTTATTGTTGGTGTGTTGGATGTGAATGCGATTAAAACATTTCAATTATAACAAATGGGACACGTAATGTCCATAGGCGGGACGACTGATTATGAAGACCTGATTATGAAGATGCACGGCATAAGGAAAAAATATGGACAGAGCTGTATTTTACAGGCCTTTACAGGGTTTTATGGGGATATTGAAGCATCTGTATTGCATCGGCAGATAATATCTGATATAATAGGGAGCAGTTGAATGTGAACGCGATAACATTAAGGGGACTTATGTCCAAATTATAAATATGAAGGAGGTATTTCAGATGAATATTCTTAGTACTGACAAGGCGCCAGGTGCCATTGGGCCTTATTCCCAGGGATATGAGGTAAACGGGGTTGTTTATACGTCAGGACAGATTCCGGTGGACCCGACAGACGGAACCGTGGCAGAGGGAATCGCTGCTCAGGCTGAGCAGAGCTGCAGGAATGTGGGAGCAATCCTGGAGGCAGCCGGCACCGGATTTGACAAGGTGTTTAAGACCACTTGCTTCCTGGCTGATATGAATGATTTTGGTACATTTAATGAGGTGTACGCAACGTATTTCGTATCCAAGCCAGCCAGAAGCTGCGTGGCAGTCAAGACTCTTCCAAAGGGTGTGCTCTGCGAGATCGAGGCAATTGCTGTAAAATAATATAGAGGGAAGCAGTAACGTTCAGGGCTTCTGCCATGTAAGCGGATTGTGTAAGGCCGCCGGATATTTTCCGGCGGCCTTAACTTTCCAGTGAACATTTTCCTGATTGTTATACAGCTGTGCGGAAATTAGTGCTGTCTCCCAGACGGACAACGGTCAGGGAGGCATCCTCAAAGGTGTATCCGGCATCGCTGGTTACAACCTCCAGAGTACCAGCGCCCGTTACCGGGAATGGTGCATTCATGGAAAGGGTTACTTCTTCATTGGAAGCAGTGAAGGTGTGGCGAGCCACTGCTCCGGTTATGGGAACTCCGTTCAGTGTGAGCTGGACCGTGAGCGTAGAGGGGATGGTGGTCCCTGCATCTATCAGGACTGTACCGGTAAAGAAGGCCTGATAGATGCCGGGCTGGTTAATCTGCACATCAGGAGAACCAGCAGTATGGGTAATGGCAGTTCCAGATACCAGCGGAGTTTCATTAAAAATCAGTGCCCCGTTAGCCGAAGTGGGCTGAGGGGTTGTATCCACTGTTGCCAGGACTTCTGGAGCCCCGCCGCCTCCGGGTTCCCCGCGGGGAATGACGAAATCAAAGACTGCATCTTCTGAGGTGCCGGAATTGGTTACAGATGCCTCGGTACCGGGGTCGCCTGTGGTTACGCTTCCGATGGTGATGGTGGCTGCGGCGCCCGTGGGTCCGGTTTCTCCGGTAGGCCCGACAGGTCCTTCTGCCCCCGTATCGCCGGTAGCGCCGGTGGGTCCGGCAGGTCCTTCTGCACCTGTATCACCGGTAGCGCCCGTGGCTCCAGCAGGTCCGGCAGCGCCCGTGGCGCCGGTAGGACCGGTAGCGCCGATAGCTCCGGCAGGCCCTTCTGCCCCCGTATTACCGGTAGCGCCAGTGGCTCCGGCAGGTCCGGCAGCACCTGTGGCGCCGGTAGCGCCGGTAGGCCCGGCAGGTCCTTCTGCCCCCGTATTACCGGTAGCGCCAGTGGCTCCGGCAGGTCCGGCAGCGCCTGTGGCTCCGGTAGCGCCGGTAGCTCCGGTAGCGCCAGCGGCTCCGGCTGCCCCAGTTGCTCCTGTTGCACCCTGGGGGCCGGCAGGTCCTGTGGCTCCGCGGGGAATGGTGAAATCCAGTACATGGTTAGGACCGCCGGTTACATCTGTGACGCTGGCAGCAGTACCAGGTTCACTTGTTGTGGTATTGCGTATGGTTATGGTCTGTGCTTCTCCGGTAGCTCCTGTGGCTCCGGTAGCTCCTGTGGCTCCCGCAGCGCCCGTGGCTCCGGTAGCGCCCGTGGCTCCGGTAGCTCCGGTAGCGCCGGCAGCCCCAGTGGCTCCGGCAGGCCCCTGCGGTCCCGTAGCCCCAGTGGCTCCGGCAGGTCCCTGGGGGCCGGTAGGACCGGTAACACCTGCGATACCTTGTGCGCCAGTGGCGCCAGTGGTTCCTGTAGCGCCTGTAATCCCCCGGGCTCCCGTAGCTCCGGCAGGTCCGGCAGCACCTGTAGCGCCGGTAGCGCCGGTGGCTCCCCGCGGAAGGTAGAAGTCCAGAATGTGGTCAGGGGAACCGGTTATATCTACTACTGCGGCCGGAGTTTCGGGTTCACTTGTGACAGTGTTGCGTATAGTTATCGTTTCAGCAGCACCTGTAGTTCCGGTAACGCCACGGGGGCCGGTAGGACCGGGTATGCCTTGTGGGCCCTGAGGACCAGTTGGTCCTGCAGTACCGGTAGCGCCGGTTATTCCGGGAATCCCTTGAGGCCCGGTCGGGCCAGTGGGTCCGGTGGGACCTACGTAACCCTGTGGCCCCATGGCGCCGGTTGGGCCTGCTGGGCCAGGTGCGCCGGGGCACCCTCTGGGGCCCATTGGTCCCTGAGGCCCCATGGGTCCGGTCGGGCCGGTGGGACCGGACGGTGGGCAGCAGCTGGATGGCGGGCATGGATTGCACGGATCACACCAGCATCTGCTCCTGCCATTGCCGCTGTTATTGGGGCGGAAGGGGGCAGAGGATGTTTCATAGTTGGACGGCTGCGGATTTATATTATCTGAATAGTCATAATACATGGTAGTCTCTCCTTTTTGTTATAATGAATGGTGCAGGTCCGGAAAGATAAGACACGGGTGGGTAATTGCGGCAGAAAAGCCTGCCGCTTTATTTCTGTATCCCCCATATCCTGGGACCTGAAGTTATGGCATTATGCCAGGTGTATGACATTAAGTGAAGCCCCTGTTCCGGCCTGAAGGACGACGGTCCCGGCAGAACGAAGAGTTGAAGTTCCGGTGTGCCTCCGGCAGTAAAGGTGTTGAATCAGAGGCCTGAGAATTGGCCTGCAGCAACAGCCGGGGCACCAATGATGCCTGCCATGGGAGTGTCCATCCGGAAAAATACGTCAGAACATGGGCAGGGCAGCTGCTGCGTTAATATTATAGGTTATAAGGTAAGTGCCGGTTACGTGAGCCGTAAAAACGGTATTGGCAGTCATAATATTATTTAAATATGGTTAAATCCTGATAAGGGGCAGACAGCCTTCATCGTACCCGGCAGATGCTTTTGTCTGACACCTGACTTTTGCTGCGTTAAGTTGTTTTTATCTGTACTGTTTGACATATTATGCCTAAATATAATTAAGCTATTTTCACAATATTAAGCGATGCGCCAGTACCGGCTTGTAATGAAACCGGACCATTTACGCCATATAATTGTAATGCCAATATGTCACCTGCAGTTAAAGGCTGCATAAATGTCACACTATATTCATTTGAAGATGCGGAAGAAGTATTAATCGAATTCGTTATTGGTGTGCCATTTAATGTTATTTTTGATGACATTGGTAATCCAGAGGTCATTTTGATATCATAGGAAATTAAATAAGTCCCTGTTTGAGCGACTGCAAATTCTGTATTTGCAGCATCTGCCGTAAATCCATCCATATAGGGCTGAACTGGCAGAGGAATATCAGTTCCATCTGTTGTTACAGAAAGGGTACTTGCTGAAGTATTAAGTGCTGACATTGCGCCGGAGATTTGAGACGTTCCCGTTGGTCCGGTGGCTCCGGCAGGTCCGGTTGCCCCCGTCGGTCCGGTAACACCCGCAGCCCCGGCAGGCCCTTGGGCCCCTGTGGCTCCAGTAGCTCCAGTAGTTTCGGCCGGCCCCTGATTTCCCGCAGCCCCGGTGGCGCCTGTAATTCCGGTCGGTCCCTGGGGGCCAGAAGCTCCCATAGCACCAGCGGGGATAATGGTCACTCCTTATTGTTTTAATGGATAGACAGGTCCTGAACCGGAATCTGCTTTCCGGAATCTGTTTTAAAGCGTGTCTTAAAATTCATTCCAGCCGCCTGGCCTGGGAGTACACCAGAGGTACCTCAGCCGGGACAAAGCACGCCCCACTTGCGGTATATTTGGCCCTGATTTACTTGATATGACACATCATATCGCATTCATCAGGGCCAAATCTCCCATAAGGCGGAACGAGGAAGTGCCGGAACGTATTCTGTGTTGTGCCGGCCGGCTCAGATTAAGCGAAGCTTCTGTGCCGGCCTGGGAGACAGTGGTTCCCAGAAGTCCCAAGAGCTGCAGAGCCAGTGTGTTTCCGTCCGACTGGACTAGGGGCGGTGACTACCGGCCGGCAGCTCCTGTGGTTCCGGCAGGTCCTTATGCTCCAGTTGGTCCCATTGGGATAGCCGGGCCGTACATAACGGGAAAATTGTTATGCCCCATAAATCCTCTCAATGAGAATAAAACAAAATATACGATAATCACATCAATTTGCACTGTTTAAAACACAAAGGTGTTTTAAACAATTATCAGCTAAGCTGCTTTACTGTCAATGTTGCATTTGTTCCTGTTGATAAAGTTAATGTTACGGCCAGTGCAGAAGACAAAGCCATATCTATTACATCTCCAGCAGTTAAATTGAAAATAACGCTGCCTTCAAATAAACTTTCAACACCAAGTGATAAGGTTCTTGTACTGGTGGTTGATGCAATAGGAACACTATTACGGCGTATAGCTAAAGTTAATGCCACTGCCACTGATGCTGTTGATACTAACTTCCAGTTAATCTCATATATACCGGTATTAGCTACGGTAATAGCATTGGCTGCCACGGTTGTATTTAATAATGGCATGGTATTATTAAAAGCTACTTGTTGCGTAGATGCAATACCGATAGATATTGGCGTTGTGGTTGTTCTATACATTCCGCCATATGCGGCAATCCCGCCAGCTGCGCCTGTAGGACCGGTGGCACCAGTTGGTCCGGTGGTCCCGGCTAAGCCGGTGGCGCCGGTTGCCCCTGCGGTTCCGGCCGGCCCGGTTATGCCAGTTGGCCCGGTTATGCCAGTTGGCCCGGTAGCTCCAGTTGCGCCGGTGGCGCCGGTTGCCCCGGTAGCTCCGGTGGGCCCGGTTACTCCGGTTGGTCCGGTTACTCCTGCGATACCCTGAGGCCCGGTAACGCCGGTGGCTCCCTGAGGTCCCTGTGGCCCCTGGATGCCCTGGACTCCCTGAGGTCCTGTTGGCCCGGTCGGCCCGATGGGTCCGGTAGCTCCGGTCAGTCCCTGAGGCCCTGCGGCTCCGGTGCTGCCCTGAGGTCCCTGTGGCCCCTGAGGTCCCTGTGGCCCTTGAGGTCCGGCAGGTCCGGTAGCTCCCTGTGGTCCCTGGATGCCCTGAGGTCCGGCAGGTCCGGTAACTCCCTGAGGCCCCTGTGGTCCCTGGCTTCCGGTGGCGCCAGTGTTGCCGGCTATGCCCTGTGGTCCGGGAAGTCCCATTGGTCCCTGGGGTCCCTGAGGCCCTGTCTCACCGGTGAATCCTCTGGGTCCCATTGGCCCGGTCGGCCCGGTGGGGCCTACATAGCCCTGAGGCCCCATGGCACCAGTTGGTCCGGTAGGGCCCTGTGCTCCGGGGCATCCTCTGGGTCCCATTGGACCCTGAGCGCCTGTTGGTCCGGCTGGCCCCTGTGGTCCTCTGGGTCCCGGGCAGCAGCCCGGGAACCCGCCGCCTGGAAAATTGCCGCCTGGAAACCCGCCGTTACCTGGGCATCTGTTATCTGTCTGGGCTGTGCTGTCGCTGTCCTGGCAATCATCTTCCGGGTATCTTCCGGAACCTGGGAAACCATAGTCGCCGTGGCAGCTGCCATTACCTGGAAAACCGTTGTTTCCGGGGTATCCGCAAGGTCTGCGTTGTTCTATATTATCATTTCGATTCATTCCGTTGGGAAAATTAAAATACATAATTACCTCTCCTTATTTTATTGTGCGGAAGGCTGCCCTTCCGCCGGACGTTTCAGTATGTGTTCAAAGTAGGTCTGGTTCTGCCTGACAGATGGGTGTTCAGGTTTCAGCTTTTGTGACTTCAAGTGATAATGCCATGCTCTTCGGTGGTCGCCCAGACGGTCATAGCATACACACAGCTGAATAGCAGGCAGGAAGCCGTAACAGTCCTTTCGGACAAAAGCGCCTGTCTGTTCCGCGGGCCGGGAGGATAATGCCTGGGTATACCAATAAGCAGCCTCCCTGTATTTTTCCTCCTTCATTTTCATCCGTCCCAGTTCACAGCAGGCTTCACCGCGGGGGCTGTCATATAAGAAGCTTTTTAAAAGTGCCTCCACGGCCTTTTCCGTATGTCCCAGATGCTCCTGGCACAGAGCCAGATGGAGGCAGGCGTCTATCTTGTTTTCCACCCATCCATCCGGTTCCTGCAGGAATGCCCTGAACACCCGTACCGCATCTTCATAGCGTTCATGGTAATAGAGCTCCCTGGCGTAGTAGAACTGGTGTCTGGGTTCCAGAGGTTCTCCCTGGTTCAGCATGGTTTCGTATATCCGAAGATTGCGGTCCTTATCCCCGGCGCCCTCCTTCCGGTGCTGAATCTCAATATCGGTGTATAGGATATTGCCGGCAGGGGGGACGGCTTCATGCACCCGGCCCTGCCACCGGAACCCCTTGTGGTTTTTTAAGATACGCTCCCTGTAATAGGAAAAGGAGGTTCTCCCGTTTTCGTCAAAACCAGTGAGATATTTCATCATCACCACATCCACAGAGGGGTCCAGGGTTTCCTTCAATTTCTTTAGGCGGGCAGCCTGTTCAGGCTCCATCACATCGTCCGCGTCCATCCACATCCAGTAGTCCGATACCGCCTTCTGGCAGGCGGCATTCCTGGCAGCGGCAAAATCATCCGTCCATGGGAAATCGTAGACCTCATCCGTATAGCGGGCTGCGATTTCTTTTGTCCGGTCCGTGGAGCCGGTATCCATAATTACAATCTGATCCGCCACAGTGGACATGGTCCTTAGGAGCCGTTCCAGAACAGCCTCCTCATTTTTTACAATCATACAAAGACTAATGGTTATCAAAAGCAATCCCCCTGTATATCTGTTTCATTATAGGCCGGATGTCCATTAACTCCCCGGCATACTATACTATATGAAAATGGAACAAGTTTGGTGTGCCGGAGGATGACAGAAGCCGGTGATATGTGCTATAATAGGAAAACAGACGCAAGCGGGAAGGAGGAGGTTCAAATGAGGAAAAGAGGAGCATATGCCGCGCTGGCAGGTGCGGCTCTGTTTATGGCCTGCACCCTGTCCTTTACATCCTTTGCAAAAGAGGAAAGGACACCGGTGGGGAAAATTAAACTGAATTTCACATCGGATATCCAGGCAGGAGAAATAGGCGGAAACGTGGACGTGAGCCTGGAGGATGGGGAGTGTTCCATTGAGAGCGTGGATATTGTCAATGAGGGTGACAACTGGGTAGGCGGGGATAAACCCAAAGTGGAGATATGGCTTTCCGCTGACAGTGATTATTATTTTAAGAAATCGGGAAAGAGCGCGTTTTCATTTTCCGGCGATACGGTCAAGTATGTATCCAGTTCCACTAAGAATGATAAGGAAGAGATGGTCCTGGTGGTAAGGCTGGATAAGCTGGACGAGGATGACGAGGATCTGGATGTAAGCGGTCTGATGTGGGATGAAGATAACGGGGTGGCCCACTGGGACGATATGAGCCTGGCAAAGAATTATAAGGTCCGACTGTGCCGCAGGGGAGGCAATTCCTATGAGGACGGCATCGGAGCCACCTATACGGTAAAGGAAAACAGCTATGATTTTTCCGGCAAGTTTCCAAAGGCAGGCACCTACTATTTTAAAGTCAGGGCCATGGATTCCAGGAACAATGCAGGTGAATGGCAGGAATCCCCCTATATTGAGATTACAGAGGAAGACCTGACCAGGGTGAACGGCCAGTGGCTCAGAGATGACCGGGGCTGGTGGTACCAGAAGGGAGACGGAACTTACACGTCAAACGGCTGGCAGTATATCAACTACAAGTGGTATTTCTTTGACCAGGAGGGATATATGAAGACCGGCTGGATATCCTGGGGGGATAAGCTGTATTATTGTGATCCGTCGGGAGCCATGCTGGTATCTGCGGTCACACCGGATGGATTTACCGTGGGAGCGGACGGGGCCAGGATAAATTAGAAATGGATAAGCCTGCTGAAATGACTGATTTCCATACATATAATGTTAAAAAATGGCTATCCTTATATCAATGATAAGATTGATATGAGGAGGTCATTTTTTTATGGTAAACGAACTGGAGATAGAGGCGGTAACAGGCAGAGAGATACTGGATTCCAGAGGGAATCCTACGGTGGAGGTGGAGGTGTGCCTGACAGGAGGCGCCACAGGCAGGGCGGCTGTTCCCTCCGGTGCATCCACCGGAAAATTCGAGGCCGTGGAACTTCGGGACGGCGGGAATCGGTACAACGGACTGGGAGTCCGGGGAGCTGTGGAACATGTGAATACTGTTCTCAGTGAGGCAGTTCTCTTTGAAAGCGCATTGGACCAGAGGCACATCGACCGTCTGCTTCTGGAGGCGGACGGAACAGAGAATAAGGGAAAGCTGGGGGCCAATGCCATTCTGGGCGTGTCCATGGCCGTGGCCAGGGCTGCCGCCAATGGGCTTAGGATGCCTCTTTACAGGTATCTGGGAGGAATCCATGCATCTGACCTTCCCATTCCCATGATGAACATTCTAAACGGAGGAAAACACGCGGACAATACAGTGGATTTGCAGGAATTCATGATTATGCCGTTCGGGGCCTGCTGTTTTGCGGAGCGTCTGAGGATGTGCGCGGAGGTCTATCACACATTAAAGAAGCTTCTTAAAGAAGAAGGCTACAGCACAGGAGTAGGGGATGAGGGCGGATTTGCGCCGGACCTTAAGGACTCTGAGGCCGTGCTTGAATTTCTGGTGAGAGCCATGGAAAAGAGCGGCCTGAAGCCGGGTGCCGATATGAAGATTGCCATTGACGCTGCGTCCAGTGAGCTTTACGACGAAGCCAGCGGCATGTACCTGTTTCCGGGAGAAAGCCGTATGGCGGGAAAGGAAATCCGGCGCAGTGCACAGGAGATGGTGGATTACTACCGCCGTCTTGTGGATGCGTTTCCCATCTGTTCCATAGAGGACGGACTTCAGGAAGAGGACTGGGAGGGCTGGAAAATGCTGACCAAGGAACTGGGAGGACGTATTCAGCTGGTAGGAGATGATTTATTCGTCACCAATACGAAACGGCTGTCAAAGGGCATTGAGCTGGGAGCAGGAAACGCCATTCTGGTGAAGGTGAATCAGATAGGTACGCTGTCTGAAAGCTTTGAGGCTATCGAAATGGCTAAGAGGGCCGGATTCGGCACCATTATATCCCACCGTTCCGGTGAGACGGAGGATTCCATCATTGCGGATATTGCAGTGGCTGTCAATGCAGGACAAATTAAGACCGGCGCTCCCTGCCGTTCTGACCGCGTGGCCAAATACAATCAGCTGCTGCGTATTGAGGAAAACCTGGAAGGTTAAAAGGTGATTGGAAAACGCATTTATGCTGTCTTCGCACTTCACAGGGACCTGCAATGACAGGAGATGCAGCGTAGGAGATGCAGTGCAGGAGATGCAGTGCAGGAGATGCAGTGCGGGAGATGCAGTGCGGGAGATACGGTGCGGGAGATGCAGTGCGGGAGATACGGTGCAAAAGATGGGAAAGGGGATGCTTCCGGGCGGTAATTCGTCCGGAAAATCCTTTCCCCGTCCCATTTAAATCTTGACAACCGGAAAAAGCAGGGTATGATGTAAGAAGATGCATTATTGCATTAAAAAGGGGAAAAATAAGGAGAGAGACATGAGAGAATTACTATTTATGGAACCTGTTTTCAAGGAGGCCATCTGGGGAGGAACACGTCTTAAAGATGTGTTTGGTTACGATATCCCAAGCAGCCGCACAGGTGAGTGCTGGGCCATCAGCGCGCATAAGAACGGGGATTGCCGTATTGCAGGCGGAACATGGAAAGGACAGAGCTTAAGCTCCCTGTGGGAGAGCCACCCTGAGTGGTTTGGGGCTGCGGCAGGCTGTCATAAGGAATTTCCATTGCTGGTAAAGATTATTGATGCCAGGAACGACTTAAGCATACAGGTTCATCCGGATAATGCCTACGCCGGGGAGCATGAAAACGGATCTCTGGGCAAGACAGAATGCTGGTATATCCTGGACTGCGATCCGGATGCCACCATTGTGATTGGGCACCATGCAGGTAATAAGGATGAAGTAAAGCAGATGATAGAGGAAAAACGCTGGAAGGATTTCATACGGGAAATTCCTGTCAGTAAGGGAGACTTTTTCCAGATTAATCCCGGATGCGTCCATGCCATAAAGGGCGGCACCCTGGTGTTGGAGACCCAGCAGAGCAGTGATATTACATACCGCGTTTATGACTACGACAGGCTGTCCGGCGGGAAGCCCAGGCAGCTCCATATAAAGGAGAGCATTGATGTGATAGAAGCGCCTTTTAAGGAGGACCAAAATGCAATGCCGGCAGTTGTGAAGGAGACGGACAGCGGTAGAAAAGAACATCTTGTGACCTGCGCTTACTATACTGTGGACAAGATAGATATGACAGGCTGCTGGACGGAGAATTATGGGGACAGCTTTGCCAATGTGAGTATTCTGGACGGAGAGGGAAGTGTAAACGGCATCCCGGTATCAAAGGGACAGCATTTTATTGTGCCTGCCGGATTCGGGGATGTTATCTTTAAGGGCAGCCTTTCCATGATTTGTTCCCAGGCGGTTTAAATGCGATGCCTGAATGAAGCTCCTGCAATGTCTTACCTATAAAAATATAGGAAAACAGGTTGTGTTTTAGGACAAAGTATGGTAAAATATTTTTTGTTTGACTATAAGAAAATGGAGAGGTGCAGGCGGATGTCAGTAATACATGTTATTTTGTCAATCATATATGTAATTCTTGGTGTTGCAATATCAGTGGTTATCCTGATGCAGGAAGGTAAGTCCAACGGACTGGGGAGCGCAATTGGCGGAATCTCCACAGACAGTTACTGGAGTAAGAACAGAGGCCGTTCCATGGAAGGTGCGCTGGAGCACTTTACCAGGTATGGAGCCATTGCATTCATGCTCATTACCATTGCCCTGAACGTGATACTTAAGGTCATGGGGTAATTAAGATAACAGAAGGATAAGTGACGAAAACACCCTTGTATTCATATAAGGGTGTTTTATTTCATTCAGGCGGGTTTTGACCTGTTTTCGGACAGGCAGGACATTTATAAGAAAGAGGTTATATGGAAAAAGAAATATTGGAACAGAAGGCAAAGATGCTGGAAGAGGTGATGAACGACAAGTCCTACGTGCCCATGAAGGCAAAGGAACTGGCCATGCTTTTAGGCATTCCAAAATCACAGAGAGATGAACTGACACAGGTATTGGACTATCTGGTATCTGAGGGCAGAATCGGAATTTCCAAGAAGGGAAAATATGGGAAACCGGAAGTTTTTTCTGTCAACGGTATTTTTTGCGGACATCCCAAGGGCTTTGGTTTTGTGACCGTGGAAGGCATGGAGCAGGATGTGTTTATCCCTGAGGACAGGACAGGAGCGGCCCTTCACGGGGACAGGGTCCAGATTGTGGTGGAATCCCAGGACCGGGGAAGCGGCCGGAGGGCTGAAGGCTCGGTGCTTAAAGTGCTGGAACATGCCAACAAAGAGGTGGTTGGGTATTACCAGAAAAGCAAGGGCTTCGGGTTTGTGATTCCGGATAACCAGAAGATTTCCAAGGATATTTTCATTCCCCAGGGCTGCGATATGGGTGCTGTCACCGGGCATAAGGTGGTGGCGCGGATTAAGGAGTTTGGAGACGCGAACCATAAGCCGGAGGGTGTAGTGACTGAGATTCTGGGCCATGTCAATGATCCGGGAACAGACATACTGTCCATTGTAAGGGCCTATGGACTGCCGGAGGAGTTTCCGCCTGAGGTCATGGACGAGGTGGAAGGGTGTCCGGATGAAGTGGCTGTGCCTGGCCCTGGAAGGGGTGAGGAAACCTGGGACGGACCTTACGGCATTGGTGATTTGACATCGCCGGCAGACTGGACCGGTGATTTGGCCGGCCGTCTGGATTTACGGGGACTGCGCACGGTCACCATTGACGGCGAGGACGCCAAGGACCTGGACGATGCGGTAACCCTGTGCAGGGACGGACAGGGCGGCTATATCCTAGGAGTTCACATTGCGGATGTGAGCCATTATGTAAAAGAAGGCCATCCGTTGGACAAGGAGGCATTAAAGCGGGGCACCAGCGTTTATCTGGTGGACAGGGTGATTCCCATGCTGCCCCATAAGCTGTCCAATGGAATCTGTTCCCTTAACGCAGGTACAGACCGCCTGGCCTTAAGCTGCATCATGGAACTGGATGTCCAGGGAAACGTGCTGGACCACAAAATCGCGGAGACAGTGATTCATGTGGACCGTCGAATGACATACACGGCGGTGAATGCCATTGTCACGGACGGGGACGAAGCTGTCATGGCTGAGTATGAGGGGTTTGTGCCCATGTTCATGCTGATGAAAGAGGTATCTGACATACTCAGGGAAAAGCGGAAGAAACGGGGAGCCATTGACTTTGACTTTCCGGAGAGCAAGATTATCCTGGATGCCCAGGGAAAGCCCCTGGAGATCAAACCATATGAGCGCAATGCTGCCACAAAAATCATAGAGGATTTCATGCTGGCAGCCAATGAGACCGTGGCGGAGGATTACTTCTGGCAATCCCTGCCCTTCCTCTACAGAACCCATGACAATCCGGATCCGGAGAAGATGAAGCAGCTGGGAACCTTTATCCATAATTTTGGATATTTCATCCGGCTTCAGCAGGGGGAGATTCATCCCAAGGAATTACAAAAGCTTTTGGATAAGATAGAGGGAACGCCTGAGGAGGTGCTTCTTTCCAGGCTGACCCTGCGCTCCATGAAACAGGCAAAGTACACCACCCTGTGCTCCGGCCATTTTGGCCTGGCTGCCAGGTATTACACACATTTTACTTCGCCCATCCGAAGATATCCGGACCTCCAGATTCACCGTATCATAAAGGAAAGCCTGAAGGGCGGACTGGGAGACAAGAGGGCCGGCCATTACGAAGCCATACTGCCTGGGGTCGCCATGCAGACATCGGCTCTGGAGCGCCGTGCAGAGGAAGCGGAGCGTGAGACGGACAAGCTTAAAAAGTGCGAGTATATGTCCAGATTTATCGGGCAGGAGTTTGACGGCGTAATATCAGGCGTCACCAACTGGGGGCTGTATGTGGAGCTTCCCAACACGGTGGAAGGACTGGTCCGCATAAGCGAGCTGAGGGATGATTATTATATATTTGATGAACAGCATTACGAACTGGTGGGAGAGATGACCAGGAAAACATTTAAGCTGGGCCAGCCCATACGGGTTCAGGTGGCGTCCACGGACCGTCTGCTTAGGACAGTGGATTTTATCCTGCCCCGGGACTGGGACAGGAGCGCGGGTAAGGAAGCTTCCGTGTAAGGCTGTAAGTCATACATGCAATCATGACTGGAAAGAAAGGGAAACACCATGGGGAAGGAAAGTATTAAACTGGTTGCGAACAATAAGAAGGCATACCATGATTATTTTATTGATGAGAAATACGAGGCGGGCATCGAGCTCTTTGGCACGGAGGTAAAATCCATTCGCATGGGAAAATGCAGCGTTAAGGAAGCCTTTGTGAAGATTGACAGAGGTGAGGTGTATGTGTGCGGTATGCACATCAGTCCCTATGAGAAGGGAAATATATTCAATAAAGATCCTCTGCGTGTCAGAAGGCTTCTGCTGCATAAATACGAAATCATGAAGCTGAACGGCAAGATTGCGGAGAAGGGCTATACCCTGGTGCCTCTCCAGGTTTATTTTAAAGGCAGTCTGGTGAAGGTAGAGGTGGGCCTGGCCCGTGGTAAGAAGCTCTACGACAAGCGGGCAGACATTGCCAAGAAGGACCAGAGAAGGGAACTGGAAAAGGAATTTAAGGTAAAAAATCTGTATTAGGGATAGGAACGAGAGGATATTATGAGGATTGGCAGTAACAAGGGGAGTGAAGTGGAAGCATACACAGATTTCATAAAGGAGGCTGAGGGCCTTAAGTCCACTCTGCGCACTGCCTGGACTGCTGAGGGACGGCAGGAGAGCACTGCGGAGCACTCCTGGCGCCTGGCTCTGTTTGCCGGGGTGATGTGCAGGGAATTTCCGGAACTGGACAGGGAGAAAGTACTGATGATGTGCCTTGTTCACGACCTGGGGGAACGGTACAGCGGAGACATATCGGCAGCATTGCGGCCGGATGCCGGTGATAAACTGAACCAGGAAAGGGAAGATGTACAGCGGATATGCGGTTTTTTGCCAAAAGGAGAGGAAGGGGAGGTGTCCGGGCTGTGGGAGGAATACAGTCAGGGCATTACCCCGGAAGCCAGATTTGTAAAAGCCCTGGATAAGGCGGAAACCATTATCCAGCACAGCCAGGGAAGAAATCCTGCCGGGTTTGACTATGGATTTAATCTGGAATACGGAAAGGAATACTTTGAGCAGGATGAACGGCTGGAAGCCCTGCGCAGCCTGATTGATGCAGAAACAAGGACGCGCATGGAAATAAAATGATGTGGAAGAAACGGTGAGGAATAGAACAACAAAAAAGCAAGCAGTTTCATCTGCTTGCTTTTTTCATGACCTGACCGGGAATCGAACCCGGGTTTACGCCGTGAGAGGGCGTCGTCTT